>PDWI01000291.1_pt1 | contig 140337 bp, 142 predicted proteins | sample 1430891 | NCBI WGS metagenome assembly PDWI01 (sample SAMN01162508, study PRJNA174530) | Oral metagenome, whole genome shotgun sequencing project. | biome: Marine environment; feature: Marine mammal; material: Swab sample of the gingival sulcus; isolation source: swab sample of gingival sulcus...
CTGGTCCCGTAACTTCTAATGAAAACGCAACGGGTAGCATCTGTAAAGTATTAGAAATAAAATCAGGCACATCCCCTTTCGCTTTGTCATCTTCTTCCCACACAAACTCAATACGATCGAGAACAAATCTGGCATCGTTTTTCCTCAAATCATCATCGTCATCCGTTCCGATATATGTAGTTTATAGCCTGTGGAGCCGGCATATTTTAGCGGGTTATTCAGGCAATAGCTGTAGGGTAACTCCCACTGCCTTTTTCAAAGAACATATTTACCTGCAAGGTAATGATTTTTACTTTTTTATTGAACAAATAGAAATGATAAGATGCTTACCAATAAGAAGTTTAAGGGCTTATTTAATAAAAATATTGCTGCTTTATAAAAAGCAAAAAAGCCCAGATGGGCTTTTTCTTAATCATTCGTTTTTATAATTACTTTAATTGGAGCTGACCATAAAGAAAGCTTTGGTTTTTGCTTTCTGCATTTTCTCTTTTTCGGAGATTCAAAAAAATGATAATACACTAAAATTGAGTTTTCCCCCTCATAAAAGAAGTTTGCATCTGCAATGATGTTAAATTCATATTGATACTCTCCTTTAGGATATAACATAACAACTTTCTCTATATTTGAAAATTCATGTAGAATATAACATATTCTTTGAGGAGTATCATAAGTAATAAAATATTTATGGTTATGTGTTAACCCGATTACTGCTTCTGGATTTAATTTAATAACACTATCTGAAGTGTTTTTAAATAGTAAATTAACTTTTAAAGAATCTCCCATTAAAGCCGTATCAATACTAAAAGAAGCCTCTAAAAGCACCCTGTCATCAAGGTGCTTTTCTTGTCCTCTAGTGCACAAACAAAAGATTTGTGCAAATATTATTGCAAATACAACCTTTACCATCTTCTTGGGATTCTATAAATTACATGCCACCAACTTAGAGTAAATGCAGTGCTTGTAAAGCTTGTTGGAGTTTTAATGTACTCATATATCCCTGTCTGAAGACCATATTGATTTATCCTGCTGATTAATTCTTTGCGTCCTTGAGGGTACGGATATAAACCTAACTCTTTATAATTTTGCATGTAAGTACTCCACTCTTCTTTAAAAGGTAATTGATATTTTATTAGAATTAAAATTGCCGGAATATAATTTATACTCACCTACTAATTTCGGTAACATTGTTCTTGTCTCTATGTATTTTGATTGATTATTATCCCAAATCGGAGTAGTATAAACGTATGTCGGCAAATATGGACATATATAGAAAACAAAATCACCTTTTAATAATTCAAATCCGATAAGATTATAAGTATCAATACAAGTCTCACCAGGCATCAAAAAAACAAATTTGTCTTTAAATTTATCTATTATCACTTCCGGTATTATATCCGATGCAGTATAATGAGTTTTAATCTCGCTTAGTGAGTCTGAATAATTATTGAATAGAGATTCATATATATTCTCTAAATCATCATTTATTATTGAAATTTCATGTTCACTATTTGTGTCTAAAGTATCAGGAATTACTTCCCATGCGCTCAAATAATGAGGAGAAGCACTAAGAGTTACTAAAAATTCTGTATTTGAATGATACTCATATTGAGTTGGATTATTACCCATAAGAATTCCACCCCCAACAAATTCAGGGAGGTTATTTACACTTTGTGAAACTTTCAGAAAATATAATGCATCATCGGAGTTGTTACGATAAGTAATATGCAGGTATGGAACACAAAAATCATTCTCAGTTAAAGAAAACGGGGCGGGTTCTCTTTTCCAATGGATTGAAAGTTCAACTGATATGCATTGTGAGAATAGATGCATACTGCTAAATAAAATTGCTATTAGTAGAAACAGATTTTTCATGATACTTGCTAAAAAGGATAAACAAAAGAAGCCAATGAAGTCCAACCAAAATTCATATAACTTAAAGTATTGAAGTATGTTGGATATTGAGTTACCAAGCCTCTTACAACATCAGGGGTAAAACTATTTAACTGTAAATCGCCTAAAGAATGTTGGTAACTGTATGCGTGAAATTCCAACAAATCAATAAAACCAGGTTGATATAAAAGTCTTGTAGACTGACCAGCCAATGCTGCAAATTGTGATACATGGACAAATTCATGCCCCATGGTGAAAAACAATTGCTTTGCACTGCTAAATGCAAGATTCTTATTAAAATAAACATTTGAATTCCCAGTAAGAACTTTATTTACTGATAGTGGGACTGTTTTGGCAGGAGCATTTTTAGTGATTAATCCTGATTTACCTGTTAAGTGACTTTCTGGGACATTTTCCACGGTAAAAGCCTTCACATTATTCGTTGGAGCATCTTTGTACCAAACTTTCTGAGCATCAGACAGAAATTGGTCTGTAGCAGGCACTGGATCCCCTCCATTGACACCAAGATCTGCACACCCTTTTTGAAAAACAGAGATTTGCCTTTGATATTGAATCCCCCCAGAAATGCCTCCTATTAATGCACCACCTAATGCACCATAGACACCACCAATTAAACCAGATTGCAAGCCTTGTCCAAAACTTGCTCCTCCCATCCATGCATTACCAGCACCGCCAACAAAACCTCCTGCGAAGCCCCCAGAAGCTCCGACTAACGCCCCATTTGCTACAGCGCCTCCAAATGAAGTTGCAGTACCTAATGCTCCAGCAACAGCCTGCCCAGCAAAACCACCAGCAGCTCCTGCTAAAGCACCAATTCCCATTGACAAAAAGAAATCACCTGCACTATTAATATTTCCAGAAGCTCCTTGTATAAAAGTGTTAATGAAAGCACCTATTATCATTGCTTCTATGAAAAATTCCCCATCCGGGTCTGTGTATATTAGCGGGTTATTGAGGCAATAGCTATACCTGTTAAAATTCTGGCTAAAGTCAGGCATTTGAACATATGGGTCGGGCGAAAGAAACCTTCCTACAGCAGGGTCGTACAAACGGCCGTTCATGTTGTACAACTTAAACCAAGGCAGGTACTCATGTCCTGTAAACCCACGGCCGGCAAGGAGTTCGGGTTCGCAGGCATCAAAACTATATTCGGCTGTTATGGTATTCGATGCATTCACTTTATGGGTAATATTACCTAAATAATTGCATAAAAGGTAATAATAATTAGTTGTATAACCAACTTTTTCGTCAACCACAGGCGCATTGCTCCCACGCAATTGTATTGTTTATTTTGGCTATTCTACGACAAAAGGGGGCTTCGGTAAAACACCTTTAAAGATACTCTAAAAAGAATAGAAGATATTGAACATAGACGACAAAAGATAATCTATTTTTCCTTATCGATAACATAATACAAAACTACAAAACAAGCCTTTGGAAAATAAATAAAGCCAAGATATTTAAACTTGGCTTTATTGCAATGTATTATTTAGATGCAAGATACTACACTATCCAGTCAGATTGACCATATACTTAAAAAATAAAATAATACTGAGAATAATATAAATATACCCAACCATCCTCCTTATCATTAACTCTCGCTTAGTAAAGGTTGAGTATTTCTCAACCAGCTTACTTAATCTTTTTGAATTAAAAATTAAAGAGGCTAATACAATTGTCAGTATTGCAATCAGTATAAATAGAAATGAATTAATAGTATAATTCATTAAATTAGTTTTTACTATTGATAGTATTGTATAAACATTAAGTAGCATTAATCCGCCAACTAGACCACTTGCCTTAGAGGCTGGATTTTTTCTATATTTTTGTTTATCAAAAAACAGATACAACCTGTAAAAAATAAAATTCAACATCTTTACCAATCTAAATTTTGAAAATATGGATGATTTCTATACTGATCATTACTCATTTTATAACCTTTTGCAGCTCTCTCGGAAAGAGTCTTAGAATATTCTGGATCAATCATAATAGCAGAATATGCTGCAGCAAATGGTAATGCCCATGAATAAAAATATGCTGCTGTATAAAAGTAAAAAAGCCCGTAATCGGACTTTTTATTCTCATTCAATGCTCTTCCAATCTACAATGCTCAATAAATAATAAGAATATATCAAACTAGTAATTATAAGTCCCGAAAACAACACTACTAGTATAATTCCTAATGTATCTTTCTTGCTATCAAAATTTTTAAATCTTAAAATTTTAATTTTCCATTTGTCATCATAAAGAAACAAGTAATAATGTAACCCAAAAATTAATGCAGCAATAACAATTGGTAATATTCTTGTTTGTGGAATTAAATCCAAATGCGATTCATACATAACTACATTTGAAATAGATGACAATGTAAAGATTACTAGAAAACACATTGTTATTACAGCTTTCCATTCGCTCCACCACCTAAAAGGGACTTTTTCCCAGAATCTATAAAAAGTATAAAATATATAATTATATACCATCATACGTTACTGTTTGTTAAAATAATTAAACCAACTATGTTTTATCATATTATTGTCCGCTTCTGTAACAGCTTCGCTTGCACCTCTAAATCCTCCAGGGTAAAATAGTTCATAACCAAAATAAATTGGAGCTGCTGCCTTTTTCAAAGAACATATTTACCTGCAAGGTAATGATTTTTACTTTTCCAAAACAAGGCACAGGCCTGCGCCAGCGAAGAATACTGAACAGTAAAAAATTTAAACCAATAAAAAAATCCGTATAAACTATTAATTTACACGGACTTTAATAAAGTGACTCAGCTGGGTCTCGAACCCAGGACCCCATCCTTAAAAGGGATGTGCTCTACCAACTGAGCTACTGAGTCATCCTTATGGTACCTTTGTCTCTCAAAGGCGGGTGCAAAAGTAGTATTTATTTTTTTTCATACAAACCCGACACCTGAATTTTTTACCAAAATAACACTAGCAAAAAATTTTAAACAAAAATAAGCAAACAATATAAAATTCAAATTCAATGCTTTACAAACAGGTACTGAATATTTTAGTTTCCTACTCTAAATTAACCATTTTGGGAGCCAATTAAATAAAACCCAACAATTTTTTGAACGTGTTGTATTTTATACTTAGTTTTGATTTAAACAATTATCGGGTTGGAGGAGAATAGTCCTGACGAAACTATATTTTAAATATGACCACTGAGGGATATGTAGTTATAGGTATAATAATTTTAACCATCGCAGCCCTGGTAAAAGAGATTATGCGTCCGGGCCTGATCTTTTTTACGGCTTCTGTAATGTTAATGGCTGTTGGAATAATTACCAGCAACGAGGTGTTGGCTGGTTTTTCCAATAAAGGAATGATTACCATTGGAATACTGTTCATCGTAAGTGAAGGTATCAGGCAATCAGGAATTCTAAACCGGCTGGCACAAACCTACTTGCCTAAAAAAAGGGGCAAAATTGTCTTTCTCATTCCCCGTATCATGTTTCCCGTATCGGTATTATCGGCCTTTTTGAACAACACGCCGGTAGTAATAATTTTTGCACCGATTATAAAAAAGTGGGCAGAAAGCCTTAACCTTTCCTCAAAAAAATTCCTTATTCCACTTTCTTATGCAACAATACTGGGTGGCATGTGTACCCTCATCGGTACATCCACTAACCTTGTTGTACATGGCTTAATACTCGATAACGGACTAACAGGCTTTAGCATGTTTGAACTGGGTAGAGTGGGAATAATTATTGCAATTATTGGCACTTTTTACATGTCAATTGCCGGCAATAAACTTTTACCGGGAGAAAAAATTCTTTTTAATAAACGTAGTACGGCCGATTTAAAAGAATATTACTACTACATTGTGATTCCTGAAACCAGCAACCTGATTGGCCTGGAGATTAAAAAAGGCAGGGTAAAGGAGCTAAAAAACCTTTACATCAGAAGCATTGAGCGAAACAACAATTCAATTGAAACACAAAGTGGAAACTTTATGATTATGCCCAATGACAAACTTCATGTAGCAGGGAAATCGGATCGCCTTAACGATATTTTAGCCAACGATAACATTAAACTCAGCGGAATAGATTTACTGAAAAATATTCCGAAAAAAGACCTAAAACAATACGAAGCTGTTATTTCACCACGTTTCCCCGGCGTTGACAAAACAATACCCGATTTTAATTTCTATAATCATTATCAGGCGGTTGTAATTGCTATTCATCGCAACGGAGAGCGTATTACCTCTAACCTTGACAAACTAAAACTGAGAGCAGGAGATAACCTCGTTCTTTTAACAACCGAACGTTTTATCCAAAACTGGGGCGAATCGAAAATATTTTACCTCACTTCTTATATCCGCGATTATCGCACTACCGGGTCGTTCTGGAAGAAGTGGATCGCTTTTATTATACTGTTATTAATGATTGTAGGTTCAACTGTTGGCAAGCACATTTATTCTGCCGAAGGAATTACTTTTGACATGTTCTATTTTTCGGCAATTGCATCGGTATTGCTGATTTGGATGAAAATAATGCCGCAGCAGAAATATACCAAAGCAATCAGTTGGGATGTATTAATAACCATTGCATGTGCTTTTGCCCTTAGTAAAGCGCTCCAGAACTCAGGCGCTGCCGAATCGTTGGCACATACTACCATTAATTTCAGCCGTGCTTTCGGGCCGGTGGGTGTTTTGGCAACACTCTTTTTGCTAACTGCTGTTTTTACTGAAATAATAACCAATAACGCTGCTGCAGCCATAGTATTTCCAATAGCACTTGCAGCGGCTCAACAACTAAATGTCGATCCCAAACCATTTTTTGTAGCTATAGCCATTGCAGCATCTGCAAGTTTCTCAACACCAATTGGTTATCAAACCAACCTCATCGTTCAGGCTTACGGAAGATACAAGTTTAAAGACTATGTGAAGATAGGCCTTCCGTTAAATCTGATAGCTTTTGTGCTTTCGGTTATTTTTATTCCCCTTTTCTGGCATTTCTAATAAAAAAAACGGCCTGTAAAAAGCCGTTTTAAAAGGCAGGAATGTAAGCCGGGTTCTGTACCCTTGCGGGCCTTTATCATTTATCTGGCCCCGGCATCACTACCGGGGTCTCTGCAGCCTACCCCTCCTGACATCCCAAAGAGATACGAAACGGGCAGCCCCGCCATACCGCAACAGCGGTAAATAATCAGGATATATTTGGCTTTGCAACCTGTGAGCCGTACGGCTGATGATGTTACCACCACCACCGGTGCGCTTTTACCACACCTTTTCACCCGTTCCCTATTGCAGCAAACCGCAATAAGGTGGTTATTTTCTGTTACGTTGCTATTACCTTTCGGCAATCTTCCCGTTAGGAAGCACAGCGCCCTTTGTTGCCCGGACTTTCCTGACTGACGGTAAACGTCAGCCCGATAAAGCATCCTGCCGGCGCAAAATTAAGCATTTGTTTCGAGTTTTGTAATTCATGCAGAAACAATTAACCTATTTCCCCCTCCGCAAAATAACCATTGTAGCCCCATAGCCATATTCTTTAAACGATGCATCCTGAAAATGGTATTTTGAAAACCTGGACTTGAGAAGTTTGGCAATCTCTTGCTTTAAAACACCATGACCGACACCATGAATAAAAACGATGCGTTTGACATGGGAGCGTATGGCTTCATTCATTTCAGAAGCCACTTTTTCCATTTGAATCTCAAGAATTTCGCGGCTGGACAAACCATTGGTATTGTCAAGAAGTTCCTGAATATGTAAGTCAACCTCAACTAAATCGGAAGGCTTTTTCTTTGGCGGAGCATGTAAAGGCACTGTTTTTCCCTTAACATTAAATTTTTCCTGCAAAGTTTTTTCGGTCATTTTATCAATTGCAACAGCCTGAACATTGGGAGTAATTTGCAGCACCATAGCATTTTCACCGAAAAAAGGGTTGGACTGAAAACTCTTTTCCTTATAAAATTTAACAGGGCTAACCTTAAATCGTTTTGCAACTGCTTCGTGCAACTCTTTCTCTCCATCACGAAAATAAAGCAGTTGAAAAACAAATTCCGGCAAATCAGCAAGGTTGCTCCTGTCCATGGTTTCAAGTATTACTTTTGAGTTACAGGCTACAGAACCATATTTCACCAAATTGTTTTTTCCATTCTGAAAATGTGAATATTGATAAAGCAGCGTAAAATTGGCATCGTTAACAAGATATAGTGTGGTTTCTCCTGCCAATGGATTTTTGGCATCATCCGGTACAAAACAAAAGTAAAAATCGGGCGAATCTTTTCCATCCAGCACTACTCCTTCCTGTTTTTGAGGTTCTGTACTTTCGGCTTCAGGTGTCGAAAAATCCTCCTGCCGGGAGATAACAGCTTTTTCCTCCCGTTCCATTTCTGTAACATTTACCAGTTGCGACACCGGATAGGGAATTTCAAACCCATCGTCACTTTTAACTTTTGCGGTAACTTTATCGATAAAACCGGTTACTATACCGCCACCAACATCGTTCAAAAACTTTACCTTGTCGCCTATTCTTAGCATTTTTCTTTTTTTTCAAAAATACTACATTTTATCCATTCAATTTTTGGTCTAATTTTGCAAAAACAAAAATATTTCGGTTTGAAAGAAAAATATACCAATATCAATATATCAGACTACAGTTACGATTTGCCCGCCTCACATATTGCAAAATACCCATTACAAAACCGCGATGCGTCTAAACTTCTGCTTTGGGAAAAGGGCAAAATAAGCGAGAAAACTTTTAAAAACGCTGTGGACACTATACCTGAAAATGCCCTGTTGGTTTTTAACAACACCCGTGTTATCCATGCGCGTATATTCTTCCAAAAAGAAACGGGCGCAAAAATTGAAATCTTTTGCCTGGAACCTGTCCATCCGGCAGATTACCAGCTATGTTTTCAACAAACAAAAAGAACTTCCTGGAAATGTATTCTCGGCAATGCCAAGAAATGGAAAAACAACAAACTGAAAAAGAATTTTGAGCTAAATGGTAAAAAGGTTGAAATTACAGCCGAAAAAAAGAAACAGGAGGGGAATATTTTTGAAATTGAATTTGTCTGGACCGGAAATTTTGCTTTTGCTGAAATTATTGAGTGCGCCGGAACAATCCCCATTCCCCCCTATCTAAACCGTAAAACCGAACAATCGGATAAAAAAACATACCAGACAGTTTACGCAAAAATTGACGGATCGGTAGCCGCGCCAACAGCGGGGTTACATTTTACAAAAAATGTATTAAGTCAACTCTCAGAAAAAAATATTGCAACTGCAGAAGTAACACTCCATGTGGGTGCAGGTACATTTCAACCCGTAAAGTCAGAGTTGGTGCAACACCATACCATGCACCACGAAAAAGTAATTGTTTCTAAAGCAGTTATTGAATTGCTTTTAAAAAACAACAGAAAAGTTATTGCCGTTGGAACCACATCGGTACGTTCGCTGGAAAGCCTCTACTGGCTCGGAGTGCAACTCAAAGACAATACGTTTCATGCCGAATCGCCGGAGATTCTTCAGTGGGAACCCTACGAAAAAAAAGCCTCAATAAGCAACTCACAAGCACTGCAAAACATTGTTGATTACCTGGAAAACTCAAACTTGAATACAATTCAGTTTTCTACTCAAATTATTATTTTGCCAGGCTACGATTTTAAAATTGTCAACGGAATGTTTACCAATTTCCATCAACCGCAAAGCACATTGCTGCTTTTAATAAGCGCTTTTTTAGGCGACGACTGGAAAAAAGTATATGATTATGCACTTAAGAACGACTTCCGATTTTTGAGTTACGGCGACAGTAATCTGTACCTTAAATAGTTGACTTCAATACAAAGAATTTATACCGATAACAACTGCCACAACAAGGAAAGCCGGCGGCAATTCTTTTTCTGGTATAGAAAAGAACTGGGAAAAAGGGCGAACCGACCTGGGAAAAAACTGTTTAAATAACATAGGGCATCCTCAAAATTTTACTTACTTTGGAATAGAAATAATAAAATTTCAAATAAAATGAAACACTTAAAAACGTTCATACTTTTCATCCTTATCCTCTTTGGGGTTGGTTGTGCCGAACTAACACAAATTGCGCAACAGGCTATGAATACAAATGGGCAGCTTACAACTACGGAGATTATTGCGGGATTAAAAGAAGCGTTGATTGTTGGCACCGATAAATCAGTTGACATTCTTGGTGTTACAGATGGATACTATAAAGATAATCTTGTAAAAATACTGCTTCCTCCGGAGGCTTCTGTTATTGTTGACAACATTAACAAAATACCTGGTGGCAATCAGCTGATAGAAGATGTTTTACTGCACATCAACAGGGCAGCCGAAGACGCTGCAAAAGAAGCAAAACCGATATTTGTAAACAGTGTTAAAAGCATGACCATAAATGATGCTGTGGGAATTTTAAAAGGAGCCGATAATGCTGCCACCCAATATCTTCGCAACACCACTTACAACCAGCTTGTAGATCTGTATAAACCAAAAATAAAAAAGTCGATAGATAAAAAACTGGCGGGCAACATATCTACGGCGCAGAGCTGGGATTTGCTTACCGGAAAATGGAACGACCTGGCTAACTCAGTTGTGGGCAAAGTTGCAGGATTCAAACCCGTTGAAGTAGAACTCGATGCATACCTTACCCAAAAGGCACTCGACGGCCTTTTCCTGAAAATTCAGGATGAAGAGAAAAGAATTCGCGAAAATCCTGCCGCCCGGGCTACCGAGTTATTGAAACGCGTTTTTGGTTCAGTTGACAAATAACGGCTTGGTCGGTACAGAATTTTAGTTCATATAACATATTCTGTTGTTTCTTGCAATTTTTGTGGTATCTCCCAGGAACCCAAAATCACCGTGCACGAATGAATTTATATGTTGTTACCAAATATTTGCATATCGACACTCACCGTGTTGTAAAGTACGGCGAAAAATACCGATTGGTAGTGATAGAAAACCATACACAAAAGCAAGGCAGAAAATAAAAGTAACTAACTAATTTTGAAAAGCTTGTGCCCTCCTAAATTTTTAAACCTACACGATTTGTTTCAAAATATTTTTTAAAGAGCTGCAACCTTTGAGACTTTGATTTCGATTTCTTCTTTATAAAGGTGTAGCCTAATGGTGAGTATTCATTCATTTTGTCGATGTAGTCAACCGAATACCAGCCATCACTCAAACCAACGGATTCAATTAACATCACCTCCACACTATGCAGGATAAGGCCTGCAAAATCGTTGGCATAGCAAAACGGAAAGCAATCGAATTCACTAACCACCTGTTGCCCGAAATGCACTGTTTTGTTCACCAGCAATTGGCGCTTATCTTTACATATGGAGGTAAACAGTGTATCTGTATCCGATGCTGCGTCCTCTTTTAAATCCTGAATATCATCGAGTAATTGGAGGTAGATACCATATCCAAAAAGTACTTTTTGCTGTTCCTGAGTCAATTGTCCGGCAACCAAAAAGCCATCGGCCAAAACCGATGTACCACCCTTTTCAAATGCAATGGCCCTTCTATCCGCATCTGTAAGCTCAACATTATCTAAAAGTTGCAAGCTGTTCGTTTGTGCCTGATGAATTGCATAAAGACTGTGGTAAACGTCGTGATAATCTTTCCGTGGAAAATATGCTTCAATCATTTCAACCAGTTTATACAGCTGTGATTCACAAAAATTCTCTGCTACAATGTCCTCACCCGTTAACCGCCTGAAAAAACGTTCACTAAAAGCTATTTTTTCGTTTATCGAAACATTAGGATCATCCAAAAAATTATCGCTGTAAGGGTAAATCATAGAATAGGCAAACATGGGAGGTGTAATCTTTACCGGAACTCCAATTATAAGCTGTAAACCATTCATTATCCAAAGGTTGCGCAATCCCTGATAAATATCTTCTACTGTCAGCTCGGGGCCAAATTTTCGTGCCTGCTCAAAAAAAGAACCGGAAACATGCCGGAAATCGTCCGATAAAATAGTATCCAGATGTTTGTGCTCAAAATCGAAAACCTGCTCCAGAAACTCCCTGAAAAGAGGAAAGAATGATTGTGCCGTATCCTTATAATCTTGTTCAGTTGGCGCAGGCTTTTTCAGTTTTTTAAACTTATTCTGAAGAAGCTCAAACCGATTTTCTCTCTCTTTCTGATCAGCAGGCGAATATCCTTTCTGAAATTTTGGAAAGCCGGCAGGACAATCGAGCCAAATCTGGGTGAAATACTGAATATGTTGGTCGACATTAAGCATTTTCTTTTTATTTCAAATGTAAAATGAAACCAGCAAAACATCCTGAGAAAATAGATAACAACATGTATTTTACCGATAAAATACGCAAAAAACAGATTTTTACGGAAAGACTTAAATTAATTAAAGGCAGGAATAACTTTTTGTTCGTAATACTTTGTGGTATTGCTTTATTTTAATGGATGGGGTAATAAAATAAGTTAATCTGGTTAAGTTGAGAAATAAATTTGAGCCCGGGAGCCTGAAATCCATTTATTAATACTTTTATTTTTAAAGCTTCCGGCCCTCAACTTCCCGAGCATGTTATTTTATTAAACCTGCGCAATAGGCTACCAGAAAATTGGCAGAAAAAAACCTGCCTTATTAAGCTATATTGGTATAAACCGCCTGAATATCATCGTCCTCTTCCAACTTATCGAGCATCTTTTCTATATCTTCCAATTGCTCTTCGGAAAACTCAATAGGATCGTTGGCAAAACGCTTTAGAACGGCCTTTTTCACCTCTATATTCAACCTTTCGAAGGCATGTGCCATTTCGCCAAAACTGGTATAGTCGGCATAAGCATAAAATTGATCTTCGTTTTGTTCAATTTCTTCCAAACCGCCATCAATAAGTTCAAGTTCAAGCTCTTCTATGTCCATCTCCTGTGGCTTTTCAAATTCAAATACAGCTTTCCTTGAAAACAGAAACTCAAGCGACCCGGTTGGCACAAGGCTTCCCCCGGCTTTGTTAAAGTAGCTTTTTACGTTGGCAACAGTACGAGTGCTATTATCCGTAGCGCATTCAACAAAAACCAAAACTCCGTGGGGCCCTTTTCCTTCGTAATTTACTTCAGAATAATCAGCAGCATCTTTCCCTGATGCACGTTTTATAGCTGCATCGATGTTTGCTTTTGGCATGTTCTGCGCTTTAGCATTCAATATAGCTGTACGCAATGCCGCATTCAGGTCTGGTTCGGGGCCACCTTCTTTGGCCGCTATGGTAATTTTTTTAGCCAACTTAGGAAAAATCCGCGACATTTTATCCCAACGTTTTTCTTTGGCAGCACGGCGATATTCAAATGCTCTTCCCATACAAATTTCTTTAATTTACGGCGAAAATATAAAACTGACACGATATTTCCCAAAACAACAGGTACCAAAGTAAACGTTTACTTTATTTTCCGGGGTTTACAAACTCTACATTCTTTAACCACTTTTGCACTACACTTTTTACACTCATACAAAGCATCTTGCTTGTCCTCAAAATCTTTTTTCCTGCAGGCTTTTTTTCCCATTACAAATCTTATTGCTCCCGATGATTGACAACAACGTTAATGTTAAAATTATTTTTCAGATGTTCTGCCAGTTTTTCCGCTGCATACACCGAGCGATGCTGGCCGCCTGTGCATCCAAAACTTACAGAGAGGTTGGTAAAACCACGCTCAACATATGTTTTAACCGACTGGTCTACTATAAGTTTAACGCCATTTAGAAAAATACCTATTTCTGAATTATTTTCTAAAAAATTCTGAACCTTGGCATCTTTGCCGGTTAACGTTTTAAATTCAGGGTAACGCCCCGGATTATTGATTGCCCGACAATCGAAAACATGGCCACCACCGTTTCCTGATTTATCTTGTGGATACCCTTTTTTATATGAGAAACTATTTATTGCCACTGTCAGCCTGTTCTTTTCACGACCAATTTCCTTTAGCTCTTCCGAATCTACAAGTTGATATAAAACATTAAAAAGCTCCGACAAATCCAGCGGCAACTGCACCTCTTTAAGTAGTAATTTGAGGTTTTTAAGTGCATAAGGTATACTTTTCAAAAAATGTTCTTTTTTCTCATAAAAACCACGAAAACCATATGTTCCCATGGCCTGCATAATTCGAATAAGTACAAAGCCTCTAAAAAAAGATATAAACTCCTTATCGTTTACTTCAATATATTTATGTAGCTCGGCAAGGTATCGCTCCATTAACAATTGCCTCACACGCTGCGGCATATCGGCTTTCCCATCATAGAGTAACGATGCCAGGTCATATTGCAAAGCGCCCTGTCTTCCCCCTTGATAATCAATAAAATATACCTCATCATTTTTTAGCATTATATTTCTCGACTGAAAGTCGCGGTACATAAAATAATCCGAATCGGCACTCAACAAATAATCGGTAAATGCCTGAAAATCATCTTCCAATGCCTGTTCATCAAAATGTATTTTTGCTAGTTTTAAAAAATAATATTTAAAGTAATTCAAATCCCACATCATCGATTGTTTATCGAATGCAGCACGCGGATAGCTCACCGAATAATCGATATTTTTTCCCGCTATAATCTGAATTTTGGGCAAAACTTTTAACACTTTGTAATACCACGAGATAATATTTTCCGAAAAACCTTCGCTTGCACGTGTTTTACTGAGGAAATCGAAGAGTGTAACATTCCCCAGGTCTTCAAGCAAATAGTATTTCAGGTTGGCACCAACAGCATAAATTTCGGGTACGGGCAGGTCGTTTTTTCTGAAATGGCTGGTAAACGATAAAAAAGCCGTATTTTCCTTTACATCGTTGTTCCAGGCGCCAATAACCGAACGGTTTTTATTTTTCAGGCGGCAATATTCGCGATAGGAACCCGATGGTGGCAAGAGTTCAAAATGCTCGGCTTTCTCATTAAAATGACTCTCAAAAAGGTTTATAATTTCTTTCTTATCTGAAGTATTCAAAATTTAGAATTTAAGAATTAGTAAAATCCGAATCAACTAAAATATTTGTATTTTTAAAGACAAATCAACATTAATGAAAAAAAGAAAGTTCAAAAATATTGTTTTTTTGAGGATACTCCGAAAATTTTTTGTATTGCTTGGTATTTTCTTTACTGTTTGTGTGATACTTGCCTTAACAGAGCAACCCTTTTGGGGCTACTACTGGCTGGGTACAAGCAAATCGGAACTTACAGAAACACCCCGGACTATAATTCTTCTGGGTGGCAGCGGAATGCCAAGCCAATCGAATTTAATGCGCTGCTGGTACACCGAAAAAGCCGGCAAGGCTTTTCCGGAAGCTGCCATTCTCATTGCAATACCTGGTGATATAAGCGACTCTACGGGAACACCAACAAAAATCAATAGAGAACTTATAAAGAGAGGATTAATTGACAGAAGTTTCATTTTTGAGCGTGAAGCCACTAACACCCGTTCGCAAGCCATCAACTGCAAAAAACAACTTTCTCCTGGCGAACCCATATTGTTGGTTACTTCGCCGGAACATATGCGACGTGCAGTGCTCTGTTTCCAAAAAGTAGGCTTTCAGAAAGTTAATGCGCTACCGGCATTCGAGAATGCACTTGAAGCCGATCTTTCTTTCGACGATGACCAACTGGGTGGCAACAAAAGGCTGGTTCCCGATGTAGGAAAAAGCATCAATATACGCTATCAGCTTTGGAACCACCTGAAATATGAAATTGTAATAGCCCGTGAAATGGCAGCGCTTGCTTATTACAAATTTCGAGGCTGGATTTAATACAGGTTATCAGTTTTTCTTTTTCAAATTCTTGCCATGTAAAATAAGCGTATGCGGTGTGCCGTGCACAATATGATGAACAGGTGACAACTCAAACCCGTACCCGCCGACAGAACTACCGGAAACAACAATTTTTGATGTATCAAATATTACTTTCTTGAGCTTAAAATATTACGCACCGGCAACGAACGGAAGTATTAAAACGATAGAAAAGATATGAATCAGGCTTTTTTCATTAAAGCTGAACGATTAAAACAGTTTGCTTTCCGTTTCTGATAATATCTACCGACACCCTTTGTCCTGCTTCAACCGACTGCAAACGGCTCATATAGTCATGAATACCACCCACTTTTTTCCCATTGATAGCTGTTATAATATCTCCTTTTTTCATACCGGCCTTATCGGCAGGTTTCCCTTTTGTAACAGCATCAACACGTAAACCACGTTTTTCAATACCGGCAAAATCGGGCATAATGCCAAAGATAATTTTATAACTTCTACCACGGCTGCGTTGAAATTTTGGCCCTGCTTCCTGAAAAGTGAGTACACTATCCCGGTTGGCAATATTCAACAAAATGTTGTAAGAGTATTCTGCAACTTTCTTTTCCCCTTCGTAATTAATACGGTCGGCATCATCTAAAGGCGTATGATAGTCGGGATGCGCCCCGGTAGAGAAAAACAAAACCGGTATATTTTGCAGGTAGAATGATGAATGGTCTGATGGTCCTATTCCTTCGGGTGACAATGCCAGTACAAAACCGGGATTCTCCTTTTTCAGTATTTTTTCCCACTCTTTGGCAGTTTGTGTGCCACCAATGCTCAGGGCATTAGTAGATGTATCGAGCCTGCCAACCATATCAAAATTAAGCATTGCCACCATTTTTTCAATCGGCTGTGGCGGTGTTTCAGTAAAAGCTTTCGAGCCTACGAGCCCCATTTCTTCAGCACTAAAAGAAGTAAAAATTATACTCCTTCGGTTTTTCTTATCGCTGGCAGCCTTTTCTGCCAACTCAATTATTTCGGCAACACCCGAGGCATTATCGTCGGCGCCATTATGCACTGCAATAGTGTCAACTGCACGCGACCCTGACCCAGGGCCTCCCATTCCCAGATGATCGAAATGGGCACCCACCACAATATACTGGTCACTTAATTCCGGGTCTATTCCCGGCAAAAGCGCCACAACATTTTGCGACGTAGTTTCTTTCAGTATTACATTTACGGTAGCCTCAAACGTTTTATTTACAGTATAGTGAACAGTATGTTGTTTTTCAGCGATCTCTGCTTCCAGTTCTTCAACAGTTTTTGCTATACCGGCCAGCAAATGATCAGCCATAGCACGGGTAACCTGAATCACCGGAATGGAATAGCGGCTGCTGTTTTTATCGAAAACGAGCGATGTTAACACATCGTTTCCACTAAAGCTTTTTCCTGCAACAAAAATTAATCCGGCCGCATTTTTATCACTGGCCAGCAAAGCTTTGGCTCGTTCAGTGGAATAGGGTATAAACGGACTATTGGAATTATCCATGTCCGGATCGCCCTGAAGAACAAGCACCCATTTACCGGAAACATCAACGCCCTCATAATCATCCCATTGCAACGTATCTTTTTTCATTTCTATGCCATAACCTGCAAACACTACCTCAGCTGCAACAGTTGTATTTGCCGAAAAAGCATAAGGCAGAAAATCTTTTTCTACCTCAAAATTTTTGCCCTGGAAACTTGCTTTGCCCCCTTCTCCCAATTCAGCAGAAACAACAAGGCTAAACTGCTGAAATCCATTATCGCAAAGAAGCTGCAACCCGGCATTGGAAAATTTCTCGCGGATATATTCAGCTGCTTTCAGGTCGCCAGCTTCACCCGGCTTTCTGCCTTTAAGCGAATCGGATGCCAGATAACCAATAGTGGATTTTAGATCGTCGATTGAAATTGCCGGATTATAGCGTTGTGTGCATGAAAACAAAATTACTGTAAACAGCACAAATAAAAACTGTTTTTTACCCATTTCCTGAAATTTTCAGACTCAGAATTACAAGCCCATGTGTTTAACTTACGTGCAATATTACGTAATAATCATCATTTAAAAAAAGGAGTTATGTATATTTACATCCTTTAAAATTTTTACGTTTTGATTGCATTTGGCATTAAATATTGGTTCGTATTTCTTATTGTCGCTTTTATTGTTTCGGCAGTAGTAGCATTCCTGCTCTATTACCGCAAACTCAGGAACAATGAACTCTCAAAAAGCAAAATATTGCTACTGGGTACATTAAGGTTTCTCTCGTTTTTCTCCATTGCGCTGTTACTGCTATCGCCGTTAATCAGAAATTTGAAGAAGATTACGCAAAATCCGGTTGTTATTGTGGCCTGGGACAACTCAGAATCCATGCGTTTAACTCCTGATTCAACAAAAATCAGTAATGAAGTAAGTACCGTCCGCAGTGCAATCAAAAAATACCTGGCTGGCACTTATACTGTTGTCGAATATGAATTTGGTGCTAAAACCAGTCCGTTTCAACAATTGAACTTCAACGAAAAAGAATCGAACTACGGCGATTTAATTACTGCAATTACCAATACACATTTTAATGACAATATTGGTGCACTGTTAATTGCCGGCGATGGTATTTACAACCAGGGCAGAAATCCGTTAAATCTTATTGACAAAATACGTTTTCCGGTTTATTCAATAGGATTTGGTGATACAACTGATGTTTCCGACGCGCGTATTCAACACATCCGTGTTAATCGTACCGCTTTTGCGGGCAACCGTTTTCCGGTTGAGGTTGATGCCTTGTTTACAAAATTACAAGGCCGCTCCCTGCGCCTGAGTGTATTTGACGAAAACAAAGCGTTGACAAGTGTGGTTATTACTCCGCCAAACCAAAACTATTTTTTTACAAAAGAATTTATTTTTGATACGGGAAGCCCGGGATTAAAGCATTTTACTGTTACCATAGAAACCATTGAAAACGAGAGGAATAAAAAAAACAACAAGAGTAGTTTTGTTATTAATGTTTTGGAAAACAAACAAAAAATACTCATTGTTTCCGACGGACCGCATCCCGACATTGGAGCTATAAAAAACACGCTAGACAAGCAAACTACTTATGATGTTTCTGTTTTTACAGAACAACCCTACCCATCTAATATCTCAGACTATAACCTATTAATATTAAATCAGTTACCTACTCCTGGCATTTCGGCTGCGGAAATAGTAAAAACCGCTGTTGAAAAAAGGGTACCAATACTTTTTATTGTTGGCAGCAAAACATTTTTGCCCCAATTGAATGCACTTGACCAGGGTGTAATAATTAACCCGCTTGCAGGTTCTGGCGAAGAAGCACTCGCTGAACTCAATTCCACCTATGCAAACTTTACGCTGAGTGAGAATTTCAGGGATGTTCTACCTAAAATGCCTCCTTTATTTGCACCTTTTGCCGATTATGACATGGACGGAGAATTTACACCTTTGTTCTACCAAAAATTAAAAAATTTTGAAACCAATAAACCTCTTATAGCTACTGGCTTGATTAATGGAAGAAAAACAGGGTTCATTTTTGGCGAAGGTTTGTGGCGATGGCGGCTATACAATTATCATCTTGAACAAAATAATGCTGCATTTAATGAGCTGATAAACCAAATAGTACAATATCTTTCTCTAAGAGTAAACGAAGATAATTTCATTATCGACTATAAACCCGTTTATGCTGAAACTGATGATATTGTGTTTTCTGCTGAAGTGTATAACGATGCCTTTGAACGAATTGCTTCGGAAGAGATAAATATGACTATTGAAAGATCCGGTGGCGAAACCTATAATTACACTTTTGACATTCAGGGATCAAGCTACTATTTGAATACCGGGCATTTGCCAGTAGGTGACTATAATTTTTCAGCCGAAATATCCATTGGCAATAACACTTATACCGAAACGGGGAAATTTACCGTAACTCCCGTTAACTTCGAAGATATTAATATTCAGGCAAATTTTGAGATGCTCAACCAACTGGCACAGAAAAGTGGTGGAAAGTTTTATATGCCTGCCGATACCCGGCAACTGATTAACGACCTGAAAAGTACCAACAGACTAAACCCAACCCACTATTTTCAGGAAGTTATCAACGAGCTCTTAAATTTAAAGTGGGTGTTTTTTATTGTGTTATTACTATTAAGCATGGAATGGTTTTTGAGGAAATACTGGGGTATTTATTAAAGTTTTGAACCAATATGACGAAATATTTAAAACGCTCAATAAACATTGTGTTTTATGCATTAGCAAGCCTTTTTTTGGTATCGTGCGCAACAACACAACAATTGATAATTGAGATACCGCAACCTGCGAAACAATCGATTCCTGAACGCATTCAGAGTATGACTCTTATTTCAAGGGCAGTAGATGATAGTTATACCAATTCGGAAGCAGATTCGCTGCAACGCACCTTTTATAAGCACCGGTTTAATTACGACACGATTATTAATGACTTTCAGGCTGTTGACACTACTTTGAAAGCAATGGGCAATTTGCTCTTTGAAACAGGCAGGTTTGATTACGTTATACCCGAAAAGCGGTTTTTGAAAGCAAAAAAGAATGCGTTTATCACCCGGGAAATGCCTTGGAATGAAGTAAAAAATCTGTGTGAAACTTTTAATACCGATGCATTAATATCAATAGATCACTTTAAAACACGGGTTGAAACCAATTACAGTAAAGAAAGTGGCTTCAATCCCCTTGAAGTAAGCTTTTACAGCGTTGCCGTGGCAAAAATGTATGTTTACTACGAAACCCTTATACGCATCTACGATCCGCTTGAGGAAAAAATCATTATGCGTAAACTTTTGCAAGACACGCTCTTCTGGGAAGATTACGACAGTTCGGTAAGTGAACTCTTTAATCGTTTTACACCTGTAAAAAATGCCCTTTTAGAAGCTGGCATTGCTATTGCCCTCGATTTTACAGACGAAATTGGCCCCATGTGGCGACAGGAAACCAGGCAGTTTTATGCTAAAGGTAATGCAAGCCTCAGGCAAGCTGCTCCATTGGCCAGAAACGGACAGTGGAATACAGCCGTTTCAATATGGAAAAAAATATTGGAAGAACCCGGTTCAAAATCGGTAAAAGCCCGAACCGAATATAACTTAGCCCTTGCCTGCGAGTTAACGGGGAATATTGATGAAGCCATACAATGGGCAACAAAATCGTACAACACAATGTTTTCCGTCATCACCTATCAATACCTCGAAACGTTAAAGCGAAGGAAAAACGAAATCAAAAATCAGAAATTATGAAACAATATATTTCATTGATGGCTGTCGTGTTGTTTTTGGTAACATCATGCACGGTTTATAAAGAGTATCCCATTGATGTATTTATGCCGGGAGAAATTGAATTGCCGGAAGATGCCCAAAATGCAGCTATTGTTTACCGCAACTTTAAATATGCAAACGATACGCTACAGCATTATTATAAAGACAATTACAAACTATTGAAAGCAAAAAATGATCCGGCTAATCTCGATAGTTTACTGGCAAACTCTTGTATGGAAGGGCTTGCGGCCAGCCTGAAGAAGCAACAACATTTCGACAGGATACACATTTTCCCGGAGCTTTTTCAGCAACATTATGGTAAAAAAATGCCGCCACTAAATTTGAATATTATTAAAAAACTAACCGATGAAACACAAACAGACATCCTAATTTCACTTGAAACATTTTCATGGTTTTATTCTAAGTATTCAGCCAACAATAATAAAGCACCTAAACCGAGGGAAGTTATTACCGCAGCCGTATGGGCTGTTTACAATCCTGTCAACATGCAACTTATTGAGCGCAAAACCCTTATTGACACTGTTTACTGGAATTCATATAATGACAAAGGCCAACTTCTAAAAAACACCAAATTACCACCCCGCCTCGAAGCATTGCGCATTGCAGCCCAACTGGCAGGAAGTTCTTACGCAAAACGCTTTGCACCTTCGTGGAAAAAAACGAAACGGAATTATGCGGTACCAAACTTGGCCGATTTTGAAGCCGCTGAAAAATACATAGCAAAAAACAACTGGGACAATGCCATTGCACTTTGGAAAAGGAATGCAGATGCTAATAATGGCAGGTTGGCCGTTAAAGCACGTTACAACCTGGCACTTGCCTATGAAATTAAAGATGAACCAGAAACTGCGGAGAAATGGCTTGATGCAGCCCGGGAATTAGCTGTTGCCTATGGAAGCAACAACGACTTGCAACATATTTTACATTATAAAAAGATTCTCGAACAACGAAAAAAAGAGGTTGCCCGCCTTAATAAGCTCCAATAGCGGAAACCGCTATCTAAATACTGTTGGATTAACATTTAATGTATTGGCTTGTCGTTATGTGTAACCTTGCAAAATATGGCAATTACTAAGCCACACCTGCACAAGTAACCATACCCGTTGAAGCCAAAATCATTCCTAAAGATTGGCAACAAACAGCCGGGGAAATGTGATGTTCAAAAATATAATGCTTTCTTTTATTTTCTGTTACCCTTATGTCAGGACACCTGTTTTTGTAAAAAACAGATTTTTCCACCCAAAAAACAGGGCAAAGATTAACACAACCTGTACAAACAAATGCTTTACCACTTTTTTCTATGATGATTGCAATAGCAGCTATTGTCCAAAAACAAAAGCAATGATGTTAGCTCCCATTTTTAATGCCGTTTCGTGGGTTTTAGGTGGGTCGCTGTGAACAGAGATATCTTCCCAACCATCACCAAGGTCGCACTCGTAAGTGTATAAACATACCAGGCGTTTGTTAATAAAAATACCAAATGCCTGTGGGCGTTTATTATCGTGTTCGTGAATTTTCGGCAGTCCTTCTTTAAAAAAGAATTTCTGGTTGAAAATAGGATAAGATGGTGGAAGTTCAACCAACTCCTTTCCCGGAAAAACTTTCTTTATTTCGCGGCGGAAATACTCGTCAAGACCGTAATTATCGTCAACATGCAAAAAACCGCCCCCTTCGAGGTAAGCCCTCAAATTTACTGCATCGTTTTCAGAAAGAATGATATTCCCATGGCCGGTAATATGTACAAATGGAAAATTAAATATTTCCGGTGATCCGATTTCAACCGTTGATGGTTCGGGATATATTGAAGTATGCAGGTTATTATTACAAAATTCGATAAGGTTAGGCAACGACGTTGGATTTGCATACCAATCGCCTCCCCCACTATATTTGCCAAGTGCAATTTTAACTGTCTGGCTTTGCCCTAAAGCACTTCCTATAGATAAGAAAGTAAAAAGAATGATTAAATATTTTCTCCAAACCATGATTCGAATATACTATTTATTTTGCTGATTCTTCGCCGGCTGTAAAGATTATACTACAACCGATATAACGGAATTTTTATTCGTCGTTGCCCAGATTTACAATGTTACAGGCAACTATTCCTGCTGTTTCGGTGCGTAAACGCGATTTACCCAGGGCAACCTCACCAAACCCCTGTTTTTTTGCCTGATCGACCTCTTTTTCACTAAAGTCGCCCTCCGGACCAATGAGGATAACATTGTTACAACCTTTCATTGTTTTTTCTTTCAGGTGCGGTTTTTTACCTGCATAGCAATGGGCAATAAACCGGTTATCTGCAATACAACAACTAATAAACTGATTAAACGAAACCATCGGATGAAGTACGGGAAGGTACGCTTTTAGTGATTGTTTCATTGCTGAAATCAGAATTTTCTGAAGACGTTCGGGTTTAAGGTTCTTTCGCTCTGAATGATCACAAAGCAACGGAGTGATCTCGTCTACACCAATTTCTGTTGCTTTTTCGAGGAACCATTCGAACCGGTCGATGCTTTTGGGAGGGGCAATTCCTATGTGTAACCGGTAGCCTCGTTTCTCATAATCCCTTACATGCTGCCGGATGCTGAGCCTGCAACTTTTAACATTTGCAACGCTTATTTCTGCCCTGTAGTACCCTCCCCTGCCGTCAACCACAAAAACCTCGTCACCTTTGGACAACCTTAATACACGAATTGCGTGTTTAGATTCAAATTCATCCAATATTATCTCATTTCCAATAACTTCTGTAGAATAAAAAAGTTGCATTACAAAATTATCTAAACATTTTAGGAATAAGCTGAAATTGCACAGCACCTGCATAAGGTTGCACATCTTTCCATGAATCGACCATAAAATCGATTACAACTGTTGAACAAGTGGGCATATCGCCGGTAAATTTTTCGACCAGATATACGGTAAAATAATGAAACGAAGGGTTATGGCCAAAGAAATAAACGGTGGATGCTTCATTCTGTAAGCCGTTAATCATCTCCATGAATTCTGAAACGGATAAACCGTGGTAAATATCTTCCTTTTGTACAATTTTCCCTATTTCATATCCAAGTTTTTTAGCAAAAATACTGGCTGTTTTCAAGGCTCTTTTTGCAGGGCTGGCTACAATTAAATCAGGCTTTATCTGCCGCTTATTCATTTCTTCTCCCAACTTTTCTGCATCGGTTAGCCCCCTCTTCCTCAAATCGCGATTAAAATCGTCATCATAGCCATAGGGAACCGCTTTGGCATGTCTAACCATTACTATTCGTTTCATCACACTAATCCATTAATTTAAAACAGCTTACAACAAAATCACATTCACCAATTTCAGTCACAACCAGCATCTCAGACATATTTAAATACTCTTTGACAAATTCTTCTTTCAACCTGATTTTTTACTAATATTACGGCCTTCAGGATAATTTATCCGGACAAACCTGATAATTACTAACAAAATTAGTTTATTTATCTGAGATTTAATCCATTTTTAATGAAACGAATCGGACTTTTATCAGATACCCACGGACATGTTCCCGAAAGGATATTTGCCTTTTTTAAAGATGTTGACGAAATATGGCATGCCGGCGATATTGGAAATATTGAAACCGCAAAACAGTTGGCAGAATACAAACCACTAAGGGCTGTTTACGGCAATATCGACGGGCAGGATATCCGCTCGGTTTATCCCATTCACCAACGTTTTTTTTGTGAAGAAACTGATGTATGGATGACACACATAGGCGGATACCCGGGCAATTACGACCGCAGAATTAAACAGGCATTGTATGCTGACCCTCCCAAGATATTTATTACGGGTCATTCGCACATTCTAAAAGTAATTTTCGACCCCAAATTAGACATGCTGCACATAAACCCTGGTGCGGCAGGCTTATATGGGTTTCATAAAAAAAGTACCGCCGTGCGTTTTGTTATCGACAATAAAGAGATACGCGACCTTGAAATTTGGGAAATGGATAAGAATAAAAACAAAAGCATTTAACACGATTGTTTAACAATGAACAACTGCATCTTTTTGTCAGTCAAAAAAAATCTCACAAAAATTACTTTTTCATTTATTTTGACGCAACCCTTTTTAGAAAATTTTTATCTACATTAAACTTAAATTAAAATATAATCACATGAAGAAATTACCTTTTTTAATGTTCCTTTTATTGATTTTTGCATTAACTGGGTTCGATTATGAACCCGTTTATTATGGGGAATACGAACCTATATTTATGCTTCGGCCTGAAATGGAGAAAAATGTTAAAACCGAAGCGCCGAAGCCAATTGTTAATCCTGGGAAAATTTACATTAAAGACCAATGGATTTTTATCAACGAAAAATTTAAAGGCATTCATGTGATCGACAATAGCAATCCCGAACACCCTGAAAATAAATACTTTATAACCATTGACGGATGTATCGATATGGCAATTAAAAATTCTACGCTTTATGCTGACAATGCCGTTGACCTGATAGCCATCAGGCTTGATAACGGCATGAATTCTATTGAAGTTACAACGCGTATAAAAGATGTTTTTCCGGAAATCCCTTCTCCGGACGGGCGTGATTTAAACTGGAGAGAAGAAACAGCTAAACCGGAGGGGGCAATTTTGGTCCGGTGGGAAAAAAGGAAATAAAAATAAAAATCATTCAAAATGCAGGCAACAAAATATATAGCAATATTAATCAGCATCATCTCATTTGCTTTTATTCAATCTTGTAGCTATTCGGATTCTGAAGTTGGTGGTAAATCGGAAACCGGCACAGGTGGATCAATGGCACGTTTTACGATTGCAGGAGACAAGCTGTTTACAGTTAACCGCGAAATGCTTTCAACTTTCGATATAAGTTCAGATGAATCGCCGGTGTATAAGCAAACGACCTATGTTGGCCGAAACCTGGAGACCATTTTTCCAATGGAAGACAAACTATTACTGGGCAGCAATAGTGGCATGTTTATTTTTGACATCAGCAAAGATGGCCCGCCACAGCAAGTATCTTTTTACGAGCACATTATATCCTGCGACCCCGTTGTTTCTGACGGGAAATATGCTTATGTTACCCTGAGCAATGTGCGGGTTAGCTGCCAAAGGGCTGAGAACGTATTGCAAATAATTGATATTGAAGATATAAAGAACCCCACATTAGTTAAACAATACCCTATGGAAGGCCCACGGGGGCTGGCCATAAGAAACGATACACTTTGGGTTTGCGACAATGGGATTAAATTATTCGATGTTTCTGACAAAATGAACATAAACGAGCTACTTCACTTCAACAACATAGCGGCTTACGATGTAATACTTGATAAAAACAGGGCGCTTGTTGTAGGCGAAACAGGCTTTTTTCAATATATAACTGAAAACGACACATTAACAAAACTAAGTGAAATTAAATAGAAAAAAAATGAAATACCTCTTGCTTTTCCTTCTTATTATTCCGGGCCTGGCCTATTCGCAAATAAGCGAACCGGAAAATGAAAAAAATTTTTCATTGGGTATTGTGCCCCAGTATGCAATTGTCAGCGGGTTTAGGGTTGATTTAGATTTTAAGCTGAACGACAAAAACCACTGGATTTTAGTGGCACCTCAACTTTATATCAACAACAATTCTACTGTACTACACAATTATAATAATATGTTTGGTGCTGGTTTAGAGTTACAACACAAAATTTACCTGAAAAAGAACCTGGAAAAAGTAAATTTTTACCTGGCATATGGCCCAACATTTAACTACTTCTCGGTAGCAGAAGACCAGCTTTTGGCAGAAAATTTTACTGAAAGCGGAAGCAACTACATAAAACTTGTGGAAGGAGAAACCACCACTAATATTTATAAACTGGGTGGTAACCTTATTATGGGAATACGGTTTATTATCGGTAACAATCTTTATATGGAGACCTACATAGGCAGCGGCATACGCTTAAGCTTCGACAACAAAACAGATGGGCTGCACAAGCACTACGACGATTGGTGGGGCGACATGGGCTATTCCGGAACACTGATGGTTGGCGGCTATAAATTTGGAATAACCTTTTAAAAACACCCCCAACACACTCTTAAACAACTAATTGCTTTCTTTTTCGAAGCAACATGCAACCCAATTGTTTTTTGTTTTACAATTGCCATGGGTTAAACCGGATTTTTCAGCCTTTTGCCTTATCTCCCGGGTATCTTCATCATAAAATCCGCTTACAAAAACACTGCCCCCTTTGTTAATGTGGCGGGCATAATGCACCATATCTGCCAAAAGCACATTTTTATGTATGTTGGCAAAAATAAAATCAAACTTTTCATCATTCAGCAAAGACACATCTCCCTGTTTCACCTCCATATTCCCAATTTGGTTCAGTGCCGCATTTTCTATTGTACCCCGATACGACCACTTATCGATATCTATGGCAACTACTTTCTTTGCTCCACGCATCGAAGCCAGTATGCCAAGAATTCCCGTTCCACAACCCATATCGAGTACTGTTTTGCCTAAAAAATCAATATCGAGGATGTATTCCAACATCATGGAAGTGGTTTCGTGGTTACCGGTTCCAAATGCCATGTTGGGTTCAATTACAATTTCAAATTCAGCTTTGGGGTATTCTGCATGAAATGGCGCACGAACAACACATTGATTACCAATTACCAATGGCTTAAAATAGTTTTTCTCCCATTCCTCGTTCCAATTCTTTTCTTTAACTATTTCAGAACTTACATTAAAAGAAAAATTGTCTTTGTAATTTTCCAGCACATTCTGTATCATGCCTTCCTGCCATTTTCCGGAGGGAATATAAGTTTCGAGGCCGGTTTCTGTTTCAACAAAACCATCAAATCCCATGTTACTTAGCACATCTGCCAGTACATCGCGTAACCAATCTTCAACAGGGGTAATTTCAAGGCATATTTTAATATAGTCCATGTTTATCTTTTGGGTGAAGACAAACACTTCCGCTATTGCATAGGCAAATTTATATTTCCAAGGTTAGTCACCTGGTAATCGCCTAAATTGAACGACTTATTTGAGTTTTTATCTACCTTGGTTACTTCCATTGTCGTTTTACTGCCTGTTTGTTTGTCAACCGTAGTTGCTTGCATCATGTATCCCCATCCCATTCCGTGGCTGTAAATATTGATTTTAAACACGGTACTGAAAAAATCGGAGGTATTCATTTTCAGGCTCTTCGTAATCCAAAGAGTCGAATGGGTATCTTCATCGTCATATTCGTACTCATCACAAGAATATCCGGCAATATTTTTTGTTTTCCCGGTTTTCCTGATATTGGGGTCTGCCAGGTAAGTTTCGGGTGTTTCCGACAAATCAAGCTCCTCATCCAGTTCCTTCCCAACCTCTTCAAACAAAGATTTCATGCCATACACAATAGCCATTTTCTCACCTTTCTCATTCCCCAACATAATAGTAGCTCCGTTTGAAACATCAATAATAATGGTTCCCGCATCCGGTTTTTCCATATCACCTGAAATAAATTCGTAAGCCATGCTCTTTGAGTTGTTGCTTAAATGGGTAATAAATTCGCCACTGCTTTCCTTTTTCCCGTTTCTATTGAACGACTCAATGTGCATTTGAATGGCAGCATTAAACCTGTAGTGATTTTCGTAAGAAACAGGCTCACCTCCTAATCCAAGGCCTTTAAGTATTCCTGCCATACTTTCACTATCATTTTTCCTTTTATTATCAGGCTTATCATCTCTGGAAACAGCACTTCCCCTATCCGACTGTTTATCAGCAACTTCACCTTCTCCTTTCTCTGTGTCATCTTCTATTTTCTGCTCTATTTTCTGCTGAACCTTCTTTTTTATATTATTCAGAAAATTTTGTGAATTTGCTTTTGGGCTAACAACTAGCATTAAAACTATTACAAAAGGGACAAATAAAATTTTTCGTTTCATTACTTTATGAATTAAATTTGAATTGTTGCAAAAATCAACCATTTTTGTGAAAAAGTCAAATGTTTCTACCATATTTTTCAGACATTTATAAAACCGGCCTGATAAAAAATATTCTCAAAAATTGACTTTTAAAAAGTTTTTTGTCAAATTTCGTTATAACAACAAACAATCATGAAGAAAAACGGGTTTTTAGCTTTCGACTTAGGTGCATCGAGTGGCAGGGCAATTCTGGGGAATATTAAAAATGATACACTGAAGTTAACTGAAATTTATCGTTTCAGAAACGAAATGAGCTATATCCACGGGCATTACTACTGGGATATTTATTACCTGTTCAAAAAACTAAAAAAAGGGTTACGAAAGTGTATATCGAAATATGGTATTCAACCTGTTTCCATTGGCATAGATACCTGGGGTGTTGATTATGTATTGGTTTCTGCTGAAGGCAATATAACCGCGCTGCCATTTGCATACCGTGACCACCGTACCGACTCTGCCATGGAAGACTTTTTCAGGCATCTGTCGAAAAAGGAAACTTATGCTTTAACCGGCTTGCAATTTTTGCAGTTCAATACGCTTTTTCAACTTTTTGCTTCGGCACAATCGGGCTTTTCCGGTTTAAAAATTGCCGAAAGCCTGCTTTTTATGCCCGATGCACTGGGTTACCTCTTCACAGGAAAAAAAAGGAACGAATACACAATTGCCAGCACCTCGCAAATGATGCAACCCGGCAAACCTCAGTGGGAATATAAGCTTTTTGACGCCTCCGGGATACCGCATAAATTAATGGAAGAGATTATTTTACCAGGCAACAAGCTTGGCACTATTCTTCCGGAGGTGATGGAAGAAACAGGAAGCCTTGAAATCCCATGCATCGCAGTTGCCGGGCATGATACTGCATCAGCAGTGGTATCCGTTCCAGCCGAGGGTAAAAACTGGGCTTATCTTAGTTCCGGAACATGGTCGCTGCTGGGAATAGAGAGTGTTAAACCCATTGTTTCTGAACAAACCCTTGCCATGAATTTTACCAACGAAGGTGGTGTTGACGGAACAACCCGGTTTTTAAAAAATATTATGGGCATGTGGCTCATTCAGGAATGCAAAAGAATTTGGGATCAGGATAAAGAGACAGACTGGCATAGCATTGTGGAAGAGAGCCAGAAAGTGCCTCATTTTATTTCGATAATAGATCCTGACAACCCTGTATTTCTCAATCCTGGCAATATGCCCAAAGCTATACAGAATTTTTGCGCGGAAACAAAACAGCCAGTACCCCGAAGTATTGGCGAAATTGCTCGTTGTATTTACGACAGCCTGGCGTTAAAATACAAATTTACCATAAAACAAATTGAATCGGTTACTGGTAAAAAAATCGAGCGGCTGCACATTATCGGTGGTGGCGCACATAACAATATGCTAAACCAGCTTACTGCCGATGTTTTGGAAATTCCCGTTATTGCAGGCCCTACGGAAGCCACTGCCATAGGCAATATTATGTTGCAGGCGAGAGCTGCCGGGGTGGTAAATTCGCTGGAAGAAATACGAGCAGTTGTGAGAAATTCTTTTAAAACAAATCTGTTTATACCATCACCCAAAGTGAACTGGGAGGATGCTTTTGAACGATTTAACAAATTATCTTAACGGAATATTTATTACTGAAAAAAAATGCAGAATGCTGCCTGCCAATACAAAAAGATGCCATATGCCATGGGCATACTTAACATTTCTTAAACTATAAAAAACTACACCAAGGGAATAGGCAATCCCCCCTGAGAACAGCAACCATAAACTTTTTGCCGGAAGCGCTTTAACCATAGGAATAACAGCAACAATAAACATCCATCCCATAGCCAGGTATAAATAAACCATAAATTTTCTAAATCGGTAAGGGTAAATGGAACGAACAACCATACCGGCAATGGCTACACTCCAGATAACGCCAAAAATTACCCAGCCGAGGACACCGCGCAGAACCGTTAAAACAAAAGGTGTATAGGTTCCTGCTATAAGAAAAAAGATGGCTGCGTGGTCGAACCGTGCAAACAAGTTCTTTACTTTTTCTCGTTTAAAGCTATGGTACAAAGTTGACGACAGGTAAAGTAAAACAAGAGAGCTGCCAAAAACAGTATAACTAACAACATACCACACATTTCCCTTAATCGATGCAACTACAATAAGAATTACCAATGCTGTTATACTCAACAATGTGCCTATTCCATGGGTAATTGCGTTAAAAATTTCTTCGCCTAAGGTCAAAGTTCGCGGGTGCTTCTGCCCTTCCTTGCTCCCCTTCATTGCCTGTTTCTTTTAAATGAATTTTGCACGAATGTAACCCATAAAAAAGGTAACTGAAAATATTTTTTCATTATCAACGTAATATTCAGAATAGATTTAATTGTGATAACAATGAAATAAAATAGCTTTGACAAAAAAACAAATGAACCTCCCACAGGTAAATAACAACAATGTTTCCGATTTTCTTAACAGAGAAGAAATAGTGATAGAAACAGCCCATCAGATCATGAAGGATTTTGGAATGTTTGGCATTGAAATTACATTTTCAGGCGATACCAGCCAGGCCTATCCTGAACTGCACAGCCAGCTAATCGATCAGATTTCCGTTTTAATTGAGCGAAATTACGATTTGTTGCTATCGGTACTTTACCAGGTAGATATTTCAGACAGGGATATAGCAAGAACAGAGCGCGAACTACCTGAATATACTCATATCGAAGTTGTTGCTCACCAGATTATTGTCCGCGATTTGCAAAAAGTGCTCCTGCGCAGGTATTTTAAATCACAGAGTTGAGCCTTAACAAAAAACATTTACCGGTTATGTCTGTTTGGGAAAAGCAAAAGCACAAATGCCTTTCATTGAATAGTGAAGAAAAAAACATATGATCTTACTACTCGTATTTCTTTTAGCTTTAATAGTGGGTACTTATATTGTTATGCAACAACCACGTTTTGGCAAAGCTCCTGCCGGCAATCGTTTAAAGCGTATTCAAAAATCGGCGAATTACCACAACGGACGTTTTAACAATCTTAGCAAAACACCTCAATTTTCTGATGAAGCCAACTTTGGCGAAATACTTAAGGGTTGGTATACCACAAAACGACGGCGGCCCAAAGGTGTAATTCCTTCTGTAAAAAATAATTTAAAATCGATACCTGCCAATGCCAATGTTCTGGTTTGGTTTGGCCATTCTTCCTATTTTATGCAAATCGATGGCCGGAAATTTCTGGTTGACCCGGTTTTTTGCGGGCACGCATCTCCTTTTTCTTTCTCAATTAAAGCATTTCCCGGAACAGATATTTACACGGTTAATGATATGCCCAAAATTGATTACCTGGTGATTACCCACGACCATTGGGACCATCTCGACTACGAAACGGTAAAGGCACTACAACCAAAAATTCAGAAAGTGATAACAGGCCTGGGTGTTGGTGAACACCTTGAATATTGGGGATACGAAAAAGAAAAAATTGTTGAACAAGACTGGCATGAATCGGTTGAGCCTGAAAATGGATTATCGTTTTTTACCATGCCGGCACGTCATTTTTCAGGACGGCGTTTTAAACCAAAGCAAACCCTGTGGGCTTCTTTTGCGTTGATTACACCTTCAAAAAAAATCTTTATCGGCGGTGATGGAGGGTATGACACTCATTTTGCGGAAATAGGTAAAAAAATCGGAGGGTTTGACCTGGCGATCCTTGAAAATGGCCAATACAACAAAGCCTGGAAATACATCCATTTAATGCCTGAACAAGTGTTGAAAGCAGCATCTGACTTAAAAGCCAAAAGGTTGCTTCCGGTACATTCCGGAAAGTTTGCGCTGGCCCAACACGCGTGGGACGAACCCTTAAGAAAGATTTCGTTGCTGAATAAAGATGCAGGTATAAACCTGATAACTCCCAAAATCGGCGAGCTGGTTTACCTGAATGATAATACACAAAAGTTTTCGCAATGGTGGGAGGAAGTGGAATAAAAAAAGGAGCATCAAGCAACACTCCTTTTCATATATTATCCTTGCTGGTTATTTATTTACCAAATACAAATCGTACGTTGAGGCCAAACGAATCACCCCCAAAGCGGGTATCTTCGATAATCCATAGCGTAGGGCGCCAGTCGAGACCTATGGCCACAGGAACGGTACTAAAAAGATATTCCACACCTATTTCACCGGAAGCACCAAGCTCAAAACCATCTCCTAAAAATAACGAAGGGCCAACACCAAGATACCAGTTAAAAACTTCGCTACCCAATGGGCGGTAAATAAAATTCCAGAGAGCGTCAACACCAATGTTACCACTATAAAATCCCAAATCGGCATGAACACGGTTAAATTGCCCGGTAGAAAAAACCGCATCAATGGCAGCTCCGTAAGAACCTGTAGTGCCGCCAAAACGGATGCCAATCTCCTGTGCACTGCCTGCCGCAACACTACCTGCCACAATGGACATAACAATAATAAAATTTCTTAGTTTCCTTTTCATAGTTGACAAATTAAATGTTTAAAAGCCTTTAGTTTCTAACGTCATAAAACGGCCGATGTTTTAAAAAGTTTTAATAAAATCTATTATTTATCTGATTATCAACTGATTAGGACAACCAAATAGCCAACTTGGCTATTCCTAAAGATTTAGAATTGATATGATAATGGAATATTAAACCCATAAAACATGAAACTGGCACTTGAACTTCCTGAAAATATTGCAGTTATGGCAGGACTAATTCCAATCTTACCTACTTTTAAATAGAATCCTACAGAACTCATTGCTCCAAGCCCAGATGATGTTTTTTTATCATAAATATCAACAACAGGGGGTCTTATATTATTAAAAATTGCCTGATATTCTTTAAAAGAAAATACCCCAATTGCAAACTCAGATGTTAATCCAAAATGCTTTTTTTTAAGTTTTGGGCTAATTCCAGCATATACACCCCCTCCATTAATTATGTAGTCAGAAGAGTTTGTATTCCCGGATGTCCAGCTCGAGCTTCCCAATCGGTCAGCTCCAATCATAAATGTTGTACCAACAAAATAATCAATGAATGAATACTTTGAGTTTACAACAAACTTAATATTCATGCCATTTAGCACAGTATTGTCCCAACTGGCAAGTGGTGATTTGAAACTGGCATAATTATCAGAATTCAGCTTATTAAACAGAACTGAATACCCAATTTCTATGCTGGGTTTTATATTTTGCTCTTTTTCTTGTGAGAATAAAATGAAAGAGCAACAAGTTAAAAAAGTTACTAATAATATTTTTCTAATCATTTCAAATGTAAATTTTCTTTTTCTATTCAGAATTTCGCTCACACGACTTTTAGAGCCAATAACTTCAATTAAATTTTTCTGTTTTATTCCCATTTTGTTCCATGCTAAATTTTACAGCTTCAATCAGGCCTGGAAGGTCAATAGGAAAGTGTTCACTTTCATATTTATCTATTAAAAAAGCGAAAGTACTAATTCACCTCCGATTTTAGTTCCTTTTTTACATTAAATATTTCTCCAGATCTTTCAATTGATTGGTTATAAATCTTATTCTATTTTTATTAGTTTTAAATTCATAACTACAATTCGTTTACTGCATTTTACCTATCGGTGGTGCATGTTGCAGATGGCACACCGCCAAAATCCGCTATGCAATATGCACTGTATTAGCGGTTGTTTTTTATCGCAATAAAAAAGTAATAGGTATTTCAATGTATAATTTTATCGGTTTACCGTCTAGTTTAGCAGGTTGCATTTGGGGTAATGAATTTAATAATTGATATGATTCAACATCTAATAGTTTATGCACTCCTTTAATAATTCTTACATGTTCGACTTTACCTTCTTCATCTATTGTGAGCTGAGCCTGTACACTTCCCTGTATCCCATCAATTTGTGCTTTAACAGGATAGCCTACATTAATGGCTATCCAAGCCACGATGTCCGAACATTTGTCTTGTTTTGCAATCGAATATATATGTTCATCAACTCCAATTAGCTTTGGTTTAGTAAATTCACCTTCTACATTCTCTAATAATTTTTGATTATGCAAGTCATAAGAATAATAACCTTGAGGTTTATATTTACCACAAACAACAGAATCAGTCTTCGTTTCTTTATCATTCAAATAATACCAAGTACCATAAGGTTTGTTATTTCGATAAGATTTAAGCCAAATTAATTTACCTGAATCAATTTTAAAAAGTTTCTCCGTTAGGTCTTTTCCTTGACCAATTGAGATCATTTTCTAACGAGCCCTATTTTCTTTTCTCTCATGTTTGAGATTAGCATCAAAATACCTGATAATTGTTTTATCCTGAGCAAAAAGACAAATAGGAAAAATCAAAACGAGCAATGTGATTAATCTTTTTTTCATAATATTTTATTTTAGCTTGAGATAATCGAGGTAAATGTTGTTAACATCAAAATATATTTATTTACTACGGGCAAATTTTATTACAATTAAATTGGACGGGCAACCATAATGCCAATGGCACTTTTACTGTTATTAAGGTAATCTTCGAGCGTTTCATCAGAAATAATTACTTTCTCCGCGGCTGAAGAAGCATGTAAAATATGCATTCTACCCGACTTTCTGACAAGGACAGCAACATGCTGTATATCAAGGCCTTTTATATTTGTCACAATCCCTGCAATATCACCATCTTTCAAAAGGTCTTCTATTTCAGCTATTTTTTCTTCAGGAATAAAATACATTTCCCGGCCAGAGATTTGTTTCTCCTGTTCTGCAATAACGGAAATAAGCGCTGCGCTGTCAGATAATTGCCGGTAGGCTTTAGGATGATTGCTCATAAAATCAACGTACAAAGGACAGGGAGTGTGTGCGATCTCTTCCGATATATCTTTAATGAGTTTCTTTTGTGCATTGGTATAAATCCAATCGCTGAAATAGTGCATTCTTGAGGGATAACCTTCAACCTTACCATTTCTGTACCTGATATTTTTTAGTTCACCGGTAAATTTTTCAAACGATGGCTTATCCGATTTCAGTGTGCGGGCAATAGCCAGACAATTTTCGGCTAAAGTTGTACAATCCATCTCCCGCAGATTTATCACTAATTTTTCAGGTTCCGTTTCGAGAGTATGAGCAACATAGGGCGTACCCAGAAAGAAAACCCCGATGCGGACCATCATCGAATCCAGAGTCATATTCCTTTCAACCTTATGATGTATAACCAACTTTTCAAATATTTCGCGGTCTTCAGGCTGATAAAGAATCTCTGGCTTTTCTGTAACAATATTGTTGGAAGTAGAATTACAGCCGTTAATTAATAACAAGTGAACGGCGAGAAAAAATACCAGTTTCATTTTTTTACGAAAAATAAGAATTCTTTTGAAACTGGTTGAAATGATGTAACTGAAGGGTAAAATAATTCCAAGCATCTTTTCAACTGTTTTAAACTGAATTTTCTTTACTAACTGCCCAATAAACTTTCGTATATCTGCTGATTTTCTTCATCAAAAACACAAAAAATAATCTTTTCAATGCTTTTATTGATTTTAAGTTCCGTTTTAACTGTATGAATTGCAATACTTGCAGCTTCAGATTTCGGATAACCGTAAACACCTGTACTGATATTGGGAAAAGCGATGGATTTTATTCCCTTTTCAGTAGCTATTTCCAGGCACCGCCGATAGCAAGAAGCGAGTTTTTCAGCTTCCCCTTTATTTCCACCATGCCAAACCGGCCCTACAGTATGTATTACGAACTTAGAGGGCAGCCGGTATCCTTTTGTTATTTTCGCATCGCCGGTTGCACAACCGTTTAATGTGCGGCATTCTTCTAATAATCTACTGCCGGCAGCCCGGTGAATAGCACCATCTACTCCTCCTCCGCCAAGTAATGACCTGTTGGCAGCATTAACAATTGCATCCACTCGTAAAAGTGTGATATCGCCCCGGTATATTTCTATTGTCTGTTCCATAGCTAAAGCTAACGGAAAATTACAAGTGATGCAACCAATTGCGTGAAGTTTTCTTTTCAAAACACCACAAACCGATGTGGGTTACAAGCTTTCAATTACGTACTGTCTCTGCTATAACATTTATAAAACGCCAGCTATTATGCTTTCTTTTATATCAACATAAGCAACTTATATTCAACAAAATACTACTTTTTTTACTCGCCCCAAAAGCGTTGATAAAATATACAATTGTTAAAAGCAATAATATTTTCAAATTTATCAGAAAAAAATAAGATTTTGCTTATACCACTACCTAAAATTAGACTATGTATGCAATCAAATTTTAAAAGAGGTTAGGAAGATAACCCTGATAAAGCAAAAAGAAATTGTTTTTGAAAAGCCTGATTCCCCGATTAAATAATTGGTGTACAAAGCTGTTTTGGTCGGTAACCTGTTTGATGGCATCGGATTTAATTATATCTTCAACCCAGATATGTATCTGCTAAATAAAAATAAATTTTTGTAAACAGTAACATAAAATGAACATAAGAGATCTCCTGTTGAGTACACTAACCTTCGCAGTTTTATTATTTGCCCACCTTGAATCGAATGCGCAGGAATTAACCGCCAAAGATATTGTAAGAATCGCTGACGAGAAAAATCGTGGTGAAACCATGCAGGGTGAAATGACGATGACCATTCAGCGGCCAAAATGGGAACGGAAAATATCCATGAAAAGCTGGTCGAAAGGTGACAAATATTTCATGATTTACATCACAGCGCCGGCAAAAGAAAAAGGCCAGGTTTTCCTGAAAGTAAACAAAGAAATGTGGAATTATGTACCTACCATTTCCCGCATGATCAAAATTCCGCCCTCGATGATGATGCAATCGTGGATGGGAAGCGATTTTACCAACGACGACCTTGTAAAACAATCTTCCATTGTGGTTGATTACGACCACACCCTCCTGGAAGAAGAAAATATCCGCGGAAAAGATTGTTACCAAATTGAACTGATACCCCATGAGGATGCAGCAGTTGTTTGGGGAAAAATCATCTCGTGGGTAACCAAAGATAGTTTCGATCTTTGGAAATCAGAATATTACGATGAAGATGGCTACCTCCAAAACACTCAACATGCCTACGACATAAAAAAATTTGGCGACCGGGAAATCCCTTCCCGCATAGAAATTATACCGGCCGATAAGGAAAATCAAAAAACAATTCTGTTGATTACGTCTTCCAAATTCAACAAACCCATCAACGACAGTTTCTTTAGTAAACAAAACATGAAAAAGGTAAAGTAACCCATAAACCTGCATCATGAAAAATAACCTTATAATAGCCTGGCGCAACCTTTGGCGCAACAGCCGCCGCACACTCATCACTGCTGCCTCGGTATTCTTCGGTGTATTTTTCACTGTTCTCATGGCTTCGATGCAACAAGGTTCGCTGGAAAATATGGTGGACAATATGGTGAGGTTTTATTCAGGATACATTCAGCTACAAGAAAAAGAGTTCAAAAATTTAAGAAGTGTAAACAACAGTTTTGAGCCGGGAGAAGATTTAGAAAACCAAATTGCAAATAACGAATTCATTACCGAGTCAACCCATCGTATTGAAACATTCGCCCTGGCCGGTTCAGAATCAACAAGTTTTCCAGCTATAATCTTTGGCGTAATACCCGGGCGGGAAGATAGTATCTCCGGCATTTCGAAATGGATCAGCGACGGTGAATACTTAGTTGCCGGCTCAAAAGATCTTCTGGTGGGAAAAACCCTGGCTAAAAATTTAGCTATTGAGGTCGCTGACTCGCTGGTACTTATCGGACAGGGATACCACGGTGCAAGCGCTACAGGAATTTACCGGGTGGCCGGACTGCTCGATTTTCCCCTCCCCGACCTGAGCAAACAGATCATTTACATGGAAATGAATAATTGCCAGGAATTCCTGAATATGCCCGGAAAAGTTACTTCTACCGTTATCATGGTGGAAATACCCGATGATGTTCCGAAAACTATTGCAGAATTTGACCTCCTTCCGGAAAACCTGAAAATCTACTCCTGGGATGAACTACAACCCGAGTTACTCAATTTAATCGAAGGCAAAATATCCAGCGGGAGAGTAATTACCAGCCTGCTTTTTATGATTATCGGATTTGGGGTTTTGGCCACAGTAATTATGCTGATGCACGAACGAAAGCGCGAATTAGGGGTAATGATTGCTGTTGGGTTTCAGAAAACAAGAATCATGGCCATACTTATTTTCGAAGCTTTTCTGATCGGGATAATTGGTATTGTAAGCGGTTTAATGATAAGTTTTCCTTTGATACACTACCTGTACCGCAATCCCATTCCTGTTACCGGAAAAATTGCAGAAACTTATCGTGAAATGGGCTTCGAGCCTATTTGGAAATTCAGCGCAGAAACACATATTTTTTATGAAGCTGCGCTTACCGTATTTATCATTTTCGCATTGATTTCGATTTATCAGGTCTATTTCGTTGGAAAACTAAAAGTTGTTAACGCCCTTAAGGCTTAAAAGATATAAGATGAAGAACATCATCATGGCATGGAGAAATTTATGGCGCAAACCCTGGCGGACTATTATAACCAGTGGATCCGTATTTTTTGGGGTATTGCTGTCGGTTTTTATGACATCATTACAGGAAGGATCGTACAGTGCAATGATCAACAACGTAGTAAAATTTTATTCGGGTTACGCACAAATATTTACAGAAGAATACCACGAAAACAAGACCATCAACAACTCTTTTGAGCTCAACGACAGTATTCTCCGGGTGGTAAAAAATGAAAAAGAGATTACCCATTACACACCCCGACTGGAATATTTCACACTTACTTCTTCCGAAGAAATCACCAAAGGAGCAATAATCATTGGTATTGCCCCTGAATCAGAAAACCAAGTAACCAATCTTTCGAAATGGGTTAAACAAGGTGAATATCTTTCCGAGAACGACAACGGGGTTTTGGTAGCCATCGACCTGGCTAAATATTTACAGGTTGGCGTGGGAGATACCATGGTACTTTACGGGCAGGGATATCATGGTGTAATGGCCGCCGGTCTTTATCCTGTCAGGGGTATACTTGAATTCCCCTCCCCTGAATTAAACAAACAATTTGTGTATATGGAGTTGAACACCTGCCAGGAGTTTTTTTCTGCCCCTAACAGACTGAGCTCGCTGGTATTGATGGTAAAAGACCATTACCACCTGCCTGCTGCCATACACCACCTGAAAAAGGAAATTACAAGCCCTTTTACGGTAATGTCCTGGTCTGAACTACAACCTGAATTGGTTTCAATAATTGAGGCCGACCGGGCAGGAGGCACCTTCATGAAAGCCCTGCTGTATATGATTATCACCTTTGGAATTTTTGGCACCGTACTGATGATGATCTCGGAACGAAAGCGGGAATTGGGTGTAATGATCGCTATTGGAATGCAACGCAACAGACTGGGTTTGATCCTCTTCATGGAAACCGTTTATATAGGTTTATTGGGAACCCTGGCCGGGATTGCTGCCGGTATTCCTATTGTCTGGTATTTTATTAAAAACCCAATACCGCTGACCGGCGATGCGGCTAAAGCAATGACAGACATGGGCATTGAGCCGTTTATGTATTTCTCTTGGCAGCCGGAAGTGTTTTATACACAGGCAATCGTAGTATTTATTATAACAGGTATCATCGCACTTTTCCCTATTTATAAATCGTTTACTTTACCGTTAACCAAGTACCTGAGGGCTTAATTTTTAAAACTTAAAAAACAAAAACATGCTTTTCTCAATATCATGGCGAAACATCTGGAGGAATAAAGTCCGAAGCCTGGTCATTATTTTTTCCATAGCACTTGGCATATTTGCCGGGGTATCTGCCACCGCCTTCATGAAAGGAATGACCAAACAGCGGATACAAAAGGTCATTAAAACAGAACTGTCCTATATCCAGATCCATAAAAAAGGGTTCCTGCAGAATTCTGATTTCAACGGATATATGAATAATGCTATTCCCCTGATTACTAAAATCAGGGAAATACCTCATATCACTGGTGCCAGTGAACGAATTGTGGTACAGGCTATGGCTGCCACGGCAGAAACAGCCACCGGGGTAATGCTTTATGGGGTAACCCTTGAAAATGAAAGTAAAGTAACCAACATCAGCGAAAAACTGGTAGAGGGAGAATACCTGCAGGGAATCAGGAAAAATCCGCTGGTGATCGGTAAAAAACTGGCAGACAAACTGAATGCCAAAATACGGTCTAAAATAGTGATTACCTTACAAGACACCGCCAACAATGTCGTCAGTGGCCTTTTCCGGGTTTCGGGAATATACACCACCAACAATAATTTATACGACGAATCGCATGTGTTTGTCCGTGCTGATGACATCCGTTCGTTAACAATGCTGCCCCCATCAGCTGCACACGAAATAGCCATCAACCTCGACAACGACGAAAACCTGACACAAGTTGAGCAGGCAGTAAAAGGTATTGCCGGGAAGCACGAAATAATGAACTGGAAAGAATTGTCTCCCGAAATGAACTACCTCACGGAATCGATGGATATGTACATGTACATCTTCATTATTATCATTCTGCTGGCATTGTTATTCGGGCTTATCAATACCATGTTAATGGTGGTTATGGAACGAACCAAAGAAATCGGGATGCTAATGGCCATTGGAATGAATAAAATGAGAATTTTTTCGATGATCGTCCTTGAATCGATTTTATTGTCATTAACAGGAGGTGTGGTAGGCATTTTTATCGGTTCGTTATTCTCCAAATGGAAGTCCGTTGACCCGGTTGATCTGAGTACATGGTCGCAAGGTTACGAACAGTTGGGTTACGATGCCTATGTGTATATGGATCTTCAACCGACAGTGTTGGTCAACATCACGATTATGGTAATTTTCACCGGGATAATTGCTGCACTTTATCCGGCTTACAAAGCCCTAAAAAACGACCCTGCTGATGCGTTAAGGATTGAGTAATTGGTTATTGATTATTTTAAAAAAGCGAAACTTAAATCAAATAGAAACAACATTTTAAGCAATGAATTTCGAAAAATATAAAATTGATTCAGATGTAAATAGGGATTAATGTATCATATCCGGCAATAAACATATAACGATTAACAATAAACATCATCGTCATGAACGTCATAGAAATAAAAGACCTCGTAAAGATTTACAACGGAGGTGAAGTACAAGTAAAAGCTGTAAACGGAATTACCATCAATTTTGAAGAAGGTGAGTTTACAGCCATTGTTGGGCCAAGCGGTTCGGGGAAAACCACTTTTTTAAATATGCTTGGCGGGCTGGACAGGCCTACTTCTGGCCAGGTAAAAATTGGTGGAACTGATATCTGGAAGCTCAGTTCGCGAAAGCTGATCGATTTCAGGATGAATAATATTGGGTTCGTTTTCCAGTCGTATAACCTGATTCCCGTACTTACTGCTGGAGAAAACGTAGAGTTTATCATGCACCTACAGGGCAAACCCAAAAAAGAACGTGAGAACAGGACAAAGGAATTACTGGAAGCTGTTGGCATTGGCGACCGCATGAAAAGCCGTCCCTCCAAATTATCAGGAGGACAGCAACAGCGCGTGGCTGTGGCCAGGGCTCTGGCTTCGAAACCGGAGTTTATTCTGGCTGATGAGCCTACGGCCAACCTCGATTCGAATTCAACAACTGACCTGCTGGAACTTATGGCGCAAATGAATAAAAAATTCAGTACCACTTTCATTTTTGCTACTCACGACCAACGGGTAATGGATAAAGCCAGGCGCATTATAACCATCGAAGACGGGAAAATACTCAGCGATGAAAGATTCAACAGATAAGATAAAATACATCCTTATTTTTATCCTGGCCGGCACACTTTTCAGTCAAAGTACTTTTGCACAGGACAACCCCCAAAAGGTTCGGGTTTCAGGCTTTTTAGAATACCTGAACAATACCTGGATACCCGACAATTCCTATTCAAATTATGGAATAGACAGCTGGCAAAACCAAACCGGGATTTATAACCGTTTCAACCTTTGGTACAACCCCTCAGCTAATTTTGAAGTTTACATGGGAATGCGGAATAATTTCGTCTTTGGCCCGACGATTACACTGTACAACCATTTTTTTCAGCTTGCCGGAACTGACTACAACAAATTGATAACCAACGACAATGGCTATTTCAACCTGACCTTTCTAATCACCAATGACGATGCTTACGCTTTGTATACCAACTTTGACCGAGCCAATTTCAAGTGGACATGGAATAAATTTGAATTGACCTTTGGACGTCAACGCATTAACTGGGGACAAAACCTGATCTGGAATCCTAACGATATTTTCAACGCTTACAATTTTTTTGATTTTAACTATATTGAGCGCCCCGGTGCCGATGCAATTTTAATGGAACTCTACACGGGAGAATTTTCCTCCATTCAGCTTGCAGGAAAACTAGGCTATGTTCAAACCACCCGCGACACCAGTGCACTGATCCTCAATAAGAAACTCAAACTTACCACTGCAGCCATGTACAGGTTCAACCTGTGGAATTATGATTTCCAGGCATTTGGAGGTGTAATGGAAGATGACATTACCGCCGGGCTGGGTTGGGCCGGTTCAATTGCCGGAGCAGGTTTCACCGGGGAAGTTTCCTGGTTCCGCGAAATGAACAACTTTTGGGATACCTCCGGAGTTTGGGTTGCTTCGATAGGTGCAAACTATACTTTCAGGAATAGTATCTTTATTAATTTTTCAGCCATTTGCAATAGCGGGGGGCTGACTGATTTCATGAATAAGGCAGATACACATTTAATGGGTTCTTTCGCAACCATGTTCTCACAAAATTTAAATGCTAAAAACCTGATTCATTCGCGATTAAATCTTTTCGGACAGATTTCCTATCCTGCCACCCCGCTGATCAATCTTGACCTGGCATGCATTTTCAATCCTTACGACCTCTCCGGGTTTGTAGGACCAACAGCAAATTTCAGCCTGACAGACAATATTGCACTGGCATTGGTTGGCCAGATTTTCTGGGGAAAAACTACCTCTGAATACGGAAATATCGGGCAAATGTATTTCCTTGATCTTAAATGGTCGTTTTAACGGGGTTTTGTTTAAAGCAAGGCAAGTATTCTCTATTTTTGCGTTAATATTCAAAATTTCAGGCCATATTACTTCGCAGGTTACATGCTATCGTTTTGCAGTTATCAGAAATTGCAGCAGTTTTATTTAATCATATCTTATCGAGCTTAGATCAACCTGAATGTGGCTATCCTGCTTACTGTTTTTTACTTTTTCGTCAATATGGGAAAGCAAATCAACTGACCTGCTGAATTTGATCAGGCAATAAATCTCGATAACAATTTCGCTGTTATACACTAGTATTTGAAAGTTCTAATTTTAAAAAGCCTTCAGAATCTCGTATAATCAGGAAAGGCTCATTTTTTATCTAACTTATTGATATTCATACTATTTTAGCCTTTTTCTAAAAAATTTTCGGACACTGATGTATTTTTACGATAAATGGCCGAAAGAGATATTTTTTGATGAGGGGAAACAGGTTAGTTTCCTATTTTGACGTGGTTTTTATAACCATTTGAGATATAATAATCTTCTTTCCATAAAGCATAAATCGTCATATAAAAGAGTTTGCATAGCTTTTTATTGGATGGAATTGCTTACATTTGAGTTTTTAGTAGAAATATTCATAAAAAAAACAACCATGAAAAAATTTTATTTATCAGCAATTATTTTGTTCTTAATGGGGGTTAGTGTTTACGCACAGGAGTTACCGCCAAATCCAGAGCCTGGAAAATGTTATGTAAAATGTATTACGGCCGATGAATTTAAGGATGTTACTGAGACAATTGTAGTATATCCCGAATACAAGAAGTTAGTAACGTATCCTGCAACGTTTAAAACAGTTGAAGAGCGTGTTCTTGTAAAAGAAGCCTCTAAAAAACTGGTTTATGTGCCTGCAGTGTACGAAACAGTTGAAGTACCATATATCAAAAAGGCTGCAACCCAAAACCTTGAAGTGATTCCTGCAACTTTCGGTCAGGATAACAAAACTTTTGAGATATATCCTAAGGTGGGCCGTTGGGAATACACAAAACTTGAAGATTGTCCCTCCGCTAATAAAGAGGACTGTATGGTGGCCTGTTTTGTGGAGTATCCGGCAAAAAATCAAGTGGTTCCATTTACAACCCTTACAAAGGATGCATCTACCCGTCCTGTGCCCGTGCCTGAGGTTCCTGCTACCTACAAAAAACAAGTCGTTAAGGTTCCGGCAAGAATGGAAGAAGTTGAAATTCCTGCAGTATACGACGTTATTAAACGCAAAGTTGTTGATCAACCTGCCCGTACCGTAGAAGAGGTGGTGCCTGCTGTCACTAAAACAGTCACCCGGACAATCCTTGCTAAAAAAGGAGGTATGACCGTATGGGAAGAGATCGATTGTAATCTTGTAACCGGAAACCCCAACATTCTTCCGATCTTTTACGAGTATAACAGTGCACAGATTACTTCCGGTTCAGGAAAAATCATCGACGAATACCTTTTGAGCCTGATGCGTGAAAAACCCGGTATCCGTATTGAGATTATGTCGCATACCGATTCGAGAGGAAACGACCAGTACAATCTGGCTTTGTCACAGCAACGTGCTCAGTCCGTTGTTAACTACCTTGTGAATAAAGGAATAAGCCGTAGCAGATTGGTTGCTAAAGGGTATGGTGAATCACGCCTGGTTAACCGTTGTGGTAACGGAGTGCAGTGTACAGAGTCTGAACATCAACAAAATCGTAGAACAGAGTTCCGCATTATTCAGTAATTAGGAATTACGTTTTTTTAAAAATAAAAGCTGATGCACCCTATGCATCAGCTTTTATTTTATTCAATAAGAAAGCGGGTAATAATCAATTTCTGCTTTTGAAGGACAATACCAAATTCATTGAGCAACTCTGCCTCCATCAGGTCATTAAAGTGAATATGTACATCCCAGTCATGGAAAGCATAATCCTCTCCAAAATATTTGTAAACTTCTTTTTTGGTATCGCTGAGTAAGATGCAAAACTCTCCAATAGTTAAGTTATCGGCTTGTATTCTGTTTTCACTAATGAGGTGGTTAGCGCTATGATCCTCTCCCCAATTAATTTGATGGTTATCCCATAACTTTTCTTTGTCAATCACTTTTAAAATATAAACTTCTTCCGGATTTTCTTGCGGTATAATTTGAATATTAAATTGTTGGCTTAATATTGCGAGGAGGGTGTCCGGGTTTGAATCCCATATCCTAACAGGACTTTTCAGTTGAATATAGAAGTCACTATGTTTGTTAGATGTTACCAGATGCTTAGGGACGCGGTATAGTTTTGCTATGAGGTTAAAAAGAAGTCCGCCATAGTGGATGGTCGTTGGAGTTCTACTAAATAAAGAGGTGGGGGTGTGTATCCGCTCTATAGTGATAGGTATTTCCGCTTCCTCCTCCTGTGGCCAGACCTGTTGGAAAGAGGGGGGCTTTTCTATGGAGAAAAGGTCATCAATGTGGGAAATAGGATTGTTACTATGTTGATAGTTTCTGGCAAATCGTCTGAGTTTATCAAAGGATATGCCGGAAGGATGTCCACTCCATAGCACCTCCCCACGGTATGATAACAGTACGGCATAAGGGCGGCTTCTAACCTTAAACTTTTGGATAAGATTCCCTTTCTCATCGCGCAGTACCATGAGCCTTATCGTATTTTTTTGCATATAGTTATCTACAGCCTTACGGGTCTCATCGGTTACCGAAACCACAAAAACCTCCTCCTTTAATTCCTCTTGAAGAATTTCCAGCTGTTTTGTGGCTGCTTTGCATGGCCCGCACCAAGTAGCCCAAAAATCAATAAGTATAAGTTTTTGATTGTCGTAATTTACAATGGAACCGGAAGAGTAGACCTCTGAAATCTTAAAAGGGAACTCTTCCCCATGGCTCTTTATCCCATGTAACAACAGTATGATTAAAAGAAATAGTTTGAATAACTTCATAAGTAGTACGTACAAGAAAAGTGTTAAATCACTACGTTTTATCAAAGAGTAGGCCAAAGAGTGTAAAGTTAGCTAAAAAAATAAAAGTATCTCATTAGCCCCCGAAAGTCTTAATTTTAAAAAGCTTTCAGAATATCGTGTTTTGAGTTCGACTAATTATACATTCTGCAACTATTGGATAATGTACCAAGACCTACCGCAGAGCATGTAGGCCAAAACATATTAAAAGATAAAATTATACAACTAAACATCTAACAAAGCAAAGAAAAATTGCCTTTGAGAAAGACTTATTTCCCAGTTAATTTATTGGTATACAGATAATTATTAGCCTTTTTCGAAAAAGTTTCGAATGCCAAAGAGTTAATCTATGTTTGTTTTTCTTTTTTCAACCTTGCAGCTAACATACAAGCATCTCTAGTACATCTGTGTTATTTTATTTTCAACATTATACCAAAGTACGGACTCCTTCTGATTTAAAAAAAATCTATAATTCATTGCAAATATCTATTAAGTAAAGTAAACCTACACCCTAAGAACTTTGTTAAATTGAGTTATGAACAAAAAAAGTTTTTTTTACTCCCGTAGGGTGCAAATAGTTTTTCTGGTATTTGGTGCTATTGCAGGGTTCCTGTACTGGAAGTTTATCGGATGTACAACCGGTACCTGCCCCATAAAATCTGTATGGTACTGGACTACACTTTGGGGAGCAGTAATGGGGTATCTGGTGGGAGATATTATTCGAGACATCATTCGAAAAAAGAAACAACGAAAAGAGAAGTAACCGTGAATGAAAAATTTTTTAATATAATTAATTCTGAAAGACCTGTTTTGGTAGATTTTTATGCAGACTGGTGTGCTCCATGTAAACAAATGCCACCCATTTTAAAGGAGGTAAAAAACGATTTAAAAGAAAATGTACGGATTATTAAAGTAAATGTTGACAAAAACCCGTTAATTGCAGATAAATATCAGATAAGAAGCATACCAACAGTTATACTCTTCAAAAAAGGCGAACCCTGCTGGACCGGTGTTGGCTTACGCTCCGCTTTAGAGTTGAAAACAATTATCCGCCAGCACATAAACAATTGATAAAAAAAACATATAGAATTTTCCTTAATAATTAGCCAATAATTTATATGCCCCCATTGCCATTAAAGCAACAACTTTTCTGTATATTGCCTATCTGATGTTTAATGCTAATTTTTGTAAATGAGTTTTATATTCATTGTTGGTGCATTTTTTATGGCTTTTTCACTCCTGTTCTTCGGAATAGCCACCATATCGATTATGCGGTTTAAAATATTATCGTTATGGATATTATTGCTTATGACATTGGGTATGATATTTGATGTCACAGCAATAATTTTAATGATTAAAGGGGCAAAAGATTTAGTTTTCAGCTTACACAGGCTTTTAGGTTATACCGCAGAGATTGCCATGGCTGTAAGCTTATTTATGGTGTGGCGTGAATTTGCAAGAAAGGGCTTAAACAGTACCATTTCTTCAAAAGTTATACGAATTACAAAAATAGCTTATTTGTGGTGGCTGGTAATATATATTGCCGGAAGCCTTATGGTAATATGGTTATGAAAAAAAACAAAAACGATTGGAAAGAACGGTTGGGTGTTGTGTATTCTACAAATCCCGACTTCCGGTTTGAAAAAAAAGATAACGAAGAAGAACTTTCAACCCTTCCGCCAGAACAACAAACTTTAAAAATCTGGCTCGACAGGAAACAGCGCAAAGGAAAAATGGTTACCATTGTTGCAGGGTTCCAGGGAGCAGAAGAAGACCTTAAAACACTGGGCAGGCTATTGAAATCAAAATGCGGAGTTGGTGGTACCGTTAAAAACGGGGAAATAATGGTACAAGGTGATTTTGTATTGAAGATTGCCAACATTCTGAAAGAAAAAAATTACAAGATAAAATTAGCAGGGGGAGGATATAAAAATGGCTGAAATAGGGAAATATAACCTTTTACCCTTTGTTAGGGAAACAGAAAACGGCGTTTACCTCGATGGTGGCGACCTCGGCGAAATACTTATGCCCCGGAAGTTTGTAACCGAAGAAATTAAGGAAAAAGGCGACGCAATGGTTTTTGTTTATAGCGACTCGGAAGACCGCCTGGTGGCAACTACAGAAAAACCTTTGGCAATGGTTGGAGATTTTGCTTTTCTGGACGTTGTTGCGGTTAATAACGTAGGCGCATTTCTCGATTGGGGGCTTCCTAAAAACCTACTTGTGCCCTTCAGCGAACAAGCCCATAAAATGCAGGAGGGACAAAAATGCCTGGTTTATATTTACCTCGACAGGGTCTCCAATCGTGTTGCAGCATCAGCAAAAATTAACAAATTCCTTGACAATACACCACCTGAATATCAACATGGACAGAAGGTTGATTTGCTTATTGCACAGGAAACAGATATTGGTTATAAGGCCATTGTAAATGGAACGCACTGGGGTTTACTATATAAAAATCAGGTGTATACGAATTTTTTTCCGGGGCAAAAAACAACAGGTTATATCAACAAAGTCCGCAACGATGAAAAAATAGATCTGTTGGCAGAGCGTCCCGGTTATGAAAAAATTGACGCCATATCGGAAAAGATAATTGAAGCGTTACAAGCAGAAGGCGGGTTTTTAGCTGTATCCGACAAATCATCACCTCAAATGATACAGGCACTCTTTGGTATCAGCAAAAAGAACTTTAAAAAAGCAATTGGGGGGCTTTATAAAAAAAGGCTCATCGAGTTTGTATCTGACGGGATAAAAATAAACAACCATTGTACATAATTTTTAAAAATAATATTTAAAAAACACGCTTGAATTTCTTTTATTAGATTTGGTATTTATTTATTCAAAATAGGCCATAGATTGGTATGCATAAGTTAAGTCTTACTGAATATAAAGATCTCTTTAACCAACACTATGAATCATTATGCCTTTTTGCCTACAGCCATATTTCAGATTTAGAAGTTTCTAAGGATATTGTACAAGAAGTATTTATCAAAATCTGGGAAGACAACATCACATTTAATCATGAAAAATCAATAAAACCTTACCTATACACAGCAGTTAGAAATAAATCACTTGATCTTTTAAAAAGCAAGCATTATAAAGCCACACAAAATAAAACCTCAAAAGAAATCGAGTACTTAGAAACAGAAGTTGTTTTTTTAAGGGAAGTGCTAATTAACGAAACATCACAAATAATTGAATCCTCAATAAATACTTTACCCCCCAAATGTGCAGCAATCATGAGATTTAGTTTACGTGGCTACACCAATAATGAGATTGCAGAAAAATTAAAAATCTCAATAAATACCGTTAAAGCACAAAAGAAAATTGCATACAAACGATTAAAACCAATACTGAAAGATTATTTTATCCTTATTTTATTCATTTTGAAAATATAGTAAATTAAAAAAATCAAATTCTTTTAACCCACTTTCATTACTTTATCGTCTTAATAGTATAATCGAGCAAATATACTGTGACGAATCTTACCAAAATAATAAAGCTTTCTCAAAAAATTGCCAATTCTATTTTAGCAGGCAAACAACCTAAGGCATTAGAAAAAGCAAGTATATTTTCTAAAGAAGACAAGAACTACATTCTCTCTAAATTAACTGATAATAAACATATTAAAGAAAGAGAGTCAATAAAAAAATGTATCGATAAAAATCATGACTGGAAACATGTAGAAGCTAAAATAGTAAAACCAGTTAAGAAGGTTTCATATTTTAAATATGCTGCTGTTGCAGCAATACTCGTTGGAGTTATTAGCATTGGCTACCTTAAATTGACTAACGTAAAACAATCGGATTCTGATAATGCAATAATATACACGATAGAAAAAGGTGTTGACAAAGCCATCCTTACTCTCGAAGACGGTACAGAAATAGCTCTTGAAAAAGGAAAAGAAATCAAAACATCCCATGCAAAAAGTAATGGGGAACAGTTAATATACGATATTAAGGAAAAAGATGCAGGAGAGTTGGTTTATAACTATTTAACTATACCTCGTGGAGCACATTTTACTATTCAACTTGCTGATGGAACCAATGTAAAATTAAATTCTGAAACACAATTAAAATATCCGGTAAACTTTGTTAAAGGAGAATCGCGCCTTGTTGAACTTGTCTATGGAGAAGCTTACTTCGACGTTTCACATAGTTCAGAGCATCATGGCGCATCATTTAAAGTATTAAACAATAATGAAATTGTAGAAGTACTAGGAACAGAATTTAATATAAAAGCTTATAAAGACGAAGCTCACATTTATACAACCTTAGTTAAAGGAAAAATAGCTGTTAATATTGCCGGAAAAACACATTTATTGAACCCCGGGGAACAGTCTGATTTCGACACTAAAGGTAAATCGGTAGTTATTAAAACGGTTGACAGCTATAATGAAACTTCATGGAAAGATGGTGTTTTCAGCTTTGATAATAAATCATTAAAAGAAATCATGAAAGTACTCTCAAGATGGTATGATTTTGATGTTGAATATAAAAACAATGCAATTAAAGCTGAAGAGTTTATTGGCATTTTAAGCAAAGACCAAAAGATTGAAAACATATTAATAAGCCTTAAAGATTATGGAATAATTGAAGATTATGAAATAAATGGCAAGACTATAATATTAAATTAAACATAAGTCTAACTAATATCAAACAAATTTATGAAAATTAAATTTTTGTTCATTTTTTATCTCTTTATAAAAAGACGATTACTATTTATTATGAGAATAGTTATCCTCTTGTTATGTACTACTGTCTTTGGCTTTACTACGAATCTCTCTGTTGCGCAGCAAAAGATTCGTATTGAGCACGATCAACAGGCCTCCATTGACCAAATATTTAAATTGATTAAAAGCAATTCTGATTATCGCTTTATTTACCCGAAAAGGATGTTTAAAGACACTCCTGAAATTCAACTAAAAAAAGGGGAAATAAGTGTGTTAGACTTGCTAGAGATGAGTTTAGCGAATAGTAATTTTACGTTTGAGGTTTCAGAAAACAATTACATCATTGTAAAAAAAGGTAAAGCTCCACCAGTAAAACAACAGCAACAACGACAAGTTAACGGAACTGTTGTCGATGAAAGTGGCGCACCCATACCCGGAGTAAATATTCTTGAAAAAGGAACTAACAATGGTGTGAGTACTGACTTTAACGGCAATTACACTATTGAAATTTCAGGGCCTGATGCTGTTCTTGTATTTTCTTATATAGGTTATAAAAGAGAAGAAATAGCAGTTTTAAATAACAAAACTGTAAATATTACACTTCAACCTGATGCCACACAATTAGACGAAGTTGTAATTGTAGGTTATGGTACTCAAACCCGTTCTCGGGTGGTAAGCGCCATCGATAGAATTTCTAATGAGTCTTTTGAAGGACGCCCGTCTGTTAATACAATACAAGCACTACAAGGACAATCTCCGGGGTTGGTAATACAACAGCGCAACTCAGAACCGGGAGCGCATGTAAACTTTAACATTCGCGGCATAAGTACATTAGGTAACAACAATCCGTTAGTAGTAATAGATGGTATTGTAGGTGGCGACATAAACTCGTTAAACCTTTCTGATATTGAGAATATTTCAATATTAAAAGATGCCGGAAGTGCTGCTATTTACGGTTCCCGATCTGCCAATGGTGTAATTTTAATTACAACCAAAAAAGGTAAAAAAGGTAGCAGTATGTCTATACAATATAACGGCTTAACTGGTTTTAATACCCCTCATTATTTTACCAGACCTGTATCTGCATACGAAAATGCTCTACTAAGAAACGAAGCCGCCTATAATAGCAATGAAAATTCGGCAGTATTTACCGCCCAAGAGTTGCGTGATATCTACGAACGTGGCGATCAAGAATGGTTTGCCGATGAAATTGTAAAAGATGCATTGCAACAAAATCACAACCTGAGCATATCGGGCGGCAACAAAAACACAACCTACTTATTTTCAATAGGATATATAGATCAAGAAAGTAATTTCGTAGGCCCTGAAAAAGGTATGAAACGCTATAATTACCGCCTTAACTTAACAACAGAATTTGGTAAGGTAAAGTTTGCCTCAACCCTTTCTTATGCCAAACAATACATTAAAGACCACTCATTTTATACTTCCATATTAATGGTCGATGCATTTCGCACCCCTTTATATTATAATCAAAAAGATGACCAGGGAAATTATCTTACAAATGATGTATTGCGTGAATTCAACCCCTTAGGTGTGTTAGAACAGGGTGGATTTAGAAATTATGATAATGATGACCTTTTCGGATCAATATCTGTTGAACTGGAAGTCTTGAAAAACTTTAAGTTGCGTACTGTTTTGGGTGGCAGGCTCTACATAAACTCTAAATACGAGCGTGTAAAACGTGTTGATTTTTATCCGGGTGGCGTATATGGAGCCAACAGAAATACCAACGACATGATGCGTAGAAACCTCGATCTCAACACTCAATTGCTCGGTGAATACACCAATACATTTTCCGGAAATCATTACCTTAATGTATTGTTAGGAGCTTCTAATGAAAACCATAAAGACAGAGGCATCGGTATTTTCAAGAAATATACCGACCCCGATTTAGGTACGCCAACCTCAGATACAGAAATTTCTGAAAACTCGTATAACTCAAATCAAAGTTCATCTAAGAATAGCCTCAATTCTGTATTCGGCAGGCTATCTTATACCTTTTCTGACACCTACTTTGCCGAATTCAGCTTTCGCTACGATGGCTCCTCAAAATTTAGAAAAGAACTACGCTGGGGGTTTTTCCCATCGGTATCACTTGGTTATAATATAACCAATGAGAGTTTCTTAGAAAATTATAAAAATACTGTCGGCAATATAAAACTTAGGGCTACCTATGGAATTTTAGGAAATCAAAACGTTGGTAATTATCAATATCAAACCACGTACTTCTCCTTTCAGAATGCTTATGGGTTTAACAATAATGGCGTAAGTGGTACCGGATATCATTTTGCTAATCCTGAGTTAAGGTGGGAACGAGCAGCTACATTTAATGTTGGTACAGATGTCGATTTTTTTAACAGAACATTATCATTCTCTTTTGACTATTTTAAAAAGACAACTTCAGATATCTTAATTCCACCTGCCGTACCAGGTGTTTATGGCAGCTCACTTCCCGACTATAATGCTGGTAAAGTCGAAAATAAGGGATGGGAACTGGGTGCCACTTACCGACATTCAGGAAGAGTTGCCAATCATACTTTAAAATTTAATTTGGGCGACTCTAAAAACAAAGTATTGGAGTTTGACGGTAAAGAACGATTAACCGGAGTAGAAGAACTTCAGGTAATACTGCGCGAAGGGCTACCTTTCAACTCTTATGTAGGCTTAAAACGAGACGGATATTTTCAAAATATTGAAGAGATTGAAAACAGTGCTGTTCCGGTAGGTTTAACCCCCGTTCCCGGAGACAATAAATATGTTGACCTTAATAAAGATGGCGTTATTGATGATAATGACAAGTTTGTTTTTGGCAATCCATTCCCTCGCATGACGTTTGGACTTACCTATGCCCTTGAAATCAGCAATATCGACTTTAGCTTCTTTATTCAGGGTGTTGGCAAACGTACTATGATGATACGTGGTGAACAGGTAGAACCTTTCCATTACAATTATGGAGCTACAATGTACACCCACCAACTCGATTATTGGACACCACAGAATACTGATGCCCGCTATCCCAGACTTGCCAATAACGGCACGCAATCGAATACCAATAATTTTAGAAGAGGTTCAGATATGTATCTCTTTGACGGAGCCTATGCCCGATTAAAAAACATACAGCTTGGTTATAGCATCCCTTCAAGATTTATCGAAAAAATAGGCTTGCAAAAAGTAAGAATCTATGGTTCAGCACAAAACCTCATTACACTTTCTAAAGTGGGCTTTGTAGATCCTGAACTTTCTGAATTCGACAATAACCTACGCAGTGGTGGCGCCAATAGTGCAAGAGCATATCCTGCACTTATCTATTATGGATTAGGACTAGACATTACATTCTAAAAATATTTTCAGATGAAAAAACTATCAATATTATATAAAAGGATTGTGGCCATAGTTGCATTAATATTTCTATTTGCCTGTGAGTCCTTAGACCTTGCCCCGGAAAATACCTTTACCGACACTACGTATTGGACGAGTAAAGAAAAAGCACAGACCTTTCTAAATACGGCCTATTCTCAAATGTTTAATAGTGCCTATTTTTTCTATAACGAAGCATTGTCAGACAATGCCTATAACGGCAGGGGTGATAATGCCGGTGCTGCTTCAATAGCATCAGGTACCTATGATCCTTCTTTAGGTAGAATAAAAGAAGAATGGAACAGCAGATATGCCGGCATAAAAACCTGCAATCTCTTTCTTGAGAATGTTGACAGGGTACCCAATATGGACGATGACCTGAAAAACCAAATGAAAGCCGAAGCCCGTTTTATAAGGGCATGGCAATATTTTCAGCTTATGACCTGGTTTGGAGATATTCCTTTAATTAAAAAAGACATTACCATTACTGAAGCCCAGACGATTACAAGAACACCTCGTAGTGAAGTCCTGGCTTTTATAATTTCAGAACTTGAAGATGTAGCTTCTATTTTACCAACTAACAATGAACAAGCTGCAGCAGAACGTGGTAAAATTACTAAAGGTTCGGCTATAGCGTTATTAGCACGAGTACAACTTTATGAAGGTAATTGGGAGCAAGTGGTTTCGTACTGTGAACTTATTATTAATGGAAATTCAGGTACCTATGAACTGTTCCCGTCTTACGAAGGCCTGTTCCTGCCTGAAAATCAGTTCAGCCAGGAAGATATACTTAGCTTGCAATTTGTTCCCGAAGTGCGAACATGGAGTGAATTTTTTGATATGGCACCACTTTCTGCAGGGGCGAGGTTAAACGCACTGGCACCAACACAAGAACTGGTCGATAATTACATCATGTTAAACGGTTTGGCCATTGACGACCCAGTTTCCGGGTATGATGAAAACGACCCGTATAGCAACCGTGATCCACGCTTAAAAGCAACTGTTGTTTACCATAACTACCAATGGGAAACTGCCACTGGAGATACGCATACCATATATATAAAACCAGGCTCTGACCCTGATGATCCTACCGATGAATATTCTCCTGGTTCTTCTGCCAGCCCAACAGGATATTACACCCGAAAATATTTTGATCCACAACATGAGTCTGGCTTGCGTTCTGGTCTTAATTTAATGCTTATACGCTATGCAGATGTACTACTAATGTATGCAGAAGCCAAATCAGAACTCGGTCAGTTCGATGAATCGGTATGGAATGCAACCATAAAACTACTCCGCAAAAGAGCCGGTTTTACAGATACAGACGCCCTCAATTATAATTCGTCTTTAAGTCCTGATCAACAAAAGCAGTTAATTAGAAATGAGCGGCGTTCAGAGCTTGCCATAGAAGGCCTGAGGATATTCGACATCCGCCGTTGGAAAACAGCAGAAACTGTATTAAATGGTTGGGCTCACGGAGCAAAATTCGACCCGGCATCTCCAGATAATGGTTACATCCGTGCCAACTTGAGAACCTTTGATGCTGCAAAACACTACCTCTGGCCTATTCCTCGTGACGAACGCTTGATAAATAACAATCTTAACCAAAATCCGGGATGGTAAAACAATATTTTAAACTAAAAAAATAATACTGATGAAAACATATATAAACATAAACAACCTATTTATTCTTCTTTTTGCACTTGTTACTATTACAGGATGTAAAGATGACGACTCATTGACTATTGCAAAGGTATCAAAAGTAGATGCCCTCTATGCTCCTGAAGATAACCGGTTTATCAATTTACAAGGACAGGGCTCTGTGATTTTTGAATGGCAAGCCGCTAAAGCTTCAGATAACGGTATCGTTTTATACGATGTGGCTTTTGACAAAGAAAGTGGAGATTTATCAAATCCTATTTATGTAATTGCCTCAGACGGAAAAGGGTTACAAAACAAACTCACTTTATCATTTACCCAACTTAATAAAATTGCAACACTTGCAGGCATAGAACCAGAAAATATCGGTAAACTAAAATGGGCAATATGGAGTTCAAAAGGGTTGAACATTACCAAATCTGATGTAACTAATGTTTTAGAAGTACAACGACCTGCCGGATTTCCTACTCCAGATGAACTTTTTATCACAGGTACTGCTACGGAAGGCGGAACAGATAAAGAAAATGCGCTACCATTTAAAAAGACCGGAGCTTCTACTTACGAAATCTACACCTCACTAAAACCGGGAACATATCAATTTATTTCCCGCACTACGGGAACACCCGAAATTTTCTACATTAACAATAATAAAATAAGAGAGAACGGCGAAACTACCGTTACCGAAGATGAAAAAGTATATCGTATTCAAATTGATTTTAGTGATGCCTCAGTAACGATGGCAACTATAGATAAAGTAGAAATGTGGTTTCCGCCTTTAGGACAATTTTTATTTGAGTTGAACTATGCAAATAACGGAACTTGGGAAGCATTGAGCAAAACCATAGAGTTCAAACAAGAATCCTGGGGACGCGACGAACGCTACAAGTTCCGCTTTACGATAACACAAGACGGCAGCCAGGGTGAAGAGTGGTTTGGCAGTGTGAACGCAGACAATTCAAGACCAAATGATAATACCTCAGCATCATATTGGTATATGGTTCCTATTGACGTCGATTATTGGAACCATACCTTTAAATTCGCAACCGAAGTTGATGGTGCAACCATAGATATGAGAATATTATTTAACAAAAGCGTACCCGAATACACACATACCATAACCATATTATAAAGAGCATTTCTATGATATTAGCTTTTGAAGTGAAGTTCCTTAATTTTATTCTTTTGGCACTCACTTTAAACATCGCGTTGTCGTGTTCTAAAAATTCAACACCGTTGGTACCGGATCGCGGTACCGGCAGTGTTGTAATTGACTGGGGCAAAACAGCAGATTCTATACAAGATGCTACATATATTACCTATTTAGGTACAAATGGCACTTTTAATCAAGATAACCAAGGCAACACTACCTTTAACTATTGGCCAAATGCTCATGTACTTAATATTCTTACAGATGCTTATTTGCGTACCAATAAAGCAAGCTATTTTCCTAAAATGATCAACCTCCTTCACGGTATAAAATCAAAAAACGGAGACACCTTTTCTATTGTTTATAATGATGATATGCTGTGGTTGGCAAATGCTTGCATAAGGGCGTATAATGCTACGGGTAATGAGCAATATAAACAGACAGCAGAATTCTTATGGAATGATGTTATATTAAGCTATAGTGATGTCTTTGGTGGTGGAATAACATGGAAAAAAGATACCCCGAAATTAAAGAATGCTGTTTCTAATGCACCAGCTATAATTTTAGCCGTTAATTTATATAAGCTTACCAATAATAATGAATATCTGGAATGGGCAAAATCACTTTACGAATGGCAGAAAGCCAATTTGGTAGATCCAACAAATGGACATGTATGGGATCATATTACTGAAGTGGACGGGAAACTGTTCATTAAAAAAGACTGGATATTTACCTATAATATGGGAACTTGGATTGGCTCAGGGCTTGAGCTTTATAATGTGACAAAAGATCAAAGTTACCTGAACGATGCCCTAAAGTCTGCCAGAACATCACTTTCAAGCCATGAGCTTACTTCAGAAGGCGTTTTACGTGATGAAGGGCAAGGTGACGGAGGCCTTTTTAAAGGAATATTTATACGCTACCTTACACAATTTGCTTTAGAGCCAGAACTCTCAGAAACCGACCGAAAGAATTTTATCGCCTTTATAAAATTCAATGCAGAAACCTTTTATAAAAAAGGCTTAAAAAGGCCAGAGATGCTTGCCGGCTCAGACTGGAAAAAACTCCCTCCGGAGCGAACAGACCTTACTACACAACTAAGTGGTGTGATGTTAATAGAGGCATTGGCAACCTTAGAAAAAAAGAAACTTATAGATTAATTCCTTTAAAATCACAATAGTTGCTATTATGAAGAGAAGAATATTTATAAAAAATACAGCATTAGCCGGAAGCCTCATGCTTGTAAAACCCTTGGAATCTTGCGCCAATAATGCCTTTCCTGTAGTGAGAACGCCATTAGAAAAACGAAATTTTACAAGCAACATTATAGAAAATGTTATTAATGAGTTTCAAAAGAATTGCAATGATAAGCAATTGGCCTGGCTTTTTAATAACTGTTTTCCCAATACGTTAGATACTACTGTTACCTATACCGAAAAAAATGGGAAACCAGACACCTACGTCATTACTGGAGATATCGATGCTATGTGGTTGAGAGACAGCTCTGCACAAGTTTATCCCTATTTGCAGTTTATAAATCAAGATCAGTCTTTAAAAGATTTAATTGCAGGGGTAATAAACCGTCAAACACAATATATCTTAAAAGATCCTTATGCTAATGCTTTTTATAATGACCCTTTGAAAAAAGGCGAATGGGCATCAGATTATACCGATATGAAACCAGGTGTTCACGAACGGAAGTTTGAAATCGACTCGTTATGTTATCCTATCCGGTTAAGTTATCAGTATTGGAAAAATACAAAAGATACAACTCCTTTCGATGCCGACTGGTTGAAAGCCATGAAAGCTATTTTAGATGTTTTTAAAGCTCAACAACAAAAAGAAAACACCAATCCGTATTCATTTCAACGGTCAACACCTCATGCAACTGATACACGCGCCCTTAAAGGCCACGGATATCCGGTAAAACCGATAGGTCTTATTTGTAGTGCTTTCAGACCAAGTGATGATGCTACAGTCTTCTCATTTCTAATACCTTCTAATTTTTTTGCTATTGTCAGTTTAAACCAAGCGGCAGAAATGTTAGAAAATATCATAAAAGATTATGAAACTGCAACGTCAATGCGGGCTTTAAGCAACGAAGTAAAAAATGCCATACTAAATTATGCTGTAGTTGAACATAAAGCATTTGGAAAAATCTATGCTTATGAGATTGACGGTTTCGGCAACCATTTGTTAATGGATGATGCTAACGTACCCAGCCTACTTGCTCTACCCTATTTGGGCGCAGTTGATGCCAAAGACCCCATATATAAGAATACCAGAAAATTTGTTTGGTCTGAACACAATCCGTTTTTCTATAAAGGTAGTGCTGCTGAAGGTATTGGCGGCCCTCATGTTGGTACAGATATGATTTGGCCAATGGCAATAATCATGAAAGGACTAACAAGTAACGATGCATCAGAAATTAAGAATTGTATCTCAACTTTAAAAACGACACATGCCAATACCGGCTTTATGCATGAATCATTTCATAAAAACAACCCTGAAATTTTTACCCGTAAATGGTTTGCCTGGGCGAATACACTCTTTGGTGAATTATTATGGAAAACGTATAAAAAGCATCCCGAGGTATTAAAATCATAATTATTGCGGTCAGAATAAACTCATGTTTATATAAAAACACAAGGGTTTAGCTGTTTAGCTAAACCCTTTTTTCAAATACGACTAAAAACTGATTTAGGATGATACCCCTATTCCGGATAAGCATCTACCATACTTTCATCTGCAAGTAAACAAGCAAAAGGTATAACATTCCGTTACACTTATCTGCTTTGCCGACAGCACACCTGAAATGGTTAACCAGGCGCTCTGCTTTTGCTATTTAGTTACAATCACCAGATAACGCGATGCTTTCCAAAATTGCGAGGGATTATCGATAAATAAAGTATCTGCTGACTTATCGCCTGAAATGTGATAAGAATCTGCTGGATGAACCGATACCAAAGTTGCTTTTTTGCTCATCAGCCGCAGGTAGCTAAAATCGCGAATATCAACAGATGTAAAATAATCATGGTTAAAATTTTTGGGAATTGTTGAAGTTCTTCCAATGCCTAGTATTCCACCGTTCCGGTCGATCACATTTTTATCTTTCAACTCTTTTTTTGTCCCAAAAACATAAAAAGCCTGATTCAGAACATCGATATTATCCTTTTGCTTTTCAATAAATTCAACCTGTTTAACACGAACAGAATCCATTGAATGAATACGACTTGTTAAATCCTTAACATTGATATTAAGTTGCTGAACCTGATCATTAAGAGCCAATATTTCATTGTTTTTATCCCTCGCCTGAGCTTCCAAATTATTCACCATCTGCTGTAATTGCTTAATGGTGGTTTCCAGCTTCCCTACCTTGTAGTTAGAGTTCTTCAGCTTTTTCTGTAACGACGCTGTTAAAGCTTTATTCTTTTGCAGAAGCTCATTAATCATCACAATATCCTCAAGTATTCTCTCTTTTTGCGTATTGGTTAGTTCTCTGTTCGTTTCAGATTGAACTGTCACCAGCTCCTCCAGTGTTTTAATGGAATCGAGGTTTGCCTGAATTTCGTTAAAATCACTAAGGTAACTCAAAATGGTAGAATCCTTTACAGTAGCCTCACGTTGAATGCTGTCTCTTACATGAGCCAGCTGCTGCGCATCTTTTTTATAGTTATGGCACGATGCGAGCAACAAAATCATCAAGCCAAATATTGCTAAATTTTTCATTGTTTTTCTCTTTTATAGTTAATACAACAATAACGTTTTTTTACCTGTAAAAGTATTTCGGTTAAACCTATTTACAGAGTAAAAATAAAACCCATGTTCAAAAAAGAGAATACTGTAATCAGCAATAAAAAATTAACAATTTTCTTTTTTTATCGTTTCAGTTGTCTGATCGCAAACTTCTGTAGGACCAAAGTATTGTATCGGGCCCGGATAAACGAAGCAGGTATTCATAGCCCACTCATCGCGTTTTGAAGCAAAGTATTTAAAGGGTGCACCTTCTAAATCAACAAGTGCTTTTTGGATAACAGGTTTCACATGGCCGTGGCGCCGCTCCATGTTCATCATCATAGTTATTGGCACGCCACCAGCTATCCACTGTTCAGCCGGAGCAGTTAAATTCCTCACCGACGACATATAACCCGTTTTCCCTTCGGCAATTAAAACTGATGCGGTAAATCCCAATGAATAACAATAATCGGCATCGAAGTTAGATGGTGCAGCACAACGTCCTTCATAACCAAAGAAATGATATTGCGTACCAAATTTTCCTTTAAATTCACCGTTATTTTTCATCTTCTGAAGCTTGGTTTTTACCATTTCCCCAAGCAGTTTTTCTGTTTCAATTAACGATACCTGCACATTGCCATGAGGGTCGCGGTCGAGGGTAAGCTGTGTTGCAATGCCGGAGGGCAAAGATTTAAATACCTTGGAAGATGTACTACTCAGTTTTTCAGCTACCCAGCTATTGCGCTGTTCTTTTTCCAGTTCCCTGAAAATTTTTTCCGACTCAAAACCTTCTGCAAGCAGGTCGTTAAGCTCAGAAATAAGCACTTTCATTTCGGGAATAAATTCAATTAAACCTTCCGGGATAAGTGCTACGCCAAAATTATCGCCATTAGCTGCACGCTGGGCAACAATACCAGCCATATAGTCCACAATTTCATTCAGGGTTTGCTTCTTTTCGGCTACTTCCTCTGAAATCAACGTAATATTGGGTTGCGTTTTCAAGGCACACTCTAATCCGATATGGGAAGCTGAACGCCCCATCAACTTAATAAAATGCCAGTATTTTTTTGCTGAATTGGAATCGCGTTGAATATTCCCAATCAATTCAGAATAAACTTTAGTAGCCGTATCGAAACCAAAAGAGGTTTCAATCATCTCATTTTTCAGGTCGCCATCAATGGTTTTAGGACACCCGATAACCTGAACACCAGCATCTTTTGCCGCATAATATTCTGCCAGCACACATGCATTTGTATTTGAATCATCGCCGCCGATAACTACCAGCGCTTTCAGGTCAAGTTTTTTGGCAATTTCGAGCCCTTTATCAAACTGCCACTCTTCTTCAAGCTTTGTACGTCCGGAGCCAATAATATCGAAACCACCGGTATTCCTGTATTCGTCAATAATGTCAGAAGTAAGTTCAACATATTTATGGTCAACCAATCCCCCCGGCCCACCAAGGAAACCGTAAAGCTTGCTGTTGGAATTAATCTTTTTAATGCCATCGAAAATGCCGGAGATTACATTATGGCCGCCAGGTGCCTGGCCTCCCGAAAGGATAACCCCTACATTAACCGCAGCACTGCTTTGCTTACCATTACCTTTTTCAAAAGTAATTAAAGGCATGCCATAGGTATTTGGAAACAGTTTTGCAATGTCGCCCTGATCGGCAACCGACTCGGTTTTCTCGCCATTAACCAGTTGAACTGTTCCGGTTAACGAATTGGGAAGCTTGGGCTGATATTTTGCCCTTTCTTTTTGTAATGCACTTATCTTCATATGATTATAATTTTTTATTAATTCATGTAGGTAACCACTTCAAAAATAGCATATTTTAGATTGATTATCTTGCCAAAAATTTGATTTTACACCGATTTAAGGAAAAGTTAAAAGGCTATAGAAAATTAAACCTTTACAACCCTGAAGCAGATGCTTTATCCAAAAACAGCCACACTGCCTCATGTTGTTGTAATACCGAAGCCGGCACCTGTGGCGACACTTTCTCATTGAGGGTGTTTTTCACAGCTTCAGCCTTTCGCTTGTCGGGAACGGAGCAAATAATATGTTTCGATTTCATGATCTGGCGGACCGACATACTGATGGCCTGTTGCGGAACATTATCGAAAGTAGCAAACCACCCTTCACCAAGTTGCTGACGGCGGCAATCATCATCCAGGTTGACAGCAATATACGGCTCTTGGGTTTCAAAATCCGCAGGCGGATCATTAAAAGCCAGATGACCATTTTCGCCTATTCCCACAAAAGCCACATCAATGGGATGGCGGTTAATGACTTCGCCCAAACGTTTGCACTCTTCCTCAACGCCATTGCCGTTGATGTAATGAAACTTTTTTAGGGGTACCAGGTCTACAAACCTTTCTTTTAAATACTTTCGGAACGATGCAGGATGCAATTCATCAATACCGACATACTCATCCAAATGAAACCCGGTAACCACGCTCCAATCAATTTTTTCCTTAACCAGTTCTTCCAGCATTTCGAACTGGGAAGCGCCGGTAGCCACAATAATATTGGCTTCTCCCCTTTGTTCAATAGCTTTTCGTATCAGATCAGCCCCTTTTATGGCTGCTTGTTTACCTAACTCTCGTTTGTTTTCAGCTACAATAATTTTCATAAAGTATATTTTAGTTGCTTTTTTTACCTTTATGCAAGGTAGGCAAAGGCTACTATTCAAACCATAAACATTTTGAAGCAGCTCACAACCCTTAAATCAAGCCTTATTTAATTGAGCCATTTTTTTGTTTTCAAGAAATGGCTTATAAATCTCCACATTGAATATAATATTGTTTGAAATATGAAATTCCATAAATCTTTTCAGTTTTTTGGGGCTACAAAATAATAGCAGAATTCAAATTTAACTTTGGTTTTTGAACAATCAAAACAATTCAGCAATGGCATAATAGGTTGTAAGGAAAGAAAACAAAATAACTGCCACAATACCTATATTCATTTTCCATTTAGCTGTATAATCGTTCATCAGTTTTTTCCGGTTGATCATTATAAAAACAGGAATGGCCACCGCCGGAAGGATACATGCCTGAAATGCCTGTGAAAATATCATCAGTGCCGGAGGTCTTTGCTCCAGGAAAACTGAGCCAAAAGCAAAAGCCAAACCAAGCAGCATCAACCAGCGAAAAAGAGGAGAACGCATATTACGCGGCTTACCCATGTAATCTGAAACCAGCCAGGGTGCAATCAGCACAATAGGAAATATTGTTGATAACCCAGCGCCGGTAATACCAAGAATGAGCACCAGCGCAGCCCACTTACCCCCAAGAGGCTCGAAAAGCTGTATCATTTCGATGGTATTATCGAGTTTTAATCCCATAATGTGCAATGTTCCGGCTGCCACAGCCATGATAATACCGCTTAGAAACAACATCATGGCTGCAGAAACAAAAGCATCACGCTTTTCGTTTTTCAAATGGCTGATATTCCATCCTTTTTCTGCCACTACCGTGCTTCTGACTACAAAAACTGCAGCCGAACAGGTGGTTCCCGCCATGGCAGCAATCAGTCCTAATGCACCAGGTTGGTCGGGAATACTCGGTACCATTCCCCTGAAAATTTCTCCAAAGTCAGGCTTCAACATAAAAAATACAACGATAAAACTTAACCCCATGAGAATAACAAAAACTGTGAGTACCTTCTCAAACTGTTTATAACGACCAAACCATAACAGCAAATACATTAACGGAACTATGGCAGATATAATCCACAAAGTGGAAACCGTTTTGCCACCGGTAAGTAGTTTGATACCTTCCTGTAACAATTCGGCAACAATGCCCATTACCCCAATTAGAGCAAGCAGCTCGCCAATAATCAGGGCAATAAGTATATACAATGCAACAATCCACCCGTAGCGGAATTCATTTTTAATATTAAATAGCGCTGTTTTTCCCGAAACAAGGGTGACTTTTCCGTAAGCCACCATTAATACGTAGGTAAAAACACACGACAAGACCAACGCCCAAAAGAGCGACATGCCAAACTCAGCACCCGATTTGGCCATGGTGGTAACACTGCCGGTTCCAATGTTATATCCAATCAGAAACAGGCCGGGACCAACCGCAGCTAAACCAATCATTATCTTTTTTACAATATGCTTCATGAATAAGTAGAAATAAAATTCAATATTTATTTTTACGCTGATTTTTCCGTTAATTCACTGTTGGTTTTCAATATCAACCTAACCCAGAAACACTTTCTTTTACCTCTTTCTTTGATATTTTTATTTTCAACAAGAAATCCTTTTTGTCAGGTGGCTCATTGGCTTCAATGTTGGCAAATATTATTGGCCGTTTTTTAACAAAAACACTGGCTTCTTTAGCAAATTAAAAAGCCCTTTCTTCCAAATCACAAACATTCTTGTTGATCATTATTTCTTATTAGTTATTTGATTTTGGGGTTATTTCTTCTCATACACCATCTCCCCTTCCACATAGGTCTTTAGTAAATCTATTTTCGAATCGTTGATTTTAAAAAGGATAATGTCTGCTCTTTTCCCCTCGTCAAGCGTGCCACGATCGTTTAAGCCATAAAGCTTAGCGGGATTGGTAGAAGCCATTTGTATGGCATCTGCCAGAGAACAGCCGGTAACCTCCATTATATGTCCAACTCCTTTGCTTATTGGCGATGCCGATCCGTACAGCACCTTCTGTGCCGGATAGCATAGCATTCCTTCAGGCGTTAATTCTATAGTTTCGCCTGTTTCCGTTTTGTAAATACCCGGTTCCAGTGCCGCATAACTTGTAACATCGGAGGTAATAATGGTTTTATCTACCCCTTTTACCTTGAAAAAAGTTTTAATCTCTTCGGGCAGCAAGTGAAATCCGTCGCATATGATGCTTATCATCAGATCGTCGTTAGCCAGCTGTGGCCACAGTGGATTTTTATGTCGATTGATCATATTGGCGCAACCATTACCCAGGTGAGTGGAAATACGCGCTCCTTTAGCCACAGCTTCATCCAGTTGCTCCTTTGTGGCGTTATGGTGCCCCACTGCAACAACAATTCCTTTGTCGGAACATTTTTTAATCAACTCCTGCGCACCGGGCATCTCGGGTGCCAGTGTCAATTCCAGAATCTTCTCATCGGCTGCCCTGTAAAGCTTCATAAATTCACCCCAATCGGGCAAACAAACATACTGTTTGGGGTGGGCACCGCGGTATCCGTCTTCAGGATTTATAAATGGCCCTTCGAGATGAAAACCGGGTATAGAACCACGTAATTCCTTATCATTCATAACCTTGGAGAGCATTTTAAAGTTTTTTCTCAATACATCAAGGTCATTTGTTGTTAAAGTTGGAAGATAGGTGGTAACCCCTTTCTTCCACAACTCATTTGTAGCCTTAAAAATCCCTTCTTCGGCGAGGTCGCTTTCGCCAAAGGCAAAAGATACGCCGGCAAAACCATTCACCTGATTATCAAAAAAACCAGGTGCTATGTAATAATCGTAAGTTTTATCCGGATTTTTAATGGCTTTCACTTTCTTTATTTTCCCATTTTTTATGGTCACCTGTACCGGCTTACCCGTAATGTAGTGAATGCCTTCAATAGTATGCTGGGCATTCAAATTACCAGTGCCCAAAACTACACTTAACAACAGTAACATAAATTTTATTTTCAACAATTTACTCATAGCAATTCTATTTTCAATACTATAAATATTTTACTCAATCTACTTTCAGGTATTTCACTTCTGTCCACTTCTCGGTATTAGCCGATTTCTCAAGCGCTTCAAGCACCGAAACACAGTTCAATATACTTTGGTGTGAACGTGGCTCTTTACCAGTGCGGAACATCTCCACCATATCGATATAGTTTTTTGGCGGGTCGCTTTCTTTAACCCTCGGTATCAATTCAAAAAACTTATTGCCATTTTCGACAAAAGTCTGCCAGCCATATGCTTTATTTTTGAAAATGAGAGTGGCGAACAAACCGGAACCAAACCGCAGGCTGGCATTTCCCGTATTACCATTTCTGGTGATCCGCACATCGGTAATATCTTCGCCAAACATATACATTAGCGGCTGAACAATATGAACTCCGTAGAAGAAAATGCCCCCGTATTTCGAATCCAGATCAACAGTTCCGGTTCTTACTACTCCGGTTATGTGTTCCATATCTTTCAGTTGCTCGATCATATCGAACGTTACTGAACTTTGTGCAATAGAACTGTAGGAGGACACCGGAGTACCAAGTTCTTTTGCCTTATTCAGAAAATCCCTTCCTTCTGCAGCGCGGTAACAAAATGGCTTATCGATAAAAGTAGGAATACCCGCCTCAATAAACGGTTCCGCAGCCGGCAAATGGTATTTTGCATGACGGTGGTCCACAATCAACGCATCAATATTTCCCAGCATCTCCCGCGGATCTTTCACCTGCTCCGGGATGTTGCCTTTTTCCATGGCTGCACGGGCAAATTTATCTGTCTCTCCCCAAACATATTTCACCTCAACACCTGGAATTTTTTTGTCGATATTGAATAATTTTCCATAGCCAGCCGTATGTGAATTTTCAGCACCAATAATACCTATCACAAGGTTGCTTTTTTCTTTTGAGTTAGCAGAAAATACCCCGGCAGATAATAGCGATGCAGCCGCCAATCCTTTTCCGGTTGTGTTTATAAATTCTCGTCTTGATTGCATGGTTATTGGTTTATAATTTCATTTCCCATCCATTTTCGTATTCGCGCGACCATAAATTCTGTGCTTCTTCGTCGCCAATAATATGGCCGTTAAGCGGATTAATCTCTAGCGAACGCCCAACACGTTGTGCGATATTACCTAACTGGACAAGCAACGTACTTTTATGCCCTGAGTCGATATCAGAGTTCAGCTTCTCACCATTTCTAATATGGTTAAACAGATTGCGAATATGTAAGGCATCCAGATGCCCTGCAGGGTTAGCTGCATCACGCGGATCAACGGCCTGTTTAGTTTTAACCGACTGTATGAGATTATTCTTCAGGTCGTAAACTTTGTATTCATTACCCCCCATGATCACCATTGAACCCTTTTCCCCATAAAACTCAACACCCACAGAACTTCCTTCTATATGTTTACCATTGCAACTCCTTCCTTCCCAACTCATGGTAAGGCCTTTCCCAAAATCAAGATTAATAATCTGTGTATCGGGTGTTTCCCAATCATCATTATAACGATACCTGCCCCCGTTTGACGATACTTTTTCCGGATAATCAACATTAAAGCCCCAGCGCAACAGGTCGATCATATGGGTGCCATTGTTGAGCGCCTCGCCAGTACCCCAATGCCAGAACCAGTGCCAGTTGTAGTGAACGATATTGTCTTTAAAAGTTTTTCGTGGTGCGGGGCCCTGCCATAAGTCCCAGTTTAGCCATTCCGGCACAGGCGTTTCTTTCCCGAAACCTATGGGCCCGCGGTTATTGGTGTACCATCCTTTACCATAATATGGCCTTCCGATAATGCCTCTTTTCAATTCATCTATTGCCTTTACCACGTTAGGCCACGAACGGCGCTGATTGCCCATTTGCACGCCTTTTTTATAACGTGCTGCAGCCTCAACGAGCATCTCCCCTTCGTTGGGATTGTGGCTACAGGGTTTTTCGAGGTAAACATTTTTTCCGGCCTGCATAGCCAAAAGCGCTGCCGGCGCATGCCAGTGATCGGGAGTGGCAATTACCATAATATCAACATCTTTATTCTCCAATGAGTTGCGGAAATCAGGAAATGCCTTTGGCCTAAAGCCCTGCACCTTATTCACGTTTTCAATACACTTATCCATTGCCCTGGAATCCACATCGCAAATATGAATCACATCGCATTTTTCCTGATAAGCGAAGTTTTTTGCCAGTGCATTTCCCCGGGAGTTAACACCCATTACCGATACCCTTAGTATTTCGTTGGCACCCCAAACCCTGCGGTAGCTTTTTGCACTGAACCCGGGCAAAACACCACCAACCATAATAGCAGCGGTACCAACTGATGCATTTTTAATAAAATTTCTTCTTGAATGTTTCATATGTATGCTGATTTAGTCAATTTATTTTTCGAAAGTTATAATAATAAATCCAAATTTCTCAATGCTTTCCTCCTGCCTATGTTATTTATTTGACAAAATATTTTCATGATCTTGGTTAACGTGGTCGATTTGTAATGGCTAAAATTGATGATGTATAACATTTGTTAATGTAACCCCGCTTGTGGTTCTTTATCAGAAAGAAAAATACAAACAAAAGATAATCAGAATATTACAAAACCAACAAGGTAGTTGTCAGATCCACAGACTGTAATGTTTTTTTCAAAACCATACGCTTGTTTATCAGTCTAATAACACAACTGCGTTTACTTTAATATGTTAGAAAACATAAAAACCCGCTAAGACAAATTCTTATGGCTAAAAGCCATTTTTAATTCGGCCAATGCAAAGGGGAAAATGCCTGAATATAATTTCGACAAAGAATGGCAAAAACGATTTAACATGTTGAGATAAGAGAAATAAAGCGGTAATTAAATGGCATTTTAAGAATTATTGTGAATCAAATCAACTTGCGATACAAAAATCCTTCGTATTTTGCCTGCAAAACAAATTTTACAGAAAATGAAACGACCATGAGAAAATCTTTCACACATAGGCGAATGATTATAATCATGGGAGTTCCATCTGTTACCATAAAAAAATAAAATTATAAACAGATGAAAAGCGCAAATAAAATTTATGTTTTTCTGGTTATTATTGTAACCGTTTTAATATTGATTTACGCCCAATCGATCATAATTCCTTTTATCCTGGCTTTTATTGTATGGTCTGTAATCAGGGTAATAAAAAACCAGCTTTTAAAAATAAAATTCGTTACCAGGCTACCACGGTGGCTGGTCACCATTTTTTCCAGTTTGCTACTACTTGGATTTTTGGCTTTTGGTATCGAAATGATTAGTAAAAATATAAGTCAACTTAGCGCCACCCTGCCTGTTTACCAGGAAAATGTGAATAAAATTACCGAGGCCATCAACACAAAATTTAACATCGATATCCAAAGTATTATATCCACTCAATTTAAGAGTTTCAATTTTCCAAGAATACTTTCCGGCATTTTTGGTGCTCTTACGGGTATTTTTGGCAGTGCCTTCACCGTAGTACTCTACCTTATTTTCATACTCCTTGAGGAGCCTTTGTTTCCCCAAAAAATAAAAGCGATGTATCCTGATGAAAAACGCTATAAAAGTGTATCGAAAATGATAAATAAGATTGATCATTCGATTAGTAACTACATAGCGTTGAAAACAGTAATAAGTATTTTAACCGGTTTTTTAAGCTATTTTGCCCTGATTATTATTGGAGTTGATGCGCCGTTCTTTTGGGCCTTTCTTATTTTTGTATTGAACTACATACCTACCATTGGATCGCTTATTGCCACAACTTTCCCTGCAATTTTTGCCATGCTCCAGTTTGGCGATTTCACCCACGGATTACTGGTATTGGCTATTGTAGGTGTAATACAATTGGTCATCGGTAATTTTGTAGAACCACGACTAATGGGTAACTCTCTAAATATAAGCCCCTTAGTTGTTCTTCTTACGCTGGCAGTATGGGGGTTAATGTGGGGGATCACCGGAATGTTATTGAGTGTTCCTATTACAGTTATTATCATTATTATCCTTTCAGAATTTCCGGCAACGCAACCTATAGCCGTGCTTTTAAGCCATACCGGAAAATTAAATACCGATAAAATCGATTAATTTTTAGAACATGAAAATAATATTGATGCTCCAAATTGCACTGTTAACAATAGTGTCTTCTTTTACAATATCTGCCCAACCTAAAATTATTTTCGATACCGATATTGGCAGCGATGCTGATGACCTGGGTGCACTGGCCATGTTGCATACTTTTGTAAAAAGGGGCGATTGCGAACTACTGGCTGTTATGAGCTGGACACTTGAAGAAAATGCAGTTCAGGCCATAGACGCGATTAATAGGTATTACTTCCATCCCGATATTCCCATTGGCACACGCAAAGGCTCAACATTTAAAGACGATGCCAACTATAACCGGGCGATTGTCGATAATTTTTCCCACAAACTATCCTATGACGATGTTCCGGATGCCACATCGCTCTACCGGAAGATTTTGTCGGAAGCCGCCGATTCGAGCATTACAATTGTTACCGTTGGCCCATTGGCAAATATCCAGAACCTTATTAACTCCGGGCCCGACCAACATTCCAATCTTACTGGCAATAAACTGATAACCAAAAAAGTAAAAGAATTTGTAATAATGGGAGGAAAATTTCCAAAGGGAAAAAAGGAATGGAATTTTAATGGAAATATGCCAGGCGTTACCCGCTATGTGTTGGAGAACCTCACCGTTCCTATCACCTTTTCCGGGTTCGAAGTGGGCGAAAAAATAAAAACCGGTGCCATTTTTAACCAGACAGACCCGGAAACACCTCTTTATAAAGGATTTCTTTATTTCAGCAGCCATGCCCCCTGGATAAAAGGCCAATTCAAAGGTAAAATTCTGGATAACTCCTCTTTCGACCAAACTGCTGTTTTGTATGCAGTAAAAGGTAACACAAGCGGCCACTGGACCAAAATTACTGGTGGCTATTGCAAAGCAGATGATACTGGTGGCAATAAATGGGTTAAAAACAGAAAGTCGAACCACAGCTACCTTAAAATAAAAGGTTCTCCCGAGCTATTAGCAACCCTTATAGAAGTGCTGATGCTGGACAAAGTGAATGAGGTTATTGATATGGAAGAAACAAAGTAAAAAAGTTCAACAGAAACCAGAAACAACAAATAGGATTTCACCTGTTTACTTTAAACGCTTTCCAACACATCAACAAGATGTTTCCAGAATTTTTCGGTAGTATGAATATCCAACTTTTCATCGGGTGAATGGGCACCCCTTATGGTTGGCCCAAATGAAACCATATCGAGTTTTGGGTATTTCTCAAGAAAAAGACCACACTCCAACCCTGCGTGTATTGATCGAACAACAGGCTGAACACCAAATAGTTTTTCATAAGAGGTAACAGTCTTTCTCAGAATTTCAGAGTCGGGATTAGGAGCCCATCCGGGGTAACCATCAGTATGTACCACTTTTGCCCCGGCAAGCGAAAATACCGATTCAACCATGCGGGCAGCCATTATTTTTCTTGAAGCCAACTCACTGCGCTGACTGGTTGTAACCACTATTTTATTTTCATCTTTAAATTTTACCGATGCCAGATTGCTTGATGTTTCTACCATACCTTCCATGCGGGTACTCATTTCGAGCACTCCGTGCGGACACGCAACAAGGGCATTAAGAAGCCTGTCACGCATGCGCTTACCTAACACATAACCAGGCATTTCTGTTTTCTTCATCGTAAGTTTTAAATCGGGCTCCGACCTTTCGAATTCCATTTTTACTGTTTTCGAAAATTCGTTAAAAGCATCTGTTACCACTTCTTTTTTTGCAATTTCAACCACCACCGTTGCCATTGCTTCACGTGGAATGGCATTACGCAGATTGCCCCCATTAAATTCTGCGATCTGAATACCAAAACGCTGTGCTGCATCCCAGAGGAAACGGCTCAGTATTTTGTTGGCGTTTCCACGATTTTTATGGATATCATCGCCCGAATGGCCTCCAAGCAACCCCGAAACACTAAAGTTAAATGCAATGCTGTTCTTTTTTACTTTCTTTGGTTTAAAAGTAAAAGTTGCCAGAGTATCTACTCCACCTGCACAACCTATAAAAATTTCTCCTTCATCTTCTGAGTCGAGATTCAATAAAATATCACCACTCAAAAAGCCTGGTTTGAGAGCAAAAGCACCGGTAAGCCCGGTTTCTTCGTCAACTGTAATAAGGCATTCTAACGGGCCGTGTTTAATATCTTTTGACGTAAGTACTGCAAGTTGCGCAGCTATTCCAATGCCACAGTCGGCACCAAGTGTTGTACCATTAGCTTTCACCCAACCATCAACAACCATTGGCTCAATGGCATCATTATCAAAATCAAAAACTTTGTCGCTGTTCTTTTCACAAACCATATCCATGTGTGTTTGTAAAATAACAACAGGCGCCGACTCACGGCCTGGCGTTGCAGGCTTCGATATTAAAACGTTACCGGCTTTATCTGTTTTTGCCGACAGGTTATTTTTCTTCGCAAAATCAAGCAAAAAAGTGCGTATTTTTTCCTCCTTTTTCGATGGCCGTGGTACCTGACAAATCTGTTCAAAATAATTAAACAAAGGTTGTGGTGACAATTGAGAAAGTTTCTGCATTTTATTGAAATTTTTTTAATGTTTAAAAATCGGTCTAATATTATTCATCCTATCAGTTATCGCCGCCTCTTTTTGTTTCTATAAGCACTACACCATTGGCGCCGCGCGAACCATAAATAGCTGAACTTCCATCTTTTACAACATTAATACTCTTTACCTGAGTGGGCGATAGCGTACCCAAAACACTATTATTAACAATAACGCCATCGAGAACAATAAGCGCTGCGTTGCTACTATTAATAGAGTTTATTCCTCGTATTATTATCTCACCATTTACAACCTGAACCCCAGCAAAACGCCCACGAATCAATTCATACATGTTAGAATATTGCGAAAAGTCAAAATCTTTATTGTTTAAATTGGCTACCGCACTAAGCTTTTCGGCATCAGAAACATAACCGTATCCAATAGCAATTTCGCGATTATGAGGGCCTGGCTTTAACATCAGGTTAACAACTACCAGTTTGATTTTTTCATCCAGCTTTACTTTTGCAGTACGAAAACCACGTGCTTTTACTTTCAGCACATCATCGGGTTCACATTGAACTGTAAACCTGCCAGTTGTGTCGGTACTTACTATCATGTCAGAACTTTTTACCTCAACAGTTACCCCAATTAACGGGATACTATCAAAAGTATAAACAGCTCCATGCACAATTCTCGTTTGCGCATAAGACTGGATAGTGATTATTAATCCCAAAAGCAGGATTGCAATCGATAGAAATATTTTTTTCATGGCTTATTGAATTATTGGTTATCACAAATTTAACCAAACCTGTACAAAAACCCTGCAGAAAAAGCCAAATACACTATCTGTTTTATTTCTTTAACGAAATATTCCCGGGTATTGCTGTAACCACCCGTTTTACACGATAAGGTTTTTTATTTTGCGACTCAAAATAGGTTCGCATTTGTAATTCGGCAATAATACCGATAGTGATAAACTGAATACCACCCATAACCAGTAATATCCCGAGCAGGAGAAGTGGCTTACCCCATATATCGTGGCCAAAAATTTTCAGTGCAAGCATATACAGATTAATAACTACGCCTATACCAAAGGTTACGATGCCTATTGCACCAAAAAAATGCATGGGCCGTTGCAGGTACTTTTTAAAGAAAACCATTAGAATCAGATCGCTTACTACGCGAGTTGTCCGACTAAGGTTATATTTTGAACTTCCAAACTCACGGGGACGGTGATTCACATCAACCTGAGTAATATTTGTCGCGCCCTCTAGTGCAATCAAGGCAGGAATATACCTGTGCAATTCTCCGTAAATATGAATACTTTTTATGGTCTCTCTGGTAAAAATTTTCAACGTGCAACCGAGGTCTTTCATATGAATACTTGTTGATTTCCGTATCAGGTAATTGGCAATTTTCGAGGGTATTTTTCGCAAAAACATGCCATCTTTACGGTTTGCTCGCACACCCGCAATCATGTCCCACTCCTCTTCTTCTATCATTTTTAACATCATGGGAATATCGGCAGGATCGTTTTGAAGGTCACCATCTATCAATGCTATATATTCACCTTCTGCTTGATCGATGCCTGCCTGTAGCGCCGAACTCTGGCCATAATTTCGTTTTAACTCTACCAATAAAAAACGCTCATCGTCAATACTGAGTATCTCATCTTTGGTACCATCAGTTGAGCCATCATCAACATAAATTGCCTCAAAATCAACACTTTTGAGTGCTTCTTTAATTTGCAACACCAAAGGTTTTATATTGGGTGCCTCATTATAAACACAAATAACCAGCGATAATTTTTTCATGTATTGTCGGTATTGAAAATCTTTTTAAGCAACAAAGTTAATCAATTCAATTTCAAAATGATCAGGAAAAACTTATAACCCGGCGTAAAAGCAACCATTCGACTCAACTGACGGTGCCTCTACAGTAAAAAAAACTGCATAGACAGTTAACAGATTCTAATTCATTTTCCAAATGAATGAGAAACGAAATGTATTATAATCATAGTCGCGAAAACCATGTATAAACCTGAACCTAAATGCAGTATTCTCCCAGTCTTTTCTAACATCAACATTCCACTGCACTGGCCTGTCCCGTTGGTTTTTATAACCTGAATAACCGGAAACTGAGGAAGACAACAACCAATTGTCTATTTCCAGTTCGGCGCCTGCACCATATAAAAATGCATCGTTTTGGAGGTTTAGTTCATCGTTGGTTTGCCAGCTGTAAAAGCCAGCCATCATCAAAGGCCTGAAAATAACCGGTGCAGACAATATTAAATCTTTTGAGCAACTAAGGTCGAAGAAATAGCCGGGGCTGTCAGTAAAACGGGCACCTTCCAATTGGCTTCCCGAAGCTGTTTTGGTAGCCATACGCAGCAACGTATTAGGAAACTTCCGCCCCCTGGATAATTGTACCAACGTACTAAAATAAAGGTCGCCAGCGGCAAAACCTTTTCCATCTTCGATGCGCGAAAACCGTTCATTACGTATTTCTTCGGAAAAGGCAAAATACTCTACCACAACACCATAAACCTCTATTGCTATACTATTTCGGGCAAACGGATAATAAAACCTGCCAGAAATGTCCTTCGTTGGGTCGCCTTTGCTAAAATGGTTGGAAACAGTAATTTCTGCCTCGATTGTCTCAGCTAACAAGCCACTTTTTACTTCGGGAACCGGCAGAGCATTAGGCCCCAGAAACCCGGGAGAGATCACAATCCAGTTGCGCCAGCCCGGGTCGCCCTCATGCCAGTTATGCAACTGATTCCACCAAGTATAATCCGTACCTTCATCTTGTGAAAAAACCACTGGTGGCAGAAAAAAAAATAATATAAATATTGCTGTAAACCTCATTGCTTTTAATTAAAAACAAAGATAGAAAAACAATTGCGAAGTATTTATTAACAGCATAAACAAGTACAAATTACCTGATATTGGCACTAGATTTTCCCACCCTGTTGTACATTCCGGTTATCCGCTTATACCTGAAAGCCTGCATACTACACATAAACCAGATGCCAACGATTTAAATTCGCAAATGTCAGTTAATATCTTTCAATTGCACATTTTCGAAGAGAAAGAGCACTGAATCTTCAATCCGCAGCTTAACACTTTACCACATCTCCGGCGTTACATCTATCAGAAACGTTAAATAAAATTAACCAAAACAGCAGCCATAGCACTAAAATGTTATTTTTGTTTGTTCAGAAAAGAGAATGAAACGAGCATCAATATTTTTTTTACTGTTGCTGCTATCTTTTATATCGAAAGCGCAGCTAAACATCAATCACTATATCAGGGTTGGGCAAACGCGTATTCAAATTGAAAACTATACGGGAGCCATTGAGTATTTTAATATCGTTATAAAGTTTAAACCCTATCTTCCGGAAGCTTATTTTTACCGTGGCATTGCAAAACATCAGCTCGAAGATTACCGCGGGGCGATTAAAGATTATGATAAAGCCATTGAAATTAAACCGTTTTATCCACAGGCTTACACCAATCGGGGTATGGCATACCATAACCTGAAAGACTATAAAAAAGCTATTGAAGACTACAACAAAGCCCTTGAATTTGAACCAGACAATGAAAATGTTTATAATAACAGAGGAATAGCAAAACTGGCACTTAAAGATTTTGAGGGGGCTGTTGAAGATTACGATAAGGCACTGGATATCAACCCAAAATCGACTTATGCCCTAATGAACCGCAGTAATGCCAAAATTGTTGAAGGCAATGTAAAAGGCGCAATTCGCGACTTGAATAAGGTAATTATCATTAGGCCTCATTATGCCGGTGCTTATCTTAACAGGGGGTTAGCACGTTTTGAAATGGAAGACTATGCTTCGGCATTACGCGACTACGACCAGTGTATAAGATTTGACCCTAAAAATGCCCTTGCATTTAATAACCGTGGTATTGTCAAACATAAACTGGAAGACTACGCGGGTGCCATTATGGACTATGATATGGCGCTACAGCTAAACCCTGAAATGGCCAGTGCCTATTTCAACAGGGGTATGGCACGCGAAATACTACACAGGCCCGGATTTGAAAAAGATTATAAAATAGCTGCCCGGCTGAACCCTCAATTTGATTTAGAGGCACGAAAGCTTGACGCGGAACAAATGGCACAAAATCAACAAAAACAGCAAACCACGGGAAATAACAACAGCCAACAAACAAAAAACCAGGCTACAACACAAAACAAAACCAACAATAAAGGTAAAAGTGATGACGTATCTGCTGCAAAAAAACGCCGCCGCAGGAACCTTGTAATTGAAGACTCACGCAACCTACCTGATAACGAAGAAGTTAAAGACGGAAAAGTGCAGAATAAAAATATCATTATCGACCTGCAACCAATATTTGTAATCTCAGCTTTCGAAAAAAATGCTGTTGACTACGATCGTTTTCAATACTACAATGTGGCCATCGATGAGATGAATGCTGAAAACAATTACAACCCATTACTTACCATCACCAATAAACCAGTTAACGCTTACCAAAGTATTTTCGAAAATTTTACTCTTTACTTTAACGAAAGGATAAAAATACTCGCCAGCTCTCATAATTACCTGAACAGGGGAATTTTCTATTTACTGACAGAAGACTATAATCAGGCAATGCAGGATATTAATGAATCTATTAAACTAAACGACAAACAGGGAATTGCTTATTTCTCGAGGGCTAACTGCCAATACAAAATGCTTGAGAAAATGGAGTTACTGATGAATGAATCATCGGGTCAAAGCATTACCATAGGCTCGCTTAACAACACAAACAACAATACTCCCATAACTGATCCCTCTGCTTATGAACCCGTTCTCGACGATCTGGAGTTAACTTTATTCCTTAATCCCAAATTCTTTTTTGGATACTTTAACAGGGCATACATCAAGCTTAGGCTAGGCGAATACAAAAGTGCTATAGAAGACCTGAACCGGGCTATTGAACTGGAACCTGAATTTGCAGAAGCCTATTTTAACCGCGGCCTTACCAAAATTTTTATGGATGACGTAGATGGTGGAGCACTTGACCTTAGCCGCGCCGGAGAATTGGGTATTGAAGGGGCATACAACGTAATAAAGCGATATTGTAACTAAAAAATAAAGTGAATAAAAGGCGGTTATTTGATATTCTCTGAAATTGACGGAAAATTAATTCTTAGAATTTTATTAAATTATTTCAATATTTATATGTTTTTTCGAACGGCAGCCTATGAATTTATATATTGATCTTTAAACGTTTCCCAAGGAGGTTCTTTTCGACGAAACATGAAACTTTAAGCAAAAATGAATCAACCACTCGCAGAACGGTTACGACCAAAAACACTTGACGACTACGTTGGACAAGCGCACCTGGTGGGTAAAAATGCCGTATTGCGAAAAATGATAGCATCAGGAAATCTATCGTCGTTGATCCTATGGGGCCCACCGGGCGTAGGGAAAACCACACTTGCAAAAATTATTGCCAATACGCTTGAAAGGCCTTTTTTTACATTAAGCGCCATCAACTCGGGGGTAAAAGATGTCCGCGAAATAATTGAAAAAGCAAAGAAACAGCAATTTTTCAGCCGCCCCAATCCTATTTTATTTATCGACGAAATTCACCGTTTCAGTAAGTCGCAACAAGATTCGCTGTTAGGAGCTGTTGAAGACGGAACCATTACCCTTATTGGCGCCACTACCGAAAATCCTTCTTTTGAAGTAATCTCCCCCCTTCTTTCACGTTGCCAGGTGTATATTTTAAAACATCTTGAAAAGAGCGACCTTTTAGACATTGTTAACCAAGCCATTACCAAAGACATTGAATTAAAGAAAAAGAAGATTACCATTAAAGAAGACCAGGCGATGCTGCGTTTCTCGGGTGGCGATGCACGCAAACTGTTAAATGTGCTGGAACTGGTGGTAAATGCCGAAGATGGCAATAAAATTGAAATTACCGATAAAAAAGTAACCGACAGGCTGCAAAAAAACCTCGCCGTTTACGACAAACAGGGCGAAATGCACTACGATATTATTTCTGCTTTCATTAAAAGTATTCGTGGCAGCGATCCCGATGCGGCAGTTTACTGGCTGGCACGGATGCTCGAAGGTGGCGAAGACGTTAAATTTATTGCCCGAAGGTTACTTATCCTTGCTGCCGAAGATGTGGGCCTTGCCAACCCCAATGCATTGCTGCTGGCACAAAGTACTTTCGATGCGGTGCATAAAATTGGTCCTCCCGAATCGCGCATCATCCTTTCTGAATGTGCCATTTACCTGGCAACATCACCCAAAAGCAACTCGGCCTACCAGGCTATTGACGCGGCTATTGCGTTGGTAAAAAAAACCGGCAACCAACCCGTGCCATTGCACATACGCAATGCCCCAACCAAACTAATGAAAGAGATAGGTTACGGGAAAAATTACAAATATGCCCACAGCTACGAAGGTAACTTTGTGGAACAGGATTTTTTACCCGAAAACATAAAAACGGAACGGTTCTATTTTCCACAAAACAATGCCTCTGAATTAAAAATACTGGAACGCCTGAAAAAATGGTGGGGAAAGAGGTTTTAAAACCAGACACCTCTCACACATATCTGCAAAATACTATAAAATACTGAAAAACAAAAACTTGCAAATAAAATTTCTGACTTTGACAACTCCTCTGTTTTTTATAACTTTGATATCATTCAAACTAAAATTGATTTTTCAAAAACAGCTACAAGTTTTGTAGCTACAAACTGAATGCGGAAAGTGAATGGAGATAACTCAAAACTTTTACTGTAGAAAATTCTAAGAAAAATTATTTTATGAAGCCAAACTTTATATTTTTAATTATTCTTTATTTCGGAAATATATTATAATCAGCGCCAACGAATTTACCGCCGGAATGTATCTATATTCTTTGGTTTGCGACGGTAAAATAGTGGATACAAAACAACTGTTGTTAACTGAATAGTTCAAAAAACAAAAATGAAAACTACAATAGTTCTTTTATTTTTAACATTTTATATAACTGGTTTTTCACAAACAGAGTTTGCACCCATTGGTGCAAAATGGTACTTTAACCAACCAAATTCTACTTCAGGAAACTATGTATTATTTGAATCAAAAAAAGATTCTTTAATTCAGGGCAAGAATACACGGGTAATTGATATTTGGATAAATGGAACTAACTTTGTTGGGAATGAATATCTCTATCAAAACGGAGATAGTATATTTTATTACAACCCAAATTATAATTCATTCTTTCTTCTTTATAATTTTTCAGCAAAAACCGGTGATACCATTATCGTAAATCGAGGTAAGTTTAAACCAACCAAAGCTTTTTTTTCTTACCAGGACAGTATTACCGATTTTAAATATAAAATCCTGTCAATAGACAGCGTTCAAATATCCGGGCAATGGGTTAAAAGGCAAAAAGTTGCCTCAATTAATAATGCTCTTTGGGGCTTTTCAGTATCTGATGGAAAAGATTATTATATTTTAAACAGAGTTGGCAGTACCACTTACCTTTTGGGTATAAGGTCGGGAATTATCCCTGAAGATAAAGCTGTGATTTGCAGATGCTATCATGATTCTGACTTTGAATTTAGAAACCAGGCATGGAATAGCGATTGTGATTTAGTTTCTGCTATTAATCACAAAAAAAATCTTAAAAATGGTTTTATTTATCCAAATCCATTCAATGATTATTTGAACGTTCAAATGATGGAACCGATTCAGTTGATTGAAATATTTAACGTTCATGGATTAAAAATCCGAACAATTAATCATCACGATGGTATGGCAACTGTAAACACCTCTAATCTTAACAATGGTTATTATATTTTACGGATAACCACAAACCAATACGTTTACTCTAAAAAACTATTAAAAATTAATTGAATCAGGCATTTATCAATACATTAAAAGTAGCTAAATTAGGGGAACACCAAAAGCAAAGGCTCCTTTCCAACAGATGAAGCTGTAATGAAAGCGCAGTGCGTTACCCTACCGACCAAAAACTATTGTGAGAGTGTGTTGACCGGGTTTGCCGGCAACAAAACACTTTGTTCACAACAGGCCAGAAACCCAAAAGACGCATCGTCAGTTTGCCAAACCTTACCTGATGCCCATTGTGCAGGGCAAAAAAACCAAAAAAGTAGAATATGGTGCCAAGGTGAACAAAGTACAAATCGACGGGATTAGTTTCATCTAAAAACTAAGCTTCGAGACATTTAATGAAGGTATCCGGCCCGAACAGCAGGAACAGGCAGCTTAAGCTTAGAGCACGGCAATAAAAACAGTAAATAAAACTTAGATAGATGGGATTGGTATGCCCAATCGTGAAATTTTAGGACTAAAAGTAATTTTTTACCGTTAAAAATCACCTGAAATAAAAATATACTTGAACGACCCTCTGCAAAAATAAAGAAAGGAGGTGGTATTTTTTGCGAAAATTACCACACTGCAATATTACGAACCTTAAAAATCCTTACTCCTGAAATTGCCAAAACAAATAAGGATTGTTATTTCTAACAATCCTTCTTTACTTTTAATTACAGTATTATGTTATTAAATAACTTCTACATTAATAGCATTAAGACCTTTACGACCTTGCTCTGTTTGATATTGTACTTTGTCATCTTCTCTGATATCATCAATTAATCCTGAGTTGTGTACAAAAATGTCTTCTCCTGTTTCTGATGATTTAATAAACCCAAATCCTTTTGAGTTATTGAAAAATTTTACTGTGCCTTCTTGCATCTTTAATGAATTTTAAATTGTTAATAATAGTTTTGTTTAAGAAGAAACCTTGTGATAGTCAACAAATACTAAACACATTGTTTTCTAAACACCAAAAAAATAAAGTAATGTATTAAAGGAAAGAAGAGTAAAACTCAAAAAAACTAAATACTAAAATAATACTCTAAAATTAAAGAGGTATTCCACTTGAACAGCTCAAATGTAAACTTAATATTTGACATTAGCACTAAAATCTGATTTTTATTTTAAATAAATAGAAAAAACAGAAAGTAATTAATCGAATAATGAACTAAAGCTTATAACTAATAACGCACAGCAACACAATGCATAAGCAATAGCGGGTCAGGTGCTTACCCAAGTTCCGATAGCTATCGGAAGTGCATTTGAACCCGCCAAAATTAAAGTTTTGTTTTTTTTCATTGGCTACGCAAATTCTCAGAATCCGAGATCTCAGAATTGACCAATGGTTACAAAAACGGCCCGCATCACGCTTTCAGGATGCACTGTAAGATTTTATTGTTGAGCCACCAAGGAATGTCCACCAGGCAGACTGCCGGGTTTTTGAGCAAGGCCATAGTGCTATTGATAGATACAATGTGGGCGGCTACACATGGCGCAGGATTAGAAAGTGGCTAAGGCCACTTCAGGACAAATCTGAGTATGCACTCTCCCATCACAGCGAGGAGTTTCAAAAACCAAATTACATCCAAATAAATAGGATTGCTTACTTAAGTTGAATAAAATAATTTTTTAGTTTTTATGTGCTGTAAAAAAACCAAGCTTTTCTTACAGTACATATTCTTAATAATCAACTACGCCGAGGAAGAGCCGTCAGGGCATCGGATTGTACAACTTTCATCATAGGCAAAAATTGAAACGCGCTATTATTTTGAATTCAGTTTTATAACTTTCTGATGATACGTTTTATTCTTTTGATGGATTAAACAAGAGTAAATTCCATCAGGCAAATAAGATAAAAAGTTAGTTTTTCCTTTTGTGTCAAAATTAATATTATCCACAAATGGATTAGGATAAATATCAATTCCTGAATCATTCCCAACCTGAGTCAAGGAGGTCACATCAACATTTCCCATGCTCATTCCATGCCCAAAGCTCGTCAACCAAACTTCATCCGTATTGTATGGATTAAAAAATACACGCATCGGATGTTGGAAGCGGTATTCATCTAACAAACTAAAAGTTGCTCCTGCTGAATTATTTAAATCATCAGTATACCAAAGACCTTCAAACTCGGTAGTAACATACATAATGTTCGGATCAGTTGGATGAATAGTTGCAGATTCTACCCTATCCAAATTTACTATTTTATTCCATGATTGTCCTCTGTTCGTTGTTTTATACAAGCCACCCAAGCCATTTGGGGCACCTCCCCAACCACTATGCACCGCTGCATACCATGTGTTTTGATTGTTATCATGCGGATCGATGATAATATCTTTAGTCCAGTAATGCATCCCATTATCTGATACATCCGACCAAGAAGTACCATCATTTGTACTTGTAAAAATCCCTGAACTTGCCGTAAATGCCCAAGCACTATCTCTTCTTCCAGAGTAGGCCGCCACGAGTGTTCCATCATTAAGTACCTTGATGTCGTAAGGATGACCTTCTGTTCGACCGGGAATTGCAGTTGGGACAAAAACGGGTGAAGCAGCATTGAGATTGGAGGTTTTGTAAATACCTCCCTGCGTGCTATGAACCACACAAGCATATAGCGCATTATTATCATTTGGATGAAGGGCCAACCGAACGACAGGCATATCAAAATCATGAAGCAGCGTCCAGGTATTTCCATTGTCGGTGGATTTTAAAATCGCACCATCACCATTGTCCAATTGCGAATCATGTAAGTAAGTGCTTTGATAAATATCGTGCACACTAGCCACCGCAGCATACAAAGTTCCATCAGTCGCCGCTACCATATGATAGGTAGAATTCCATTTCCCCCCTGAACTATATTCAACGGCATACCCATCATAATCAAAAGACCATTTTTGTCCTCCATCATTGGAACGCAAGGCAGCAATATCCGTATAAGCGGCCATCATATTATTGGCATCTGTCCAATGAATCCACCAACTTGAAGTATTTTCCAACCCATTGCTCAAATAATATTGTTGCGTAGGCGTGGTGCTTCCTGAACTATGTTGATCATCAATATCGACATACGTTTGTTGCCAAGTTTGTCCGCCATTATCCGTTACATGAGCAAATCCCCAATCCGTGATGATAGCAACATCTGCATTCGTATCGCATACATCAAATCCCATAGCATTTTCTGCCCATCCCCAATCCAAGTCACCTCCTGCTCCTATCCAGCCAGTTGTAATATTTGTATTATTTGTTGTTTGATAAATGCTCGTCCAACTGTCTCCCGCATTGGTAGATTTATAAATCATAGGGTTTTGTGGTACATCGGTTGCTCCAGCCACATACACAACATTGGGGTTGTTTCTCGCCATATCAACAAAGAACGGAAAGGCATTGGTAGGGATACCACTATTCGCTAATTGCCATGTCGGCGTTCCATCCCAATCCAACCGATAGACATCTTGGGTGTCCCAATATTCACTGGGTTGCATGAGTCCCCACAGTACATTTTTCGACCTTGCTACACCAAAAAGTCGCGTAGTCGTTCCATCTGTCGCACCTGTAAATGATATAAATCCATAATTAGCAGATAAGCCTGCATAATTTTGCTTTGAAAAATTCAATCCACCATTGGTCGAAACCAACAATCCATCTTTACAACCAATAAAAATATTTCCCCCATTCCAAAAAACACCTCCAATATATACGTCAGGAGCTGTGTAAACGGCATCAAACGAAATCCCTCCATCATTGGAAAAATATATTTGATCCCATGTTGCTAACAATACTCTTGTAGATGAATTGGGATCTGCAAACAAATACAGCACTTCACCCGATGTGGGGTCATAGATATTCGTCCAAGTGTTTCCACCATCTGTGCTTTTTTTAGGGATGCGCGTGTCTGCTGCAAAGTTATGATGAATGGCAAATAAAATAGAAGGATTGCTGGTATATTGAATTTTTGACTCTTGTGTTGCCAACAGTTCTGTGAATGGTACGACTTCCCATGTTTCACCAAAATCCTGAGTATGAAATATTTCAGTCATATCACAGGCCATATAAATTTCCGAATGATTATGTGGACTGATACTTGGTGAAAACAATGCACCGCCGCCACCTATTCCTCGATTTTCCCAAACATTGGGCTGCGCAAAAATATGTGTTCCCATCAAAATAATTGCGCAGATTAGAAATATATTCTTTTTCATGGTTTTGATTTTTTCAATAGTCCGTTGCAATTTTTACAAATAAAAATAAAAAGGCAAAGTCCTTATGAAAGCTGTCAAAAGTAAATTGTTAAAAAGGAAGAATCATATTTCAATGTTGAGTAAAAGTATAATAAAAAAAGAGATTTGCCCATATTTAAGTTTTGGAAAATTAAAAAATAACACAAAAGCAAAAGATTACCAAGTGGTTACAGCGATATTATATAGGTTAAAAACAGGTTGTCAGTGGAGACAATTACCTATGAAACAATTCTTCAGGTGTAAATATAACTGGCAAAGTGTCTATTTCCATTTTCAGAAATGGTGCAAAGCTGGCAGTTGAGAGGAAGTCTGGGACAATGTTCTAAGTAAAAACAAACACCTGCTTGATTTGTCAAACATCCAGCTCAATGGTACGCATACTCCAACAAAACGGGGCGGTGAAGCAGTTGCTTACCAGGGCATTCCATTAACATGCAGTGATGCTGTAAAAGGCAACCACAATGACTCATTTAACTTAGTGCCTACAGTACAGAAAATAATAGCTGGCTTAGCATTCTCTAAAATTCGTATTGACGGATTATTTTTAAATGCAGATGCAGAATTTGACACAGAGGAATTTCGGGGTTTTGTTTTCTAAATATAACATTTATATGGCTGATAATACGACATGGTTATTACTCCTGAGTGTGCCTACCTAAAAAAGGGTTTAGCTGTTTAGCTAAACCCTTGGTATTTTCTAATTACACTCTTTTAAAAAAGTGTCTTTTTTTAAATCCTACTCCTTCACCGTACCATCATCGGTATTTTCAGGTTTACTGGTTTTGGCTTCCGGAACATCTTCAGCTTTAACATCTTCCACTGCATCGTTGGCTTTCGCCTCTAATTCTTTTGCTTCTGCAGTTTCAATTTTTTCTGCCTTCACCTCATCTACAACTTCCTTTACCTCTTTTTTCTCTGCAACAGGATTACCTTCTGCCTTTTTCGAAGTTCCTCCACCACGACGCGAACGACGTGTTTTAGGTTTAGAAACCTCTTCTTTTGCAGCCAGCATCGCTTCGTTGTAATCCACCAGTTCCATTATACACATCTCGGCATTATCGCCTAACCGGTTTCCTGTTTTTAAAATTCTGGTGTAGCCTCCTGGCCTGTCGGCAATTTTCCCTGCTATTTCGCGGAATAATTCCGATACTGCATATTTATCTTGTAAATAGCTGAAAACCACCCTCCGAGAGTGTGTAGTATCATTCTTGGCTTTTGTAATTAACGGCTCAACATAGATACGCAGTGCTTTTGCTTTTGCCACGGTAGTGTTAATACGCTTGTGTAAGATAAGCGAACAAGCCATATTCGACAACATAGCTTTACGGTGCGCACTTTTTCTTCCTAAATGGTTAAATTTCTTATTGTGTCTCATTATTTCTTACTCCTTGTCCAATTTATACTTGGAAATATCCATTCCAAAATTTAATCCCATATTATCCAAAAGATCGTCGAGTTCTGTAAGCGACTTTTTACCAAAATTCCTGAATTTCAACAGATCGTTGCGGTTGTAAGTCACCAAGTCGCCCAAAGTATCCACATCAGCAGCTTTCAGGCAATTTAATGCACGTACCGAAAGATCCATGTCAACCAGTTTTGTTTTTAGCAGTTGACGCATATGCAGAACTTCCTCATCGAACTCTTCATTAGCAAATTTCTCGTCAGAATCCAACGTAATTTTCTCGTCAGAAAATAACAGAAAGTGGTATATCAGAATTTTTGCTGCTTCTTTTAAGGCATCTTTTGGAAGAATAGAACCATCAGTGGTAATATCCAGCACCAGCTTTTCGTAGTCGGTTTTTTGTTCGACACGATAATTTTCTACCGCATATTTCACGGTTTTTATCGGTGTGAATATTGAATCGACAGGTATAACTCCCAATTCGGCTTCCACAGGTTTATTTTCTACTGAAGGTACATAACCGCGGCCTTTGTTGATGGTTAATTCTATTTGAAGTTTAACATCAGGTTCCATACGGCATATAACCAGTTCCGGGTTAAGCACCCTGAAACCTGTCATAAACTTATTTATATCACCGGCGGTAAACTCTTCCTGTCCGGTAATTGATATGGAAACTTTCTCACTGTCGAAATCTTCTACTTCATTTTTAAATCTTATCTGTTTAAGGTTTAAAATAATATCGGTAACATCTTCAATAACACCTTTAATCGTAGAAAACTCGTGGTCAACGCCTTCAATCTTCATTGTTGTTATTGCGTAACCTTCCAAAGACGATAGCAGGATGCGGCGCAAAGCGTTACCAACCGTTATCCCGTACCCCGGTTCCAGGGGGCGGAATTCAAATCTACCGACTTTATTGTCGGATTCTAACATGATTACCTTGTCAGGTTTTTGGAATGCTAATATTGCCATAATAACCTTACTATTTATATTATTTTGAATACAACTCTACAATCAGTTGTTCTTTAATGTTTTCCGGGATTTCCTCGCGTTCGGGGCGATTCAGAAATTTTCCGGCCATAGACTCTCCGTCCCATTCCAGCCATTCATACCTTGTGCTCCTTCGCGCGTGTAACGATTCCGTAATTTCTTCCATTGCTTTTGATCTCTCGCGAACGCCGACAATGTCGCCGGGGCGAAGCAAATAAGAAGGAACATTAACAACGTTTCCGTTTACAACAATATGTTTGTGCGAGACAAACTGCCGGGCAGCTGCCCTTGTTTTTGCAATACCCATGCGGAAAACCACATTATCAAGGCGCGATTCTAACAGTTGTAGTAAAACCTCGCCGGTAACTCCTTTTGAAGCCTGCGCTTTTTTAAACAGGTTACGGAACTGGCGTTCCAAAATACCATAGGTGTATTTTGCTTTTTGTTTTTCTTTTAACTGAAGCCCGTATTCCGATTTTTTTCTCCTCCTTGCAGAAAGCCCGTGCATTCCGGGAGGGTAATTTTTATGTTCAAAAACTTTATCAGGCCCAAAAATGGGTTCACCGAATTTACGAGCAATTTTCGACTTTGGTCCTCTGTATCTTGCCATATCCTTTTTTCCTTTATTTCAAATTATACACGTCTTCTTTTAGCCGGACGGCACCCATTATGAGGCAGTGGTGTTACATCTACAATTTCTGTAACCTGCAATCCCATTGAAGCCATAGCACGGATAGCTGATTCACGTCCGTTACCGGGTCCTTTTACAAAAACTTTCACTTTACGAAGCCCAAGGTCGTAGGCAATTTTTGAACATTCTTCTGATGCCACCTGCGCTGCATAGGGTGTATTCTTTTTAGACCCCCGAAAACCTTTTTTACCAGCTGACGACCATGAAATTACCTCACCATTCATATTTGTGAGTGTAACAATAATATTGTTGAAAGAAGAGTGTACATGGGCCATACCTGTAGGTTCCACAACCACTGTTCTTTTCCTGCTTGAACTTGTTTTTTTAGCCATAATTCAACTTCCTTATTTAGTAGCCATTTTTTTGTTGGCAACAGTTTTACGTTTTCCTTTACGGGTACGGGCATTGTTTTTCGTACTTTGTCCACGAACAGGCATGCCAATACGATGGCGAATACCACGATAACAACCAATGTCCATTAACCTTTTTATACTCAACTGTACTTCGCTGCGCAATTCACCTTCAACTTTAAAGCTGTCATTTATTACTTTACGAATAGCTGCCAACTGATCATCGTCCCAGTCTTTTACTTTCAGGTCTCTGTCAACGCCGGCTTCTTTCAAAATTGTGTTTGCCCGGCTACGACCAATCCCGTAAATATAGGTAAGCGCTATCTCACCTCTCTTGTTACTTGGAATATCAACACCAACAATACGTGCCATAAATTTTATTTTTTCAGATATGTATTACCCCTGCCGTTGTTTAAACTTCGGGTTCTTTTTATTAATTACGTACAAACGTCCTTTTCTGCGAATGATCTTACATTCGGAACTACGTTTTTTTATTGAAACTCGCGTTTTCATTTTTATGCTTCTTTAATTTTTATACCTAAACGTTATTCTGCCTTTTGTCAAATCATAGGGCGACATTTCCACTTTAACTTTATCGCCAGGAAGGATTTTAATGTAGTGCATACGCATTTTTCCTGAAATGTGACCGGTTATAACATGTCCATTTTCCAATTCTACCCTAAACATTGCATTCGACAATGCTTCTATTATTATTCCATCCTGTTCTATTGAAGGCTGTTTTGCCATAAAATATTTTAAAATTTTTAGTTATCCTTTTATTTCTTTTACATCAACCCCGGACGTCCTTTAATACGGCCAGATTTCATTAAACCATCGTAATGGCGCATAAGCAGATGACTTTCTATTTGCTGTAATGTATCTAAAACTACCCCTACGAGAATTAACAATGATGTTCCGCCATAAAAAAGTGCAAACTGCTGGTTAATTCCCATGAGCATGGCAAAAGCCGGCAAAATGGTAACAATACCCAGAAATATCGATCCTGGCAATGTTATGCGCGACATTACAGTATCCAGGTACTCTACGGTTCTTTTTCCGGGTTTTACGCCGGGAATAAAACCGCCATTTTTCTTCATATCCTCGGCCATTTGCGTTGGATTTATTGTAATTGCGGTGTAAAAATACGTAAACGCCACCACTAATAAAAACTGTAACAGATTGTACCACAACCCTGTAATATTAGTAAGTGCAGCTGCAATTCCTCTGAGGTTTTCAGAGTTGGCAATTCCAACCAATGTTATTGGCACCATCATAATCGCCTGTGCGAAGATTATGGGCATTACACCGGCAGCGTTAACTTTTAAAGGAATATACTGACGTACACCGCCATATTGTTTGTTTCCAACAATTCGTTTAGCATATTGTACCGGTATTCTCCGGGTGCCCTGAACGAGCAAAATTGATGCCATAAAAACAACGAACAAAATAACGAATTCTACCAGAAGCATTACCAGTCCACCTCCAATCTGATCTACACGCATGGCAAATTCCTGCGCCACTGCTTGCGGCAAACGGGCAATAATACCAATCATAATGATCAATGATATACCGTTACCAATTCCTTTGTCTGTAATTCGTTCACCAAGCCAAAGAATAAACATTGAACCTGCTGTAAGAATAACTATTGACGGAATATTAAACATTAACCCCGATGTGGCAAACGCAGATGACGGCAATTGAACATGTAAATTAGCCAGGTATGCCGATGCCTGTGGTATTAATATTAATACTGTCAAATAGCGTGTAATCTGGTTTATTTTCCTTCTTCCGGACTCTCCTTCTTTTTGTAAACGCTGAAAATAAGGTACTGCTATACCAAGCAACTGAATTACAATTGAAGCCGAAATATAGGGCATAATCCCCAGTGCAAAAATTGAAGCCTGTGCAAAAGCACCACCTGAGAACATGTTGATCAGTCCCAGTAATCCGTCTGCTGTTTGCGACTTTAAGTTTGCTAACTGAGCAGGATCGATACCAGGCAGCGATACAAAAGAGCCTAACCTATATATCAACAGGTAAAGCAAAGTTATCCATATACGATACCTCAGGTCTTCAATCTTGTATATATTCTTTAGCGTCTCAATAAAACGTTTCATCCCTATTTAAAGTATTTCTGTTGTTCCTTCCAATTTTTCAATAGCTTCTTTGGCACTTTTCGAAAAAGCATGTGCTTTAACGGTAATTTTCGATGTCAATTTGCCACCACCAAGAACCTTTACTTTGTCCTTTTTAGAAATAATACCTGCTTTTACAAGCACCTCGTTATCGATAACAGAAACATTGTTTATCTCTGCCAGCTTTTGTAAAACATCGAGGTTAATAGCTTTGTATTCCACACGGTTTATATTTTTAAAACCTGATTTAGGAACAACGCGCTGCAAAGGCATCTGTCCACCTTCGAAACCAATTTTTTTGGAGTATCCTGACCTTGACTTTGCCCCTTTGTGTCCACGAGTGGATGTACCGCCACGGCCTGACCCCTGGCCCCTTCCTACACGTTTTCGGGGTTTAGTTGAACCTTCCGCAGATTGTAAGTTACTCAAATTCATAGTCTTATATCTTAAATTGTTCTTTTATTCGCTATTTTGCCAAATTGCTTCAGGCAAAGTAGCTGAACTTTTATTTTACTTCTTCAACTGTTAGCAGGTGCCTCATTTTGTTAATCATTCCGGTAACCTGCGGGGTATCTTCGTGTACCACCGGATTATGCAATTTTTTTAACCCTAACGCTGCAAGTATTGCCTTTTGGCGTTTTGTAGAGCCAATACTGCTCTTTACCTGTGTTACTTTTATTTTTGCCATAACTTTGTTAACCTTTAAAAACTTTTTCCAATGTTACACCACGTTGCTGTGCTACGGCATAGGCATCACGCATTTCCAAAAGTGCAGCCATAGTTGCCTTTACCAGGTTATGTGGGTTAGATGAGCCCTTCGATTTTGCCAGAATATCGTGTATACCAACACTTTCGAGTACAGCACGCATAGCACCTCCGGCCTTAACACCTGTACCCGATGATGCAGGTTTTAGTAATACGTTAGCACCGCCAAATTTTGCTGTTTGTTCGTGAGGTATAGTACCATTAATAATTGGTATTTTCACCAGGTTTTTCTTTGCCGAGTCAACTCCTTTTGAAATTGCAGTGGTTACTTCACTTGCTTTTCCAAGCCCCCAGCCAACTATTCCATCTTCGTTGCCAACAACAACAATTGCAGAAAAACTAAAAGTACGCCCTCCTTTGGTAACTTTTGTTACACGGTTAATGGCTACTAACCTGTCTTTCAACTCCAGGTCGCTTGTTTTGATTTTATTACTGATTTTCGCCATAATATTCTAAAATTTTAGGCCACCTTCACGGGCAGCATCAGCTAATTGTTTTACTCGTCCGTGGTATAAATAACCATTCCTGTCGAACACAACTGTTGTAATCCCTGCTGCTAAAGCCTTTTCGGCCACAGCTTTACCAACCATTGCGGCTTTTTCAGTTTTTGTTCCCTCCTTAGCTGCGATGTCCTTGGCTTTCGATGAAACTGTAAAGAGCGTTTTACCTTCCGAATCATCGATCAACTGGGCATAAATCTCTTTATTGCTCCTGAATACACTCATTCGTGGCCGGCTGGCTGTTCCTGATATTTTGGCACGTACGATATTTTTTATCCGTGTGCGCCTTTTTGTTTTTGTTATTGCCATAATAATTAACTTTTAGAAAAATTATTTAGCAGCAGCCTTACCTGCTTTACGCCTTAATTCTTCTCCTACAAATTTAATCCCCTTGCCTTTGTATGGTTCAGGTTTGCGGAATGACCTGATTTTAGCAGCCACCTGGCCTATCAATTGTTTATCGTTACTGGTCAATGTTATTATCGGGTTACTTCTTTTATCCGATTTTGCTTCAACTGCAACCTCTTTCGGCAGTTGTAGATAAATATGGTGCGAATAGCCCAATACCAAATCGAGTACGTTATTGGGTAACACTTCAGCCCTATATCCAACACCCACAAGTTCCAGCTTTATTTCGTAACCTTTGGAAACTCCCTCAACCATATTATTAACCAATGAACGGTACAAACCATGCATTGCTTTGTGGCGTTTTGTTTCGCCATTCCGTTTTAATTCAACTATACCATCTTCGATACTGACTTGAATAATAGGGTCAACTTTTTGTGTCAGCTCTCCTTTGGGGCCTTTAACAGTGACAACGTTTTCGTCGTTCACTTTTATGTCGACTCCTGCCGGAATATTAACGGGTAATTTACCTATTCTTGACATTACTTTTCCTCCTTTTTAATATACGTAACATAAAACTTCGCCACCTACTTTGAGTTCGCGGGCTTCTTTGTCTGTAATTACGCCTTTAGATGTTGAAATAACAGCTATGCCTAACCCGTTTAAAACACGTGGAACATTGGTTGAATTGCAATAACGGCGCAATCCAGGTTTACTAATTCTTTCCAGTGCTTTAATGGCAGACAATTTTGTTTCCGGATTATATTTCAATGCTATTTTAATATTACCCTGGGGCCCTACCTCATCTTCGAATTTATAGTTAAGGATATACCCTTTTTCCATCAGGAGTTTGGTAATCTCTTTCTTTAAATTAGAAGCCGGAATGTCTACTACCCGGTGTTTCGCGTGAATAGCATTTCTTACCCTGGTAAGATAATCTGCTATTGGATCTGATATTTTACTCATTACATCAATTACTTTATAGGGTTACCAACTTGCCTTTTTTACACCGGGGATCAATCCTGCTGAAGCCATTTCCCTGAAATTTATCCTGCTAATACCGAACTGACGCATATAGCCTTTAGGCCTTCCGGTTAATTTGCACCTGTTGTGCAAACGTACCTTCGATGAGTTTCTCGGCAGTTTTTGTAAAGCAACCCAGTCACCTTCTTCTTTCAGTTTTGTCCGTTTCTCGGCATATTTTTCAACTAACCGTGCACGTTTTCTCTCACGTGCTTTCATTGATTCTTTCGCCATTATTTAGTTCTTTTTTACATTCTTAAATGGTAACCCCAATTCTTTTAAAAGGGCAAAACCTTCTTCATCAGTTGTTGCTGAAGTAACAAAGGTAATGTTCATTCCGTTAATCTTGCTCACTTTGTCGAGCACGATTTCAGGAAAGATAATTTGCTCGGGAATGCCCAGCGTATAGTTTCCCCTTCCATCCATTTTACTTTCCACGCCACGAAAATCGCGAATACGGGGCAGTGCAACGGAAATCAAACGGTCCAAAAATTCGTACATTTGGTCGCGGCGTAAAGTAACGCGCACGCCAATTGGCATTTTCCTTCTCAGTTTGAAATTAGATATATCTTTTTTCGATACTGTTTGTACTGCTTTCTGACCGGCAATCATGGTCATTTCGGTTGTTGCAACATCGATAAGCTTTTTATCGGCAATTGCAGCACCAACGCCCTGATTGAGTACAATTTTTTCAAGTTTCGGAACCTGCATCACTGAAGAATAATCGAATTCTTTCTTCAGTGCCGGAACGATCTCTTCCTGGTATCTCTTTTTTAATGTTGGTACGTATGACATTACTTGATCTCCTCTCCAGATTTTTTGGAATAACGAATTAATTTGCCTTTATCATTCAATCTCCTGCCGATGCGGGTTGGCGCGTCTGCTTTGGCGTCAAAAAGCATCAAATTTGAGATGTGTACTGGCGCTTCCTTTTCGATAATACCTCCCTGTGGCGCTTCTGCATTGGGTTTGGTATGTCTTTTAATAATATTGACACCTTCAACTATTGCTCTGTTAGTTTTTTTGATTACCTCAAGCACACGGCCTTTTTTGCCCTTGTAGTTTCCGGCAATCACAACTACAGTATCACCTTTTTTAATATGTAATTTCTTTTGCATTTTGAGCTTTTTTCAAATTATAGTACTTCCGGTGCGAGTGAAATAATTTTCATATTTTTCTCCCTGAGTTCACGGGCTACAGGCCCAAAAATACGGGTTCCGCGCATTTCGTCGGCATTGTTGATAAGCACAACCGCATTGTCGTCGAAACGGATATAAGAACCGTCACCACGGCGAACTTCCTTTTTTGTGCGAACAACAATGGCACGCGATACAATTCCTTTTTTTACATCGCTGCCGGGCATTGCGCTTTTTACGGTTACCACTACCGTATCGCCTAATGAAGCATAACGCTTACGGGTACCTCCCAAAACACGTATTACCAGCACTTCTTTTGCACCGCTGTTATCGGCAACTGCACATCTAGTCTCCTGTTGTATCATGATTATTTCGCTCTTTCAATAATTTCTACTAGTCTCCAACACTTGGTTTTACTCAACGGACGTGTTTCCATTATCCGCACTGTATCTCCAATGTTACAGGTATTTTTCTCATCGTGGGCATGAAATTTTGTTGTTTTGTTAACGAATTTTCCGTAGATGGGATGTTTTACTTTACGTTTTACCGCTACGGTTATGGATTTCTCCATTTTGTCGCTAACTACAATCCCTATTCTCTCTTTCCTGAGATTTCTCACTTTCTTTTCTTCCATTGTGACTTAATTCTGATTGTCATTTAATTCCCTTTCGCGAAGAATGGTTTTCATTCGGGCAATATTCTTCTTGCTTTCCTTTATTTTTTCAGGATTGTCAATGGGAGAAACTGCATGATTCAACCTAAGGCGAACAAGGTTTTCCTTTTCAACCTGTAATCTTTCAACGATCTCTTTATTTGTCAGTTCTTTGATTTCAGAAGTTTTCATTATTCACCTTTTTTTTATTCTTCAACAAAATCTCGTCTAACCACAAACTTTGTTTTTACGGGTAATTTTTGGGCGGCTAATCTCAGTGCTTCCTTAGCGAGCGCAAAAGGCACGCCATCGGCTTCTATGATTATTCGTCCTGGAGATACCGGTGCCACAAATGCTTCCGGGGCACCTTTACCTTTACCCATACGTACTTCAGCCGGTTTTTTTGTTATGGGCTTATCTGGAAAAATCCTAATCCAAATTTGTCCCTGACGTTGCATATGGCGGGTTACTGCAACACGAGATGCTTCGATCTGGCGCCCGGTAATCCATGCTTCTTCCAACGACTTTATTCCAAACGACCCAAATGCCAACTGGTTACCCCGCTGGGCATTTCCTTTCATCCGGCCTTTTTGTACCCTTCTAAATTTTACTTTTTTTGGTTGTAACATCTTGTAAATTTATGTTTGTTAAACCACTATTTTCTTCTTCTTCCACGGCCCCTGTCAGATGCCATTCCATGTTTTCCGCCTCCCCTGTTGGGTTTCTGTCCAATGTTTGGCGAAAGGTCACGATTTCCGTAAACCATACCTTTACAAATCCACACCTTTACTCCTACGAGCCCTGTTTTTGTAAGTGCCTCAGCTGTTGCGTAATCGATATCGGCACGCAACGTATGCAAAGGAGTACGGCCATCTTTGTACATTTCTGAACGAGCCATTTCTGCTCCATTAAGCCTTCCTGAAACCAATATTTTGATTCCTTCGGCCCCCATTCTCATAGTAGATGCAATAGCCATTTTAACTGCCCTGCGGTAAGCAATTTTACCTTCTATCTGACGAGCCACGTTAACAGCTACTATTTTTGCATCGAGTTCCGGACGTTTTATTTCAAAAATGTTGATCTGAACCTCTTTATTGGTAATTTTTTTCAATTCTTCCTTCAGCTTGTCTACTTCCTGGCCACCTTTACCAATAATAATACCAGGACGAGAAGTATGTACGGTGATGGTTATCAGTTTCAACGTGCGTTCAATAACGATCCTTGAAACACTGGCTTTAGCCAGACGTGCGTTCAGGTATTCCCTGATCTTCTGATCTTCTACCAGTTTATCGCCATAATCGTCACCACCGAACCAGTTAGAGTCCCATCCTTTTATGAACCCCAAACGATTTGCTATCGGATTTACTTTTTGTCCCATGAACTATGAATTAAGGTTTTCTTCAACAACATTTTCCCTACTGTCAACAAAAATGGTCACATGGTTGGAACGCTTTCTGATGCGGTGTGCACGACCCTGCGGGGCAGGACGCAGCCTTTTCAGAATCCTTCCTGAGTCGACCGTAATTTTCTTTACATATAAGTCGCTTTCTTCCAGGCGAACACCTTCGTTTTTAGCTTGCCAGTTGGCAATAGCTGAAAGAAGGAGTTTTTCCACCCTTCCGGATGCTTCTTTTGAAGAATATTTCAAAACATCCAGCGCCTTGTTTACCTCCATACCACGAATTAAATCGGCTACGAGCCTCATCTTCCTGGGAGAGGTAGGACAGTTTCTTAAAATAGCATAATATTGTTGCTTTTTTTCTTCTTTTCGTTTCTCTGCTGCTAATCTTTTTCTGGCACCCATTGTACTTTCTTTTTAAATATTAATGCCTATTTACGTTTATTGCCAGCATGACCTCTGAAAATACGGGTTGGAGCAAATTCGCCCAAACGGTGCCCTACCATGTTTTCGGTAATGTAAACCGGGATGAATTTATTTCCGTTGTGTACCGCAATGGTATGGCCCACAAAATCAGGGGAAATTACTGAAGCCCTGGCCCAGGTTTTAATCACCGACTTCTTGTTGGTATCATTCATAGCCAACACTTTACGTTCGAGCTTGAAATCGATATATGGACCTTTTTTTAATGAACGACTCATAATATTCCTCTATTTATTTTTTTCTACGTTCTACAATATATTTGTTGGAGGCTTTCTTTTTGGAACGGGTTTTATAACCTTTAGCCAACAAGCCTTTACGAGAGCGCGGGTGACCGCCTGAAGATCTTCCTTCGCCACCACCCATTGGATGGTCAACGGGGTTCATTACAACACCACGTACGCGTGGCCTTCTTCCTAACCACCTTGAACGACCGGCTTTACCCGATTTTTCGAGGTTGTGCTCTGTATTTCCAACGGTTCCTACTGTAGCCCTGCAAGAGGTCAGTACCATACGAGATTCGCCTGAAGGCAATTTTAATATTGCATATTTACCTTCACGAGAGGTGAGTTGTGCATAAGCACCTGCACTACGAGCCATTACACCACCTTGTCCGGGGTGTAACTCAATGTTGTGTACCAGGGTACCAAGAGGTATATCTGAAAGAGGTAGTGTATTCCCTATTTCCGGTTCAACACCGGTCCCGCTCATAATTTTTTGGCCTACCTTTAATCCGTTAGGCGCAACAATGTATCTTTTTTCACCATCTTCATATTTAAGAAGGGCGATGCGGGCAGTACGGTTTGGATCGTACTGAATAGAATCGACAACAGCAGCAACACCATCTTTATCGCGTTTGAAATCGATAATACGGTATTTGCGTTTGTGTCCCCCACCTCTATACCTCATTGTCATGCGGCCCTGGTTATTCCTACCCCCAGTTTTCCGCAGGGGCTCCAACAATGATTTCTCAGGTGTAGATGCAGTAATGGTATCAAAAGCCCCAATTATTTTGTGCCTTTGACCCGGAGTTACTGGTTTGAGTTTTCTTACTGCCATTTCTTATTATATATTACTGTAAAAGTCTATACTTTCTCCTTCTGCCAAGGTAACAATTGCCTTTTTATAGGTAGCTGTTTTACCAGTTATAACACCGGCTTTTGTGTACCTAGACTTACGTTTACCACCGTAAACCATAGTATTCACAGAATCAACCGTAACTTCATAAAGCTGCTCAACGGCAGATTTAATTTGTGGCTTGGTTGCCCTGCGGTCGACGATAAAACCGTAACGATTGAATCGTTCGGCCTGCATATTCATCTTTTCGGTAACCAGTGGTTTTATTAAAATGTCCATTTTTCTACTGCTTAAATAGTTAATGCTTCTTCAATTTTCTTCAACGACTCTTCGAAAAGAACGATAGCTTTTGCGTTAAGAATCTGGTAAGTATTTAAATCAGAAGCAGTTATAACAGAAACATCCTTTAAATTTCTGGACGACAAATATATAGTATTATTTTCAACTGGTAAAACGAAAAGCGACTTTTTATCAGCAATGTTTAAATTGCCTTTTAATGCCACCATTTCCTTTGTTTTTGGAGCATCTAAACTGAAGCCTTCCAAAACGAATATACTATTTTCTTGTGCCTTGTAAGTTAACGCTGATTTACGCGCCAACTGTTTTACTTTTTTGTTGAGCTTAAAGCCATAATTACGTGGGCGCGGGCCAAAAATCGTTCCACCACCACGAAATATGGGTGACTTAATGCTACCTGCGCGGGCTGTTCCGGTACCTTTCTGCCGTTTTATTTTACGGGTACTACCGACAATTTCAGCACGTTCTTTAGACTTATGGGTTCCCTGACGTTTGTTTGCCATATACTGTTTTACATCAAGGTAAATGGCGTGATCGTTGGGTTCTATTCCAAACACCTGGTCGTTTAAAGTTACCTTTCTACCAGTATTTTTGCCTTCTTTATTCAGTACGTTTAGTTCCATTGTTTCCTAATTAATATGTATGAACCTTTAGCGCCAGGTACCGAACCTTTCACCACTATAATATTTTTTTCGGGTACAATTTTCATTACCAACAGGTTTTCGATGGTTATTGTACCACCACCGTCTCTACCAGCCATGCGCATCCCTTTAAAAACCCGCGAAGGCCATGATGATGCTCCGATAGAACCAGGAGCACGCAAGCGGTTGTGCTGTCCATGTGTAGCATCGTTTACACCACGAAAATTGTGACGTTTAACTACCCCTTGGAAACCTTTTCCTTTTGAGGTGCCAACCACGTCAACAAAATCGTTTTCGTGAAAAATGCTAACATCAATTTTTTGCCCCAATTCAAATTCTTCCTGATAGGTGTTTTTAAATTCAGCTACTTTTTTTCGTGGGGTAACGCCAGCCTTTTTAAAATGGCCAAACTCAGCTTTGGTAACATTTTTTTCCTTAACATCACCAAATGCCAGTTGCAAAGCGTCATAGCCGTCGGTCTCCTGTGTTTTTATCTGTGTAACAACACATGGACCGGCTTCAATAACAGTGCATGGGATATTTTTCCCCTCAACACTGAATACGGATGTCATTCCGATTTTTCTTCCAATAATACCAGCCATTTCGACTACTTTTTTAAATTATCAAACTTTTATTTCAACTTCTACGCCACTGGGCAATTCCAGTTTCATTAGGGCGTCGATGGTTTTTGCGGTTGAGCTATAAATATCGATCAATCTTTTGTAAGACGACAATTGAAATTGTTCGCGTGATTTTTTATTCACAAACGTTGAACGCAGAACTGTAAAAACCCTTCGGTGTGTGGGCAATGGAATTGGCCCGCTAACTACGGCACCGGTTGTTTTTACCGTTTTTACGATTTTCTCCGCTGACTTGTCAACCAGATTATGATCGTATGATTTTAGCTTAATCCTGATCTTCTGACTCATAATGAGAATTCGTTAATATACATTTATAATAAATCTACTCTACCTTTTACGTTTTCCAATACTTTTTCGGCAATATTGCGCGGTATCTCCTGATAATGGCTAAATTCCATCGACGAAGTTGCCCTACCTGAAGAAAGTGTTCGCAATACGGTTACATAACCAAACTGTTCTGATAGCGGAACCTTGGCAGTTATCACCTTCGCCCCACCTTTAGATACCATTCCGGCAACTTCGCCGCGCCTGCGGTTCAGGTCGCCAATAATATCGCCCATATACTCTTCGGGAGTTACTATCTCAAGTTTCATAATGGGCTCCAATAATTTGGGGCCTGCTTTCGAACCTGCATTCCTAAAGGCCTGGCGGGCACAAATCTCAAATGAGAGCTGATCGGAGTCAACAGGGTGAAAAGAACCATCAATAAGTGTAACTTTCAAACTGTCAACAGGGAACCCGGCAAGTGGCCCGTTTAGCATTGCATCTTTAAATCCTTTTTGTACCGAAGGAATATATTCTTTGGGTACTCGCCCGCCTTTTACTTCATCAACAAACTGAAGCCCTGTCTGTCCTTCGTCGGCAGGTTCCAGTTTAATTATAATATCGGCAAATTTACCACGGCCACCGGTCTGCTTTTTAAACACTTCGCGCATTTCAACAGGCCTGCTAACAGCTTCTTTGTAAGCTACCTGGGGAGTTCCCTGGTTGCATTCCACTTTAAATTCGCGTCGCAAACGGTCGATAATTATTTCGAGGTGCAATTCGCCCATACCGCGTATAACCGTTTGCCCTGAATCAGGATCGGTATTCACACGGAAAGTAGGATCTTCTTCAGCAAGTTTAGCAAGGCCATTCGACAATTTATCAACGTCTTTTTGCGACTTTGGCTCAACTACGATTCCGATTACCGGTTCCGGGAAATCCATGCTCTCTAAAACAATCGGGTGTTTTATGTCGCATAGGGTATCGCCCGTGCGAATATCCTTAAACCCTACCGCAGCGCAAATATCACCAGCTTCAATTACATCTTTGGGATTTTGCTTATTGGAATGCATCTGGTATAAACGTGATATGCGTTCCTTTCTACCTGTCCGCGAGTTGAGTACCTGAGAGCCAGACTCTATTTTTCCTGAATATACCCGTATGTATGCTAATCTGCCCACAAACGGGTCGGTAGCAATTTTAAATGCAATCGCCACCAGAGGTTCATCTGCATCGGGCTTATTATTTACTTCTTTTTCGGTATATGGATTAATACCTGTTACTTCGCCTTTATCGAGCGGGCTTGCCAAAAATGCGCAAACTGAATCGAGCAACCGCTGTACCCCTTTATTTTTGAATGCTGAGCCGCACATCATCGGAATTATTAACCCTTCGATGGTTGCTTTGCGAATAACAGCAAGCATTTCTTCTTTCGTGATGGAATTGGAGTCTTCAAAATAGCGTTCCAGAAGGTTATCGTCGAGTTCTGCAACAGCCTCAACCAGTTTTTCCTTCCACTCTTCTGCCTGTTCCAACAGGTCGTCAGGAATTTCTTCGAGGCTGTAGTTTGTACCAAGAGCCTGATCGTCGTGCCAACGCACAGCCTTCATTTCAATAAGATCGATAACACCAGCGAAATTTTCTTCTGCTCCGATCGGAATTTGAACCGGAATAGGATTAGCCCCCAGTTTTTCCTTTATTTCGTTATAAACTTTAAAGAAATCGGCACCCTGGCGGTCCATTTTATTAACGAAAGCGATGCGCGGAACGCCATATTTTTCTGCCTGGCGCCACACTGTTTCCGATTGCGCTTCTACTCCGCCGACGGCACAGAAAAGTGCCACTGAGCCATCCAGAATGCGCAATGACCGTTCTACCTCAACAGTAAAGTCAACGTGCCCGGGAGTATCTATAATGTTTATTTTATGTTCTACGTCATTATATTTCCAGAAGGTAGTAGTTGCAGCCGAGGTTATGGTAATGCCACGCTCCTGCTCCTGTTCCATCCAGTCCATTGTAGCAGCACCATCGTGTACTTCACCAATGCGGTGTGTTAACCCTGTATAATACAGAATACGCTCTGTAACAGTGGTTTTTCCGGCATCGATGTGCGCCATAATGCCTATATTTCTTGTGTATTTCAGATCTTGTTTAGCCATAACTAAAACTATGTTCTAATAAGTATTTACTATTAACGATTTAAGTTATCAGGCTATATTAAAATCTGAAATGGGCAAATGCACGGTTTGCTTCGGCCATACGGTGGGTATCTTCTTTTCTTTTGAATGCTCCCCCTTCGCTATTGAATGCTGCAACAATTTCAGCAGACAATTTATCGGCCATTGATTTACCCGAGCGTTTGCGGGCAAATAAAATCATGTTTTTAATACTGATCGACGTTTTCCTTTCGTTACGGATTTCCATGGGAACCTGAAAAGTAGCTCCACCCACGCGGCGGCTTTTAACTTCCACGGCAGGTGTAATGTTTTCCAATGCCTTTTTCCAAACGTCAAGAGGTGACAGATCGGTATCCTTTACCCTTTTTCCGACCATATCAAGAGAGTCGTAAAAAACGGTGTATGCTACCGATTTCTTTCCATCTACCATTAAATCGTTGACAAACCGGGTTACCAAAACATCATTGAATTTCGGATCCGGTAGTAAATGTCTTTTCTTTGGTTTTGATTTTCTCATTTCTCTGCTTTTCGTGTTATTTAAATTGGCTGCCCTCAGGCGGTCTTCAGCTTTTTCAAAAAAGTTAATCGAAGAAAAAACTTACTCAACCAAACCACTACAAATAACTTTTTATTACTATTTTATTTTTTTGTTTTTGGCTTTTTTGCGCCATATTTTGAACGACGTTGCAACCTGCCTTCTACTCCTGCCGTATCGAGCGCACCACGTATAAGGTGGTAACGAACACCCGGGAGGTCTTTCACCCTTCCGCCACGAACAAGCACGATGGAGTGCTCCTGCAGGTTATGGCCTTCTCCGGGAATATAGGCATTCACCTCTTTTCCGTTAGTAAGCCTTACCCTGGCTACTTTACGCATAGCCGAGTTCGGTTTTTTTGGCGTTGTGGTATATACACGAACACAAACACCCCGACGCTGCGGACATGAATCTAAAGCCGGAGATTTACTTTTCTCAACCTTGCTTTGTCTTCCTTTTCTAACTAATTGTTGAATCGTTGGCATAAAACCTATTTTTCTTACGTTAATATTTCTCTTTTAAAAATGGAGTGCAAAAGTAGGTAAAAATCCTTAAAAACAATACGTTTAGTAAGGAAAATATACACTACCCCTTCAAAACGGCTCGCAAAAGTACTATTATTCATCAAATAACAATATGTTATTTACTTTTTTTTGAAAAAATTAAGATTAAAAAGCGAAATATTATTTTGAGGCACTGCACCAAATATAATTTCTATTTGAATATTAAGAAACCAGCCTGTTAAAAAAAGACCGGTTCCATTTCCCGGCGCAAGTTAAAAAAGAAGAATTACCCTTCGATGGTTTTTCTTACCTCAAATCCTTAAAAATAATTGAATAACAATTACCTACAAAAAGAAAATAACTTTTTATTTTGGTGATTTCATTTTTTATGGACATTTTACAGAGTAAATAAAAACCTGCATAAAAGCCGAAGTAGTTTTCGCACAAAAACAGAATGAAAAAACTATTGATTTTCACTATAATAATTCTTGCCGGAATAAGCCATACCCAAACCGCAACAGCACAGTTTTTAAATAAAGAAGCTACATGGACAGTTAGTTATGAATCTACGGGAGATGGTTATTTACAATCAATAATAAATGTTAGCATTGAAAAAGACAGCCTGATTAATGATACACTATACTCAATTTTTAATCAAGGCGGAAATAAATATGCTTTACGCGAGGATTCCAACAAAGTTTATTTCAGATTACTACCACCATTCCATTTTCCGAATGCTGACAGCTCTGAACACTTGCTCTACGATTTTGGATTGGAAGTAAACGACTCAATCAGGTTAAACCTTTTAATTAATGAATTTTACACACAAAAATTCTGGAAAGTTACCAATGTCGATTCTGTTTTAGTCGGACAGGAATACAAGAAACGTATTCTGCTTGAGTATTACGATTCTTCTTATCCTGATTTTGGAATACTTTATTGGATTGAGGATTTGGGGAGTTCTGCAGGCCCTTTGTATTTTACAGGTATCTCTGAATTTGAAACCAAGGTGAATTTATACTGTTATTGGGTAAATAATGAACTATTTTATTGTACTGAAAGTAGCAACGGCAGATGCAAATATCTTAGCCCGTATTATCCTGTTACTAAAAAATTTCTTGATAAAGGAGCAACCTGGATAACAGTAAAATATAGTTTGGATGCGGAATTCACCGGATATAGTATTTCAAAGGACACGATAATTAACGATACTGTATATTCAATTATTTCTGATCATTACAGTCATCCTGTTTGTGCAATGCGAGAAGATGGCAACAAAGTGTTTTTCAGACTATTGGACACGCAGTCTTATCCTGATTTTGATGGTTCTGAGTACTTATTGTATGATTTTGGATTAAAAAGAAATGATTCAATAAGACTAAAGATAGTTGCTCCCAACCATGTAACCAATGAATACTGGAAAGTTGTGGCTGTTGATAGTATCTTGCTTGGCGAAGAATACAACAAACGCATTTGGCTTGAGAATCCTGATCCCAATGCCAGATTTCGTTATCAATACTGGATTGAACATATTGGGAGTACTGAAGGGTTACTCTATTTTACAGGAATCTCAACATTCGATTCTTATTCAGCACTTAGCTGCTACAAGTTAGACGGGATACAACTATATGCCCATCCTACTTTTGGATGTCAGGCGCTTGGAGTTAAACCTGTATCAATAAAAACAGAAAAGACAAATATAATTTTGTACAAAAGTTCGCTTCATCAGGTAAAAATAAATTTGCCCTTGCACGAAAGTTGCCTTTTGTCAGTTTATACAATAAACGGCCAAAAAATTATAAGCAAAGAAATACCATGTAACCAATACATAAATGCCGGGATAATAAAATCAGGAATATACATATTCGAAGTTAAAACTAAGAACTCAATTTACAGAGAAAAAGCGATTAGCTTTTAAATAAACAAAGCTTATTAAAGAAATGGGATTAAATAGTTACCCGGTTCCATTAAATGATTATTTAACAATTAAAGTTTCTCCAAAAACTGACATAAAATACAATATTGAGATATTCAATTATGCAAAATTTTTAATGCTTAGGCAAGATTCTGTTATGAATACAATAGTATTATATGTCGCATTTTATTCCTGGAAAGTTACCTGCTAAGAATAAGCAATAAAAATGAATCTATTTATAAAAAAGATTATTAAAATTTAGTATCATGAAAACATTGAACTTAACGGCCCTAGCAATAGTTCAATTATTCGCCTGTTGTTTACAATTATTTCAGCAGTACCTGCCATTTCATTATAAATAGCCAAACTACCCTTATCCCTGTTTACATCGGCATTTTTTAATGAGATGGAAGCTGTAAAAAAACGTTTTTCGCCTGTAGTCACCGGCACATTTGAAAGGGCTGCCACTTCGCCCATTAAAAGTGATTTATCCGTATTGGTAAAACCATGCAGGCGAATATTCACTTGTTGCCCGACTTTTATTTTTCCGGCATCAGTAACAGGAACCAATGCCTTTGCAAAAAATACCCCGCTTTTTTCAGGAACTACAGTAAAGAGTATATCTCCGGCATTAACAGAACTGTTTGCAACAAAGTTGTCATTCACAATTATTTTGCCCGAAGCAGGAGCTTTAACAACATAAGACTGTTGCCAAAACGTTAAATAATTCGACAGGCTCTCGTAACTTGCCAGCAATGCTTCCTTGGCATCTTGCCCGGACCTAATTGCACTCTTCTCCTTACCATTCCGTGGCTCAGGACTATTTTTCATAATATGCAGGTAATCTTTATAACGATTAACAAATGTGGTATACAATACCTGATCTTTACCTAAATAGTATTGCCTTTTTACCGAAATTTGCCTGAGTTTTTGCGGATATTCAAAAAAAGGCCGTATAGAATCTATAAATGCTGACAGCGATAAAATATCACCATAATCGATAGCATGGCTAAAAACAGCCAATATCTGACCAGTACTGACTACCTGATTTTCTTCAACATAAACAGCATTTAAATTACCTGAAACGTTTGCTACAATAGCAACCGGTGGGTTTGTTGCATGAATGGTTACAGGCACCTTTACTACCTGTGGGTACCTAAAAAAATAACTTCCCAAAATAAGCACAACGAGAACAAGTGAAATAATGGCAATTCCTCTCCTGACGATCCATTTCGGCGGCGTACCCATAATCTCCTGTACCTCACTGGAGCGAATTTCTATGTTATTATTGGTTGTCAATAGGATGGTTTACTTTTTTTTCCAATCGGTAAATTTGAATTTTTCTTAAATCACGCCATTTAAAAACGTAAGATTGCTAAAGGTAGGGGAAAAATCGATTTTGCAATAACGAAACAGGAAATGAGAGTAAAAAAAGTTCAAACTATACTGTTCGCCTACCAAAAGGCGTTAACGCCAGAGAAGCCAGTTTAAAATGTTGCTTCGCCCAGGGAATACCAATAATAGTGATGCCCAGCAATAAACCGAACAAGATGTGGGTAAGCATTATCCATATACCACCAATAAAAAACCAGATAATATTCATAACGGTCGACAGGCACCCCGGAGCATAATCCATGTATTCAATTTTCTTTCCGAAAGGCCACAAGGCAAGAACACCCAGTTTTATGGCCTGCAACCCAAAAGGGATACCAATAATGGTAATACAAAGCACCAACCCGGCTACAATGTATTCAATAAAAATAGCAAACCCGCCAAATACAAGCCAGATAATATTTCCAAGTAACCTCATATTTTAAATATTTTAGAATAAGTCATTCAATACAGTTTAAAATTACAACGATTTCCATCAAAAACCGTAACAAAATTATTGTTTAATTTTGAGACCTTACAATTTAAAAATTAACAAATGGTTTGGCAGCAGGAAATAATACTTAATGGTTTCAGGAGAGGATACCACCTTATAACCAGAGAAATAAAAAAACATTTACCGGATTTGCCGGAAACCGGCTTATTGCATTTATTGGTAAAACACACATCGGCAGGCATAACACTTAACGAAAATGCCGATCCTTCGGTTCGTACCGATTTTGAAAACTTTTTAAACAAAATGATTCCTGAAAACGACCCTGTTTATGTGCATACTTATGAGGGCAGCGATGATATGCCTGCTCATCTTAAATCATCGGTAATAGGCGCAGAAATTACCATTCCTATTACAAACCACCACCTGAATTTAGGTACATGGCAGGGTATTTATTTTTGTGAATTCCGAAATTATGGCGGCCCCAGAAAATTGGTACTAACCGTTCTGGGTTAAGTTATCATTTACCTGATTTAAGCCTCTGTTTATTAAATAACCTCCTGATTTTTTATATTCTGATAAATAAATTGTTTTATATCGTCACGTATGTTTATTTTCGACAAAAAAAACTAATTCATGCAACAACAATTATTTTTAGGTGTTGAAGCCATTGGCCAGGGAGCTATAGATGCTGGTATTTCAGGCGTTTATGCTTATCCCGGCACTCCATCTACTGAAATAACCGAATATATTCAACTCAACAAAACGGCAAAAGAACGTGGAATCCATCGTCAATGGTCGGCCAACGAAAAAACGGCTATGGAAGCGGCCCTGGGAATGTCGTATGCCGGAAAAAGAAGTCTTACTTGTATGAAACATGTGGGATTAAACGTGGCTGCCGATGTGTTTATGAACATGGCCATAACCGGAGTGAATGGCGGGTTGGTTGTTGCCGTTGCCGACGACCCGTCGCAACACTCATCGCAAAACGAACAAGACTCGAGGTTTTACGGAAAATTTGCAATGATACCGGTATTTGAGCCAGCAAACCAGCAGGAAGCTTACGATATGACAGTGGATGCTTTCGACTTTTCCGAAAAAACAGGTTTGCCGGTAATGATTCGTATAACCACCCGGCTGGCCCACTCCCGCGCCGGCGTAGTTTCGGGTGCAACTCAAGCAGAAAATAAATTGAAATTGCCGCAAAACCTGATGCAGTTTATGCTATTGCCTGCTTATGGAAGGCATTATTACCGCCAATTGCTTGACAAGCAAGGAATGTTGTTATCGCTATCCGAAGAGTCAGCATACAATCACTACACCGAAGGTACCGATACAAGCCTGGGTATAGTGTGTTGTGGAATTGCCTACAACTACCTTATGGAAAATTTCCCTGATGGTAAATGTCCCTATCCGGTAGTAAAAATTACACAATACCCGGTACCAGAAAATATATTGCGGAAGCTGGAAAGCACCTGCGAAGAATTGCTTGTGGCAGAAGAAGGGTACCCTATTGTAGAAGAGCTGCTTACCAACTTTTTTGGCCACGGCACAAAGGTAAAAGGACGTTTAAGCGGTGCCTTGCCACGGATGGGCGAACTCAATCCTGATCATCTTGCTAAAGCATTGGGGATAGAAAAAGCAGAAACATTTGAAATACCTGACAGATTAGTAAACAGACCACCTTCTCTTTGCGCAGGATGTGGCCACCAGGACACCTATTTTGCGCTGAATGAAGTACTCGAAGATGTAGGAGCCGGACGCGTTTTTTCAGACATTGGCTGCTATACCCTGGGTGCTTTGCCTCCTTACAATACCATTAACACATGTGTCGACATGGGCGCATCCATAACTATGGCCAAAGGAGCTGCCGATGCAGGATTATCGCCGGTTTTTGCAGTTATAGGCGACTCAACATTCACCCACTCAGGAATGACAGGCTTGCTTGATTGTGTTTTTGAGAAAACGAATGTCAATATTATTATTGTTGATAATGAGGCTATTGCAATGACCGGAGGGCAAGATTCTTCTGCAAAAGGCAGAATAGAAAAAATTTGCGAAAGCATTGGTGTTGACGCTGAACATGTCAGGGTATTTGTACCACTAAAGAAGAATCATGCCGAAATTGTTACCATTCTTCGCGAAGAGATGGCTTTTAATGGCGTATCGGTTATTATTGGCCGCAGGGAATGTGTCCAGCGCATGCGCAGAATAAAAAAAATGAACAAGAAACAAAAATAATGCAACGACTATAAGAGGATTTTATAATTATATCCTGATGATTATCGGGAGTGATTACTCTGCCTGTCTGATAAGGCGGACAGCTGTTACTAGCAGAGCCATCCCTTCGGAGCATAAAAAAATAAAAACTGATAAATAGATGAAAACTGATATTTTACTTGCCGGTGTTGGAGGTCAGGGCATATTATCAATTGCCGCCATACTTGGAGCAGCCGCACTAAACGAAAACCTCTTTTTAAAACAGGCTGAAACACATGGCATGAGCCAGCGTGGCGGTGCTGTGGTATCGCACCTGCGTATTTCAGACAATCCGATTTACTCCGATCTGATTCCATTAGGTAGTGCAGACCTCATTTTAGCAGTAGAACCGATGGAATCGCTACGTTACCTTCCATATCTTGCGAAAACCGGTGGTCTGGTAACTAACACCACCCGGTTCAAAAACATAGCTAAATATCCCGATATTGATGCAGAATTTAAACTGCTAGAGAAAAAGCTAAAGGTTATCCAGATTGACGCTGATAAGATAGCATATGACACCGGTAATCGCCGTGCTTCAAATATGGTTATGCTGGGAGCTGCATCTCCATTTATCAATATACCTGCTGAAATTATTTTAAATGCCATTGAAACGGTATTCAGCAAAAAGGGGAAAGAAGTTATTGAATCAAACCAACAAGCCTTTAGAGCAGGCAGGGCTTTTGCAGAACAGGCAGGAAAAAAATAGCACGGAAATTTATTTACCCGTTGGTTCCCAGCCAAAATCAATATATTCCCAGTTGAATTTGTCGCCTGTAACTGTAATTCTCAAAAAACCTTCTTCCATACCGAATCGTTTGCCTTTCCACCAGTTGGCACATACAGCACCGCCTGTTAAATAATGTATATTGTTATAATTTATGTCTTCTAAAAAATGAAGGTGAACTAAAAATAAAAAGCATAATATTATTATAGTGTAAATAATATTATGTATGTACTTTTTCTTCCTCATTTTCTGTAATAATTGAAATGTACTTTAGAAAAGTTTTATGATTAGATAGTTCTCCATATTTATCAATTTTTGAATCATCGTCTTGAATACTATTCTTACTTTGAGGTGTGTGACATCCAAAAAAATAAAAGAATGATATTTATGTGCTTTCATAGTATTTCTAATTTTGTTCGACAAAACCTAATATTTCATTAATATCAAATTTTAATATTTGTTTATATCCTGTTTTCATATCGGTATGTATAGCATATAAGAATTTTTCGTTTGGGTCTTTTGCCAATGAACTCCCAATATTTTTATCAAGACTATAACACATACACGGTGTGCCTTCCCAGTCTGTAACCATAATATACCTATAGGTATCAGTAACTCCACTTTTTGCCATGTCAAAAATGTTTATTCCTGAAAAAGTAAAAATAATGTAATCGCCAACACAAACGGAAGTCCCTGCACTTCTATAAGATTTATGCATATTCTTAGCAACAAATGGTTTATCATCCCGATAATCTGCTAATGCAATAGCCGGACTATTCCATTCTAGTGAAAAAGATGTCTGGTCACTAAAATTGTCTTCCTTATGTTTATATATATCAAACCAATGGGTACCAATTACTGCCAATTTGTTCCTATTTGAACAGAAAGATATTGCAGAGCCGAATAGTCCCCCCAATTGATATAAATCAAGAGGTTCCTTATAATTAACCGAGGGGTATGTGCCAAACCCATATTTCTTTTTACCATTCTCTGAAAAAACACAAAATCTTCCGTCAACAAATGCACCTGATGCTATTATGGAATTATTGAGATGATAAATATTTATAATATCTCCATCGTTTTCAGAAAGAGAGAATATTATTTTCCTATCAGGAGTATTTAATAAATTATCAATACTTTTTGTGGAAAACAAGGCTGCTTCTTTCCTGTAGGAATCAAATACTATTAATGTATCCTTATCATAATTATTAATAGAACATCCAATATATTCTTCTGGACCTTTCCCCTTTTTTAAAAAATCTCCAAAGTATTTTTTTGTTTGCATGTCGAAAACAGAAAGAATGTACCCAGAGGGATGCATGTCTTTCAAAATCATAAAATTAGCAATGATTTTTATATCCATTGGGTTTTTAAGATTTAGGGTATCGTCTATAAAAATTGTGGATTTTAGTTCCTGTTGTAAGGGAAATGAATTTATATAATCTTTTACATTATGTATTTCCGATGTCCAGTCTTTTTTATGAGTACAACCATTCAATAGTAATATAACAAATAAAGCAAAAGCGTAAATTTCTGATAGGGTTGTATTTTCTTTTATATACATCATAAATTTCATTTTACTAGTTTTTATTTTTTTGAGTAGAACTAAATAATATAGAAGTGCCCTCTTGCGCACAGTAAGAAACTCTGCTCCTGTACAATTTATCGAATGAGTTCTTTTTCAGCAGCATGCCGCAGGTACAAATCAAAGATGTGCATAACGCTCGTTTTTTTAATGTCTATATGAAATTGCAATTGTTCCTATTGACGTTAAAATTTTCTTTTTCATTTTTAAACATTAAAAAGTTGAATAATTTTGATTTTTCTGCTCTATCTTTTCACAGAAAACAAATACATAATTCATAGAAGAAATTGTTTCATTATCTTTATCACGTCACCTCCTTTCAATGTTTGGTGGTATAGTGGGCAGCAAACCAAAATACTTTATCGGGTAAAGGTTTGCCGCCTTTTTTGTGCCGTTTATTATCAATAGTATATCTTTTGCTTGTTGCAATGCCATGATATAATTAATCTAATAACTTATTTATAGCCTTCAGGTTCTGTGTGTTTAACTTAAAGTTCTAATCCGATTAAATATAGATTTTTTTTTAAGATGAAAAAAGTATTATTTATCACTAGTGTCCGGTAAAAATATATAAGAAGACTGGCCGGAACGGCCAACCCAATATGCTATCTAACAAGGTTAAAAGATAGTGCCACCTATAAAGCCCGGGAAGAATTTGACATTCCAGATGACACAGACGATGAAGTTCTCAAGGATGAAGATTTTTTTTGGAATATGGCACTAATAAAAAGCTCAAACACAGAGCAAGGCATATTGCATATTAGGATAGCAAGAATGAACGATTGTTTGAGTTCATAACGAATAATTTTGAATTAACTGCCGAAAAAGTAGCCCTTATCTACAAGAAAAGATGGCAGATAGAGCATTAAAGGGGGATTACTTTTGAAAAGTAAAAAAACCTCCTATGAATCAAGAGGTTAAAAACAAATTAAAACTAAAATCCGGTTTTACCAGACAACAATAAAAAACTTTATATTTTTGTTTTAAATAATTTTAATAAAAATGAAAATAGAAATAGATCGTCCGGATCAGGAAGAGTTGGAGGAAATGGGTGTAGAATCGTGGCCAATATGGGAACACGACGAAGACAAGTTTGAGTGGTATTACGACAAAACAGAACGTTGCTTTATTATTTCCGGTGAAGCGACAATCGTATCGGAATTTGAATCTATCGTGATTAAGCCAGGTGATTTTGTTGTTTTTCCGGCTGGTTTAGAATGTATTTGGGATATCGACACCAAAATCAGGAAACATTATACATTTGAAGAATAAAAAAACACAAGTAAGTTCTTGTCAAGATTTATAATTATAAAAAGTTGCGTCAGATAACTGATACAACTTTTTTATTTCATCCCTGATTATCAATAAAAACAAAAGAACCGTTATTTCAATTCAAAAACAAAATCCTCAATATTTTTCCTTGTATTGTGTTGTGCCAGGCGCTGATGTTGATCTTCCCTGAAATCTTCAATTTCAGGAGGACTGCAAACCCATATGGGCAGCCTGTATCGCCATGGAAACGTTGGCAGCCCCTAAATCGTAATAAGCTCTGTTGTTGGCATCATTTATTTCCGGTTTAGTTTTTCTTATTGCCGAAACAATTAACAGCTGTGCTTCCTTAGCCCAACCTGGGTTATTTCCGGTTAAAAAAGATAATAAAGCATTAAAACCCTTATCATTTTTTCGCGTGGCATAAAAATAGCTCCAAGGCTGTAAATTATAGGATGACGGGGCTTTACGTGCTGCTTCAAAAAGTAACCCAATCATTTCTTCTGTAGCCTGCAGGTTGGAAAAACCTCTTGGGCTCCAACGATTTAAAATGGCTTTATTCAATTCCATTTCTAATATTAATTTAAAAAAGCCGGTAATCCGGCTTCTTTTTTATAATTAACAAGTTTTCTTTTCTCCGTATGCTTGTTCATGAAACCAGCTAAGCGGATGCGAAGTTGGCCGTTCAATTGGCATACCATAAATACGGTCGTTCACAAGCGATGCCAAAACTCCAAGTGCGCGTGAAACGCCAAACAAAACAGTGTAGAAAGTATATTCCTTAATTCCGTAATGATACAAAAGAGATCCGCTATACGCATCTACGTTAGGCCACGGGTTTTTAATTTTACCTATTTCACCCAGAATAGGTGGCACAATACGGTACAACTGATTAGCCAAATCTACCAGGTAATCATCCTTTATATACTTATTCGCAAATTCTTGCTGGGCAGTGAATCTGGGATCTGTTTTACGCAAAACAGCATGACCATAGCCGGGAATTACACGACCCTCCTTAAGCGTTAGATGAATATAATCGGCAACCTGCTTATCAGTGGGGCGGTCAGTTTCCAGGTATTCCAGCATTTCAAACATCCAGAAAATAACATCCTGGTTTGCAAAACCATGCAATGGGCCGGCAAGGCCGGTCATAGCTGCAGCATAAGCATAATACGGATTACTAAGGGCAGAGCCTACCAAATGTGCAGTATGAGCCGAAACGTTTCCTCCTTCATGATCAGCATGAATTAACATATAAAGCCGGAACAGCCTTTTGATATCCTCTGTCTCGAAACCCATCATATGAGCCAGGTTTCCAGCCCAATCAAGCCGTGGATTAGGTGCAATGTGGTCATCGTTATGAAAATTCCTGCGATAAATGTAAGCAGCAACCCGGGGCAGCCGGGCAATCAGGTTCATCACATCCTCATAGGTAGCATCCCAGTAAAACTTTTTACTTACACCAGCACGGTAGGCCTTTTGGAATATCGATTCGGTAGCCATTGACAATATAGCAGCGCTAAATTGAGTCATTGGCTTAGAGTTTTTCGGCAAAGCATCAATCACATCGAAAACATGTTGCGGCACGTGAGCTCGTGTTGCAAAATCTTTCGATAAATTGCTAACATCCTCTTTAGAGGGCATTTCTCCTATGAGCATAAGGTAGAATAATCCTTCCGGCAATGGTTCACCATCAGGATTAATGCTTGGTAGTTTTTCCTGTAATTCAGGAATTGAATACCCCTTAAACCTGATTCCTTCATCAGGATCCAGTTTTGATGTATCAGTTACCAGCAACGGTATCCCTTTCATGCCTGTAAGCACCTGTCCAAGAGTTACCTCCGCAATTACTTTATCGGCTGATTCATTTTTTAATTTTTGAAACTTCAGAGAGCATTTGCTCGCTCTCTTGTAAAATCTGTACTTAATATACTCCATTTTAAGATTGGTTAAATTTCTTCAATGCATATTTTTAACAACTTCGTCGGCAAACTCCGATGTTGAGAGCAAAGTAGCCCCTTCCATCTGGGCAAAAAGGTCGGAAGTTACCCTTCTTTTTGCAAAGGTATGCTCCATGGCATCATATACATGTTCAGCAGCTTCGTACCACCCCATGTATTCGAGCATCATTACCGCCGACAAAATCAACGAACTGGGATTGGCATTACCTGTTCCGGCAATATTTGGCGCAGTACCATGCGTTGCCTCAAAAATAGCATATCCGCTCAAATAGTTGATATTGGCACCCGGAGAGATTCCTATTCCCCCCACCATAGCCGCAAGCTGGTCAGATATATAATCGCCATTCAGATTCATGGTTGCAATTACCGAATGCTCAAACGGACGAAGCAACGACTCCTGCAAGAAAGCGTCGGTAATCACATCTTTTACAATCACTCTGCCCTCCTTTTTAGCCTCATTCAGTGCTTTTTCCGCGTCAAGTTGACCTTTCTCCGTTTTAATCTTTTCGAACTGCCTCCAGGTAAATGTTTTATTGCCGAATTCGTTTTCAGCAAGGTCATACCCCCAAATTTTAAAAGCCCCCTCGGTAAATTTCATAATATTGCCTTTATGAACAAGCGTTACCGATGGCAACTCCCTTTTTATGGCATAATTGAGTGCAGCCCTTATCAACCGTTCCGATCCTTCTTTTGAAACCGGTTTAATACCAAAAGAAGAAGATTCAGGGTAACGAATTTTATCAACGCCCATTTCGTTTATCAGGAAATCTCTGAACTTTTTAGCATCTATACTACCGGTCATGTATTCTATTCCGGCATAAATATCTTCCGTATTTTCCCTGAAAATATGCATGTCAACAAGCGATGGAAACTTTACCGGCGAGGGTACACCTTTAAACCAACGCACCGGGCGCAGGCATACGAATAGGTCGAGTGTTTGCCGCAGAGCCACGTTTAGTGAGCGTATTCCGCCACCTACTGGTGTCTGCAACGGGCCTTTAATTCCAATAAGGTATTTTTTAAATTCGCCAATGGTTTCTTCAGGCAGGTAGTTCCCTGTTTTTTTGAATGCTTTTTCACCGGCGAGGGCCTCTTTCCATATTATAGTACGCTTTTTTCCGTAGGATTTTGCAACTGCAGCGTCAATTACTTTTTGTGACGGGCCGGTTATATCTTTTCCGATGCCATCTCCTTCGATAAAAGGAATTACAACACGATCAGGTACGCTGAGTTGGCCGTTAACAATGGTTGCACTATTTGATTCGTTTTTTATCATTCAACTATTTATTTCTAATTTGATGACATACTTTATCTGCATGCCCTTATATTACTTATTTTTCCGCTAATTACACCGTATTTCGCAGATAGTTTTTGTAATTTTAATATTTACCCGCCTTAAGCCACCAAATTACTATTTGCCCAACTTTTTTTGAAGGTTTTCATCCAATGCTTCCAGAAATTCCTGGGTTGTAAGATAATCTTTTTCTGTCATACTATCGCCATGAATAATCAGTGCAAGATCTTTGGTCATTTTACCGCTTTCCACGGTTTCAATACAAACTTTTTCAAGTGTATTTGCAAAATTTATCAATTCTCTGTTATCGTCCAGCTTACCACGAAATGCAAGGCCGCGTGTCCATGCAAAGATTGACGCAATAGGGTTTGTTGATGTTGGGTTGCCCTTTTGGTGCTGACGGAAGTGGCGTGTTACTGTTCCGTGTGCAGCCTCAGCTTCCATTATTTTTCCATCGGGAGTAACTAAAGTTGAAGTCATTAATCCCAGTGACCCAAAACCCTGGGCTACGGTATCACTCTGAACATCACCGTCATAATTTTTACAGGCCCAAACAAAACCGCCTTCCCATTTCATAGCTGCAGCTACCATATCATCAATCAGTCGGTGTTCGTAAGTTATGCCCGCAGCAGTAAATTTTTCTTTAAACTCTTTTTCAAAAATTTCCTGAAAGATATCTTTAAATCGCCCGTCGTATTTTTTAAGAATAGTATTTTTAGTTGACATATACAACGGCCACTTTTTCTCCAGTGCCATATTCATACACGAACGCGCAAAACCTATGATAGATTCATCGGTATTGTACATGGCCATGGCTACTCCATCTCCATCAAAATGATATACCTCGTGGACAATGGGTTGGCCGCCATCGTCAGGCACAAACGAAAGAGTTAGCTTTCCGGAACCTTTGGTAACAAAATCGGTTGCACGGTACTGATCGCCAAAAGCATGGCGCCCGATACAAATAGGTTTTTTCCATCCCGGAACCAAACGTGGAATGTTGCTGATAACTATCGGCTCGCGAAAAACAGTGCCACCCAGGATATTTCGAATCGTTCCGTTAGGCGATTTCCACATGTGTTTCAGCCCGAATTCTTCCACACGCGCCTCATCGGGAGTAATGGTAGCACATTTAATGCCAACGCCATATTTCTTTATTGCCTCAGCAGAATCGATGGTAATTTGATCATCGGTAGCATCCCTGCTTTCGATTCCCAAATCGAAATATTTTAATTCAATATCAAGGTAAGGTAATATTAGTTTTTGTTTAATGAAATCCCAGATTACCCGCGTCATTTCGTCTCCATCGAGTTCTACCACAGGGTTTTTTACTTTAATTTTTTGCATTTATTCTGTTTTTTTCCGTGCTTAAATCTGAAAGTAACAGATTCGCCCACCGGATTATTAATTTGATTTTTGTTTAATTAGATTTAATGCTGAACCGGCCCGAAACCATTCTATTTGCTGTTCGTTATAGGTATGGTTCAACTCAATCATGTCGCTTGTTCCATCAGCATGTACCACTTCAACATGCAATGTTTTTCCGGGTTGAAATTCTACCAGATCAACAAAATTGAAAATATCATCTTCCTGAATAAGGTCATAGTCATTTTCGTCAACAAAAGTTAGTGCCAACATACCTTGTTTTTTCAGGTTTGTTTCGTGAATACGGGCAAATGATTTCACAATCACAGCTTTCACTCCTAGGTGACGGGGTTCCATGGCAGCATGTTCACGCGATGAACCTTCGCCGTAATTCTGGTCACCAACAACAACGGTTGGCATACTATCAGCCTTATACTGCCTTTGCACCGCTGGCACAGCAGCATATTCGCCTGTTAACTGGTTTTTCACAAGGTTTGTTTTGCCATTAAAAGCATTAATTGCACCAATAAGCATATTGTTTGAAATATTGTCGAGATGCCCCCTGAACTTCAGCCACGGGCCAGCCATTGAAATATGGTCGGTAGTACATTTTCCCAAAGCTTTTATAAGCAAACGGGCACCTTCAATATTTCTTCCATTCCATGGATCAAAGGGTGTAAGCAACTGTAACCGCTCGGAATCATCGGCAACTGAAACGACTACTTTAGAGCCATCTTCTGCCGGTGCCTGATACCCCGGATCTTCCACATCAAACCCTTTTGGTGGCAACTCCATTCCTGTTGGCGGGTCAAGTATCACCTTTTCACCGGCTTCGTTGGTAAGCGAACCTGTGACTGGGTTAAAATCGAGCCTTCCGGAAATGGCTATTGCCGTTACGAGTTCAGGTGAAGTAACAAAGGCATGGGTATTGGGGTTTCCATCGGCCCGTTTTGAAAAATTACGGTTAAAAGAGTGGACGATGGTATTTTTTTCCTGCTTATCAGCACCTTCGCGAGCCCATTGGCCAATACATGGGCCACAAGCATTGGCAAACACTTTACCACCCATTGAATGAAAAATATCGATAAAACCATCCCGCTCGATGGTAAACCTAACCTGCTCAGAACCAGGAGTAATAGTAAATTCCGATTTTACCTTTAACCCTTTATCAACGGCCTGTTTGGCAACCGATGCTGCCCTTGAAATATCTTCGTATGATGAGTTTGTACAACTTCCAATAAGTCCAACAGCAACATCAAGCGGCCATCCGTTTTCACGTGCTGTTGCTCCCATTCTCGATACAGGAGTAGCCCTATCAGGAGTAAATGGGCCATTCAGGTGTGGCTCCAGTTCCGAGAGATTGATTTCAATTAACTGATCAAAATAAGGTTCGGGGTTTTCATACACCTCCGGATCAGCTTTCAAGTAATCACTGACGCCTTCTGCTACATTGGCTACATCTTCTCTCCCTGTGGCCTTCAGGTAACGTTCCATGCTTTTGTCGTAAGCAAAAAGGCTTGTGGTAGCACCCACTTCTGCACCCATATTACATATGGTACCTTTGCCGGTTGCCGACAATGATTCGGCTCCTTCTCCAAAATATTCAATTATAGCTCCGGTACCTCCCTTAACGGTAAGAATACCAGCTACTTTTAAAATAACATCTTTGGGTGCCGACCATCCACTGAGTTTTCCAGTGAGCTTGACACCTATAAGTTTGGGCATTTTCAATTCCCAGGCCATACCTGCCATAACATCAACAGCATCGGCACCGCCAACACCTATGGCAACCATACCAAGCCCGCCGGCATTGGGCGTATGCGAGTCTGTACCTATCATCATGCCTCCTGGAAATGCGTAATTTTCCAACACTACCTGGTGAATAATACCAGCACCCGGTTTCCAAAAACCAATACCATATTTATTAGATACAGATTCCAAAAAATCGTAAACTTCTTTGTTACTGTTTTTTGCCACGCCCAGATCGGTTTTACCATCAACCTGAGCCTGTATCAGGTGGTCGCAATGAACCGTGGAAGGCACCGCAGTTGTTTTTTTACCGGAATTGATAAATTGTAACAACGCCATTTGGGCTGTAGCATCCTGCATGGCTACCCTGTCAGGCGCAAAATCAACATAATCTTTTCCACGTTGAAAAACTCCTAAAGCCTGATTTTCATAAAGATGGGCATATAATATTTTTTCAGCATAAGTTAACGGCCGCCCAATTTTACTTTTTGCTTTATCAACTTTGTCGGGCAAATCAGCATAAACTTTTTTGATAAGTTCTAAATCAAACATGTTCTATCTATTTTTTAATTGATTTTTTCTTATTCGGAACGTCACAAAAATTAACAAAATTTTTTCTTAAAAGTTTGTACTATACAATAAATATTTTTAAGATTTCCGGATCGTTAAATATATAGATACATTATATATTTAACGCTTCCTTAACGTAATATAGAATGAATATAAAATATCGGGCTATTTCTTGCTATTCAAAAACGAATCCTAATAAAAAAAATAATTATTATCGGTAATACCAAATATTTGGGTGATATTCAATTACTAAAGGACGATGATTTTATCGTTACCTCAGAAAAGATATATAATTATGTTTTACCCGGCAGGAGTAATTAAAGTGAATTTAAGAATCGCTCCAAAAGGTATAATACAATTTCGATGCTTGTAGTACACGTTTGTTTAAGATGCTATTTGTTGCAAAACGGGTGTTGGAAACATTAAAGAATAAACAAAATCCTGAATAATTCATCAAAGGTTGATTTTACTATTAATTTCCGTAATCACTTATTCATATTTTTATTATTTTAAACTCCAAATTAATCATTATGAAAGTTGTTGTATTAGGTGCCGGAATATCAGGCCATACTGCTGCTGCATTCCTCAAGAAAAAGTTGGGGAAAAAACACGAAGTAATTGTTGTTTCCCCAAGCCAGTATTACCAGTGGGTTCCATCGAACATATGGGTGGGCGTTGGCCGCATGACTATTGACCAGGTCCGGTTTAAGCTCGAAAAAGTTTATTCCCGGTGGGGCATAGTTTTTAAACAAGCTAAAGCCACAACCATATATCCGGAAGGTGATGCCAACACCAACTCGGGTTTTGTTGAAATAAGCTACACTTCAAAAGCCCGAAAAGGTGAAACAGAGAGGGTGGAATACGATTATTTGGTAAACGCTACAGGGCCAAAATTGAATTTTGAAGCTACCGAAGGGCTAGGGCCTGGAAAAAATTCGGTATCGGTTTGTTCTTACGACCATGCCGCCCATGCCTGGGAAGAACTGCAAAAAAGCATAGAAAAAATGAAACAGGGGCAGAAACAAAAATTCCTGATAGGCACCGGGCATCCGGGTGCAACATGCCAGGGAGCTGCTTTTGAATATGCCCTTAATATCGCTTTTGAATTAAAACGACGCAACCTGTCGCACCTTGCCGATATAACCTGGATAACCAATGAATATGAAGTGGGTGATTTTGGTATGGGTGGCGCATTTGTAGAAAGAGGAGGTTACGTTACCTCAACCAAGATTTTTACCGAATCGGTATTTGCCGAAAACAATATCCACTGGATAAAGCGTGCCGGAGTGAAAAAAGTAGAATCTGGCAAAGCACATTATGAAACACTAGACGGCAAAATGCATTCCGTTGATTTCGACTTTGCCATGCTTATACCGGCATTTTCGGGACAGGACCTTAAGGCTTTTAATAAATCGGGAGACGATATTACATCGGTGCTATTTGCTCCCAACAAATTTATGAAGGTTGATGCCGATTATACACCAAAACCTTTTGAAGACTGGAGCATCAAAGATTGGCCACAAAATTACCAAAGCCCTGCTTACGAAAATATTTATGCCTCAGGAATAGCATTTGCCCCTCCGCATCCTATATCAAAACCAATGAAAAGCGCTACAGGAACTTCTATTTCGCCGGCACCACCGCGCACTGGAATGCCTTCGGGAGTTACCGGGAAAATAATCGCGCAAAATATTGCCGATGCTATAAAAACAGGCAAAATTGAGCACAAACATACCGCAAGTATGGGTAAAATGGGTGCAGCATGTATTGTTTCGGCAGGCTACAGCATGACCAGAGGCCTCGGTGCCACCATGACAGTGTCGCCCATTGTTCCTGACTGGGAAAAATACCCCGATTGGGGAAGAGATGTAAAATCAACAGTGGGGGAAATAGGACTTGCAGGCCATTGGATTAAACTATTTCTGCACTACATGTTTCTGCACAAAGCCAAAGGATATCCTTTTTGGTGGCTATTGCCTGAATAATCAACATGAAAGAAAAATACCATGAAAAATAAAGTAACTCTTGCCAATAAAAATGAATTTTATCCGCCCATTCCGACAAAAGGTACAAAAAGGAGGCGTACCAATATTTTTATTCAGATTCTTAAATTTTTTATGCTGAATTTTAAAATAATGAAAATTGTCGTTAAAGGGCACTCCTAACTAATTGTTATAAATACCCGTAAAAGCTGCTTTGTATACTAAGAAGAAAAAACTACAAATCAAGTTTTTGAGAATTATCTCCCCAAAAAGCGTCTTCTTCGCACAGCAAACACAAAAGCAAATCGGCATAGAAACACAGCGATAATTCGCTTGTAGAAACATGTGTACTATTAATCGCTTACCAAACTATAGCCCACTCATGCAAAGTGCTGTATCTCAGACAATAATGCACTACAGGGAACTTTTCCTGGTTAACTCCCATTCTTTTTGCCATAGAAAACATCGGCAACTGAAAAATAAAATATTTCTGATGCCAAAAGAGTATCTTATTTCGATTTAACAGTACTGGGTATCACCTCAGTTTTGTAGGCATTAAAATAATACCCTTACGCGAAATTTTCTGTAATAACCCGATAAAGCAGGCGGTATTTTTTTTATTTTAGGCTTCTGTTATTATCAATATACCAATACAAGCAAATGTTCTTTAAACAAATTAATTATGGCTTTACCAAAGAGCACCATTTTTTATACTAAAAAGAAAATGCCCTATTTCAACCGGATGAACGATAAATAGCTATTTTTGAAGTCTTAAAATACATAACATGCAAAAATTACTGCTTTTAGCCATCCTGACTGCTTTTTTTACCGGAAACATTCAATCTCAAAGCGTTGATTTAGAACAAATTGATGCTTATATTGCCAAAACCATCACCGATTGGGATATCCCCGGGCTAAGTGTGGGCGTTGTAAAAGATGGTAAAATATTATTTAGCAAAGGATTCGGCGTTTTGGAAACTGGAAAACCAGCATCACCCGACGGAAATACACTATATGCCATAGCTTCAAACTCAAAAGCCTTTACATCGGCAATTATTGCAATGCTGGTGCAGGAAGGAAAACTTAACTGGGAAGACAATGTAAAAAAATACCTTCCCTACTTTGAGTTATATGACTTACATGTAAGCAATCAGACCACTATTAAAGACCTTTTATGCCACCGTGTTGGGCTGGGCACTTTTAGTGGCGATGTAATCTGGTATAAGTCTGAACTCAATTCAGAAGAAATTATCAGGCGTTTAAAATATTTAGAGCCACAATTCAATTTCCGCGATGGCTTTGGCTACTCCAATGTGATGTATATTACAGCAGGAGAAGTTATTAAAAAGGTAACCGGTAAAACCTGGGGCGAAAATGTGCAGGAGCGTATTCTGAATCCGCTGGGCATGGATCGAACAATATGGTCTCTGAGTCAACTTGAAGAAAAAGGTAATTTTGCCATCCCTCATGCGCTGGAAAACGGGAAAAACTTACCTATACCTTTTGTAGATTGGGAAGAAGTTGGTGCCCTTGGTGGAATAATTTCATCGGTAAACGATATGGCAAAATGGATGATTTTTAATATGAACAACGGGATTTTAGGTAGTGATACATTGCTTACACCGGCTTCACGCAATATATTATGGACAATGTTTAACTCCTATGCTGTTGACCGAACCAAACCAAACCCTTTTGACACGCATTTTAAGGGCTATGGCCTGGGATGGGGAATTTCCGATTATTACGGAAAATTAAGGATTAGCCATGGAGGTGGTTACGATGGGATGATTTCTGCCGTAAATATGATTCCTGAAGAAAAATTGGGTGTTGTGGTATTAACCAATGGCATGAAAGCGCCAACAATGGCAATCACCTATTACATACTCGATAGGTTTATGGGAAAAGAAATGAAAGACTGGTCGGCAGAATTGCTGGAAAAAAACAATAAAAACGAAGCAAATGACCAACGTATTGAAGAAAGGAAGAAAAAACGGATACCCGGCACACATCCCTCGTTCCCATTGGAAAACTATGTAGGAACCTATTTTGCACCTATCTATGGAAACATAAATATAACCTTGGAAAACGAAAAATTACGCCTGCTTTTTGCACACACACCAGACCTGTCAGCAACGTTGGAACACTGGCATTATGACGTTTGGAAAATCAACTGGGACAAACCTCATGCCTGGTTTAGTTTTGGTACTGTAAAATTTAATATGGACAATAATTTAAATATCAAAGGAATAGAGTTTGACGTACCAAACAACGATATTTTCTTTGAAGAGTTAAAACCTGTAAGAACGGTTGAGACCGGAGATTAAATCGGCATCCTGAATATCTAACTCTTTATAAAAAATGAACCATTGATGCATTTAAATTACTTATTCATCTGAAAAACCGGCAACCATACCATGAAAATTAGTTCACGTATACGTTTTCTTGTTAAAAATGGGCTTCAGGGCCTGTTGTGGCTGGCTATAATTTTGGCTGCTTATTATTTTTTCGAAAAAGAAATTATTGCCCGAAATCCTGAGGCATGGATGGAGCATTTTTACAGTAAGCCGCTAATTGTTTATCTGGCATACTTCTTTTCTGAATTCTTCTTTGGTTTACTGCCACCCGAACTTTTTATGATTTGGGCTGCACAAAAAAGTGATAGGTTATACTATTTTTTAAATGTCGGATTTTTTGCCGGAGTATCCTATGCCATGGGATACCTTACATTCCTTATCGGGCAAACACTTCGCAAGCGTACCTCTTTCAGGTACTTACGAAAGAAATTCTTTTCAAAGCTGGCTATGGAACTTAAAAAGTACGGGCTTTTTCTGATAATCATTGCTGCCCTCACGCCTTTACCCTGGTCTGCGGTAAGTATGCTGGTAGGCTCTTCAGGTTATTCCACATCAAAATACCTTAAATATGCGCTGTTTAGAATACTGCGTTTTGCTGTTTATGGGTATATTATTTTCGAGACCCACCATATTTGATCTCAAAAATCGATTTAAAAAATCATATTCAAATACTGATTAAACCATACGCTAACTACTATTGTTGTTATAACAGATTTTGGAATAAGACGATAAAACTAATCTTATTGATAATGATAAAAAAAGCGATAACATTCATTTTTTCTTTTCTAATATTTACAACATCTATTATGGCAGAAAAATTACAAAAAGCTACTTTCGGTGGCGGGTGCTTCTGGTGTACCGAAGCTGTTTACAAGGAACTGAAAGGAATTGTTGACGTAAAACCCGGCTATAGTGGCGGGCACACTAAGAACCCAACCTACAAAGAAGTTTGTACCGGAAATACCGGCCATGCAGAAGTTATTCAAATTACTTTCGATGCAGAAAAAATAAATTTCAACGATATACTCGAAGTGTTTTTTATGACACACGATCCTACAACGCTAAACCGTCAGGGAAATGATGTTGGAACACAATACAGATCGGTAATTTTTTATCATTCCGAAGAACAAAAAGAAATTGCTGAAAAAGTTATAAAAGTGCTGGAAAACGAAAAAGCTTTTGATAGCCCTATTGTGACCGAAATAGCACCGTTTAATTATTTTTATGTTGCTGAAGATTACCACCTGAACTATTTTGCACGAAATAAAAACCAACCCTACTGCCAGTTCATTATTTTGCCTAAACTGAAGAAATTCAAAAAAGCATTCCATGACAAACTGAAATAAGGACGTATTTTGCGTCTTGGCTAATTTGAAAAAGAACAAATTCCATGTAATAAAAAGGATTAACAGATTTGAATCCTGTGAGAGAATGTTATTTTGACATTGAAAAATAAAAAACGAACTACAATAAACGTGCAGGCTGCTTCACCATAGAGACTTTTGATTGCTGGGGCAAAAACACAACGATCCATAAATAACTATCTTATTTTTACCAACTTGCCAAAAACCGCATTGTTTTTTTCATTTAAAATACGGAAAAGATAAATGCCAGGATATAAATGTCCTGACTCCATTTCAACCCGGTTTATTTCTGCTCCAACCATAAAATTGCTCTGCTCCAACAAGCTCCCATTAATACTATACAGTTGAAAAGTCAACCTTTCGCCTATAGCCGCATTGGTTTTAATAATCAGTTGTTCTGTAAAAAGATTAAGCGTTACCGTTGCCACAAACTTTTCGCTAACCTTATTAGTCGTATCTATGCAGCTTCCAGGCAATGCAGCATCGAGCCATTGAGCGCGGTTTTTCAGCCAGTTTTTCAGCCAGTTTATTTCTGCATCCCACGAGCCTCCCACATAATAATTTGGCCAAACCCTTTTATTCAATATATTCCACGTTTCAAAATTCCTTTCGGGAGCATTGCCCAACAAATTAACAAGACTGTCAACAACAAAAGCCAGGTGGTCATCAGAAAGTAGCGAATTACGTAAATCTTTCCATCTGCACTTCAGTTTGCCGGCAAAATGCTGTTCCTGGGCTAAAACCAACCACCAAAACGGGTTTGAGTTTTGAAAGTCTTTGCTACCCCCCATGTTAACATACAATTGCAAACCCGTTGTTTTCCAACCTTCGTAATAGTCGGCATTTCCGTAGGCAAGGTTGAAATCCCATAACGGTCCGGCAACCAGTTTTCCGTTTTTATTCTTATGTAAAAAAGTACTCAACCTGTAGCCGTCGATATTTTTTGCAAGTTCATTCATTAAAATAAAATCGATAAACGACGCCTCATCAATGTAGGCAGGATAACCGGTTGTTTCATCAGAATCCCGATTGTGAACGGCAGACTCAAACTCCCCAATGTAGTTTTGGATATATTGTTTTTGAACAGGAAGAATATCATCCTGGTCGGGATATTCGTATTGATAAAAAGTCTTTTTTCCATTGCTGTTTTCAAATAGCGAAGACCATCCATCGCCTCCACTGCCTGTAGTTTTGTCAATTTTTATAATGTAACCACCGGTAAGATCCTCGCCATCGATATCATTTTCGGTAAGTTTTGAAATAGCAACCCTGTTTTTGTCTCTCTTGATTTTTTCGATAAAAACATAAACCCCTCTATATTCATTGTTTAAAAAGAGTTCAACAAAACGGCATCTCGGTGCATAATTACCCAGCTGTGCTCCCAACACATAGGTTAAAACGTTCCTTATCAGCGATTTATCGGAATAGGGCCCATACAAAACCCAATCAGATTCAGCAGGGAAACCCATTAATGCAACGTTGGTGTCATCATTGTCTTCGTTCCATGTTTCAAACCCGTAACTCTTTTTGGGGAACGATTGTGAAGAAGACCCACGTATTTCTATGCCGATTTTCCCATTGAAATGGTCTTTTGCATCTAAAGTACTGTTGATAATACCTTCTCCTTTCCAAATAACGCCCATTGATGCACTTATTTTGGGATCGTCAGGTATTTCAACTCCATGAGTATCAATATATATGATAGGTAACTGGGTAGTAAAATCTTTTATCTGTCCACCGGCAAAGCAAACACAAAGCAGGAGGCAAACGACAATGCTATGTTTTTTTATTTTCAAGGCCAGGAAAAAACAAATTTAAGCAATAAAGCAATTATTTATTCTAATTCACTGTTGTCCGATAAAATATTAGGAACAGGGAGATCATGAGATACTCCCAGTTCTTTTTTGTAGTTTTATCATCACACAACATTAGTACGATGAGTAAAAATACACATTTTTTGGGCACATCGGTTTTCGGACAGCTGATTTTTTTAATTGATTCAAAAATTATTTTTGTATTTTAATCGGACAGTAATGATTATAATTCACGAATCCAAATGTTACGGTAACTCACCGGATTGCCATGATCCTGAAGAATCAGGCTTGCAGGGCCATGTTTTTCGACCGAATATTCCGGTATTCCGATGTATTCGGTTGGTCCCCTGAGTGAGACATGGTTCTGTACCAACACACCATTTTGCAATACAGTAACCACCGGTGGTGTAAAATAAGTTCCATCATCGTTAAAGCGGGGTGCCGTATATATAATATCGTAAGTTTGCCAGTCACCCGGAGGTTTACAGGCATTTACCAACGGGGCATGTTGTTTGTAAATACTACCTGCCTGGCCGTTTCTATAGGTACGGTTATTATAATTGTCAAGCACCTGTACTTCATAGAGCTCCTGAAGAAAAATTCCACTATTGCCACGCCCCTGGCTTTTCCCCACTACCTCGGCAGGAGTTCGCCATTCTATATGCAACTGAAAATCATTAAAAACACGTTTTGTTTTTATAATCCCGGCGCCTTTTTTTACTGTAACATTGCCATTTTCAACTATCCATGCCGGTTTACCACCATCGGCATCTGTCCATTCACTGTCGAGGTTTTCACCATCAAACAGTACAATGGCATCTGAGGGAGCAACAGTTGGGTTCTCTCCTGGCGTAACTACCATCACTTCCGGATACCATATCTCTGTCATCTCAGGCTTCATGGGCACAGGCCCCTCCTGTGCTGCCAAAACAGTAGCAAAAAGCAGTAAAACAAAAACTAAAATGCTTATTTTCATTTATTTAATATTTACACTATAATCCTAACTCTTCCATAATATCCTCAATCTGGGCATCGGCTTTTGCTTCTGCCGCATCATATTCATCCCTCGAATTCAATTGCCCTGTCACTTCAAAATAAAACTTAATTTTTGGTTCAGTGCCGGAGGGACGAACAGATATTTTAGTCCCGGCTTTGGTGAAGAACTGCAAGACATTGGAAGTAGCTTTCTGATCGATTGCCTTTTCCATCCCTGTCAAGAGATTTTTCGCCACCAGTGTTTCGTAATCTTTCACCCACTCCATTGGCGACCCGCCAAGTTCTACCGGTGGATTAGTACGCAAATTATCCATAATCTCTTGAATCTCTTTGGCACCTGACCTCCCTTTTCTGACCACATATTTCATTTTTTCTCGGGAATAACCGTACTCAAGATAAATATCTTGCAATAATTCAAACAATGTTTTACCCTGATCAATTGCCCAGGCGGTTATTTCAGCCATGAGCGCACAAGAAGAAACTGCATCTTTATCACGCACAAAATCTGAAGGCATGAATCCAAAACTCTCCTCGCCACCTCCAATATATTTTTTCTTTCCTTCGAGTTCGCGAATAATCTCAGCTATAAATTTAAATCCTGTATAGACATCAAAAAACGCTATATCGTTCCGTTCAGCAATCTTGGCTATCAGTTCTGTTGTTACAATTGTTTTTACTACAAATTCATCGCCTTTCAGTTTACCTGCCTCTTTCATCTTTGTTATGATGTAATAAATAAAAAGCAGTGCTGTTTGGTTACCATTAATAATTATATACTTGCCTTTATCATTTTTTACAGCTACGCCAATACGGTCAGCATCGGGGTCGGAAGCCATAACCACATCGGCATTTACTTCCTCTGCTTTTTTCAGAGCCATTTCCATAGCAGCTTGTTCTTCCGGATTAGGTGAAACCACCGTTGGAAAATCACCGCTAACTACATCCTGCTCAGGAATATGTATAATGTTGGTAAAGCCAAAAGCTTTAATAGCAGCAGGAATCAACACCACACCTGTACCGTGTATTGGTGTATAAATAATTTTAATATCATGTTGCCTTTTGACGATCTCCGGTGAAATAGAAACCTTTTTTACCTCTTCTAAGAAGCGTTTATCCATTTCTTCTCCTAAAATTTCTATCAACGCATCAGGCCCGTCGAACTTAATATCTTCCGGTTTTATCTTCGCTACTACATTAACAATGTTCACATCGTGTGGTGCCACAATCTGTGATCCGTCGTCCCAATAAGCTTTATAACCGTTATACTCTTTCGGGTTATGCGAAGCTGTTATCACTATTCCACTCTGGCAACCGAGTTCACGAATGGCAAACGACAACTCCGGGGTTGGCCGGAGGCTTTCAAACAAAAAAGCTTTTATGCCGTTGGCGGCAAAAATTTTTGCGCTGCTTTCAGCGAAAAAACGACTGTTGTTACGACAATCATGCCCAATGGCAACTTTAATTTGTTTTAATTCCGAAAAGTTTTCTTTCAGATAATCGCTTAAACCCTGCGTGGCAGCCCCAACCGTGTATTTATTCATCCTGTTGGTGCCAACACCCATTATCCCACGTAAACCGCCGGTACCAAACTCAAGATTTTTATAAAAAGAATCGATCAACTCCGTTGGGTCGCTGTTTTCGAGCATCGCTTTTACAGCCGCCCTTGTTTCTTCGTCATAAGTATCTGATAACCATTGTTTAGCTTTTTTTGTTACCTCTTTTAATAATTCCTGATTGACCATATTATATTTTTTATATTTTTTGAATACAACGCCGAAGGCTTTCTTTCCAATACGGAATAGTGCAATGAAAAGTTGTTTTTATTTTTGTTTTGTCTAACACACTGTAGTTAGGCCTTTTTGCTACTGTCGGGAACGCCTCGGAAAGTACCGGAAAAACATCACATTGCAACCCCGAAAATTCAAAGATGGCCTTTGCAAAATCGTACCAACTGGCTACACCTTCGTTGGAATAGTGGTATATACCAGGTATGAATGAATCACTTTCTATTTCAGTTCTATGAATAATTTCAAGTACGATAAGAGCCAGGTCACCTGCATAGGTTGGAGAACCTACCTGATCGAAGACTACATTCAGTTTATCACGTTCGTTGCCCAGGCGCAGCATCGTTTTCACAAAATTATTACCATAAGCAGAATAAAGCCATGAGGTACGAATAATAATTGCCTGGTGATTTTCGCGAAGACAGTTTTGTTCCCCTTCAAGCTTGGTTTTCCCATACACACCCAGAGGCATAGTAGCATCTGTTTCGGAATATGGGCGAAAACCCTTGCCATTAAAAACATAATCGGTGGAAATGTGGATCATTCGCGCATTTACCTTCTTTGTCTGCCGGGCGAGTATTCTCGGTGCCAGTGTATTCACTTTAAAAGCAGCTTCTTTATCGGTTTCAGCCTTATCCACCCCCGTGTATGCTGCACAATTAACAAGAAAATCAGGCTGCTCGTTTTCAATAAGTCGGCCAACTGCTGTTTCATCAGTAATATCCAGCTTATCAACATCAGTAAAAACAAATTTCCATTGCTTAAAATCTTTTGAAATAGCTTCTATTTCATTTCCAAGCTGACCATATGCTCCGGTAACCAATATCTTCATTATTAAAAAGAAAAATTCATTTCTGCTTGTTCAAAAGGTGGTGCCATGCTATCTTTTTCTGACACGATCCACTCTTCTCCGGGTATTTTCCAGTCAATATTCAGTTTTTTGTCTGCCAACTGAATAGACCGTTCTGCCCCCTTATTGTATTTTTCGTCGCATTTATAGGCAAAAACAGCCGTTTCACTCAACACTGAAAATCCATGAGCAAACCCTTTAGGAATAAACAACTGTTTTTTATTTACTCCACTTAACTCAACACCAAACCATTTCCCGAAAGTAGGAGAACCTTTGCGCAGGTCAACTGCCACATCGAAAACCGAACCCTGTACCACTCGTACCAGTTTTGCCTGGGCATATGGATTCAACTGGTAGTGTAACCCACGTACCACTCCCCTGCCCGATTTTGATTCATTATCCTGTAAAAAGGTTGTAGAAATACCCTTTTCAGCATATTTTTCAAATTGGTACGTTTCAAAAAAATATCCCCTCTCATCGTCAAAAACGAGTGGTTCAACAATCAGCAATCCCTGTATTGGAGTTAATTTAACCTGCATAATTAAAATGAAAATATCTGCTTCTCAATCAGATTTAATAAATATTGTCCGTATTGATTTTTGCTAAGTGGCATAGCCAGTTCAACCAACTGCTAAAATTCGAAGCCTGCAAAAGGCTGTCGTGCGTGCCTGTATCAAGCCAGGCGAACCCTCGCCCTAACAATCTAACATTCAACCTGTTCTCATTGAGATAAAGGCGATTGAGATCAGTTATCTCCAACTCACCGCGCTTAGATGGCTTCAGGTTTTTAGCTTTTTGCACCACATCATTAGAATAAAAATAGAGGCCAGTAACGGCATAATGCGATTTTGGTTTTTCAGGCTTTTCTTCAATACTTATTACTTTTCCTGTTTTATCGAATTCAACTACACCGTAACGATCAGGGTCATTCACATAGTAGCCAAAAACAATAGCGCCATCTTCGAGCCGGGCAGCTTCCTCTAAAATACCTCTAAAATTGTAGCCGTAGAAAATATTATCGCCAAGAATCATGCAAACATTATCATTGCCAATAAAATCATCGCCTAAAATAAATGCCTGCGCTAACCCATCGGGTGAAGGTTGAATTTTGTACGATATTTTTAAACCCAACTGACTCCCATCGCCAAAAAGATTCTCATATAAACCTATGTCAGTTGGAGTTGATATAATCAATATTTCTTTTATCCCTGCCAACATTAAAACAGACAGCGGATAATAAATCATCGGTTTATCGTAAACCGGTATTATTTGTTTTGATATTGAGCGGGTTATTGGGTAAAGCCTTGTACCTGCACCGCCAGCAAGAATTATTCCTTTCATTTATTAATTGTTCTTTATTTCAGCTTTAATCCCTAAACTAAAGTGACAAACCCAATAAACCTGGTTCGTTAACTTTAAAAAAATTAACTAATACACCAAGTAATATATTAGCATGGTTATAATGGTCAAAAATAGCAAAAGAAATAACGCCTGCAAAGTTCGAACTCCGCCATCATATGGCAAATCCGATATTTCTATTACATTTTTTGAAATAAATGCGTAAAACCTTTGAATTAAAGGATTTTAGTTCTATTTTTGCGCGTTTTTAAAAATATATAAAGTCTAATTTATTAATTTTATTTAAAGTACATGACAGAAAAGAAAAGCAAAAGCCCTGAAACAGCTAAAGATGCAAACGTACAGGACGAAAAGGCTGCCCCAAAAACAACCAAAGAAGTTATAGCAAAAGAAGTTGCAGAAACGACAGAAGAAATCGATGAAACTGTGGCTAAAAAAGCGAAAGAAGTAAAATCCAAAAGTAAAAAGGCTGCCAAGAGTGCATCAGAAAAAGATGCTAAGAAAAAAACAGAAACTAAAGCAACTGAAGAAACCACTGCAAAAGATGTAGTTGCTGAGGAAAAAACAACTGAACCAGTTAAAGCCGAACAGGCTGAGCCAGCAGCTGAAAAAGAAGAAGAAAAAGCAGAAAAAACGGAAGTTAAAAAAGAAGCCAAAACCGAAGAAACTGCTGAACCTAAAGAATTTGACTGGTCGAGCCTCGAAGGCGGTCAGGATTTATATTCTAAAAAAGAGAGAGAACAACTCGAAGGCCTTTACAATGATACCCTGAATACTGTTACCGAAAAAGAAGTATTGGAAGGAACAGTAATTTCTTTAAACAAAAGAGAAGTTGTTGTAGATATAGGCTACAAATCAGATGGTATCGTCAGTTTAAACGAATTCCGTTACAACCCCGACCTTAAAGTTGGCGACAAAGTTGATGTTTATATAGAAAGCCTGGAAGATAAAAAAGGACAGATGATCCTTTCGCACAAACAGGCACGTGCAACACGCTCCTGGGATCGTGTTAACGAAGCACTTGATAATGACGAAATCATAAAAGGCCATATTAAGTGCCGCACCAAAGGTGGTATGATCGTTGATGTTTTTGGTATTGAAGCTTTTCTGCCAGGTTCACAAATTGATGTTAAACCCATACGCGACTACGATATTTTCGTTGGAAAGAACATGGAGTTTAAAGTAGTTAAAATTAATCCGGAATACAGAAACGTTGTTGTTTCGCATAAAGCCCTGATTGAGGAAGAACTTGAACAACAGAAGAAAGAGATTATAAGTAAACTCGAAAAAGGACAAGTACTTGAAGGAACTGTAAAGAACATAACCTCTTACGGAGTATTTATGGATCTTGGCGGTGTAGATGGTCTTATTCATATTACCGACCTGTCATGGGGCAGAATATCGCACCCCAACGAAATTGTTGAACTGGATCAGAAACTGAACGTTGTAATCCTCGATTTTGATGATGACAAAAAACGTATTGCCCTTGGATTGAAACAACTTACCCCACACCCATGGGATAAAATTGACGAAAACCTGAAAGTTGGTGATACAGTAAAAGGTAAAGTAGTTGTTATTGCCGATTATGGCGCATTTGTTGAAATAGCACCCGGAGTAGAGGGATTAATCCATGTTTCGGAAATGTCGTGGAGCCAGCACCTGCGCAGTGCACAAGATTTCCTTAAAGTAGGCGATGAAATAGAAGCTGCCATTCTTACCCTCGACCGCGAAGAACGGAAAATGTCATTGGGTATTAAACAATTGAAAGACGATCCGTGGGAAAAAATCGATCAAGAATATGGCGTTGGTTCAAAACACAAAGCGACAGTGCGTAATTTTACAAACTTCGGCGTATTTGTTGAAATAACTGAAGGCGTTGACGGACTTATTCATATATCTGATCTTAGCTGGACGAAAAAAATCAAGCATCCATCAGAGTTTACAGCCATAGGCGACGAAATTGAAGTAGTTGTACTCGATATCGACAAGGAAAACCGCAGGTTGAGCCTAGGCCACAAGCAACTGGAAGAAAATCCATGGGATGTTTTTGAAACCATTTTCACTACTGATAGCATTCACGAAGGAACCGTTGTTGATTTAATGGACAAAGGTGCAGTTATTGCCCTTCCTTATGGAGTTGAAGGATTTGCAACACCGCGCCATCTGGTTAAAGAAGACGGAAGTTCGGTAAAACAGGACGAAAAACTGGATTTCAAAATTATCGAATTTAATAAATCGGCTAAGCGCATTATCGTTTCACATTCAAGAATTTATGAGGATGTAAAACGTGTTGAAGAAGGTACTAAACGTAAAACCCAGAGCCGCTCTACCAAAAGGTCGATGAAAGCAGTATCAGACAGCATTGAAAAAACAACGCTGGGAGATATCAGCGAACTGGCTGCTTTGAAAACCCAAATGGAAGAAAAAGAGAAAAAACAAAAGTAATTAAGGTGTATTTATAGTCAAAATTTCGTAAATTGAAGTATGGATTTTGATATTCAAAAAGAAGATAATTATACCTTAGTTAAGGTTAACTCCGATAATCTTGATACCAACAATGCTCCCGATTTAAAATCTGAGCTGGTTGTTATCAGTAACAAGGGTGAAAATAACATTGTACTCGATTTGAGCAATTGTACTTTTTGCGATTCGTCAGGTTTGCGTGCCGTTTTAGTAGGCAACCGCCTTTGTACGAATGCTTCAGGTACATTTGTAGTGAATGGATTACAGCCCAACGTGGAGAGCCTTATAAGACTTACGATGTTGCATACGGTTTTACAGATAACAAAAACAGTAGAAGAAGCTGAAATAATGTTGAACGAAAAAGAAAATATTCAGCTTTAGTGCCTTTTGAATTAACCATATTAGGAAGCAGTTCAGCACTGCCAACATCAGAAAGATATCCAACAGCCCAGGTACTTAATGTATCTGGGCATTTGTTTTTAATAGACTGCGGCGAAGGAACACAAATACAGTTGCGTCGTTACAAAATTAATTTCAGCAAAATAAAACACATTTTTATCTCCCACAGGCATGGTGACCATTATTACGGGCTTATCGGTTTAATTTCAACTATGAATTTGCTTGGAATAAAATCCGATTTACACATTTTTGCCCCTTCGGAGATACAATCTTTTTTGCAGCCACAGCTCGCTGACATACGTGGTGAGAACACCATAAACCCTATTTTTCATCCACTAAATTTTAAGAAAAAAACACGTATTTATACCAATAAGAAAGTAGAAGTATTTTCGTTTCCACTCAAACACAGCATTCCTGCATGTGGTTTTCTTTTTAAAGAAGTTGGCAAACAAGCCAATATTAAAAAGGAAATGATAGCTAAATACAGTATCCCGATTGCCAGAATAAAAGATATAAAATCAGGTGCCGACTTTATTACAAATAGTGGTGAGATAATACCAAATCAAACACTGACTATTCCTCCGCCTGCACCACGCTCGTATGCCTTTTGTACCGATACTGCCTATTACCCGCAATTGGCCTCAATTGTAAAAAACGTTGACTTGCTTTACCATGAAACTACGTTTCCGGAAGCTATGCGCGAGTTTGCTGAAAGAACCAGACACTCCACCACCCTTGATGCAGCACGAATAGCGTATAACGCTCAAGTTAAAAAACTTTTGATTGGCCACTTTTCAGCACGTTTTCATGATACATCGTTATTCGAAAAAGAGGCACGTGAGATTTTTGCCAACACTATTGCAGTGCGCGAAGGTGATGTTTATTCGGTAGAAAAGAAAAGCTGATTAAGCAAAATGTAAATTTATCTTTCAAAAAAACGTTGATTAAAGTTCACCAGGTAAAGTTTTTCCACAGCGCGGGTAAAAGCCGTGTAGAGCCAACGATAGTACTCGTGGTCGAGCATACCCTCTGTTAAATAACCATGATCAACATAAACAGCTTTCCATTGCCCGCCCTGAGATTTATGACAGGTTAAGGCATAAGCAAATTTTACCTGCAACGCATTAAAATGAGGATTCTCACGTATACGTTTCCAACGGTTTCGTTTGTTCTTTATTTCGACATAATCTTCAGAAATAGCTTCAAAAAGACGACGATTTTGCTCAAAATCAAAACTCGCACTATCAATATTTAATGTATCAAGAAAAATTTTACATTCCAGCTCAACGTCTTTATAGTCGATAAAACGAAGAGACACATTAGCAAACCTAAAACCATACAGTGCTTCATAACTATAAATTTTCACAACCTCGGCTATGTCGCCATTGGCAATAAAATCCATATCCGATTCTTCGTTTGCCCAGAAATAGTTGTTTTTCACTACCATAAGCAGGTCGCCATTTTCAATTTCATTTTCACGAAATAAAATTGAGCCGCGAATACCTTTATTGAAAAGATTTGCCCTCTTGTTCGATCGTGTAACAATAGTTGTTTCGTAAAAGCCGTGCCTGTTGTATGCTGAAGCTATGCTTTCAATCAAATCAGCACCCAATATACGTTCCACATCACCAAAGTTTTCAACATCAACAGGGAAAAAACCTGTTTCGCCCTCACCGGCAGCAATGCGCCTGCGTATGGCAGTAGCGTTGCTTAATATGCCCGATCCTTCCGCCTGGCGCACCACATTGGTTAATTCTGCTTCCAACACTGTAAAACCATTATCATCCAACACCTTGGCATCTAAAGCAGGACTTAGATCAATGCCAACAGGTGGCAACTGCGCAGTATCGCCCACCAATACAAGACGGCAATTTTCACCTGAATAAACGTATTCAAGCAAATCATCCAATAACTTTCCACTGCCAAAAACCGAATTTTCACTGCCTTCGTTGGAAACCATTGATGCTTCGTCAACAATAAACCATGTGTTTTTATATAAATTTTTTTCGAGTACAAAGCGGCCAAGCCCATCGGTAGAAGACTTTTGTCTGTATATCTTTTTATGAATTGTAAAAGCAGGCTGACCCGTATAACCAGACAGCACTTTAGCAGCCCTACCTGTAGGCGCAAGCAAAACAGCACGTATCTTTAACGACTTCAACGTTTGTGTTAAAGCATTTACCATGGTTGTTTTTCCGGTACCGGCATAACCCTTAACCAACAAAATTCTGTCTGGTTCATCACCAATCATAAACGTTGCCATAAGATCTATTAAACGCTCCTGGCTGGCAGTTGGCGTAAAGTCAAGATTTTTTGATAAAAGTGCTTTTAAATGCTTTTTAAGCATACCGGGTAAAATAACTGTTTGTAAAGGAAAGGAATTTATATTTTTTTTTAAATTTGCAATCAAACATAATTGAACTTTTTAAAAATAACAACATGAGAGCCGTAATTCAGATTTTACTTTTCATCGCTGCCGTTGTAATTGCCTATTTTATTTACCAAACTATCAAGCATCCGCTGGATTTTGAGAAGGCGAAAAACACACGTTATACAGCAACCATTGAAAAATTGAAAAGTATCCGAAAAGCAGAACTGGCATATAAAGATGTCAATGGCAAATTCACAGGTAGCTGGGATACGCTGATTGACTTTGTTAAGTATGATTCTGTTAAAAATGTCCGCAAAGTTGGTGAATTAACCGATAGCATGATCGAAGCAGGAATCTCTGAACGTAAAGCCATAAAAATGGGGCTTCTAATTCGTGATACCGTTAGAGAAAGTGTTTTGGGCTCCGTTTTCCCGAAAGACTTTGATGCCGATAATTTAAAATATGTTCCCTCGCCTGGTGAACCATCAGAATTTCACCTGGGAGCAACCGTCATTATTACCGGTTCAGGAATAGGCGTTCCGGTTTTTGAAGCAAAAGCACACAACAATGTGATATTACGTGACCTCGATCGACAGTTGATTATTAATTTAAATGAACAACGCAGAATGAATAACAAATATCCGGGGTTGAAAGTTGGTTCTCTTACTGAGACAGTAAACAACGCGGGTAACTGGGAATAATTTTGAAATGTCCGATCTTATTACCGACTTTTTTTTCGACATAGGAAAAACAAGCAATTATAAATTATCCATTCAGGTTTGCCTGGATGGATTTTCTTTTTCTGTTTTCTCACCAGAAGAAAATAAAATAGTGGCGTTTAAAAATTCTGCCAGAAGAATTAGTAACCCACACTTCATTGCACAACATTTTGATGAATGGATTAAAAGCAACGAACTGCTAAGAAAAGATTTCTTAGAAATTACCATCCTGTTTTTTACAGATGAGTTTGCCTTGATACCCGAAAATTTTCATTCCAAATCATTAATAACCGAAACAGAGCGTATTATTGCGAGGGACGATACTCCTAAATCCATACAAATCAACACGATAAAAGGGCTTACAACAAAAACTGAAATTGCTTTTTATTTTCCATCAAACCTAAAAAAAGTGATTGACATCCATTTCAGCAATGCCTTGTTGTGCCATTCTTTACAATTTGTGCTACCCTTTCTGCCACAACAAAAAAATAAAGCCAACCAGGTGTTGGTAATTTACCTCAAAAAAAGCTGTCTGGTGGTTTGTTCAAAGAGAGGCGAAGTTCTTTTAGCCAACGGAATAACAGTCGGCCACGAAAACGACCTTGTTTATTCTGTAATGAATACCTTAAAACAGGTAGGGTTTGCATCCAGCGATACAGACTTTTATCTTGCCGAAGCTGCTGAAAATCAAAAATGGCCAGAGGAACTCTTTCGGGCTTGTCTTCCGGAAATAACTTACTTGCAACCCCGTGAAAATGCCAGCTTAGTTCCCCAAACCATCCATCGCTATTTTCCTACAGTTTAAATTAATATGCGTATAGTTGGTGGAAAATATAAGGGTCGAATTTTTACTCCGGGCAAAAATTTCAGGTCTCGCCCAACTACCGATATTGCCAAAGAAGGGCTTTTCAACATCCTTGAAAACCGCTATTTCTTCGATGATAAAATTCTGCTAGACCTTTTCTCCGGAACAGGCAGCCTGGCATACGAATTCATAAGCCGTGGTGGTAAATCCGCAGTAATGGTTGAAGCCGACATTGTCCACTATCGGTTTATTGTTTCGGTACTCAATAAACTGAAAATTGATAATGTCACCGTTTTAAAATCCGATGCGTTTCAATTTTTAAAGAAATACAAGGGAGGTACTTTTGATTTCATTCTGGCTGACCCTCCCTACGGCCTGCAACGGCTTTCCACTATTCCTGATGCCGTCTTTTCTTCGGGACTGCTGGCCAACAATGGCCTTTTCATCCTTGAACATCCTAAAGAGTTCAACTTTGCAACACACCCTTATTTTCAGGAAATCAGAAGGTATGGTAAAGTGCATTTTAGCTTTTTCACAAAGGATCATTCATAAAAAATTAACCTATTTGCAAGAAAGCTTTGCATTTAAACCGCTGCCAATATTAGATTAAAAATGAAGGCTCAAAGGCAATAAAGATTATTAATCTATAGGCTCTTCCCACCTTTTCAGTCTTTTCATATAATCTGTCTGTTTATTGTTTTTGGGATGGCCGGTGTTGAAAAACAGGAAAAAAAATTGGCTTTTCCAAAGGC
>PDWI01000050.1_pt1 | contig 139517 bp, 103 predicted proteins | sample 1430891 | NCBI WGS metagenome assembly PDWI01 (sample SAMN01162508, study PRJNA174530) | Oral metagenome, whole genome shotgun sequencing project. | biome: Marine environment; feature: Marine mammal; material: Swab sample of the gingival sulcus; isolation source: swab sample of gingival sulcus...
TGAGTGGCGATTTAATAACAGTAGTCCAAAGGCTCAATTAAAACAATTGAATCAATGGGTTAAAGATGAAATGGGTTGATTAACTAGGACAGCCCCAAAAATAATAATAGCCAAACTCTATGAACCTTGCCGTAGTATACAGTCGTACCAATGATGGTATTGATGCACCTTTAGTAACAGTCGAAGTACATTTGAGCAATGGCTTACCAGGTTTTGCCATCGTAGGGCTACCTGAGATGGCAGTTAAAGAAAGCAAAGACCGTGTTAGAGCCGCCATTATTAACTCACGTTTCGAATTTCCGGCAAAAAGAATCACGGTTAACTTAGCCCCCGCCGATTTACCCAAAGACGGAGGACGTTTTGATTTACCCATAGCGCTGGGAATTTTAGCTGCCTCAGGGCAAATAGCCGAAAGCACCTTGTCAGATTATGAATTTATTGGAGAGTTGGCCTTAGGAGGTCAATTGCGAGCAGTAAAAGGTGTGTTACCAACGGCGTATGCTGCCAGTGAAGCCAATAGAAAGTTATTTTTACCTCAAGATAATGCAAATGAAGCTAGCCTAATAAAAGCGCTTGAAGTTTATCCAGCCAATCACTTACTACAGATTTGTTCACACCTTACAAATACAGAAAAACTACTCGCTCATAAAAATACTGAGATACACAATGATGTTACTTATCATGTTGATTTAAGTGACGTAAAAGGTCAGTTTCAAGCAAAAAGAGCCTTGGAAATAGCAGCAAGTGGTAACCATAACTTACTGATGATAGGACCACCGGGAACAGGAAAAACCATGTTAGCATCAAGGCTAGCAACCATACTGCCTCCAATGTCAGAAAAAGAATCTTTAGAATCAGCAGCAATTGCCTCAATCAGCGATCAAGGCTTTGAATCCACTCAATGGGGTGTTCGACCTGTTAGAGATCCTCATCATACATCTTCCGGTGTCGCACTAGTTGGTGGGGGTGCAAAAGTACGTCCAGGTGAAATATCATTAGCTCACAATGGTGTCCTATTTTTAGATGAGCTGGTTGAATTTGACCGCAAAGTACTTGATGTTTTACGCGAACCACTGGAAACAGGCAAAATCACAATATCAAGAGCCGCCAGACAGGCCACTTACCCTGCCCGCTTCCAACTAATTGCAGCAATGAATCCATGCCCACAAGGCAAAGACTGCGACTTTAAAGATAATTGTCATTGTTCTTTAGAACAACAGCGAAAGTATCGCTCTAAATTATCAGCTCCCTTTCTGGATAGAATAGACTTACAAATAGACGTACTACGATTGCCACGTAAAGACTTACAAGGTCCCAGTACAGGAGAGACAAGTGCAATAGTAAGAGAAAGAGTTGTTGCTGCACGAGATAGACAACTCAAGCGTCAGCAAAAAGCAAATCACTACCTAAGCAATAAAGAAATCGAAAAGTATTGCGCATTAACCGAAGCAGATGAAAATCTGCTTGCGCAAATAATGGAAAAATTCAAACTTTCCGCACGTGCCTATCATCGTATTTTAAAAGTAGCACGCACCATTGCTGATATTGAAGGAAGCGAACATATTCAAACCCCTCATCTAAGTGAAACCATTAGCTACCGCGCAATGGACCGGATGAATAGTGTTTAAGCACAAACACTAATCATGTAAACCCACCCCCCCACTTATAGCCATTTTTTAATGGCCTAGCTGATATGAATAGATTTTTTGCTTAAGTTATATTGATTACGTTAAGTATTGTTGATGCTTTTGGTCTTAACGTATTAAAAGCTAAGATCGTTATCTTTTTCTAAATTGTCTTTTTTCTCAGTAGAGTAATCAGAGGCAATATCTTCAATTTTTGGCCATTTTCTGGTATTAGTGGATATTTCAGGGATTGAGTTGGGTTTTGCATTTAGGTCACAAAATAACTTTGTTACTAGTTGTTCTTCTTCTGATTCTTTAGCTATGGACTTTGTTTCTTCTGTTTCTGTGTTCTCTAGATAATTAACAGTTTCGGTTTCAACCTCATCCTCAATAGATGTAGATATACTTTCTGTTCCAAATTCATTGACAGTTTCATGATATAGATCTGTATCTACCTGATGGTTTGTCGTTTCATTCAGTTCTTCAACGAGTTCTTCTACAGTTTTTGTGTTTTCTTTCTTGCTTGGCTCTTGATATGAAATATTGCGCTGTGTTAAACCATAGTCTTTATATACATCAGGTGCAGGGTAATATTTTGGTCCATCATAATTAATGGCGGTGTAAGAATAAATTTCTCGACGATACCTTAATAGTAGCAAACCTAATATTAATGCCATTGATAAATAAGCAAGGTTCTTAGCCGAGCTATCTTCGAAATGTTCTTGAATTGCACTGCTTAATGTATAGTTAAAACCTCGCTTAGGCATGTCTACCAATATTTGTTCTGATTCATCCAAAGCGGATACTTGTGTGATGTTATCTTCTTCAGGTGTTACTTCAGAAACTTCATCTTCTGCCATTATTTCTTCTGGCATGATATTTGGGTTTTCAACTATTTTTTCAGTATCTTGTGCAAGTCTTAATTTAGCTAATAAAGACTTTAAGTTAACGAGTTGATTGTTTTTTGTTGAAATAATGTTTTCTTTATTTGTTATTTCTGAGTCCATTTTTTCTAAACGAGACTTGGCTTTTTCAAGCTCTATTCTGAGTTCTCGTATACGTTTTTCTAAATCTGTTGTTCCTAAAGTTGTTGTTGTCTCTATTTTTATTTTGCTTTCGGAATTATCTTTCAGGTTTGTTTGTACACTATTTTTGGCTGTTTCAGTGGCTGTTTCAGTGGGTGTTTTATTGGGGTCTGGTAAGTTTAATACAGCACCAACTTTGAGCTTGGTAATATTATTTCTTTCGAATGCGTGCTTATTTTCTGAATAGATGGTCTTCATCATTTTTGTAAATGAAGTACCTTCATAACCAATATCTTTGGTTATTTGTGCCAATGTATCGCCTTTCTGAACTCTATACTGGTGTGGTTTAAGTACGCTTGTATTCTCGGCTTCAATTGTTTTTGCTTCAACCTTTGGTGCTGCTTGCTCTGAGCTAATCGAAACCGTCGTAATACTTGGTGTATGAGCACTTGTTTTTTCTACGGTAGTGACTTCCGAAGTAGAGGTTGTTGCTATCTCATCTAGTGTAGGAATTCGTAGTGTTGCTCCTGCATTTAATTGATTTTTATTATGCTTGCTAAAAGCATCGGGGTTGGCTACAAAAATAGCATTCATCATTTTTGTAAATGATGTGTTTTTATGCCTGAATTTTTTGGTGATGGCAAAAAGGCTATCACCTTTTACAACCTTGTACTGACCGTTGTTAAGAGATACATCAGCAACCTTGGGAGTAGTTCCTTCGAAGTCTACTTTTTTCGCAATATTATTTAAGCCTGTTAATTCTTTGTGTGTAGGCAGATTTAGAACAACCCCTCTTTTAATTTTATCAATATCTCCACGAATAAATGCCTTAGGATTTTTTGTAAAAATTGCACTCATCATTCTCTTTAAAGAAATGTCGTTGGGTTTGTATCGGCTTGCAATACGCGATAGTGAGTCCCCTGACCTTACTTTATAGATTTTTTCTTGATGAGTGACGAGACTGGTTGATGAGTAGGTAATGGGTAAGTCGTTAGTATTGACTTCCTCAGCAGCAAAGTAGAAATTATCATTTTGCGTCATGTCAGATACTTCGTTATTCGCTACAGTATCTGGCATTTCAAAAAGTGTGGGTTGCTCCTGTACAAACTGTGTTTGAGAGGAATCATCTTTTGGATCAAGTAAAACGGTGTAATCTTGATAAAGAATACCATTTGGCCCTTCAATTTCTAATATAAAGTTTAAGAAGGGTAGTTGAATTGGTGTATTAGAAGTGATTTGAATAATAGGTTTATTCGCCTGACTTGTAATACGGAATTTTAACTGGTTAAGAATAGGTAGTTTTTCAGCTCCTACTTTATCAAAAACTGATTGTGGTGCGAGTCTGACAGATAGTTGACGAGTACCTTCTATACTCGTAAATAAAAATGGAATAACCCCTTTGAATGGTTGATCTAGGTAAGAAGTTGCATTAATTTCACCCAAGTTTAAGCCAACCGATGTGATCGGAAGAGCCTGAGCAATACTTATTGAAGGGGTTGTAAATGCTACGTAACTGGCAAGCACAAGAGCTTTCTTCTTCATGTGTTTTCTTTTTTACCTTTATTTTTATTTTTTATGTCGTAGGTTTTGAAGCGTATTTAAACTATTTTTTTGGTCCCCTAATTTATTACAAGAACGGACATTAGGCGATAATTGAATGATAAATGGTTGATAATTTTTTGATGGGAATAACAAATATAAGCGCTATTAATCAGCTCTAAATAAGGTACTTATCTCGTCACTTTAAAAAATAAAGTTAAAAAAGCCCCCTAAAGTAGGGGGGTGTGAACTATTGTTTAATATTATTTGGTTATTTATTCAGTAGTAGGTAGCACACTTTCATTGGCAAACAAGCTTTCTATTGTTTCACGTTTTCTAATGATGGTAGCTTGTTTTCCATCGACTAAAACTTCAGCTGCTCGTGGCCGTGTATTGTAGTTAGACGCCATGGTGAAACCGTAAGCACCAGCAGAACGAATTGCTAATAAATCCTCTTGCTCTAAAGCTAATTCACGGTCTTTACCGAGAAAGTCACCGGTTTCACAAATTGGCCCAACAATATCGTAGGTTTTGGGTTTAATATTGTTAGCTTTTTGTTCTTTAACAGGAATAATGGCCTGCCATGCTTGGTACAGTGAAGGACGAATGAGATCATTCATTGCAGCATCAACGATAGCAAAGCTCTTTTCTTCTCCATGTTTTAGGTATTCAACTTTTGTGAGTAGTACCGCAGTATTTGCAGCAATTGCCCTGCCGGGTTCAATAACAATTTCATATTCTTTTAGTTTTTCATTGGCAAATAATTTTTCTGTATATTCTGAAGGTAATGGTGGGGTTTCGTCCTTGTAACGTACGCCTAAACCACCGCCTATATCCAGATGTTTAATAGCAATACCCTGAGCCTTTAAGCGATCAGCTAAATCCAGTAAGCGCTCAAGCGCATCGATAAAGGGTGCTACCTCGGTGAGCTGAGAGCCAATATGACAATCGATACCTGTTACCTCAATATTTTCCATAGTTGCAGCACGTAGGTAAACGGCTTCAACCAGACTAATATCAATACCAAACTTATTTTCTTTTAAGCCGGTAGAAATATAAGGGTGAGTTTTTGCATCCACATCGGGGTTAACACGAATTGAGATAGGTGCAACTTTGTTCATACTGGCAGCAACCTCATTGAGGCGAACTAATTCTGCTTCAGACTCAACATTAAAGCAGCGAATTCCAACAGTGAGTGCACGCTGCATTTCATCAGCACGCTTTCCAACACCAGAAAAAACTACCTTTTTTGGGTCTCCGCCAGCAGCTAAAACACGTTCTAATTCACCTACGGATACAATATCAAAACCAGAGCCCAAACGTGCCAGTAAGTTTAAGATAGCAATATTTGAGTTTGCTTTTACTGAATAGCAAATTAAATGAGGTTGATCGTGAAATGCATCATCAAATGCATGATAGTGGCGCTCTAAAGTTGCTCTTGAATATACATAGCAAGGGGTTTCGTATTGCTGTGCAATATCTGTTAATGCAATATCTTCGGCAAATAGTTGCCCATTTTTATAATTAAAAAAGTCCATATCAATGCTTCTTTGGTGTATTTATTGTACTGGTAGTGTTTGAGTGAGAAACAGAACTCTTTTTATCAGGTAAATACAAATTACCTTTATTGCCACACCCTGTTAATGCGCTAGAGATGCTAATAATGAATAATATAAAAATCATCAGTGCAAAAAGTTTTTGAGCCCAACAGATATTTTTAAACATGGCTATTCTGTGTTCGAATACGTGAAGCGGTGAAGTATACCAATTCTTTGCAGAAACACGTTATAAAAACCACCATTTTGTTATCAATCAGCAACAAACCTTATAAGATAATTAGACTCCCACTTTAGTGACGTAAAGTGAGTTAAGAAAATACCTTCTATTAAAACAATTCAAAGGAGTCTGAGAATGAGCAACATCACTGTTGATGTAGATTTTGCTTAGGTTTTTTGTTGAACCACATAAGCTACTGAGATTAATTGAAATACAGATCAGCACGTAGTTGGCGATTTTCCAACAGGCCTTTTCTCGTTATAAGGTTAATCGCTTTTATGGTAATTTTTCTATGGGAAAGCAGCAGCCAAACCAAAGGACTTTATTTTTCGTGCTGCTTGGCTGCTTCTTTAACGATGTTTTGTGTAAATTATTGTATAGGATAGATGCGTGAACTTTTAGCGTAGCACATGCACCGAACATTTTGCGTATCGAACAACACGGGATGCTGTCGAGCCTAGAAAGAAGTTTTCCAGACCGGGTTTATGAGAGCCGAGAATAATACAATCTGCTTCTATTTTTTTTGCATACTTTGATATTTGCCGTCCTGGGTGACCGTATAGTATTTCTGGCTCTATATCATCACTAGCTTGACAGCGCTCGGCCATTAACTTTTTAGCTGTATCGTATGCTTCCTGTTTGGATTTTTCAGTGACAAATGATTGCACCACATTGTTGACAGGCTCCATAACATGGACAACGGTAATTTTACCATCTTCGGAAAGTAGGGCTTTCGCTGCCCTTAGTGCTCTTTCGCTAAAGCCTTGATCTAAAGCACTTGCAACTAGTATATTTTTGTACATTTACTCTTTACCTTTTAGAAAGCTTTCAATTGAAAAACAGGCTCGGTAAAAACCAAGCCTGTGATGCTATTTACCTATGAAAGTGTACTTATAACTCACCCTTATCTTTTAGGTATTGCTTCATAATCTCTACGCCTTTTGCATTACGCTTTGATTTTTTCGCAACTTGAGGCCATACATCAGAAATAGACTTGTCACGCATTCTCTTGATTTCTTCAGGAGAGAAGTTGATAACTTCACCGCCTGCATCTTTAAGCGTTTTCAGCGCATCACTTACACCTTGTTCGTGTAACTTACTGGTTTCGAAGTATGTGCTTTTAAAGACACCGTCAAGCTTTTCTTTCTGCCAATCAGTTAATGCGTTGTATTTATCAAGATTTAAATATATCTCCTGATGCTGTGCAGGACACCAACCAGGTTGTGCGGCGTATTTGATGACTTCATCGAATGACATGTCGTCAATTCCCCCAGTATCCCAGTAAGTACCATCAATGGTGCCTAATTTGATTGCAGTATATATTTCACCACCACCCATGGATACTGGTGCGCCACCCATAGCACTATGGAATAAGGCTTGTGGACCACCTGCACGCATTTTCATGCCTTTTAGGTCTTCCATTTTTCTTACAGGTGTTTTGGTAAACATCGCATTAGGTCCCTGGTTTGTCCAGCCAACCCATCTTAGATTACGTTCTTTGGCAGCTTCCTGTATTAAGTCACCAATTTTATATTTGGGATTACCAAACATAACTTCCCATGACTGTTCTGTGTTGCTTGCGCCCATTGCTAAGCCAAAAGCTAGCATGCCTTCTGGCATATCGCCACTATAAACAGAACCCCAACATGCTGTTCCATCAATCATGCCTGCAGCGGTTGCACCAAATGCTTCAGAACCGCTGGTAATTGCACCGGATGGCTCCAGCTTGATTTTAATCGTACCTTCGGTGGCTTTTTCTACCGCTTTAATCCAGGGGACAACACCACTGCCCCACCCTGCATCGGATGAATCAAAGCACGGTTGGAACACCCATTTGGTGACCTTATCCGGCTTTCCACCTGCTGCCATCGCCGACCCTGATGCCAACAATAAAGTTGTAGCAAATAGAGTCGTGGATAATTTAGCTAATATGTTATTCATAAACTTCCTCTTTTTCTGTGTTAAACAAACAATTGCAACTTCGACTACATTTACATCTAGCACGCAAATGTAATGAAAGTAGCGGGACCACCTCATTGACCTTTAGAAACCTCTGTGTACAAAGTCTCCTTAAGCCAAATTTCCAATGTACCCTGTCCTTAAGGCACGTAAAATACTAAAAAGTTCTATCTATATCGCTAATGCTGAATTTTATCTTATCGTATTTTGTGTAATAGCCTCTATGAGAGCAGCGTACGAATATCATTGACAAGTTTCTTGATCACAATCAGCATCATGATTACCCCGGTGATAGGAAAAAATATCTTCAAGGGGTAAATAGGAATCGGCACACTGGTTGGTGTATGTTGATTCAGTTTTATTGACATCATTGCTGCCTGGTAGCCTTTCCAGATAAGCACACCAAGGAACAGCAGAGCAAAGACAACCGTAATAATGTCACATACTGCTTTCGCCTTGGGCGAAAAGTTGGCATAAAAAAGATCCAGTTTAACAAAGGCATTGTCATTTAATGCATAAATACCGCCAACACAGGCAAGTAATACCATTGCCACCTGCAATGTGGTCGAAATCCACAAGGAGGGTGCATTTAACACATAGCGTAAAAACACATCGGTTACACCAAACACCATCAGGTAAATAATCAGTAACCAACCAATACGCCCCATCATTTCTGCGATGAAGTCAATCGTCTTTTCTATCTTGTTCCACAATTTCATATTAGACCTTTTACTGGTGATTTATATCTTATACTTCAACAGCTATTTCAATAGCTCTGGCAGCCATGTAGCAATCGCAGGGAAGAAGAAAATTAGCATTAATCCAAGCACTTGCAGCGCAATAAATGGCCACACCGACCGATAGACATCCCCCATACTGACATCGGCGGGCAAAACACTTTTCAGCCAGAACAATACAAAACCAAATGGCGGGGTGAGGTATGCAATCTGGATGTTGACGATAAACAACACGCCAAACCAGAGTTTATCAATACCCAGTGTGTCAATAATCGGTAGGAAAAGTGGCGTACACAACATGATGATTGCCCAGTCATCCATTACCATGCCAAGAATCAGGATAATACACATCATCATTAATAATACGCCGGTTTCACCACCTGGCATACTAAGCACCAGTGAAGTAACCAAGTCTTGACTGCCTAGTGAGTTAAACACATTCAGATAAATGTTGGATGCAATTAATATCCACAAGCCCATACCACTTAGTTTTACTGTTGCTACAAGCGATTCTTTTAGTACATCCCAGGTTAATCTTCCGTAAATCAGGTTAATGACAAATGCGCCAGTCGCACCGAAGGCAGCTGCTTCTGATGGGGTTGCGATACCGCCCCAAATTGCCCCAAGCACAATCACAATCAAGAGCATGAAAGGCCAGATACTGATTAATGACTGGAGCTTTTCCTTACGGGTAAATTTTTCTTCTGCGGGTGTTGGTGGCCCCATGTGTGGCTGAAGCCGACAACGAATTGCAATATAAGTGATGTAAAACAAGGCAAGCATTAATCCCGGCAATATCCCGCCTAAAAATAATGCACCGATAGAAACCTTGGCGAGCAAGCCATAGAAAATAAAGGGAACACTCGGCGGAATAAGTGCACCCAAGGCACCACCTGCACCAATCGAACCAATCGCAATATCCCTGCTGTATTTGTACTTTATCATTGACGGGTAGGCAATTTGCCCCATAGTAATGGTTGCTGGTGGAGTAATGCCGGTAATAGCGGCGAAGATGGTACAAACCTTGACTGTACCCATTGCCAAGCCACCTGCAATATGGCCAATTAATTTGTAAACCGCATCATAAGCGGCCTCAGCAATCCCCGAAAAGCGAATCAGGCTGCCCATAAAAAGAAATAGCGGCACAGTCACCAATACATTGTTCCATGGTGTGGAGTAAAACTGACTGGGAATAGATAACAATGCCCTTGGTTCAAAAATTGCGGCGAAGATAACTGCCGTTCCCCCAAGCCCCAGAGCAACTGGCAACCCAAGAAATAAAGCAAAAAACAAACATAAGAAATAAAGTAAGGTAATAACTTCTATACTCATAAAAAATCTATCCAGTTTTTAATAGTGGGTTACGTTGTTTCATATAAAAATGTTAACAACCTTGAAGTAATACAACACCTTGAGACTGCTGTTCAAATGACTATAGCATTTGTAAATCTGCCCTTGAGGTCTTTAGTATAAAGAGCTAAAACAGATAAAAATCTCAAGCCCTTTTATCATATAATACTTATGCGAGGGCTTTGTTAAAACGTAAAAAAGAGCGACATATCTTCAAGATGTTTTCTTAACTTTTTAGTGTGTTTGGATACAACTATAGACAATAATTATAATTAGCTTGGTGCCAGATTGCAAAAACTTATGGGTCCAGTTTATAAGGCTTACTAATATTTCCCACCTGTTGTATATATTACAAAATAGCTCCTTTTAACTGATTGATATTTGTACTTATGTTGAAGCTGTAATTTTTGCGATAATACGAGTGGTAAATCCAGCGAAAGACTTTGCATAATGTGTGCGTGCGTTTCGATGTATCGTAAACTGGCCACACAATTGAGAAACAAGGTCTTAATACGTTCGCCTATTCCTGTATTGCTTGTTCCATCTAAAAATGATTGGGGTTAATTTTAGGATTGAGTTGTTTGATACGCACTGTGCGATTCTCGGGAGGCTTTGTTCCCGAAAGTACAGATTTGTTTTTCAGAGTCTAGTGGGGAAAATCTTGTGGGTCATCTCGATAACCGTCTTTCACACCTTTTGTCACAATCGCAACGGCATCATGTGGATGTAAGCTTTCCAAGTGATTGACTCGAATCCAGTAATCTTCAAGTGTTATATCGGCTTCTAATGCGGCTTGGACACGTCTTGCAGCATCTTCACAAAACATAAGATTAGAGGCATTTAAACGGGCAAATTCTTGCTCATCTTCACGCTTTACTGCTGCTTGTACAGGGGTTGATAGTGCTTCTTCGATTTCATCAATCAAGCGCGATATTGGCATATCTTTTACTTGATCTGAAAGTTTCACTCGAACCTGTGCAATACTTCGTTGGCTATGAGGAGTGGCTGAAATACCTTCTGTTGTACCTAGCCACTCATAGACCTGATTCGCATCCACTTTACCGCTATCTCCAAAGCTATTTTGGAAGCCTTGCTGAATAATATCTCGTGCTAAGGCAGCAGAACACGGGCATGTTGATGAGTAAGGTACTTCAATGCTTAACTCGGTTGTTAATTCACCTTGGCGAAGTGAGGTTGTTGTTTTTACTCGGTAACTTTTCCAGCCGGTATTATCACTGATTAGTGAGTTACGGCGTTCAAAAAAGTTAAAGCGACACTCAAGGTAGGCACTATCACTTTTTCCATCTTGAGAGCTTGCAAACTGCTCCACAACGGTACGTAAAAGTACTGGAGTAATAGTGTGATCACTTAATATTTGGTCTATCGCCAAATACAAACGTGACATATGAATGCCTTTGCTTTCTGGGTCGATTAAATTTACAAAGGCTTGCACACTGGCAACAGTCTGAATCTCTTTACCTTTTCCCGTTAGTATGTGTACGGGTAATTCTATCTCGCTCATGCCCACCCAGTTCAATGTGGCATTCGGCCCAGAATGAGGTTCATTTGTGATGTCTGATAAATTGCAGCTGTTTTCGTTGCAGTCTTCGTTTGCGCTCATGGCACATCCATATAAATAATAAAACAGACGCGCAATTATACAGAAACCTATCAACAATAGAATAAATACCCTATGAGTAGTGCTGTTAGAATGCAAGAATTGTCACGTACTACAGCCAAAGAGGGTGAGTGTGTGTGTTTAGATTAACGATAATTAATTTTTCTTAAGATCGGATGGGTGTAGAATAGCCACCCAATTATTAGAGACTTGAGCTCTATTAAAAATAAATCACAATAGAATGACATTATGAGCACAGATACCCTTCCAGAAAATGTTCAAAATACTGATTGTTACGATGCCTTTAATCAGGTGCGAAAACACCTGCAAACCAGAATTATTGGGCAGGCTTTATTAGTCGATCGTCTATTAATTGCACTATTGGCTGATGGGCATTTGCTTGTAGAAGGCGCCCCGGGTTTAGCCAAGACAACCGCAATCAAAGAGCTTTCTACTGTTTTAGAGGGAGATTTTCACCGTTTACAATTTACCCCAGATCTTTTACCGGGTGATTTGACAGGAAGTGATGTTTATCGTCCTGAAACAGGTGAATTTGTCTTTCAGAAAGGCCCTTTATTTCATAATCTGGTATTAGCGGATGAAATTAATCGTGCGCCAGCAAAAGTACAATCTGCTTTACTGGAGGCCATGGGTGAGCATCAAATTACTGTCGGTGGAACAACCTACAAATTGCCTAGACCCTTTCTTGTAATGGCCACGCAGAACCCGATTGAACAGGAAGGAACGTATCCTTTGCCAGAAGCACAACTGGACCGTTTTTTAATGCATGTGTTTATTGATTATCCTGATGCTAAATCTGAAAAACTGATATTGAACCTTGCTCGTGAACAAGCACAAGAACAATATAAAGACACGACGATTGAACCTTCATTTAATTTAAGCAAAGCGGATGTTGAACAGGCACAGGAAGCCGTTTTATCCATTCACATGGCAGAACCTGTTCAGGAATATATCGTGCAGCTTATTCTTGCTAGCCGTAAACCAGCCGCTTACAGTCAAGATTTAGCACGGTGGATTAGTTATGGTGGTAGTCCGCGTGCCACGATATCGCTAGATCGCTGCTCGCGTGCGCATGCGTGGTTACAGGGTCGAGACTATGTTTCACCAGAGGATGTTCAGGCAGTGGCTTATGATGTATTGCGTCATCGCTTGCTTATTTCCTACGAAGCTGAGGCTGAAGGTATCTCTGCTGATAACGTGATTGAGGAACTGATTCAGCAAGTACCGGTTTCCTAATCATGAGTTTTTTTAGTCGCTGGTTTCACCGTTTTCAGCATTCTGAAATAGAGCGCGAAGAAACTGTACCGGTTAATTCAGGCACTCATATTACAGCCAACGCATTGATTGGTTTACAACAGCAAGCCCATAAACTAGATATGAGTCGCCGGAGTTTTGCTCGATCTTCAATGACTGGAACTCACCATTCTTCATTTCGTGGGCGTGGAATGGATTACCAAGAATCCAGAATTTATCAGGCTGGCGATGATATTCGCAATATGGATTGGCGTGTAACCGCGCGTGCTGGTAAACCTCATACCAAGCTGTATCAAGAGGAACGTGAACGACCTGTGGTGCTTTTGGTTGATTTTAATCCAGGTATGTTTTTTGGTTCGGTTAATGCATTAAAATCAGTCGTCGCAGCTAAAGTAGCAACATTGATCGCTTGGTCTGTTGCCTCGCGTGGTGACAGAATTGGTGCATTAATTATTAATGCTAGCCATCACGAATTGCCTCCAAAAACTGGTAAGCGTGGTGTTTTGCAGTTAATTCGTGAATTGGTTAAGCACAGTGATCCAGCACAAGGCTTGGCAACTGAGCAAAAACACACCCACTTAAATGATGAACTCAAACGTTTGAGGCGTATTGTTCGCCCTGGATCATTGGTCTTTTTAATCAGTGATTTTTATGATATTGATGAAAATACTGCAAATCATATTCAGTTTATTTCACGCCATAGCGATATTCAGGTTATTCAAATAGTAGACCCTTTAGAGGTGACGCCACCCCCGCCTGCCCATTATGCGATTACTAATGGTAAAGATACGGGGGTATTGAATACCCGAACTAAAAAAGGCAGGGAAGATTTTCAGGGCTTTATCAGTCAACACCATCAAGCTATTCAGAACCTTACCCGTAAATATAATATTCCATTAATTAGGCTATCCACAGCCGATGATATTTTGCTAGAACTACAGCGTCATTCTGGCAATCAGAAAAGACGAAAACCGCTAAGTACAGTCAGTCACCCAGAAGAAAAAATGCCTCTAAGTGGGGGGGTGGCTTTCACAAAATCCACTCATGCAAATACGACAAAGGTTGCATAAATGGAGCAGCAAAAAGCCTTACAACTTAACGATATCCATTTTCCTGGTAGTGCTGATTTCTGGCCCCTTGCTATCGGTTGGTGGATATTATTAATAGTGATTTGTTTGGCATTATTTTGGGGGCTTGCATGGTTAAAAAAACGTAAGCAATTAAGAAAAAGACAAAAAGCCGTATTCAATAGATTAAGTATTTTAGAAGACAAATTGAAAAAGGAGGCAAATAGCGAAACTCTGGCCGAAGTCAATATTTTATTACGCCAACTTGCGGTTAATTATTATCCCCGATCAGAAACTGCCAGCTTAACAGGGGGAGACTGGTTACAGTTCCTAGATAAATCAGGGGGAACAGAGGGTTTTAGTCGAGGAGCAGGTCGTGTGCTTATCGAAGCCCCTTACCAAACAGGTAAAATCCAAAATTTTAATCAAGATGAATTTATTCCACTTGTGCGTAACTGGGTTAAAAAAACGGCTCAAAGTGGGGGGGTGACCTTTGGTTAATCTGCTCAATAGTCTTGAATTTGAATCACTTTGGATGTTCTGGTTATTGCCTTTGCCTATAGTTGCAAGGTTTCTTTTGCCGGCTGCTCCAGTAAATAGCAATACTGCTTTAAGAGTTCCATTTTATCAGCAGTTGTCACCGAATCTACAAGCCAGTAAAAAAGGACCATCGTGGCTACGACTATTTTTCGCAATTATTTGCTGGATATTACTCGTGACAGCGGCAGCACGCCCTCAACTGGTGGGTGATACGGTACGACAGTCAATAACGGGACGTAGCCTGATGATGGCTGTTGATATTTCGATGTCGATGGATGAGCCTGATATGATTATTTCAGGCAAAAGAATGACAAGAATTGCTGCAGTTAAAGCGGTTGCCAGTGATTTTATAAAAAAACGTGAAGGTGATCGAATTGGTCTTATTCTGTTTGGTAGTCAGGCTTACCTACAAGCACCACTGACCTTTGATAGAAAAACCGTTTCAATACTGCTTGAGGAATCCTTTCTTGGCCTGGCAGGAAGGGCAACCGCAATTGGTGATGCAATAGGTCTTGCGGTTAAACGCCTAAGGGATGAAGAGGAAGACAATCGAGTGCTCATTCTATTAACCGATGGTGCAAATACCGCAGGTAATGTTGAGCCACTTAAAGCGGCGGACTTGGCAGCCCAGGAAAAAGTTAAAATTTACACGATTGGCGTAGGTTCAACGAGAAGTCGAGATTTGGATGAGTCAACACTAGAAGCCATTGCAGAGAAAACGGGAGGAAAATACTTTCGCGCCCGTGATGTCGAAGGTTTGTTAAAAATATATCAGGCGTTGGATGAAATTGAACCTATTGCAAAAGATGAATTGAGTTACCGCCCTGTTGAGGAGCTGTTTTATTATCCTCTGGCAGTTGCACTGGTGTTAAGTGCTTTAATAGTGCTATTTAGCAGTAGCCTGATGAGCGGTTTAGTATCCTCGTTGCTCTCTCTATTTCCCGTAGTGAGAAAAAGAAAGGCCATTCAGCCTAAGGATATCAACTGATGTTAGAGCAATTTCATTTTAATCACCCGCTTTGGCTATTAGCTTTGTTGCCACTTTTGCTGTTACTGCGCTTGAGTTTTCATGCTGTATCCAGCTCAAGTGCATGGAGCAAAATTATTGACCCCAAATTATTGCCTGTTTTGCTTCAAGGTCAGCAAACAGGTTCTGGGCGATTTACTAAGGCATTAATTGCTTTAGGCTGGTTAATTGCAGTTGTCGCACTGGCTGATCCGGTGTGGGAGAAAATCCCTCGCCCAATATTTCAAACCAATGCAGCCAGAGTCTTGGTGCTGGATTTATCAAACTCGATGTTAATTGATGATCTAAAACCCAATCGCTTAGCCAGAGCCAAGTTCAAGGTAGAAGACATCCTTTCAATGAATGAAGAAGGGCAAACGGGTCTGGTTCTTTTTGCAGGTGATGCATTTACCGCATCGCCACTAACACGAGACACTGAAACAATTCGTTCCTTACTAAAAATACTAAGCCCTCAGCTCATGCCTGTACAGGGTAGCCGGGCAGATTTAGGCTTGAAAAAAGCCCATGAATTACTTCAGCAGTCGGGAATTAAAAATGGGCAAATTTTGTTGATAGCAGATGGGGTTAGCAAAAGTAACGCTGCAATTAATGCCGTAAATGCATTGAGAAAGGATGGTCATACCGTTTCTGTTCTTGCTGTGGGAACGGAGGCAGGTGGTGAGCTTAGATTTAGAAATAATAAAAATGTCTCAGTAAAACTGGAGGCAGATAAGCTTTCTCAAATAGCTCAACAGGGGGGTGGAAAATACCATTTAATCAGCACTACGAATGCTGACTTGTCTCAGGTATTAATCGCACATAATGCAGCAGCAGATACCGCAGACAAAGCTTTGCAAGAACAGGATATTAATAATGAAGAATGGTATTCAACCGGCCCCTTCATTGTGCTGTTATTACTGCCTTTAGCAGCTGTAGCTTTTAGGCGTGGCTGGTTATTAAATATAGCATTTGTGGCTATAAGTGGGGGGGTGCTATTACAGCCTCAACCTGTTTTGGCATTTAGTTTGGATGAGCTTTGGTTGACTTTATCGCAAAATAAAGAGCAACGGGCGAATACGGCACTGCAAAAACAGCAATATAAAAAGGCGATTGAATTAACTAAAGACCCACTGCGTCGTGGAGCAGCAGAATACAAGCAAGGTAACTATGAACAAGCATTGCAGGATTTTAAAAAATCAGAAAGTGCTGATGCTCGTTACAATGAAGGTAATGCACTGGCTAAACTAAAAAAATACAAAGAGGCAATTGAAGCTTATGAAAAGGCACTTTCATTAGACCCAGAGATGACGGATGCCAAGGAAAATAAAAAAGCGATTGAAGCATTGTTGAAGGAACAACAAAAACATCCTGAGAATAGTTCAAACCAGGATAAAAAAGAAAACTCGGGTGATGACTCATCGTCGAAGGATAAGCAATCACAGGATAAAAAAGGTCAGGAAAAAGGCAAAAAGGGTGAGCAGGGAGAACAGTCTTCTGATAAAACTGAGAGTGGCGAAAATCAAGAAAAACAGGATGCTAAAGCACAGTCTGGTAAATCTGGTAAAGAAGGTGAGCAAAAAGAAACGGATAACAATCAATTTTCAGAGGCGAATAAAGCACTAGACGAAAAACAGCAAGATGAACAAGATAAAAAAGAAGACAAGGTCTCAGCAACAGAAAATAAAGAAAAAGATAAACAAGCAGCTACTCAAGAAAATACACAAGATGAGTCTATAGCAGCACAAGAAAAAGAACAGCAAGCACTGGATGAAGAAGCAAAGCAACGCGCCTTAAAACGCTTAGGTAAAGAAGAAGCAGAGAACCTTACAGAGGAAGAAAAAATGGCTGCTGAGCAATGGTTAAGGCGTATACCAGATGATCCCGGCGGATTACTCAGAAGAAAGTTTAGAAGCCAGTATCAACAACACAGAGGCAATGCCGATCACTCGGAGAACCCTTGGTAATGAACATTAGAAAAACAGCAATTAAAGCCTATTTACTTGTCATCATGGTGTGTTTTTTTGCACCTACACATGCCGCAGTAACCGCAACATTAAATCAAACGGCCGCATTCGCGGGTGATCATGTCACATTGATTATTCAAAGTGACCAAAATAATAATGCACAGCCTGATTTAAGCGTGTTGCAAAAAGACTTTGAGGTACAAGGTAGCAGTACGAGTTCACAGATTAATATCATTAATGGTCGTCGTAGTTTTAAGAAAATATGGACGATTGAATTACTACCAAAATCAGTGGGTAAGTTAGCAATTCCAGCAATTGCGGTTGGTCGTGAAAAAACCAGTCCTTTAAATATTGTTATTACGAATCTGCCCCCAGAGGTTGCGGCTGAAACCAGCAAGCATATTTTTATTGAATCATCGGTTGATTTGGACAACAAAGAAACCTATGTACAGCAACAAATTCCGTACACAGTTAAGTTGTATTATGACTCTGCGATGCAGACAGGCGAGGTATTTTCGCCACAAATTGAAAATGCCAATATTAGAGCACTTGGGAATGATAAAAAATATCAGGTAATGCGTGCGGGTAAAAAGTATGTAGTAGTCGAAAAGCATTTTGTAATCTCGCCAGAAAAAAGTGGGGTATTACATATCCCTCCAACCGTTGTTAGGGGTCGTATTGCACTTTCTGGTGGTGATTCTCCTGCGCTAAGGAAGCGCATGGATGAGACCGATATGCTGAATCAATTTTTTGCCGGGAAAAATCAAAATCCCTTTTTTAATGTACCCTTTGATGAGTTTTTTGGCCGTCGTGTAATAGGTCCAAGTCGTCCATTTAGTATTAGTGGCGAAGCGATGGATGTAAATGTATTGCCTGTTCCCGATAGCTTTACAGGAGATGCCTGGTTGCCTGCCGAAGCACTTATCATGACAGACAGTTGGACTGAGCATCCCCCAGAGTTAAAGGTAGGTGAACCGGTTAGTAGAAAACTTATTCTTCAGGCTAAGGGGCTGGCAAGTTCTCAAATTCCAGATATTAAAATTGCTAAACCTGAGGGAATGAAGGTGTATACCGATCAGGATAAATCTGAAACTCCTAATGATGGTAATACCATTTATGGTATTCGACAGATTGATATTAGTTATATACCAAGTAAATCGGGCAAAGTGGTTATTCCAGAAATTAATGTTGATTGGTGGGATGTGAATAACAAGCAGAAGAAGACCTTTACCTTGCCAGAATGGGATTTAATTGTTGCAGAAAACCCTGTCGCGGCAATGGAAAATACGGTTATTCCAGAACCTGCGACGACCCAGAACACGGATAGTATAAAAAATAGTACAGATACGAATCAGATAAAAATGATCAATAGACCCAAGTCTTGGGGCTGGGTAACGTTGGCACTCCTACTTCTGGTCATTGGGGGGGGCTCATTTGCCCTCTTTGGTTTTAAAAAGCATAGGAAAAATAAAAAGAGTATGGCTGGAGAGCCTAAACATCCAACCCGGTCAGTTGATGTGGAGGCACTAAAAGCAACACTTATAAGTGCTTGTGAAGCGAATGACAAGCATAGAGCAGCACCGTTATTACTAAAACTCGTAAGAGCGCAATGGAACGACCCATCTATTCAAAACTTGGGCATGCTTGCACATGCCTTGAGTACTGGAGGTGACATTATTGAAGCACTTGAAAAGAGTTTATATTCAGCAAAGCCAGACGACTGGAAGGGTGCTGAATTGGATAAATTAGTGAAAACAGGGTTTGATAAAAAAACAACACTATTCGTTTCTAAGCAGAATGAGTTGGAACCTTTGTATCTTAACTAAGTTGTCACATTAAAAAAGTCGCTATAAGTGGGGGGGTGGCTTTTAGGTTTAATAGGTATTGTTCTACAGTACAGCAGCATCGTTTAGGGGATTAGAGCTTAGAAGATTAAAGCTCTTTGTAATGTGTAAAGCCCCATTATGATAACGAGTAAACCTGCGCTGATTTTAACCACAGGCAATCTCACCCAGTGCGATAGTCGGGCAGCAATAATGCCCATTGCGAGTAAATTGGGTAAGGTTCCTAGGCCAAAACATAGCATAATCAGCGCGCCTTTTGAGGCATTGCCTGCGGATAATGCCCAGATAAGTGCTGTGTAGACCAGCCCACAGGGTAACCATCCCCAGATAAACCCCAGCGGTACTGCTTGCCAAAAGTTAGTTACGGGTATGAATCGTTTGCCAATGGGTTGCAGGTATTTCCAAAATTTTTGACCGACAATTTCTATTTTAGCTAAGCCACTCCAGAATCCCGCCAAATATAGACCTAAAGCGACCATAAAAAGGGCCGCGATAATTGCTAATACTTTTTGAGCAGTTTGTAAGCCCGTAAGCTCTATCAGTGAGGAGCCAATAAAAGCGACGATTGCACCAGCAAGAGTATAACTGGTGATACGGCCAACATTGTAGCCAAGTGAAATAATAAATACAGATTTTGAGGAGGCTGTGTTATTGCCACTACTTAGGCTGAGTGCACCAACAATGCCCCCACACATACCAAAGCAGTGAACACCGCCCAGTAACCCCGTAATAAAAGCAACTAGGTACTGGGAGTGGTTTAGCCATTCGGGCATGTGTGGTTACAATTAATTGATGGTTTGGCGCGGCAAGTAATGTCCTGCCTCATAGTCTTCAAAAATATCGTCGACCATTGGGTGTTCAATCTCCATATTTGAAGAATCTGTATAAATATTCTGCTCTGAAACGTAGGCCATAGAACCTTCTTCATCAACGAGGACATGATACCAAGGCGCATCTTTTGATGGTTGATTTGTTGTGTATTGGTCGTACCAATCATCAGAACCCTGAAAGTCAGCATCGACATCTACGATGACCCCACGAAATTTTTGATTTCTATGAATAATTACATCACCAATATTAAATTCTGCTGTTGTTAGTATGCTCATATCATGCCCTTTTTGTTGATGTGCTATTAACTTACCGTTCTATGTACAGTTTTATCTACATCTCACAACGACTATATCGCTAGTTATTAGTTCTAATGTATGGTTCTTTTATGTGGTTTCAAGTAGGTCTTATAACGACCTAATGCACCATTTGTTATCAACTCATTGTAATTATTTCTGAGAGGGATTGTGCGCTATTGCTGCTCTATTTTATCTTCCACACCCTTCCTTAGGGATTTTAACGCATTTAGTCTGCGTTTATAAAGCTCTTCCTTAATTTTTCCCCCGTTAAAACCATCTTTGATGATTGCCTGGACATCTACTTCTGCCGCAGTTTTACGGGCTAAGCTAAAGAAAGGAGCTTGTTGGTAATCATAATCTTCATAGCCGGGGCGACCGTGACTGTCTGCAATACAGGTGAGTAAAAATTGCTCGAATCGTTCCGGCTTGCGAAAAGCATCAGTCTTATTTAAAACGTTCAACAGTGTTTTGGGTTTAACTTCAAAAGCTCGGTGCACATGTGTGTGGTATCTCGCTGTTATTTCAGCTAATTGCCTGAATTGATTGGGTATGCGGTAACGCTCACATAATCTTTTGACTAAATTAAAGCCTCTTTCTTCGTGGTTATAATGATGTGGCAATATATTTTTGGCCGTTGTGCCTTTGCCTAAATCATGAGTAAGTGCTGCAAAACGAACCACAGGATCATCACTAAGTATACATGCTTGCTGCAAGACCATCATTGTGTGCACGCCGGTATCAATTTCTGGGTGATGTTCTATTGGTTGAGGGACACCAAAGAGCCGATCAATATCAGGGAATAAAATTTTAAGGGCACCACATTCTCGTAGAATCTCAATAAATACATCAGGAGAGGGTTCTGCTAATGCTCGGACGGTTTCTTGCCATACACGCTCAGCAACGAGAGCATCTACTTCGCCATCGTTAACCATTTCATGCATGAGTTCCATGGTTTCTTCTGCAACAGTGAAACCCATGTTGGAAAATCGTGCTGCAAAGCGAGCTAATCTAAGAATTCTGACGGGGTCTTCTTTAAAAGCAGGAGAGACATGGCGTAAAACTTTATGTTCAATATCATCTAGACCATTGACGTAATCAATGACTTTGCCATTCTCATCTTCAACTAAGGCATTGATGGTTAAATCTCTTCTAATAATATCTTCTTCTAAAGTGACATCATGACCAGCATGAAATTGAAAGCCAGTATAGCCCGCTGCTATTTTTCTTTCAGTACGAGCAAGCGCATATTCTTCTGCTGTTTTAGGGTGTAAAAAAATAGGGAAGTCTTTACCTACGGGAGTAAAGTTTTGTTCTATCATCTTTTCTGGAGTGGAGCCTACCACAACCCAGTCTCGATCTTTGACAGGAAGTCCTAGTAATTTATCTCTTACGGCTCCGCCGACTAAATAAGTTTTCATGGTCGAATTATACCTGAAAGTTTTCTCTTGGCTTAGTATTGCTTGAGGCGAATACCCATTAGCTCATGGAACCTTGTTTTAAATTGACTGGTGGTGATTAATATGATTTTATTAGCCAATCCCTTAGAATTTGTAGGTAATCTCCGTTTTGATGGATGGTACCTTTTCGCAGTTTGTTATAAGCATTGTTTAATTACCTTAAATTCTTAGATTTAACGACCTATTGATACATATTAAGGAGTAAAACTATGGCGCATATTGTGGTGTTAGGAGCTGGAACAGGTGGAATGCCGGCAGCTTACGAATTAAAAGATGAGTTAGGTGACGGCCATGAAATAACACTCATTAATGAAAGAGATTACTTTCAGTTTACTCCTTCAAATCCATGGGTGGGTGTTGGTTGGCGTTCGCGTAACGATATTACTTTTCCTATTGAAAAGTATGCAACAAAAAAAGGCATTAAGTTTATTGCGGGTCGAGTGGATAATATCGATCCTGCAAATAATGCGATAACAATGGAAGCTGGCGATGTAATCAATTATGACTACATGATTATTGCTACAGGGCCGAAATTGTACTTTGAAGAAGTAGAAGGTAGTGGTCCTCAAGGGTTTACACATTCCGTTTGTACGGTGGATCATGCCGAAGCATTTTATGCTGACTACCAAAAACAAATTGAAAAAGGTAGTGGTCATATTGTTATTGGAGCAATGCCGTTTGCTAGTTGTTTTGGTCCTGCGTATGAGTTTGCATTGATTGTAGATGCCGATTTACGCAAGCGTAAAATTCGTGATAAATTTAATATTACGATGGTGACATCTGAGCCTTATATTGGTCATTTAGGTCTTGGTGGTGTTGGTGACTCAAAAGGTATGCTTGAGTCAGAATTAAGAAGCAAGCACATCAAGTGGGTGGTTAACGCCAAGACGACTAAAGTTGAAGAAGGCAAAATGTTCGTTGAGGAACTTGATGCAAAAGGTGAGGTTTACAATACACACGAGATTGACTTTGATATTGCTATGATGCTACCTGCATTCTTTGGTGTTGATGCGGTTGCATCCGTAGAAGGTCTTTGTAATCCTCGTGGCTTTGTCATAGTAGATGAATTTCACCGTAACCCAACCTATCAAAACATATATTCAGTGGGAGTTTGTATTGCTATTCCACCTGTTGAGGCGACTCCGGTACCCACTGGTGCACCTAAGACAGGCTATATGATTGAATCTATGGCGACTTCTTCTGTACACAATATTCAGGCAGCAATAGAAGGTAAAGAGCCTTATGCCAAAGGGACATGGGCAGCTTTATGTTTGGCAGATATGGGAGATACAGGTGCTGCATTCCTTGCTATTCCTCAGATTCCACCACGTAATGTGGCTTGGTTTAAGAAAGGTAAATGGGTGCACTTTGCTAAAATTGCCTTTGAAAAATATTTTATTCGTAAAATGAAGAAAGGTAGTTCAGAACCTTTTTACGAGAAATACGTACTCAAGCTTATGGGTGTAACTCGTCTAAAGTAACTAGAATATTAGTAGCTAGACATTGTTAGACTACAGTCGCTAGTTTGGTTTGCTGTAAATAAACGGGAGGCTATGCTTCCCGTTTTTTGTGGTAAAAATCAGATAAATCAGTACATGAATAAGGATCTATCTAAATGAAACTTCCTGATAATATTTCTTCTCTTGTTGCACTTGCACTGCAAGAGGATATTGGCAGTGGTGATGTTACTGCTGACTTAATTCCGAAAGAAAACCAATCTAAGGCAAGTGTTGTTTGTCGGGATGATGCGGTTCTTTCAGGAGTTGATTGGTTTAACGAGGTATTTTACCAGATTGATCCAGATGTAGCGATTCAATGGTATTTTAAGGATGGTGAAAATGTGAGTGCAAATGAAACCCTTTGTACTTTATCTGGAAATTCTAGAGCAATTCTTAGTGGTGAGCGTGCTGCATTAAATTTTTTACAAACATTGTCGGCAACAGCTACACAAACACAGAAATTTGTAGCGATTATAGAAGGGACTCATGCTCAAATTTTAGATACTCGTAAAACGATACCTAATCTTCGTGATGCTCAAAAATATGCGGTACTTTGTGGTGGTGGAAAAAACCATCGTATTGGTTTGTATGACATGATTCTTATTAAAGAAAATCATATTATGGCAGCAGGTTCAATTACTCAAGCGGTGAAACAAGCAAAGCAACTTCACCCAGAGATTAGGGTTGAAGTAGAAACTGAAAATTTGGCAGAGTTTAGAGAAGCAACAGAAGCAGGGGCAGATGTCATTATGCTAGATAACTTTGATTTAAAAACAATGCGTGATGCAGTTATAGAAAATGATGGAAAAGCCTTCTTAGAAGCATCGGGAGGTGTCAATTTGGATACTGTTCGAGAAATTGCTGAAACAGGTGTGGATTTTATTTCTGTTGGTCAAATTACTAAAGATATTGCAGCTATTGACCTCTCAATGAGGTTTGAAAAGTAGGTCATTATTGTTTCTTGGAAAGGTCACATTAAGTAAAGGAGTGTTAATCTAAGTAGTGGGTGGGGGCAATTAGGACTTTGTATCAGGAGTGATTTTTAATATTTATAGGGCAAATAATTTTATTTTTAGCTCTGATAGAATATTGCGTTGATTTCATACTTGATGTTTAAGTATTTAATAATAAAGGGGAAAATTCAATGCCACTGAAATTAGGTATACCACGTGAAACAGCAAAAGGTGAGCGTCGCGTGGCTATCAATCCTACGGTTATTTCAAAACTAACCAAATTGGGTGTCGAAGTCTATGTGGAACAGGGGGCTGGTGAATCTGCACTAATACCAGATTCGCATTTTACAGGGGCTATTTTAGTCTCAAGTCTAGAGGAGCTGTATGATAGCTCAAATATTATCTGGCGAGTTCAGGCACCAACGTCTGATGAAGTAAATGGAATGCGCGATGGAACAGTACTGATTGGTACGTTAATGGCACACAACAATATAGCGATGTTAAAAAGTCTGCAAGAGAAGAAGGTAACTAGCTACAGTATGGAATTAATCCCACGTATTGCACGGGCACAATCCATGGATGTAATATCATCTCAAGCAGCAATCGCTGGATATAAAGCGGCTATTATGGGTGCTGATATTGCGCCACGTTTCTTTCCAATGCTAATGACTACAGCAGGTACGATTAGACCTTCAAAAGTTATTGTTATAGGCGCTGGTGTTGCAGGGCTTGAAGCAATTGCTACAGCAAAACGATTAGGGGCTGTTGTAGAGGCTTATGATGTACGTCCTGAAGCAAAAGAACACATTGAATCTTTAGGGGCAAAAGCAATAGAGCTGAGTATATCTTCTGTAAGTAAAGAGGGATACGCGGTTGATCTTTCTACTGAAGAACGTGAGCAACAGCAACAAGAATTGGCTGATCACATTACTTCGGCAGATGTGCTTATTACTACGGCTCAAGTGCTGGGAAAACCTGCACCTAAAATTATCCCTCAAAGTACAGTAGAGGCAATGAAAGATGGAGCAGTTATTATTGATTTAGCTGCTGAAGATGGTGGTAACTGTAGTCTGACTAAGCCAGGAGAAACCATTAAGCATGGTGGTGTGGTGATACATGGACCTCTTAATGTTGCTAGTCAAGTGCCGATACATGCCAGTGAGATGTACGCTAAGAATCTCTTTAACTTTACACAGTTGCTTATTGATAAAAATGGAAACTATACTCCTGATTATGAGGATGAAATTGTAATAGGAGCATTGCTGACTAAGGATGGTGAAGTAATGCATGAGGGCACAGTAGAGCTACTAAATAAAGTATTAGGGGAAAATTAATGGACGGCTTTGTTACACTTTATATTTTTATGCTGGCAGCAGTGACGGGGTATGAAATTATTTCAAAAGTTCCCGTAGTTTTACATACACCTTTACTATCTGGTTCTAATTTCATTCATGGCATCGTACTGGTAGGGGCAATGATTGCTATGGGGCACGCAGAAACAACTACACAAATAGTCATTGCTTTTATTGCGCTATTGTTGGCTGCTGGGAATGCTGTGGGTGCTTATGTGGTGACTACACGGATGCTGGAGATGTTTGATACCAGTAGCCGTAAAGATAAGAAGGAGGGTTAATATGCCTGATATTATTGTCCAGGCAACCTACTTTCTTGGGGCCTTATTATTTATTCTTGGACTCAAGCAGATGAGTTCGCCTGTTACCGCCCGCAGAGGGATTGTTTGGGCGGGTGTGGGTATGGTACTTGCGGTTCTGGTTACTTATTTTCATCATGAAATAAATCAGAATTATATTTTGATGACGGTAGCAATAGCCATTGGTGGAATGATCGCGTATATCAGTGGTAAAAAGGTTGCTATAACTGCTATGCCACAAATGATTGCTCTTTATAATGGTATGGGTGGTGGTGCAGCCGCTGCTATCGCAGCAGTAGTGTTGATCCAGCAGCAACCAATGAGTATTACGGTACATACATTAACTATTCTAGGGGCATTCATTGGTGCAGTGGTCTTTTCGGGTTCCTTGGTTGTTTTTGCCAAACTTCAAGGAATAATAAAGGGTGTGATTCATTTTCCCATGCAGCAATGGATTAATGCATTAGTTCTTGTCATTGCATTGACGTTTGGCTTAGCAATGATACTTAATGGTATTGAGTATGAACTAAATTTACTTGTTACTTTTTTTGTTCTTACGCTGGTTTTTGGTGTATTGATGACATTGCCTATTCGTGATGCGGATATGCCGGTGGTTATTTCTTTATATAATGCATTAACAGGTTTAGCTGTTGGTTTTGAAGGCTATGTACTTGAAAATCCTGCAATGATGATCGCAGGCATTGTGGCAAGTTCTGCTGGTGCTTTACTCGCTTGGTTAATAGCTAAAGCAAAGAATCGCTCTATTGTTAGTGCTATTTTTTCCAGTACTGATACTGAGGATGTTAGGGATTCCTCTGCTGCTTCTGCTAATAATGCAAAAGAAATAGACAGTGTCGATGCTTCTGTCATGTTGGCATTTGCGAAAAAAGTGATTGTAATACCGAGTTATGGAATGGCAATTGCACAAGCTCAGCATAAGGTTTGGGAAATGGTCAAGCAACTTCAAGATAAAGGTGTTAGCGTAAAGTTTGCTATACATCCAGTTGCAGGGCGTATGCCTGGACATATGAATGTACTACTGGCAGAAGCAGGTGTGCCTTATGACATCATCTATAATATTGATGAAATTAATGATGAATTTGCTACAACGGATGTTGTTTTGGTGATTGGAGCAAATGATGTTATTAATCCTGCGGCAAGAACAGATGTTAATAGCCCGATTTATGGTATGCCTATTTTAAATGCGGATCATGCTAAAAATGTCATAGTAATAAAGCGTGGGCAAGGAACAGGGTTTTCCGGTGTAAAAAATCGTCTATTTTTTGCTGACAATACACGTATGTTATATGGTGACGGCCAAGCAGTAGTGGGTGAATTAGTGTCTAACATTAAGGCACTATAGTTTTTGAGATAGAGAATTAATTTTTATCTGTTATATCTATATCTCTTCGTGCAAAGATCTCAAAATAAAAGCCTCTTCTAATGAGGCTTTTATTTTATTTGTTATTCACAGTCTAGAAAATATTAACTTGGGAAGTTACCGTTTAAAATACACAGAATGTATATTTCTCGGCAACTTATTGATAGTTATGAAATATTGGTTTTTTGGCCCAACCTTGTTTTGTATTAAGTGTTTATTGTGTTGTGCTTTTCTCTCTAAAAGAAAGTATTTATTCACTAACTTATCCACAGGTTTTTATATTCTAAAAATGTAGTTTAATAGTATGAAACAATACTTAAAGGCTTTGATAAACTTGCCGAGCATGTCAATTTTAAGGCGTATGGCGCACAGAAAGCGAAGTTTACATGTAGCAAATAAGCATTTTGAGTACCACACAATGCAAAAATTGTCTCGCGCAAGTGGTTTTGCAAAGCCTTTAACTTCTTAACCCTCGATTTAGGATCTTTGTTTGTCACAAGAAAATAATACAACTATTGTGCGTGTAGCAATCCAGAGGCCACTCTATAAGTTTCTGGATTATGCGTGTGATGCTGCTATTCAGCCTGAGGTTGGTTGCCGAGTTAAAGTACCACTTGGCAATACCGTTATTATTGGAATTGTTGTAGAAACGGGGGTTGAGAGTGAGTTTAAAAAACTAAAGTCTATCATTGAGCGAATAGACTCTACCCCTTTGATTGATGAAGGACTTATGAATTTACTTCATTGGTCGAGTAGTTACTATTTTTACCCATTGGGTGAAGTATTATTTCACGCATTACCTGTTGATCTTAGAAAGGGTAAAAGTATTCCAAAAATAGAAATTTGGAGCCCTACAAAAAAAGGTTTGGGATTAGTTTTAGATGAGCTAAAAAGAGCACCCAAACAGCGAGTAATGCTTGATTACGTGATCCAAAAAAAAGAAGTAGAAGCAGATAGTCTTAGGCAACTGTTGGGAGATAATTGGAGAAGTACATCGCGCGAACTTATCAAGAAAGCGTTAGTGAGCATTAAAGAGGTTGATCTTGAAAAGTTAACCGCTCCTACTGGTGATGAGGTTTTAGTAAACCCTCCTCACCAATTAACAGATGAGCAGCAGCAATGTCTAAAAGATATAGAAGCGCACTTTGCTAAGCCAAAACGCCAGCCAGTTTTACTTCATGGAATTACGGGTAGCGGAAAAACAGAAGTTTATTTAAGTGTTATTGCTCCAATTCTAAAATCTAGAAAGCAGGTTTTAGTCTTAATTCCTGAGATTGGTTTGACCCCGCAATTACTTTCTCGTTTCAGACAGTATTTCCCTAATAACAATATTGATTGTTTGCACTCTGGCCTAGCTGATGGAGAGCGCACAAGAGTTTGGTTTGGTGCAAAAACAGGGCGTATCGATATTATCATTGGCACTCGTTCTGCTGTATTTACACCGTTACTTAATCCAGGAATGATTTTGATTGATGAGGAACACGATGCATCATTCAAACAACAAGAAGGGTTTTTGTACCAAGGGCGTGATATGGCTATTAAGCGCGCGCATGACTTAGGTATTCCGATATTATTGGGAAGCGCGACACCTTCGCTGGAATCTTTATACAATGTAGAGCAAGAGCGATATCATTATCTACAATTAAACAATCGACCCGGTAGTAGTAACCCCCCTGATATTGCATTACAAGATATTCGCACCTTGCCGCTGGATGCAGGCATTAGTAGTTTGATGATGACAGATATAAGGCAGCATTTGGATAATAATAATCAGGTCATGTTGTTTTTAAATCGCCGAGGTTTTGCCCCTGTTCTAATGTGTCAAGACTGTGGTTGGCATGCGGTTTGTAGTCACTGCGATATGGGTATGACCTATCACGCGTCAATGGCTAAAGTGATTTGCCATCACTGTGGTTATGAGGAACGGGTCAAAAATTGCTGTCCAGATTGTAGCAGTACAAAACTAACCACTCAGGGACAAGGTACAGAGCGCATAGAAGAAGTACTTAATACCCATTTTCCAGAAACCCCTGTTATTCGTATTGATCGTGATAGTACTTCAAGAAAAGGGGCATTAGAGAAAAAATTAGAACAGGTGAACAGTGGAGAGCCTGTTATCTTAATTGGCACTCAAATGCTAACGAAGGGTCATGATTTTCCAAAGCTAACATTGGTTGGTATTCTGGACGTTGATCAAGCTTTATTCAGTATGGATTATCGGGCCCATGAGCGTTTAGTTCAGCAGGTTTTGCAAGTAGCAGGCAGGGCAGGTAGAGGCGAGGCAAAAGGTCGGGTTATATTGCAAACATCCCAGCCCCAGCATCCTATTTTGTTGAGTTTATTAGGGCAAGGCTATACACATACTGCCCAACAAATACTGAACGAAAGACGCTTATGGAACTACCCACCTCTAGGATGTCAGGCATTAATTCGTGTTAATGCACTGGATTTGCAACTCGCACATAACTTTATTAATACGTTAAGCACCGAGTTAAGCGCAATAAATAGCGAAAAAATTATGTTACTTGGTCCTATGCCTTCTCCATTAGCGAAAAGGGCAAAAAGATACCGTTTTCAATTGTTGCTTTCTGCTGAAAAACGGGGGGATTTACATGGTTTTTTGCACTGTGTATTGAGTATTATCAGTAACATAAGAAAAACGGGGGGTGTGCGTTGGGTTATTGATGTTGATCCAGTAGATTTTTTATAAAAAAGGGCATCACTAACAAAGCGAAACATGAAGGGGGTTGAAGTATAGTAAAAATAGGTTTTTTATTACTAAGTTTCATGAGAAGGTTCTTGTAAGTACTCGAAATCAATGGCATTATTGGATCGGGTGTTTCTTGCTATGAAAAGAATTAATAATTGTGGCTGGCTTTCATAAGCTAAAGAGTAAATTAAATGTATAAGGATTTTAAACAGAGCGAGTCGCTGGATACAGGATTCGTTGGGGGAAGCGGCATTATCTGGATGTTCTCTGGTATTGTCCTTGGTTTGTTGGTGGGCATGGGGATGTACTACTTTTCAAATGATAAAGGCTCAAGAATCCGTATTGTGGATTCTTTGCAAAAGAAAATAGAAAGTACGCAATCAGCAGAGAAATCAAGCTCATCGTTGAACAACTTCTCACAGAAAACAACCCCCGCAACAAAGAATACTTTTGACTCTGCTAAAACTAATGAAACCAAGTTTAGTTATTACGCCGTTTTACCCACACTTGACGTACCTGTAAATTCTTCTCGCCCGATTGATACCCGCAAGCAAGTTATTGAAAATAAATTAAGTGCTCAAACTACGCAGGCACAGGCTGAGTCAAGTACTCAAGTTATTGCAGATGCGGGAAATGAAGCTGCACAGTATGATAATACTGGCGATTATCTGTTACAGGTAGCATCATTTAAAAAACAGAGCATGGCGAATAAAACACGTGGTCGTTTAAGCAATAAAGGCATTAACGCTTACGTACAAAAGAAGAAAATTAAAGGTAGACTTTGGTACCGTGTTGTTGCGGGGCCTGTTGATCAGTCGAGTGTTGATAATTGGAAACATATGGCTGAGAAACTAGGACATAAGCCTCTTGTTATCTCAGTAAGATAAATCAGGAGTATATTTTGACAAAGGTTGAATCAGTTTCGGTAAATACTGCTTTAGACTCAAGTCAAGATAAGGTCGAAGCACCGAGTTTAATGCAGGGACAGATTGAGTACCTGTATAAAAATAAAACCTTAGGCATCTGGAGTAATATCTTACTTGCTGTAGTTTTATTGACCTTTTTCTGGTTACATTTTTCAGATAAGCATCTTTCTCTTTTAATTTGGTTTGGTCTAGTCGTAACACTGAGCCTTGTCAGATACTTGATGGGGAGAAGTTTTGAGCCTCAACGGCAATATACTCAGAAAGAATTAGCCAGCTGGGCCAATCGGTATGTTTTTTTCACGACGCTATTAAGTACTATTTGGGGGCTCACGGGAATCGTCTTTTTCCCCAATGACTTGGCTTATGTATCACTCTTGGTATTTGTGCTTTTTAGTGTATTGCTGTCAGCAATTCCCACACTGGCGGCCTCCAGAATTGCTTACTATTTTCAAATTATTGTCACGCTAGTGCCTACCACACTGTTGCTTTTCTTAAGTAGAGGTACGGGACATGATTTATTTGCTCTTTCAGTCATTGTATTGGCGGGTACCTTGGTTTTAATTTCTGCTTATATATACAGTCTTTTATTTGAATTACAAAAAGCACAAATTGCATTGCAAGCACTCGCAGATACCGATCAATTAACAGGGCTTGCTAATCGCAGACACTTTGACAGAAAGTTTAAAGTAGAGTGGCGTAGGGCAATGCGTGAACAAACGCCTATTTCGTTATTATTAATCGATGTTGATTATTTCAAAAAATATAATGATACCTACGGACACCAAGCTGGAGATAGATGTTTGCAGCAGATTGCTAAAGCATTAGAGTCTATATCACATCGTCCTGCTGACTTAGCTGCGCGCTATGGTGGTGAAGAATTTGCTGTACTATTACCTGTTACGTCTAAAGAAAATGCGGCAATGCTTGCTGAGCGTTTACGCAAAAAAATTGAATCCTTAAAAATTGAACACGCAAAGTCTGAATTTGGTATTGCGACTATTAGTATTGGTGTTTCTTGTTGTAAACCTGTTTGGGATTTTACGGGTAAAACACCTGATGAAGACCAAAAGGTTACGTTTCCAGCCATGTTATTGACTGCTGCTGATAATGCCTTATATGTATCAAAAGAACAGGGCAGAAATCAGGTTTCACAACAGGGCTGTGGTGATCAAAAAATCTCTAAAGTATTACAGAAACAAAAAGAAGATAATATTCCTGTCGCATAAGCGGATCTTCTCTAACGAAAACATCAAGTTTTTGTTAAAATCGTAGCGATGACTAACCTTAAAGCCACCCCCCCACTTATAGCTCTTTTTTTTAATAGTGATGGTTATCACTATGGATACACTTATCTATCGCTAAAAATAATCTCTTTTGTGAGTTGATATGAAGTCCTCAAAACCGCCTAAATCAAAGCACTCACATAGCAGCAAAAACCGTGTTAAGCAGCTTTTTACTTTATTGAACAAATGCCGAGGATCGCAGCGCTTTTTTCTATCAAATAAAATCAGACAACTATCCAGATTAAACCCTGAAGATAAATCTTATGATTCGCGTTTAAAAAAATTAGAAGCTGATATCAATGCTTCAATAGAAAAAAGAAAGCATCGCCTACAAGGCTTGCCAAAACCAGACTACCCAGAAGAGTTGCCTGTTGCCGAACGTCGTGAAGAAATAATCAAAACTATTAGAGACAATCAAGTCACTATTATCTGTGGTGAAACAGGTTCAGGTAAAACAACGCAGTTGCCCAAAATGTGTTTAGAGCTTGGACGTGGTGTGGATGGTATTATTGGGCATACACAACCTCGTCGAATAGCCGCCAGAAGTGTTGCAGCACGTATCGCAGAGGAGCTTAAAACAGAGCTGGGTTCAGTGGTTGGCTATAAAGTACGTTTTCATGATCAGTTGAAAGAAGACAGTTATGTAAAGCTGATGACAGATGGTATTTTGTTGGCAGAAATTCGTAATGATCGCTACCTTAATCAATACGATACTTTGATTGTTGATGAGGCACACGAACGCAGTCTGAACATTGATTTTCTACTCGGTTATTTACGTTGGTTGCTGCCTCGTCGTAAAGACCTGAAAGTCATTATCACCTCTGCCACCATCGACCCAGAACGCTTTGCCAAGCACTTTAATTTTACGGGGAAAGAAGTAGATGATGCCCCCATTATTAACGTATCAGGTAGAACCTTTCCGGTTGAAATACGTTACCACCCCCTTATCCCTGATATTAAAAAAGATACACTTAATCAGGAAGAAGACAAAGAAAAAGACATGTTGCAATCAATCGTGGATGCAACGGATGAGTTAATGCTGGAAAAACCGGGTGGTATTTTAATTTTCTTATCAGGTGAACGGGAAATTCGTCAAGCAACAGAAGCACTAAGTAAGCACCATAAAGCAAGCGTAGAGATTTTACCGCTATTTGCCAGACTATCGGCAGCAGAACAAAATAAAATATTCCATCCCACAAGTGCACGTAGAATTGTGCTTGCTACCAATGTTGCTGAAACCTCTTTAACCGTACCGGGTATTAAATATGTGATAGATACTGGAATGGCGCGTATTTCGCGTTATTCGTGGCGTTCTCGTGTTCAACGCCTTCCCATAGAGAAAATATCACAAGCCTCTGCAAATCAACGCTCAGGACGTTGTGGGCGTACCAGCAATGGTATTGCTATCCGTCTTTATTCTGAAGAGGATTATGAATCCAGACCGGCGTTTACACTACCAGAAATTCAGCGGACGAATCTTGCTTCTGTCATCCTCCAATTAACCTCTTTTAATCTGGGCGATGTTTATGAATTTCCCTATTTAGAAGCCCCAGATTCGGGCATGATTCGTGATGGTTATAAGTTGCTCTTTGAGCTTGGCGCAGTGAATAAAGCTAAAGGCGACAATATTAAAATTACCCAAATTGGGCGTCACCTTGCACGACTTCCTACTGATCCACGGTTAGGCAGAATGCTGTTGGCGGCACAGGAACTTGGAGTGCTTCAAGAAGTGCTAGTTATTGTTAGCGCCTTGTCTATACAAGATGTACGAGAGCGCCCACTGGATAAGCAACAGGCATCCGACCAAAAGCACAGTCGCTTCAAAGATGACAGTTCAGATTTTATTAGTTTGCTCAAACTATGGGACTACTACCACGATAAAAACGGTGAACTATCTCAAGGGCAATTGAGAAAATTGTGTCGTAAAGAGTTTTTATCATTTATGCGTTTACGCGAGTGGAATGAAACGTATCGACAACTCAAAATGAGTCTTAAAGAAACAGATCTTAATATTACTAAGTCGCTTAAGAGCAATAAAAATAAGTTACAGCAAGCCGCTAAAAAGACTAACAAACAGCAAACTAAAAAGGAAAATGAAGAGGATAATAAATACAGTGCCAGTTATAACGTTATCCACCAAAGTCTTTTAACAGGGTTACTCAGTAATATTGGCTTCAAAGAAGATAATAATGAATATCAAGGGGTGAATAATCGTAAGTTTTTTATTTTCCCCGGTTCTGCACTGTATAAAAAACCACCTAAGTGGGTAATGTCTGCCGAGATTGTGGATACATCACGATTGTTTGCTAGAACCGTCGCTAAAATTCAGCCAGAATGGGTAGAGTATTCTGCCAAACATTTATTGAAGCATCATTACAGTGAACCGCGTTGGGAGAAAAAAGCAGCACAGGTTGTGGCTGATCAAAAAAGCAGTTTATATGGACTAACTATCACACCGAAAAAGCGTGTCAGTTACGGCCCGATAGATGCAGTGGTCTCCAGACAATTATTTATCCGTCATGCGCTGGTTTATGGAGAATACACCAGTAATGCTGCCTTTTTTCAGCATAACCGACAGCTTATTGAAGAAGTAGAAAATCTTGAAGCAAAATCTCGTCGTCGAGATATTTTGGTTGATGAAGAAATCCTTTTTGATTTTTATGATCAGATAATTCCAGAAAAAATCTACAACGGTCCTGCTTTTGAGAAGTGGAGAAAAACTTATGAGCAAGGTAATGCGGATGCCCTAAAGCTGACGCGTGATTATTTAATGAAGCGTGATGACTCGCACGTAAAAGGTGAGTTGTATCCAGACCACCTTGATGTGGCTGATATGATTTTGCCACTCAGCTATCATTTCGAGCCAGGGGTAGAAGATGATGGTGTTACAGTAAGAATTCCTGCCGCTGCATTGAATCAACTGTCTAGTTTAGACTTTGATTATCTGGTACCGGGTATGCTCGAAGAAAAAATTACTGAATTTATTCGCAGTTTACCAAAGCAGGTTAGAAAACAGTTTGTACCCGCACCAGAATACGCAAAGGCATGCCTAGAATTACTGAACGCTCGCTTCAATAAAAAAGAGCAGCAAAAAACATCAGGAAAAGACCAAGAAAAAGTATCAATTGTGAGAGCGATTAGCACGGCTTTACATCGGATCACAGGCCACCAAATCAGTGAAGAGTTACTCAATAATTATGAGTTTAGCGATCACATGCGAATGCGCTTTGAAGTGGTGGACGAGGCAGGTAAAGTTATTGGCTCTGGGCGTGATATTGAAAAGCTTAAAAAGTCTATTTCTTATAAGGGTAGTGGAAAAGTTGCAGCAAAGAATAAAGGAATCACAAGCAAATTAGAGCGAAAGGGAATTGAAACATGGGATTTTGATACCTTGCCAGAAAGTGTTGTGATGGATGTCTCAGGGATGAAAATTAAGGCATGGCCTGCCCTTGTTGATAAAGGAGATTCGGTAGAAATTAAATTATTTGATTCGCCACAAAAAGCCAAACAGCAAAATGGCTTATTGCGTTTAATTTTATTGAGATATAAAGATAAGCAAAAAGAGCTTTCTAAGAAAATTCCTAATATTCAGAAAATGTGTTTGTATTATGCATCCACAGGAAAATGTGATGAATTAACCCAAAGTATTATTGAAAATACCTTTCGTCTAACCTTTGTTACTGATGAATTGCTGGAGAAAAAGCATGGTAGTGAGCTTTCTGAGCAGCAATTTACTGAAACATTAAAAGCTCAAGAAGTAAAATTAAAACAAAACTTAGAAGAGCTTTGTCAGCAACTACTCACGGTATTGTCATTGAATCACGATATTCGTAAGCAGCTAAAGGGTAATATAAATTTAAGTCTGTTGGAGTCATTAAATGATGTGACAGATCAGATTAATTCACTGGTATACCCGGGTTTTCTTGATGCACTTAATATGGAGGAAATTCGCCAGTATCCCCGCTATTTGAAAGCAATAGTAAAGCGCTTGGATAAACTTTCTACTGATGCGCATAAAGATCGCGGTTTACGCTTACAAATTCAGTCGTTATGGGATGACTATAAAGCACTTTTGAAAAAGCATGGTTCGAGTCGAGAGTTGCTGGAATTTAGATGGATGCTAGAAGAATTTCGTGTTTCCCTGTTTGCTCAGGATTTAGGGACAGCCTATCCAGTCTCTGAGAAAAGGTTGAGAAAACGATTTAATGAAATAAAAAGTCAGTACTCTTAAATTATTTACCAGAGTCGGCTGTTTAAAAAAGGGCTATAAGTGGGGGGGTGGCTTTTCTATCTTAAACAGCAAGGTATTAAGTCATTTTTTGGATAGCATCTACTGCACGTTTCATATCAAGGGAAATTAATCCCAAACGTGCCTCTGATGTGGTTAAAACAGTCATTACAGTATCTGGAGCTGCGTAGGTCATTACGATATTGCCCAGTTCTCCTTTGATAAGTATCTGTTCTAGATTGCCGCAAGCGAGTTCTCCTGCCATTTGATTGCTCAGTGATGTTAGGGCGGCACTCATTGCGCCGATACGGTCTTTATCTGCTTCTGAAGGTAACAGCGCCTCTTTAATTAAACCATCTGTAGACACAATGGCAGATGCTTCAATATCAGTATTTGAGTTGTTTAAGTCATGTAAAATTGTGTTAAGCATGTTAGAGGACATAGGATGTATCTCCAGTTATTTCTGGGTTAAGCGAATACAGCAATGCTTGGACTAATAAGGAAACATCTTGGCGTTCGCGTGCGTCAACGGTAAAAACAGGTGCTGATATAGAAAAGTCATCTAACCATTGTCTATAGTCATTTATGCTGGGTGTTTTGCATTTATCCATCCACGTAATACCAATGATGAGGTTATCTTCCTGAATAAACTCACGAAATACATGCAAGTAAAATATTAAGTCTTGTTTGGGGTCATTTCTAGAATTGTCCAGCAATAAGATTAAGCCAGTAACACCTTCTATTAAGATATTCCGCATAAAATTAAAGCGCTCCCACCCAGGAGTACCGTATAGGTGAATTTTTTCCTTGTTAGCTATGGAGATGCATCCATAGTCCATTGCTACCGTTGTTTTTTCATGGGTACTAACAATGGGAATGTCGCTGATTGTTTTAATCGCTGTTGTTTTTCCTGCATTTACGGAACCAGTGAATAGTATTTTTTTATGTGTAATTGCCGCATTCATTTTAGTTATATTAACCAGTATTGAGTTAAGACATTAATTTCCTAAGTAGCTTTCCAACAACACCCTGATTTTCCTTCTTTTTCAGGGAGGCAGGCGTAAAAGATGCAGTTGTTGATTGAAGATTACTGCTATTTAATTCAATCATATTCAACGCCATAGCAGCGTTGTAAAAAGCATATACATAGCATGATGGAATTTCTAAATCTCGGGGAATATCTTTCAGGCTACTCGGTTTTTTATTGAGCATTGCTGCAATATTTATGACGTAAGGAAAGGATTCGATGCGCGTGAGGTCAGGCCAAACCTTTAAACGTATTTTTTTGTTTAAATCTGTATTTTCTAATAGTCTGCCACGAGATGTGAGTAAGCTAACCGACCAGATAAATGCTTCAAATGAGTGTACTTTTTCTGGGTTTTTTATTGATTCATTTTTGTAAATTTTAATTTCGTTATAATCTAATTCGTGAACTTTAACATTATCAGGATTAATCGTATTGAAACAGAAATCAGCAAATGCTTCATCATTAAGAAGATAATTACAATAAATTGAATCATCCTTGATATTAATGACAATAACAACATCATTATACTTAAGCCTTAGTACATTTTTTCCTTCTCTTTTAGCTGTTTGAGTTTGTTTAAGTAAAATTGCCAGCATGTGTTGCTTAAGTGTGTAATAGCTAATTTTGGTATCTTTATTTTCGAGTGGTTTTTTTGTATCTCCACAAAGCAGGTGCAAGCGTTTTTCTGCATCTGTTTCAGCAGATAATGCCTGTTTAGTATTTGATTTTTTGTTGGCTTCTTGCCTTACTTCATTGAGTAATGACTGCAATTTAAAGTCTGTAGATTTTGCCTTTTCCTCATTCGTTTGTTCTTTTTTTTCTATAGCTGCATCACTTGCCACTTCATTAGTATTTATTTCACTCACTTGAGTATCTAGCACAACTTTTTCTACTTTTTCTGTGGAACTGTAAATACTTTCGTGAATATTGGAGTCCGAATCAGGAGAAAAATCTTCATCACCTAAATCATCAGCATGAAGATCCATTAAGTCGAGAGATGAGCCATCTTCTTCAATGATGACTTGCATTTCCTCCTCATCCGGCGGTAATGTTTCTGTCTCAATAGTGTGGGTATCGGTGCTCGTATGTTTAAAGTCTATTTCTAGCGTTTCTACAAAAGTCACTTCATCAGGACTTAAAATAGGCGCATCTTGCATCACCATGTCTTCAATAATTAAAGGTTTTTTTTCTTCACCTATTATTGATGGGTCATCTATTAATGAGCTTGTTGATGAGTCTTCAGCAATAAATGGTTCGTTAACGTCTATTGAATTGTCGTGTGCTAGAAAATCATTAACTTCTACAACTCTTTTGCTCGTTTTGGAATCGTATTCTGCTAAGGATGTATTTGTAAGCGGGTGTGTTACTGGAGGGTTTTCTGCTTCTGCTAGAGTATGTTCAGCTTTATTAGTGCTTGATTCAAGGTTTTCAGAAAGATCAAGAGAGTCCTTAATATCTGATAATTGGTTTTCAATTAATTGATGATTAGATTCCTGTTTTACTTCTTTTGGGTTCTTCTCTTTATTTTCCAGTTTGATTAGTTCTATCGCTGCATCTAAATCAGTTATTTTCGGGTTTTCTTTTTGGGTTAATAGAGTGAGCAAGGCATCAATTTCATCGGAACGTGTTGTTTCAGTTTGTGTTTCTGCCGTATGTATCTCTACAGTGCTGTTGTCGTTTGCTGCTATTAACTTTTGTACTTTTTTCGCAGCAGTGACCATTTTATCAGAGGATAATGGTTTAGTTATCCAGACGACGTTAGGAATATCTTTTTTGTTGATGGATAGAATAATGCAGGGCTTTTTACTTTTTTTAGTGAATTGTTCCCAGTACACTAATGCTTCAGGGTAGTCATAATCAGTGATAAATGCATCAGCATCTTTTTTATCTACAAGGGTATAAAGTGATTTACCCGTGGTATTAAAGTAATTCTTTAAAAGAACATTGTTTTGCTTGCTGACTTTAAGTATGGCAATACGAATCTTATTATTTTTATTTGGCATCGTTTTTCTTACTCTTATTGGTTTTTTTAAGCTGTTAATACGTTAGTTAACAGTTTTTTCGCTTTAGAGTATTTTTGAAATTCTCGTATGTATCTACATTACAAAATTACAAAATATATAAAGTGCATTACCAAGTAACTTGGGTTTCTACGATATAGAGGGAGAATAAAAAAACTAATCGTATGAGGCGCTATTTAAAAGATAAGCCCAGTTATAGAAATAGAGAGAACTTTGTGCAAAGGTCTCATATAGATTCTTTATTCTTCTTATGTATGTCCCATGATGAATCCAACTCTAGCGTGATAACGTATACGTCTGTACTTATTACCAAGTTCAAAACATCGTATTTTTATGGAGTTGATACTATGCTAAATAGGCTTAATGTAGCCTTAAGCTTTGCGTACCATATTGTATTTATTTAGTTTGGTGTGCTTGCAGGGTTTGAATGGCTGCCCCGAGCAGTTTAAATTCTTCTTCTCTGGCACTTCCCTTTCTCCATGCTAAACCGATTTCGCGGTAGCTTCTTTCATCTAATGGATAGGTATTAATATCTGTATGTTGTAATAATGAAGAATTTTTAGCCATTTCAGTGAGATAAGTAATACCAATATCAGAGTCAACCATACTTACCAAGGTTAATAAGCTACTCGCAGCAAAGCGACTTACAGTATCTTGATTGCGAATTTTACACGCAGATAAAGCATGATCACGAAGGCAATGACCATCCTCTAAAAGTAGCACACTTTCTTTAGGCAAATTATCTAAGGAGTAATGATTAGGATCAATAAGTGTGCTGTTTTTATGACAAGCTAATAAAAAACGATCTTTAAATAATGGCATAACCTCAACATTACTCAGCTTACAGGGCAGAGCAATCAGGATTAAATCAAGCTCACCATCAATAAGTAAGTCATGTGATGCTTGGGTGGTATCTTCACGCAAGTAGAGTGTTAAATCAGGGAAGGATGATCTTAAACCAGGCAAAAGAGAAGGAAGAATAAAAGGTGCAATAGTAGGAATTATTCCTAAATTAAGGCGTCCGGTAAGTGGTTTTTTATCGCTGTAGGCAATTTCTGTAAGGTATTCCAGGTCTCTAAGACAAAGCCTCGCGTGATTCGCTATTTTTCGACCGGTGTGGGTAATGGTAATACTTTTATTGGTACGGTCTACCAGTTGCGTACCCAAGTGAGATTCTAGCTCTTTAATCGCGACACTAAACGCAGATTGAGAAACGAAGCAGGCTTTTGCAGCATGACCAAAATGTTGATATTTCTCTAGTGCGACAAAATATCGAAGCTGTTTTATTGTTGGTAATGTCATGGAAGGTGAGCCACTGTTATTGCAATAATCTATTTTATAGAATGTAACAATAAAAACAATATGATTTACAGGTTGTATTTATCACTTTATTATCTACACTGATTTTGTAGTTAATTGATGTTTTGATCATTGTTTTGTTGTATTTAATCCCCATGATCACTTAATCAATTTTTTATTAATAAAAGTAAAAGGAAGCAAAAATGCCATTAAAAAACATAGAAGGACAACGTGTTCCAAACGTTACATTTCACACACGTAAAAACAACGATTGGGTGGACGTAACTACTGATGAATTATTTGCTGGTAAGACAGTTGTGGTATTTTCATTACCTGGTGCATTCACCCCAACGTGTTCATCAGCACACGTGCCACGTTACAATCAATTAATCCCTGCATTTAAAGAGCACGGCGTTGACGATGTGTTATGTGTATCAGTAAATGACACTTTTGTAATGAATGAGTGGCAGGAAAGTCAAGATGCCGCTGATATTACCTTCATCCCTGACGGAAACGGCGAATTCTCTGAAGGCATGGGTATGCTAGTAGATAAAGAGCAACTCGGTTTTGGTAAGCGTTCATGGCGCTATTCTATGCTGGTTAAAGACGGTGTTATTGAGAAGATGTTTATTGAGCCTGAAGTTGATGGCGACCCGTTTGAAGTTTCAGATGCAGACACAATGCTTAGCTATATTGCAAAAGGCGCAAAAGTGCCAGCAAGCGTAACAGTAATGACACGTAAAGGTTGCCCATTCTGTGCAAAAGCGAAGCAGATGCTTAAAGATGCTGGTTATGATTACGAAGAGCTACTAATGGGTCGTGATTATACAGACCGTAGTTTACGTGCAGTTGTTGGTACATCAAGCGTTCCACAGGTATTTATTGATGGAAACCATGTGGGTGGATCAACAGAGCTAGAAGCCTGGTTGAAAAAAGCGTAAGTAATACCTGATTTATGTGCTTGTTGCCTGTCAGTTAGTATGTATCTACTTTCTGTCAGGTAAAAATACATTCTTCAGAAGCAGCGAACAGTGTGTTTGTTGCTAATGGCCTAATCTCTCTTTGTAGGGGTTGGGCCATTTTTATTTGTCATATCGCTTCGTGCAACAGCCTCAAGTTTTAAAGCTATAGTGTGTTATTCATTTAATGGTTTAAATTCATAATTATTTGATGGTGAGCCGACAGCTTTAGAAATGGGGTATGAATCTATTTCATCTTCGTCAATCATTGGAAAATCATCAATCGCACCTTTTAGCCAGAGTTGATAGTACTCGCTCGGTAAAATAACGGGCATACGTGAATGTATGTGGCTAATTTCTGGGTAGGCTTCCCGAGTAATAATGGCGCAAGATTCTACCCTTTCACCTGATTCTGGATCTGTCCAGTTCTCAAATATGCCTGCCATCGCAAAAGGCTGTTGGTTTTTTCTTCCAATACGAAAGGGTTTTTTACCAATGGCCAAGCTTTTCCATTCGTAATATCCTGTTGCGGGAACAATACACCTCCGACGTTTGTAAGCTTGACGAAATGAGGGTTTTTCAGTAACCGTTTCAGAGCGTGCATTAAAGGTGTGACTAGCAATACTGCGGTCTTTTGCCCATGAGGGAATTAATCCCCAATAAGCGGCAGTTAATCTTCGGTGGTCACCAATTTGGTAAATAATGGGGATATTTGTATCCGGTGGAATATTGAAGCTTGGCTCATACTCTGGCATTTGTGGATCACTAATCACAAAGGTTTTGATTAACTGCTCTTTACTGAGATTTAGCTCGAATCGTCCACACATGGCGTTTAATTATTAGTGATGAAACCTCTATTCTAGTCTAATTACAGTCTCTTGAGTAAAAAAGCCACCCCCCTACTTAGGGGGACTTTTTTAAGTATTTGATAAACAACCCGTCCACATTGTGTCCGAGTTGTTTATCAGAAAAAGCGTAGTTACTTCATGGTAACCAGTTCTTCTGCTGATACGGGGTGTATCGCGATGGTGTCATCAAAGTCTGCTTTAGTCGCACCCATACGAATCGCTACGGCAAAGCCTTGTAACATTTCATCTGCAGCTAAGCCGATGATATGACAGCCAACAATTTTTTCCTCTTTACCTTGCACGATGAGCTTCATATATGTTTTAACTTTGTGGCGTGTCATTGCGTGATACATTGGCACAAAATCTGTGTTATAGACTTTAACAGTATCACCGTAAACTTCTTTCGCCTTTTCTTCACTCATGCCGATAGTACCAATAGGAGGATGAGTGAACATAACTGTGGCAATATTATCGTACGACATTTTACGCTCTGGCTTACCACCATATAGGCGATCACCCAGACGACGACCTGCGGCAATGGCAACCGGTGTTAATGGGGCTTTACCAATGACATCTCCAATTGCATAAATACCATCGGCCGTTGTTTTTTCATAATCATCAACAACGATTGTTCCGCGTGGGCTTACTTCAACATGGGTATTTTCCAATCCAATATTGTCAGTATTTGGGCGACGACCGATTGCCCAGATAAGTGAATCAACATCAGTAATGCTTGTACCGTCTTCAAATTCAACAGTAAGCTGCTTGAGGCCATCAGGCCCTTCGCCTTGATCAACGACTTTGCTAATGATTTCATTGTGATAGCGTTTGAGGCCATCATTTTCCATTTGCTGTGAAAGGGCTGCTTGAATTGTGCTATCAAAACCATCCAGCACAGGCCAACCTTGATGTAATATTGATACGTCCGAGCCTAAACCATCCATCAACATCGCAAGTTCCAGTGCAATATAACCACCACCGACAACTACTACTTTTTTGGGTTGTATATCGGTTAACTCCTGAAAGAAGCCGTCTGAATTTAAACCAAGTTCCGCACCTTCGACATTGGATGGAATAATTGGGCGCCCACCAGAAGCAATAACAATGTTATCGGCTGTATACGTTACTGTTTTACCATCAGCAACGACTTCAATGGTTTTATCATCCAGAAACTTTGCAGCTCCGTTAATGACGTTAACTCCTGCACCGCCCAGATAACCGTCATACCAATCGAGGATGCCGTCTATATAGTTTTCACGTTTATCAATTAATTTTTTCCAATTGAGTTTGCCTGCGTCACCATCCAAATCAACATCAAAACCATAATCCTGAGCATCCATTAAACCTTGTGCAATACCTGCGGCATACCACATCACTTTTTTTGGTACACAACCCACATTGACGCAGGTTCCACCCAGTTTTTTATTTTCAATGACCGCAACTTTTGCACCATAAGATGCGGCACGTTCTGCAATTGAAAGACCGCCGCTACCAGCACCGATTGAAATTAGATCGTAATGATTATTCATAAGTATTTCCTTAAAAGATCTCGTTATATAAAATCTCTTTATTTAATAAAAAGTGCCTATAAGTAGGGGGGTGGGATGTATGAATCTACCGTAAAAAGTGAGCCTTAAGCAGACACTTTATCCATTGATTGCATTTTTGCAAATTCTAACATGCGCTGAGTCGATCTAAGTGCTTTTATACGGATGTCTTCGTCAACAAAAATTTCATTTTTGCCACTTTTTAAAACACTTAATAAATTATGCAAGCCATTCATCGCCATCCATGGGCAATGCGCGCAGCTAGTACAGGTCGCGCCATCACCATGCGTTGGTGCAGGTATAAACTTCTTCCCAGGGGCTTCCTGCCTCATTTTGTAGAAAATGCCTTTATCGGTTGCAACAATAAATTCTTTATTTGGCATTTCTCTAGCAGCATTAATAATTTGTGTCGTTGAACCAACAGCATCAGCGAGTGCGATAATCTCCTCTGGAGATTCTGGGTGTACCAGCACACCTGCATCGGGATGCTTTTCGATGAGCTTTCCTAGTGAGCGTGTTTTAAATTCATCATGTACAATACACGCACCTTGCCAGCGTACCATTTCAACACCCGTAACTTTTTGAATGTAATTGCCTAAGTGCTTATCCGGTGCCCATAATATTTTTTTACCTTGTTTTCCTAACCATTTAACCAAATCTAAAGCGATACCTGAGGTAACTACATAATCAGCACGTGCTTTAACATCTGCGCTTGTATTGGCATAAACCACAACGGTGTGATCTGGGTGAGCATCACAGAATGGTGCAAAATCTTCAATCGGGCAACTTAAATCCAGAGAGCATTCTGCCTCCAGTGTTGGCATTAATACACGTTTTTCAGGGGTAAGAATTTTAGCCGTCTCCCCCATAAAACGTACGCCGGCAACAATTAATGTCTTGGCGGGGTGCTCATTACCAAACTTTGCCATATCAAGTGAATCAGAGACATAACCGCCTGTTTCTTCTGCCAGCTCTTGTAACTCCTCATCAACATAATAATGGGCAACGAGTACCGCATCCTGCGCTTTCAAGAGTTTTTTGATCTCTTTTTTGACGGCCTCTTTTTGTTTTGGAGAGTAATGTGGCGTCAAATCTTCAATCTGCGCTGTAGGCGGAACTTTAAATTTCGGAATGATAGGTGCTGTTATTGTAGACATGTCTTATAATCTGGGGATATTTTCTTTGGTTTCAACAGTATATCAACCCATGTCAGATAAAAACACTAGTAAACCCTTGGTTCTCGTTGATGGTTCATCGTATCTATTCCGTGCATTCTACGCCTTGCCATCAAGCCTCACCAGCCCCGATGGTATGCAGACAAACGCCATACACGGTGTATTAAATATGTTGGATAAATTGCGGAGGGATTATCAACCCGACCATATGGCCGTTATTTTTGATGCAAAAGGTAAAACATTTCGTAATGACCTTTTTCCTGAATACAAAGCAACACGTCCCCCAATGCCAGATGAGTTACGCGACCAAATCGAGCCGTTACATAAAATTATTGAAGCTCAGGGGTACCCAATCATCGTCATGCCAGGCGTCGAAGCAGATGATGTTATCGGCACCATGTCAAAGCAGTATGATGGTGATGTAATTATTTCTACTGGTGATAAGGACATGGCACAACTGGTGGATGAGCAAATTAGTTTAATCAATACAATGTCGAATAGCTTTCACGATCGTGCAGGGGTGATTGAAAAATATGGTGTACCACCTGAGCGCATTCGTGATTACTTAGCGTTGATGGGCGATAAGGTCGATAATATTCCCGGTGTGCCTAAGGTTGGTCCTAAAACAGCAGTCAAGTGGCTAACTGAATATGATTCACTCGAAAATATTATGCAAAATGCTGATAAATTTGGTGGAAAAATTGGTGAAAATCTTCGGGCTTCATTAGAGTTTTTACCTCTGTCTTATGAGTTAGTTACAATCAAATGCGATTTAGACTTGGATGTATCACCAGAGTATTTGAGTTTTAATGAGGAAAACAAACAGTTATTAGCCGAGCTGTATCAACAATATGGATTCCGCACGCGTTTAAGTAATTTACAATCACAGTCTGACACTCCCATTCAGTTAAAACCTACGGGTGCTGCTTCTTCAAACGCAGATGAAGAAATTGTCACTCCAGCTGTTGAAGAGATTAAAGACGTTAATTATCAAACTATTCTCACAGAAGAACAGCTAGACACTTGGATAAGCGATTTAAAAAATGCAAAACTCTTTGCACTCGATACAGAAACCACCAGTCTCGCTTATATGGATGCAAGGCTGGTGGGGCTGTCTTTTTGTATTAAAGCAGGTACAGCGGCTTATTTACCGCTAGCACATGATTATGTGGGTGTGCCTCAGCAACTTAACTTTGATAAAACGTTAGCTAAATTAAAACCTTTGCTTGAAGACCCTACCTTGCTGAAAGTGGGACAGAATCTTAAATATGATCGCTCTGTGTTACTTAATCATGGTATTGAATTAAAAGGCATTGCCCACGATACAATGCTCGAATCCTATGTACTGGATTCTGTTTCAAATCGCCATGATATGGATACGCTGTGTGAAAAACACCTTGGCCATACCAATATAAAATTTGAAGATATTGCAGGAAAAGGGAAAAAGCAGCTGACATTCAATCAAATACAAATTGATGATGTTATTCAAGAGAGCGAAGACCCAGACAGAGAAGCCACCATTACACGAGGTGCAGCATACTACGCAGCAGAAGATGCAGATATGACATTGCGCTTGCATAACTTTTTCTGGTCACAGCTAAAGCCACGTCAGGCACAACAACAACTGTATCGTGAAATTGAGATACCTTTGCTTAAAGTATTATCCGATATTGAGCGTAATGGTGTCTTGGTTGATGCTGAAATGCTCGCACAGCAAAGTATTGAGTTAGAAGCTCGAATGAAAGAGCTGGAGCAGGCTATTTATGAATCTGCTGGGGGCGAATTCAACTTAGGCTCACCGAAACAAATTCAGGAAATTTTCTTCAATGAGGATAAACTCAATTTACCTGTCATCCGTAAAACACCCAAAGGGCAGCCATCGACAGCGGAAGATGTTTTACAAGAGCTGGCAGAAGAACATGAAGTACCACGCTGGCTATTAGAACATCGTGGTTTGAGCAAATTAAAATCAACGTATACTGATAAATTGCCACTAGAAATTAACCCTCAAACTGGCAGGGTACATACCTCCTATCATCAAGCTGTTGCGGCGACAGGGCGTTTATCTTCAAGCAATCCTAATTTACAAAATATTCCCGTCCGCAATGCTGAAGGTAGACGTATTCGCCAATCATTTGTTGCCCCTGAAGGTTTCAAGATTCTGGCGGCGGACTATTCTCAAATTGAATTGCGTATCATGGCACATTTGTCGGGTGACGATGGCTTGGTAGAAGCTTTCTCGCAAGGTAAAGATATTCACCGAGCAACGGCTTCTGAAATTTTTGATGTCCCTTTGGATGCTGTTGAAACTGAACAGCGTCGTGCAGCCAAGGCTGTCAACTTTGGTTTAATTTACGGCATGTCTGCCTTTGGTCTAGCGAAACAACTTAATGTTTCAAGAACGGAAGCGGCAGAATATGTGACCAAATACTTTCAGCGTTATCCCGGTGTTAAACATTATATGGAAGACACCCGTGAAAAAGCGAAAGAATCGGGTTACGTAGAGACACTATTTGGTCGTCGCCTATACCTGCCAGAAATTAATGCAAAAAATGCTATGAGGCGTCAATATGCCGAGCGTACAGCAATTAATGCACCAATGCAGGGAACCGCGGCAGATATTATCAAGATAGCGATGATTGGTGTTAGCGATTGGTTACGAGAAGAAACCAGCAAAACAACGATGATTATGCAGGTTCATGATGAATTGGTGTTTGAAGTGGCGGAAGATGAAATAGAAAGCGTTCAGTCAACAATTATTAATCGTATGGTGAATGCAGCTAAACTTAATGTGCCTCTAATTGTTGATACAGGGATTGGGATTAACTGGGATGAAGCACACTAAGAACTAGAACACGGTGATTGATTAAAAATAAAGGAACAACAATAACGCGAGTAACAATAGCAACTGAAGCAATTATCATAAAAAAAGCCCCTAAAGTAGGGGGGTGGCTGTGATAAAAAGCAGCATTTAATTTTATTCAAAAAAAGCACCTCAATGGTTATTTAAAACCGGTGAGGTGCTTAACGCCTAGAATATCTGTACTAAGCCATATTTAGCTATATATTAGGTACGGTCATCAATTTTCACATAATCTCTTTTGTCTTCACCCGTATATAACTGACGAGGTCTACCAATTTTAGAGCCCGGGTCACCCATCATTTCATTCCATTGAGAAACCCAACCAACCGTTCTACCAAGTGCAAACAATACGGTGAACATATTTAAAGGGATACCCATACCAAGGAAGATGATTCCTGAGTAGAAATCTACATTTGGATATAAGTTACGAGCAACAAAGTATTCATCCTCTAACGCTATTTTCTCCAGTTCCATCGCCGTTTCAAGAAGCTTCTTGTGCTCAGGATTATTGAATGTATTTTTAGCAATCATTTCATGACACGTTTTTCTGATAATTTTTGCACGTGGGTCGTAGTTTTTATAAACACGATGACCAAAGCCCATCAATCTGAAACGGTCATTTTTATCTTTGGCTCTATCAATAAAGTCTGAAATGGGCTTTCCAGATTCATTAATTTCAGTGAGCATTTGTATTACGGCTTCGTTTGCCCCACCATGTGAAGGTCCCCAAAGAGAGGCGATGCCCGCAGCAACAACAGCAAATGGGTTTGCTTCAGAACTACCAGCTAAACGTACTGTAGACGTTGATGCATTTTGTTCGTGATCTGCGTGTAATATCAAGATCATATCCAATGCTTTTTCCAGTAGAGGATCAACTTCATAAGGTTCTGAGGGCATTGAGAACATCATGTGTAAAAAGTTAGCACTGTAACTTAATGAGTTTTTCGGATACACAAATGGCATCCCTTTAGAATAGCGATAACTCCAGGCAGCAATGGTTGGCATTTTTGCAATCAAGCGGTGCGCAGCATCCATGCGATCTTCTGGATTATGTACATCTTCATCATCATGGTAAAAAGAAGATAAAGCACCAACAACACCAACCATTGTTGCCATTGGGTGGGCATCGCGTCTAAAACCACTGAAAAATGTTTTCAATTGCTCTTGAAGCATCGAACGTGTACGTATGGATTCTTCAAATTCTTCTAATTGCTTCTTATTCGGTAGTTCACCATTTAATAATAGGTAGCAAGTTTCTAAAAAGGAGCTTTCTTCTGCTAATTGCTCAATAGGGTATCCGCGATATTCCAGGATACCTTTATCTCCATCTAAATAGGTGATTTTACTCTCACAACTAGCTGTTGACATAAAGCCCGGATCATAAGTGAAGTAGCCTAATTCTTTATAAAGGCTACGTACATCCACCGTCATAGGGCCACTGGTAGGTTTATATAGATCAAGCTCAATTTGCTTGCCGGTACGGTTATCAATTAGCGTAACACTATCTCTTTTGGACATACTCTTATTTCTCCAATCTCTTATTCTTAGGGAATTATTTTGTGTGTAATGATATTAACGTGTGGGTAATACCTTCTTTAAACTAACATTTTGATTCAGAACCTCTCCAGCATCAAGATGACATTTTTTTAATGACTTCTACAAAAAAGGCATTATTGCTTATACAGAAATACTAACAAATTCTTGCTTATACGGGTAAAAATCTTTGTAGACCTTAGGGTACCTTATGTAAAAGGGAATGTCTGTCATCATCAACTGTACGACTGTTCATCACATATAAAATATTTTACAACGTACAGACTATTACATAAAAAAGGCCCCATAACGGAGCCTTTTTATTAAGTCATGCAATCATCAGCATGTCTTAGTCTTCATGAGCAGCACCTGCACCTTTAGGTACACGGATGTGTTCAATTAGATCTCGTACATCTTGTGGAACTTCAGCTGTCATTCTAGACACAATATGTGCAATAGCAAAGTTAACTAATGCACCAACTGCACCAAATGCATTTGGAGAGATACCAAAGAACCAGTTCTTATCCATACCACCTAGGAAAGATGTGCCTGGAATAAACATGATTCCTTTATGCTGGAATACATAAAGCATCGTTACGGTAATACCGGCAAGCATACCAGCGACAGCGCCCGTCTTATTTACTCTTGTAGAGAATATACCCATCATAAGTGCAGGGAATAAAGATGAAGCCGCTAAACCAAAGGCAATTGCAACGGTACCTGCAGCAAAATCGGGCGGATGAAGCCCAAGATACCCCGCTCCAAGTACAGCAAATGCCATCGCTATTCGACTGGTGAGTAATTCACTTTTCTCAGAAATGTTTGGAGTAATAATACCTTTCAACAAGTCATGGGATATGGATGAAGCAATCGCAAGTAATAAACCAGCAGCCGTTGATAAAGCAGCAGCTAGACCACCAGCAGCAACTAAGGCAATAACCCAGTTTGGTAACTTAGCAATTTCTGGGTTAGCAAGTACCATGATGTCACGGTCAACTTTAACCATTTCATTAGTCTTTTTATCAGCAGTATACTGAATCCTGCCATCACCATTTTTATCTTCAAACTTTAGTAGACCAGTCTTTTCCCAGTTTTTAAACCATTGTGGACGTTCTTCATAAACTAAGTAATCACCTTTTGCAGGTTCAATAGTTTGCATCAAGTTTAGACGAGCCATCGCACCAACAGCAGGAGCTACTGTATATAGTATTGCGATAAATACTAATGCCCAAGCTGCAGACCTTCTTGCGCCTTTAACGTTAGGCACTGTGAAGAAACGAGTAATAACATGAGGTAAACCTGCCGTACCAAACATTAAGGTTAATGTATAGACGAACATGTTCAATTTACTACCTAAAACAGAGGTGGTGTATTCTTTAAAGCCTATATCTGTCAATGTAGCATCAAGCTTATCTAGTAAGAATGTACCATCTGCCATTGTGCCACCCAAACCAAGTTGTGGTAATGGATTACCCGTTAGCTGGATAGAAATAAATACCGCTGGAACAGTGTAAGCAAAGATAAGTACAACATACTGAGCAATCTGAGTGTAGGTGATACCTTTCATTCCACCAAGTGTTGCGTAGAAGAATACAATCGCCATACCGACATATAAACCCGTATCATAATCAAGCTCCAGGAAGCGTGAGAATGCTACACCGATACCTTTCATCTGTCCGATTACGTAAGTAACAGAAGCAAGAATCAAACAAATAATAGCGACTAAACGTGCTGTTTTTGAGTAGAAACGATCACCGATGAATTCAGGTACAGTAAACTTACCGTATTTACGAAGGTAAGGCGCTAGAAGCATTGCTAATAATACATAGCCACCAGTCCAACCCATCAAAAATACAGAAGCGCCATAGCCATTAAAAGCAATAAGACCCGCCATACCGATGAAAGATGCTGCTGACATCCAGTCGGCAGCTGTAGCCATACCATTCAAAATTGGATGAATACCTTTACCCGCTACGTAAAACTCACCTGTTGATGCCGCACGAGCCCAAACGGCAATACCAAGATACAGCGCAAACGTTAAACCTACTACAATATACGTTAGTGTTTGTAATTCCATTTTATTAATCCTCCTCCAGACCAAACTTGCGATCTAAAGTATTCATACGCCATGCGTAGAAAAATACTAAAGCAACAAAAGTATAGATTGAACCTTGTTGTGCAAACCAGAATCCTAACTTATATCCACCAAGACGGATTTCATTAAGAGGTTCAACAAGTATGATGCCAAATAGATATGAAACGACAAACCAGATAGCCAGACAGAGCATTACCAGTTTTAAATTGGCCTTCCAATAGGCCTGCGCATTGTTTTCCTGCGACATAAACTTCTCCTTGTAGTCTATAAAATCTTGAAAAGCTGCAACTTAAAGCTTTTCAGATTCGAGCAAAGATAGCACACCAACTTGTAAATATCTTTGTTTGATGTTTAATTATTTTAATAATTAAGATTAGCCCTGATTTAGGAGGGTAATAATATCCCTTCATCGTTTTATTGTGTCGGCTAATCATTGGAGCCTTGTTTTTCATACAAGCTATATTCTTATCAGGCTGAAACCTTTGTATGAATAAATATGATGGATAAAGGACTTATTGAGTAAATTAAAGTTGATCAGAATTTTTTAACAATCAGTGTTTCTTTCTAAGAACATAGCATCACCGTAACTAAAAAAACGGTATTTTTTAGCCACAGCATGCTCATAGGCAGACATAATATTTTCATAGCCACTAAATGCAGACACTAACATTAATAAAGTAGACTGGGGAACGTGGAAGTTTGTAATCATTGCGTCGACCACATTAAACGTAAAACCAGGTGTTATAAACAAACGAGTATCACTCGAAAATGGCTTTAGTTTTCCTGTTTCTTGTGCAGCAGATTCTAAGCTACGTACGCTTGTTGTTCCAACAGCAACTACTTTACCACCTCTAGCTTTGCACTGCGCAACAGCATCACACGTTTCCTGACTCACCTCTACCCACTCTGCGTGCATCGTATGATCTTCAAGGTTTTCAACGCGTACGGGCAAAAAAGTCCCTGCGCCTACATGAAGTGTAATTTGAGCTGTTTTTACTCCTTTATCTTTTAAGGCGAGTAATAGCTCATCGGTAAAGTGAAGACCAGCAGTGGGAGCCGCAACTGCCCCTGTTTTTTCTGCAAAAACGGTTTGATACCGTTCTTTATCAGCCTCTGTATCTTCTCTCTCAATATAAGGGGGAAGTGGGATATGCCCATATTGATCAAGTAATTTGAAAATAGACGGGGTATTAGTGACTTTTATTTTATACAGCGCATCATGTCGACCAAGTACTTCTACATTTATGGCATCTTCTAATAAAAGGCACCCCCCCACTTTAGGGGACTTATTTGCACGAATATGTACAAGCGCATGATGATCGTCCAATACCCGTTCAACAAGTACTTCTACTTTTCCCCCGCTTTCTTTAAAGCCATTAAGACGTGCAGGTATAACACGTGTGTTATTGAAGACGAGCAAATCATCAGGGTTGATTAGATCAACAATATCTGAAAATTGTTTATCGTTAATTTCAGCAGGGGAAGTTTTAGAATTCAAATAAAGTAAGCGGCTAGCTGCCCTGTCTTTTAACGCTTCTTGAGCGATAAGCTCTGGAGGAAGCGAATAACTAAAGTCACTCAACTGCATAGAAATGAATCAGGGTTAACGATTATTGAGGGCGTTTTTTTACAACAACACCGGCATCACCACGGATAATTGCTTTGCCGTCGACAAGGCAAGAAACCTTCATTTTTACACGACCCGTTTTTTCATTAATTTCAGCAACTTCAGCACGCGCTGTAACTTCTTCATCAATAAAAGCAGGTTTACGAAAACGCATATTTAATTCAACGAATATCGCCCCCGGACCTGGTAAATCATTGCCTAGGACGGCAGAAATCAAAGAGGCTGACAAAGCTCCATGCGCAATACGCTTGCCGAACATAGTGGTGGCAGCATATTCAGCGTCCATATGTACGGGGTTAAAATCACCAGAAAGCTCTGCGAAAGCATTTATTTTCTCGGCAGAAACGACCATCGTCTTTTCTGCTACCATCCCGATAGCTAGATCTTCGAGAAAGTAGCCTTGTGGATTAATTGTCGTCATAAAATTCACTTCTATAAAGTGGTACCAGTGGTCGGAATCGAACCGACACTCCCAGAGGGAACAGGATTTTGAATCCAGCGCGTCTACCAATTCCGCCACACTGGCACAGATTCAAGCGCCGAAGTATATCATTAGTTTTTTTAAAAAAAAGGGAGAATTGAGATTAAATCAACGTATTTTTACTTTTAAACAGATATAATGAGAGATGAATTTAAAAAAATAGGAGTTAAATATGTTTGGAGAAAATCACGATCTACACCACGAATTCCCTGAATTCAAAGATAAGATTCACGAACTAAAAATGAGTGATGGTCATTTTCAGAGATTATTTAAAGAATATGATGAGATTGTTCATCAAATAACCCGTGTAGAGCAAGAGATAGAAACCCCTTCAGATGAAGTTGTTGAGGAAATGAAAAAGCAACGCTTGCATTTGAAAGATCAATTATATGTTATGCTTAGGTCGAATGATTAATGGCATAATTTACAATAATAAATACACTATACATAAAATAAAAAAGCCGAGTTACTTCACAGTAACTCGGCTTTTTTGATTGCTTGAGACCTTCATGCAAAGACCCCTACTTAATTATATGTTAATTAAGAGATTGCTTTAAGCAATGTAGAGCCCATTTCAGAAGGGTTCAATGTTACATATGCACCAGCCTCTTCAAGAGCATCTATTTTTGATTGGGCTGTTCCTTGACCACCAGAAATAATTGCCCCCGCATGACCCATACGCTTTCCTGGAGGAGCTGTAACACCTGCGATAAAGCCTACAACAGGTTTGGTCATGTTGTCCTTCATCCAAGCGGCACATTCTTCTTCATCAGTTCCACCGATTTCACCACACATCACAACAGCTTCTGTTTCTGGGTCATCATTAAACATCTTCATTACATCAAGATGTTTCAACCCATTAACTGGGTCGCCACCAATACCAACACAGGATGATTGACCAAGACCAAGTTGTGTAACCTGGTGTACGGCTTCATAAGTTAATGTTCCAGAACGTGAAACAATACCAACTTTACCTTTTTTATGTATATAACCGGGCATGATTCCGATTTTCACTTCATCAGGAGTAATAACACCTGGACAGTTAGGACCAACAAGAATAGTTTTGCTATTCATTTTACGCATGCGGTCACGTGTTTTGATCATATCTGCAACAGGAATACCTTCTGTAATGCAAATAACCAAATCAAGTTCGGCATCTACCGCTTCATCTATTGCAGCCGCCGCAAACCTAGGTGGTACGTAAATAACAGATGCGTTCACACCATGCTCTGCTTTCGCATCAGCTACGTTGTTATATACAGGTATACCTTGAACTTCCTGACCCTCTTTGCCTGGCGTAACGCCAGCTACGAAACAATCTCTGCCATAAGCATAATCTAGACATTGGGTAGTATGGAACTCACCTGTTTTACCAGTGATACCTTGTGTAACGATACGTGTATCTTTATTTATTAAAATTGACATTAGTGATAATCCTTACGCTTTAACAGCTGCAGCTATTTTCTCAGCAGCATCTGCCATAGTGGTAGCAGTTTGCAATTTAACATCAGACTCATCAAGAATCTGGCGACCTTTCTCTACATTTGTACCTTCAAGACGCACAACAAGAGGAACGCTCATACCAACTTCTTTTGCCGCTGCAACAATACCTTCTGCGATAACGTCACACTGCATGATTCCACCAAATATATTTACCAGAATGCCTTCTACATTCGGGTTACTAAGCATTATTTTAAATGCCTCGGTTACCTGCTTTGTATTTGCTCCGCCACCTACATCCAGAAAGTTTGCCGGCTCACCACCATAAAGTTTGATGATGTCCATAGTCGCCATAGCTAAACCTGCGCCGTTTACTAAACAACCAATGTTTCCGTCAAGAGAAATATAAGAAAGATCCCACTTGGATGCTTCAATTTCATTCTCATCTTCTTCATCAAGGTCACGGTATGCAACAATTTCAGGTTGACGATAAAGTGCATTTGAATCAATGTTAAATTTTGCATCTAAAGCGATAACTCGCTTGTCACCTGTGATAACAAGGGGATTGATCTCTGCAAGAGAGGCGTCAGATTTTACAAATGCTTCATAGAGACCTGCTAAGAAATCAGCCCCTTCAGCAATAGCTTCATCAGGCATGCCTATTTTTGCACAAACCTCTTCAGCTTCAGCTCTATTTAAGCCTTCTGTAGGATCAACATAAATTTTGATAATTTTCTCAGGAGTCTTTTCTGCAACCTCTTCAATACTCATGCCGCCCTCAGAGCTACACATAAGTACCACTTTTTGAGTCTCACGATCTACCAAGGCACCAACATAGAGTTCATCTGCAATATCTGCACCTTCTTCTATGTAAAGTCTTTTAACTTCTTTACCTTCTGGTCCCGTTTGGTGAGTGACTAATTGCATTCCTAGAATAGCATCAGCATATTCACGAACCTGCTCAATAGAAGTAGCAACTTTTACGCCGCCACCCAAGCCTCGTCCACCTGCGTGAATTTGTGCTTTTACGACCCATACTTTGCCGCCCAATTCTTCCGCCGCTGCTACGGCTTCATCAACTGAGAAGCAAGCTATACCACGTGGAGTAGTCACTCCATATTTTCTCAGGATTTCTTTACCCTGATATTCATGTACGTTCATCTTTTTCTCTGATTAGTGAAATGATTAATTCGTGTTAGAGCTAGTTTTCAGCTAAACACATGGCTTCTTTATAACGAAAGCTATCATACAGACAAATAGCATTGATCGGTAGCAATCAAACTAATAATGCCTATAAAATAAAAATATGGAAAGCCTGTCTAATATTCCGTATTAAACAATAATAGGTATAATGACCTTTCAATTAAATTTTTAGAGATATTTTCGTTATGGGGCGCATTTTTCTTGTTCTCGTTCTGCTGGCAGTCAGCTTGTATGCTGTAAAATACTTTCGGATAAAACTGGATGAATCACAAAAGAAGATAAAAAAGCACAGCCACTCAAGCTCTAAAAAGGAGAATAGAATGGTTAGGTGTCTCAGTTGTGGTTTGCATATTCCAGAAAAAGAAGCGATAAAAAAAGGGGATAAAGCATTTTGCAGCCTGGAGCACGCACAGGAGGAATTATAAGCAATATTGGGGGGGCTAATACTCCAGAGATAATTGTGTCTAATGATCCTTGGGCGACAATACAACTATATAGTGTATATAGGTTAATCCTGGCCGGTATTTTTTTACTTTTAAGTTTAACTGATATCACTGCTATAAAAATTGGTGGTTACAATGAAAGTGTTTTTTCCCAAGCGACCAATGTATACCTTGGATTTGCAGTAATAGGTATATTTCTCTCCCACTTTAGAAAGCCTGCTGCACGTTATCAAATTTACCTAAAAGCCGTATTAGATGTCATTTTTCTCTTAATTATTGCTTACAGTAGCGGTGGCATCACTTCTGGTCTTGGTCTTTTATTGTTATTGCCTGTCGTTATACCAAGTATTTTAAGCCCCGGGCAAGTATCCCTATTACTTTCAGCATCAACGGTTATCGCCTTACTGTGTTTGGAAACCTATCTACATTCTGAAAATATAAACTCAAATAATGAAATTTTTCATACTGGTGTTCTTTCTCTTTTTATAATGGTTATCTCTCTTGTAGCAGGTAGCTGGTTTGAAAAAGCCTCAAAAACAGCAGAGTTAGCTAAACGTCGTGGTATCGATTTAGCAAACCTTTCCCAATTGAATCAGTCTATTCTTGACCAATTACAAACAGGAATTATCGTATTAGACCATCAAGCGTGCATTAGACACTTAAATCCTACTGCTTGGGATATGCTGGGGCAACCCGATGACTGGAGAGAAAAAACATTAAAAGAGTTTGCGCCTGAATTACATGCACACCTTGAATATTGGAGACATAACGTCTCCCCTAAAGTAGCTAGTTACGATATAAAACACTGGAAGTCTACAGAATTTACAATGAGACTTTCTCAACTGGGCATTAAAAATCAAGGCGTTGTACTGATGTATCTTGAAGACACTCGGATGCAACGCGAAAAACAGCAAGATGTAAAAATGGCTTCTTTAGGTCAATTAACCGCAAATATTGCACATGAAATTCGCAACCCATTGGGTGCAATAAGTCATGCAGCTCAATTATTATCAGAATCACCAGACTTGGATAAAGCAGATGAGAGAATGATTCAAATCATTCAAGCTAACTCAAAGCGTATGAATGGGACGATAGAAAGTGTATTAAACCTATCAAGAAAAAGTAATCCAAAACGTGAAAATATTAGGCTCAAGCTTTGGCTTAATGACTTCATCGATGATTTTGTCATGCAGTCATCCTTAAAAAATAACCAAATTAGCTTATTTTTAGATGTTCCCAACGCAACGATACAGTTTGATCCTACTCACTTGCATCAAGTAATGTGGAATTTATGCCGTAATGCAGAAAAATATGCACGTGAAGATGTATCTGAATTACATATAGATATTCAAGGGACACATCCTGCTCATACTAGAGATATCATGCTGAGTATTATTGATAATGGCAAAGGCGTTCCAGATAAAAATATAGACCGACTCTTTGAGCCTTTTTTCACAACCAGCTCAAAGGGCAAAGGAACAGGCTTAGGCTTATTCATGGCCAGAGAACTCTGTTTAAGCAACGGTGCTTCACTCGAATATATAAAACTTCCAGCTGGAGGTGGTTGTTTCAGATTGATTTTTTCACAATCTAAACTAGAAAGCTAAACCGATCATAACAAACTAAAAAGTAAAAATAATAAAGAGAAAACTACAGATGACGCAACGTGTATTAGTAATTGATGATGAGCCAGATATTCGTGAGCTTTTAGAGCTAACACTTCTTCGAATGGGTTTAGAAACAGCTACTGCTGGAACCGTCAAAGAAGGGCTGTTGGAAATTCAAAATTTTCAACCTGATTTGTGTTTAACTGATATGAAACTTCCCGATGGGACTGGTTTTGATATTGTTAGATACATCCAGCGTGATCACCCTCATGTTCCTGTTGCTGTAATAACCGCTTTTGGCAGCATGGAGGCCGCTGTTGAAGCATTGAAAGCAGGTGCTTATGACTTTGTTTCTAAACCTGTAGATTTAGCTAAACTCAGAGATTTAGTACAAACAGCCTTAAAACTTTCGCAAAAGACAAGCCCAAGTATAGGCTCCGAAAATTCAGAATACGATAATAACTCGAACCCCATTATTGGAGAATCACCCGCTATTCAGGTGTTGAAAAAAACAATATCTAAACTTGCTAGAAGTCAGGCTCCGGTATTTATTCATGGTGCATCAGGTACGGGTAAAGAGTTGGTGGCAAAGCAGATACACCTTCAAAGCCCAAGATCATCTGGAGCATTTGTGCCTGTGAACTGTGGCGCCATTCCTGAAAGCCTGATGGAAAGTGAATTTTTTGGTCATAAAAAAGGAAGCTTTACAGGGGCAGTAGAAGACAAGGCGGGATTGTTTCAAGCTGCACATCATGGAACATTATTTCTTGATGAAGTGGCTGATTTGCCATTGAGTATGCAAGTAAAACTATTGCGAGCAATACAAGAAAAAGCCGTCAAACCTGTCGGTGGTGTAGAGGAGATTTCTATTGATACACGCATTTTAAGTGCAACTCATAAAAACCTGGAAGAAGAAGTTGAGAAAGGTCATTTCAGGCAAGACCTTTACTATCGATTAAATGTTATTAAATTAGATGTTCCGTCTCTCGAGGAACGTGGTGACGACATTCTACTGCTGGCAGAACACTTTCTCAATTTAATTGCAGAACGCTGGAAATTGCCTAAAGCAACGCTTTCTAAGGAAGCCATTAAGGTTTTAGCTAATTATCCTTTTCCCGGAAATGTACGAGAATTAGAGAATATTTTAGAACGTGCCTGTACTTTATCAGATGGGGAGTTCATAGAACCAGAAGACTTACAATTGTCTGTAATAAATACCGATGTAAGATCGATCGTTGAAAAGGAGTCTGCTTTAGAGCTGCCATTAAAACAACCAGATTTTTCATCAGGAAATGAAAAAGAACAAATATTACAGGCATTAAATAATACAAGATGGAACAGAACCGCTGCTGCAAAGACACTAGGAATGACCTTTAGACAATTAAGATATCGAATTAAAAAATACGACTTAGATCAACAGCCTTAAAAAAATGATATAACTTAATAAAAAATAGACGTTTTATAATTTGTTTACTATCCTTATCTGACAAGGTAATTTCCCGCTTAAAAGAAAGGATAAAAATACATGCCAGTAAAAAGAACGTTTAATAAAGCAGTACTACTATCGACACTCCCTCTATTATTTGTATCACAAACCGCATACTCTTCTGGTTTTGCACTGATTGAAAACTCTGCATCAGGAATGGGTAAAGCTTTTGCAGGAGCTGCAGCTGCGGCTGAAGATGGCTCTACTATCTGGTTTAATCCGGCAGGTATGGACTATTTAGGTAAAAGCCTAGATGGAAAATCACTGGTTACTCAAGTTGGACATATTGTTTCAGCAAAATTAGAATTTACGGATAAAGGTTCTTCAGCTCCTTCTATCTTGAGGGCACAACCAGCAGGAAAAAATACTAATAAAAGAATCACCAGTCCGATTCCTAATTTATATTATGTAAAGCCTCTTGATGAAAAGTTTCATTTTGGTATCGGAATCAACGGTCCTTTTGGCTCAAAGACAGATTATAACAAAGATTGGTATGGTCGATACCAGTCAACATTAACGGATCTATTTTCTCTTAATGTAAACCCTGCTCTTTCATGGTCAGCCACTGATAAACTGAGCTTGGGTGTTGGAGTTAATGCACAATATGTGAAACTCACCTCGTTGTCTGCTGCTATTGATTCTGTGGGTTTATGTCGAAGTGTCGCTACAGGCACTGGAAATGCACAATTAATGGGGGGTTGTAATGCTGTTTATCCAAATGCAGCGCAACCTGAAACAGATTCTTATAATGAGCTTACAGGTGATAGTGTTTCATTTGGATACAATCTCGGCTTACTTTACCAACCAACAAAGAAAACACGACTAGGACTTAGTTATCGTTCTAAGGTCAAGCACAATGTTGATGGTGAGATTGAGTTTGATTTAGATGAAGGCTTAACTACTCTTGGTCTTAATAATCTTCCAAACCTGCAAGATAGAGACGTAAAAGCAACCGTTGAGTTACCAGACTCTTTATCATTCTCAGTGGCTCATAAAGTAAATAAGAAGCTTGAGTTACTTGGTGATATTACATGGACTGGTTGGAGTTCATTTCATGAGCTAAAAGTGACCGAAGTTGATGGGGAAACAGAAGTTTCAGTTACACCAGAGGAGTGGGAGGATGTTTATCGCGTATCTGTTGGTGCAAACTACAAATACAATGAAAAACTTACCTTGAGAACAGGTGTCGCCTACGATGAAGAACCTATTCCATCAGCAAAATTACGTACACCAAGAATACCAGGTACTGATCGTACATGGTTATCAGTAGGTGCGGGTTATAAGTGGAATAAGCACATGAATCTTGATTTTGGTTATGCACATTTATTCCTAAAAGAAACCGCTATTGATAATCCGGGCGAAAGGGGATATTCAGTTCGTGGTACTTATAAGAGCAGTGTAGATATTCTTAGCGCACAGCTTAACTATAAATTTTAAGGGGTACTTGCAATGAACTTATCTATAAAAACATCAATACAACTAACTGTAACGTTAACATCTGTATTATTTCTAGCGGCGTGTGGTGGGGATTCTAATCACGAATTTTTGCCTATTGAAGCGGCAGAATCTACCCCACCTAATGGGCCTATTTTTGATCCGGCAACAGGCAAACTTCCAACAACAAATGACTTATTTTTTTCAGGGTCTACTGATGGCACATTAAATATTCCAAACACATCAAATAATCCAATCATTCCACAACTCAATACATTGGATGGTTTTTCAACCAGTAATCCAATTATTGCTAATTTTGGTATGGTACTTGACCAATCAAGTTTAACAGTGGGTGATTCAATTAGAGTCTTTCAGGTTTCAAAAGACCTCGCTACAGGTGCAGTGACTGGTATAGAGAGAGAAGCTACAGCAGCAGACTTTACTGCTATGGCAGTTGGGGATGGCTCTACGTTGGCATTGATTCCAAATGCACCATTGGCAGAAAGTACCAGTTTCATGGTTGTTCTGACAAAGAAAATCAAAGGTAAAAATGGTGTGAACGCAGTAAGTGCGAGTGCTTATACCATTGCAAGAAGTGAGACCCCTTTAACAGGGAGTGATTATGAACTTCTAGAACCATTACGACAATCTGTCAACAACCATGAAACTGTAGCTAGTGCTTTAGGTGGTGTAGATAAAGACAGTATCGTATTAAGCTGGTCTTTTACTACGCAGTCTATTACTCCAGTACTGAAAGCAGTAGAAGCAAGTGCTAAAGCTGAAAAGTTAGTCGTTGTTCCAACAGGAAAAACAACGAATGACATAAATAGTAACTTACTTGGTTTAGCCGATGTCTATATCGGTACGTTAGATGTTCCGTATTACTTAGAAGTTCCTACCACAGAGAATCCTACCGCAGCGGTAACAGGTTATTGGAAAGGAGCCAGTGGAAGTTCATTAACTCGCTTCAACCCAACACCTGTTGCTAACACAACATTGACCATACCTGTCATGATGACAATGCCAAAAACGGCTGCACCAGCTGAGGGTTACCCGATTGTGATGTATCAGCATGGTATCACCAGAAACAGAACAGATGTTTTAGTTTACGCTGATGCGATGGCTAATGCTGGTTTTGCCATGATTGCCCTTGATCTCCCTATGCACGGAGCATCTAAGACAATAATGATGGGCGGTACAGAAGTGCCTAATCCGTTCCATGCAAGCAATACACCTTTTGAGGAAACAGAGCTGACATTTGATCTGGACTTAAGTAACAATGAAACAGGTGCCCCCGGCCCTGATGGTGTTATTGATGCTTCTGGCACTCACTTTATTAATCTACAGAGTCTTTTGACTTCGCGTGATAATACAAGGCAGGGTGTAGCGAATCTATTAACATTACGTAAAAGCTTGGGTAGTATTATTAATGGAGCCAATGGCTCTACGGTAAATATTGATACTAGCAAGGTTGGTTTTGTTGCCCATTCACTAGGGGGGGTTGTTGGTACAACTTACTTAGGTGTTGAGACACAATCACTGCCTAGCTCACTCGTTACAACCGGTGCGCCGATTATTAAGATTTTACAAGAATCTGCCACATTTGGACCACGTATTAATACAGGCCTAGAATCTCAAGGCATAACCGGAGATGCTTTATCTGCTTACTACATGGCAGCACAATTTATTGTTGATTCTGCTGACCCTGTTAACTTTGCGACTAAGGCTGCGGCAAAACATCCGATTCATATGATTAAGATTATCGGTGATGAAACTGTACCGAATTCAAGCACAGATAGATTATCTCAGCTGCTTGGAGCGAGTCCTGTAGTTTCAACAACAGCAACTATTGCCCCTGGAAAAGCGGGCGTTGTTACCTTCAACAAAGGCGGACATAGTACTCCTCTCACACCAGCAGGTCCTAATGGTGCACTTGAGTATTTAGATGTATTTACAGAAGCACATACTCAAATGGCGACATTCCAAGGTTCTGGAGGTACAACAATACTTATTAGTAATCCTGAGGTTATTCAGCAGTAAGACTATTTGAGGTTGTTATAAAGCCACCCCCCTACTTTGAGGCCATTATTTAAAAAGGCCCTAAAGTAGGGGGGTGGCTTTTTTTGTTTAAACCAGAATATCTTTTAAATGAACTCTTTCTAAACCATCGCCACTAGCCATTTGCGCTAAAAATAATTCAGCAGTTGCAATAGCATCCTCTAAAGCGCTGTGGGCATTATAGCGTGGTAACCCATACTCGGCTCTTAGGTTAAACAACCGTAAAGAATTAGAATTAAAGCTCTGAGGGAGTTTATCTAAGCGTTTCTTGGCGATAGCGAGCGTATCAACAATAAGTAGTGGCGGTGCATGACCATAGATTTCTCTACAGGCTGCATTAAGAAAGCTTCTCTCAATTTTATCGTAGTGTACTAACAGAACACGTCCTTTCATCTTCTCTAGTATGATAGCTAATACATCGTGTAAGTGTTCACCCGCATGGGCACGATCATCTGTTATTTTATGTATGACAACACTTTCAGGAGGAATTTCACGATTCACCTGAATAAAGTGATGGCTATTCTCACAAAGTTTTATTCTGCCATTTTTAATTAATGTACATCCAATAGACAGAATCGCTTCCTTACTCGCATCTAAGCCTGTTGTTTCAAAATCCAAAGCAAGAAATTCAATCTCTGAAGTGGGTAATTTTAAATCAGGAAAAGGTGTCGATAAGTAATCTTTGAGAATGGCATTTTCTACTTTAGCTAGCAGCTTTTGTCTTTTTTTATCTGGACTAGCAAATAAAGAAAACATTAATGAAGTCTTTCCATGGCTGTTTGTAAGGTACTAACAATTTCAAAAGAGTCTTTTAAATGTCTTCGTTCCAAAGAAGAAAGTTCCTCTGGTAGAACGTAATTATCCGCTGCTTTTCCATTTTCTATTTGCATTGCTTGATGCTTAAGACGTACCGTTGAAATAAACTCAAAAGCATCTTTTAAATCAGCTCTACCTTCTTGGCTAAGCACTCCTGCCACCGCTGCTGCATCTAAACGTTCCTGTGTATTAATGGCGTGCGCACCGGCTTTTAACGCGTACACGCGAGCAAGGTCAATAATAGGAACGACTCCCCTTTTTTTCATATTAAGAGCTTTTTGCTCTGCACCTGTTTTTTCTAAAACAAAGTGTCTAAATAAACCTAACGGTGGACGGTAATGCAATGCATTTCCAGTCATTAAACTAATAAACAGCTCATTTTTCTTTGTTCTTTTAAAAATGCGTTTTTGTAACTCTTCAAGTAATTGTGAATCACCGTAGATACAGCGTAAATCAAAAAATATACTCGCATACATCAAAGGCTTGGGTTCTGGCTCCTCAATCCACTTTCTGAAATAGGTTCTCCATACAGAAAGGGGCTGACGCCACTTCTTATTACTGGCCATAACATTGCCTGGGCAATAAATATAACCACAAGCATCCAAACCATCAGAAACAAAGTTAGCTAATGCAAGAAAGTACTCATCATGTTTTTCTTCATCATAATCATCAGAGAGAATGAGTGCACTGTCCTGATCAGAATGTGCTGTTTGCTCATTACGTGCTTGAGAGCCTGCAATAATAAAAGCATAAGGAACAGGAGCGGGGCCAAACTTTTCTTCTGCCATATGCAGTAAACGCTTGGCTATAGATTCTCCAATTGAACTGATCGAATGAGCAGTATCATCAGCATTAAGTCCGCTTTTGACGAGGCTCACCAATGTTGGTGCAAGTTGCTTGCTTAATACCGTTAGCTCTTCAACAGACTTTGATCGATGAATTTCTTTAATCAGATAAATAGCATTATCACTTTGCTGACGGATAATATCTGCCGCAGTCACTATTGCTGTCGCCTTACCCTCTGTTAATACAGGAATATGGCGAATATTATTTCTGGTCATTGTTAATAAAGCTTGTGATGCTGTCGCTGTAGAGGGCATTGTAATTATATCTCGCGTCATAATCGTATCAACGCTGTCTTCAAGATTAAGTCCCTTTGCGACTACTTTGGTACAAAATTCACGGTCTGTAATAATTCCTTGTATATCGCTTTTATCCTCATCTATGACTAATAGTGCGCTCACATGCTCATTTGTCATTCTCTTAGCCGCCTCTCTAATGGAGGTATTAGATTCTACAATTAATGGTGTTGCTTGTGATAATTCACTGACACGCGTAGAGATTAATGTGCTTTGTTCATTATTACTTATATTTTTAATCGCACTGCGTATACGCACACTTTTCCGTTCAGAAAAGTATTTTCTGACAGATTTTTCTTCTTTTAATAACTTTTTGAAAACAGGTGCTGTAATAACGTAGAGTAGTGAATCTTCAATAGCGACAACTTTACGAGTAACGATACCACCGAGCATGGTTGAGCGGTGGCCTGCCCAGTCTCCTTCAGAAAGTTGGGCGGCGATATTACCCTCCGTATCGTATAGCTCTAAAGCCCCTGTGCGTATTAAATATAATGATTGGTTTTCATCGCCTGGGGTTAATAATGCTTTACCCCTGCGTAAATAGGTAACTTCCAATGTTTTGGCTATGTAATCAAGACACTCTGATGTCAGCTCATCTAATGGAGAACAGGTCCCCAGATATTCTCGAATTTCTAGTTGTTCTATTTCCATGATAATGTTGCCTGAATAAAGTTTAGTATTTAATAGGGAACTCAGCTAAATGAAGTGCGGCCTTATAAGATACAGCAAGCCGTACCTTCATATTACCAGGGCTTACCGTCCCCGTAGGCATTAAACTTATCGTCCAATGTTTTTTATCCCCAGAATCTATCATTTTTACAGCTGGAGATTCCTCGCCAGCAACAATGAGAGACATTGCCGCATCATCTAAAGATGTTTTAGAAAGTAGTTCAATTGCTAATAAACGTTGGTAACTTGGTGGAGATTGAAACTTTAGATGCATTTCCATTCCTACGCCAAGAATCTCACAGCGATCTTCAACAGGCAAACAGTCACCCGTAACAACTAACTTTTTATCTAACTCTTTTTTATCTCCTTCTGAATACATATCTGCGAGGAAATACCCTCCCATCCCTAAAAAAGGAGTCATTAATATTGCAATTAAAAGATGTTTATTCATAAGGTATTGTTCTCAGGTAACTCAATTAGCCATTTATCAGAAAATAGTGAAGTTTATCGTATTCACGATGAAAATAATTATTAACTATGGGATATTACCGCCACGTTTCGATAGTTACTATATTTTTAATTTAATGCTTAACTAAAGATCTTTGCACGAAGAGATATGCTGGATAAAAATGGTTTGAATATCCCAGATTTTTCCTAAAAATACGGTCAATAGCCCTGCTATTACCTTTATTTTTAGAAAAAATTTGGGAATTTGCGCTTACTTTTCTCTCTCCATACTCTTCGTGCAAGGGTATTAACTAAAAAATGTTAACTAAAAGGCACTAACTAATAACAATAGCAGAGCTCCTTATTTAATCTATGTTGTTAGCCCTGAGTCCTTTGGACTCTCCATTCTTATATGAGCTACCCCTTGCTTATGTAAGAACTTTTACCAGACTTCGGTCTGGTTTTTATTTACTTATCTGAGGAATCTAATCCAAGCATTAGAAGCTACAGGTAAAAACCTATTTATAAACTGAATAGGCTTTTTGATGTAGTCCATAATGAGGAGATATCTCCCATTATGGACTACATTTTCTTAACACTTAGAAATGCTCTTTCACGCCTCAGTCATACACTTCTTATTCGTTCATTGTTAAGAAATAGAGACACATTCTATTCTTGTTAGGCGACTAATAAAGATTCAACAACTTAGGATAAATAAGTATCAAAATTAAAAACAGTGCTTTATGCTCAAGTATTGATTTATCTATAGGGTGTAGTAGTGTTTGAGCTGATTGAAACGACAGAACAATTAGAAGAGTTTATTAATAAAATCAGTGATGCAACCTGGGTCGCTATTGATACTGAATTTCTCCGTGAAAAAACCTATTATGCAAAACTCTGCCTCATTCAAATTGAAGCCAATGGTTTAAGAGCCTGCATTGACCCGCTTTCTATTGATGATATCTCATCATTTTCTAAAATTTTACATAACCCAAATATTGTAAAAGTATTACATGCGGCGCATCAGGATTTAGAAATATTATTACAATTCACAGGAGAAGTACCTGCGCCCATTTTTGATACACAGATTGCCGCATCAGTACTCGGTATCGGTGATCAAATGGGCTATGCCAGACTGGTAGAAAATATGCTTGGTGTCAGTTTAGCAAAGACTCAATCAAGAACTGACTGGTCTAAACGCCCTCTTAAACCCGCGCAACTAGAATACGCGATTGATGATGTACGCTATCTCGCCCAAATCTACCCAATAATGGTCAAAAAATTAGAGGAGCAAGATCGACTCAGCTGGCTAAATAAAGACTTTGCCAGAGCCACTAACCCTGAGGTATATGCAAGTAATCCAGATGAGCGCTGGAAAAAAGTCAGAGGCAACCAGGTATTAAAAAGATCTCAACTAGCCATTTTAAAAGAATTGGCAGCTTGGCGGGAAGATAAAGCAGAAAAGTCTGACAGACCCAGAAAATGGATAGTCAGTGATGAAATATTATTGGATTTATCACGCCAGCAACCCTCAAACCTCGCAGAAATAGGAGAGATTAGAGGGGTTAATACAGAAAAAAATAGTAATACGCACCAAACCTGGCTAGACCTGATCAAGAAAGGTAAAAATACCCCTGAGGCAGAGTGGCCCGAGCTACCCAGAAGTAAGAAACCGACGCAAAATCAAAATACACTCATTGATTTATTGATGGTCGTGGTACAAATTCAAGCAAAGAAACACAATATAACTGCCGCTGTTATTGCAACCAGAAAACAATTAGCAACACTCGTACAGTCAGGTGAGACTGTGCTTTCTGATGATTGGCGTGGAGAATTAGTGAATGAACAAATACAAAAAGTAATGTCAGGAGAAATGACCGTTGGTGTCAAAAACTCTGTCGTTAGTTTAATAGAGAAAATAGACACTTGATAAGCATTTAAAACAACACCACCTTATACCCATATTGAATCGACATTTATAAAACCAAATAAGAGTAGAAAGCCAATGGAATCCCCATTAATAGATATTAAAGACCTGCCAGAATTCTCAAAAATACAAGCAAAACACATTGAGCCTGCTCTGGATAAATTACTAGCCGAAGCGCGTAATCTAACGCAAACGCTGCTGGACAAAAACACAGAATATACGTGGGATAATTTAATCGAACCTTTAGAGTCGGCTGATAATAAATTAAACCGCATGTGGTCACCCATTAGCCACATGAATGGGGTCGTAAACTCTCCTGAACTGCGCGATGCATATAATGCTTGTCTACCTAAACTGAGTGAATACAGCACAGAAACGGGACAAAACAAAGCGCTGTTTACAGCAATCAAACAAATTTTAAACAATGCAGATACACTCGGTCTCGATGATGCTCAACGTAAATCACTGGAAGACTCAATCAAAGGTTTCCATTTATCTGGTGTTGATTTAGAAGATGATAAAAAAGAACGCTATGGTGATATCAGTAAAAAGCTTTCAACACTCACCTCTACATTTTCAGATAATGTGCTAGATGCCAGCAACGCTTGGACAAAGCTACTCTCTGACAAGTCTGCACTAAAAGGACTACCAGAAACCGCAATAGAACAGGCAGCCGAAGCCGCAAAGCAGCGAGACGCAGAAGGCTGGATGTTAACGCTGGAATTTCCCTCTTACTATGCCGTTATGACCTATGCGGATGATCGTGAATTACGTGCTGAAATGTACCGCGCTTATAGCACGCGTGCTTCTGATCAAGGTGACAATAAAGCATTAGATAACAGCCAGAATATGGAAAAAATCCTACAATTACGTCAGGAAAAAGCGCAATTACTAGGTTTTGATAGCTACGCCAACCTGTCTCTTGATACCAAAATGGCGGAATCGCCCGAACAAGTACTCAAGTTCCTCTCTGAATTAGCTGAAAAATCTTTGCCATTTGCAAAAAAAGAATACGAAGAACTAAAGCAGTTTGCTAAAGAAGAAGTAGGAATTGACGACCTTAAAGCATGGGATGTGGGTTATGTGAGTGAGAAACTCAAACAGCAGCGCTTTAGTATCAGTGATGAAGACTTAAAACCCTACTTCCCCGTTGATAATGTATTGGCTGGTTTATTTGAGCTAGTAGAAAAGCTCTATAACGTTAAAATTACTCAAAACAAAGCACAAGAAAGTTGGCACCCAGATGTACGTTTCTTTCACATCAATGATAATGATGGCAAACTAAAAGCGCGTTTCTATCTGGATTTATACGCACGCCAAAATAAACGTGGCGGAGCATGGATGGCTGATTTCTGTGGTCGTTTTAAAATGGCAGATAAATTACAGACACCTGTAGCCTTTATGACGTGTAACTCTGCGCCTCCAGCAGGTGGTAAGCCCGCTTTATTTACGCACGACGAAGTGATCACCTTATTCCATGAATTTGGTCATGGCTTACACCACATGATGACACAGGTGGACTATCTCGATATTTCAGGTATCAATGGGGTTGAGTGGGATGCTGTTGAACTTCCTAGCCAATTTATGGAAAACTGGTGCTGGCAGCGTGAAGCCTTGGATATGTTTGCTGCACACTATGAAACGGGTGAAAAAATACCAGATGAGTTATTCGATAAAATGCAGGCAGCAAGACATTTTCTGAGTGCGATGGGCATGGTGCGTCAATTAGAGTTTTCTCTGTTCGACATGCGCATCCACATGGATACGTCTATTAAAACATCGCAACAGATTCAGCAGGTTTTAAACAAAACACGTGATGAGGTGGCAGTAACCCACCCCCCCACTTTCAACCGTTTTCAACACGGATTTTCTCATATATTTGCAGGAGGCTATGCGGCAGGTTATTACAGCTATAAATGGGCTGAAGTATTATCTGCCGATGCCTTTGCCAGATTCGAAGAAGAAGGTTTATTCAATGAAGAGGTAGGCAAAGCCTTCTTAACTGAAATTCTTGAAGTAGGCGGTTCACGCCCAGCGATTGAGTCATTCAAAGCCTTTAGAGGTAGAGAACCCAAGGTAGATGCTTTGCTCAAACATTCTAATTTAACTACATGAGTGAGGCTAACCCCATGCTGAACAATTATGGTGATAAATTCAAAATAGCGAGTTGGAATGTAAACTCGCTAAAAGTTCGTTTATCTCATGTAGAACAGTGGTTAAAAAAAGCACAGCCTGATATTTTAGTGCTACAAGAAACCAAAACAATTGATGAAAACTTTCCCGCTGAAGAGATTCAGGACATGGGGTATCAAGTCGTCTTTTCAGGGCAAAAAACCTATAACGGTGTAGCGATACTCTGTAAAGATGACTATTTAATTGAAGATGTTGTCATGAGTCTTCCCGATTTAGATGACCCACAAAAACGTATCTTAGCGGCAACCATTAATGGTATTCGTATTCTTGATTTATATGTAGTGAATGGTTCTGAGGTTGGCTCTGAGAAATTTGACTATAAACTCCATTGGCTAGAAAAAGTAACGGACTGGATTGAAGAACAAGCAAAACAGTATCCAAAATTTGTCATTTTGGGAGACTTTAATATTGCCCCAAAAGATCGTGATGTACATAACCCCAAGTCTTGGCATGAGAGAATTTTATGCTCGACACCAGAACGAAATGCTTTACAGAAAATTCTCGATATCGGTTTCTCTGACTCTTTCCGTTTATTTGAACAAGACGATGAAACCTATAGCTGGTGGGATTATCGCAGTGGAGGGTTTGATAAAAATATGGGATTACGCATTGATTTAATCTTATCCAGCAAGCTATTAACTGAACAATGTACTGCAAGTTATATTGACTCAGAGCCACGTGGCTGGGAACGCCCATCAGATCATGCGCCAGTCGTAAGCGAGTATCGTAACCTCAAGTAAATCGATGCCTGCTTTCTCAAGCACAGCTTAAACCCGTTTGGAGAAATTCGAATCATCTACTTGCATCATCATTAAAGTGAGATAACCGTTATTAATACGGCGAGACGAGTGGCTTCTAAATCAATGGATGAAAGTTATTCTATTGTTCGTTTATTTGCTGAATTCTAGCGGGGAGATAAGAATTAACGTGCTGACTTTTCTTTCTTTTTCACTACTGGTGTTAGACAAAAACTTGGATATGAGTTTTCAGGGCTAACTAGGCACCCCCCCACTTATAAGCAAAAAATGCCTGAAAGTGGGGGGGTGTACTTTATAAAGTTCAATAAAGCGAATCCGTTAGTAACGGTAGTGCTCAACCTTATAAGGGCCATTTTTATCAATACCTAAATATTCAGCTTGTACTGACGTTAACTCAGTTAAGTTAGCACCTATTTTATCAAGGTGTAATCGAGCTACTTCTTCGTCTAATGTTTTAGGTAACATATAAACATCATTCTTGTACTTCTCACCATGACAGAATAACTCAATCTGAGCTAATACTTGGTTGGTGAAAGATGCTGACATTACGAAGCTTGGATGACCCGTTGCACAACCCAAGTTTACCAAACGACCTTGAGCAAGAAGGATAATGCGGTTACCGCTCGGTAAAATGATGTGGTCTACTTGTGGCTTAATGTTTTCCCACTCGTATTTTTCCATATCTGCAACAGCAATTTCATTATCAAAATGACCAATATTACAAACGATAGACTCATGCTTCATTTGTAGCATGTGCTCTTCATTGATAACATGGAAGTTACCTGTTGCTGTTACAAAAATATCACCCTGTGAAGCCACATCATCCATAGAAACTACACGATAGCCTTCCATTGCTGCTTGAAGCGCACAAATAGGATCAATTTCAGTAACCCATACCGTTGCACCTAAACCACGTAGTGATTGAGCGCAACCTTTACCTACGTCACCGTAACCAAGTACCACGGCAATTTTACCCGCAATCATTACGTCAGTTGCACGTTTGATACCGTCAACAAGTGATTCACGACAACCGTATAAGTTATCAAATTTAGACTTAGTTACAGAGTCGTTTACATTGATTGCAGGGTAGCTTAACTGGCCTTTTTTAACCATCTCATATAAGCGATGAACACCTGTTGTCGTTTCTTCCGTTACGCCCTGAATATTTGGACGAATATTTGAGTACCATGTTGGGTCAGTCTTCAGTTTCTCTTTAATAGAATTGAACATGCAGACTTCTTCTTCGCTGCCTGGATTGTCTAGCACAGAAATATCTTTTTCAGCTTTTACGCCTAATTCGATTAAACCCGTTGCATCACCACCATCATCAAGAATCATGTTTGGTGTACCACCATCATGCCACTCAAAAATTTTGTGGGCATAATCCCAGTATTCATCCAATGTTTCGCCTTTAACAGCAAATACTGGAACACCAGATGCTGCAATAGCTGCAGCAGCATGGTCTTGTGTAGAGAAGATATTACACGTTGCCCAGCGAACTTCTGCACCTAATGCTGTTAAGGTTTCGATAAGAACAGCAGTTTGAATGGTCATATGTAGAGAACCCGCAATGCGAGCACCCGCTAATGGTTTTTCAGTACCATACTTTTCACGTAATGCCATTAAACCGGGCATTTCATTCTCTGCAATATTGAGTTCTTTACGGCCCCATTCTGCGAGTGTGATATCAGCAATGATGTAGTCTTGAGATTGAGTCATTATATTTCCTAATTATATTTAAATAAAAATCTAGGAACGCCGTTATAAATTATTATAGCTATCTCTCTGAGCCTCCCATTCTCACTAAGTAAGTGGTCTTGGTGCAGCGTCCCTCAGAGAGATAGAAAATGAGTTTAGATACTCGCTTTAAGCACTTCGGCTTTATCTGTCTTTTCCCAAGGTAAATCAATATCTTCACGGCCAAAATGACCGTAAGCAGCAGTTTGCTGGTAAATAGGCTTTAACAAATCAAGCATAGTCATAATGCCAAATGGGCGTAGATCAAAGTGCTCACGAACCAGTGCTTCAATCTTCTCGTCAGAAATTGTGCCCGTACCGAATGTTTCGATAGAAATGGAGGTTGGTTCAGCAACACCAATAGCATAAGAAACTTGAATTTCACAACGCTTGGCAAGACCCGCAGCCACAATATTTTTAGCAACATAGCGACCTGCATATGCAGCAGAACGATCAACTTTTGATGGGTCTTTGCCAGAAAATGCACCGCCACCATGGCGTGCCATCCCGCCGTAAGTATCAACAATAATCTTACGTCCTGTAAGACCACAATCACCTACCGGTCCACCAATAACAAAGTGGCCTGTGGGATTAATATGGTATTGTGTATCAGCATTTAACCACTCAGCAGGTAAAACCGGCTTAATGATCTGTTCCATAACTGCTTCTTTAAGATCAGCCTGACTAATATCAGGGCTGTGCTGTGTAGAAAGTACCACGGCATCAATAGCAACTGGTTTATTACCTTCATAACGAAAGGTAACTTGGCTTTTGGCATCTGGGCGCAAGAAATCAAGCGTCCCATTTTTCATAAGTTCAGCTTGTTTGGCCACTAAACGATGTGAATAGGTAATCGGAGCAGGCATTAAAACATCCGTTTCATCACTTGCATAACCAAACATTAAGCCCTGATCTCCAGCACCTTGTAATTCTTTTTCCTCACGATCAACGCCCATGGCGATATCGGGCGATTGTTGACCTAGTGCATTAATAACGGCACATGAGTCTCCGTCAAAGCCTATATCAGAACTGGTATAACCAATGCTTTTTACCGTATCTCGTACAATTTTTTCGTAGTCTACGACAGCGCTTGTCGTTACTTCTCCAGCAAGAATAATCATGCCCGTCTTAGCCAATGTCTCACAGGCTACACGTGCATTGATATCTTGTTCTAGAATTGCATCAAGGACAGCATCAGAAATTTGATCTGCCAACTTGTCGGGGTGACCCCCAGAAACCGACTCGGATGTGAATAAATGATTCCCAGCCATATTAAGTTCTCCTTAAATATTAGCTGAGCGTCGTTTCATTTCCACCATACAGTCTTCACGGCTGTGTAATTAGCTTGAGCCTAGTCTAATATTTTTTATCGTATAAAAAATATCGGATCGCAACGCTCCTCAAGCAAGGGGGGAGGATTCTATCGTAAAAAAATATTAATTTCTAGTATCCCAAAGATAAAAGAGCCAGTATCAGAAGATAGTAAGTATAGCGCTGATAAAAGGTTGCTCAGCCAGGCTAAGTCCCTCACAATATGGTCACTAAAATTTTCTAGTCTATTTTTGAATGCTAATGGTATCTTTTATATAAGCAGGAAGCTGTTTAGATGTTTTTAACTGTTTTTAACCAATTAGCGTCGTTTGCCAACAATAAAAACTATTGTTGCTGTTGTTGTATTGATATGCTGAATCTACCTATTTAACTGGAATTAAAATAGTATGCAGGAAGCTAACACTGATTTTAAAAAATATCAGCACACATTAACTTGTAACTAAAATAGGTGAAAAGAGATAATTGATAACAGAATATGCCGTCTATCTTTTCTGTTATTTTAACCATCAGGTTTTATAAGCTGTTTTTATTATGCTCGGTTTAGAATAATATTCTGTTGATTTAAAGCCAAAACAATCCAAGGAGAGCTTAATGTCTAATCGCACAACTCTGGCTAACGCCATCCGTGCACTTACCATGGACGCCATACAAATCCCAAACTCTGGACACCCTGGTGCACCGATGGGAATGGCAGATATTGCCGAAGTACTTTATAACGACTTCATGAAGCACAATCCAGCCAACCCTAACTGGGTTGATCGTGACCGCTTTATCATGTCCAATGGACACGGTTCAATGTTGCCGTATTCTGTTCTTCATCTAACCGGCTATGATTTATCCATTGATGATCTTAAGTCTTTCCGTAAGTTACACTCTAAAACACCGGGTCATCCAGAATATGGTTATGCGCCAGGCATAGAAACAACCACAGGACCACTCGGTCAAGGTATTGCCAATGCCGTTGGTTTTGCTTTGGCAGAAAAAGTCATGGCTGCACAATTTAATAAAGATGGCCATGAGATTGTTGACCATAACACCTATGTCTTTTTAGGTGATGGTTGTTTAATGGAAGGCATCTCTCACGAAGCATGTTCTTTAGCGGGTTCGTTTGGTTTGGGTAAGCTGATTTGTTTCTACGATGATAATGATATATCTATCGATGGTAATGTGGATGGTTGGTTTATTGATAACACACCAAAGCGATTTAAAGCTTACGGCTGGCACGTACAATCTATTATCGGTCATGATTCAGATGCGATTAAAACCGCAATACAAGCAGCAATTGATAATCCCGATAGACCTTCTTTGATTTGCTGTAAAACAATCATCGGTAAAGGTGCGCCGAATAAACAAGGTGGACATCATGTTCACGGTGAAGCTTTGGGTGCTGATGAAATTGCCGCTACCCGTAAAAACCTTGGCTGGAATCACCCTCCGTTCGAAATTCCTGAGGATGTTTATGCAGGATGGGATGCTAAAGAAGCGGGTGCAGCGGCGGAAAAAGCATGGAATACTAAATTTGCAGCTTATAAAGCCGCATACCCTGAAGAGGCGGCTGAATTTGAACGTCGTATGGCAGGTGAGCTTCCTCCTGAGTGGGATAAATTTGCAGCAAAAGCAATCGCCGATATTAATGAGGCAGCTCCAACGCAAGCAACACGAATTTCATCAAAAATGTCACTGAATGCGTTCTCACCTATGTTGCCTGAGTTACTTGGTGGTTCTGCTGATCTAACGCCATCAAATAATACGTTTAGTGAAACCAGTATTAAAATCAACGATAATCATGGCTCTAAAAAGATGAATTTTGCTGGAAACTATATCTCGTACGGCGTACGTGAATTTGGTATGTCAGCCATTATGAATGGTGTTGCCTTGCATGGAGGCTTGCTCCCTTACGGCGCAACCTTCCTGATGTTCTCAGAATATGCGCGTAATGCCTTACGTATGGCTGCACTTATGAAGATTCAAAGTATCTTTGTTTATACGCATGATTCAATTGGACTGGGTGAAGATGGCCCAACACACCAAGCTGTCGAGCAAATTCCAACTTTGCGTATGATTCCCAATATGTCTGTGTGGCGTACCTGTGATGCTGTTGAAACCGCAGTCTCTTGGAAGTATGCGATAGAAAGAAAAGAGGGGCCAACCACACTTATTTATTCTCGACAGAATCTTGCGCACCAACCGCGCTCAGCAGAACAAATTGCTAATATCGAAAAAGGTGGTTATATTCTGGTGGATACCGATGGAACACCTGATGTTATTGTCATTGCAACAGGCTCCGAAGTTGATCTAGCTGTTAAGGCAGCGGAAGCATCAGATAAAAAAGTACGTGTTGTCTCAATGCCTTCAGTCGATAGATATGAGGCACAAGATGATGCTTATAAAGAGTCAGTCTTACCGGCTGCTGTAACAGGTCGTGTAGCTGTCGAAGCCGCTATTATGGATGGATGGTGGAAGTATGTTGGTAGCAACGGTAAAGTGATCGGTATGACCACGTTTGGTGAGTCGGCTCCTGCACCGGAGTTATTTGAATACTTTGGCTTTACGGTAGACAACGTGGTTAACGCTATTAATGAAGTAGCCTAAACACATTATTCAACATGCCTCGATTAAATCGGGGCTATTGCTTTAATTTTTATTTTTCTAAGGAGAACCCCATGGCAACAAAAATCGGGATTAACGGTTTTGGACGTATCGGACGTATGGTATTTCGTGCAATTAAAAAAGACTTTCCTAGTCTTGAAGTAGTTGGCATCAACGATTTGCTAGATAATGACTACCTTGCATATATGCTTAAATACGACACTGCTCACGGTCGTTTTGATGGTGAAGTAACCGCTGTGGATGATACATCTTTTACCATTGATGGTAAGAAAATTCGTTTAACCGCTGAGCGTAATCCTGCTGACCTTAAATGGGGCGATATTGATGTTGATGTTGTTCTGGATTGTACTGGTTTCTTCCTTACAGAAGAAAGTTGCCAGGCACATATTGATGCTGGTGCAAAAAAGGTTGTGCAATCTGCGCCTTCTAAAGATGGCACACCGATGTTTGTATATGGTGTAAACCATGAAGAATACGCCGGTCAGGCGATTATTTCTGCTGCTTCTTGTACTACGAATTGTCTCGCACCAGTTGCTAAAGTGATCAATGATAATTGGGGGCTTAAGCGTGGTTTAATGACAACAGTACATGCTGCTACCGCTTCACAGAAAACAGTGGATGGCCCATCAGCGAAAGATTGGCGTGGTGGACGTTCTGTCTTTGAAAATATCATCCCATCATCAACAGGTGCTGCTAAAGCCGTAGGTGTTGTTCTTCCTGAGCTTAATGGTAAGTTGACAGGTATGGCTTTCCGTATTCCAAGTGTTGACGTTTCAGTCGTTGACCTTACGTGTGAATTAGATAAACCAGCAACTTACGAAGAAATTTGTACAGCTATTAAAGAAGCTTCTGAAGGTTCAATGAAAGGCACATTAGAGTACACAGATGAGAAAGTTGTCTCTTCTGACTTCCGTGGTGTAAGTGCTTCTTCAATCTTCGATGCAGGTGCAGGTATCGCACTTGATGACACCTTCGTTAAAGTCGTTTCTTGGTACGACAACGAATATGGTTACACCTGTAATATGCTACGTTTAGTTGACCATATTGCCTGATAATCTTGGCTACTATTTGGGTTTGGTTTTAAACCAAATGTCTAGTAAGTAGAAATACATTAGTGGGTATGTTTAACATACCCACTGATTGATTAAATAAACACACTGATTCAGCCTTCTGAAAAAAACCCTTATAAGTAGGGGGGTGGCTTTTGGGGTAATTAGTTTCTTTATTTAATCAATCTAACTATTTATAGAGGATTTTTCGTGTCTGTAATCAAAATGACTGACTTAGACCTTGCAGGTAAGCGTGTTCTTATTCGCCAAGATCTCAATGTGCCAATAAAAGATAGCAAAGTGACTTCTGATAAGCGCATTCGTGCATCTTTGCCAACCATTCAAAAAGCATTGGCAGCAGGTGCAAAAGTTATGATTATGTCTCACTTGGGTCGCCCTGTTGAGGGTTCTCCCGAGGAGCAGTTTTCACTTGCACCTGTTGCAAGTCATATGAGTGGACTTTTGGGAACAGAGGTTAGATTAGTATCTGATTACTTGGAAACTACACCAGAGATTGCTGAGGGAGAAGTCGTTTTATTAGAAAACGTACGTTTTAATAAAGGCGAGAAAACAAACGATGAAGCACTCTCAAAGCAATACGCTTCGCTATGTGATATCTATGTAATGGATGCATTTGGTACAGCACATCGCGCACAAGCTTCTACTCACGGTGTGGGTCAGTTTGCGCCTACCGCAGCTGCCGGCCCTCTGCTTGCAGATGAGTTAGAAGCACTTGGTAAAGCACTGGATAACCCTGCTCGTCCGATGGTTGCATTAGTGGGAGGCTCTAAAGTATCTACTAAGCTAACTGTATTAGAATCCTTATCAAAAATTGTAGATCAGCTAATTGTAGGTGGTGGTATTGCGAATACATTTATTGCGGCTGAAGGGCATAATGTTGGTAAATCACTTTATGAAGAGGAATTAGTTGAAACCGCCCAAAATTTAAAAGTATCGGCACAAGCAAATGGCGGTGATATTCCAGTACCCGTTGATGTTGTTTGTGGCAAAGAGTTTTCTGAAACTGCCGAAGCCACTGTTAAAAATGTAGATGAAGTTTCTGATGACGATATGATTTTTGATATTGGCCCTAAATCAGCCGCTGAACTTGCAGAAGTGATTAAAAATGCTGGGACTATTGTCTGGAATGGCCCTGTAGGTGTGTTTGAGTTTGATCAGTTTGGTGAAGGAACTAAAGCAATCTCACTGGCGATTGCAGAATCTAGTGGATTTTCAATTGCTGGCGGAGGCGACACACTCGCTGCTGTTGATAAATACAATATTGCCGATAAAGTTTCATATATCTCTACAGGTGGTGGTTCTTTTCTGGAGTTTTTAGAAGGTAAAAAACTTCCCGTAGTTGCCATGCTTGAAGAAAGAGCGAAGGCTTAATACGCTCGCCATAATACCAATGAAGGCTTTGACAAACCTGCCGAGTGTGTCAATTTCAAGGCGCACAGAAAGCGGAGTTTACACAAAGTAAATGAGCATTTTGAGCCCCACGTAATGCAGAAACTGGCTCGCACGGGTAGTTTTGCAAAGCCTTCCAATATATCATCCGATTTTTACACGTATAAATAAACTATGAGACGAACAAAGATAGTCGCCACAATGGGACCTGCAACCGATACACCTAAATCGGTAGAGGCAATGATTCGAGCAGGGGTGGATGTTGTTCGTGTCAATTTTTCACACGGTGAAGTCGAAGACCATATACGTCGTGTCAATATGGTGCGAGAGACGGCTGAGAAAATTGGCTCAGAAGTCGCCATATTAGGTGATTTACAAGGACCTAAAATTCGTATCGATCGTTTTGTAAATGACAAAGTCACCATCAATGCAGGTGACTCATTTATCCTTGATGCAGGCTTAGATAAATTTTCAGGCACACAAGAAAGAGTCGGTATTGCCTATAAAAATCTTCCCAACGATGTGTATAAGGAAGATGAGCTTTTATTAGATGATGGTCGAATAGTACTGCTAGTCACAAGTGTTCAGGGACAAGAAATCCACACCAAAGTTATTGTCGGAGGAGAGCTTTCAAATAATAAAGGTATCAATAAGCGTGGCGGTGGAATTTCTGCGGAAGCATTAACTGACAAAGATAAAGAAGACATTAAAACAGCTGCTAAAATTGATGTTGATTTTTTGGCTGTTTCATTCCCACGAAGTGCTGAAGATTTAAACTATGCACGCCAGTTAATGCAAGAGGCAGGGGGTGATGCTGCAATTGTTGCTAAAGTAGAGCGTGCAGAGGCTGTAGAACAACCCGTACTGGACGGCATTATCAATGCTTCTGACGTTATTATGGTTGCCCGGGGTGATTTAGGTGTTGAAATTGGTGATGCTAATTTACCCTTGATGCAGAAAAAATTAATTAAGCGGGCAAGAAATCTTAATTGTGCGGTGATTACTGCAACACAAATGATGGAAACCATGATTGATAATACGATCCCTACTAGAGCGGAAGTATTTGATGTGGCAAATGCAGTTATGGACGGTACCGATGCAGTAATGCTTTCTGGTGAAACCGCAGTAGGTAAACACCCTGAAAAAGTAGTTTCTGCAATGGCTGCAATATGTCTTGAGGCAGAGCAATCAGCCTCACAGAAAAAATCAAGACATCGTATTGGCAAGCACTTTCAGCGTATTGATGAAGGAATTGCAATGTCAACAATGTATGTTGCTAATCATATGGACATAAAAGGCATAGGTGCTTTAACAGAGTCCGGTTCAACACCTTTATGGATGTCACGCATAAGTTCTGGAATACCCATTTATGCAATGACAATACATAAAAAAACATGCCGTAAAGTATGTATGTATCGAGGCGTCTATCCTGTGTGGGTGAATGAAGCATTAACTGGACCATTTCAAGCCAATCGCATTGCGGTGGAACACTTGGTTGCAGAAAAAATTGTTAAAGAGGGTGATTTAGTCATCGTTACCAAAGGTGATTTACTCGGTACAGGATCAGATGGTGGAACCAATCAAATGAAAATAATACGAGTTGGAGAACATCATTATAATCAATTAACTGAGGATAACCTGTAATCTATATGGTAAATAGTACACCGGACTCACAGCACAGCTAGTAATTCATTTGTTCTTATTAGCCTAGCTTATTTATAATTTTACAATACTTAAATAATTTAAAGGAGGTTTTTAGTGGCCCTGATTTCAATGAGGCAACTGCTGGATCATGCAGCAGAAAATGGTTATGGTATGCCAGCATTCAACGTAAACAATATGGAGCAAGTGCGTGCCATCATGCAAGCTGCAGATGAGACTAACTCACCTGTTATTTTACAGGGTTCAGCCGGTGCACGCGCTTACGCTGGTGAACCTTTCTTACGCCATTTGATTACTGCTGCGACAGAAATGTATCCACACATCCCTGTGGCAATGCATCAGGATCATGGATCTGAACCAGCAATATGTTTGCGCTCTATTCAATCTGGTTTTACATCCGTAATGATGGATGGATCACTTGAAGCAGATATGAAGACACCTGCAAGTTTTGAATACAATGTGAGTGTTACCGCAGAAGTGGTAAAAATGGCTCACGCTGGTGGTGTTTCTGTTGAAGGTGAGTTGGGCTGTCTTGGCTCTCTTGAAACGGGAGAAATGGGTGAAGAAGATGGCCATGGTGCTGAAGGTAAGCTTGATATGGACATGCTGCTAACATCTGCTGAAGAAGCGGCTGAGTTTGTAAAAGCAACCAATGTTGATGCATTAGCCATTGCTATTGGTACATCACATGGTGCTTACAAGTTTACAAAAGAGCCTGATGGTGATGTTTTACGTATTGATCGTATTAAAGAAATTCATGAACGCCTTCCCAACACTCATTTAGTTATGCATGGTTCTTCATCTGTCCCTCAGGACTGGTTAGAAGTCATCAATAACTACGGTGGAGACATGGGACAAACCTATGGTGTTCCCGTTAATGAAATTGTTGAAGGCATCAAAAATGGTGTTGCAAAAGTCAATATCGATACAGATTTACGTATGGCTTCAACAGGTTCTATTCGTAAATTTATGGCTGAAAACCCCTCTGTTTTTGATCCACGCAAGTACTTAAAAGAATCAACTAATGCAATGCAAGAAATCTGTAAAGCACGTTTTGAGTCTTTTGGTTGTTCGGGTAATGCGTCGAAAATTACACCTATTTCACTGGATGTTATGTCACAGCGTTATGCAGCAGGCGAGTTAGATCAAAAAGTAACGTAATTAAACAACATCATTTTTATTAGTAAGAGACCTTTGTACAAAGGTCTCTACTTATTTATTTGCTTGGTTCTTTCTTTTTTGAACGTTGTACTTCGATGATGCTGATTGTTAGGAGATTTTGATAAACCACCGAGCATGTTAATTTCAAGGCGCAACGCAGGATTTGGCTCGCGCAGATGGTTTTGTAAAGCCTTTTGTTATTTGTGTTTTATTTTAGGATTAATAGTGAGAATGGGTATTCAAAGTCACCCTCTTTATATACGGAGAAGCCTGCTATTCCAGAAAAAATAAGGCCACCGATACCTGCCATAATAGCAAGAGGGAATAAAGGCTTTATGATGGCGGATAGCAATACAAAAATAAAAATAATTAATAAGATAGTAAGCTGAAAATTGATGGCTTTTTTACCTTGTTCATTAAGGTATTGGCTGTCGTCTTTTTTTAAAAACCATACAATCAACGGACCAATTACTAAGCCAGGAGCCAGCAACAAACCAATTAAAGCTGCCGCATGTATTGTACTGGCCCAATTACGTTCTTCTGGGGTTTGCGGTAGTAAATCATTGTTCATTGTGTATTCCCTGGCTTCGTCATGTATATCTAGTTGGTATTGATGTTTTATCAGGTAACTATATTAGGCACTATCTAGTGATAACTTTTGATGATGTCGCGGTTATCGGAATTTATCCAGCACTGCTTTTATCTTTGTTATAATTAAGTCAAATTCATGTTTTTCAAGGTAAAACAGATGAAAATCTTATCATGTTGGTTAGTTATGCTTTCTTGTGCTTTTGCAGCCTCCGCAACGGCAGAGGGTTTTTATAAGTGGAAAGATGCACGTGGACATATTCAATACGGTGATCAACCCCCTGCAAATGTAAAGGCAGAACCAATGAAGCTGCCAAAATTAACGGTAATAGAAAACTATGCTGAACAATGGAAGCCTGTAGCTTTCCCAGATGAGTCTGCTAATTATCAGCAACAAGTTGGGCAAAATAAAACAGGTTCAGCTTATACGTCGCTAAAATTTATTGCTCCTAAGGCGAATCAATCAATCCGTGCAAATGATGGTGATGTTTCTGCAATTATTAGTCTTAAGCCGGGGCTTAAAAGTGGTCATGTGATTGCTTTCTCAATTGATGGAAAGGAGGTGGCTAAGGGTAAGTCTCGTACAAATAACTTTGTTAATTTACCGCGTGGTTCTCATACAGTGGTTGCAAAAGTGATGGATCAGAAAGGTAAAGTGCTAAAGAGCCAGTCGGTTAGCTTTACGGTACTTCGTTTCTCTAAACTCATCAATAAAAAGTCTGTAATGAAAAAAGTAAATCAAAACCAGAATGTCGTTAATCCAAACCCTAATCAATAAAAAAACTGCCCCAAAGTGTGGGGGTGTAAAATAAGTTAACAATTTCATCCTATAGTTGGATAAACAAAAAGACCAATCGAATGATCGGTCTTTTTTTATTTTAAAAAAGTGCCCCAAAGGTGGGGGGTGGCACTTGCCATATTTAACGGGCCTTGTAATAACTGAGCGATAAATTGCTAATAGTTACCTCTCTATTTAAATACCACCTTCGGTGAGTTTCTCTGGATTCAGCAACGTCTCCAGTTCTTCTCGAGAAATATCGGTATTTTCTTCTGCTACATCAATAATAGCGAGTCCTTCTGCATAGGCTTGTTTGGCAATTTTTGCTGCTTTTTCGTAGCCAATAATTGGGTTAAGTGCAGTAACTAAAATTGGGTTGCGGGTTAGGGCGCTTTTGAGGTTTTCTTCTCTGACCGTAAATGTTGCAATGGCTTTATCTGCAAGTAATTTACTTACGGATGCAAGCAATTCAATGCTACTCAGTAAATTTTGTGCAACCAGTGGTAACATCACATTGAGTTCAAAATTACCTGACTGTCCTGCGATAGCAATCGTTGTGTCATTACCAATCACTTGTGCACCGACCATTGCTGCGGCTTCTGGAATGACTGGGTTCACTTTTCCTGGCATGATTGATGAGCCTGGCTGAAGTGCTTCTAGCTCGATCTCTCCCAGTCCTGCTAATGGGCCGGAATTCATCCAGCGTAGGTCGTTGGCTATTTTCATGATAGAAATAGCTGTAGCTTTTAGCTGACCTGATAGCGATACAGCAGTGTCTTGTGTTCCTATATGGGTAAAGAAATTATTGGCGGGTGTGAAATCAATATCCGTTAAGCCAGAAAGCTCACGACAGAATTCAGCAGAGAAGTTAGGGTGTGCGTTAATCCCCGTACCAACCGCTGTGCCACCTTGTGCCAGGCTTTGAATAGAGGGTTGTAAAGCTTCCAGTCTTTCAATATTAAATGCAATTTGATCAGCCCAGCTCTCAAGACCCTGACTGAGTCGAACAGGCATTGCATCCATTAAATGAGTGCGACCCGTTTTGATATGATGTTTGACGCTATCAGCTTTGGTGCGTGTTTCAGTTTCTAAATGACGTAGCGCAGGCAATAGTTTTGTATGTAGAGCAATGGCAGCACTCACATGAATCGTAGTGGGTATAATGTCATTGCTACTTTGACCGTAGTTAACATGGTCATTAGCACCGACGGTGTTGCCATATGCCTTGCTTGCCAAGTTTGATAATACTTCGTTGGCATTCATATTTGTACTTGTGCCTGAGCCTGTTTGGAATATATCGACAGGGAAGTGAGTCATTAGGTCATCTGACAACAAGAGTTTATCAACAGTTTCTTCAATCGCTTTACCCATCGCAGCTGGTATCAATTCAAGTTTAGTATTTGCTCTGGAAGCTGCAGCTTTCACAATTAATAGTGAGCGAATAAATGATTCGGGCATGGTTTGCCCACTGACGGGGAAATTATTAATAGCACGCTGAGTTTGTGCTGCATATAGTGCATCAACGGGAACTTCTAGTTCTCCCATACTATCTTTTTCAGTTCTTGTCTGTGTCATTGATTGTTTGTCTCCATTAAATGTAATTAGGGTTATGAGTCATACTGTCTTGAAAATAGTGGCTGATTATCCGCAGTTCTCTATACAGCTCTGCCACTTGATTTTGACTGTTTGTGCAATCTGCAAGTTGTTGCAGGGCTTGTAGCGGTAAGTAAATTTGATCAAGGCAGGTACAACGCCAGTGACCAGGGACGTAATCATCAGCAATTGTGTCAATAAGTAATTGAAATTGACCAATATAGTGTTTACGTTGAGACTGTATGCTTTCATTTGTGGATGGTTTGATAAGCAAGTATTGTCTTAATAGATTAGGAGTATCTGGGGTTTTACCCCAGCGGATATAATCACGCAGTTTTAATAAATCGTTACTCTTAAGGTCTTGCTTGTCTGAAAAAGGCATAGATTTTCTATTTTCGTAGTGAAATATCACAAAGAATATTACTAATATCTGACTTAAATGCAAATGATAATTATTATTAAAAGTAGTGGTTGATTTTGTTCGTGAGACGTATACAAAGATCTCAGTGGTGGTTTAATTGTTGTATTATCGCCCCCGTCTGTATTAAGTAGATAAGATTTCACGCTAGGAAACCATAAAAGATGTCTAAATTAGTTAATCCACACGGTGGTAAAGGGCTTGTTTCTCTTTTGTTAACAGGAGAGGCAATTGAAACCGAAAAATTGCGTGCAGCGAATTTGCCGCAGGTTACGTTATCTTCTCGTGAAATGGGTGACACTATTATGTTGGGTATTGGTGGTTTTACGCCACTTGAAGGTTTTATGACAAAAGCAGATTGGACGGGTGTTTGTCATGATATGAGAATGGAAAACGGCTTGTTTTGGCCAATTCCAATTACGTTGTCTACGGACAATATTACCGCTGACTCTTTACGCGATGGTGATGAGATTGCCTTGCTCAGTGAGTCAGGTGAAATCATGGCTACAATGGTTGTTACCGAAAAATACCGTATTGATAAAGAACTAGAATGTATGACCGTTTATAAAACAACGGAAATGAATCACCCTGGAGTAAAAATGGTGATGGAGCAAGGTGATGTTAACCTTGCAGGTCCTATTAAGGTCCTTTCAACAGGTGATTTTAAAGAAAAATATGGCAAAGAATTTATGACACCAGCTGAAACCCGTGCCTATTTTGAAGAAAAAGGCTGGTCTACGATTGCTTGTTTTCAAACACGTAATCCTATGCACCGTTCACATGAGTATCTTGCGAGAATTGCAGTAGAGATTTGTGATGGTGTATTAATTCATTCATTACTGGGGAATTTAAAGCCCGGTGATATTCCTGCTGACGTACGTTCTAAAGCAATTAGTGCACTTATTGATAATTATTTTGTTAAAGATACCGTTTTACAAGCAGGCTATCCCTTGGATATGCGTTATGCAGGTCCGCGGGAGGCATTGCTCCATGCTTTGTTTAGACAAAATTATGGTTGTTCTCATCAGATTGTTGGTCGTGATCATGCGGGTGTGGGGGATTACTATGGCCCATTTGATGCACACACTATTTTTGATGAAATCCCTGTAGGGACGTTGGAAACGCAAGCCCTTAAAATTGATTGGACGTTCTGGTGTCATAAATGTGTTGGTATGGCTTCTATGAAAACATGTCCACACACCGCTGAAGATCGTGTGTTACTTTCTGGTACTAAGGTTCGTAAAATACTTACAGAAGGCAAAAATTTGCCTGAAACATTTACTCGACCTGAAGTGACTCAGGTGTTGCAGGCTTACTATGCGGGTCTTGCAGATGAAGACAGGGTGGCTATTTAAATGTTTGGTCATTCAGCTACATAGCTATTGGGTTACAATCGTAAATACAGTGGAATAGTGTGTGCTTGGTTTAATTACTCATTACAAAAAGAAGCTCTTTATTGTGGTGGGAGTTTTTGATTAGGCTTTTTCTCTCAATGTGCTCTCATGCAAAGGTCTCTCATAATCGAAAACGAATAAGAGTATCTTGTTTATACCCTCATAAAAATTATGAATTTGAAATATAAGTTTTTATTGATCATCATAGTATTATCGAAATTAGAATATACTTAAATTCTAATAACTCATTCAAATAAAGGTTATTCATGATAAGTGTTCCAGTTGTTGCTGAAGGCGTAGAGGTTAAGACAACCACATGTTATATGTGTGCATGCCGTTGTGGTATTAAAGTGACCGTTAAAGATGGTGAAGTACGCTATATACAAGGTAATCCAAATCATCCATTAAACAAAGGTGTGCTTTGTGCAAAAGGTGCCTCAGGAATTATGAAGCAATATTCTCCTGCTCGTTTAACGAAACCATTATTACGTAAAGTAGGTACTGAACGTGGAGCAGGTGAATTTGAAGAAATATCCTGGGATAAAGCCTTCAGTATCATGGAGAAGCGTTTAGGAAAACTTCGTGCTGAAGACCCTAAAAAGTTTGCCCTCTTTACGGGGCGAGATCAAATGCAGGCATTGACAGGAATGTTTGCAAAACAATTTGGTACGCCAAATTATGCCGCTCACGGTGGATTCTGTTCGGTGAATATGGCAGCAGGAATGATCTACACCATTGGTGGTTCGTTCTGGGAATTTGGTGGGCCAGATTTAGAGCGTTCTAAATTATTTTTTATGATTGGTACGGCAGAGGATCATCATTCAAATCCATTGAAGGTTGAGCTGTCTAAATTTAAACGGAGTGGTGGCCGTTTTGTTGCGATTAATCCTGTTCGTACAGGCTATGCGGCAATTGCTGATGAGTGGGTGCCGATAAAGCCGGGAACGGATGGTGCTTTATTACTTGCTATTATTCGTGAAATTATCAAGCTAGGCATGTACGACCGTGATTTTCTCGTAAATTACACAAATTCAGCAGAATTAATTGATCTAACTTCTGATAGTCATAATGAGGGTATGTTTCTTCGCAGTGATGAACCTGTAGAGGAAGGTTGTTTTGATCCACAAAATAAGTATTGGTGGGACCGTGTTAATGATGTTGCTGTGCCGATGCGCAAAGAAGGTGTCGAACCGTTTCTTACAGGTGAATTTGAATTAGAAGATGGCACTCCGTGTAAACCTGCTTTTCAATTATTAAAAGAAAGAGTGGAAAGCTATACGCCAGAGTGGGCTGAAGGTATCACAGGTGTCGATGCTGATACTATTCGTCGTTTAGCTCATGAGATGGGTATTGTCGCACGAGACCAAACCATTGAGTTACCAATTCAATGGACAGACGCTTGGGGTAAAGATCACGATAGCGTGACGGGTAACCCTGTGTCTTTCCATTCGATGCGTGGTTTAGCAGCACACTCCAATGGCTTTCAGACTATTCGTGCTCTGAGTATTCTAATGACGTTATTAGGAACAATTGATCGTCCTGGTGGCTTTCGTCATAAAGCTCCATTTCCACGCCCAATTCCACCTTGCCCTAAACCCCCTACAGGTTGGGGAGATGTTAAGCCGAATACTCCATTAAACGGAATGCCTTTAGGTTGGCCAGCAGGTCCTGAAGACTTGTTTGTTGACGAGGAAGGTGAGGCTATTCGTATTGATAAAGGGTTTTCATGGGAATACCCCTTATCTGCGCATGGCTTGATGCACAATGCGATTACTAATGCATGGCGTGGAAATCCTTATCCAGTTGATACTTTGATGTTATTTATGGCTAATATGGCTTGGAATTCATCAATGAATACAAGCGAAGTTAGAAATATGCTGGTGGATAAAGATGAAGAAGGCGAATACAAAATTCCCTTTATTATTGTTGCGGATGCCTATCATTCCGAGACAGTTGATTTTGGCGACTTGATTCTTCCAGATACATCTTATTTGGAACGTTATGATGCAATGTCGATGTTGGATCGCCCAATTTCAGAATATGATGGCCCCGTGGATTCGGTTCGTGTTCCAATACTTCCTCCAAAAGGTGAATGTAAAGCATTTCAGGATGTCATTGTTGAACTTGGTTCGCGTTTAAAATTACCTGCTTTTACCGATGACAATGGTAAGCCTAAATTTAAAGACTATTGTGACTTGGTTATTAACTTTGAAACTGCTCCAGGTTCTGGTATTGGTTTTCTTGCAGGGTGGCGCGGCAAGGATGGTGAAAAGTCTATTAAAGGAGAACCCAATCCAAATCAGTGGGAAATGTATAAAAAGAATGACTGTGTATTCCATTATGAAATGCCAAAGTCATTTCAGTATATGCGTAATTGGAATAGAGGTTATTTACACTGGGCACAAGAAAACGGCATGATTCGTTATGATGAGCCAATTAACATTCATCTTTACTCAGAAATTCTACAAAAATTTCGTTTGGCTGCTCAAGGAAAAACAGAAGGTAGACAACCACCAGACCGTTTACGTAAGCGTGTTGATAAATACTTTGATCCACTGCCGTTCTATTATGAGCCACTTGAATCACAATTAACTGATACACAAAAATACCCTCTGAATGCACTGACACAGCGTCCTATGGCGATGTATCACTCTTGGGACTCTCAAAATGCTTGGTTAAGACAAATTCACACACATAACTACCTTTTTGTAAGCCCATTGTTGGGTCGAGAGAATGGCTTTGAAGATGGTGATTGGGTATGGGTAGAATCCATGCACGGTAAAGTCCGTTGTATGTGTCGTTTCTCAGAATCACTTGAACCTGGCACTGTGTGGACGTGGAATGCGATTGGTAAGGCTTCTGGCGCATGGGGTTTGGATGAGAAGGCAAATGAATCAAATAAAGGTTTTTTGCTTAATCACGTTATTTCAGAAGAGCTGCCTACACATGATGCAGGAGAGCATGTATCTAACTCTGACCCTATAACAGGTCAGGCTGCTTGGTACGATGTGCGTGTTCGTGTTTATAAGGTCAGTGAGGATGAAGCCAATCAGGAATATACATTACCAAGATTCGATACGGTTCAACCTTTGCCGGGCATGGAAAAGAAACGCAAGAGCAAATGGCAGGGCTTTGTTGCAGGAAAATTTAGAAAGACTCTTGGAAAAACAGGAGGGTTAAAGTAATGACTCAGTTAGCATTAGTAATAGATTTAAATGTTTGTGTTGGTTGTCATGCCTGTGTAACGTCATGTAAAGAATGGAATACTTCGGGTGAAGCAGGCCCGATAGTTGATAAATATGCTTATGGAGAAAATCCAACAGGTACATTCTTTAATCGTGTCCAATCGTTTGAAATTGGTACTTACCCACAAACAGAAACGGTGCATTTCCCTAAAAGCTGTTTACATTGTGAAGAACCTCCCTGTGTTCCAGTCTGTCCGACAGGTGCAAGTTACAAACGAAAAGAAGACGGTATCGTACTTGTTGATTATGATAAGTGTATTGGTTGTAAATACTGTTCTTGGGCGTGTCCTTACGGAGCGCGTGAACTCGATGAAAAGCAACGTGTTATGAAGAAGTGCACGCTTTGTGTTGATCGAATTTATGATGAAGAATTACCTGTCAGTGAACGTAAGCCAGCTTGTGTGATGTCTTGTCCTACGAGTGCCCGTTTATTTGGTGATGTTCATGATGAAAACTCAGAGGTATCTAAAGCAATTCGTGAGCGTGCAGGTTATCAATTAATGCCAGAGTGGGGAACGAAACCTGCGAATCACTATTTGCCTCGTCATAAAACAGAAATTAAAATTCACAAAGATGAGCTTGAGCGCGTTGATAACCCACTGGGTAAAGAAGAGCGTTTAAAACACAATGAGCCAGATACCGGATCATCACTAGATGATATGAGTAATTGGTAGTTTAGTAAGTAGAGAAGAAAATTAATTTTGTGGTCTGATTTTTAATAAATTAGATCACAATAAAAGGTAAAACACTATGCACCCAGCATTTTCGGTAATATTTTTAACAACATTGATTGGCGCAGGTCAGGGCTTATTTTTAGCCTTATTTACGGGGCAAATTTTTTCTAAATTTAAGCTCATGCCAGAGCAGTACAATGCAGACTTTTTTGTATGGGGCAGTGTGTTAGCCACATTATTTTTGGCGATTGGTCTATTTGCGTCCTTTTTTCATTTGGGGCATCCAGAAAGAGCTTGGCGGGCGATAACAAAGTGGCGCACATCATGGTTGTCTCGTGAAGGTATTGCTTTACCAGTAACGATGGTAAGTATAGCGGCTTATGGCGCTGCACATTATTTTGAATGGAATACGTCATTATTGACGACTTCAGGTGGTACAAGTATTGATGCCACTTTATTATTGGGTTTGGCTGCTACAGTGGCTACGTATGCATTATTTGTCTGTACGGGTATGATTTATGTTTGTATTAAATTTTTGCAGGAATGGCATACCCCTCTGACGGTTATTAATTTTATTCTGTTGGGAACAGCTTCTGGCTTTACTGTTGCTACGGCTTTGTCTGCGTCTTTACATACGGGACTTTTATCTTTTTATATAAAGTGGGCTATTTTCTTTACTGTGATAGCCCTTATTTTTCGTATTGCCTCACTGTTACGAAATCGTAATATTAAGCCTAAATCTGATTTAAGGTCTGCCATTGGTGTCAATCACAATAATATTAGGCAAATGGCTCAAGGCTCTATGGGGGGCTCATTTAACACACGTGAATATTTCCACGGTAAGAGTCCGTTGTTTGTGAAAAGAGTTAAATATAGCTTTTTAATTCTAACGTTTTTAGTGCCACTCGTTTTGTTAGTTATGAGTTTGAATAATCCCACTTACCTAGTATTGGTGATTGCCGTTGTGTCTCAGTATTTAGGTTTGCTAGCGGAGCGCTGGTATTTCTTTGCTGATGCGAATCATCCACAGAATTTATACTATCAGCAAATATCTTGATGGGAGGCTTTGTCTTTTTAGTAGCATTCATTTTTAATGCTTGTCTTTTTCCAGAGTAACTTTAACGTTACCTCTGACAGAGTTGGTCAATACGATTGCTTCACAGTGCTGTAATTGATCAAGTGTTAAAGGCTTTTCTATCGCTGCTACTCGTTGTTTAAAATTGTGACGTTGAACACCATTTAAAATACCGGCTGAAAGTGGGGGGGTGTACCATTTGTCCTGTATCTTTATAAAAATATTGTGACGGCACGCTTCTGCTAATTCATTCTTTTCATTAAAAATAAGGGCTTCATAATGTCCTTTTTTAATGGCGTTATCATACTCCTCGTTATAAATCTCACGGCGTGATGTTTTATGGTATTGGAAGATGGATTGGCTATTTATTTTACGCTTACTTAGCATCAAGGTTTTAACGGTATGATCGTCTTCAGGAAGCGCCTCGTGAGTGAGTTCTATGTCTCCAGAATGAAACGCAGTAAGCCGTATTTTGTATGAAGTTCTTGTTGCGGTCGTGAGTTTTTCTTTTAGTGCAGTCAGTTTTTCCTGCATAGCACGTTGTTTTAGTACAAAGCCAAAATAGCTTGCAGAAGCATGTAGGCGTTCGAGGTGTTGCTCTATGTTTTTGTAATCTTGTTTTTCCCCATCAAATTTCATGGTTTCAATGAGGTAGAATTGATTATTTATGCCTGTCAAGAAATTGGCTTTTAACAAGCACTCTTCATATTCAGCCTGTGGATTACTCTCATAAATAATACCGCTACCAATGCCCATTTCACAGTGGTTATCTTTGCCGATATCAATGGTTCGAATCGGTACATTGAAGTGAAACTCATCATTGGGTAGAAGGTAGCCAATTGCTCCAGTATAAATTCCACGTGGCTCGCTCTCTAACTCATTAATAATCTCCATGGTTCTTACCTTGGGAGCACCTGTAATAGAACCACAGGGGAATAGCCCGTGCAGTAATTCTGATAGGTGTATCTCAGGCTTTAGCTTACCTTTAATCGTAGAGATCATCTGATGAATCGTTTTAAAGGTTTGTATTTCAAACAGGTTGTTTACTACCACGCTGCCCGTTTCGCAGATTCGTCCGAAGTCATTACGAATCAAGTCCACGATCATGACATTTTCAGATAAGGTTTTTGGATCATCTTTTAAAAAATCCAGAATAAATTCATCTTCTTTTTCATTTCTGCCACGTTTTGCGGTGCCTTTCATGGGCTTGGAGAAAATCATGCCATCTTTTTTCTTTACAAACAGCTCGGGGGATAAAGAAACGATCGTAGAGTCAGGAAAATTTAATACCGCTCCAAACTCAACAGGCTGGCTTTTACGTAGTGCTTTATAGAGCGAAATGGCATTGCCTAATAAATCAAATGTGTATTTGATCGTGTAGTTAATTTGGTAAGTATCACCGGCAATAATATAGCGTCGAATTTTACGAATAGCGTCCAAGTAAGTGTCTTTGCTGACACTCATTGAAAAATTATGTGGACACAGATCAGCTTCAGGGTAAGTGTCTATTTCAGAAAAACTTGTATTAAGTTGCTCTCTACTCAGGCTTTCCATTGTATTAAAAGCAATGAAATAGAGCAGAGGTTGTGTGGGATGGTTAGGCATACGTCTTTTGATGGGCTTATCGATAAAATGAAAGCCAGCTTCATAAGAAAGGTATCCACACAGAAATAACCCCGTGCTTTTAAGTGCTTCAATTTTTTTGATGGCAGCAGGCAGTTCTTCTTCAGTCCATGCAACAATATATTCCTGAGCATCGGTAAAGAGCAGATTTTTAGCATCATTACTTTCTGACTTGGAGTCTTCTAGTAAGGCATATACTTCATTATTATCGCCTAGTATTTTTAATAGTGCTTCCATTCAGGAGTCTCTGATTAGCCTAGCAGGTTTGGCAACAGCAAAATAACGTATTAAGAGAGATAGCTTACGGAGTACTCATGTCTTCTAAAGGCTATAAACAGAGACTCCACCGCTCATTATAGCAATCAAGTACTAAATTAGAATCATAGAAACGATACTATTGTGAATACTGAAAAGCCTTTTTCTCAACAGGTACTCCTCCCATTGTGTTGGTAACACTTTGATTTTTATCTTGTAAAATTAATTGACCAAATACACGTGGATTTTTCCATGCCTGATCGACATGTGCATTCCATGAGATTTTGGCATCACGAGCATCACCATTGTCATCATCATTGATTTGAATATCAAAGCCAATAGTATGTTCTGCACTGGGTTGAATATTAAGTATTCGCCACGGGATTGCTGCTTCCAGTTGATAGCCCGTTGGTAATTGCTTCATATTATATTGAATATCTTTTAATCCAGCTTGCGGTGTTGTGCTACCAGCGATAACTTTAGATTTTCCCAGACTAAAGCTTAAGTGAAAATCATTAAATTGATCGTAAGTTTCGCCACGGCTGGCATCAGCATCAATATAAATTTCGATAGAATCATCCGCCCATGATTGCTTGGAATCACTAACATGTACATCATCGACAATACCTACCCAGATATATAAATTATCATCATCCCAGTTTGCGCGCCATCTGGCGGTTAAGTCACGTGGATTTTCGATAGTACCTTGTATTACTGTTCCAATGATTTCAGCTTTTGCTTGGTGCAGTGTGCGCTGTCCCCTTGGTTGTTTTTGTATTGCGACGTACTTAGCTTTACTCTCCGTTTGTTTTCCTGAGACTAAATGTTTGGCAATAATTGTGGGTTTTTTATGACGCAGTATTTTTCCACCACGGCAGCTTTCCCACCAGCATGGATTGCCGTGCCCGAAGCCAAGTAATGCTCGGTATTTAGGTGCTTGAACAGGGGTTTCTGCAATATGTTCTTTTATCCCCCAGCTACCATGCCATGTTGAAGGGCGAGGTGCAGAGAAGGGAATAAACAGCTTGCCACCAAGTTTCTTCCAGCCAGCGAGTAGTTGATAATAAGCTGCTCCCATGCGTTGATCTTTATTTGCCTTGTACAGGTACGGAGTCGCGCCCTCAGTCATCGAATGAGTTTTATGATGCACAAGGTGCTGACCGCCCTCATAAGCGATTAGATCGACACCAAAGCCCTTGGTAACTTGTATTTGTTTTTTAACAAAATTCAGGGTATTACGAATAGAGTAGCGGTTGTCTTTGGCATTCATTGCCGTAAATACATCATTGACACTTTTGATGCTTGCCATCTTGTCTTGTGGAAAATGAAAGTAAGGTGCTACAGCTATTGCATCAACGTGTTTATAGGCATTTCGAAAACCTAACAGGGTTTCAGTCAGTTTAGTATTGGTTGTCATGCCGCCCATAACACGAATTAATCTATTTGTCCCGCCAAAAACATGCTCCCATATTTTGAAAATATGAACACTTTGCATGGAATAATACTTAGAGCCAGCAATATTACGATTTTTGTCTAGCTTAAGTTTGTAACCTGTTTGTTTCATGTGTTCTGCTTGTGGCACAAAAATATTATTCCAAGCTTCGTTGGTGTATTCAATGTACACCCTAAGACTAGGTTTAAGCTGCTGCTTTACCGTCTGCGCAAAACGATTGATAAAGGCATCGTCGGCATTGTGTGGAATATTAAACCACGGATCGACATCCAGAATATTGGCGAGTTGAATCATGACTTCAATCGGTACGCCGCGTACTCCTTCCTTACCCCCCCAAGTGGCTTTTTGTAGGGTAGGTCGATTATTCCAAGAACGGATATTATTACGTGTAACTCCTGACATATTCATGAAGCGAACTACTTTAAAGTCCTTCATAAAATTGAGAAAGTCTGGATTAAACATCACTTGGTTATGATTATCAGCAAAGGACTGATAGCTATTGTTACTACATTGTCTTTCCGTTGTGACACGCTTAAATGGATTATTTCTACAAATACCACCAGGCATCATAATGCGAATATTACGAATATAGTTGTTAGGGTTACTTTCTTTGATAAAGAGTGTAGCAGTCGCTGTAGGGTACAGTTCGTTTGGCTGCTTCATCGGTACTAGTTTAATAATGTCTTTACCCGGAGAGCGTTTCACTATCTTGGCACTTGCACCATAGTTAATTTTACCTTCTCCCTGATAAAGAACGGTGTATTCCCCTTTTGGTAATGCTGCTATCGGGATATGGCTAAGAAAACGAGTACCTGCTTGTCCACCATTGAGATTTTTTGGCCAACCATTTTTATCGAAAGACACATTACCTTTCGTAAACCATGGTCGAGCTTCATTGAAAGGCAGTGCTAAACGAAAAATATCTGCAAATGGTAGACTGGCATCGACTTCGAGTGCCTCATTGGTATTCATTCCCAAAGGGGAGTTTTGATTGAATGGTGATGCCTGAGCATTGTTATTTATACTGTTACCCAATAACAATGCTATTAAACCGCCCATTAAAACTTGATGAATTATAACTCGGTAGTTTCTTCTCATGATTTTTTCACTATCAGTCGCTGTGAACATTACGACAAACCAAGAAAGAAATGGTTCTGCCAATGTGCAACTAAAGTTTTTAAGCCCCTGTTTTTATTATCTATTCTTCCACCCACTTACTTGTATTCTAGCATAGCTAGAAAAAATCGCTATAAGTAGGGGGGGTGCATTATTATGGACGGATATATAGCATACTAGGGTATATTTTATTTTTTGCTCACAAATTCCGATAAAGTGTAGAAAGCCCAGTAGTCTATTTATCAAGGTTGTAAACGTTCAATCGTCCAGTTATTTAATGCCGTATTTTCACGAGTATACTCAAAGCGGTCATGTAAGCGGCTTTCGCCTCCTTGCCAAAATTCTATAGTGTCAGGAATTACGCGATAGCCTCCCCAAAAGTCAGGGAGTGGCACTTCACCGTGAGTAAACTTGTTTTTGATTTTCTTGAGTTGAACCTCAAGAATTTCACGTGAGCTAATGGGGGAGCTTTGTGCTGAAGCCCAAGCGCCTAATTGGCTGCCTCTGGGTCGTGAGAGAAAATATTTAAGAGATTCTGCTGTTGGTATTTTTTCTGCTCTTCCGTTGATTTCAACCTGCCTTTCTAAGACTGTCCATGGGAAGAGTAATGATACATTAGGGTTTTCTTGAATTTCTCTTGATTTCTGGCTGGAGTAATTCGTAAAGAAGACAAAGCCTTTCTCATCAAATATTTTTAACAAGACGGTTCGTTGCGAGGGCTTTCCGGTAGCCGATACGGTGGCTATCGTCATCGCACTGGGGTCTGATAGTTCTGCATCACGGGCTTGAATAAACCATTTCTCAAACTGTTCAAAAGGTGACTCACTTAAGTCTTTTCTTTTTAAACCACCTTTTGTGTATTCACGACGGTAATTACTAATATCCATAATGTATTAACCCCCTCTTCATGTAAATAGTTAAGCTTCTAGCTCTTCCCAGCGATCATACTTTTTCTTGAGTGTCGCCTGAGATTGCTGGAGTTTATCGGTAATTTCAGAGACTTTTTTATGTTCCTGAGAAAAGAAATCAGGTTTGCTCATGGTGGCTTCTAATTCAGCAATTTGTGCTTCCAGTTCTTCAATATCAATAGGAAGATTTTTAAGTTCTTGCTGCTCATTAAAGCTCAGTTTTTTAGTCGTACTTGTCTCATTTTGAGTTGTTTTTACCGCTGTCTCTTCCTTTTTGGCGGGCTTTTGTACTTTGCTGGGCGCTTTTACTGCGGGCTTTTGACGTAGCCAATCATCATAGCTACCTATATATTCACTGATTTTTCCATTCCCTTCAAAGACATAACAACTGGTTACCAGATTATTAATAAATGCACGGTCATGGCTGACGATAAGTACAGTGCCCGTATAGTTTAATAATAACTCTTCCAGTAATTCGAGGGTATCAACATCAAGATCGTTGGTAGGTTCATCAAGTACCAAGACATTCGCAGGTTTGATAAACAGTTTAGCCAATAACAGTCGGTTTCGTTCTCCACCTGACAGTGCGTTTACAGGAGAGTTAGCGCGTTCTGGTGAGAATAGAAAATCTTGTAAATAACTAATGACGTGTTTTTCTTTACCATTGACCATGACTTTATCTGCGCCACGATCAAGGTTGTCTTTTACAGAGCGATTCTCATCAAGCTGGCTTCGAAGCTGATCAAAATAAGCCACTTGAAGATTTGTTCCTTCAATCACTTTTCCTGAGTCAGGCTTTAATTCCCCTAATAAGACTTTGAGTAAGGTTGTTTTACCGACACCGTTCGGGCCAATCAAACCAATTTTATCGCCACGCTGAACCAAGGCAGAAAAATCATCAATCAGTACGCGGCCATTAGGCAATGTGTAATTGATGTGTTCCACTTCAACTACACGTTTACCAGTGCGCTCGCCCACATCTACTTGAATATTGACTTGCCCTTGTACTTCTCGTCGTTGACTACGCTCATTACGCATTTTTTCTAATGAACGTACGCGTCCTTCATTTCTGGTGCGTCGAGCTTTGATTCCTTGGCGAATCCAGACTTCTTCTTGTGCCAGTTTTTTATCAAAGCGGGCATTTTCAAGTTCTTCTGCGTGTAGGGTTTCTTCTTTACGACGTAAGAAGTTTTCATAATCTCCGGGCCAGCTAGTCGCTTGACCACGATCAATTTCAATAATACGTGTTGCTAAGCGGCGCAGGAATGAACGGTCATGTGTAATGAAAACCAAAGAGCCATTAAAACCCAGCAGGAATTCTTCCAGCCAGATAATCGCTTCAATATCTAAATGGTTGGTCGGCTCGTCAAGTAGCAATACATCAGGCTCTTGTACCAGCGCCCGCGCAAGTAATACACGGCGTTTAATGCCTCCTGATAATTGCCCAAAGTCCACATCTGCGTTTAATTCTAATTTAGATATAACAGTATCAATGGTATTTTGAAAATGCCAGCCATTGCAGGATTCCAGCTTGTGTTGAATGCGCTCAAAGCGTTTCATCCAATCTTCAGAGCCGACATCCTCTTCTTCATTCATCGCATGGAAGGCACTTAAGAGTTCGCCTGTTTCCGCAAGTCCTGAGGCAACGACTTCATAAACACTACCCCCCATATCTTGCGGTACTTCCTGCTCTAATTGAGCGATGACTGCTCCTTTTTCAACGATAATTTCACCAGAATCTGCTTTAATTTCGCGATTAAGGACTTTCATTAAGGTTGATTTTCCCGCACCGTTTCGACCGATTAAACAAATGCGTTCGCCAGCCTCAATGGTTAGACTGAGCTGATCAAGGAGGGCTGGGCCGCCGAAGCTGACTTGGATATTTTTTAGTTGGATTAATGACATGTTAAATAACGACTTTTTGAGTGAGTATTGATTGAATATACTCGTTAAATACTTAGGTTCTTATAATTTTGCCGCTGATACTATCACGTATCACGGTTGGCGTGAGTAAATCTCCTGTTTTTCCATCAAGTATTGCATCAATTTTATTGTGAAATACGGAACTTACCTCATCACTGCTTCGCGCAGGCTCTTGACCACTTAGATTAGCACTGGTTGAAACGATTGCAGAATCCAGTGTTGAGCATAGCTCTTGAAGGATAGGCAAATCACTAACACGTACAGCGAGTGAGTTGAAATTACCCGTAAGCCATTTTGGTGCCGTATCTTTTGCTGGGTAAATATAAGTTGTTTGACTGGGTTGAGTAAAGATTAACTGTTCTTCGCTGAGTGGCTGTAAGTATTTTTCAACCTGAGAAAAACATGAAGCGACAAGAATCAGCCCTTTATCTATTGAGCGTTGTTTTAGTGTCAGTATTTTTTTTACGGCATATTGATTTTCCGGGTTACAACCTAAGCCATAGACTGCTTCAGTGGGATAGGCAAAGACACCTCCACATTGGAAAGTAGCGATTAAGTCTTGTGGGTTTTTGGTAATGAACATGTCCAATGCATTTAAATATGCACCCCCCCACTTATAGGCTGTTTTTAAAAAAGTGCCTGTAAGTGGGGGGGTGGATATGACTACTTTTTAGTCGTTGGTTTTTTCTTGGGAGCTGTTTTCTTTTTGGCAGCAGGTTTCTTTTTAGTGGCTTTCTTGGCAGGTATTTTTTCTACCCATTTACCATTTTCAAAACGAGCTGACCAGCCAGTGGCTTTGCCCTCTTTATCGGTTCTTACGTAGTGCTCTTTGGTTTTGCGATCAAAGCGTACCGCAGCTTTATTGCCCTCTTTATCCGTTGCAGGCGCATCTGCTAAATAGTAAAACTTTTCAGAAATACGATCTTTAAAGCGCTGTAATTCTTCTACTAGAGGAGCGCGTGTTTCACGTGATTTTGGATACGTGCTTGCGGCAAGAAATAAACCTGCTGCACCATCACGTAAAATAAAGTAGGCGTCTGATTTTTCACATTCTAATTCTGGCAGATGAACAGGGTCTTCGCGTGGAGGGGCTACTTCACCATTACGCAGAATTTTACGGGTATTTTTGCAGGCATCTTCATTGCTACACTTCATGTAAGGACCAAATCGACCGGTGGTGAGGTGCATATCATGGCCACACTTTTCACACTCAACTACAGGGCCTTCGTAGCCTTTTAGTTTGAAAGTACCTTTTTCAATTTCGTAGCCATCACATTCGGGGTTTTCGCCACAGACATGAAGCTTGGTGCTTTCATCAATAAAGTAACTATCCATTGCTGAATCACATTTTTTACAGCGGTGTTTTGCCATGAGTGCTTCTGTTTCAGCATCTTCATTATTGACGTCGATAGATTCTTCGGCAGGTACGAGGTTAATTGTTGTTTTACAGCGCTCTTTGGGCGGTAGGTTATAACCATCACAACCAAGGAAAACGCCTGTACCAGCAGTACGAATGCCCATATTACGTCCACAGCTAGGGCATTTAATGTCGGTCATAACCATTTCATTGGTTTTCATTCCACCGTCTTCTGGTGGTGCGCCGGCTTGCTCTAAACTCACTTTAAAGTCTTTGTAGAAATCATCGAGTACATCTTTCCACTTTAATTTACCGTCTGCAATTTCATCCAGCTCTTTTTCCATTTCAGCGGTAAAGTCAAAATTCATTAACTCTTCGAAGCTACCTATAAGACGTTTGGTGACAATCTCACCCATTTTTTCTGCAAAGAAACGGCGAGAATCTACTTTTACATAACCACGATCTTGAATTGTTGAAATAATCGAGGCATACGTAGATGGTCGGCCAATGCCACGTTTTTCCAGCTCTTTAACAAGTGATGCTTCTGTATAACGTGGTGGTGGCTTAGTAAAGTGCTGCTGGGGATCAAGCTCAATCAAGTTGAGTACGTCACCTTGGTTGAGATCAGGAAGGTCAGGCGCATCTTTTTTACTTAAAGGCGGTAGCGCTTTGGTCCAACCAGGGAAACGCAAGGTACGACCTGAAGCATTTAAGGCGTATTGCCCAGCTTGTACGGTTAATCGGGTTGAGTCGTATTTTGCAGGTACCATCTGACAGGCAACAAATTGACGCCAGATAAGCTCATAAAGCTTTTTCGCATCATCACCCATGTCTTTTAAGTCACTCATCATGACTTTTACATCAGAAGGACGAATCGCCTCGTGAGCTTCTTGTGCGCCACTTTTTGCACCGTAATGATTGGGTGCTTTTGGGAGGTATTCTTTGCCGTATTTTTTACCAATGTAGTCACGTACGCTGTCTAGTGCATCTTTACTCAAGTTGGTTGAGTCGGTACGCATATAGGTGATGTAACCTGCTTCGTAAAGACGTTGTGCTAAGCCCATTGTTCGTTTTACCCCGTAACCAAAACGTGTACTTGCGGCTTGTTGTAATGTTGAGGTGATAAAAGGGGCTTTAGGTTTGCTGCTGGTTGCTTTGTCTTCACGCTTGATTAATGAATAATCAGCATCTTTTAGTTTTGCAATGGCATCCATTGCCTGTTTTTCATTAACAGGTTTGAATGCTTCACCGTTGTCTTTGGTGACTTCCATGCGTAGTGCTTCGCCTGCTTTGGTCGCAAGATCAGCATGAATATCCCAAAATTCAACGGGGTTGAATGCATTAATTTCGTGTTCTCTATCGACAATCAAGCGTACTGCAACAGATTGCACTCGACCCGCAGAGAGGCCACGTCCAATTTTTGACCACAATAAAGGGGAGACCATGAAGCCTACGACACGATCTAGAAAACGTCGTGCCTGTTGTGCATTCACACGGTCAATATCTAGCTTAGAGGGTTCTTCAAATGCTTCCTGAATAGCCGTTTTGGTTATTTCATTAAACGTGACGCGTTCAAAGCGATCATCATCCCCCCCGATGACTTCTTTTAAATGCCAAGCAATGGCTTCTCCTTCTCTATCCAAATCGGTCGCGAGATAGACTTTGTCTCCTTTGGCGGCCAGTTTTTGTAATTCGGCGACGACTTTTTCTTTTCCCGGCAGTATTTCGTATTGTGCTTGCCAACCGTTATCTGGATTAATTCCCATGCGACGAATAAGGTTGTCGGTGTCACGCTTCTTTTTAAATGCGGCTTTTTTGGTGTCGCTCATACCCTTTGTTAGTTGAGCAAGTGTTGGGGCTTTTTTCTTCCCTGTCTGGCTTCCCCCACCTTTTGGTAAGTCGCGAATATGACCTACACTCGATTTCACAATGTATTCTTTGCCTAAGTATTTGTTGATGGTTTTCGCCTTTGCTGGCGACTCCACAATAACTAGTGATCTGCCCATAATACCTTATATCGTGCCTTAATTAGATGTCTGTGAAATGATTAAAAAATACTAGAAGGCTTTGCAAAACCACCTGCGCGAGCCGATTTCTACGTTGCGCGGTGCTCAAAATGCTCATTTACTCTGTGTAAACTCCGCTTTCTGTGCGCCGTGCGCCTTGAAATTGACACGCTCGGTAGGTTTATCAAAGTCTTCTACTATTTAATCGATTTTTTAATAGAAATTTTGTGGCAACCATACACTGGAATGTTCATTTTAGTAAAGGATGAAATTTTCTTAGTAGATAATTTTATGGGGGTGATACTACTATTTTTTGAGAATATAGGATTCAGTTTTAATAGTCAGTAGAGTGCTGTTGTGGAAAAAATAACAAAAAATAGACCGTAAGTAGGGGGGTGGGTTTTATCAAATGTTTTTGTATTATCAGGACTATTTTTTATAGCAAAGCTCTCAAATAAAAAATGGCTCTAAAAAGAACCATTTTTTTGATACTTGTTGTTACGTCTTCTTTAGTGATAGACAGGAGATTCTTCACCAAGTGCAACGTCATCCATCCAGATATATTCTGCCTCAGTGTCTGGCTGATTAAGTAATAACATAAGGATGACCCACTTTAGGCGATTAATATCAAACTCTTTATCACCTAGGGTTAGGATACGGTCGATTGTTCGCTCAAACATTTCTGAGCTCAACACGCCTGTTTGGCGAAGTGAGAACATATAGTTTTGGCATTCTTGATCCAGCCAACGTGCTTCATATTTTGAAAATTGACGGATTGATTGCGACTGTGGTTTTGAGATATAAATTTTATCATCATTTGCAAGGCTTTCTAGCCAATCAAATGCCTTAGTGATTCTGGTTTTGGGGAAGCCAGCATCTTTAAGTTCACCATGAAGTACTTCTCTATTTTGTGCAACATCTTCAGCTTCAGCAAAGTTATCAAAAAGATAAAAAAGTACATCCAATGTATTTTCTTTCATGTGTTTTTGGGTCTCTCATTTTCTGTTAGGAAATACGTCGTTACGGGGGTAAGAAGTTATTTTCTAAACAATTCTATAAGTTTTCACAAGATTGTAATAAGAGCGAGATTCTATAGTAAAAGAATGTGAATGTCACCTGAACATGTTTGATTAGCACGGTTAAACTGACAGTTGGTTGTTGTTAAAACATGATATTAAATTTTGTCGCTATTTTAGTCGGGTATAAGTTCCGCCCCCATTTGATGCAATATAGTTTTGTAATTCCAGCATCAGTAGCGATGCCGATAGTGCTGCGGTATCGATGCCTGTTTGGATAACCAATTGATCAATTGAGATAGGGTCATATCCCATTTCTTTTAAAATAATTTCTTGCTCGTTATCGATATTATCAGTGTGAAGCTTGTCGGTATGAGTATCAATGTGTTGGGGCGAGTGTTCATTATTGATTTTACTGCTGTGTTTTTTGTTATTGTCTTTGATATGTATTGAATCAGTGGCCGGTGAAGACTGTTGTTCGCCTGAAAGGGTGTCAATATCAATAACACGAGCCATTTCTTCCATAATGTCTTGTGCATTTTCGACAATTTTTGCACCTTGCTTAATCAGTTGATGACAGCCTCGTGCAAGTGGGTTGTGTATTGAGCCAGGAATAGCAAAAACCTCTCGGTTTTGCTCCATTGCCAAGCGTGCTGTAATTAATGATCCACTTTGCTGGGCGGCTTCAACGACTAATGTGCCATAGCTTAGTCCACTAATAATACGGTTTCGACGTGGGAAATGACCAGACTTGGGCTGAGTACCAAGGGGGAACTCGGTTACGATGGCCCCATGAGCGGCGATATGATGTGCCATCTCTCGATGTTTTGCCGGATAGACTCTATCAATGCCTGTGGCGATAACAGCGATGGTAGGGGTTTTTGCTTCTAGTGCGCCACGATGAGCTGAGCCATCGATACCCAGTGCTAAACCACTAGTAATACAGAACCCTGTTTGACCTAAATGCTTGGCAAACTCATAGGCATTATTGCTACCACCTTGAGTTGGGTTACGACTGCCAACAATAGCTATTTGAGGGTCTTTGAGTAATGATAATTGTCCATGCACATAAAGCAAAGGCGGCGGGTCACTGATGCGTTTTAGTAGTTCAGGGTATTCATTGCACTGAATGGTAATGATGTGGTGATCTTGAGCGGCATTGAGCCATTCAATATCAGCATTACTGGCTTCGTGACTGGTTTTGTCGTAGAGAATTGCGTGCGCCAGTTTTTCGGAGATACCCGCTTGGGTGAGTGTCGATATATTAGATGAAAAAACAGATTTGGGATCGCCAATATTGGCCAAAAGCTTTTGAAAGCTTTTAGAACCAACGCCAGATACTCGCCATAATGCGATCCACGATTGTAAGTCATCTTCTGTTTTCATCAGGTTTTATAATATGGTTTCAAGGTATGAAAAAGGGCTCAGTATAGATCATACATGAGCCCTTGATAGAGTCTAAATATTAGAATGAACAGATAAAGCAATGTATACCTTTACGGATTACCTATCTTATAGCCATTCTTCACTTCATGAGTTGATTCAGTAATAACGGCATAACTAATGTCGTTTAATACTTTGTAAACGATGGCTGTTGCAGAACGTGAAGGAGGTATTCCCACTTTTGCTGCTTTAACAGGCTCATAAAACTTCTTTCCTGCTTTTTTAGCAATAGGGTCATTAACAACTTTTCCGGGTGAATAAACCCCTAATGTATAGCCTTCTTTAATCCCATTACGTGCGCCCTTATTGATGGTTATGATTTGTGTTTGACCTGTAATCATTTTTGCATCAAATAAAGAAATAACGTCTCCTCGTACTTTATGCGTTGGGATAATAATGGGCTTATTTAGTGTATGTGTATGATCTTCTATATACATTAAACGATCACCACGTCTAATTTCACGTGTTGATTGTATGACTTCTGCCGTTGCCACATCGGTGTTCATTGCCAATGTTCCAACGTTTAGGAAGCCGTTGTAAGTTACTTCGCGTCCAAATTCTTTATGAGTAACAGGATCTGAAATTACTTTACCAACATTGTAAATAGCGTATTCACCCCCTGCTTTTCTATCTTTTAAGTTTTTAACGTAAACCGTTTGGCCTGTTTCGATTAATAGATTGGCATCACGAGCATCAACAATATAAGGAGCTTTGTTAATCGTGTCTTGATCAACAACTTTAGGCCAAATTAAAAATGGCGAAAGTGTAGAAATGGGCTCGCCACCTCCTTTACGCTCAATACGCATCTGAGGGATGAGTTTTTCTACAACTGATCCATCAGAAAGTTTCACGTTTCTTTTGCCTTGGTAGATAAAAAGTACGTCACCAGGGTAAATTAGGTGTGGGTTTTGTATTCTTTGATTTTTATCCCAAACCTCAGGCCAGTAAGCAGGGTTTTGTAAGAATTTGTTTGAAATCCCCCATAAAGTATCCCCTTTTTTAACCACATAGCGCTTAGGAGCATTGTGTTTAAATGTTGCTTTTGTAACTACTCGTGCAATTTTAGGGCGGTAACCGGCATCCTTTGTTTTAGCTAATGGCATTCCATAGTAACGATCATAAGGGTCATTACTATGTGAACTTGTTACAGATTTAGTTTGAGATGCACCCTGGAAGTCATCTAAACCACTACAGCCACTAAGTAAAGATAGAGAGAGCAAGGATATCGATAATACTGGAAGTCGCGTTAAGTTTAGGAAGTTAAAAGACATGAAAACCCTCTTGTTTTTATTGTTTATTATTTTGGTGTCTATAGATTGTTATATCATTATGTGATTAATAGTACCGTACCTCATCTATCTCATGCACTGTTTTCAGACTTACGGTATTATTAGAAGATAATTAAGAGTGGACTATTTTATGGCTATTTTAAATATTTTACGTTTTCCTGATGCGCGTTTACGAACCAAGGCGGCTCCCGTCACTGAAGTAACTGATGGTATTCGAGAATTTGTCGATGATATGTTAGAGACAATGTACGATGCTCCGGGTATTGGGTTGGCAGCAACGCAGGTAAATGTACACCAGCAAATAGTGGTGATAGATGTTTCTGAGGAAAAGGATCAACCTATTTGCCTTATTAATCCAGAAATAATACATGAAGAAGGCGAAGAAATTTGTGAAGAAGGTTGTCTCTCTGTTCCAGAATATTTTGCAGAAGTAAAAAGGGCAGATACAATTACCGTTAAAGCACTGGATAGAGAGGGTAAGGAATTTGAGCTTAATGCAGATGGTTTGTTAGCCGTTTGTATTCAACATGAGCTGGATCATTTGAAGGGTAAGTTATTTGTTGATTATTTATCTCCATTAAAGCAAAAACGATTGCGCAAGAAATTTGAGAAATTAGCTAAACAAGCTACGAGTGCTTGATTACTGATTAGTAACCCACTAAAAGAGACCTTTGCACGAAGAGTGATGATAGATAAAAATGGCTTGAATTTTTCTTTAGCCATACTCTTTGTACAAAGATTTTTAAAAAATAAATAAGAGAAATACATTGAATATTGTCTACGCAGGTACCCCTGATTTTGCCGTTCCTGCACTTCAGTCCCTACTTCATTCTGAACATAAGGTTGTGGCTGTTTATACACAGCCAGACCGACCTGCGGGAAGAGGTAGAAAAGTTGAATTTGGCCCCGTTAAACAAGTTGCTGTTGATGCGGGTGTATCCGTTGAACAGCCAGTATCGTTAAAAGATAAAGAAGCACAGCAGGTATTATCCTCATATAAACCAGATGTGATGATAGTTGCAGCCTATGGTTTGCTATTACCCCAAGCTGTTTTGGATATACCACGTTATGGTTGTTTAAATATTCATGGTTCATTATTACCACGATGGAGAGGTGCTGCACCGATTCACCGCGCTATTCAAGCAGGGGATAAGGAAACGGGCGTAACTATTATGCAAATGGCTTTAGGGCTTGATACGGGTGATATGTTACTGAAACGGGCTTGTCCAATTACTGCTGAGGATACAAGTCAAACTATTCATGATCGGCTTGCTAATGAGGGTGCTGAAGCCTTGTTGGATGTTTTGGCCTTGATTGAAAAAAATGAACTTGATCCTGTGCCCCAAGATGATGCTTTAAGTAACTATGCGGAAAAACTCAATAAAGCAGAGGCTGAAATTGACTGGAGTTTATCAGCCAAAGAAATTGATTTGAAAATACGTGCTTTTAATCCTTGGCCAGTAGCTTTCACGTTATTAAAGGGTAAACCTCTACGTATTTATATGTCAAAAGTGCTTAATCAGCAGAGTCAGTTGGCTCCTGGTACGGTTATCTCCGAGTCGGTTGATGGTATATTAATTGCCACTGGGGAAGGTGTATTGTCATTATCGCGTTTGCAGTTACCTGGAAAAAAAGTCATGAATGTTAAAGACTTTATCAATGGTCAATCTTTAATGGGAAATGTTTTTCCTTCATAACGGGGGTTGATGTTAGTACACCCTCTAGAAGAAGTATTCGTAAAAAACTGCCTATAAGTAGGGGGGTGGTATTTGTCTCCTACGAAAGAGGTGTTTAGCGTATTGGGTACTACTTAATTCATTATAATCATTTAATAAAACGACACTCATATTTATGCGCAACAATAAGAATAAGCCAATCACTAACCCAAGAGTTAGTGCTGCCCGAATACTTCAATCTGTTATTTATAATGGGCAATCTTTAAGTGCTGCTTTAGTAGGCAATGATAGTCCATTGGTAAGTGACCTTTGTTATGGAAGCCTGCGATGGCACGAGCCATTATCTGCACTTATTAATATTCTTATGAGTAAATCATTAAAGAAGAAAGATAAAGATATTGAGTGTTTAATTCGGGTAGGCTTGTATCAAATAATCTACCAGAAGACTCCTGACCATGCGGCAGTTGGCGAAACGGTAAATGCACTTAAAGGTTTGAAGAAGCCTTGGGCTAAAAATTTGGTTAATGCCGTACTGAGAAACTTCTTGAGGGGGCAGGAAAAGCTAAAAAAAGAAATGGTCACTGAAGACCCTGCTAAATATGCTTTTCCACAATGGTTAATAGACCGAATTAAAAAGGCGTGGCCAGATAATTGGGAAGAAATATTGATACAGTCTAATTTACGTTCGCCTATGACCCTTAGAGTTAATTTAAATCATCAAAGTAGGGATGAATATTTGCAACAGCTTGCAGATACAAAAATAGAGGCTGAGCCACTAAAGGGCGTAGCTACAGCCGTAAAGTTGGTTAAACCACATAATGTAAGTGAATTACCGGGTTTTTCTAAAGGGTTTTCATCTGTGCAGGATGGAGCCGCACAACTTGCGGGTATCTTGTTAGATTGTAAAGCGGGTATGCAGGTACTGGATGCGTGTGCAGCACCGGGCGGTAAAACGGGGCATATTTTGGAGTCTGCCAAAAACTTACAGGTTATTGCTGTTGATAATAGTGAACTACGCATGAAGCGAGTGAGTGAAAATCTAGAACGACTGAATCTAAAAGCCACATTAGTGGTAGCAGATACGCTGGATATAGAAGCCTACGCAAAAAATATTATGTTTGATCGTATTTTATTGGATGCACCTTGTTCTGCTACAGGAGTTATTCGAAGACATCCTGATATCAAAGTATTACGTAGAAATAGCGATATTGCTGAATTACAAAAACTTCAAGCAGAAATGCTGCAAACGCTTTGGGGAAAATTAAAGCCAGGTGGGATTTTTCTTTATGCAACCTGCTCCATTCTACCTGAAGAAAATGAGAAGCAAATCAAATCATTTATAGCGGCTAATTCTGATGCTGAAATAATGAATATTGATGTTTCTCCATCCTTAGGGAAACAGATATTTCCTGGGGATAATTCTATGGATGGTTTTTATTACGCAAAAATCCAGAAAATCATAAGTTAATACTTTGCACTGCAACCAAGGTATAGCAAAAGGAAAATATATATACTTTTACAGATTCTTTTCTAAACATAAGGGTAATAGCAGAGCTGCTAACCGATTTTTAGGGAAACGCTGGAAAATTCAAGCCATTTTTATCCGTCATCACTCTTCATACAAAAGTCTCTAGTAGAAGGCTTTACAAAACCACCTGCGCGAGCCAATTTCTGTATTGCACGGTGCTCAAAATGCTCATTTACTCTGTGTAAACTCCGCTTTCTGTGCATCGTGCACCTTGAAATTGACACGCTCGGTAGGTTTATCAAAACCTTCTAGTAATTAAGTTTAATACCTTACCTACTCTTATAAATCAAGAATTCACATGCCATGTAAGTTTTAGCTAATATTCTATAATTAAAACACTTGCGCACAATTCATGTATTATTTAGTATCAGCCTGCAATGATTAGCGTTTTTTGTGGATTGTTGCAGTTACCAAGAAAGGAATATAAGCAATATAGGGTTCAAAGGATTGAGCTTATATATTGGTCCTTAGTCACTTTTTTGAGTGATTTGGTGATATTTCTTTGGCTCATATAAAACGTTTGCTCTTTATAAGGAAATTAATTATGGATCAGATTAGACAAAATACAGTAAAGGAAATGATAGCGAGTGTAGGTGAGGACGTATGGAATGAGAATATGGAGTTTATTCAGGTTCTTATTTCATCAGTGAAGGAGCATAAAATTAACCAGCACCCAATTGTTTCTACAATGAATGAGTGTAAATATTCACTGCAGGAGATGCAGACTATTCATATGGAATACCGAGCCATTGTGCATATATTTACCGATGCTTTATTAATGGCTCAGTTTCAAGCAAAAAAAGTAGAAAATGTGATGAAGCCAGGTAGTAAAGCTTATGCACGTTTTTTATTAACATTGAATACATTGGATGAATTTGGTTTTTATTATGAAATTGGTAAGCCGTGTAACTTTCAGGGTACCCCACAACGCTCTCACTTAATTCTCTTTGAAAATTTAATGACAGATATGGGTATTACGGATGAAGATAGGCAGGCGTTTGTTCCTTCTCCCGTGACTCAAAAATTAAAAGAGTGTTTCCTTGCTGCTTATGATGACTATCCATTATTACTGACTCTACTGGCTATTGCAGAAGAAATTGTGATGATATTCAGTCCTGCTATGCGTTTGAATACTGGGGCATTAGGAGTTCCTGTTAAGGAAGGCTATTACCAAGTACATGGTGTTTCTGATGATGAGGAAAATAATGCATGTGATGATTATCATCAAAATGATTTGTGGTATATATTGGCTCAAGGAGCTGGAGGGTATGAGCAGTCTGAATTATTACAAAATGCATTAAACTTTATCAGTCTGTGGGAAGATTTTTGGTCTCAGGATTTTACTAAAAATAAAATTAAATCAATGCAGAAAATTGCTTCTCAGGAAAGTAAAACTGATCACGTATCTAATACAAAAAGAGGGTTGGCTGTTGGTTAACTCGCCGAATCAATCTACGCTACACCGATTAGCGTGTTTTACATCTGTTGATAAAAAGGTTGTTTGAATCAAGGTGAGCTAAAGCTCACCTTTTTTATTTAAGCTTGAATATATTTGCATTGTGTGAGCTTTGTATCTTAAAAAAAATCAAACACGAACCGTTGTCACTTTATTTTTAGTAATAGACCTCAAAGGAATGAGCTTAGTTATGATAGGGCATACTTGCATACTATGTGACTTTTTATAAGAAATCAGTGAATTGTGGGAGGTTATAACAAGAATAAACAGCGAGTAATAATACTACCGATTGTCTTGAGACTCTTTCAAATATTCTGTTGTAGCTTTAGAATGTCCACGGTGTCTTCGATAAATCTAATAATAAAACAGAGACAGAGTCCTTAAATAACAATGACAACGGTTCAAAATAAAAGTCTTCCCAGTCTACTTAAGAAATTAGTTGCTGATAAGAAACTAGACCAAGGCGTCGCAGAAAAAGCAGTTGCTGATTCGACGGAAAGGGGGGTTTCTATTACAACTCACTTGGCTCAGCGGAAATTAGTCGATGAGCTTGATCTTGCTATTTATAACAGTAAAGAGTTTGGATTAAGTCTAGTAGATCTTGATGCTATAGAAATAGCTATGGATGTTGAGAGCCTGCTTCCGAAAGAAATGATGCGGAAAACTCAGCTTTATCCATTATTTAGAATGGGTAAAGCGATTACTATTGCTGTTGCGGATCCTTCTTTTCTTTCGCATTTAAGTGATGTTAGATTTGCCACAGAGTTAATGCCAGAACCGGTTATTGTTGAATACTCTAAACTACAAAAACTTTTAAACCCTGACTATAGTGATTCTGCCGTCAGTTCTGGAATGACAATTTCTTCCGATACGGCTGCTCAAGACTTGGTTATAGAAACGAATGAGCTGGAATCAGAAGAGGAAGAAGATGATTCTGGTGTAGATGTAACAGAGTTTCTCAATGAACTTTTGACTCATGCTATAAAAAAGAAAGTATCAGATATACATATAGAACCTTATGAGAAAATTCTACGAGTAAGATTTCGTTTGGATGGAATGCTACAGGTAGTCAGTATGCCTCCCAAGGCCTTAGCAAGAAAAATGACTTCTCGTATCAAGGTTATGGCTCAGTTAAATACCTCTGAAAGACGTATCCCACAGGATGGACGTATTCACTTTAGAATGGGTGAAGATAAATACATTGATTTTCGTGTCAACACATTACCTACCTTGTATGGCGAAAAGATTGTAATGCGTATTCTGGATTCAGATACTGCTGCACTTGGTATAGACGTACTTGGTTTTGACGATAAACAAAAAGCAGATCTACTGGAAGCATTAGGTAAACCTGATGGCATGATCTTGGTTACTGGACCAACAGGTAGTGGTAAAACAGTAACCTTATATGCAGGCCTGAATATACTAAATACATCAGAGAGAAATATTTCTACCGCCGAAGATCCAGCGGAAATTCAAGTGCCAGGAATTAATCAGGTTAATGTTAATAATAAGGTGGGTCTCACCTTTGCTAGTGCACTGAGAGCTTTCTTGCGACAAGATCCAGATATCATTATGGTAGGTGAGATTCGAGACCTTGAAACTGCAGAAATTTCAGTAAAAGCAGCACAAACAGGTCACTTATTGTTATCCACCCTTCATACTAACAGTGCACCAGAAACACTGACACGTTTGATTAATATGGGAGTGCCTGCATTTAATATTGCATCCTCTGTTCATTTAATCGTCGCTCAACGTCTAGCTCGAAGACTTTGTAAGGAATGTAAAGTGTTAGTTGATGATGTTCCTAAACAAGCACTCATTCAGCTTGGGTTCGAAGAAAGTGAGATAGACTCCCTAAAAATATATGAACCTAATGGATGTGGTGAATGCGCGAATGGCTATAAAGGTCGAGTCGGTATCTATCAAGTTATGCCTATCTCCACAAAAATGGAGACCATGATTATGGATGGTGCCAATTCGCTTGAACTAGCGGCTCAAGCAAAAGCAGAAGGAATTAACGATTTAAGGCAGTCGGCACTGAATAAAGTAAGAGAAGGGGTTACTTCTCTTGCTGAATTAGAACGTGTCACCAAAGATTAATACGGGAACTTATTATGTCCACAGCAGTAGCAAATAAAAAAACAAATAAACTCGATCACCCTACTTTTGTATGGGAAGGCATTAATAAAAATGGCGTAAAAATTCGTGGCGAAAATCAGGCTACCAATGAAAACTTCTTAAGAGCAGAATTAAGAAGACAAGGTATTAGTCCTAAGTCTATTAAAAAGAAAAGCAACAGGCTTTCGAGAGGTAAAATAAAGCCTGTTGATATTGCTCAGTTTGCCCGTCAATTGACAACAATGATGCGTGCGGGTGTTCCGATGGTACAAGCATTGGAGTTGATTAGTAATGGTCATGAAAACCCTGCAATGCGTGAATTAATCAAAAAAATCACTAAAGATATAGAGGGTGGCGATGATCTGGCTGGCGCATTGTCAAATCACCCTCTCTACTTTGATAGCCTATTTGTTAACCTAATTCGAGCAGGTGAACAAGCAGGTACTTTGGAAGATATGATTGACAAAGTGGCTACCTATAAAGAAAAAACAGAAAGAATGAAGGCTAAGGTAAAAAAAGCAATGATGTACCCTATTATTGTTATTATCGCAGCAGTAGTTGTTTCAGTGATTATGCTTGTATGGGTTATACCTACATTTAAAGATATTTTTTCAGGGTTCGGCGCAGACCTTCCCGCATTTACTCTTTGGGTAATTGGACTATCTGAATGGTTACAAGCGAATTGGTGGTTACCGCTGATTATCACTATTGGAAGTATTGTTGGTTTTATTCAAGCGAGACGACGATCAAAGAAGTTTCATCGTTTTGTAGATAAGTTATCCTTAAAAATCCCCTTAATGGGCGTTATCATCAACAAGTCTGCGGTAGCAAGGTTTTCACGTACACTATCAACCATGTTTGCTGCCGGTGTACCCATGGTTGAGGCAATGGATGCTGTTGCAGGAGCAACAGGTAATGTCGTTTATGAAGATGCTACGATGCAAATTAAAGAAGATACCTCTAAAGGTGTTCAGCTGCATGTCGCTATGACAACAACTCAGGAATTTCCTAGTATGGTTGTTCAAATGGCAAAAATTGGTGAAGAATCTGGACGACTTGAAGAAATGTTGGATAAGGTAGCAGACTATTTTGAAGAGCAGGTTGATGATTTGGTTGATACATTATCAAAACAAATGGAACCAATGATTATGGCTGTTTTGGGTGTTTTAGTTGGTGGTTTAGTCGTGGCTATGTACTTACCAATCTTTAAACTAGGAGCTGCGGTAGGTTAATATACTTAGCCTAAAGGCATTCAAGGGGAAATAAATGGAATTAATTTCACTATTAAGGGAGAACACTTTGTTCTTCCTGATTGTTGTAGGGCTATTTTCATTACTTGTGGGTAGTTTTTTAAATGCTGCCATCTATCGAATTCCAATCATGTTACAGCAAGGTTGGCGAGAGGAGTGTGAAGAATTATTTGGTGGGAATCATACAGATCAACGTCATGATTTATCTAAAAAATTCAATTTGTTTGTCCCTAGGTCACAATGCCCTCATTGCGGTCATATGATCACGGCAATTGAAAATATTCCTGTATTAAGTTATCTCTTTTTACGAGGAAAGTGTTCCTCTTGTAAAACGGGTATTTCTATTCAATATCCTCTAGTAGAACTAGTAACTGCTGTAATTTCCGTTTTTGTTGCATGGAAAGTTGGGTTTGGTTGGCAAACACTAGCCGCATTAATCTTTACATGGACATTAATTACCTTGTCTTTGATTGATGCTAAAACAATGTTGTTACCAGATAATCTGACGATTCCATTGATGTGGTTAGGTATTGCCGTTAACTTCCAAGCAATGTTTGTGGATTTAAAAAGCAGTGTTTTGGGCGCTATGATCGGCTATTTGTCTTTATGGAGCCTTTTTCATCTCTTCAAGCTTATAACTGGAAAAGAAGGGATGGGTTATGGTGATTTTAAAATACTTGCTGCTATAGGCGCGTGGGCAGGTTGGCAGGTATTACCATTTACTATCTTTGCTGCCTCACTGGTTGGTGCCATTGTCGGTATATTGATGATTGTTTTACAGGGTAAAAAAGAGAGCCAGCCCATTCCATTTGGTCCATGGTTAGCCTTGGCGGGTTTTATTGCATTTATTTGGAGAGAACCCATTGTGAATGAAATGGCTAACTATTTCGGATTAGCATAAACTATACCTCTAAGAGCCACCTTTTCTATATAGTTAGGCTGAAACTTTTGTATAAAAGTAAGACGAGAAAAAGTAAGAACTATTTCCCTCATTTAAAGGTCCCAGATTATAGTCAACGCATAATATACAGCCATTAATCGGGAAAATTAACATACTAAATGGGTATGTTGGAGGCTACTGAAATGAAAGTTTCGATGACTAATATGAATAAGTTAATATACGCGTGGGTTACTTTATGTTTAATCATACCCACTAAACTCTATAGTGATACCAAGTTATTAAACGTTAGTACTACACCACTTTCATCTATTCTTATATCCACAAGAAATAGTGCCCCAGCAAATATCATCAGTTTAAATAGTCCAATAATAAGTGCTGAAATAACCGGTAGGGTATTAACCATTCATAGTGAAGCCGGTACCTTTGTGAGAAAAGGAGAAAAACTCGCTTCTTTAGATTGTGAAAGTTATCTGCTTGCCAAAAAACAAGCAGATGCTGCACTGAAGGTCAGTGAAACTCAACTAAGCCTCGCCAAAAAACAATTAGTAAGAAATCAACGCTTAGTAAAAAATGGCACAATTCCTCAGGAAATATTTGAGAGAACCGAGTCTACGCAGCAAACATCATTAGCTGATATTGCAGTGAAGAAAGCAATTATAGAAAGTGCTAAACTTACAATCAAACGCTGTTCTATCAGAGCGCCGTTCGCAGGCCAGATTACTCAACGCATAGTTCAACAAGGGCAACTTGTTTTACCGGGAACGCCTCTCTTCCAATTGATGCAGGATGAAGCATTGGAAATTAAAGCCAAGCTATCTGCAACAGCTATAGAGGAAGTGAAAAAAAGCCGTATTATTGAATTTGTTGCTGGTGAAAAAAGAATTAAAACAAGTATTCGTAGTATTATTCAAACTATTGATGAGACAACCCGAACTCAGGAAGTTCGTCTATCATTACCTGATGATACTCAGCTAGCAGCAGGTCTCTCTGGTAGACTAGAATGGAGCAATGGTGACTTAAAAATACCCACTGAATATATTCAAAGAAAAGGACAAAATCTTGGTGTTATGATTGCTGAAGATATTGTTGACGGAACTGCAAAAGCTAAATTTGTTGTACTTGAAAATGCACTTGAGGGTCAACCAGCAAGTATTAAGTTGCCTCAAAAGACAGCCATAATTATTAAGAATCAATATAGAGTGAGTGATGGGCAACGTATTAGCATTCAGTAACTAGAGACCTTGGTACGAAGAGATATGACGGATAAAAATGAGAGACATGAATTTCCCAACGTTTCCTTAAAAAAACTAGAAACTCATACTCACTTTCTCTCTCACCATACTCTTTTTACAAAGGCCTCAACTAACTAAAAATATTATCTCACCACTTACTATTATTCTATGTACTCACGACTTATTCAGAATCATGTACTTGCAAACCTAACCTTTGTATTGGTGCTTATTGTTGGATTTTTATCCTATAAGGAAATGCCTCGCCAACAAGATCCAACGATCAGCTTTAACTGGATAACCATTATTACCGCACTACCGGGGGCTTCTGCTTTTGATGTTGAAAAGAGAGTTACCGATATTTTGGAAGATTCCATTAATGGAATTCCGGATACAAGCTTTGTTTCGAGCAATAGCCGTGAAAATGTTTCAAGTATCTTAGTCCGTTTCGAAGATATGCCAGAAAGGTTATATGACAAACGACTTGCAGACTTAAGGCGTGAGTTACAGAATGTACAGGGAGAGTTACCAGAAGAAGCGCTGGACTCTAGAATACTTGAAATTACCTCAGGCAATGCTTTTCCTGCAGCCTTGATTGCGGTTGTTGCGGATGCGGATGATGAGCGCTTAAGAAAACGTGCACAAGCCGTTCATGATGCCATAGAACAAATGTCTGGAATTGATAGAGTTGACGCCGTAGCGCTTGATGACCCTGAATTACAAATTAATTTTATCCCCGAAGCACTAGAGTCATTACAGCTTACCCCCGGAATGCTTGCAGATTCACTTAAACTTTGGTTTCAGGATATTTCCGCAGGTACAACTGATATTGGTAATCAAAGCTGGTTGGTAAGAATTGTAGGAAAAAATAGTGACCCCTCTCAGGTTGCTGAATTACCCATTCCCGGATTAAACGGTGAAATACCTCTCTCCAGAGTGGCGGTTGTACAACGCGCTCGTAAGAAAGCTTCTCAAGAAGTTAGCATTAATGGCAAGCCTGCTATTTTGCTATCCGTGATGAAGCAAGACAATACCAATGTCATTCAGCTGGTTGATCAGTTAAATCAATGGATAACAGAGCAAAATGTTGTTACAGAAAATACAGGCATTCAGCTGCATATGATTGATGATCAAACCTTGCCGACCAAGCAGGCTATTAATATTATGCAAAGTAATGCACTGATTGGTTTGTTATTGGTCTTGGTTGTGGCATGGCTCTTTTTAGGAACGCGTATCGCCATTTTAACAGCCATTGGTATTCCTTTTATCTTGGCTGCTACTTTCTGGGTGCTGGCAGCCACGGGGGAAACACTTAACATCACCGTACTGCTTGGTGTAGTAATCGTACTGGGTATGTTAGTTGATGATGCTGTTGTTGTGGTTGAGTCGATTTACTATCGCCTTCAAAGGGGCATCAATCCTCTGAGTGCTACAACGGGTGCAATGAAAGAAGTTGCGCTTCCTGTAACCACGGCTGTGTTAACGACTATCGCTGCTTTTCTCCCTTTGATGCTATTGCCCGGGATTTTGGGAAAATTCATGCAAGTGATTCCCATGGTAGTAACCATTGCACTTATCATTAGCCTGATTGAAGCCTTTTGGATGTTGCCCACACATATTTATGGTGCAAATATCCACTTTGGAAAACCCTCTAGCATTCAACACATGCGTGAATCTTTTATTCATTGGATTCAGCTTAAATATTCCAAAGTGTTAATTCGTGCATTGCGCTGGCCCAAAATGACGCTTCTCACTATTTTTTTAGCATTTGTAACGGCCGTTGGTGCGCTGGGTGCAGGGATGATTCGTGTTGATTTTTTTGCATCCGACACTTTGCGAATATTTTACGTTAATGTAGAAATGCCCGCTTCTACTCCCCTGGATGAAACCCTAAAAACTACTTTGAAAGTAGAGGCTGCTATAAAAAAACACCTTAAAGGTGAGGGCATAGATATTGAGGAAAACCCAGGCACTATCAGGGATGCCCGCTCTGTTGTTAGCTATGCAGGGTTAATGTTTACTGAAACAGAACCTATGTATGGTGATCAGTATGGTCAAATAATTGTTAGCCTGCTGCCAATGAATCAGGGTTCGCGTAATGTGAATACGATTATTGATGAAATGCGTGAAGATGTCACAAGCATTGTTGGGGCAAATAATATCTCATTTTTAAAGCTTCAAGGTGGCCCACCATCTACGAAACCCATTAGCGTCAAAGTACGGGGAGATGATTATCAAACAATAAAACAAGCCGCTGATAAACTAAAAGAAATTCTGAGCAGTATCAAGGGTATTAAAGACATCAGCGATGATGCAAGTCGTGGTCGTATGGAGCTGACATTAAAAATGAATCATGATGCAGTGCGTCGTTCAGGAGTGAGTCCAATCGACCTCACGAGAACTATTCAGCTCTTAGTTGATGGTGAAATTGTGGCAGAAATGCAAGATAAGGGTGAAAAACTACAAATACGGGTAAAGGCAGATGCGACAAAAAGCCATGATATTGCTGAATTATTACGATTTAGAATGCCCACACCAAACGGTTCAAGCATTCCATTAAATGAATTAGTGACACAGGAACGTGGTATTTCATTAGGCAATATTCGCCACTATAATTTTAAGAGAGCAATAACACTAGAAGCCGATATTGAGAAACCAAAAGAGAAAGAAGACTTTATGGCATGTCGCGTACGTCCTGCACTTTATGGTGAGGAACGTGACTATAATAAATGTGATTTGGATACAATCACGGCCAATAAATTACTACTTGAAGGTTGGGAAAAGTATCGTAAAGACTTCCCCACAATTGATCTGGATTTTTCAGGGCAACTGGATGATATTAAAGACAGTCTGGACTCTATAGCAAAGCTCTTTTTAATTGGAATAGGTTTAATGTATCTAATTTTAGGTACCCAATTTAAAAGCTATTTCCAGCCCTTTATTATTTTAGTAACTGTCCCACTCGCCTTTACAGGGGTAATTTTAGGGCTATTAGTCACTCAAAACCCATTAAGCCTGTATACACTGTACGGTGTTGTTGCTTTGGCTGGTATTGCAGTAAATGCCGCCATCGTGCTGATATCTGCAGCTAATGATCGTATATTTTCTGGAATGTCAGCAGTACATGCCACAATTTATGCCGCACGTCGGCGTGTCATACCTATTATGATTACCACATTAACCACGATTGCCGGATTGATGTCACTAGCCATTGGACTAGGTGGAAAATCATTAACTTGGGGGCCTGTAGCAACCTCAATCGTCTGGGGCGTTGGATTCTCATCATTACTCACTTTATTTACTATTCCTACACTTTATCTTGCAGGTATGCGAAGAAAAGAACGCAAACATAAAAAGCAGCTAGAAAAACAAAAAACTGCTTGAAAGTAGGGGGGGGGGTGGCATACTGTAATTTTAACGAGACTATTTTTATTTATCTGCTTAGTACATTGATTATTAAGCATAAAATTAATAATAAGTTTTTCTAAAAAATATCAGTTATTGATTTAATTCAATGCTTCTTTATGATTGACGTAGTTGATATATTTCGTACTATTTTCTCATTAACCACAAACGACTTCCTGGCAGAGAACCACATTGTGCATGGCAAATTTTAATACGCATTTGGGTGTCGCAGCCGTAGGCTCTGGTATGTTGGCAACGCTCTGTTTGCAAGTTGGGTTAGTTGATGCCAAAGACGCCATTTTACTAGCAAGCATGGGGGTCGTGGGAGGTATTCTGCCTGATATTGATTTGCATTACTCACACCCAAGTCGAATATTATTTTCTTTATTGGGGATTGTGCTGGCGTTTCTTTGGGTGTTTGCCGCAGAAAATGATTTACCCATTGTTCACCTTTGGGGAGCTGGCTTAGGTGTTTATCTACTGGTTCGTTATCCAGTTTGGGTCTTATTTCAAAAAGTAACGGTACACCGTGGGGCAATTCACTCGATAGGTGTTGCCATTATATTTGGGTTAGCTACAGCGGCGATTAGCTTTCATCTATTTGCCAGACCACCATTTATTTCATGGTTACTCGCCTTATTTATCTTCTTAGGGTTTATTTTACACTTATTGCTTGATGAGATTTATAGCGTTGATTTTATGGGACATCGGCTCAAAAGATCATTTGGTACAGCACTTAAGCTTTTAAATTTTAAAGATAAAACAAGCAGTGCCGTAATAATCGCAAGTATCACTGTACTATGGTTTATTACCCCTGATGCTGGGCCCTTTATCGATACTCTTACCAGTGCAGAAACTTATCGCGTTATTTCTGAGCGTTTGCTATAGAAGTATAGAAAAAGAGTAAAGGCTTCAATATAAAATACCACCCCCCTACTTTCAGAGGGTTTTTAAGGCAATCTTTCTAGTGACTAATTTAGCCAGCCATTATCAAAATCTTGTTCTTGCATGGCATCGACTTTCTTTTCAATATTATTTAGAGCACGAATCATAGCGACTGTTTTTTTCTCAAGATCTTTGAGTTTTTTCATACGAAACGGGGTTTCATCAACAGGTACTTCAATATTATCAGCGGTAATTAAGGTCACTCGTGTTTTTTTACGTCGATCAAACGTAATGTAATACAGTGACGTATAGGCTTTGTGAATTTCTTCGTGGAGAGCATCGATGTCCTTTAACTGTGGTATATTAACCAGTTTAAAACCTTCCTCCTCATACCATTTACCAAACGCACAGGCTTTACAATCCATGGGCCTTCTTATTTGCTCTTCGGGTAAACCTTTGACTAATTTATAACCTTGTTTGACCCACTCAATATGATCAGGTTTTGCTTGTTGAAGGCTTTTTAAAACATGCGCTTTATTCATGGTAGTTGGCTACAACCGTTAGATTATTTTTAAAATTATAGGTAGTTATACTAACAGTACGGCTTCTTGATGCTGTTACTGTGCTTTATCAATATTAGATAGGTTTGTGACTATTTCAATAGAAAACAGATTAACTGTCATACTGCTTTTCTTAATATTCGATCATATCCTCCAATGTCTCCCCTTTTCGTATGGATAAGTACCATCCAGACTGGACTTGAGGTTAGTGCGCTGATTTTTTGGTAAACATTAACAAGGGTAAATCAAACCCGTGATGAACGACAGAGCCAATGCCTGCTTCACCCTCAATATCAATATCCAACAGTGTGAGGTCTTTAATACCACGGTAACCTATTCAGAAACCTGCAATCTTTCAGTAAGTCACATCGTTGTTGTTACACATCGTGTGTGAAGAAACTGAATAATTTGAAATAGCCTGTCAGCACGCCTCATAATGATAAATACCCTCGTAAATGAAAGTCATCCCCCCACTTATGGGCTATTTTTTCATGACTTTATTAGTTGCTAATACCATTAGTCTGAATATGGGCGGTCTTTCTTGACAGAATTACGGTATAAAATCTAGAATGATCATATAAAAATAAGAATAAATCAGTTAAACCTGAAAAATAACTAACAACAAGAATTAAAAAGGTCCTTCTCATGTCAAAGTCAGTTAAATTCGTAAAAATTGTTTCGCCTATTGCATTAGCAATTGCTCTCTCTGCTTGTGGTGGTGGGGGTTCTTCATTTATTAATGAAGGAGGCTCTGGTGAAGCAGGTGTATCAGGAGATGGTTCAGCTGTAGTTGTTGCTAAGTCACTGGAATTGAGTGTAAGTTCAAGAGAGCTACCTTCTGATGGCTCATCTCCCATTACAATTACTGCTATTGCAAAAGATATAAATAATACCGCTATTGATGGGGCGAATATTACCTTTGCCGTTGATAAAGATGCGACAATTTTAAAAGAAGCAACAGTAACAACAACTACTCCGGATACTCCAGCGACTCCAACTACTCCGACCACAACAATTACAGCAGGCTCTGTTCAGACGGCAACATTAAAACCAGGTTCTGCAAAAAATCAAACCTTAACTGTTACAGTTTCCTCTGGTGAAATATCCAAATCAATTACTGTAGAAGTCGTTGGTACTAACGTTACTATAGATGGGCCACAAGCAATTACGCTAAATAAAGATAATTCTTTTTTACTTAAGTTAAAAGACAGTTCAAATAAAGCAATTTCATATGAAACGGTTGAATTGACTTCAGCGGCAGGTAATACAATCAAAACGAATAGTAACTTTCAGACAGATGCCGCAGGAGAGATTGCATTTACTGTAACTGGAGATATCAGTGGTGTAGATACAATTACTGCGAATGTACTAGGTGCTACTGTTGAAAAAAATATCGAGGTATCTAGTGATGAATTTGCACTTTCATCATCTTCAGACAAAGAAATAAATATACATACTGATGCTACTATTGATTTTGTTTGGTCTAAAGATGGTGTTAAGCAAGCAGGTAAAACAATTTCTTTGAGTGCAACACGTGGTGATATTGAGAGTCAAACGATAGTGACAGATAGTGCTGGTAGAGCTAGTTTTTCAATTTCATCGGCTACAGCAGGTCAAACAGTAATTACTGCGACTACGGCGAAGGGATTGTCAACAACGTTGGAAAGAGAGTTTGTTGCAACGACACCAGCCTATTTAAATACACAAGCGGATCCGACTCTCATATCACCTAATGGTACGAGTACTATTGTTGCCAAAATTCGTGACAAGGATGATAACCCTGTAAAAAATAAAATTATTGATTTTAGATTAAATGATACGGTTGATGGTGTATTGAGTGCTTCTACAGCAGTAACAGATTCTCTCGGACGTGCCTCTGTATCTTATAAAGCAGGCAACTCATCAAGCGCTAAAGATGGTGTTGTGATCAAAACCTTTATTCAAGGTTATCCATCTGTGCCAGAAGATGAAATTAAGCTGACAGTAGGTGGGAATGCACTTCGTATTGTTTTGGGTGATGATCATTTACTTGAAGCAGAAGATGTCTTCTATAACAAAAAATTTGGGGTTATCGTAACAGATAGCGCTGGAAATCCAGTTGCAAAACAAGGTGTTTCCTTTAAGATTATTCCTAGGTATTACTATAAGGGAAGTCTTTGGAATACAGGTGATGGCTGGTCGGGAGAGTCTGTCTATGATCCTACGGGTTCGACAATCATCAGAGGCGTAACCGCGCGATGTATCTCTGAAGATTTTGACAATGATGGTAATCTGGACAGCGGTGAAGACATAAACAAAAACGGAACACTTGAACCTACTCACGATGCAACGGTAACAGGGTCGGGTGTGACTGATGAAAATGGTAAAATTGTTGTTGAAGTTATTTATCCTAAAAATACCGCTTGGTGGTCTGAGCAAAGAATTGAAGCAACAGTGACTGTTGATGGCACAGAGTTTATAGAACATACAGATTTTAGGCTGGGTGTACAGGCTGCTGATATTAATAGTAGTGATAAAACCCCTCCTAATCTTAACAGCCCTTATGGTACATGGGGTGGGTGTACTGATAACCCGGATGGAACACCGCCACCATTGCCGCCAGTAGCACCGTTAGTCAATGTTGTTGACCCGATAACAGGTACACCCGTCGATTCGTTGAGAAGCAATGTTTGGTACTCACTGCAGCAAGATAATGGAATCCTCAATGCTAGTGACTATACGATAACATCAAGTGTAGCTACGGTTGAGCAAGGGCCAAACAACACCTTTAGGTTAAAGGATAATGAGCCGTCTGTAGATAACACTGGTTTCTATATTGAAGTTCAAATCAATGGTGCTAAAAAGATGTTCTGGTATGCTGATGAAGCATCATCAGATACAACGCCACCAGAAATAATCCTTAAAGGTGTTTCTCCTGTGACTGTGAATTTGGGTGATAGCTATACCGATGCAGGCGCAACAGCACTAGATGATGTAGATGGTAATGTTAATGTGACTACATTTAATTTACCGATAGACACAAGTATCGAAGGAGAGCACACAGTTATCTATCGCGCACAAGATGCTGCCGGTAATAATGCAACAGCAACTAGGATTGTAAATGTTGTAAAACCTTAAACTAAATCGTATTTAGTTGATTTAAAAGCCCTCGCTATGAGGGCTTTTTTATTATTGGGTTTCTTTGCAAAGTGCTCATTTGTTAAAGCACCAAAAAATATATCGGGTATAATCACAGGCATGTCAGGAAATACTTACGGAAAATTATTCACAGTGACTTCATTTGGTGAGAGTCATGGCCCCGCGATTGGGTGTATCGTTGATGGATGCCCTCCAGGTATGGCGCTTTCAGAAGCTGATTTGCAAGCTGATTTGGATCGTCGTAAGCCGGGTACAAGTCGTCATACTACACAACGTCGTGAATTGGATGAGGTCCACATTTTATCGGGTGTGTTTGAAGGTAAAACCACGGGCGTACCCATCGCTTTATTAATCAATAATACGGATCAGCGATCTAAAGATTACTCTAATATTATGGATCAGTTTCGTCCTGGTCATGCTGATTACACGTACTATAAAAAATATGGTTTGCGTGATTATCGTGGGGGGGGGCGATCATCAGCACGTGAAACTGCGATGCGGGTTGCTGCTGGAGGGATCGCAAAAAAGTATTTAAAAGAAAGATATGGTATAGAAATTAAAGGCTATCTTTCTCAGTTGGGGCCTATAAAAATAGAATCTGTTGATTGGGATGAAATAGACAATAACCCATTCTTTTCACCCGATGCGAGCAAAGTTGCTGAAATGGAAGTTTATATGGATGCACTTCGTAAAGAAGGGGAGTCTATAGGGGCAAAAATCACAACGGTTGCAACAGGCGTGCCTCCCGGATTGGGAGAGCCAATTTTTGATCGCTTAGATGCTGATATTGCTCATTCGATGATGAGCATCAATGCATCTAAAGGTGTTGAGATAGGTGCAGGCTTCGACTCTATTACCGAAAAAGGGACTGAGCACCGTGATGAAATCACAGTAGATGGTTTTAATGGAAACAGTGCTGGAGGAACATTAGGTGGCATTTCTTCCGGTCAGGACATCGTAGTACATACTGCTTTTAAACCAACATCGAGTATTCGTTTGCCAGGCAAAAGCGTCAATATCAAAGGTGAGCCAATTGAGGTGATTACCAAAGGACGCCATGACCCCTGTGTAGGCATTCGTGCCACTCCTATTTGTGAAGCACAATTAGCAATGACACTAATGGATCATATGCTAAGGCATCGCGCACAAAATATGGATGTTAAGACAGATTTTGCAGATATCCCCGCCTCAAATAAGGAAATTAAATAGCGCCCCTTAAAAAGTGACGTGGTCAAGGTATTTAATACAAGAAGGCTTTGCAAAGCCCCTGCGCGCGCCAATTTCTGTGTTGTGCGGTGCTCGAGATGCTCATTTGCTCCGCATAAACTCCGCTTTCTGCGCCTTGAAATTGACACGCTCGGTAGGTTTATCAAAGACTTCTACAACCTAATTGTATCACTCAGAATTATTCCGTAGTGTCTTTGCCCCATTCAATACTGTTGAATGCTGCCAACTGCTCCTCAGATGCTTTTTCCTGAAACTTCTCTTTAAACTCATCGTAAGGCATTCCATAAATCACTTCACGCGCCTGATCGTAACTAATTTCCTCACCGCGCTTATTCGCTTCGCCCATATACCACTTAGCCAAACAGTTACGACAAAATCCCGCCAGATTCATTAAGTCAATATTCTGTACATCGGTACGCTTTTGAAAATGAGACACAGCCTTACGCCATGCAGCAGCTTCGACTTCTAATTGTGTTTGTTTATCCATGAGAAATCTCTCTTTTAAAAGGGTTAACAGAAAAAGGAGTACTAGTTAAAAAATGACTCACTCTCTCTGATATAAAATAAAAAAAGTATGTCATAACATACTTGCTAATCTTAGCTTATTAATAAGTACCACTTTATAAAAAAGTGCTATAAGTAGGGGGGTGGCTAACGAATAAATAGAGTTTTAACGCGCGCCTAGGATTGATAATAAACGGTCATTATTCATGTTTTTAGCCATATCCATAGCCGTCAAACCATCTGATGTTCTTGAGTATATAGATGCGCCGTGATTAACCAAAAAGTTAACAATATTTGGGTGGCGAAAGCGAACAGCATGATGAAGTGGTACCCAGTTTTTTACTGTTTTAGCATTCACATAAGCCCCTTGGTTTACCAAAAATATGACAGCAGAATAATGCCCTCGTGCAGCAGCAATATGTAATGCTGTTTCTCTTTCTCTATTAGAGGTATTAATATCTAGACCTTGAGATAGCAAAGTTCTAATCTGATTAACATTCCCTGCATTCGCAGCAGCAAATAAATCATCCGCTTCTGGTGTAGCAACAGGGGCAGAAGTTCTTCTTGAATCATTAAACTGATTGCTAGAAACCTGTTGTGGTACATGCTGTGAAGTCTGTTGTTCTGCCTGTTGCTGTTGCGTATACCACTCAAGAAGTCGCATTTCACGTATTCTTTGTTTTTCCAAGGCATTTTGATCAGCCATATAATCTTGTGCATGACTCACAGAACTTATGCTCATCCCAAGAAACAATAGGGTGATAAAAATTAAGTATGACTTGTGCTGCGTATTTTTCATGGTATTCCCCGATAAATGTTTCTTTAAAAACGTAATAGGGCATTATAGTTAGCAACGCATGGGAATAATGGGGGTAACAGATGAAGGTACACAAAACAATGATAACTGTTACTACAGGTTGCATTATGCAAGGCTGTAGAAAACTATTGATTTTTTATCAAACTAAACTAGTATTTCAGTCCTCACATTAACTATTCTTCCCCTGTGCATTGAATGAAACCATTGTTTTTATGTTTATTGCTTGTTTATACCTTAGTCTTCATTGGGGCATGCAATAGTAATAACCGGGTGTCTGCACTAAAAAAATGTAGAGTGCTGGGTAATGAATCAATCGTCTACGCACGGGCACACTATGTGAAATTATTTTATCATTTCAACCCAGAAAAATTCTCTGAGTCGTATGAGAAAACCAAGGACTTCGATCCCGTAACCTCTAGAAATATCATTGATACTTACGATATTGCGATTCGTAAACTAAAAATTACAGATGAAGATACACAATCTTTAATTTATTCATGCCAAAATCTGGCTGATTTTAGCAAGAGATTAGTTGATCAATCTTTTCCAAAAGCCATGTCTCATCAAAGTAAAAATGATGTTTTAACGGACGCCTTCTTTATTGAAATCAACCAAATCGTTAAATTTGATAATAATATTGGGACTTTCGAGAAAAATACCAAAAGTTTTAAACAATACGTAAAAGAGTACAGAGATACTGTGCAAAGCTATGTAAGTAAATATAAGAATGAGCTACCCAAAGAACTCATCAATACGCTCTAGCTGCTAATACAACGATATACCTACGTTATTTTTGCTATCCACTCTTTTGCCTTTTCAGCATCAAGCAAAATCTGCTCTTTTAATTGATCAATGGTGTCAAAACGTCTTTCTTCACGTAGATACGCCAGTAATTCCACACAAATATACTCACCGTAGACTGAATCTGAAAAATCAAATAGATGCACTTCTAAACGGTTTTGATCCCCAGAGAAAGTAGGTCGATGACCTAAATTAGCCACGCCATTGTAACGGGTGTTGTTTAACCCGTGAACATGTACCGCATAAACACCACGTTTAGGTGAAATATTATCAGGAAGCTTTAAGTTTAACGTGGGAAAATCTATGGTTCGGCCGCGCTTGTCACCGTGACGAACTCGACCACTTAATTGATAATGACACCCTAGCAGACTATTCGCCAATGAAATATCGCCTTGCTCCAGTGCCTCTCTAATCCTTGTACTACTCACCCGCTGTGATTGTTTTTCTACGGTTGGAGTATCAACCACGACCATTCCAGAATGTTTGCCCAACTTATTTAACAGAGCAAAGTCACCCCCCCGGTTACAGCCAAATTTAAAGTCATCTCCAACAGCGAGGTATTTCACATTCAGATAGTCTTGAAGTATATCTTTGACAAAAACGTCGGGAGGCATGTTCGCAAATGCTTTATCAAACTTTAAACAGAAAAAGTTATTCACCCCTAATTGCTGCAATAACCGAATTTTATCTCGAAGTGGATAAATACGTGTTGGAGGGTTAGGGCTAAAAAACTCAGGGGGTAATGGCTCAAAACTGATCACTGTCAGTGGTAACTGCAATTCTTGTGCTTTTTGTTTTAATTTACCAATAATTTTTTGATGACCAAGATGGAGCCCATCAAAATTTCCAATAGTGGCGACACAGGCAGAATCAATTTTCTTTGGGGAGCTAATGTTGCGGATAAAATTCATTCCCGAAGTTTACCCCAAAGATTCAAAATTATTTTGCCTAAGTGCCTCATAAGTGACAATTGCAACCGTATTTGAAAGATTCAAACTACGGCTATCTTTTAGCATGGGTAAACGCAGTTTGTTTTCTTCAGGAAAGGTTGCTAATACATTATCAGGTAGCCCGCGTGTCTCTGGGCCAAATAATAAGATTGAATCTGCTAATAATTTAGCATCGCTATAGGTTGTCTTCCCTTTTGTGGTTAAGGCAAACACAGGACGTTCACCAATTGTCGCTAGAAAATGTTGATAGCTTTCATGCTCCTGAATTGTCGCCATATCCCGATAATCCATACCCGCACGCCTTAACTTTTTCTCATCAAGATCAAAACCAAGCGGGTGGATTAAATGCAGTCGTGAGCCTGTATTTGCACACAGACGCATAATGTTTCCCGTATTGGGCGGTATTTCAGGTTCAAAAAGCGCTATATCAATCATATTTTTCATTACTTGCTTATAAAATTTAAAATCAAGAGAAATCTTATAACTTACCTCTTGACAACTATATGCGAAAAAGCTCTAATAGCGCCCTCGCTTAAGGCCCGATAGCTCAGTCGGTAGAGCAGAGGATTGAAAATCCTCGTGTCGGTGGTTCGATTCCACCTCGGGCCACCATTCTATACGTTTTCCCCTCATTTTTATTGCTTATTTACCCTTGGCACTGCTTAACTTTTAGTTCAGCGCTTTTCACCTATCTTTCTACTTATTGTTCTCTAGTTAGCTATTAATCATTCCCTTAGAAACTACCTCAGAGTAACTGCCCCAGATAATATTATAAAAATATTTTCAACTTGTTTTAAGAGTGAGCATACAAATAGGAAAGTAAATCAGTTGGGAAGTCTTACTTTATTAGTGCTTAGCTTATTCATTCTTTTCGACTAGGTGCTGATAGCTGATTGTAGACTCCAATCCACCCCCCTACTTACAGCCACTTTTTATTAGAAGGTTTTGATAAAGAGCCACACCAGAAAAACTTCTAGCAAAGACTCCCAGCAAAGACTCCCAGCAAAGACAAGGGGGTATCTATTTATATCTCCGCTAGAAGTCTATTGTCGATAATGACTTAATATTTATGCTAACACTGCTTGTTATTAACCTTGTTTGAGCAATCGCTCAAGATCAATCAAAGCCGCATTTGCACGTGAAATATAAGATGCCATTACCAGCGAATGATTCGTTACAAAACCAAAGCCTCTACCATTGAGAATGACAGGACTCCAGATTGCCTGCTGAGTGCCTTCAAGCTCACGGATAATCTGACGTAAACTAATCAGTGCATTCTTATCTTTTAAGACGTCATTGAAGTCTACTTCAATCGCACGCAATAAATGAATCAAAGCATAGGTCTGCCCGCGTGCTTCAAAGAACACATCATCAATCTTAAACCAATCTGTTTTAATGTAATTCGACTCTGCATTAGGCGTTGATTGTGTCGCATTCTTATCGCCAGCTAAAGAGGTATCTAGCTGTTCTCTACCCACGCTAGAGCTAAGTTTTTGTGCTAATGAGCCTAAGCGTTTTTTAACTAAAGCTAACCAGTCACTCAAATTATCGGCACGTGCATAAAACTGCGAACTATTTTTATCTGTGCTGGATAATCTGGCAAGGTACCTATCCAGTGTCTTAATACCATCTTTATACTGGCTTTCAGCAGGAGGTAGAATCCACAAGCTGGTATCTGTATGGAATTTAGTCGCCGTATTCACCAAGTCTTGATCTTCTTGAGATTGAGATTGTGAACGACTTAAATCATTTCTCAATGCCAGTGCCATATCTCGTGCTTGTACCAATACGCCAAATTCCCAATTGGGCATATTATCCATCAGCACTCCCGGAGGCATACGATCATTCTCAATGAATCCACCTGGTTTTTCCAACAAGATTTTCATTAACTGAGACAATGTCGCCGTGGTGGTAAACCCTGTCACCATTTCAGCCCCCATCTCATCAGCATACGCCTGAGCATTGGTATTTACATCAAAGCGGGCAGGTTCACGACTCCAGTAAAACATTAATAAAAGCGATAGAATAAGCAAGGTGACAAAGAACATGCCGATTGTCCATTTAAGACCTTTCTCTTTCCAGGTTGAGGGTTTATATATTGAAACAACTTTACCAACAGCACCCATGTGAAAACTCCAAAATTAATTTAATGTGAGATACCTCAAATATGCGTCTTTAAACACGACTAATCAAGTACACTGTGGCAAGTTTTGATTTATTCAGAAAAAGTTCTTCCTATGAAAACTATTTTTAAAGAATACCTTCGGGTGACATGGCAGGTACGCTGGGCATTTTTGCTAGTGATAATAGGTATCACCTCGGCAACTTTTTTAGGCTTCTATGTGCCTGTTTTCTACAAAAACATTGCCAATGGCTTTGCACAGCCTGTGAGTATTGAAACCAGCAAAATTGTATTAGAAAATTTCTGGATGGTTGTACTGTTTTATGCAGGCATTTGGCTATCGTGGCGCGTACTGGAAATAGGCATCGTTCCCGTTGATGGTGGTGGTATGCGCTTATTAAATAAACGCTGCTTTGCCATTTTAAAACGTCAGAAGTTTTTATATTTTGAAAATAATTTTTCCGGTAGCTTAATCAAACAGGCCAGTCGCTTTTCCCGCTCTTACGAAGTGGTGATGGACTGGTTTATCTTCCAACTGGTACAAAATGTTTTAAGTATTAGCATTGCCTTTGTTCTGTTTTATCAACACTACCCCGAATTTGCTTATTATTTTTTAATATGGGTAATTGGCTTTATTTCATGGAGTGTTGGCTTTTCTATCTGGAAGCTTAAATACGACAAAGCCGTCGCAGAAAGTGACTCAAAGTTGGGGGGTGCCTATTCAGATGCTATCAGTAATATTTTTATTGTTAAGAGTTTTGCTTTAGAGAAAAGTGAGCAAGCCAATATCGATAAAAAAGCGGATGTGGTTTATAACAAAACCAAAATAGCGTGGATATTAATGTTTGTCTCATTCGCGGTGCAAGGCTTTCTCACCATGGGTATCGAGCTGCTACTAGTGTATAAAATGATTGGCAAATGGGAGCTGGGTTTGTTCAATGTAGGAGAATTTGTTCTATTCCAGTCTATTTTGTTGATGCTAGTGCAACGCCTCTGGGAGTTTGGACGAAACTTTCGTAACTTTTTCACTGCCTTAGCAGATGCAGCAGAGATGGCCGATGTTTTTAAAAATGAAGATATTGAACAAGATGCTAGCACCGCAAAAGATTTAAAAATCAACAAGGGAAACATCCAATTTCAACACGTTAATTTCGCCTATGTAGGTACGGACAAAACCCGTAGTGGTTTATTCGAGGATTTTTCACTGGATATAAAACCGGGAGAGAAAATCGCACTGGTTGGGCATTCAGGTTCAGGAAAAACATCACTCACTAAACTGCTGTTCCGTTTTTTTGAGCCACAGCAAGGCAAAATTTTATTTGATGGTCAGGATGCCAAAGATTTTACCCTGTCCTCATTACGCAATCAGATTTCATTAGTACCACAACAACCTGAGTTGTTTCATCGAACCGTGCGAGAAAATATTCTCTTAGGAGCTGAAGTTAAGGAAGATGTACTGAGAAAAGCAGCAGAAAATTCAGGTAGTTTGGACTTTATTCAAAGCCTACCAGAGCAGTTTGAAACCATGGTGGGTGAGCGTGGTGTTAAACTTTCAGGCGGAGAAAAGCAGCGCATTGCATTAGCCAGAGCTTTTCTTGAAGATGCTCCCATCGTGGTGTTAGATGAGGCAACCAGTGCGCTAGATTCGATTACCGAAAAACAAATACAAACAGCTATTTTTGAATTGATAGAAAAGAAAACAGCGATTGTCATTGCACATCGTCTTTCTACTATTTTACGCATGGATAGAATCCTCGTGCTGGATAATGGCAAAATTATCGAACAGGGAACGCATCAGGAATTACTTGATAAAGGCGGTAAATATGCAACCATGTGGAAACATCAAAGTGGTGAATTTTTAAAACAAAGCTAGTCTATTTTAAAAAACTGCCCATAAGTAGGGGGGTGGCTATGCTTGATTTATAGCAGCAATGTGTTGAGTAAAAGTTACAATAAAGGGCTGGCAAGCCTCAAGGCGTTTTGCATAATTTGTTTTAAAAAGGGGCGTTGAGTCCAGTCTGCTAAGACAACTGCGTGGGCATTATCAATATAGGTTTGCTGTAATTGTCGGAGTTGGCGTGTGAATGTGCTGTCGTAAATAAATAGTGTGACTTCATAGTTAACCCACAAACTACGCATATCAATATTAGCAGTACCAAACATGGATAGAGAATTATCCACTGAAATTGATTTTGTGTGTAGTAAGCCTTGGTGGTAACGCATTATTTGAATACCCGCAGTGAGCAACTCTTCAAAATAAGATTCACTGGCATGCCGAGTTAAAAAAGAGTCTACTTTTTCAGGTACAACCAAGGTCACACTGACTCCGCGCGCTGCTGCCCCACGTAAGGCAACAAGCAATGAATCATCTGGAATAAGATAAGGTGTCGTTAGTACGATTTCTTCATGTGCGGCATAGATTAATGCCAGCAACATTTGTAGCAAGGCATCATTGGTTTGTCCAGGGCCAGATGCAATAACCTGCATACTCGAGTCACCACATTGTTTTGTTGCTGTAAAGTTGACTGAGTTGATAAACTCCCGGGAAGGATTATCGTCTTCTACGACCCAGTCACCCATTACGGTTTCTGTTAATGAGATCACAATAGGACCTTGCAATCTCACCATTGCATCTATCCATTCTCCGACACCAGAATCTTGTTTAAAGAAGGCAGGATCAACCATATTCATGCTACCAGTCCACGCCACGCTTTCATCAATAACGATAATTTTACGGTGTAGGCGTAAGTCTGTACGACCAACAAATGTTCTAAATAAGCCTACAGGAAGTGCTTTGAGTAATTTGATTCCAGCATTTTCTAATGTTTTTGCCTGTTCGCCCCCCCACCATTTGCTCGCACCGATGGCATCGACGAGAATATAGCAGTTGACTCCTCGTGCAGCAGCATCAATCAATGCTGATGCAATTTTGTTGGTATTACCGCCTTCATTCCATATATAAAACTCCATGAATATATTGCGTTTTGCATTTTCTATATCGTGCAATATTTGCTCAAACACTGAATAAGTGTCAGCAAATAGTTCAAAGTCATTACCAGAAACGGTGTATGCAGAAGCAATGGCTTGCCCTAATTTGCTCATTGATTGAGTCGCTTCTGGGTGCTTTGTCCAATCAATAACAGTCTCTGGAGAGTGTTTGCCTAGAATGGAGTATTTCTTTTGATAAGAACGAACTTTTTGTAGAATATTGCTACGATTAAGGCCTATACGGCGTTCACCGATTAAAAAATAAAGCCCAACACCTACGACGGGAAAGGTCATAATAAAGGTTATCCATGCAAGTGCAATACTGGATTTTGGGCGCATCATCAATATATGCACCATGCTACCAATGGTGACACTAGCGTGTAATATTATCAGGATAACTGACCACATAAATATATCGCGTAACTGTTACTATTTTTGTTGTACTGTGTGTGTGAATTGGAGAAGTTGCTAGTTAAAAGTGCCTTTATTTAATTTATGACAACTATCTTATAACAACGATGACGTAGAAAGTAACTCACTGAGTATGAGGATAACCTATTGGAGTGGTATGCTTATAGGACTTATTATTTTCCCTACTAAATTTTCTGTTTTAGGTGTTGATTACCTGATTACAATAAAAATAATGTGGCTAAGCCTAAAAAGCTAACAAAACCAATGACATCAGTTACTGTAGTTAGTGCGACACCACCAGCCAACGCTGGGTCTATTCCTGCTTTTTTCATTAGCAGTGGAATTGCATAACCCGAAATCGCAGCAATCGCAAGATTGATAATCATTGCTGCACCTAAAACCAGACTAATTTTTATGTCTTTAAACCAAAGGTATGATATACAGCCGACCACGATAGCCCACACGAAGCCACTAATGATTGAAATGGTTATTTCTTTATAGGCTAGCCAGCGTTGATTGGATGAACTGATTTTTCCCATCGCTAATCCACGAATCATTAATGTGAGTGTTTGTGATCCTGCAATCCCCCCCATACTGGCAACAATGGGCATGAGTACCGCTAATGCAACAACCTTTTCTATCGTGCCTTCAAACAGGCCAATCACCCAAGAGGCTAAAAAAGCAGTCGCAAGATTGATGCCGAGCCAGAATAAACGTCTTTTGGCACTGGGCAATACTGGAGAGAAAAGGTCTTCCTCTTCATCTAAACCAACGGATCCGAGAATTTGGCGATCGGCTTCCTCATCCAGTATTTCGATCATATCGTCCAGTGTGATACGACCAATCAGTCTATTGTTTTCATCAACCACAGGCATTGATGTTAAGTCGTGCTCACGAAACAATACAGCCAGTTCGCTTTGTGGCATTTCTGGTGGAATGGAGAGTACTTCGGTATCCATGACTTCAGATACCTGACTCTCAGGAGAGCTGGTAATTAATTTTGATAGAGGTAATTCGCCAATAAATTTCCCTTCACGGTCAATAACCATAAGACCCATTGTATGTTCCGGGATTGTTTCTTTCTTTCTGAGAAAACGTAAAACGGCTTCTAAAGTCACATCAGAACGTATGGCGATAGCCTCTGTTTCCATCAAACGTCCAGCGGTGTCTTCTTCAAATGCCAGACAGGCTTCCAGATTGCGTAGCCCATGAAAATCCAGTGATTGACGAATTGCATCACCAAACTCATCTGGCAATGTGTCAATAACATCAGCAAGGTCATTTGTGTCTAAGTCGCTAACAGCATCGACAACCAAGCCGTGATCTAAGTGTTTGGCGAGCGATATTCTGGCAACATCACCTAACTCTACAAGTACTTCACCATTAAGCTCTTCCGGTATGTATTCCCACAGCCCACCACGCAAAGAATCAGGAATAGATTCTAATAAATGCACAATTTCAGATGCTTCCAGATTCAGGAAAATACGATGTAGTTCATCTTGATTATCATTTTCCAGTGCTTCTAATACAGAATCAGTGAGATTCTGAGTATTAGATATAAGTGTATTTGCTTCTGTCATGAAAGAGTCCTAATGATTAACTCGAGACCTTTGTACGCAAGTCTCAACTCATTTACTTCAAGTGGCTATTATTTATTTGCTGATGTTTTGTTAGCAGTATTTGTCGCATGACTATCCGTCGTATTATCTGCTAACGTATCCGTTACATTTTCATTTATTTGACTGACTGGAGAATCAAGGCCATTTAAGGGGTAGATTTGTACTTTTCCTACACGGTTGTTTTGAACATCCAATGCTAAAAAGCGTAAATCAGACTGTTCAATTTCATCCCCGGAACGTGGCATACGGCTTAGGTGGTTCATAAATAAACCAGTAATAGTATTTGCATCAATTTCATCAGGAAAATCAACATTGATGACACGCTCAAGATCCATCATCGAAACTAGACCATCCGTTTCCCAGTGATCAGAAACCCAACGTGCAGGTGCATCAGGCTCATCAATATCCATTTCATCGGCAATATCACCTACAATTTCTTCCAGCATATCTTCCATTGTGACGATGCCCGAGAAACTGCCATACTCATCCATAACCAGTGCCATGTGGCTGCGTTTGCCACGCATTGATTCGAGTAGTTTGGTAATAGGCTGAGTTTCAGGCACCAGTAAAGCTTCGCGTAGATTCTCTTTTATTATGGTCATGGGATCGGGCTTGCCCTCATTTACAATCAACGTATTGTAGAGGTCTTTTATTAGTAAAATGCCGATAGGATTATCAGGATCACCATCGAAAACAGGAAAACGTGAGTGCTGTGTATCACGGATAATTTTTAAGTTTTCTTCCCAAGGTAGCTGTAAATCCAGACCATCTACTTTATTTTGTGGCAGCATGATTTGTTCAACTTTATGCGTGTCAAACTCGAACATGTTTTGCAGCATAACAGCCTTGTCGCTGGTTAAATCACCGTGTTTCTCTGAGGTATCAATAATGCCTCGAATTTCATCATCAGACAACACATCTGAATGTGTTTCCTCTTGAACATTGAATAAGGCCAAAATGGAACCTGAAGCTTTGTTTAATAACCAATTAAGTGGGTAGGCTAATAAGTAAAACCAGTGCAAGGGGTAAGCTGTCCACATAGAAACTGGCTCAGCTTTGCGAATTGCAAGGGTTTTAGGGACTTGCTCACCAACAACAATATGCAACGATGAGAAAATCAAAAATCCAAGAATAAATGAAATCGGGTGAAGTAATTGCTCAGGAACACCAATCGTTTGAAAGATGGGTTCAAGTAATGCAGCAACCACAGGCTCACCAACCCAACCAAGACCCAGGGACGCCATTGTAATACCGAGTTGGCATGCTGCTAAATATGATTCAAGGTTATCTTGAATGCGCTGTGTCAATAGTGCCGTTTTACTGCCCTTGTCAGCCAGTAGATTGATGCGGAAACTTTTAGCTTTTACTAACGCAAATTCTGCAGCAACAAAAAATGCATTAATTGCTAATAATAAAGTAATGGTAACAATGCCAAAAATACCATGATCCATAATAAACCCTGTTTTTAATTCTTTAAAGTGAGCGAGAAGACGTTGATAAACATCACACCTATTATTCACGCTTATTATTGTTGTTACGAGAACAGGCTAGTATATCAGAACAGTAAATAATCCGTTGTATATCTTGGTGTTAAGTGTGCCTATTTTTAGTATAAATGATACTGTTAAGATTGTTGTGTACATCAGTATCGGTAGGTTTACCAAAGCCTTCTTATATTGTACGGTTTCCTGAATATTTTTGAATGAAAAAATAAGGAAGTATATTTTCTCAATGTTATGATTAAATGCACGATCGTTTAGTGTAATGCTATTAGTTTATTCATTGAAGCTTTTGCACGAAGAAGCATGATGAGAGAAAAATCAGTGTGATTTTAGGAAAATACTGGGAAATTCAAGATAAGTTTTATCCATATCCATCATATTTTTCGTGGAAAGGTCTCTCATTAGAAATAATCATCATACGGGACAAAGGCTAAATAATGAAAAGAAGACCACGTAACACACCTTTTACCTTAGGAAATGTCACCGTTAAACCAGGAGAAAGCCAATACGTTGAATTGTCATTGCCCGGTCTCTATACCCATTCAGACATCAATATGCCGGTGCATATTATGTGTGGAAAAGAAGCGGGGCCTACGATGTTTGTTAGTGCTGCAATTCATGGTGATGAAATCAACGGTGTAGAAATTATTCGCCGATTAAAAAACTCAAAGGGATTACGTCGCCTTAAAGGAACATTAGTCACTGTACCAGTCGTGAATGTTTATGGTTTTATTAATAAATCGCGTTACCTTCCTGATCGTCGTGATCTTAATCGCTTTTTCCCTGGTTCGGAAACAGGTTCGATGGCATCGAAACTTGCTTATGTATTCCTGAATAATATTTGTCATCAATGTGATTACGGTATTGATTTACATACAGCAGCAATCTCCAGAGATAATCTACCTCAGATAAGGGCATTGCTGGATAATGATGAAATCAAAGCGTTGGCTCTCGCCTTTGGTGCGCCGGTAGTACTTAATGCACCTTTACGAGAAGGCTCTATGCGACAGGCAGTGTCAGAATCCGGGACTAAAGTCTTGCTCTATGAGGCAGGTGAGGCACTACGCTACGATGAAATATCCATACGCGCAGGCGTTAATGGCATCATTAATGTAATGCGTAAAATAGGCATGCTCACAGCATCACGTAAACGTGTCAAGATAGCGCCTGCCATAGCACATTCCAGCAAGTGGGTGCGCGCCCCCCAAAGTGGCATATTGCGCTCTACCAATCCAATGGGGCAAAGTATCGACAAAGGGGATGTGCTGGGTTATGTCTCTGACCCTTTTGGTGAGATTGAGCAAGAAGTCCTCTCCCCCGTCAGTGGAATGGTTATTGGCAGAGCTACCTTGCCTTTAGTACACGAAGGTGAGGCAATTTTCCATATTGCCCGATTCGATGAGCTTGAAGAAGCAGAAACGGTGTATGAAGAGTTTCACAGTCATGTCGATCCAGAAGACGATGATATTGAGCCGTATGGTGATGAGCCTGTTATTTATTAAGTTATTAAGGCTGATGAATAACTGCTTAAAGGAATTAGACAAAAAAGTGCCCCAAAGTAGGGGGGTGTGTTTTAAATAGCACTAGTGTCCCGTTAACTTTCATATTAGCTCCAACTGGCTAATATTGGTACTATGTACCTTTGGTGGGTCACCCCTTAATAACGCCATCAAGTCTCTT
>PDWI01000051.1_pt1 | contig 139508 bp, 116 predicted proteins | sample 1430891 | NCBI WGS metagenome assembly PDWI01 (sample SAMN01162508, study PRJNA174530) | Oral metagenome, whole genome shotgun sequencing project. | biome: Marine environment; feature: Marine mammal; material: Swab sample of the gingival sulcus; isolation source: swab sample of gingival sulcus...
TTATGGGAGTTATTCGACCCTCCTTCTGCAAAACACGAAACTGAAAATGGTCAAAAAATGCTGTTTAATTTCAATTAATTATAACCGGACACTTGTGAAGCAAGAAAGCGGCGAAAAGCAAATGTGCTGTATTCGAAAAAATGTGCATTTCGTTTTCTTGCTATAACCACTTATTTTTTTTATAGTCAGCACTCAATGCAACAGCATTTCAATACTCACTCAACCAGGTGTGCCAGCTCATGCAAGAAGAGCATTCTTCTTCCTCTTTTCTTTCCCGAAACAAGATGTTTTGTAACTATTGTCCCGGGGACTGTTGCTACCGCCTCAAAGGGGCTTCACTCCACCTTGAAGCTGCAGATATAAACCGGCTTGCTCGTCACTTTGGCATCACCGATGGTGAGGTGCGCAGGCGGTACCTGGAAAACAAGTACACCTTCAAGGTACGAGAGGATGGATCGTGTTTTTTTTTGAGCAACGATAAGATGCGGGCGCGTTACACCATTCATACTGCGGGGCCAAAGCAGTGTTCCCCCTGCCATTTCCCATCTTTTCTGTCTTGAAGAGTAATGTCTTTACAGTAAACCACTGGCTCTGTTTGTGTTTTTTTACCTGTCTGCTCTTTCCTCTAGGTGTATGGTCAGCTGAGCAGGAAACTTCCCAAGACGAGCCTTTTGTGAAAGTTGTCATTAAAGGCATTGAGGGAGACCTGTTGGAGAATGTTGCGGCAAAGCTCCAGCTCAATCATATCAAAAGGGAACCGTCTCCCACTGCAAGGGAGGTATATTATCTCCACAAGCAGGCAGAAACAGATATTGAAAATGGCTTGGCGCCCTTTGGGTATTACGCACCAACCATCAGTTCAGAGCTTATCCAGCTGCAGGGTAAGTGGACAGCCACGTACACCATTGATCCTGGTAAGCAAGTCATTATTCAGCAGCTCAAGGTGGACGTGATAGGGGATGGCAGGGGCATTGAATCGCTGCAGCACCCGGCACGAGACTTCCTCCTTCGTCCTGGAGACCCGCTGAATCAGCCTCAGTATACAAGAGATAAAGCAAGACTGTTGCATAAGGTGCGCAAACTGGGTTTTCTTGATGCCACGTATAGCGTGCATGAGATCAGGGTTAACCGTAGCCTTTACCAGGCTGAGATTGAACTTGTTCTTGATACGGGGACCCGCTATACCTTTGGTCAAATCATCAGTGATCAGGAGGAGATTACAGCGGATCTGTTTTCCAGATATTTTTCTTTTGCTCAAGGGGATGTATACGACCCCAAACTCCTGAACCAGGTGCAGCGGGTGCTCAATAAAACCCAGTTTTTTAAGCGTGTGACCCTGGAAGCAGGTCATGGGGATAGCATGCTCCATCAGGTTCCTGTGGAGGTCCATGTAACCCCGCTGCAACAGCATAACCGCTATAGTGTCGGGATTGGCTATGCCACTGATATTGGAACCTCGTTAACTTTTGATTGGTACAATCAACTGCTCAACCGCCACGGTCATCGCACCTATAGCTCGTTGCTTATCGGCCAGAGAAAAACCGATCTGCTCTTCAACTATACTCTCCCGGGCAGGGATCCACGCTATCAGACCATAACAGCCTCTGCAGGATGGAACCGGGAAAACTGGGAGCAGACGGATTCGGAGAAATATAATGTGGGGGTGACCTATGAGTATGCCATGCCGGAGCGATACCTGGCCATAGGTCTTGAATACCTGGAGGAAGAATACGAGATTGGAGATGAGGCGGGCAGCTCCAGGTTTGTTACTCCTTCGGCAAAAGGTGCCTTAATCTTTGCTGATGATGTGGTTAACACCACCAATGGTTTACGCGCTGAGGTGACGATAAGCGGAGGGGACGAGCGTGTGTTTTCCGATGCTTCCTTTCTTAAGCTCAGGGGCGAAGGAAAGCTTATTCTTACGCCTATGGAAGGGTGGCGGCTGATTGGACGGGGCTCCATTGGCGCCATTCTGGTGGAGGATATTGACGATATCCCGCCATCGCTTCGATTTTATGCCGGTGGTTCCAAGAGTGTGCGTGGCTACAGTTACCGTACTCTGGGGCCTGAAGATGAGGATGGCGACGTCATTGGAGGTCAGGTGCTGTTAACCGGCTCAGTGGCCTGTGAAAAGCAGATTACTGAAAATATTTTGGGCGCTGTTTTTTATGATGTCGGCAATGCCATGGATGACTTTTCGGTAAACCTGGCTCACGCAGTGGGGGCCACCGTAGGGGTGATATTACCCTTTGGACAGGTCACGCTGGAGCTTGCTTATCCGCTGTCAGAAATGGGCTCAAAACAGTATGTTTTTGTTACTGTTGGAGCTGATTTATGAAGAATTTTTTGGGCCGGGTTGGATTGCTGGGGAGCCTTTTTTGCAGTGTTGCTGGAGGAGCCCTGTATTATCTGCTGTTTACCACCTCAGGTTGTCAGTTTCTGGTTCAGACCCTTGCCCATCTTTCTGAGCAGACTTTTCAGGTGCATCAAGTAGCGGGACATCTGGGGGAAAGCCTTTACCTTGCCGGTGTGGATATTGAACAGGGAGAAGCCACACTTCACGTAAAACAGATAGAGCTGGATGTGGAGTTTGGGAAGCTGCTAAGAGGCGAGGTGTATGTGCACAGCCTGCTGTTAAGCGGAGTCGATCTGTGTGTTGCTCAGCAGCGCCCAGGTGGAGAACCTCAGCAGGCATTTACGCTTCCTGCCATCAATGTTCCTGTGCCCCTGGTAATCGAGCGTTTTCAGCTGCAGGATGCTGTTTTTTCTCAGGATGCCAACGGCGAGCAAAACACACGGATTGATCAATTTCATGCCAGGATTGAGAGCAAAAAGCATACGTTGAAGGTACAATCGGCCCTCTTGAACGCACCGTTATATGGCGCAGCAGGTGAGATTCTCCTCCATATGCAGGATGCCTGGCAGGTAGAGCTTAAAGGCAACTGGCAGGTGGTTCCTCCCGGATGTCATCAGGTTGATGGGCGCATTACGCTCTCAGGCAGTCTGAATAATCCCCAATTCACCCTCCAGGTCTTGCATCCTCAGGAGATTACTCTTTCCGGAACAGTGGATACCCTTCCAGCAGACCCGACCTTTACCATCCACGGAGCTGCACACGCGTTTGATCCTTCCCTTTTGTGTAGTTCCGCTCCAAAATTGAGCATTGATGCCGATTTTATCGCAACTGGCCGTCCTGCTCTGTTTGAGGTGAGTGGCCAAACACTGCTTAGCCATGAACAGTTTGGCCAGCTTGAAGGTCAGGTGCAGTTTGCCGGAAATACGCAGGGCATTACTGTTGAGGAAGGAACACTCTCCCATAAAGAAGGGGTCTTCACGCTGAGTGGTCAACTGGGCTGGCAGGATTTCTTTTCCTGGGATCTGGATATTCATGCACAAGACCTTAACCCCGCCGATTACTTGTTAGCTGGCAAGGGGCATATCGGGGGGCGCCTTCACACAACAGGGAAATGGGGGGAGGAAAAAAACGTCGCTATTGAATTGACAGAGGTGAATGGCAGCTACAATGGGCTGGAGGTAACAGGACAAGGGAAAGGGGGCTGGAAAGATGGCCGTTTAGTCATTGACGAGTTGCTCCTCAAAAATGGTGAAAATAACCTTACTGTCCAAGCCATGGTCACAGACAACTATCAGCTGGTACTTGAGGGCTCCATTCCAGATATAGGTGTTTTTTTACCTGATACCACTGGCAGCATCCAGCTCAGAGGGAGGGTGAGCGGAGAAATTGACAGGCCAGTTCTTCAGCTGCAGGCCGGTCTGCAGGACTTTACCGGGCACGAAGTGCGCTTTGATCATCTGAGCAGTGAACTCGACTTGGCACTCTATGGAGAGAACAGGTTTGAGATTACAGGATTTCTGGAAGGCGGACGAGTTGCAGGACAAGCTCTACAAAAGGTTGAATTCAAGGCCAATGGAACGCAGACACACCATCAGATCAGCGGTTTTGTGCAGAGTGATCTGGGGAATACGGATTTTACTGCTGCTGGTGGGGTGGACAACGATCTACTTTGGCAAGGCACACTGCAAAGCATGGCGTTGCACCATGCTGAGTATGGTTCCTGGAACCTTGCCCAGCAGACCTCAATATATCTTTCTCCACAAAAGGCAGCCATTGAACCCCTCTGTTTTGCTGCTATCCGTGGAACTGTTTGCCTTGAAGGTACCTGGCAAAAGGATGGTGCGTGGCAGCTTGCTTTCCCAACTGCTGAATTGGAGCTCATGGAGTGGGCCGATGTCCTGCCGGTTTCGATACGTGGGCAGGTTACAGGTCACCTCCTGGCACAGGGCAATGGCATGGCAATACAAACGTTTTCAGGCAGTTTGGTAACCGAAGAGGTAAGGCTCCCTTATCAGGATCAACTGCGAAATCAGGATTCCATAAGCGGTTCGGGTCAGCTGCAATTTGAACTGGATGAGACGGCCTTGCAGATCGACCTGCAGGTTGAGGAAGCCATGGGCGGGGTACTTGCCGGTTCGTGTTGTATTGCCGATTTTACCAACCTGACTTATCCGCTGTCATCCCATCTGCTTGATGGCACCTTTGCACTCAATTCAGGTGATATAAGATGGCTTGAAGAGTTGTATAGCGACATGTTGGTCTCTGGAGCACTTAAAGCAGACATCACTTTAACGGGACAGCTTGCTGCTCCACTCCTAACCGCTGATTTTATGTTACATGATGGGAACATACAGTTCCCCTTGCTTGGCAGCCGGTTGTCTGGGCTTCAAGGGAAGCTCACAAGAGCTGCAGATGGAACACTTACCTTGACCACCTCTGCCAACTCTGGTGATGGTGTGGTGCAGGGGACAGGGGATATCCGATTTGACAAAGATCACTGGCAGGGTAACGCGCATGTTCAGGGGCGTAACATCAAATTGCTGGATAAGGAGGAGCTCCGCCTTTGGGGGGATCCTTATCTTGATTTTGCTTTTTCACAACGTGGTGGCCATCTCTCTGGAACCATAAGGATCCCTCAAGCAGATATTTATCCCGAACAGTCCATAAAGAGAGAAACGGTCTCTGGTGATGTGGTTTTTGTTGACGCTGTCAGGCAGGAGCCTGGATGGCCTGTCACCTATGATATTGATGTGCGTCTTGGAGATGCTGTTGTTGTGGAAGGGTATGGCTTTAAGGGATATCTGGATGGAGACCTGCAACTCATCAGTCCAGAGCAAGGCGATATGGTCTTGGGTACCGGTTTGTTCATCGTTCGCGATGGTACATTCACGCTACGTGGGAGTCAAATGCAGGTGAATCAGGGGCGACTTGTCTTTAATGGGAGCCCGGTGAACAACCCAGAGCTTGATATTGAGCTGCGAAAAAAGGTGGAACCACAAAATATTGGCGGTGAGCCGACTACCGTGGGGTTTGATATCAGCGGCAGTGCACTGAATTACCAGGTAGAGCTTTCTTCAACCCCTGCCATGGAAGACAAGGAGATTCTGACCTATATTTTGTTTGATCGTTCCATGGATCAAGGTGATGAGGATTCCAGTGACCCCATTATTTTGTCTGCACTGGAATCCATGGGGTTTGGTCAAACCACAACGCTGATTAACAATGTAATCCAAGCTCTGCCGCCGTCACTTACAGATATGCAGTTCAGCAGCAACAGTAATGTTAATAGAACCTCCATCGGGGTTCGCAAAAAGATGACCGACGACCTATCCATTTACTATGACTTTAATCTGTTTAAAAGCGCAGGCCGTTTTCGGGTGGTGTACCAGTTGGCTCGTGGCTTTTCCCTGGAGGCAACGAACACAGCCGAGGCCAACGGAATACGATTACTGTACTCTTTTGAGCGTTAAGCTCTCTACGCAGTCTGGTTCAGATACGCCCATTTCCGCCCAAGTGCCATATAGAGCAATACCGAAGTGAGGATCAGGTAGCCAAAGAAGGTAAAGTTTTTTGTTTTCAGCACGTATGCTATGGCAATAATGATAGCGGTGCTGCAAAGAAAGAAGATGGGTCTGGGAAGCTGCTTCACTATCACTCTGGCAAAATGGGCAAATCGGATATGACTGACCATTAAAAAGGTGGTGAGCGTGGTAATAGCCCACAGCAGTGCAGGGGGCGTTACCAGAGCAGCGCCTAAAACCATCAGAGCACCGGCCGGGCTTGGCAGACCGTTAAAGATACCTTCCGGCACAGCATCGTTTTTTTTGTCTACTGTAACAAATCGAATGAGCCGGTATGCTACACCTATGACAAAAAGTATCGCAAAAAGCCAGGCTATACTGCCGCCTCCTGACTGGATGATTACATAGGCCGGTGCTAAACCAAAACTGACAAAGTCTGCAATATCATCGAGATAGGGCCCATATTTTGTACCGCCATGAATTTCTGCCATCCTGCCATCAAATAGGTCAAAGAGCTGGCCTAAAATAATAATAAAGATTGCCCAGGCAAAGGCATCGTTATGGGTGAGTATAAGACTGGTTATACCGCAGAAGAAGTTAAGGGTGGAAAGAATATCTGCATAGAGCCAGTTAGGAATGAACTTAAAGACAATGGAAGCTGCAGCCAGGATAATACAGGCAAACAGTATCTCATCACTGAGGTCTATAATGGTGGGCATTTCATCCATCAGTGCACAGAAAATGACCAGCGCAAAACAGATAATAGCCTTGATTTTTCCAAAGTTATTGGCTGCCACTGAAAAACTGAGCCTGGAAAGGATGTGGCGGGCAAAAAATTGACCAAAGACCTCAATAGCCACCAGTATCCAGACAAGCTTGACCGAGATAATCCCCTGGTAAGCAAAACCGATAAGGGGGGGCAGGTAAGTGAGCTTATCGCACAGGGGGTCCAGCCACTTGCCCCATTCCGTGATCAGGTCACAACTTCGGGCAACCGTCCCGTCAACACCATCAAGAACAGCGGCAAAGGTAAACAGTAAAATCGCTATGACCTGGAACCCCAGATAGAAATAAAGCATATAGGCTACTAGGGCCATCACAGTGCGCCAATAGCAGATGGAATTTGGATGCATGAGCCAACTGTTGGCAAAAATGAAATCCTGGAAAGATTTCTTTTTGACCATACGGCCAATCCAGTAGAAAAAGCCAGTGGAAAGGGCGGCTGAGAATGCTATGAGCAGTAGTCTTTCCATGAGAGTAGTCTAGTGCAGTTGTGAATTGTAAGCTTAGGCCAGAGTAGAGAGTTTACTGTTACATTCTATAGCGATAAATGGTACCCCTAGCTGAAGCGGGATGCTATGGAAAAGTTCATTGCAGGACATAAAAAAATCCCGCTGGTCATTATCAGCGGGATGAGGAAAGCAAGCGCAAAGGCTGGGAGCTATTCAGTAATGAGATGCAGCTCCACCCTGCGGTTTTGGGCACGTCCTTCAGCTGTACCATTATCGGCAATGGGGTCAGCGATGCCGTATCCCTTTACAACCAACATTTCAGTGTCCACGCCTTTTTCAACCAGATAATTGGCCACAGCCCGAGCACGCTGTTTGGAAACCTGAAGATTGCGGGCTTCATTGCCTACTGAGTCGGTGTAGCCTGCAACTTCAAATTTCTGATCTGGTGTTGCAGCGATAATCACAGCAATCTTGTCCAGACTTTCTTTGGAAGCCGGAGTAAGGTCAGCGGTCCCTGTTGTGAAGGTCACACCACTGAGTACTATGTTGCTGTCTTTTGCACATCCCATGGCGTTTACTGGGGCGCCTGTTGCCGTATTTTTGCACATATCAAGGCGATCAACAACGCCGTCCTTATCGCTGTCAACTTCACAGCCGGTTGCATCCACAGCTACACCTGCTTCAGTATTCGGACATACATCAGTGACATCATTTATCCCATCATTGTCGCTGTCTGTGGTTTGTTTTTTTAACAGGGCACGTTCTTCATTGATTGCATCCAGTTCTTTTTGCAGACTATTGGCCTTTTTTTGAGCCTCAGCGGCAGCTTCAGTGCTGGCTGCAAGTTGTTTCTCAAGCTCTGCAACCGCAGTTTCTGCAGCAAGGACTGCTTCATTTTTACCTGCACTTGCCTTCAACTGATCGGTAAGTTCTGTAACCTTGGTTCGGAGAGCGTGTATCTGCTCGTCTTTTTTGCCTTGCTGTGCTTCAAGTTGGCTTGCTAAAGCTGTTTTCTCGTCCGCCGCAGTTGTTAACGCTGCAATTTGAGCAAGCGATGCAGTAAGCTCATCCCCGAGGGAAGTTACCTTGGCATCACTGTCGGTCAGGGACTGGGTAAGAGTCTGAACCTGACGTTCAAGAGCGGATGCAGCTTGCATGGCTTCTGCTTTATCCGTCTTTGCTGCTTCAACCTGACCGATAAGATCACTCATCCTGGTTTCAAGATCTGTGATGTGTTTGGTATGGGCAGCTTTTTCACTTTCCAAAATGGTGAGCTGAGCCTGTGCCTGTTCAAGGGAGCTCAACAGTTCACTGCTTTTTGTATTCACAGCTTCCAGTTCAGCTGAAAGGGGCGTCAGCGCATCAATGGTTGTTTGTGCCTCATCAAGGGCCGTATCCTTTTCAGCAAGCTGAGCATCTTTTTGCTCTAGAGCTGCCAACTGCTCAGCAGCAGTGGCTTCCAGTTGAGCTACCTTTGCTTGTACAGTGGTAAGTTCCTCAATTTTGATTGCATTTTCAGCAAGGGCTGCATCCTTTTGCTCAAGCTTGCTTGCCTGCTCAGCAATAGTGGCCTCAAGCTCGGCTACTTTTTCCTGAACAGTTGTGAACTCTTCTAGCCTGGCGGCGTTTTCAGCAAGCAAAGTATCTTTTTGCTCAAGGACTGCTGCTTGTTCAGCAGCAGCGGCTTCCAGTTCAGCTACTTTTGCTTCTACAGCAGTGAGTTCCTCAATTTTGGCAGCATTTTCAGCCAGCGTTGCCTCTTGTTCAGCAAGCTGATTATCTTGTGCCGCAAGAGTTGTTGCCTGCTCGGCATTAGCCGCTTCAATCTCTGTAATTTTAGCCTCTAACCCCTCAATAAGGGTGTCTTTTTCGGCGATCAGGGCATCTTTTTCTGCTGTTGCAGCATGTAATGCTTCCTGTGCACTAAGCGCCTCGGCCAATGCTGTCTTACTTTCTTCCAGTTCACGTTGTACCCCATCAAAGGCTTGCTGGTCAGCAAGCATGCTTTCAACCTGGCCAGACAGCGTTATTTTTTCTTCATTAACAGCGGTATACTGCCCTTGCATCTCCTGAAGTTGTGCTTCAAGGTCGGCAACAGTAGTGTTCCTGTTTTCAATTTGCTCCTGGAGTGAAGCTACGGTTTGCGCAAGCGATCCCAACTCTTTTTCTTTTTCAGTAGTTGCAGTTTGCGCAAACACAAGTGCTGATTCCAACTCTCCAATTTTTGCATTGGCAGTGTCAAGGCTCGTTTGTAGTTCAGCTAACTGGGCCTGGGTTGCCTGCTCTGTTTCACCCATGGCAGCGATCTGCTTCTGGTCGGCAACACGCTGAGCTTCAAGTTGCTCGAGGTGTTCAGCAGATGCGGCAGCTTCCTCTTTCTTGGCAGTTAAGGTTGCCTGTTGCTCCTCAAATGCTGCTTGAAGTTGGGCGAGTTCTTCTGTTTTCTGGTTAAGAGCGGTTTGTAAACTCACACCACTGGTTACAGCAGCTTCCAGCTCACCTGTTTTTGCTGCAAGTGTTTCTTCTAAAGAGAGCACCTGTTCTTCAAATGGAAGCAGTGATTTTTCTTTTTCCTGACCAAAACGGAACATGGCTTCTGCCCGCAAATCCGCTTTTTTCAGGTTGTTTTTGGTAATTGCAAGCTCAGCCGTGGCATGGGAAAGCTTTGTTTTTAAACGATCATTTTCTGTAGTCTGCGCCTGGAGTTGTTCCTGCAACTGGGTAAGCGCAGTTTCCTGCTCCTCGACAACCTGAGTAGACTGCGTGGTAAGCAGCTCTGCATCAGCCACAGCAGTTTTTAGCTGTGCAATGGTTGCAGCAGCAGCTTCCTTTTCCTGCGTTAATGCAGCGATTTGCTCGTTGGCAGAGGCAACGATACCTTCTTTTTCCTGCAACACTGCCTGGAGATTGTCCAGTTCTTCCAGGGTACGCTGGTTTTTTTGAACCTCTTTGGTTAAGGACTGCTTACCCTTTCGCAGTGCAGCAATAGCTGCATTGGCCTGATTGAGCTGCTTCAGCAGTTGGTTATATTTTGCCGTAGTGATTTCCTGGGCTTCAAGTAACTGCAGAATCTGTTGCTCTTTCCTGGCCAGTTGCTCATCAAGTCGCTTCAGAGCAGCTTCGGCAGGATTCTCCACCGTAGCTTCCTGAAGCGTAACAGCAGGTTCTTCTGCTGGAGCGGCTGTATGCTGGGCAGCAGGTTCAGTGTCATGGGGTTCAGCAAGTTGTATATCTTCTTTGTGCTGTTCATGTGCAGCCGCTGTAGCCGGCTCGGAGTGCATTGCAGCAGGTTCTGCTACCTGGCTCTGTGGGGCGACTGCATGCTCGCTTGAAGCAGTGATGCTCTCTTTCATCTCGCCATGGTAATTGGCGATCAGGACATAAACAACAATACCAACAACAGTCAGGAGGATTGTACGTGTCTTCATAGGCCTTTGGGGGTACGGGTTTGCTTAAAAACTGTAATTAACAGGGTTTGAGTATAATGGTACTGAGCGGAGGCAACTGCAGGATAAGCGAGTTATCCATGTTATGACATTGTTCAGGAATCGAGTGAAGTTCGCCAGAGTTGCATACATCGCTACCACCGTAAATTTTCAAATCTGAGTTGATAATCTCAACATACTTCCCTAGGTTGGGAACACCAACTCGATAATCAGTACGGACAACAGGTGTAAAATTACAGATAATAATCAGAAAGTCATTAGGATTTTTTGCAAATCGAATAAAAGACAAGACCGAGTTGTCGGAATCGTTAGCATCTATCCACTGAAAACCATTCCATTCAAAGTCCAGTTCATAAAGGGCGGGTTCTGTTTTGTACACTGTATTTAAGTCCTGCATAAGACGTTTTGCGCCCAAGTGCAGTGAAGATTCAAGCGCCATCCACTCCAGTCCTTTAGCATAATTCCATTCCTGGCGTTGGCCAAACTCAGAGCCCATAAAAAGCAGTTTTTTACCAGGATAGCCCCACATAAAACTTAAATAGCAACGCAGGTTGGCAAATTGCTGCCAGTCATCACCGGGCATTTTGGTGAGCAGGGAACTCTTCCCGTGGACTACCTCGTCATGGCTGATGGGGAGAACAAAGTTTTCGTGGAAGGCGTAGAGCATCCCAAAGGTCATGCGGTTGTGATGATATTTGCGGTAGATGGGATCCGTGGACATGTATTCCAGGGTGTCGTGCATCCACCCCATGTTCCATTTAAGGCTGAAGCCAAGCCCGCCCAGATACGTTGGTCGGGAAACCATGGGCCATGAAGTGGATTCTTCTGCAATGGTGAGAACACCAGGAAAGCGGCCATGGACCACTTCATTGGTTTTCTTGAGAAAACTAATGGCTTCAAGGTTTTCCCTGCCCCCAAACTCATTGGGAATCCATTCCCCCTCTTTTCTGGAGTAGTCCAGGTAGAGCATGGAAGCCACAGCATCCACCCGTAATCCATCTAGGTGGTACTTGTCCAGCCAGAACAACGCGTTTGAAATCAAGAAGGTGCGAACCTCATTGCGCCCATAGTTAAAGACCATGGTACCCCAATCCTGATGTTCTCCCTGAAAGGGATGGGAATGGGCGTAAAGATGGGTGCCATCAAAATAGTTAAGCCCTGAACTATCTTTAGGAAAATGTGCTGGAACCCAGTCCAGGATAACACCAATCTCAGCCTGGTGACACTGGTCTACAAAGTACATGAAGTCTTGAGGCGTACCAAACCTGGAAGTGGGAGCAAAGAACCCGAGAACCTGGTACCCCCATGAACCATCAAAAGGATATTCAGCGATGGGAAGGATTTCAATATGGGTAAACCCGTGTTCTTTAACGTAAGGAACTAATTGTTCGGCAAGTTCCCGATAGGTGAGAAAACGGGTCCCATATGTTTTGTCAGCCGGTTTTTTCCAGGAGCCAAAATGGACCTCATAAATGGAGACAGGTGTGTCCAGGGCCTGCTTTTGTTCACGCTGCGCCATCCAGGCTGCATCATTCCACTGGTATTTTTCGAGATTTGTAACCACTGAACCTGTATTAGGGCGCAGCTCCATACTAAATCCATATGGATCGGATTTGTCATACGTTTGGCCGTCCTGCCCGGTAACCTGATATTTATACACAGTGTACTCGGCAAGTCCTGGTACAAAAAGTGTCCAGATACCTGAATCAGAAGGATGCATGGGGTGGCTGGTTCCATCCCAATCATTGAAATCACCTATCACGGATACAGATTGAGCGTTGGGCGCCCAGACAGAAAACACTACACCGGATTCTTCTTCAAAAACAATAAGGTGAGCGCCAAGTTTTTCGTACACCCTTTCATGGGTGCCTTCACCTATGAGATGTTTATCAAAATGAGTCAGCCAATTGCCGGGAACAGGCTTTCCTGCAGGATATTTTTGGAATTGCGATGTTTTCATAAAGACAGGCGCTACACCTTGGAATAATGGGAGAGATGTTGTGGGTACATGATACAGTTTTATTAAACAGCCTACCATTACTACCACTTTGCGTTGCGAACGTCCATGATAATAGCCACAACCTGAAAGGTGGGGTGGGGGTAACGTTGTAGTGAATGGGTCTGGAAATAAAGATGGGGGTAAGGGGCAGTTGTGTTAGTGGTGGCTGTGGAGGTTCTGCTGAGGGTAAGGTTACGCTGGTTGAAGGTTTTTCATGCGGGTGAGCAGACCGTTGCATCTTCTGTGCTGTGTGAGGAAGTTCAAAAAATGCATAGTTTGCACAAGGCTGGGGGAAATGAAAAATGAAATTTCATAAATTTACAATACATTTAATTTGTCCTTGACAGAGCGCCGTCCTTCCAGTTAATGAATAGCCGTTCATTTTTTTTCATATCCCGCAATCAGCTTGTTTATGCTTGGCCGTTTACGGTTGTCCAATCACAATTGAGAGGTTGAAGCGATGGCATCAGAAGTGACTTTGTCCTTAATTGCTCTCATAGGGATCGCTCTCTTTATTCCGATTTTTATGGCCTGTACCTTCATGTTAGGCCCCAAGGGGAAAGGAGAGATCAAGAACGATCCATATGAAAGTGGTATCAAGAGAATGATCGGGCTTGCTGAGCAAAAGTTCAGTGTCAAGTTCTACCTTCTCGCAATTCTATTCCTCCTATTCGATATCGAAGCAGTATTCATGTATCCTTGGGCGGTTTCTCTACGTGAACTCGGATGGTTTGGGTTTATTGAGATGGTGACCTTCATGGTTCTGCTTTTAACTGGTCTTATCTATATCATCAAGAAAGGGGTGCTCAATTGGCGTTAGGATTAGAAGCAAAACTGGGCGATTCTGTTCTTACGACTCAGCTTGACGTAGTTATCAACTGGGGTCGGCAGTATTCGCTGTGGCCGATGGTTTTCGGGACTGCCTGTTGCGCCATCGAATTTATGAGTGCTGCGGCAAGTCAGCTTGATATTTCCAGGTGGGGGGCGGAGGTTGTCCGATTTTCTCCACGCCAGGCAGACTTAATGCTTGTCTGTGGAACAATCAGCTACAAGCAGGCACCAATCTTAAAAAGAATTTACGAGCAGATGCCTGAACCTAAATGGGTTGTTGCCATGGGTGCTTGTGCCAGTTCTGGCGGTGTGTATGACAACTACTGCACTGTTCAGGGGATCGACAATATTATTCCGGTTGATGTATACATTTCCGGTTGTCCCTCACGGCCTGAAGCGGTTCTGGATGCACTGATAAAAATCCAGGATCAGATTAAAGGTGAAACTGTGCTGGAAGATCGCCATAAAGATTTTAAAGGAATTCTTGACTGATGAATAACATGGCATTGGAACTCATCCAGGGGGCTTTTCCAAAGCTTGCCTGTGAAGCTAGCCTAGATGCGGTAGTCATAACGGTACAGCCCGATGAGCTTGAGCAAACCCTTGTCAAACTCAGGAATGCTCCCGAACTGAACTTTGATATCCTCCTTGATGTCACTGCAATTGATTACCTTGAATACCCAGAGCAGAAAGACACCCGTTTTTATGTGGTGTATACCATAAGAAGCTGGCAAAAAAATATGCTGGTTCAGGTTCGCGTACCTGTTGCTGATCCTGAAGTCGGGATTCCTTCTGCAACCGCTGTCTGGGATTCTGCAAACTGGGGTGAAAGGGAAACCTACGACCAGTATGGGATACACTTTAAAGGGCACCCCGATCTGCGCCGGATTCTTAATCACTGGCAGTTTAAAGGCCATCCTTTACGCAAGGATTACCCGATTGATAAACGTCAGGTCTGCTACGAGTCTGACAGCCTGGAAAAGGAGATTAAGGATAGGCTTGCAGTCAAAGGTGTTGATGCATCGACCATGAAAGATATCAACACTGAAATTATGTTTCTCAATATCGGGCCTTCCCACCCCGCAACTCACGGTGCAATTCGTATTTTAACCGCTCTGGACGGTGAAACCATCGTTGCAAATGTCAATGAAATCGGCTACCTCCATCGTGGGTTTGAAAAGACTGCTGAAAATCGCACCTATAATCAAGTTATTCCGCTTACAGACAGGCTGAACTACTGTTCTTCCATGATGAACAATGTGGCGTACGTTAAAGCCGTGGAATCCTGGCTTGGTGTTGAGATCACCGATCGTGCCAAGTTCATGCGGGTTATTCTTTCCGAGTTTTACCGCGCATTGGATCACCTGGTCTGTCTGGCAGCCCTCTTTGTTGATATGGGTGGTTTAACCAACTACTGGTATCTCTATAATGAAAAGGAAAACGCCTACGATTTTATCAGTCGCTTGTGTGGAGCACGTCTGACCAGTTCTTTCACTCGTATCGGCGGCATGTATCGCGATTTCTATGAGGGCTGGGAAGCTGACATGGAAGCGCAACTCAAGCTGATTGAAAAGGGTGTTGCCGACTCTATCGCTCTGGTGGCTAAAAATAGAATCGTTCATGACCGTTCCCAGGACGTATGTTGTCTCTCCACTGAGACTGCTCTGTCCTATGGTTTTACTGGCCCAAATCTGCGGGCCAGTGGCGTGCCTTTTGATTTGCGCAAGGACAACCCGTACTACAACTATGACGCTTTTGATTTCTCCATTCCTGTCGGGAGCAAGGGGGATATCTACGACCGGATCATGGTGCGTTTTGAAGAGATCTTTCAATCTATCTCCATTATTCGTCAGGCAATGAAGATGATCCCTTCTGGACCGGTTAATGTTGACGACAACACTGTCAGCCTTCCTGCTAAAGAAAAGGTCTATAATAATATTGAAGGTCTTGCTGGTCACTTCAAGCTGATCTTTGAGGGGGTAAAAACACCTCCTGGAGAATGGTACGACTCCTTTGAGGCGGCCAATGGTGAACTTGGTTTCCACTTTGTATCTGATGGAACCGGCAGCCCTTATAAATGTAAAGTCCGACCACCATGTTTTTACACTATGGGTGGATTCCATGAAATGGTGGAAGGCGAAATGATAGCTGATGCTATTATTAACCTGAGTAGTATCAACATTATCGGTGGAGAGTTGGACAGATGAGCGATAGATCAAAACTAATTGAAACCGGTACTCCGTTTCAGTTTGATCCTGAACGTGATGCCGAATTTGAGAGGCTTGTTAAGCGCTATCCAACTCGGGAATCCATGATCCTTCCAGCCCTCTGGCTTGCTCAGGAACAGGAAGGATGGATTAGCGCTGAAGCTATTGGCTATATCGCAGACCGAATTGGAACATTTGCCAGCAGGGTGTTTGAGGTAGCTACTTTTTACACCATGTACCACCTGAAACCTGTCGGTGAGTACCATATTTGTGTTTGTCGTACCCTCTCTTGCTACCTGCTTGGAAAACAGGCAATTGTAGATTATCTCCAGCAGGAGATCGGTATCAGGCCAGGTCAAGTAAGTAAGGATGGTAAGTTCAGTCTGGAGGAAGTCGAATGCCTTGGCCATTGCGGAACAGCTCCAGTGGTTCAGGTCAACGGTGAGTTCCACGAGAATATGGACGTGGATAAGATGAAAGCACTCTTGGCCACGTTGAAATAGGAGGAACCGCACATGGAAGTAAAATTACTCAGTGCCAGATTCGATATTGAAGACTGTAATAAAATTGATGTGGCGCTTAAAAATGGAGCGTACTCAGTACTGGACAAAGCTTTTTCCATGGAACCTGCCGAAGTTATCGAAGAGGTAAAAAACAGCGGACTTCGTGGACGTGGTGGTGCAGGTTTTCCAACGGGTTTAAAATGGTCTTTTCTTCCCAAGCAGGATGAAAAACCTGTGTACTTAGCTGTAAACTCCGATGAATCCGAGCCAGCAACCTTCAAAGATCGTTACATTCTGGTCAAAGATCCCCATCTCTTGATTGAAGGGATTATCATCAGCTGTTACGCAATCGGCAGTCACCATGCATACATCTATATTCGTGGAGAGTACACCACTCAGGTAAAGGTTCTCCAGGCGGCCATTGATGAAGCGTACGAAGCCGGATATCTGGGTGAAACTGTTAACGGTAAAGACTATCGGGTTGACATCACCGTTCATCGTGGTGCTGGTGCGTATGTATGTGGTGAGGAGACTGCACTGCTTGAATCTATTGAAGGGAAGAAAGGGCAACCTCGGAGTAAGCCGCCTTTTCCTGCTGTTGAAGGGCTTTACGGCTGTCCCACCATCATTAACAACGTGCAAAGTATATCCTCTGTTCCTTACATCATTAAAGAGGGAGCAGATGCGTATAAGGCTTACGGCACTGAAAAAAGCCCGGGAACCCATCTGTTTGGTATTTCAGGTCTGGTTGAAAAACCGGGGATGTATGAACTGCCCCTTGGTTTGCCTCTAATGGATGTGGTGGAAAAACTTGCCGGTGGTGTAAAGGGTGGCAAGAAACTCAAAGGTATCATTCCTGGTGGCAGTTCCACGCCTGTACTGCTCCCGGAAGAAGCAAAGACCGTCACTTTAGACTACGAATCCATGGCAGAGCATAAGACCATGTTTGGTTCCGGCGGTATCGTTGTTCTTGATGAGGATGTAGACGTTGTAAAACTCGTTAAAAATTTAATCGATTTTTACCATCACGAGAGTTGTGGACAGTGTACGCCATGTCGAGAAGGTCTTGGGTGGATGCTGAAAATCGTTAAAAAAATCATCGCTGGCGATGGTACCATGGACGATGTTAATCTCTTAAGGGAACTCTGTGATAACATTGAGATGAAAACCGTCTGTGTATTATCAGCAGCATGTACCATGCCTGTTCGTGCTTTTATGGACAAATTCAGGCATGAATTCGAAGCTTATGTGCAGTAGATGGCTTCATATTTAAACGCAATGCAATAGGGATAGGTAAGAACCATGGCTGAAATGGTAAAACTGTTCGTTAATGGACAGGAAGTTGAAGTCGAATCAGGTAAAAACCTGATTGACGCTGTTGGCGCCGTCGGCATAGAAATCCCACATCTATGTTATCATCCTGCCCTGGGCGCAGACGGCAATTGCCGTATGTGTCTGGTAGGAATTGAAGACGGTAGGCCACCTTTGGTTCCTGCGTGTAAAACACAGGCTGCCGAAGGGATGAAAGTGCAGCTTGATGCAGACCATATCAAAAAGATTCAACATGATGTGATGGAGCTTGAGCTCATTAATCACCCCATTGATTGTCCTATTTGTGATCAGGCTGGTGAGTGTTCTCTGCAAGATTACTACCAGAAATTTGATGGGCAAGAGAGTCGCATGACTGTGCCCCAGGTAGAAAAGGATAAAAAACTGGATTTCGGCTGCGGTGTCGTACATGATCAGGAACGATGTATTGTGTGTGGCCGTTGCGTAAGGTTCTGTCGTCAGATTACCCAGACTGGTGAGCTTGGGATCGTAAATCGAACAGATGATGCCAGGGTCGATATTTTTCCCGGTCGACCACTCAATAATCGGTATGCCTTAAATGTTGTTGACCTGTGTCCCGTTGGTGCAATGACCAGTAAGGATTTCAGGTTTAAACAACGGGTCTGGTTCCTGGCTAAGGATAAAGGCATTTGTCATGGCTGCTCCAAGGGATGTAACATCTTTGTTGACCACAATCGTGAAAAATACAAGGACGATGTCATTTATCGCTATCGTCCCCGGTTTAACGAAGAGGTTAACGGCTATTTCATGTGTGATGCAGGCCGTATGACCTATAAGTTTGAAAATGAAACCCGTCTTACGGCAGCTAAGGCCAATGGTAAGGAAACAACTTCAAGCCTGGCCGTAGATAACTTAAAAGCAACTCTCTCAAGTGCAGAGAAAGCGGTTTTCCTTATCTCGCCGAACTGTTCGCTGGAGCAGATGGCAGCAGTACAAAAACTCGCTGAAGAAACCGGGGCAATGCTTTCTGGGTACAGTGACGGCTATATTATAGCTGGTGACGGCGACGGCTTCCTTATCCAGGATGACAAGTCTGCCAACAGAACTGGGCTCAACTTGCTCGGTATAGATACGGATAAGGCATCCTTTGAGGCTGCCGTTCAAGAGGCTGATTTGCTCGTCAGTTTTAACTATGCCTTGGGCTGTGTTTATGACGAAGCAGGACTTGCAGCACTGCTAGGGGACACAAAACTTGCAGTAGTTGGGACTTCCCGGGACTTTGCTACAGAGAAGGCAGAAATTGTTGTTCCTGTGGCATCGTATACTGAATACGACGGCTCTGTTGTGAATTGCGATAACATCCTTCAGGTTTTCAGTAAAGCGGTGAGGAAAAATGATCCGCTTAAAGATATAACAGCTATAGCAGGCAGCCTGGGAGGGAGCATTGATTCCAATGCTGCGGCCTGGACAGCGCTGAAAGAAACTGTGGCTGCCTTGAAAGATGTTGAACCTGAACAGATCCCTGAGCAGGGATTAGCACTAAACAGTTAACGAGGGCTATAATGACGTTTCAGGATTTTCTTCTCATTGTTGTACGAGTAGCTTTCGGAGCATTTGTTCCGCTCTGCTTTGTTGCCGTCTCTGTCTGGATGGAGCGTAGAGGTGCTTCATTTATCCAGGATCGATCAGGCCCTAACCGAGCTAACATCCTTGGTTTTCGAGCTGCTGGTCTTATCCAGAACCTTGCTGATGCTGTAAAACTGTTTTTCAAAGAAGATGTAACTCCTGCACACATCAAACATAAATTTTATTTTACTTTAGCACCCATTATAGTCTGTGTAACTGCCATGGTTTCCTTTGCTGTGGTACCTTTTGCAGACACTCTGGTCTTAGGTGAAAAATCGTATGTTATGCAGGCTGTACCTATGGATGTGGGCATTCTTTGGTTCCTCGCCATTGCAGGGTTTGCAGTGTACGGCATTATTTTAGCCGGTTGGTCATCACACAATAAATACGGGATGCTTGGTGGACTTCGTGCTGCTGCTCAGGTTATCAGTTACGAGATACCCATGGGGCTTGCTATAGTAAGCTTGCTGGTTGTGTACGGCACCGTAAACCTGAGCGAAATGGCCCAATTTCAAGGTAAACTGCTCTTTGGGTTTATCCCCATGTGGGGCGTGCTGCTTCAGCCACTGGGAGCAGTAATTTTCCTTGTTGCGGCCTTTGCCGAAGCGAACAGAACGCCTTTTGACCTGGCAGAAGGTGAAAGTGAGATCGTTGCTGGCTATCACACCGAATACAGCGGCATGAAATTCACAATATTTTTTATGGGTGAATATGTGGCTATGTTTACGTCCAGTGCCATTATCGTAACCCTGTTTTTTGGCGGCTATCAGATTCCCTGGTTTAATACAGCTACATTACTCAAATACGCTGTCCCTGTAACCTTACTTATCATGATTTTAACCCCTGTAGCTGCCAGGTTTATCGTTGGCTGGATTCGTAAAAACAATAAGAGCCACTACGAACGGGATAATGATCCAAGAGTCAAGGAAGCCAATGTGTATATCAAGATAGTGTGGGCAGCTGTGATTCTGCTCGAAGTTGTCCTGTTCTGTTACCTGGTATTTGCCTCTGGTAGTGCTGCTGACAACCTCCTCGTTGCCTGTCTGCAGATTTGTACCTTCCTGGCTAAAACAACGTTCATGTTATTTGTCTACGTTTGGGTACGGTGGACCATTCCACGTTTTCGATATGATCAACTCCAAATGTTGGGATGGAAAACATTGTTACCGCTTTCCCTGATCAACATCTTTGTAACCAGCGCTGTAGTCGTAGCATTAAGCTAAAAGGGAGAAGTCATGGCTGCTAAAGTTAAAACCATAGTGCGACAAGGCAAGAGCTGGCAGGAGAGAATCTACCTTATAGAAGTGTTTAAGGGAATGGCTACCACCTTTAAACATTTTATGAGAAACTTTCTTGATAACTCCAACCTTTATGTACGTCATTATCCTGAAGTTAAACCTGAGATTACCCCCCGTTGGCGTGGTCGACACCGTTTGACAACACATGAAGACGGTACCATGAAATGTGTTGCCTGCTTTATGTGCCAAACCAACTGTCCAGCTCATTGTATTCAAATTGAAGCTGGCGAGCGTACAGACGGCAGAACAGAAAAAATGCCAGTACGTTTTGACATTGATCTCTTGGAATGTATTTATTGCGGATATTGTGTCGAAGCCTGTCCAATGGATGCAATTAGAATGGATACAGGTATTTTTTCTGTCACCTCTAGTGATCGTGAATCAATGCAAATGAACATTGACTCGCTCCTTGCTGCTAAAGGTGCTTTCAGTGAAGAAGAGTATAAGAAAGGGGGCGCTTGATATCATGTTTGCCGATGGGCTGTTCATTCTCTTTACCGTCCTGGCTGTTTTAGGAGCAGTTGGACTGGTTCTCTTTAGGCATCCAATGAATGGTGCGATGAGTTTTGTTGTCACACTTATTTCTTTGGCTGGCCTCTATGCACTGTTGTCTGCAAAATTGATTTTTGCCATTCAACTGATTGTGTATGCAGGCGCGATCATGTCGCTGATTATCTTCATCATCATGTTTTTAAATATTCAGGTAGAAGACCTTCCTAAAGAGGAAGGTCGATTTAAATACATGGTGGGTGGCGTCATTGTCATCGCTCCTATTGCAATGTTTTTGAGCAAGATTATTGGGTCCATTCCTGGTGTAGATAAACACATCACCACTGAAGGGTTTGGAGGAGTTAAAGAAGTGGGGCTTGTGCTTTTTAATGACTGGCTCCTGCCTTTTGAAATTGTTTCCATTCTTCTGCTCGTGGCACTGGTTGGTGCAGTCGTGCTTACAGGGAAAAGGAGGGACTCTAAATGATTCATAGTTATCTGACAGTGAGTATCATACTGTTCTGTATCGGTATACTCGGCGTCATTTCACGAAGAAATGTATTTACGGTCTTCATGTCCATAGAGTTGATGCTCAACGCTGTTAATCTGGCCTTTGTGACCATGGCCAGACTGCATGAAAGTATGGACGGCCATGTTATTGCTCTGATGGTAATGGCAGTAGCTGCTGCTGAAGCTGCACTCGCCTTGGCCATTTACATATTGCTGCATAAGCATAACGGACAACTGGATACCAATGTGTTCAGTTTGCTCAAAGGGTGATATCATGGAACATAGCGTAAATTATCTCGGATACATACCGCTCTTGCCACTCATTGGAGCTGCGGTTCTTGGTTTGTTGCATGTCTTTACCTGTAAAAAACCATTACATGAAAAATTGTATGGTATTGCTGGTTGTATAGGGCCTTTGCTCTCTTTTGTACTGGCTTTACGAGTGTATTTGTCACTCAAGGCCATGCCAGAGGAATCCAGATACCTGAGTCAAAAAGTGTTCACCTGGTTCCAGGTAGGTGATCTTGATATTTCCATGGGATTTTTGGCTGATCCACTGAGCTGCTTGATGATACTCTTTGTTACTCTCATCGGCTCGCTCATTCATATCTACTCCATAGGATACATGGAAGGTGAAAAGAACTTTGGTAAGTTCTTCGCCTACCTCAACCTGTTCCTTGGCAGTATGTTAGTCCTCGTTCTTGGAGACAGCCCGGTTGTTATGTTTGTTGGCTGGGAAGGGGTTGGCCTCTGTTCCTATCTGCTGATCAGCTTCTACTGTGAAGACACTAATAATGTCTTGGCCGGTAACAAAGCCTTTATCGTGAACCGTGTTGGTGACCTTGGTTTTGTTCTCGGGATGGCCTTTCTTTTTTGGGGCATTGGATCGGGTGGATTTGACTTCCTTTCACTGAAAGCTCACGCCCATCATCTGGCACCAGGGGTAGCTCTTGCTGTGTGTTTACTGCTCTTTGTTGGTGCTACCGGTAAATCAGCACAGATCCCACTTTATGTATGGCTGCCTGACGCAATGGCCGGCCCTACACCAGTATCTGCTCTTATTCACGCTGCAACCATGGTTACAGCCGGTGTGTATATGGTGGCACGTTTCTCCTTCATGTATGCCCATGTGCCGGTTGCAGGTGAAATCATTGCCTGGGTGGGGATCCTCACGGCCTTGCTTTCTGCTATCTTTGGTATGTTCCAGGATGATATTAAAAAGGTTCTGGCATATTCAACAGTCAGTCAGCTTGGATATATGTTTGCAGGTGTTGGTGTTGCTGCCTACTCAGCAGGGATCTTCCATGTGTTCACCCATGCATTTTTCAAAGCCTTACTCTTTCTTGGAGCTGGTGCGGTTATTTATGCCATGCATCACGAACAGAATATCTGGAAAATGGGCGGCTTGAAGAAGAAAATGCCTATCACCTACATAACCATGGTTATCGGGGCACTTGCTCTGGCCGGTTGTCCTCCATTTGCAGGCTTTTTCAGTAAAGATGAAATTCTTTATTCTGCACTTGCAACTGGTCACTACGGTATATGGGGAATAGGAGTGCTTGTGGCCGGGATGACCGCATACTATACCTTTAGGATGATTTTCGTCGTATTCCACGGTGAACCAAAAAATCAAGAGGCTTTTGACCATGCCCACGAAGCCCCTAAAGTGATGACCATACCGCTCATTATTCTCGCAGTGGGAGCTTTCCTTGCCGGATTGCTGAATTTACCTGCACTGTATGGTGGACATATGCAGGTATCACACTGGCTTGCCCCAAGCCTGACTGAGCACCATCCACATGCTCATGTTATGGTTGAGGTTGTAGCGGTGTGTGCCAGTGTTGTTGCCTTTATCATCGGTATTCGCCTTGCATGGAAGAAGTTTGGTGATAGTCCCCAAGAGCCTGTATTCTCTGGATTCACTCAATTTGCCTATAACAAGTTCTATGTAGATGAATTCTATAATGCTGTGCTGGTCCAACCGTATAAGAAAATTGGTGACGCTATTCGCACACGCATCGAACCTTCAGTTACTGATGCTCCAGTATCTCTAGCTGCCAGGCTTTACATGGTAATTGGAACCGCCTTTAAGGTCTTCCAGGTTGGTTATGTGCGAATTTACGCTATATACATGGTCGTTGGGCTAAGTTTAATGAGCCTGTTACTCTCACAAACGCTGAACTAGGTAAGGTGTAACAATGTTTGAACATGTTCTCTCAGTATTGATATTCCTGCCGATGATAGCAGGGCTGATTCTGCTGTTTACCCCAGCAGGGAAAGGAGTTGCACGCCTTACAGGGCTTTCTGTTTCCTTTGCCAGTCTTATCTTAGGCCTCGACATTTACTTCAAATTCAAGGAACAAGGTGCTCTTCAGTTCGTGGAGTATGCTCAGTGGGTACCTTCATTTGGTGTGAGCTACAGCCTTGGTCTTGATGGCATCAGCCTTTTTGTGCTCCTTGCTGGAGCCGTACTGATGCCCATGGTACACCTCCTGTTTGATACCAAAGAAAAAGGATACTATGCTAATCTGCTCATCGTACAAGGAGCTATGGCTGGTGCTGTTTGCGCTGCAGACATGGTCCTGTTTTACATCTTCTGGGAAATTATGCTTCTTCCCATCTTTTTTATGATGGGACTGTACGGTGGTGAACAGAGACTTCAAGCAACCATCAAGGTTACCATTTATACCATAGCCGGTTCCCTGCTGATGTTTGTTTCCATCCTGTATGTAGCTGTAACCTATCATGCTCAATTTGGGGAGTGGAACTTTGCCATTGAAAATATGAGCAAATTACAATTAGGCGGGCCTGTTGCTGTCTTAGCTTTCTTTGGCTTTATGGTAGCCTTTGCAATTAAGACCCCGCTTTTTCCTTTTCACACCTGGTTGCCTGATGCTTATACTGAAGCGCCAACTGCCGCAACCTTTGTCCTCTCTGCAATTATGGCAAAGATCGGGGTTTACGGTATCATCCGCTTTGTCGTTCCTGTATTTGATGCTGAATTTGCACGCTTTGCCCTGTTGCTTGCCTACTCCGGTGTGATAGGCATGATGTACTGTGGGATTGCAGCCATTGCCCAACAGGATATTAAACGGATGTTTGCGTTTTCCTCTGCCTCTCACATGGGGGTTATCGCTCTTGGTGCTTTTTGTTTTAATATTCAGGCACTGACCGGAAGCATTTACCAAATAGTAGCTCATGCAACGAGCACTGGTGTACTCTTCCTGTTTGTAGGGCTTATTGAAGATCGGATGAAGAGCAGAAACATAAAAGATCTGGGCGGTATTGCTTACCAGGCACCTTTTTTCGCCCTGTTCTTCGCCATTGCAATGCTGGCTTCAGTAGGTTTGCCTGGAACTTCCGGATTTATCGGTGAATTTCTTATTATTCTTGGAGCAATTAAGTTTAATGTCATCATTGGTATCCTTGCAGGTACTACTCTTATCATTGGGGTATGCTACATGCTGTGGATGTTCCAGCGTGTATTCCTGGAGAAATCCAATGACCTTACGCAGGGATTCACTGATCTCAGTATCAGGGAAGGACTGACCTTCTTGCCAGTCGTACTCCTGATCCTGATCATGGGTATCTATCCACAACCCTTTTTGAAAAAGATTGAACCTGCTGCGCAAAAACAGCTTGCCTTCTCCGCGACTCAAGGAGAAAAGATCCACTTTGCACAGTATGATAACGTTCTGCATGGTGCAGGACACTCTGTAGAAACAACTAAATAAGGCCGGGCTCATCATGACAACTGACTTTATGTTACTAATGCCGCTCTTCACGGTTACAGCAGGTGCCATAGCTTTAATGCTTGTCGCAGCTTATGAGAAAGTAACCATCGAACAAGCTGCTTACGGAAGCATGGGGATTTTTGGTTTAGCTTTTATTTTTCAGCTATCAAATTGCATCACTGGCCTGGTTGCACCTTATGCAGGTGTGTTCAACAATATGATTGTGGTCAGTAATTTTTCCAAAGTGGCCGGACTCATTATCCTCGCCTGTGGTTTCTTTACTTCCATGAGCGCACAGACCTATTTCAAACAGAACACATTCTGTACAGTCGAATTTTATAGCCTGATGGGATTTGCCGCTGTAGGGATGCTGCTCCTCTCCCTGGTTCAGGAACTGATCTCTGTTTTTGTTGCTCTTGAGATCATGTCACTGGCTATTTATATTCTTGTTGGGTACAACAGAAAAAGCCAAACAGCCACAGAAGCAGTGATGAAGTACCTGATGCTCGGCGCATTTGCTGGAGCGTTTTTTACCATGGGTACAGCGCTGGTTTATGGTGCGGTGGGTTCTACTCATTTCAGCCAAATTGGTGAATATATTGCTGCTAATGGATTCTTTAACACTCCACTCATTGTTGGAGGTTCATTCTTTATCCTGGTGGCTTTTCTGTTTAAAGCTGCTGCCTTTCCATTCCATGCCTGGGTTATTGATGTTTATGACGGAGCCTCAACCCCAATCACCGGCTATATGGCTACTGGACTGAAAACTGCTCTCTTTGCAGTGTTTGCCAACTTTATTGTCAGCGATGAGTCACTGAGAAGCAGCTGGGTTACGTACTTGTTTTATATATCTGTTTTTACCATGTTTGTAGGTAATCTGATAGCCATTGGACAGAACACCTTAAAAAGAATGCTGGCCGCTTCCGGTATAGTTCACAGTGGATATCTGCTTATAGCTCTAGTTGCTGTCAGCGCAGATAACTTTTCAGGTTCCGTTATCCTCTATTACTTAGCTGCCTACTCTGTAGGAACTCTAGGAATATTTGCTGCGCTCTCTTACTTAAGCGGTGAAGGGGAAAAACGGCAAAGTTTTGATGATTTCAAAGGACTTGCCAAGGTTCGTCCATTCTCAGCTGCAGCAATCGCTATATTTTTGCTTTCCATGGCTGGTATACCACCTACAGCCGGGTTTATGGGGAAGTTTTTTATCATCACCAGTGCTATTAACGCTGGGCAAGTAGCACTTGCTGTTTTTGGTATTGTCAGCAGTATTCTTTCCATGTGGTATTATTTGCGTTTAATTATTACCATGTATTTTCATGAGGGCACTGACGCTTTTGAAGACACTGTTCAAGCAAATGCGCTTGCCCCGATCGGTACATTTATACTGGCTGTCGGCGTTTTTGTTATCGGAATTTACCCTGTGATTATTTAAGCTAAGTAGAGCGTATATACCGAAAGTCAAAAACTGAGATTTATGTGTAAGGAGAATGCACTATGAAAGTAAAAGACATTTTAAAGGATAAAGGCACAGAAGTGCATACCATCAGCCAAGACGCTAATTTAATGGCTTGTGCAGATACGTTTTTTAAATTGAAGATTGGTTCTTTACTGGCAGTAGATGAAAATGGCGATATTCAAGGTATTGTCTCTCCCAATGACATCTTGAAGGCCATTCAAGAAGGATGTACCACTGAAAACTGTGCTTTACAAAAAGTCAGTGTTGTTATGAGCCGTGATATCCTTGCTGCCTCTGAAGATGATGATATTGATTATATTCAAGCTGTCATGACAGAAAATAGGGTTCGTCATATTCCTATTATGGACAAAGATGAACTTAAAGGTATCGTTTCAATTGGTGATGTTGTAAAAGCATTGATCAAAGGGAAAGAGGTCGAAAACCACTACCTCAAGGATTATATTTCTGGTAAATATCCTGCATAAGCATTCCCATCTTGAGCAACAAAAAAAAAGCACTGAGGATTTTTCCTCAGTGCTTTTTTTTGTTATTTACTTGTCTTTGAGATGCCAATCAAGGCCTGGTACCTTAGCCTGGTTACCCCAAGCCGGCAGAGTACCAGGTCACATTTTGTCAAAAGATCTATTCAATTATCCAGGGACTGCAACATGAACTGGATGAATGGATTATCTTCTGCAATTCCCAAAGTCCTCATCAGGGAAAACTGGGTTGAGGGAAAACATCCTAACCATCTTCTGCTACAGATCCTGGACCTGCCAGTGGCTTAAATGCTTTTTTACTGGCACCGCAAACTGGACATTTCCAATCATCAGGAAGATCTTCAAAACGTGTCCCTTTAGGTGCTTTGCTTTTTCTATCACCTTTGTCAGGGTCATAGATATATCCACAATTTGTCGTTTGACATTGATACATTTCTTCGGGTTGAGCCATAATAAAGCCTCCTGGGATGATTATACAACGTTCTCATTAACTGTAATCATATCACTTCAAAACAATATCAGAATTTTTCGACTGTTACTGTTTGTAGGATATTTGGTCACTCACACGTCTTTCTTTACTTAAGAAGGTGTTGCAAAGGATCAATGCTCTTTAACGAAAAACGTAATTATCACTGACGTTCAGCCACATTTCTTTTATGAGGTAATCAATATATCCTTAACCCACTGTGTCATAATCAATCAAGACTAAAATGGCGCTGGCCCCAAAAAAAACTGGACAATGTGGTAAGAACTCAGACCACTTTGACGTTGTCTTCTATGCGAACTTTCCAGAGGGTGCTCATGATCCAATCATGGGCTTGTGGTGTATCTGGAATGGGATATCTCCCTATGCTAAGGTGAGGTAATGAAAAAAAATCTCATGCCTGGAAGAAAAAAATGAAGCCCTTTACGAGGTGCTTACGTCTGTTTCTGGCTATCTTTCTTTAGTACTGCATTGAAATCAAAACGAAATATCTAAAAAATCCTTCAAGAATTTTGTGCTGTTTTCATACATTCCTTGCAAGGCAGGAATCGCTTAAAATTTGACTTTCAATTTTTCGTCCCATATACTTTTTTTATTTAATCTATTGCGTAGTAGCCAAATGTTACATTCACCCACAAATGATATTCCAGAGGAAAAACTATGAAAAAAATCAAACTTGTTGTTGTCCTGCTGTACTTCTTTTCTGCTGCTTATGCATCAGCTGCTGAGCCAGCAACCCCGGAAGAAATCTACACAAACGTATTAAAGGGAGTGGAAGTGCTTCAAGCTCTGGGAGCTGAAGGGTTGCCAGCTTTTAATGATCCAAAAGGCGAATTTGTCTGGAAGGATACTTATGTGCAGGTATACAATTGCGAAGCCCACAAAATTGTTGGTCAGATCAATCCAGCCCTGCGGCAATGGACACCTGAAAAATTTGACAGCATTGTGGATAAAAAGGGTAATCCAATCACCAAAATGATCTGTGATGCTTCCAAAAAGGCCAATGGAGACTGGGTTGAATATTGGTGGCCTAAGGCTGGAGAAACGGAAGCTTCACGCAAGATCACCTTTGTCATTCAGGTGCCGGGACAGCCCTATCAGGTCTCAGCAGGGATCTATGATGATTCCGTCAGTCTGGAAGAACTTAAGGCAATGAGCAAGTAATCTTCCGTACTCCTTATTATGTTCATGTGTCTTTGCATCCTGGCAGAGACACATGGTTTTTTCACTCTCTATCATAGATACACAAAACACCATTTTAACCAATAGATAACAGAGATATACCATGTTTTCTAAAATTCGTAATAAATTTCTCGTACCGATGGTTATTCTCGTTTTGTTCGGTATGGGGATTGCGTCATTCTTATCCTACCGAATGGCTAAAAATGCCCTTGAAGCAAGCAGATTTGAACAGCTTCATCAGGTAATAGACATAACCGTTCATAACGTAGCTGATTGGATAGATAATCGAAAACTCGATGTATCCAACTGGGCAAAACAGGATACGGTAAAAACTGCTCTGAAAAATAATTTTTTGGGAAAGGCAGCGAAAAAGACTCTTACCGATGATTTTTCCCGAATGAAAAAAGAGTATCAGCATTATGCTGGTTTTTGTCTTGCCGCTCTAGATGGAACAATAATTGTCTCATCAGACCCAGGGATTGCCGGGAAAGTAAATATTACGGACAGGGAGTATTTTAAAGAGGCAGTACAAGGCAGGGTAAATATGTCCAGGGTGCTGAAAAGTAAGGTCGATGGCAGCCCGGTTTTCATCCTTGCCGCTCCGGTTGTTGATAAGGGAAATGTGGTCGGTGTGTATTATGTTGTGATCAACATGGAAGGCTTTAATGCCCTGTTTATTGACTGGATTAAAATTGGCAAAAAAGGCTATGCCTTCATGCTTGATGATCAAGATGGTACATGTTTAGCCCATCCCGATAAAAATCAGATAATGAATACAAAGATCACCGAGTTTGGGTTTGGCAAGGATTTGCTGGCTGCCGATGATGGAATTGTCTATTACCAAGCCAATAATGTCGATAAGGTTGCGGCGTTGCGCACCTATAAGGAGATGGGATGGAAAGTTGTTGTTACTACTGATGCTGCCGAATTGTATGCTGCAGCCAATAAATTGGGAAAACTGAACCTGATATTGGCAGTTTCGGCAGTCGTTATTGCCGCAATCATTATTTTCCTTGTTGCAAATTCGGTGGCAAAACCGATTAATATGGTGGTAGATGGGTTACGTGATGCCGCTGAAGGCGAAGGTGATCTTACCAAACGCCTGGAGGTTGGAAGCAGTGATGAGGTAGGTGATCTTGCCTCCTCTTTCAATACGTTTGTTGAAAAGGTACAAAGGATCATAAGTGATATCCAGTCAAATATTTCCACGCTGAATTCATCTGCGGGTAGCCTGTCTGATCTGTCCGAAAACCTCTCTGCCAGCTCTCAGGATTCTTCCGACCGTTCCAACACTGTGGCTGCTGCCGCTGAAGAGATGAATACCAATATGAATTCTGTCGCTGCTGCTTGTGAAGAGGCCTCAGTGAATGTCAATCTGGTTGCCTCGGCAGCAGAGAAGATGAATACAATGGTCTCAGAAATTTCTGATAATACCGGCAAAGCAAGGGATGTAACAGAAGATGCAGTAGATAAAACCAATTCGGCTTCTCAAAGGATGGCTGAATTAGGAACCGCTGCTCAGGAGATCAGCAAAGTGACTGAAACGATCACGGAGATTTCTGAACAGACCAATCTGTTGGCACTTAATGCAACTATTGAAGCAGCTCGGGCTGGTGAAGCGGGTAAAGGATTTGCGGTAGTAGCCAATGAGATTAAGGAACTGGCCAAGCAAACTGCTGAAGCAACTCTTGAAATCCGGCAGCGGATTGATGCTATCCAGTCTTCATCTTCAACGTCGGTAAAGGAAATGGAACAGATCAACATTGTGATCAACGATGTGAACACCATTGTTACCACCATTGCTTCTGCTGTTGAGGAACAGGCGGTATCGACTGATGAAATTGCTTCCAATGTCGCCCAGGTTGCCCAGGGGATTGCCGAAGTTAATGAAAATGTTGCTCAGAGTTCTTCGGTGGCTGGTGAAATTTCTTCAGAAATAGCCGAGGTGAGCCAGGTGGCTGGCACAATCAGCACTGATAGCGGTAAGGTGAACAATCAGGCTAGTGACCTGCTCGCCTTATCTAACCAGCTTGAAGAAACGGTCAATCAGTTCAAGCTTCAATAAACTGACAGGCTTTGAATATCTGCATCATTTCAGATATTCAAAGCATCTTTTAAACAAGAACGTAAGCGCCAGCTCCGAGAATCAGGGCTTTGGAAAAGCCCATTCGAGGAGCTGGCGGTCTTTCCCGCTCCCTTTCCACGATCACTCTTTCCCACATTCTCTTGTACACGGAGTCTCACTTTGTTGGCTTACCTGCTTAAAAGGGTGCTTGTCCAATGCTGTTGCACCCGTGCCCCGTTACACGTCAGAAGATGAGCATAGCGCAGAAGTGCAGACCCCGTGATTGGTTACCAGGTGTGCGCTTTTTTATGAGGGATTCTTTATCAAATTTTTTTGTATGTGCGGTGTGGAGCACTTCTCATCGTACTGGCGGCAGGCTACCACATCAAATCATCAGGTACCTGATATTGCGCATAAGGGTCATCTGCTTCGGTTGCCGTATTTTTAGCTGGGGCAACAGATATGACAAGGCTGGGATCTTGTTTGGATATCTTTTCTCCAATGGCTTTGGGGATAATCTCGTACCTGTGATCACACTTCACGATTACCATGGCACCGCTGCTTAACTGATCACGCACCTGTTCTGTAACAAAGAGACGCTGGACTTTGTTGTTGTCGTTAAAGTGGAAACGCACCTCGCCTTGTTTCTCTTTAACACAGCTGTTGTGTACCAGCTGTCGAAGTTGCCCGAGCTGGCTTTTTTGCTCTTTTTCCTGATTGCGCAGGAGGTTGAGTTGCTTGTCCCGTGCTGCTTTTTCTGCTTGCACCCGTTTAACGTACTGTTTGACACTTTCAGTCTTGGGTTCTTTTTTTTTGCCCTTTTTTTTCTGTTGATGTTGCTGTTGTTTTACTTTTTGTACCTTTTTCTCATCAACCAGGCCGGTTTTTTTTAGCTGATCAAGCAGTGTACTACCCATTTTGTTTCCTCCAAACAAGCCTCTCAGACTGGATACGAATAGATGCTGTCCATGTAAAGCATAGAATGCATTGCTTCAAGAAGTGGTTCGCCGACAATACATTGTATTCGGATCTTGTAAAGAATAATTCCTAAATAAAAATCATTGCCAATATTATTCTTTGCGTTTATGGTGCAAAGGATTTTGTACATAGGCGCAACCAATACATCTTCTTGTAAGTATAGTATTTGTATACACTACATTGTATAGGTGTTTTGTAAAAGCGTTAACCTTAACCAGGGAGACATTCCTATGGCGGAAGAAGCTGAAGTTTCGTGCGCACGTCCAGCTGGTGGTCTTGTTGATGACGAACCAACGTTGGAAGCCCAACTTGAACAAACAGAATCTAGAGAGGTAAAAAAAATGATTCAAGTAGGTCAAAAAGCACCGGATTTTACTGCTCCGGGCTATCAAAAAGGTGAATTTGTTACTGTCAAGCTCTCAGACTATCTCGGAAAATGGGTCATTCTTTGCTTTTATCCTGGTGACTTTACCTTTGTCTGAGCTACTGAAATTTCAGCGGTCGCTGAAAAATATCAAACCTTCCAGGATCTGGGTGTAGAAGTACTTTCTGTGTCTATTGATTCTATGTTTGTGCACAAGATGTGGGATGACGATGAGTTGTCCAAAATGGTTGAGGGTGGTGTGCCTTTTCCAATGTTGTCCGATGCCGGCGGTAAACTTGGTACAGCGTATGGTGTATATGATGAAGCAGCTGGCGTTGAGAACCGTGGTCGTTTCCTGATCGATCCTGACGGGGTTGTTCAGGGCTTTGAGGTGTTGACCCCGCCTGTTGGTCGTAATGTGATGGAAACCATCCGCCAGATCCAGGCATTCCAGTTGGTTCGCGAAACAGAAGGTGGTGAAGCCACACCTTCTGGGTGGCGTCCAGGTAAGAAAACCTTGAAGCCAGGTATTGATTTGGTGGGTAACGTGTGGAAGGAGTGGAAAACCAGTATGGCTTTTGAGTAAAGCTTACGCTGCGTTGTTATTCTGGGATACAAAAAAAGCCGGAGCTTTTGCTCCGGCTTTTTTGTTTTTGCATAGGAGACTGCTTTACATGGTTATCCGTTTTGCCTTGGGCAACTCAGGGTTAGGACGGAACAGGAGCACCATCTTACCAATGAGCTGGACAAGACAAGCCTGTGTTTCAGCAGCCAGGGTGTCAGCTGCAGTATGCTTGGGAACTGGACAGTTTTGTCCCAGCTTTATTTTGATCAATTCATGGGCATTGAGTGCCTGTTCTATTGCAGTAAGCAGGGTGGGGGAAATGCCTTCCTTGCCGACATAAACGCTGGGTTCCAGGTGATGCCCCAGGCCGCGCAGCGTTTTTCGTTGTCGTACACTGATCTCTGGAAGCTGTTGTTCGGGTTCGTTGTTTTTCATGCTGTTTTACTTGTGTAAAAAAGGGATCAAAAAAGCTCTGTTTTTCGTTGCTAACTGAACAGGTTACTGACTATACGATAACCTCCAACCCAGGTGCCGATGCTTGACCCCAGGCCTGTCAGGATGAAGACCAGGAAGACCCGCAACAGCTTGTTTCGCCACCAGCCTTTAAGCGAGGAGATATCGTTGCCCACCTGCTCAAACTCCTTTACCACTGGTGGCCTGGTCATGATCTGGACAAAGGCACACACATATCCGGCACCTATAACAGGAGTTAAACTGGTTATGGGGGCAGCGGCAAAGGCCGAAAAAATGGTCGCTGGATGGGCAAAGGCAATAAGTGCCCCAATGGAGGAGGGGATACCATTGGCTAAAATCCAGTAAAGCGCGTTGGCACTGGCTTCACCTGCGCCCTGTTTCAGGCCGATGAAAAAGAGGGACAACACAATCAGGATGGGAATGGACCAGCCGATGAATTTCCACATTTTTGATACAGGAGGAATGGTGTTGATCTCCTCCATTTTATCGCTGTTGTCCTGTGCTATGGTTTTGACAATTCCTGCCACATGGCCGGCACCAACCACTGCAACAATCCTGTTGCCCACAGCGTGCTTGATCTTTTCGGCCATGAAGATATCGCGCTCGTCGATTAAGGCGTGTTTGGTGTCAGGAAAGGTTTGGCCCAACTCATCCATCAAGCCGGAAAGAACGTCCTGTTTCTTCATTTCGGCAAGTTTGTCCTCATCCATCTCGGTGGTGTCAAATAGACTGGCTATCAGCGTCGTCAGGAGATAGCTCTTTTTGAAAAACGAGGTCGCATGCCATGCCCGCCTCAGCGTTACCCGAATACTCCGGTCGCACAGTACCACCGGGATAGCCATCTTTTCAGCGGCCTGAGCTGCGGTGAGCAGCTCGGTTCCTGGCATCACGCCCAGCTGGCCCCCCAGTTTTTTCTGATAGGATGACAGGATGAGGTTGATCATCAGGGTGGATAACTGCTTCTTGCGTACCACCTCTTTTAAGTCCAGGTTCTCCCACCGCTGGCGTTTGGAAAGTGCTCCATAACGCTTATCATCCAGCTCAATACACACAGCATCAGGATTTTCAGTTGTAATGACCGCTTCAACCAGATCAGCGGAATGTTGTGAAATATGGGCTGTACCAATGAGCAGAATCGTTTTTTCACCAACACGCAAAGTGGTGACATCTTCAGGATATTGGCCAACAGGAAATTGAATATCGTCCATGGGAAGTTGTAAAGAACTGCTGGGGCAGTGGAAAAGTGTCGAAGAGAAAAGGCATATGAACCGTTATCGGCAACTACCAGATTACTATGCGCCTACTATATAACCAATGGAGTAAAGTGCAACCGCAGGACATGCAAATTATTAGTTCAAATGTTGCTGCCCTGCGGTTTTCAATGGAAAACTTTGGGAAATTGTGCAGCAGGTACCCCATCTGAACATGATCGGATCACTTTACATAGCGATGGAGAGCAAAGCACCCCGCTTATGCTCGTATGGAGCCACCGTAACCTGTTACCCTTTTTTCACCACGAGCCTGGTGCCAGGGTGAATGAGGTTGTTGGGCAGGTTATTCCAACTGCGTATTTGTCTGGCTGAGACCTGAAATTTTCTGGCAATGGTCCACAGGGAATCACCGTTACGCACCTTGTACCATACTTTGTCTGGCACCGTGGAGGCGACTGTTGAGCTGCTGGCTGCTACCTTGTTGCTTTCTTTTAAGATAACGATGGCACGCTTTTGCGCTTTAGGTGTGGCAGGCTGTACTTGTGCCACCTGAGCTGCCGGAACTGCAGAGAAACCCGGCGCATCAAGAAACAGGGCAATATGGTTGCCAGCACGAATTCTGCGCACATTGGTGATCTCGTTCCATTGCTTGATGATTTTGACCGGAACATTATACTGCTTGCTGATTTGTGATAAGGTCTCACCACGCTTTATGGTGTGAAGAATCATCTGTCCATCTTTACCAGCCTTAGCAAAGCGGGTTTCAGGTGTTTCTCCTTCTTTAAGCAGCACATATTTTGTGGCTCGGTAAGGAATCCGCAACCGTTGCCCCTTTTTTAATGAGGCGGTCCGCAGGTCATTTGCCTTAAGCAGGATGGTTTTATTAATCTTGTACTTACGACACACTTTGGTAATGGTGTCACCCTTGCGTACTTTATGGGTTTTGAAAGCTGTTGTAATAACCGGGTGGAGACGGGGCAGGTTTTGAGCTACCAGCTCCCTGGTGCCAGTAGGGATACGCAGAATATAGTCTGTTTTACCGGGAGGAGTGTGGTTTTTTCGGAGTTCGTTGTTGAGCTTGCGTAACTCTTTAACACTGGTTTCTGCCGTAACAGCAACCGCAGCAAGATCAGTTCTGGGAGGCAGGCTGATCAGATCATATTCTACTGGTTGTTTATATGCAATGTGTGTAAAGCCATACCTGGCTGGATCACGGCCAATGATTATGGCTGCAATAAGTTTGGGCACGTAGCTCTTGGTTTCCACAGAAAAGTACTTGTGATTGGCCAGTTCCCAGAAATCACGGGAGTTGTATTTTTTTATCGCCTTTTCTACCTTGCCTTCACCCGCGTTGTAAGCGGCTACTGCCAGGTACCAGTCGCCAAACTCATTGTACAAGGTGGAGAGATAGTTAATCGCAGCCTTAGTGGCTTTTTCCGGATTTCTGCGTTCATCAACCCACGAGTTTATGGTCAGCCCATAATTTCGCCCTGTTCCCCGGATAAACTGCCACAACCCTGCTGCATGGGCATAGGAGTAGGCAGACGGGTTGAACCCTGACTCAATCATGGCAAGGTACAGCAAGTCCGTGGGGAGGTTGTTGTTCTTGAGCTGCTCTTCGATTAACGGACGGTATTGAGAAGAGCGGGATAACCATTTACGAAAGGTCTTACGTTGGCGGTTTTGATATTGATCCAGGTAGAACTGCACCTGCTTGTTGATGATGACAGGAAAATCGTTAGGCTGTTCCTGTGTCAGCTCTGGCAGCGGTTCGCTGCTGTGAGCTTCCCAGGGGCCAAGCTTTTCCAGGGCTGCCAGCTCCTCGTCCAAAGGTGCCTGGGATTCAAGTTCAAGGTAGCGTCTTTCTTCATCGGTAGGTTCATCACTTTCCTCTTCAGCAACCACATCCTGGGTAAGCTGGGTTGGATAAAAAGAGGTAAGGGAGGTACAGGCTGAAAAAAAAGGGAGCGAAGTAAGTAACAAACAAGCGAAAACAACTTTTGAAAAGTGGCTCATAAAATTATATTTAATCCAGGATGCTGATTTAGCTTAGAACATATTGTTATTTTTGGTAGCAACGGTATGATTGGTGCCGATGAGCACAATTGTGCAGCATATTACAATTGTTTTCTCTTGTTTTTCAAGGAAAACTGTAGGGTTAGCCCCATTTTTATCTCAGTGATTGCATCGTTGCTACCATAGCTGATAGAAAAAAGAGATGTTACTCCCTGATCTTTGGGGTTAATCGATGGTATCCAGCAGCCCCTTGTCCTGAGAACACTTTTTCTTTTTTTATTATGTGGAAGTTTATCAAATATTTATTCCTTACTGTTTTTTTGTTCACCTTGCTCGGAATCGCTGGTGTTGCCGGCGGCCTGTATTACCTGGTGGTTGTGGAGCCAGGCCCTGAGATCGAAGAGCAGTACATCAGAGATATTTTAGGCCGGGAATCTTCTGTATATTACAGTGATGGCGAGACCAAGCTTGGTGTGCTGTTCCAGGATGTGCATCGTCAGTATCTGTATTATGAGCAAATTCCACGGTATTTTGTGGATGCTATTGTTGCCTCAGAAGATGATGAGTTTTTTACCCATTTTGGTGTGGATATCCCTGGCATTGTTCGGGCAATGATTGCCAACCTCAAAGCTGGCAGGGTGGTGCAGGGCGGCAGCACCATAACGCAACAGACAGCTAAGAATCTGTACAAAAGAAAATCGCGTAGTTATGAGGCAAAACTCAAGGAACTTCTTGCTGCCTTGCGTCTTGAGTACAAGTATTCAAAGGAAAAAATTCTTGAATTTTACAGTAACCAGTTTTTTGTCAGCGGAAACGGTCACGGGTTAGGAGTAGCGGCCAGATACTATTTTGATAAAGAACCCTGGGAGTTAAACCTGTTGGAATGCGCTTATGTGGCCGGAAGTGTAAAGCGACCAAACTACTACAACCCCTTTACCAAGCGCAATCGGGAAAACCCTGTGGCAGCAAGAAAAAAGGTGGATGAGCGGGTAGGCTATGTACTGGGCAAGATGCTTGCTGCTGGAAAAATATCCCAACAGGAATTTGATCAGGCCAAGGCCGGCGAGATTGTCTTTAACCAGGGCAAGATGGCGTTTCGGCTGAATACTGCCATGGACCTGGTCAAGGATGGGTTAAGTCATCCGATTATCGAGCAAGCGTTGGAAGAACATGGTGTATCCAACGTGTCGACCTCTGGTATCACTGTGATTGCATCCATCAATCCCAACGTGCAAGAAAAGAGTCTGTATGGGCTTCGTCACCACCTCTCCCTGGTGGACGTGCGATTACGCGGCTATGACAGAAAGGACGTGCAAAAGCAGTATGCAGAACTTGAGTACCAAGGAGATACTGAATTGCATCCCGGTGCTTTTCTTTTTGGTACCATTGCCAAAATCCAGCCGGACAAGAAGGCTGGCCCCAGCTTTGTCCTTGATATGCTGGATGGGAAGGAACTGGTTATCCTTGATCAGCAAGGTCTGAAAAGAATGGTGGATGCCATTGCCAAGTTCAAGCGGGATCGTTGGTCAAAACCAACCAGGAAAGACCGAACATATCTGACCAAACAGTTGCAAGTTGGTGACCGGATTTATGTCAGCATCCGCAAAAAGCAAGACGATGAACCGTTCTGGCGGTGCGATCTGGAACGCTATCCTGAGGTAGACGGTGGGGTTATTGTTCTTCAAAAAGGTGCCATCAGGGCAATGGTGGGTGGGGTAACAGACCGTTTCTTTAATCGGGCTGTGGATGCAAAACGCTTAATGGGCTCCACGTTTAAGCCCTTTCTTTTTGCTGCAGCCATGCAGTTTGGATGGAGTCCAGTTGATTTGCTGGATAACCGCAGAGATGGTTTTGTTTTCATGAACCGCCCCTATTTCCCGCGCCCAGACCATAAGAGCCCCCACGATTTTGTCACCATGAGCTGGGCTGGTATCAAGTCAGAAAACGTTGCTGCCGTCTGGCTTTTATATCATTTAACCGATCATCTTGCCCCCCCGCAACTTGTTGAGGTTGCTGCACAGCTTGATATGGCACCGCAGAAAGAGGGGCGAGAGGAAAGTTATCAGCAGTTCAAACACCGTCTTCGGGATAAGTACGGTATTGTCGTGAACCGTGATGTGATAAGGAAGGCGGCTTTTGATAAAGCACGAAACGTACTCAAAGCCGACTTCCTCTTTGATGACCGGATGGATGAGTATCAACAGCTGCAAAGATTACACTATGGGCTCAGGTTTGAACGCTATCGCGACCAGCTTAAAAGGTTGCTTAAAGATAAAAAACTCAGCAGCAGGGCGAAAAACGATATCCGGTTCAGGATCGGATTGCTCAAAAATACTTATCTGGAGCTGGGAACGGTTTTCTCCAATTTTACCGGCTTTAAGCAGTACGTGGAACGTGAAGTACAAGCGGGGTGGGATATTTTTAAGTTGCGTTCCCGTCCCTATATACCGCCTCCCATCGGGTATCTGGTGCAGGGCGTCAATGGTAAGGTACATTATACAGGCGGTGCGCTCTCTGGTGAAGAGTACCATATCTGGCCCATTGAGCAGGTGATCAGTTTTATAGACACCTTAAACGGTTCCCAGAAAAGAACATTCTGGGAAAAGGTGCGGCTGGAAGATACAGTCAGCGCTTATACCTACAGACAACTCAGAGACCAGGTAGAAATTGAAAACGACCAGTTGCTCACGTTACGTCCCTATTCCATGGAGGTCCTTCAGCACGTCCGCGATTACCGGGTGATGGTAGGGCTTCGGTATCTGGTGAGTCTGGGGAAAGCCTGTGGGATCACGAATACACTGCAACCGGTGCTCTCCTTTCCACTGGGCTCCAATGTAATTTCCCTGTATGAATCTGCCCGGTTGTACGAAACCCTGACGACAGGCAAACGGTTTGAAATACTTCCAGCTGAGGGCGCTAAGCAGGAGGCAGAGCAACAGTTTACCTCTTCTGATCAGGCAGGACTGGCCATTATTGAGCGCATCGAGGCTCCAGATGGTGAGGTGCTGTATGAACGTGAGCCGAGTTCCACTGAGGTGTTTGATGAAAAAAACACAGCTTCCTTAAATAATATACTGGAAAATACGGTCACCTATGGTACCGGAAGATATGCTCACGATACTGTGCGCCTCCACAGTACCGATGAAGAACATCAGGCAGAACTTGATCAATATAACCTGCCGGTTCCCCTTTTAGGCAAGACTGGAACCGCCAATAATTATCGCAATGCGTCTTTTATGGGATATGTACCGGTGCTTATAGGAGAAAACGAAACGCTCTTTTCCGTAGAAGGTGGCTACACCGTGGGGGTTTACACTGGGTATGATACGAATAAACCCATGCGAAAAGGCACCACCCGTATCAGTGGTTCACAAGGCGCTTTGCCAATTTGGTCCACCGTTGCCGAAGCTCTCCTGGATGACGAGCAAAGTGGAGAAAAGGTGGACTTTGTTGACCTGGCCTTTGATGGATTGAAATTGCAATATCCCCAGATACGACAGGTGTTTCTTGCAATCGATACCAAAGCTGGAGGTAAACTCAAGCAGGGCGTGCGAGCAAAACAGCAGTACATTGCACCCGGCTATCCAAGCACCCTGGCTTTTGGCAGGCTTAGTGGGGCGCTTCACTTTGATGCCAAGAGAAGTTTTAAACCGTATTGGAAAAATCAGCACAGGCCTGTGGCAGGAGAACTCCAATAAGGGAAAAGAGAGCTGCTGTTGAGTAACCAGCTTTGTATTTTTTATGCAGAAACCATTTGTCCAGCGATATATTATCTGATATCTTTTTCAATTTTACATTGCAGATGTGTATCCTGCTTTTTATTTCTTGCCCAATCCCGCTTCTTACGTTTACAAGATGGTGCTCTTTGGGCGAACAACAAATGAGGTAACAGTTCAGTATGGCTGGTATGATGTCGAAACATATAGCGTGTTGCTTAGCACTTCTCATGGGGGGGTGTGTTGCTCAAAACAGGTCGGTTGATCCCTATGCAGCCAGACAGCAGCGTGAAAAAATGATGGCCCAGCAGATGGAGGAGCAACTGCCCACACCTGAGCCCCAGGTTCAACCTGTTGTGCCGGTCAAAGACATGCTGATGCCCACCTTGACGGTAATCAATGATCGCATTTATGCCTACGGGCAAAAGCTCGAAGCGCTCCAGCAGTTGCAGGAACAAAGTGGAACCACCACACCTTCCCAGGAAACCCTTAACCTTATGAGCGGCTGTCGTGTAGAGCTCCAGGATATCCTGGTTGGGTACAACGCGCTCCATCAACGGCTTTTAAACAAGACAGACCTTACAGCAGCTCAGCTTTTAGCCGGTGAGTCGTTACTGAATCTGTCTGAACGTGACATCGCCTATCTTGAGAGTGACTGTGCAACCCTGTTTAACAAGCAGCCAGAAGCACCCCAGCAGCGGGTAGTCAACCGGAGTGGAACCCTGTTTGCCGATGAGCAGCAGATACGCAATTATTCGGTTGCCGGGGCCTATGACAAGGTTATTGCAATATATGAACAACTGCCCCTCCAGATTGGGCAGCGGCCTGCCTTTGATATCACCTATTTATACGGCCAAGCTTTACTGAAATCGCACCGTGAGGCAGAGGCTCGTAAGGTTTTTACTGACCTGTTGCAAACCATTCGTCAGGATGGTCAGGCCCAATGGGAATTCCGTCTTATGCAACTCATCGGGGATCTGGAATTTGGGCTTGAAATATACGATGGAGCCAGGACCAGGTACAATGAGATCACCGATGTCTATGGTAATCTTGGAGCCAAAAACGAGTGGGCCAAGCAGCAACTCTCTGCTCTTGGTCGTAATGTATACCAAACCGATGAGGTAAGTGCTTATGCCAGGCTGTTGCTCAGCTATCTGAGCTACAATCCTGATCGCGACGGCTATGATGTAGTAAAGCGCGCTCAGGAATACCGGGCCAGGTATCCTTACTCACCGGTGTCGTCCAATGCTGATACCTTGCTCGAGTTGGCAAAAGGTGAGGCTGATCTGTGGCTGGAGTCTTTGCTGGTTCGAATCGACGCGCTTGCTGATGAGAAGAAGTTTCAGGAGGCGCTGCTTTTAATCGAGCGGGTGCCTCAAGACATCCTGCCCGTAGATAAGCAGGAAATGTTGCGCAGGAAAACCGACCGGCTGCTTACCGCAGAGTCCATTTCCATTGAGACTGGCCGGTTGGTAGAGGAGCAGGAGCTTCAAGATAAGTGGAACTCGGCAATGTTACAGTTTCAGGCTGGCGAATATGATCAGGCCATTGAGCAATTTACGGCCTTACTGGCTTCTCCATACCAGCAAAAGGCCCAGCAGCGTATTGATGAAGCGGCCAGGCTGGCTGCTGTCCGTGACCGGCAGCAGGCCGCTGAAATCTTCATGAGAGCCACCAGAACGGCAGATGTGGACAGCAAGATGAAACTGCTGTTTGCTTCGAGAAAATTGTTACAGGAAATCCTGATCAAATATCCACAATCAGGGTTAATTGATAAAGTACATCGTAATCTTGGCCGTATAGAAGAGGAAATCAACAGTATTGACCCCACCCTGTTGACAACGCCCTCAACTGTTGGCGGTGAACTGCCTGTGTCGTGGCAGACCCAGACTCATCAATAAGCAAAGCACATACTTGGTGCACAATATCATAGAGAGAACGTAATTTACACAGGAGCAACACATTATGGACTTTATCGAAAAGAACGCAAAGGTAATCATCGGCGGCTTGGTTGCATTACTGGTCTTCTGCTCCATCTGGGGCTCAATTAACAACCGTGCTGCAAAAACACTGCAATATGAGCTGAATGCTGTCACTGCTGAAGAACAAGCAGGTAAGGTAGAGCCTGCAAAAGAAGCGCATGAGGCGGAAGTTGTTGTCGTTGAAGACCCGCGTGTCCAGGAGTTGGAAGCCCAGATTGCTGAGTTACAGGCAAAAGAAAAAATGGTTGGTGAAAAGGTTGAACAAGTTAAACAAGCCCGTCATGATCTGGAAGAGGTGCGCAAGGCAAACAAGCGCCTTGAAGGCCAGGTCGTTCAGCAGCAGAATAGAGTCACACAACTTAAGAAAGCGTTGAGCACGAAAAAGAAGCAGGCAGCTGCAGCTGCTAAAGAGGTAAAGGCATTACAGGATCAGGTTGCCAAGCTGACCCGGGAAGGTGTTGGGGCTGAAGAAAGGATTACAGCGCTGGTTGCAGCTGAAGCTCAGGCTCAGGAGACTGTTGCGGCACTGCAGGCAGAAGTGCAAGCCGCGCAGGAAACTATTGCCGCAGCCAGGGAGCAGGAAGCTCTTGCTGTCCAGCAAAAGGAAGCAATGGCTGCCCAGGCGGCTCTTGATCTGGAAATGGCTGAAGCGCAGGTGATAGGTCTTGAAAAGATTGTTGAAGAACAAGATGTCCTGCTTGAAGAGACCAGCAGCAAACTGGATAAAGCAGAAGTCAACATGGATATCCTGTTAGGTAAAATCAGTACTATGCAGGATGCTCTTCAAGAACTTGAGCAGGAAAATGTTGAGCTTATTCAGCAACTGACCAACAAGAAAACCCAGCTGGACAACCTGCAAGGCCAGGTGGAGCAGCAACCTGATCCACAGCAGTAAAGTACCAGCAGCATCACTCTACAAGTGTTGACAGGAGCGGCTTACAGCTGCTCCTGTTTTTTTTTGGGTTGGCTGCTTTACAGGTGAAGGACGTTTTCTGTGGTTGGAGTAGTCATTGACAAAGCTGCTCAAGTCGCTTACTTCTTTGTTCGGTAAAAGCCTTTTTCATATACAATACGGTGACAATCATCACCTGTTTCCCCTGTTAGACCATAGATAGAGTTTACGTTAACCGATGGATAAGACTTTAATAATCGCAGAAAAACCCAGTGTGGCGGCAGATATTGTCAAAGCTTTGCCGGGCAAGTTTACCAAATCAAAGACGCATTTTGAAAGCGATGCGTATGTGGTCTCTTATGCCATTGGTCATCTGGTTTCCATTGCCTATCCCGAAGAAATCAGCCCGGATTATCAGAAATGGTCCCTGGATAACCTGCCTATCCTGCCCAATGAATTTCCCTTGACTGTTCTGCCGGGGACCAAGTCGCAGTTTAATGCGCTCTCAAAGCTGATCAGGAGAAAAGATATCTCCACCATTGTTAATGGCTGTGATGCCGGGCGTGAAGGAGAGCTGATTTTTAAGTATATTTTAAAGCAAGCGTGGACCAACTCGGTAAAAAATAAAAAAATACTGCGCTTGTGGCTGCGGTCCATGACTATGGATGCCATTAAAGAGGGGATTGCCCACCTGCGAAGCAACGATGAAATGCTTCCACTGGAAGATACTGCGCTGTGTCGATCTGAGGCAGATTGGCTTATTGGCATTAATGCCACCAGGGCACTCACCTGCTACAATTCCAGATTTGGCGGGTTCAGGAAAACCCCATGCGGACGTGTCCAAACCCCAACCTTGTCGCTGCTGGTTAAACGCGAGGCAGAACGACGAGCCTTCAAACCGACCACCTATTGGGAGCTGGAAGGACGTTTTGTCTGCGATAACATCACCTATGTGGGGACATGGATTGATCTGGAGTTCAAGAAAGACGAGAATACTCCCCATGGCAGACAGAGTAGGATTTGGGAGCAGGAAAAAGCGCAGAATATTGTTGAGCGCTGCACAGGAAAACCTGCTCAGGTTAAAGAGACCAGCAAAGAGTCCACCAAAGGTGCACCACCTCTTTACGATTTGACCCTGCTGCAGCGCGAGGCCAACTCCAGGTTCGGATTCAGCGCCAAAAACACCTTAGCGCTTGCCCAGGCATTGTATGAAAAACATAAGCTGATCACCTATCCTCGGACAGACAGCCGCTGCCTGCCAGAGGATTACCTGCCTACGGTGAAAAACGTGGTCAAGCAACAGCAGCAGTGGCAGTTTGGCAAGTTTGCCGCTGAGGCCCTGGAAAAGAACTATCTCAAAAAGAATAAACGGATTTTTAACGATAAGAAGGTCAGCGACCACTTTGCCATCATCCCCACCGCAGGTCTTGCCAAGACCTTGAGCGAACCTGAGCTGAAGGTGTATCAGATGATTGTCCAGCGGTTTTTGGCAGTATTTTTCCCACCTGCGGTGTATCACAATACGAGAAGACTTTCCGTTGTGGAAGGGGAGACCTTTCTTACCGAAGGAAAGATTCTGGTTAAACCGGGTTGGCGAGCCATCTACGGAGCCACTGGCAGCGGCGATGGAGAAAAGGAGATGGTTCCGCTGCCAGCAGGGGTGCCAGTGCGGTGTGACGAGGTTGAGCTTAAGGAAAACCAAACCAAGCCGCCGCCACGGTTCAGTGAGGCAACCCTGCTTTCAGCCATGGAGCATTCAGGGAAACTGGTGGATGATGAGGAGCTGGCTGAGGCCATGAAAGAGCGTGGCCTGGGCACGCCTGCCACCAGAGCTTCGATCATTGAAAAGCTGCTCAATGAAAAATATATCGTGCGTGAGCAGCGTGAGCTTGTTCCCACGGGAAAGGCTGTTGAGTTATTGTCGCTTCTGGAAGCGCAAAATATTGATGTACTGGCTTCTCCCGAGCTGACTGGCGAGTGGGAATATAAGCTCAACCGCATCCTCAAGGGGGATATGACCCGCGACCAGTTCATGGAAGATATTCGCGGGATGACTGCTGATATCGTGTCCAAGGTGAAGACCGGCGAGGAAGGAACCCGTCGTGAGGCACCCTTTTCTCCGGTTGATGGGGTCCAGTTTTTTGAAAATTCCACAGCCTTTGAATCAGCGGATAAAAAGCTGGTTATCCGCAAGGTACTTGGTGGGCGGGTGATGCAGGAACATGAAATTGTTGCGCTTATCCAGGGAAAAACCCTTGGACCATTTGATGATTTCCGCTCTAAAAAAGGTAAACCCTTTACTGCAGCAGTCCGGATTGCACATTCCAAGGTGGAGTTCATTTTTGCTGATTCCACCCAGGAGCTGGATATTGCAGCCATAATAGCTCAGGAACCCCTGGGCGTTTCACCGGTTGATGCTACCAGGGTGTATGAAACTCCTGCTGGCTACATGTCTTTTTCAGCACTGGAAGGGGACAGGAAAAAGGGGTTGCGTATTTCCAAGGTAATTTTAAGTAAACCGCTTGAGCCTGTACACATAAAGCAATTGCTGGAAAAAGGAAAAACAGAGTTGATAAAAGGGTTTATTTCCAAAAAGAAACGACCCTTTGATGCCTTTTTACTCCTGGATAATAAAGGGAAATTAAGCTTTGAGTTCCCACCGCGCAAGCCGCGTGGCAAGAGTCAGAAGGCAGAGAACAAGTCGTAAATGATCTAATCCGAATTGTTGATTCGGCTATGAGGAATGTATGAGACAGTTGAAAAAACGGTATCAGGAGAAGAGCGGTGAAGAACTCGTCAAGGTCGCTGCCCAGGTTGCTTCAGATGCCAAGGCAGAAGAGTTGGTCATTCTGGATGTGCGTGGGTTAGCCTCCTTTACCGATTATTTTGTGGTCATGAGTGGGCGTTCCACCCGCCATGTGCAAGGTCTGGCCGAGGCCATTGAAGGCGAGCTGCGCTCCAAGCGGGTCAGTGCCAAGCACAGTGAAGGACTCAAGGATGGACAATGGGTGCTGCTTGATTTTGGAGATATGGTTGTCCACATTTTTTACAAGGAGAGCAGGAGCTTTTATGATCTGGAAGGGCTGTGGCATGATGCGCCGCAGGTCCGAATTGAAGAAACGTTTGCTGACCAATAGATTGCACCTGCCATAGGTTTTCAGAGGACAAAATATGAGATACATAAGCACAAGGGGTGGGATTGAGCCCATCCGTTTTAGAGAAGCTGTGATGATGGGCCTTGCCCGGGATGGTGGGCTGCTGTTACCCGAGTCCATTCCAACTCTGGAAGAGCGGGTGCTGCAGAAGTGGAAGAATCTTTCCTACCAGGAGCTGGCGGTTGAGGTGCTGTCCCTGTTCATTGATGATATCCCCCGCCAGGATCTTGAAGACATGGTGGAGCGTTCTTATGCTTCTTTCTCTCATCCCCAAGTTACACCGGTTACCAAGCGGGGTGAGCTGTACATCATGGAACTTTTTCATGGGCCCACCCTTGCCTTTAAGGATGTGGCACTGCAGCTGCTTGGCAACCTGTTTGCATACCAACTGGCCAGTACCGGAGAACGGATGAATATCCTCGGTGCAACATCTGGAGATACTGGTAGTGCTGCCATTGCAGGTGTACGTGGCAAGCAGGGAATACACATTTTTATCCTCCATCCCCATGAGCGGACCAGCCCTGTCCAGGCGCTCCAGATGACCACCGTGCTGGATGAAAATGTCCATAACATGGCGGTACGGGGCACCTTTGATGATGCCCAGGCCATTGTCAAAGCGTTGTTCAATGACTTGGAATTCAAGGATCAATATAAACTTGGGGCGATTAACTCCATTAACTGGGCTAGGGTTCTGGCCCAGGTGGTTTACTATATCTATTCCTATTTAAAGCTCTTTAAACGTGGGGAAACAAGCGTTGATTACGCAGTACCCACCGGTAATTTTGGCGATATTTTTGCCGGCTTTGTTGCCAAGAAGCTTTTACCGGAAGGGTGCATCAACACCTTAATTCTGGCTACCAACGCCAATGACCTGTTAACCCGTTTTGTTACCCAGGGTGATTACTCCAAGGGCCAGGTCGTTGCCACCAGCAGTCCTTCCATGGATATTCAGATAGCCTCCAACTTTGAACGCTACCTCTATTACCTGGAAAATGAGCAGGGCGAGCTGGTGAAAAAGGATATGGAGGAGTTTGCCCGTACTGGCCAGATAGACTTGAGCAGGTTTAAAGAAAAAGTTGGACAGGACTTTACCTCACGCTCTGTTTCTGAGGAAGAGACCATCGCCATGATCAAGGCGTTTTATGCTGAGCACGAGTACCTGCTTGATCCGCATACAGCAGTCGGCGTGAAGGCAGCCCTGGAATGTAAGGATGTGCATAGGCCGGTGATTTGCCTTTCTACTGCGCACCCTGCTAAATTTGGAGATGCCGTTGAGCAGGCCATAGGTGAGCAGCCACAACTTCCAGCAGCTCTTTCCGAGCTTTTTGACAAAGAAACCCGGTGTGAAATTATTGATGCAGAAGAGTCTCTGGTGAGGCGGTTTATCCAAGAGAAGAGCTGAAATGGTTACTATGGGAACCTATGCTCAGCAGGTTGATGAGGCTGTCAGTTATCTGCGTGATCGCCTCACTGCCCTGCCTGAGATCATTATTCAGTTGGGAACCGGCTTAAGTGGTCTGGTGGGTGAAATAGAGCAGGGGCAAACCTTTGCCTATCGTGAGCTACCCCATTTCCCCAGCTCCACCGTGGAAAGTCATGCCGGTAATCTGATGTGCGGGAAACTGGGGGGCAAACAGGTGGCTATCCTCCAGGGAAGGTTTCATTATTATGAAGGGTACTCCACCAAAGAGGTCACCTTTCCTCTGCGGGTGCTCTCCTTACTTGGTGCCCAAACCGCTATCATCACCAATGCCAGTGGCGGGTTGAACACCGGGTATACGCCTGGAATGATCATGGTCATGAAAGATCATATTAACCTGCTGCCAGAAAACCCCTTACGTGGCCCAAATATTGATGCATGGGGGCCGCGTTTTCCTGACCTTTCCACACCGTATGCTCCTGAACTGAGAGCAAAGGTGCTGCATGCAGCCCAAACACTGGGAATAAGCGATGATGTCTGTGAGGGAACCTATGTTTGCATTCCTGGCCCAAGTTTGGAGACTCCGGCAGAAACACGCTATCTCAAGGGAATTGGGGCTGAAGCCGTGGGGATGTCCTCGGTTCCTGAAGTGCTTGTTTCCCTGCATGCAGGGATGCAGGTGCTTGGTTTATCTGTTGTGGCCAATGTGAATGATCCAGACAATTTCCAGCCTGTTGTATTGGAAGATATTATCCAGGCTGCAGAGGAAGCTGGAGCCAAACTTCGCAAGCTGATCGTCACTTTTTTAGCGGAGCTGTGAGTATGGAACCAACTCGAGTTGATCTCATCCTTGAAGGGAGTCATGTCCTGACCATGGATGGCAAGGGAACCGTGATTGAAAACGGGGCCATTGCCATTGATAAAGGGGTGATAGTTGCGCTTGGCCCTCAAGCAGACATGACCAGGGCGTACACCGCACAGAACAAACTTGTGGAGCGACACGGGCTGATCATGCCGGGGCTTGTTAATGTGCATACCCATGCTGCCATGGCTTGTTTCCGTGGGCTTGCCGATGACCTGCCGCTGATGCAGTGGCTCCAGGAATATATTTTTCCAGTTGAAGCCACCTTAACCGGTGACGTGGTGTATCACTCCACCTTGCTCTCACTGTGTGAGATGATGAAATCCGGTACCACATCCTTTTGTGATATGTACCTCTTTGCTGCTGATGTGGCTCGGGCTGTGGAACAATCCGGTATGAGAGCCTGGCTTGGTGAGGTGCTCTATGATTTTCCTTCCCCCAATTATGGCGAGCTCGAAAATGGTTTTGCCTATACCAATGACCTGTTGAGCAAATACCAGGAGCATGAGCTGATTGGGATAACCATTGATCCCCATGCGGTGTACACCTGTTCACCTGAGCTGTTGGTGCGGCTTGGTGAGATGGCGCAGGATCATGGGAGCATGTATCATATTCATCTTTCAGAAAACCAGGACGAAGTGAACACCTGTACAGAACGTTATGGCTGCTCACCGGTTGCCCATCTGGATAAGCTCGGTTTACTTACAGATAATGTGCTGGCAGCGCACTGCGTAATGGTAAGTGATGAGGAAATCGCCCTCATGGCTGAGCGTGGGGTCAAGGTAGCTCACTGTCCTGAGTCCAATATGAAATTGGCATCTGGTGTGGCTCCGGTGCCACAGATGTTACAGGCCGGCGTGCGGGTAGGGATAGGGACCGATGGTGCCGCCTCAAACAACGATGTGGATATGTTTGGCGAGATGAATACAGCCGCTAAAATCCACAAGGTGAACCAGCTGGATCCAACGCTCATGAGCGCTCAGCAAACGCTGTATGCTGCAACGCAAGGTGGTGCAGAAGCACTTGGTGCAGGGCAATCAATCGGCAGTCTTGAGGTTGGGAAAAAAGCAGACTGCATTGTCCTGGACCTGGATCAACCACACCTGATTCCCATGTATAACCCGGTCTCTCATCTGGTCTATGCTGCCAACGGTGGTGATGTGCTCCATTCGGTGATAAACGGTAAGGTGGTAATGGAAAACAGGCAGTTACTTACCTTGGATGAAGATGCTGCGATCGCAAAGATGAAAGAAACAGGAGCTGCCATTCTGTAACCACTCTCGGGGTATGTAGCTGGGGGCCATCTCTTCTTCTGACTGAGCAAGAGTAAGTAAGGCAATGGCAGTTGACAGCCCATAGATGGAAATGCTATGGTCGACTGTTTTTTGTAAAGTAAATTTTAACGAGGTAGGATTATGTTCGGACTTGGAATGCCCGAATTGATTATTATTTTAGTGATCATTGTTATCATTTTTGGCGCCGGTAAATTGCCTGAAATTGGCAGTGGTATTGGAAAAGGGATCAAAAATTTTAAAGATGCCACCAGGCAGGATGAAACAAAGTCCATTGAAGAAGACAAAGAAGAGCAGGATAAGCAGGCGTAAATTGAAGCACCCTGTCCTGCACTGACTATCCCAAGAGGTGCACCATGTTTGGTCTTGGAACTCCTGAACTCATTGTCATTCTTGGCATCGCCTTTTTGATCTTTGGCGGCAAAAAGCTTCCTGAAATAGGTTCCGGTCTGGGGAAAGCGATAGGTTCCTTTAAAAAAGGACTCGATGAGGCTGAAGACCTGGGGGTTGATATAAAAAAATCCATCCCTGGTGTCAAAGAAGTTGCTTCCATTCAGGAAAAGGTTGATAAGGCTAAGGATATCACCAAAGTCATCACTCAATAAGTTGTATAACCCCCTTCATTGATACACTCAATGAAGGGGGAGGCATTTACACTGTTGGTAACCGCTTTATTCTCACTTAATTTTCCTTGCCGGTGTAATTTTGTAACACGTTCGCCCCTTCACCGGACACGATGAAGCGCAGGTCATTTACACCTTGAACTTTTTCACCATCACGTCAAGCTGTTCAGACAACCTGGACAGTTCCTCTGCCCTTTCCTGTACTTGGCCACTGCCGTTCTCAACCTCTTTTGATGCCTGATTGACCATAACGATATCCTGTGTAATATCGTTAATAACTACCGTGCTTTGGGTAATATTCTGGTTCACCTCTGTAATCCCTTCCGAGACCTGTGTCACGTTGGTCGCAATCTCCGTGGTTGCTGCGGCTTGCTCCTCTACAGCCGACGCAATAGAATTAATGACACTGTTGATAGCGTTAATAACCTCACCGATGGTTTTCATATCGCTTACGGTCACCATCGTAGTGGATTGCATCTCCTCAATCTGATTCTTGATATCAATTGTGGCGCTGGCAGTCTGCTTTGCCAGATCCTTAATTTCGTTTGCCACGACTGCAAAACCTTTGCCAGCCTCTCCGGCCCTGGCAGCCTCAATGGTTGCATTTAAGGCAAGGAGATTGGTTTGTTCTGATATTTCAGTAATGGCCTCAGTGATTTTGCCAATTTTGTTGGCGCTTTCACTTAGCTCTCCCATTTTATGTGAAGTGGCAGCAGACTTCTTTACTGCATCTTCTGAGACGGTCCGCGCCTCTTCTGCACTGCGGGCAATTTCCCCGATTGTAGCGGTCATTTCTTCCGTTGATGACGCGACCGTTGCGGTGTTGGCTGAAGATTCTTCCATGGCAGCGGAAACAGAACTGATGTTCATACTCATCTCTTCAGCTGAAGCAGCAACAGCTTCTGCCTTGCTTGCGGATTCATTGGAAGCCATGTTCAGTTGATTCGAGACACTGGCCAGTTCTGTGGAAGAAGAAGAAAGCGTACCTACCCCCAGGGTGATATCTTTAATCATGGTTCTCAATTCCCCAACCATGTCATTTAAAGCACTTGACATTACACCAATCTCGTCTTGCTGTTTCACGCTCAACCGGCAAGTGAAATCACCATCAGCCAGTTCTTGCACAAATGCAACCGTCTGCCGAACAGGTGTTGTAATGGAATGGGTAAGAAAAATGGAAAGAGCAACCCCGGCAATCAGCGCGATGGTCGCCATAACAACCATCATGGTTACTGCCGAACGGCTGTGCTGCTGAAGCATCGGGCCCAACTCGTCCTGCTCAGCCTTGACGGAAAGTTTTACCTCCTCTGCAGCTTTTGCCACCTGCGGACCAATTGTATCCAGAGTGTTGGTAATGATATCATTGAGCTCATAGATGATTTGAGTGAACTGTTCACAAACTGCGATGTATTGTCCGAGCTCTTCCTTAAGTTTTTCCATCAGTTCCCGACGCTGCCGATTCTGCAGCATATTATCCAGGGTGTCCAGGCCGCTCTGCATTGAACGGAACTCAGATTGTGCCAACGCATACACTTCCGGTGCCTTGGTTCTTGAAAATTTTTGTATATAAGAACGGCCACGGAGCAGGTGACGGAGAATGATCCCAGCCTCAAAGGCTGCCTCGGCATCACTATCATTTTTGGCTGAGTTCATGATCGCAGTAAGGTGTTTCTCCATACTTGGAGCGAGTTTCCCGACCTTGTTTTTCATTATTGCAGCTGCTTCGGCTTGTAACTCCATCACTTTAGAAAAGGCCGATGCATACCTTGCCATTGATTCCGCAATAATGCCTATCTTTTCCGCCCGCTCAGGATGCTGTATTTCCTTTTCAGCTGTTTCAAGAAATCCGTTCATCTTCTCTACATACTCAGCATACTGTTGCTTATGCTTGTCATTCCCGGTGATAATGAAATCCTTTACATTCATACGCACCATGAGCATATTCGCCTGGAGTCTACCTGAAAGGTTTGTTTGACGTGCCAGTCCACGGTAGGCCACAAAACCATCGGTAACCCGGTTCAAGCCATTCCAGCCCACAAAAGAAACCAAAACCAGTAATAGGAGCACCAAGGCAAAACCAAATCCGATCTTTACAGCCAGTGTACGATTCTTCATCATATTCCCGTCCTGTGATTGTGTATGAATATATTTCCAATATGCTAATTTTATGGTGGAAATTTTGAAAAAGCAAGCAGCCCCGCACATTATAGGTGTTATTGCAGATCAAACATTGCATTGGCACACCCGGGATTGTGAGAGCAGGGAAAAATGTAAAAGCTTGTCAGGCCTGATATGATCTGAACTCATTCTGGTGAGTCATTCCGGAGCTACAGTCGCAAAAGACTGTGCTCAGGTGCTTGAAAGCGCTAAAAGACTTGATACGCTGGCGGAGAAACTTACCAAAATGGCCATAGTTTGAGGCTTTTCCTGCCGGGGCGCCCTACTGCAGGACGGGACTTTAAGATAATCTACCGATTTTTTTGTATTGTGTATCATGGGCAGTTCCTTCAGTGCAACAGAGGGTTAGAGGCGACTGCGCAGAATCTCTTTGCTTCGTTCAAGAGTGATACTGCCATTCTCGCCAAGTGCTGTCATGGAATGCGCTTCAAGCTGCGTCACCACCTTTTCTATAGCTGTTTCATCCAGATTATATTCATGCAGGCGGGTCTCTATGCCAAGGCTGCGAAAGAACTTTTCGGTCTTGGCGATAGCACCATCAATTCGCTCATCTGCTGAACCTTTGGTGATGTTCCAGACCCGCTCCCCATATTGGAGCAGCTTTTCCCTTTTTTCATCTCTGCACACCTGCCATACACCGGGCAGAACAATGGCCAGGGTGCGGGCGTGATCAATGGTATACAGCGATGTTAATTCGTGACCGATCATATGGGTTGACCAGTCATGGGGTACACCAACCCCGATAAGGCCGTTTAACGCCATGGTTGCAACCCACATCAGGTTACCGCGCACATCAATATTCTCTGGTTCAGTTATTGCCCTGGAGCCTTCTTTGATAAGGATGGTCAACAGACTTTCGGCAAAACGATCCTGGATCCAGGCTGTTGCCGGAAAGGTAAGATATTGTTCAATAACATGAACAAACGCATCAACGATCCCGTTGGCCACCTGCCGTTCTGGAAGGGTCAAGGTCTTGCTGGGATCAAGAATGGAAAAGACCGGGTAAACATGGGGTGAGAGAAAGGCAAGTTTGGCCTTTTTTTCAGCATTGGTAATAACTGCTCCGCAGTTCATCTCTGAACCGGTAGCTGGAAGGGTCAGCACAGTGCCAAGCGGCATGGCTGAGGTAACATTGGCTCCCCTTTGTAATACAATATCCCAGGGATCACCATCAAATGGCACTGCCGCTGCAACCAGCTTGGTACCGTCAATAACAGAACCGCCGCCCACTGCCAGCAGAAAATCAATCTGTTCTTTTTTTACCAGTGCAACCGCCTCCAGTAAGGGTGCATATTGCGGGTTTGCTTCAATGCCGCCAAATTCAACAAGCTCCCGCTTGCCCAGAGCTTTCCGTACCTCGGCAAGAGTTCCGGTGCGTTTTGCGCTGCCTCCGCCATAAAGCAGCAGCGTTTTTGCGTTTTTCGGTACAAGCTCATCGAGTTTGCCGACCGTATCTGTACCAAAAACAATCCGGGTGGGATTATACAATTCAAACGTATTCACTTGCTTTCCTTTTTGTCTTTTATATCCAGTTAACGTGGCTTTCGTATGCAGTTTTTTACTGCTCATGCATTCTTTCGTCTGCCTTGTGGCCTGCAAGAAACCTATGGCTTTGCCCCATTGCTCTTTCCAGCGGTGAAGCATCCTGCACAAGGGCATTGGCAAGAGATGCCGTCAGACGTGAAACCAGCGCATTGCATCCACGGTAAGACAAACCGGTGGGTCTGTCGATGGTTTTGATCTCTTCTCATTCTACTCCCCGCCTCTATTCTCCCGCCCAAAGAGAGCCAGATTCATTGTGCAGTTGCTTTCTCATATCTTTGAGATTTATTAGTGTTTTTTTACGTGTTTTTTTTTAATATTGTGCAGGTTTTTATTAAACAGTGACCATAGTCCTGATAATTGTTTGATGAGTGCCGGTTGTCTTGATACTAGGGGGAGCCGGAGGCGAAAAGGGGGTGAGTAACGCCTCTATTTTGCTTATTCACCCCTTCGAATATGTCGCGGGAAGCGATCACTTATCACCTGTTACCACCTCTTTTACCAATGTAAAACGAACCACGAGGCACTCTATGAGTTCATACTACAATGATCCTGATCCTGCAGAAACCAGTGATTGGCTCGAATCCCTTGAAGGGGTAATCAAAGCTGAAGGCAAAGAAAAAGCCGATTATTTGCTGCGAATTTTAACCGATAAGGCCAGGGAAAAGGGCGTTTTCACCTCACCCGGCATTCTTTCCCCATATTCCAACACCATTGCCCCGGAAAATGAAGAAAAAATCCCGGAAGAATCATTCATCGCCCGTAATGTGGCAGCATACGTGCGCTGGAATGCCATGGCCATGGTTGCAAAGGCTAACAAAAACGGCATGGCTCTCGGTGGGCATATAGCTTCCTATACCTCGGTTTCAGCTATATTTGAGGTTGGGTTTAACTGGTTTTTCCGTGGTCCCAACGCACCGTTTGGGCCGGACATGATCTACTTCCAGGGCCATAGTTCGCCTGGGGTATATGCCCGCGCCTTTGTTGAGGGACGGCTCACCCAAGAGCAATTGGAGCATTTCCGCCGGGAAGTGGCAGGCAAAGGACTCTCTTCCTACCCGCATCCCTGGCTAATGCCCAATTTCTGGCAGTTCCCCACCGTGTCCATGGGTCTTGGTCCCATGGCAGCTATCTACCAGGCCCGTTTCATGCGCTATATGGACAGCAGAGGGCTGAAACCCGCCGGTGACAGGAAGGTCTATGTCTTCATGGGAGATGGTGAATCTGACGAGCCTGAATCACTGGGGGCGCTTTCTTTGGCTGCCCGTGAACATCTCGACAATCTGATCTTTGTGGTCAACTGTAATCTGCAGCGACTGGACGGGCCAGTGCGGGGGAACGGGAAGATTATCCAGGAGCTGGAAGGGAAATTCCGTGGAGCCGGCTGGCATGTGATCAAGGTGATCTGGGGGACGGAATGGGACATTATCTTGAAGCGGGACACCAAAGGACTCCTGCTTCGGAAATTCGGTTCCATGGTTGATGGTGATTTTCAGACCATCAGAGCGCGCGGGCCAGCGTACCTGCGCGAAAAAGTCTTTGGTGATGACCCAGAACTGGCCAAACTGGTTGAAGACATAAGCGATGGTGAACTGTGGCAGATGACTCGTGGTGGACATGATCCACGCAAGGTGTATGCGGCCTTTGCTGCTGCCAATGCCTACAAGGGCAAGCCTACTGTCATATTAGTAAAAACCATCAAGGGCTTTGGCATGGGGCAGGCCGGTGAATCGGTCATGGTCGCGCACAACGTCAAGAAGATGGATGTAGATTCGCTCAAGGAATTCCGTGACCGCTTCCATGTCCCCCTGGAAGATGACAAGCTCGCTGATTTACCCTTTATCAAACCACCTAAAGGCAGCCTGGAAGAACAATTTCTCATCAAGCAGCGGAAAAAGCTTGGCGGTCCTGTGCCATTTAGAGATACCACCCACCGGCCGCTGAACATACCAGCTCTTGATAGATTCAAAGCCTTGCTGGAAGCCACTGGTAAGCGCCAGCTTTCCACTACCATGGCCTTTGTTCGACTGCTGGGCGCCCTGATCAAGGATAAGGAGATCGGCAAGCATATCGTGCCCATCATCCCGGATGAAGCGCGAACCTTTGGGATGGAAGGCCTCTTCCGTCAGCTGGGTATCTATGCTCCCACAGGGCAGCTCTATGAGCCGCAGGACTCGGAGGCGGTTGCCTGGTATCGGGAAGATCCCAAGGGGCAAATCCTGGAAGAGGGGATCACAGAGGCTGGCGCAGTTTCTTCCTGGCTGGCGGCGGCCACCGCCCATAACAACTACGGCGTGCCCATGATTCCGTTTTACACCTTTTATTCCATGTTCGGGTTCCAGCGCATCGGCGATCAACTCTGGGCTGCGGGTGATTCGCGGGCCAAAGGCTTTCTCATGGGGGCAACTGCCGGGCGGACTACCCTGAACGGGGAAGGGCTCCAGCATCAAGACGGTCAGGGGCTGCTCTACGCCTCAACAATTCCAACCTGCGTGGCCTATGACCCAGCTTTTGCCTACGAGGTTGCGGTGCTTGTACAGGATGGGCTTAAGCGGATGTATGAGGATGGGGAAGATATTTACTATTACATTACGCTGCTCAACGAGAATTACCCGCAGCCTGCAATGCCTGAAGGTGCTGAAGAAGGGATCAAAAAAGGCATGTATCTGTATACCAGCACCGGCCAAGGTGAGCTGCGCGTGCAGTTGATGGGCAGCGGTGCCATCTTCAGGGAAGTTATTGCTGCCGCAGAGCTCCTTGAACAGGATTTTGGTGTGGCCGCTGATATCTGGTCTATTGTTGGGGTCAACCAGCTCCACCGTGATGGCCTGGAAGTGGAAAACTGGAACAGGCTCCATCCTGACCAGCCAGCAAAGCAGCCGTATGTTACCGGGCTGCTTGAGGGGCACAATGGGCCGGCGGTTATCAGCACGGATTATGTCAACGCCTATGCAGAACAGCTTCGCCGTCTTATCCCTAATCCGTTGACCATCCTGGGCACAGATGGATTTGGGCGGAGCGATTCGCGTGAAGCGTTACGCGACTTTTTCCAGGTGGATCGTTACCATGTCGTCGTTGCTGCGCTTAAAGGCCTGGCTGATGAAGGGCGGCTACCTATTGAGAAGGTGTCAGAGGCACTCAAAAAATACGATCTGGAAACACAACAACCACATCCTCTGAACAGATAAACAGGAGTTTGTACAATGGGTTTAGAAACTATTACTGTTCCTGATTTTGGCGATGTTCAGGAAATTACGGTTATAGAGATTTTTGTCTCTCCAGGTGACCTGGTGGCTGAGGATGACTCTCTTATCTCGCTGGAAAGTGAAAAGGCGGTGATGGACATTCCTGCTCCCATGGCTGGTGAGATTAAAGAGATTCTGGTTCAGGATGGGGACAGCGTGAAAAGTGGCGACCCTATTGCCACCATAGAAACCGCTGCTGCAGAGCAGACAGCAGCAGAAGCGCCGGCACAGGAAGCCGTAACACCTGCGCCAAAGCAGCAGCCGGAACCTGCTCCACCAACTGGTGAACCCCGTGATGAGCTGGTGGTCGTCCCTGATTTTGGTGATGTCCAGGAAATTATGGTTATAGAGATTTTTGTCTCTCCAGGTGATCAGGTGGCTGAGGATGACTCGCTTATCTCGCTGGAAAGTGAAAAGGCGGTGATGGATATTCCAACGCCTTTTGACGGCATCATCAAGGAGCTCAAGCTAAAGGAAGGGGACTCGGTGTCCAGTGGTGATGTGATTGCCATTATCACCACCCAGGCTGGTGCTGCGGATTCGAGTAGTGCATCCGGGGCAGAATCGGCAACGCAAGCTGTCCAGGCACCAGATGCTGTAAAAGCGCAACCAGAACAACTCGCTCCACCGGTAAACAGGCAGGCTCTGGGAGCAGCCTTTCATGCCACTCCATCGGTTCGTCAATATGCGCGTGAACTCGGGGTGGACCTGGGCCTGGTTAGTGCAACCGGCCCCAAAGGCCGTATCCTGAAGGAGGATGTACAACAGCTGGTCAAGGCGGTGATGCAGAAACAACACGAAGTACCTGCGGCTGCTCCAGCTCAAACCGGCACTGGTATTCCTGCTGTGCCTCTGGAAGATTTTTCTGTCTACGGAGAAATTGAAGAGATGCCCCTTGGGCGAATCCAGAAGGTCTCCGGCCCACACCTGCACCGCAGCTGGGTCAATGTTCCCCATGTGACCCAGTTTGAAGAGGCAGACATCACTGAGCTTGAAGCCTTTCGCAAGGAACTCAATGCGCAGCAAAACCTTGGGGTCAAACTCAGCCCGCTGGTGCTGATCATCAAAGCTGTGACTGGCGCGTTACAGGTCCACCCACTGTTTAACAGCTCTCTGGTACCGGGGGAGAAAATCATCTATAAACGGTACTACAATATCGGTGTTGCGGTTGATACCCCCAACGGGTTGGTCGTACCTGTGATTAAAAATGCTGACCAACTGGGCCTGGTGGAGATTGCCACAGAGCTTGGCAGGTTAAGTACTGCCGCACGGGAAGGGAAGCTCACCATCAAGGAAATGCAGGGGGCTACATTCACTCTTTCCAGTCTTGGCGGTATCGGCGGCACCTCCTTTACCCCCATTGTGAACGCACCGGAAGTTGCCATCCTTGGGCTTTCCAGAAGCAGGATGCAGCCGGTTTGGGATGGTGAGCAGTTTATTCCGCGTCTTATGCTGCCGCTGAGCGTTTCCTATGACCACCGGGTCATTGACGGTGCTGAAGCCGCAAGGTTTGTCGTGACCCTGGCTTCTTTTCTTACAGATCTTAAGAAAACCCTGCTGTAGCAGCGGCGGTAAAGGAGAATATTGCATGTCTCAAACAAGAGAAACCGATGTTGTTGTCCTTGGTGGCGGCCCTGGCGGATACACCGCTGCCTTTCGAGCTGCTGATCTTGGGCTGTCTGTCTGCCTGGTAGAAAAGCAGACCCGTTTGGGGGGCGTCTGCCTCAATGTTGGCTGTATTCCTTCAAAGACCTTGCTCCATGCAGCCGCAGTCATTGAGGAAGCGCAGGAAGCCGCAGAGTTCGGGGTGAGCTTTGCAGCACCTCAGGTTGATGTGAGTGTGCTGGCCAAGCATAAAGAAAAGGTGGTTAAGCAGCTCACCGGCGGGCTGAACAGCCTCTGCAAAACACGCAAGATAACCCGCATTACAGGAACAGGCACGTTCACCAGCACCAGCACCATGAGTGTTACTGGTGATGCTCCTGCTGAAATCAGGTTTAAGCACGCTATTATCGCCACAGGCTCGGCTCCCTTTGCCTTACCGGGAGCACCTGATGATGAGCGAATCTGGGACTCCACCGATGCCCTGGAGCTTAAGGATGTCCCCAAGCGGCTGCTGATTATCGGCGGGGGTATTATCAGCCTGGAGATGGCGCAAATTTACCATGCGCTGGGAAGTGCTGTCACCATTGTGGAGATGCTTGATCATATTGTCCCGCCTGCTGACAAGGACATGATCCAGCCGCTTTTCTTAAAACTGAAAAAAAAGTATCAGATTTTTACCAAAACCAGGGTCGACAAGATGACCGCTCAGCCAAGTGGCATTCAGGTCACCTTTGCCGATAACCCCAAGCTCACCGAGGGTGAGTATGACGCTGTGCTGGTTGCCATTGGCAGACGTCCCACGGCTCAGGGGATCGGGCTTAAGAGCATAGGGCTTGAGCTGGATGAGCGCGGTTTTATCCCGGTGAATGAGCGTCAGGAAACGATGGTGCCAAATATCTATGCCATTGGCGATGTGACAGGCAACCCTATGCTTGCCCATAAAGCTACCCACCAGGGGAAGGTCGCCGCTGAAGTCATTGCTGGCCACAAGGCCGCGTTTACTCCGTTGACCATCCCCTCGGTTGCCTATACCAGCCCTGAAATAGCCTGGGCAGGACTGACTGAGAAAGAGGCCAAGGAGCAGGGGATTGCGTATGAAAAGGGGAAATTTCCCTGGGGTGCCAGTGGTCGTGCTTTAAGCGCTGGCGCTGGAATCGGGGTGAGTAAGGTGCTGTTTGAAAAAGAGACGGGCCGCCTGATTGGAGCTGCCATCTGCGGTTTGAATGCCGGTGAGTTAATCCATGAAGCAGTGCTGGCACTTGAGATGGGAGCAGATGCTGAAGATATCTCGAAAACCATCCATGCCCACCCGACCCTTGCAGAGACCTTTGCCTTTGCAGCCGAGATTGTGGATGGTTCGATAACCGACATCATGCCGGCCAAAAAATAGGGCGGCCATGGAGTTTACCATCCATGGCCCCTGGTGGTTATGCAACTCCATTGGAGGGCAGCACATCCGCTGAACCGTAACGGTCACGGGCGGGGCATCTTTGGACGATCATTTTTTTTTGCATACTTGTGTACACGGAGTCTCACTTCGCTTGCTTGCCTGCTCAAAAGAATGATCGTGCGATTTTGTTGCACCCGTGACCAGTTACCCATCAGAAGTATATGCATTTTTCCCCGCTGAAGTCCTTGTAACGGAATAGTTGCTCCATACCTTTTGCATATATTCGTGCTTTTTTACGTGCATTTTTTTTACGGTTGTGATGACCTATACGTAACAGCGATCAGATTTTTGGGAATTGATTAATGGGTGGCGGGTGTTGAGAATTTCTGCTCATGGCCAGGTGTCGTCAGGTACTCATGCAAGCCACGTTTTTCATCCTGATTGCACGTCCTGTGTTCAAGGAATGCAAGGGCATCGCTGTCTTTTTCGGCGGGTTCATCCAATGCCTTGAATGCATTGGTCCTGGGGGTAAAAACGGTTGCAGTCTCGGGGTTTTTCCTGACAATTCACAGCGTTTTTATGAAGCCTTTGAATGTGATCGGATACTGTATGAGGTGTCCAAAAATTTGCTCATCGTTTTAGGGGATTATGGACTTGGTGTACGAAAAGAGATTGATTTGGAAGCACAATGGAACATATCCAGTCCACGGTTATCAATACCCTGCTGGTCATAGGCCCGAACTGCCGTTATTCCCTTAAATAACCGCCAGGCCGTGTTGGAACATTTTATGAAATATACTAATCCGGAACGTATTTTATTGGCTTTGGAAGAGATCGAATCGGTATGCAATGTACAAAGAGATGCTGATGAGATCATCCATCACATTCTTAAAAAAATGCTTGAGCTTTTTTCGTGCGACCGTGCCTGGCTGCTTCATCCTTGCAATCCTGATCTGCCATCATTTGAAATCCCCTACCAGAGCGCAAGTCCTTCATTTCCGACGCCAAAAGCAATGACGGAAACCATACCGATGACCAGCGACATGGCGGCATACTGTCGTCGGGCACTCGTAAATATTGGTTCTCCGCAAACTGACTTGCCCTTAGATCAGGAGAAGACAAATGCCATCGCATTGCAATTCGATATTACATCTTTGATGTTTATGGCCTTGAAACTCCAAAATGATGAGGCCTGGATGCTTGGCTTGCATCATTGCGCTCTCAAGCATCAGTGGACCAATGACGAGAGGCGTCTATTTACATTCATTGGACAACGAATCACTCAATTCATTGAGAATGCAATTTTAACCAAACAAAAAGCAGAGAACGAAAAAGAACACCGCCTGTTATTCAAGGCCATTCAGGAAAGTGAAGAACGATTCCGCAATTTGATGGAAAATGTCGATGCGGTGGCTGTTCAGGGATATAACCTTGATGGGACCACCCAATATTGGAACAAAGCATCGGAAAGATTGTATGGATATACACAGCAAGAGGCTATCGGCCGTAAACTTACTGATTTGATCATACCGCCTGAAATGAGACCTGTCGTTGCCGAAGCGATGCGTAGGATGACAGAGTCCGGCGAGTCGATTCCCACGGAAGAGCTCTTGCTGCAACATAAAGATGGTTCTCCCATACCAGTGCTCTCCCATCATACCATTGTTAAGGTCCCGGGGCGTGATCACGAACTTTTCTGCCTTGATATTGATCTGACCGCACTCAAACAGGCAGAGGAAGAACGGGGAAAGCTTTTGGGACAACTTAACCAGGCCCAGAAAATGGAAGCTATTGGGCGGCTGGCCGGAGGGGTGGCTCATGATTTCAATAATATGCTGGGTGTGATACTGGGATATGTGGAGATAGCCTTTGGAAAAGTGGACAGGCGTGAGGCGCTCTATTTCGATCTTGAGAAAATTCAAAAAGCTGCCCTGCAGTCGGTTGACCTGACCAAACAATTACTGACCTTTGCAAGAAAACAGATCATTACTCCCAAAGTGCTGGATTTGAACAACAGTGTAGAGAACATGATTACCATGCTACGCAGACTCATTGGAGAGGATATTGAACTGCAATGGTTACCGGCTGATCAGTTGTGGCCTGTTAAAGTAGACCCAACCCAGATTGATCAAATTCTGGTCAATCTGTGTGTGAATGCCCGGGATGCCATTGGAGGTGTGGGAAAAATCACCATTGAGACCCATATGAAAACCTTTGACCAACTCCATTGTAAAAAACAATCAGAATGTATAACCGGGGACTATGTGGCGCTGTCCGTAACGGATAATGGCTGCGGTATGGATAAAGAGACCCTGGACAACTTGTTTGAACCCTTTTTCACCACGAAAAAAATCGGTAAAGGCACCGGCCTCGGCTTGGCTATAGTTTACGGCATTGTTAAACAAAATGAAGGTTTTATAGATGTTTACAGTGAGCCAGGGCAGGGAACCCATTTTAATCTATATTTGCCCCGGGTCCACGCAGACATATCTGAGAAAAACCAGGAAAAACCACGTGGGGAAAAACCGATCCAGACTGGAAATGAAACCATTCTGGTGGTAGAGGATGAACCTGCCATTCTTGAAATGGTAACGGTCATGCTTGAAGAGAGGGGATATTTCGTCTTATCAGCTGCCACCCCTCTCGATGCGATAAAAATAGCCGAAGCATGTGAGGGGAACATAGATCTTCTCATGACCGATGTGATCATGCCTGAAATGAACGGTCGGGACCTGGCTGAAACACTGAGAGAAACTTTTCCCACCATTAAGTTATTATTTATGTCCGGATATTCAGCCAATGTCATTACCAGTAAGGGCGTGCTTGATGAAGGGATTGCCTTTCTTCAGAAACCCTTTTCAACACAGGAAGCGGCCTATAAAATTCGGGAGGTGTTGGATGGTAACTGATCACAGGCAGGTCATCTTTGCATGATCACTCTTTCTCACCTACTCTTTTATAGCTCAAAGAATGCTTGCACAACTCTAAAACACCGGTGACCAGTTACATCTCAGAAGTAGAGAGTAACGCAGAAGTACAGAACCCGCGATTGGTTACAATGAAGTGACTATCAGGTAGTTAATGGTTGAATAAGCTGAGAGAGCATCTGCAGTTCGTTATCTATATCGATCTTTTCATCGTTATTTTCCCAGGTGATGATGGGCGTCTTGACGTGCTGTATTTTACGGCTGTTGCCTTTTTTATACAGTACCACCAGTCCAACTATCCGATGTGATCTCTTTTTTTTGTCTATAAAATCCGAATCAAAAATAACAAAGAGCAGCTTTTCATCGTATTCAGTGGTTGCATACGATAATTCATCCGCAATTTCAAAGAGCCAATATGGCTTATCTTTCATCTGGAGCAAGCGCTCAAGAGATATCTCAACCTTTTGTTTGATCTCTATTTCGGTGAGTTTTTTTGCCCTGCCCCACGAAGAATACTTCTTTGTGTGCCGCTTGCACTGTTGGATAATGTGGCGCTTAATATCTGAAAGAGGAAAGGCTTCTTTCCAGAAATTTGCCCTAGGTGCCGGTAAGGCTCCACAGAAGACCGCTATCAATACCAATATGGGGATCGTTTTACTCTTCGCAGCCACTTTTTCCTCCTGTTTTGAGGGGTGAGCAAAAGGTCACATTGTGTACTATTTCCTTGTTGCAGACCCGCTTGAATGCGGTGAAATGTGAAGTATTTTGTCCATTGAGAGGATCCACTTTTTAAAAAGTATTTTTACGAGCTAACTATATTAGCTGTCACTAAAAAAAGAATCAAGCAATAATGACGTCTACCCGCAGGCAAAGCATAAAACAAACGTGTGGTAAAAGAAGGCGCTTGCGGAGCATGTGTGGGTTCCCCCAGTCTTGATTGATTCAATCTGGGGGGATGTGGTTCACGCCAGTTAGGTCAATAGAGGGTGGTTGCTCCGGTAAGGCCATCCAGGTTTTGTGTTTTCAGCATATGCCTGGATATTGCGTCTTCATCCAGGTGGATATCGCTGTCATCCACCCCGAACTCCTGGAGGAGGTCATAGACCGCGGCAACCATTGAGATCGGGCCGCACAGGTAGCAGGCAATGGTATCAGGAGCCGGATGGGCCTGGAGGTATTGCTCCAGTGTGTCCTGGAGATAGCCTGTGGGGCCGTTCCAGTTTTCTTCTGGGAAGGGGTTGGAAAGCACTGGATGACAGGAAAAATTATCGTGGCTTGCTTGCAGCTGTTGCAGTTCTTCCAGGTAAATCTGGTCTGCTGCATTGCGGCTGCCGTACCAGAGGGAAATTGGAGAGCTAACCCCTGAGGCGAGCAGATACTGCAGGTGAGAGTAGAGTGGGGCAAGTCCCGTTCCTCCGCCAATCAGCGCAATCTCCCTGTTCATATCATTGTCATCAATACAAAAGGTGCCAAACGGGCCGCTGAGTGTGACCAAATCGCCCGGTTGCAGATTAAAGAGATAGGCCGACGGCTGGCAGACAAAGACAGGCTTGTCAGCGTCCTTTGCCGCACCGTCGTGTCTGTCCGCTGGTTGCAGTACCCTGACATTAAGGCAAATAAGGCCCTGTTCAGCAGAAAGCCCAACGATGGAATACGGACAACTGACCGGATAGGGAACCCTGGACCTGTAGCGCTCCATCCCAAATGCTGCCCAGACGTTATGAAACCGATTGTCGATCTTCATATCCTTGTAGGCCAGGGAATGGGGAGGAATTTCCACCATGACAGAAGCGCCGGGCCGGTGGGTGAAACTGGATGCTTCCGGGATTTCCAGGATCAGCTCCTTTATAAAGGGCGAGAGGTTCTTGATGCTGGCCACTCTGCACACCAGCTTCTGCGCATCGAGAACCTGCTGCAAAAGGGTAACCTCCATCCCGGCGCGAACCTTGACCTGGCAGGAGAGCCGCATCCCTTCTGCGACATCCGCTGGATCAATCCATCGACGCTCAGCTCGTGTGAGCCGTCCGGCTTTACTGGTAACAACGCAACGACACTGACCGCACTTGCCCGCCCCTCCACAACTGGAGGGAACAGGCCAGCCCTCAGCAACAAGAACCTCTAATAGCTTTCTGCCGCTGACTGTGGTCAGCTCCTTTCCTGCTATATGGATGGTGACCTTGCTGCTGAAAAAAAACATGCGGTACACTGCAAAAACAACCACAGCCAGCGTCAGGAGCAGCAAGGGGAAAAAAAGGGCATAATGTGTCATGTTGCAGGTAACCGTATCCCGTTGTGTTTATGGTGATGACAGTGAGCAGGCCAGCTTATGCCAAAAAGTTGCTCAGCAATCCTGGTGGCGTCTTGCAGCGGCCAGGCAGAAGAGTTAGGATCACATACATTCTCAGGTAATTCAATGCATTTTCATATCCCACAGTTCAACAGGGTGCTCAACGGTGCACTATCGCAGGCGAAAACAGTATACCTTTACAGCCAAATCCATGGGCACCGGATGTACTGTAAAAATAGTAACTGACAGAAGAGTACGGGCTCTGTTGTGCAAATTCAGCATATCCCGCAAGCTCAAGCAGCTGGAACAACAGTTTTCCATCTTCAACAAAGACAGCGAGGTCAACCGGTTTGCTCTGCACCCTCCAGACCAACCCTTTGCACTTACCGCTGATATGTGCCGCATCTTCCAGACAGCGGTCAGCGTCGCTGCCCTGAGTGGCGGAGCCTTTGATCCAGGTATCAGGCCGCTGGTGGAGCTGTGGGGATTTGGATCAGATGGTACAAAAAGTGCTGAAGATATCCCTGATAATACAACCATCTCAACAACGTTAGCTGCAACAGGTCTTGGTCATATCAGTCTGGATTTGGACGCAGTCCCTCCAACCATTACCGCTGCTGGCAGGCAAGCCTGGCTGGATTTTGGCGGTATCGCTAAAGGCTATGGTGTTGATGCTGTCTGTACCCTCCTTAATCATTACGGGTTTACCGACTATCTAGTGGAGATCGGTGGGGAGTGTCGAGCCTCAGGCCAAAACAGGAACGGCCATTGCTGGAACGTCGGCATTACCCGGCCAGATACCAACGCATCACGCGAGCGCATCTATCAGATGCTCTGTCTTCATAATATGGCCGTTGCCACCAGCGGCGATTATCGCAATACTCAAACAAACAGTGGAAAAACATACGCTCATATCATTGCTCCGCAAACCGGGGCGCCGATCACCGGGCAGGTTGCAGGGGCAACGGTAATCGCGCCTGAGTGTGCCTTTGCAGACGCTCTGGCAACCGCGTTGATGGTTATGGATGTCAAAAAATCCTTGAAGCTCGTTGACCGTCTTGACGAGGTGGAATGCCTGCTTATTTCAAGAGCAAAAAACAGTTTGCAAGGGTTTGCGTCGCAAGGGTTTTACCACCACCTTGCGAATGTGTAGCCCGGAGAGGAAATCCCAAGGATAGGGTGGGAAAGAATACAGCAATCGTGCTGCCTGTTATTCGTTATTTTTTACTCTTGTTGTGAAAAGTATCAATCACGGGCTCGTCATTAAACAACCAGGAAGAGATATCGTTGTAAAAGACTTTGGCCGTAGTCTTGACTTGCTCAAGGTAAGGTTCAGCCTTTTTTAGATAGCCAGCATGGTTCGCATAGAACAAGCCTGCAACAAGAATAAGCAACGGTATGATTTTTCGCATTTTTTGGGACCCGGTTGGTGGCTAGAGCCTGGAGTATTCACCAGTGAAGAGCGCTGCATATGCGTATGCGAAACGTCAAGAGGTGTTCGTCTTTCAGGCTACGTTACATCAAATAAGAATAAAGAGAACATTTTTTTAAGACAAAAAACTCTTTTTTTCTTGACCTAAATATTAGGCAGGGCTAATATCAGCCGCACTGATTGAGCTGGTCACCTCAATCAACCTCCTTGCTTCGGTCGTGCTCCGGAGCAACATTGAACTGTTGAGCATAGCACTTCCCCCTTGCAGCCCCCCACATGTTGCAAGGGGGCTCCTTTTTTGCAGCCAGGGAAAAGCTGAAGTTTTTCAGCTCAATCATTTCGTTCTTTCCTGCCTCCCCCTCCCAAACAACCATGGCAGGTTATTTTTCGTCTGCCCTGTATATGGCTTACTGCAGGAGGGCGAACAGGTTTTCCTGCGTTTCCTTTGAAAGTTGTATAATGTGACAGCCATAATAGGTACAATCAAGATCAGTTCGTTCGTGGCACCACCCCACTTCAAGGGTGAGCTCATCGGCAATGCAGTCGCCTTCAGCATTACACAGGTTTTCCAGGTACAGTGTTTGCCCCTTTGCAAATGCCAGTTTCCCTGGAGTAAAAAATTTTGCTCCACCCAAACTTATTTCCACCACAGTACATCGCAGGGCGGAGGTTGCGGTTCTGCTTGCACTCACGGTTCCTGAAAGCTGTTGGAACACATCCAGATTAACTCGGATATGTTCACGTCTTTCCCTGTAGTTCTTGTTCATGATTTCCCATAGAGGTGGAGGTTATCGGTTGGCAGGTATTTCCCTTGCTCACGAGAGCACCATAGATGCCAGGTTTTCACGCGTAAGCGATCAGGGCGTCTCTTTGATGGAAATAGAGAGGCGGCCAACTTTATTTAAGCATGAGTATACTTTTTTTCAAAAATGAATTTCGTGATAACTGTCACGTTGGGAAAATGTGAGCTGTGGTATAGGCAATCCTAAAATTGGGTGAGCATATTCTTTTGCACCACAAGACACGTCAAGGTTGCCAGTAAAGGACTCTACTATGGATTATAAGGTGACTGTATGTATGCCGGCCTGCAATGAAGAGGCCGCTGTTGGAGATACAGTAAAACACATAAAAAGGCTCCATCCCCACTTTGAAGTGATTGTCGTTGATGACGGCTCATCCGATGATACTGCCCGGGCAGCCCGCGAAGCAGGAGCAACGGTCTATTCCCATCCCTATAATATGGGCAATGGAGCAGCCGTCAAGACCGGAATCCGTAAGGCGCAGGGGGCCTGGATTGTTATGATGGATGCGGACGGCCAGCACAATCCAGACGATATTGAGCGATTACTCCAGGATACAGATACCTATGGCATGATCGTTGGAGCACGCACCAAAGCCTCTCAAACGCTTAGGCATAGAGACCTTGCCAATATGGCGTACAACACATTTGCATCCTATGTGACGAATTTCAGGATTAAAGATCTTACCTCCGGCTTCAGGGCAATCCGCAGAGATCTGGCGCGGGAGTTTCTCCCGCTGCTGCCCAACTCGTTCTCCTACCCAACCACCCTTACCATGGCCTGTCTGCGTAACGGGTATGCGTTGAAGTACATTCCGATAACCACCAGTTACCGAATAGGGAAAAGCAAGATCAGGCTCTATCAGGATGGGGTTCGTTTTTTTCTGATCATCACTAGGGTGGCCACCCTGTTTTCACCGTTTAAGGTCTTTTTGCCGGTCAGCGGAACACTTTTTTTGACCGGCATGTGCTACTACCTCTACACCTATATAACAGTGGACCGTTTTACCAACATGTCAGCCCTGGTCCTCTCCACTTCGGTGATCACCTTTATGATGGGGTTGATTTCAGAACAAATTACCCAGCTCCGATATGACCGGCCACAAGGACGTAAGGTACTCACCCGGGAACAAGAATGATAATGAACACCATGGATAAAAAACATATTGCGGTGGGCCTTACCCTGCTCGCCATTCTTGCCCTAGCCTTTATCCAGCGCATCAGCCCCATGCAGCAATGGGACGTAACCCCGGAAAAATACCTGGTCCACGGCGAACCCATGCTGGCGAATTCCGATGGCTATTATTACCTTGCGGCTGCCCAGGAAATACTGGATGGCACTTATGACAGGACTGAAACCTATCGGGCTTACCCGGATACTGTTACACGTTCCCCCATTCCGCCCCTGTTAAGTGTTTTTCTTGCTGGCTGGTATAAGGTAACCGCCCTTCCCATGACCTGGGCAGGAGCTTTTATGCCATGTGTGCTGGGGCTCCTTCTTGTTGTCCCGGTATACTATCTGGGAGTTCGATGGTGTAATCCATTTACAGGTATCATGGCAACTTCCATGGTACTCCTCTCGCCCTTTTATGCATCCCGTACTGGACTGGCCGTTCTTGATACCGACTGTCTGAACGTTTTTTTTGCGCTCAACGCTGTTTGCCTTGCGCTTTTTTTCGGCAGAGCTCAAGGAAAAAAACAATACTGGTGGGCTGCGGCGTGTTGGATGAACTATCTGTTCTACCTCTGGTGGTGGGACCAGACGTTAACCGCTCCGACCATATTGGCACTCGGGCCGCTGGCCATAGCGGCGTTGCTCTATTATCGCCCGGCCCGCAGCGAAGGGGCCATTGTTGCTGTGGTTATCACAGCCGTTTTTCTTGTGGTTGGCCTGTTGGCCGGGTTTGATACCTACACAGATTTTTTTCGGAGTGTATGGAATTCACTGAGCTATATCTCTAAACAGCAGTCTGGTCTGTACCTCAACGTTGGAGAGTCCATAACCGAGCAGAAGCGTATGGGGCTTGGGGATCTGGCAACCACAACCCTGCTTATCCCTGCCTGTTTCCACCTCGCCATATTCGGCTTGATCTGGCTGGTTGCCAGGGCAGGAAGGGAAGTGTTGATTTTGACCTCCATGGGTGCAATAGCCTCTTTAGCGGTTTTGTTTGCCGGTCGTTTTGCCATTTTTATGGTCCCTCTGGTTGCGCTTGGTTTTGCCTCGTTCATTTTTCTGGCAAGCCAGATGTTGCAAAAACGCAGTGTACTTATAGGTCGCTGCATTCTTGGAGCTGGGGTCGCTTATTGCCTGTATGTGGGTTTTGCTTTTTATAAAAGCGGGATTCAGCGAGCTTCTTTTTTTCATGCTGAAACCGTTGCCGGCATGCAGGAATTGAAAAAGAGCACCGAAAAAGATGCCGTTATATGGAGCTATTGGGAAGAGGGCCATTCCCTTGTGTATTGGGGGCAGCGCACCACACTTGGTGATGGTATGATTCATGGAGGCCAGCGTAACCATTGCCTGGCATTTCCGCTCACCATTACTGATGACCGCCTCGCAGCCAATTTTATCCAGTTTTACCTCACTGCCGGCATTACCGGTATCAATCGTTTCTACAGAGAGGCCAGGCAGCTAAAGCTTGATGGGAAGAAGGTATTGCTCAAGATACTTGCTGAGGGGCCTGAGCAGGGAGCAGCAGAACTTGCCGCTTTTCCGGGCGAACAACGTACGTATTGGCTGGGGCAGTTTTTTTCGTCCCCTGAACACCCTGTCTATCTGTTTTTAACAGGCCAGATGATGCGGAAAAAATACTGGATTTTCCAGAATGGCAGCTGGGACGCTGAAAAGCAGGCAGCACCAGGCTATCTGCCTTTTATTGGCTTTGCTTTCCCTGCTGAACAGGATGTGAATGAACTGCCTGGGCTGAAAAATTTTCATGTGGATCCTGTTACGCTTACTCTCACTCTTCCGCAAGCATTCAAGCGACCGATTCCCTTGCAGAAGGTCACTATTACCGACAACACTACTTCACGGCAATACCATGCCCCTTTCTGGTATAAGGGGGCCATCCATCCTGAGTTCCAGCCAACCGTTCAGGTCATTGAAAATCAGGTGACGTCAGGAGATTATCAGCTTGATATTTTTCTTCCTGAAGAGAAAGCCTATATCCAGGATGGACGGGCCGCAGAATCGGTTATGAACCGGCTTTTTTTCAGGAGAAAAGACTACAACGCTACCTATTTCCATCCGGTAGCCCTTCACGCACCGTATTATCAGGTCTGGAAAGTAACAGGAGACCGGCTCAAATAGCCACGCACTGCGCCTTGATCTGCAAAAACGTCCCTGATAAGAAATGCTGGTTAAAGCAGGATTCTTTTCGCCACTTCCTCAAATGAGGTAGTGCCATCAAGGACTTTGTTTTTCACCTGCGGGAGCAGGGTGGAGTGGAGTTTGGGACGAAGTCGTTGGCGCAGCTCAAAGCTCTTGTTACTGCTGGCCAGGATTTCTATCACCTCATCGTCGGGTATTAAAATCTCAAACACTGGTTTTCTTCCGAGGTATCCGGTTTTACTGCATTTTTTACAGCCTGCAGCGAAATACACCTCAGCCTGCTGATCTGTTCCCAGTATAGCTGCCTGCTCCTCGCTGAGTACATCTGGCTTTTTGCAGGCTTTACAGAGTTCCCTCACCAGCCGCTGATAGGTGATGATTTTTACTGCCGTCGCAATAAGGTAAGGTTCGATCCCCATTTCCACCAGCCGGATGATGGAGTCTATGGCATCATTGGTGTGGAGCGAGGCCAGCACCAGATGTCCCGTCAGGGCAGCCCGAACCGCAATCCTCGCAGTCTGTGCATCACGGATCTCACCGATAACCAGCACATCTGGGTCCTGACGCAGCACCGCCTTCAGTACGTCGGCGTAGCCCATATCAAGCTCTTTGGAGAGCTGAATCTGAATAAACCCCTCAACGTCATATTCGATTGGATCTTCCACCGTCACGATATTGAGTTCATCAGAGCTGATGTAATCCAGGGCTGAATAAATAGTGGTGGTCTTGCCGCTCCCTGTAGAACCGGTGACCAGCACCAGTCCCTGTTTGGCGGAAAGTACCTTCTTCACTGGTTCAAGCAGCGCCTGGTCCATATCCAGCGCTTCAAGTTTGAGCTCTACTTTATCGGTGTTCTGGATCCGAAGGACAATTTTTTCACCATATTTAAACGGCAGTACTGAAACCCGGATTTCAATAAACGAATCATTATACTCATACTTAATCTTGCCATCCTGGGCGCCACGTTTGTTGGTAGAGTCCAGGGTGGCCATTACTTTGAGGATGGCCGTGATCTCCTCCTTTTTGCTGATGGGCAGCACGCTGTGCTTGATAAGCACTCCATCAACCCTGAATCTGACCCGGATAAAATCTGCAAACGGTTCAATGTGTACATCGCTGGCTCGTGAACCGATGGCATGATCAATAAGATGCTGTATCTCTTTGACCGGGTTGAACTCTGGTTTGCTTTTTTTGAACATGGCTGCCTCTTGCAGGAGGAAGAAAGAGCTCAGTCTCGCCTGCTCTTCAAAACGGTGCAGCTGCCAGCAACGACACAAATCCCGGTTGTCTGCAGCAGGACATGCAGCAACCCGTCTTTCAGCCCTCTGAGCCGGGCAAAATACTCATGCTCTGCTGTCAGGGGTTTTCCCAGTCTGACGGTTTCAGCGGTCAGGCTGTCTCGTTGATAGGTCTTGATCACCAGACGGGAACCATTGAGAAAAAGAAGTAGCCCAAGACTCAGGAGAATGGTGAACAGGATATAACGGTGTTTTTGTTGCATTGGCATATCTGGTGAAAAGGTTATGTATTCAGCGGGGGGGTCAGTCGTCGTGCCGCCGTCCTCGTCCTGAGCGCCTGTCACTGTTTACCCGTCGCTCCAGCTTGAAATGACGGGGCGTGTTTGCCTTGCGTCTCTGGTTGGAGTGCTGTCTTCGGCTAATACCAGTACGCCTTTCAGGCCCAGTATATTTACCGTGCAGCTCTGCAGGATCAATAACCTGGTAGGTTTTATGCGCTGTTTTTTTCGGCGTAGGGATCAGGTAACGGTATTCTTTGCCACAGAACAGTCGGACCTCCTTTCCCTTCCCCTTGACAAGCCGGATTCGGACTTCAATATCGCTGTACCCATCATGGTCAAGTGTTTCCTGATAGAGGGCAACAAATTGCTGGAGAAACTGCAGGCTGGGGTCTTTCATGGAAAAACGTATATCAGGTAGAGTAAACTGTTCAAGCGGGCAGGTGGTCACATTGGAGTAAGGGCATGGCGTTGCTCAACATAACACGAAAAATATCCGTGCTGCGCTAAACTGCTCCGCTTATCCGCTTTAATTCTTCAATGTCAAGAATGTCAGCAACCCCGTTTTTTACCCTGATGTGCCCTTTTTCCTGCAGCGAGGATAAGGCTCTGGAAAAGGTTTCTCTGGCCAGACATATATCCATGGCAGCCAGGTTTAAGGGGCGCAAGTCAGCCTTGCACGGGGCGTGTTGCACATCGCAGTAACACAGCTCATTCTGGCAGATGTGTAGACTCTTTTTGAGCAGATACCCTGCAACCTTGGCAATGGCAAGGGTTTTTCGACATAAGCAGTTATGTCGGTAGGAATTTTCCAGGTGGTCAGACAACACTTCTGCAACGTTTATGGAGAGCGCAGGCTGGGTTGCCATCAATGCAGTAAAGGACTCCCGTGGCCAGCTGAAAAAGCGTATGGAACAGACCGCCTCGCCAAAGTAGGTGTACCTGCTCTCTCTTTCAAAAATTTTATGCAGTGAGAGGTAGTTCCCTGGGAAAAGTATTCGACGTAAACACTCTGTACCATCACTGGTGGGGTAATACTCTTTGATCTTTCCCGAAAGTATAAAATAGAACCCCTGGATCTGATCGCCATCCATAAATAATAACTCACCCCGTTTCAGCGTGTTCATTTTACCCAGGGCCAGCAGCTGATGGGTAATTTCCGGTGGCAGGCCACTCAAAAGCGGTGACCTTAAAAGTCGCACCTTATCTTCTCCTGGTACTCCGGGGATATCTATGGACTGTATAGTAACTTGAGCATTGCTGTGTGTCAGCTTATGTGCCATGTCTCGCTGTTGGTAAGGTTAGTGAATTGGAAGGTGATGCAGATCACATCTTTCAAGGCATATACTTTTAGGATAGCCTTACAGGATTGTCAATATAAAATACTCTTAGTTGTAAAAGAAAAACTGTTTGCCTGCCACCTGAAATGGCAAGGTTTTAAGCGAATCCTGATGGGTGAGGCGGCTGCAGGAAGGTGCCACAATGTAGCAAAACTGGTAATCTTGAAGAGTTTTTTCAATACACAAGCCATAGCAAAAGAAGCAACGGAAAAAAAGAAAAATAAGAGTTATGCATAATCGTTTTATTGCAGTATGTTAGGTTTCATTTTTCCGCTTCATGAGCATTGACCATTCATTTTTTTTCCTCTTTTTGCAAAATAGTGATTTCCGTCACGGTATGGATTTGAGAACCGGGTATAGTGCACTCCAACTTAGGCAGCATGAAAAAAGAACAGCATGCTGAAAAAAGTATACTAGGCGCGAATAAAGTCAGCGCGATGTAAAGATAATCAGCGAAGCTGACAGGTAAACAAGCTGTAGTGATGACTTCGACCAATAAAGATGTTCTTGACCAGTTTGAGAAGTTGTACCGGGAGGTCTTTGATCACGATGGGTATGGGGATATCAGGGTGGAGATGAAGATTCTTCGCCGGGGTCAGAAGGAAGTGATTATTCATTGCGGCAAGCAGTATCGGTTTGTGGTTGATTTTGCACGTCCGGCTCAACTGGAACAGGACGGGCTGGTAAGGTAGGCATACAGCATTATTCGGTGATGACGGGAGCTCATGCCGTTTGATGCATCAGGGCGTTGGTGCGAGAGGGTCGTAAACAGCCTGTATATATGTAGTATGAACAGAATTTTAATTTAATTATTGGTTGACGATCTCCGAGGGGCGGGACAGGGCCTGAAAAGCGTATTTTTTATGGAGGAAACTCAAAATGAATGCTTTAGTGGAAAAACTGCACATTGCTCTTGAGAACAGAAAGAAAAAAGCAGATCAGCGTGGTTTTACCCTGCTTGAATTGCTGGTTGTTGTGGCTATCCTGGCAGCTATCGCCGGTACCGCTACCATCGCTCTGCAGGACACCGATGCCCGCGCAGCAGCAGCAGCTCACGTAGCAATGATGGATGAACTGAATAAAGGTGTGCGTACCTTCCGTGTACTGCAGCACAACGTACTGCCTAACAACCTTGATTCTCTGATGTCTTATGATGGTACAAACTATGTGCTTCTGCCAAATAATGATGGGGATGTTCTTGGCATTGGCGACGTTGTTGGTGGTGCCCAGATCACCGGTGCTATGAATGTCATGTCAGACATTGGGATGACAGACCTTCGTTACATCAATGCTGATGCAGCGCAAGCCGAAGTGCCTGACGACGTAGATTGGACAGCTGCAAATAATAATGGTTGCAATCCTGGTAATCTGCAAGAAACAATCTCTTCCCGCAGCAATGCTGTGGTAGCTGGCAATATCTTTAATGGACCTGCAGGGAACGGTTGTGGTGAGAGTATTTCTGTGAAAGGACCTGACGGGATAGGTGATAACGCTGATGATCCAGATGTTGCTTACTGGTCAGGTACTGTTGAACGTATTGTCGGCCCTGGCGCATACGGTGATGCAACCTTTAATGGAACTGCAATGACAGGTACTGGTGCTGCTGATGGTGCCAAGGCTCCGATTATGCTTGCTGTCGGGTTTGGGCCGGCTTCCAACCTGTTTAATGTTAATATCCTCGGTGGTATGACTTCTGTGCCTGTGTATCGTCACGTTGCTCCAGATCAGTACAACCGTTTCATCGGGCTGTTCAAGGTGGCCGAATCCACCTGGGATCAAACTGGTGGCGCTTGGTCGGCTCCAGTAGCTGCTGATCAGGTTGCTTTCCTGGGCGTGGTTGACGGCGCTGGTGATACCAAGGAAGAGGAACTCGGCGAATGGGATGGTACACGTAACACCATTTAATCTCCGTAGTTTGGGCATCTGCTGATTGCAGGTGCATACTTTCGGTAGTGTTAAGCCGGGCACCACAGGTCAAAGGATTGATTGGATCTGTGCCCGGCTTTGCCTTGTCTGGAGGGCAGGTTGATTGGCTTTGCAATGCGGGCTGTTTTTTCTGGGGAAGAGGGCTTGGATTGCAGAGAAGGTGAACGTTTAGATCAAAGAGGTGAGGAATGAAAAAGACAAGGGGGAATAAGGTTTGGCTTGGGCTTGCTCTGGTTGCTGCAGTAACTGTAACGGGCTGCGGCTCTCCAGATGTTGAGTTGATGAAAACCGGGCTGGTTAAATCTGGCCGGGATGCGGCGTCAGCACAATGTTTTGCCGAGGCAATGGATAAAGAGGGTGTCAAGGCTGATCCTTTTAACTACGCGGCAAAACTGATGAATGAAGGGATGAAGGAGAGGGAAGCCTTTAATAAGGCCAGGCGCAAGTATGGTGCAGAATTCCTCACTCCTGTGCGTAAAGCGCGTAAATCATGTGAGAAGTAACATCAGTGCGTCTTGTATAATTGCTTTTTCTGTTATCTTTTTGTTGGGTTCAATGGTGCAGATTTAGCATAGTCACGATATGGCTGCGGGAATAGTGTTCACCCGCCTTGCGCTTGATTGAAAAAAATATTCAAGATGCCCATTCTTTTTATGCGGTCGGTCATTATGGAACCTCTTGGTGCATATGTTAAGGGTAAGATGCTGAGCAAAGGCTTTAGTCTTATTGAGCTACTGGTCGTGGTAAGTATTCTTGCCTCGGTGTCTACCATAGGCGTCGGCGTTTACTATGGCGTGGTCGGAGAGAGCGATAAGCGCCTTGTACGGGCCGAGATGCAGCAGCTTGCAGCGGCCATCCGCCAATTCAAACAGGATACCGGGTATTATCCCAAGCAGGGACCATTCCGCCTTTCCGATGAGGGGGGCGCCTATGACATTACAAGTACCAAAAACTTCCCTGCCTGGGTAACCGATTCCCTTACCTATGTTGGCAATACTGGTGAGAAGCGACGCAGGTGGTTTCATTCTCCGGCTAATTTCTGGCAGCTCGTTAACCGGCCTGACATGGCAACCGGGATGGAGTATCTGGAACAATGGGATGAGGAAACTGGCCGAGGGTGGCGGGGGCCCTATCTCAATGGATTTAAAGACGGCTATGTGGATATAGGCAGTGAAATCAATGAGGATGCTACACCATCGTTCGCTAATGAAGGGATACAGGGAGACCCGCTTGAGGTGAGTCATTCTGCGACTCATTTTATCCCCACTGTACTGGATGTATACGGTGTGGCAGATCCTTTTAAGCGGCCAGCGGAGCCGGTTGCTGATAGCGATGCTGACAATACCCTGCTTGACTGGTCCGTGACCCATAGAGACAATGCTGCCGGGACAGCACCTCCTGGAAGAGACCCTGAAATGAACAGATGGGGACGACCCTACCTGTATTTTCTCGAAATCGAGGATACTAACGGTGACGGGGTGGATGAACCACAGGTGTGCCTGGTCAGTATGGGGCCTGACGGCAATTTTGATAACGGGGAGCATGACCCCGCCAACCACAAGGACGATATCATTTTGATTATCGAGTGAACTGTTGATGCGATATGTAAGGTTTGTAGTCCTGGCACTGGTAATGGTATGTGGTGCGATCACCATTACACCTGCCCAGGATGAGGAATTTAAAGAGGTCACGCTAGACGAATTCATCGTCAATAACAAGGTTGATCTGGAAGGTGGGAAGAAATTGCTGAAAATGGCAGACCCGATTTCTTTTACTGCCCGGATGAAGCGCTTTCCTGAAGAAAAAAAGATGACCTATGTGTACGTTGCCCTTGGGGTTGCCGGGGTGCAGCCTATGCCGGTTGTTGAACACCGAATGTTTATTGAGTCGAAAGAGGGCCGCATTATCCCGGTATACGTTGAGAAAAATGTTGTGGAAAAGTTGAAAAACGGTCTCAAGGAGGAAGAGCAGGCTCATTTCAAGGGGTACCATGTGTACTCCTACGCCAAAGGTCCTGCCATACTGGTGGTTGACTATACCCTTTAGGCCTTGTTATGCGACTACAGCACCCATTTCACAGAACCCACAGCCAGCAGGGGTTTACTCTGCTTGAGTTGTTGCTGGTGATCACGATTATTTCCGGTATCGCCTGGTTGACGCTTGATGTGGTGAATAATGACAGCGATCAGATCCGCTTTGATGAAACCAGAAACCGGCTTGATGCCATCCGCAGGGCAATTATCGGGGATACCTCACGGACCATCAATGGCTCGCCCGAGATTCGCGGCTATGTGGCGGATATGGGAATGTTGCCTGCTCATCTTCAAGACCTTGTAGCGCAAAGTGTCTGTGAAAACGTTCCTGCCGGGTCAGATACTGATTCTGCAAACTGTACTACGCTGGGCGGGATCAGTTATATAACCAAGAAGACGTATGGTTACTATAACCAAAGCGACCCGAACACAACAAATACGAACAGTTCAGGAACTACTACTACTTCACCTCAGTATACCGGGTACTCCATGCTGCTGGGCTGGCATGGTCCTTATTTGCAAGCGGCAGAACTTTTGACCTACCCTAAGTTTTTAGATGGGTGGGGGAATAACGATGAAACCGCTAATAATTTTGGATGGGTGTATACTATACCGTCAGCGGGTAGCCCCCCTTATGATGTTACTGTACAAAGCATAGGTAGAGATGGTGTTGCAGGCGGAAGCACAACAGACATCTACGAAGTGGAATACCCACCAGCTACCAGCCCTCTGATTCGTGAAAATGAATACCAGGTTCTTATAACAACTGATGGACCTACGACAACAGACCCTAATGATGGGACTGGGGGAATTCCTGTAAGTATAAGTACAGCTCCACATTGTATTTCATGTACAGTGGCTTTTTCTACTACACCCAGAAACAGATCCCAATGTCTTGCTGATGGAGGAACTTGGTCCTTAGCACCGTCATATGACGTTTCAAATTGCGAGACAGACTCTACCAGAGGCTGGCAAGATACTACCATCTCTGACAGTGCTTGCGCAGTGCTCATTCGAAAAGTTAATGGGCATCTTGATGAGCTGGAATCAGTACCTGTCTCGTTTACTTGGGATGGTTCTCTGCAGACCGGCCCATTTAAATTTGTGGATGGAACTACCTTATTTATAGGAGAGTATCTTTTTGAACTCTTTTGGTTTGATGGGAGTACGAGTACTTGCACAACAACACCTTTCCTTTCGGGTAGTGTTGAATGGAAAACGTTTTCTATAGTTCCTGGTTCTGCCCTTCAACCTTTACGCGTTGGTTTATAGATGTGTGTTCGGAAAGTGTGGTATTGGTCTGTTTCTTGCCCAAATATAGCTTCACGCCATCTATTTCCTTGTTGATAGGGAAGAAGACAAAATAACAAGCAGGACTAAACATCAGGGCGTCAGAGGGTGACGCTGGTGAAAAAATCAATGGCTAAGTGGAATTTCATACAAAAAATTACAGCACTACCGCTTTCTTCCAAGCGTCTCAAATTTTGGGATAAACAGGCACCTGAGGAAACAACTGAAAAGGTTGTTCAGAAAAGACAATCTTCAAGAACGTTCAGAAAAAACAGGTTCAAGCCTTCCCTTCCTGGTCGTTATCTTATCTTTGAAACCACCGGCTGTTGCTTAACCGCTGCTGTCGCCAAGTCCTCTTTTATGGGGAAGCTTGAGTTTACCGCTGTTGCCGAGTCCAGGGCGATCACCTTTAACGATGCGGTGACTGAGGTGGTGGACAACCTTCGTGCAAGCGTAAAAGGCAGGTTACCTAAAAAGGCTGTCCTCATCACTCCCAGTGCCGCTTCAGAGCTGCTTTATCTCCCCGTTGATCCTGCAAACAAAAAGGCTGCCCAGCAAATTAACGAGATGGTGCGCTGGGAATTGGAAGAGCTGCTGGTTGCGCAGAACGATATCTGGTCATTAGGTGCGCTGCTTCAAGGGATGGGGAAGGTTGACAGCGAACAGCGGACCCGAATTGAGGAGCGAGCCGGTCGTGGTCTCGCGCTCAATACCGCCTTTGAAGACGTTGCCTCACGGGACGATATTGATAAATGCCTTGAACTCCAGCAACAACTGTTAGGGGAAGAGGGGGAACTTTTAACCAGTGCTGTTGCCTTGCCTGATGAGGACCAGTTTGACCAGTTCACCTGGTGGGGCGGGGGGATCAGTGAAACCGTATGCATGCAATGGAGCAAGGCCTTTAAACAGAACAAGCTCGACCTTGTGTGGGTTTACCCCCAGCTTGGTGCTCCCTTGCCGTTACTGGCCCAGGAAACAAAAGGGTGGATGCTTGTTGATATCCAACAGGAACAGTATGCGTTGTATCAGGTGCGCGGAGGTCAACTTAACAGCGCCGGGCAGCACGTCCGCCAACCAGGACTTATTGATGTTAACGAACTGGAACGGCATATCCGTTCTCTTCTGCATACTGATACAGAATTTGTCTATCTTGCCGCACCCCTGGTCTATGGTGCCCATGCAAAGGAGCTGGAGCAGTTAGTAAACCGCAGGGTAATTCTTCTTGCGCAAAGTGAGTACTTCTCACATCACCATTCCAGCAACCCTGCTGTTTCGTCTGCCATGCGCGGGGTCGGCCTGCATGTTCTGGGCAGGGTTATACCCAAAACCCTGGTTCGGATCAAGGCCCAGGAACCCAAGGCCCCCCTGTGGAAAAACAAGGATCTGTGGCCGTGGGTCGGGATAGGCATTGTGTTGGCAGGGGTGATCTCGGTAGAGATGTATTTACGTACCGAGGCTGAAAAAAAGGAATGGGCGCTGGATCTGGCGACCATTGAGTTTACCAAACGCAAGGAGCTGCAGCAACTTGCACAGCAAAACCGCCAGGAGGTAAGTGAGCTCCAGGGAGTGCTTGCACAAAAAGAAAAGAAGCTTAAAGAAATCAAGCATTTCCGGGTAATTCTTAATGATGTTATTTATTACCGCCAGAATCTCGCGCCCGGCCTGCTGGAGGTCATCCGCAACTCGGTCAATGAGTATGTCATGATTGACTCTCTGGAGGAAAACAGGGATAGCAAGGGGTTTTATCTGGAAGGGTGGGCGGTCAGTGATACCCAGGGCCAGCTTTTTGTCGGCCAGCTCAACCGGGAGCTGGCGGCCTGGAAATACAAGGTGGAAGAGGTGCAGCTCGTCAAGGGGAAAGGCCCGTTTCAAATGAACGGTTTTTTTATCAAGATTTGGTTGGTCAAAACCGGGCAGGCAGGAGGATCACGCAAATGATTGCAAAATGGCGCAAGCTTCCCAGGACAGAGCGGCTTAAATACCAGGCTGTTTTTGCCCTGCTGATCTTTGCCTTTTACTCCGGGCTGTTTTTTCCCCGCACCTTTAAACGGTATTTTGAAGCGAGCAAGATGCTCCATCGTAAGCAGGACAGGATAGAAAAGCGGACATCTCTTGATGATATCGGCGGTGATATGCTGACCACCAAGACAGTCCAGAAGAAGATCGACAGGGTGGAACAACAGATAGCCGAGGTGGAGTCCACCTTTGATGAACTTGATACCGGTTTTGCGCCGGAAGATTCCAGTGCCATGCGTCAGCAGTTGATGCTGGAGGTGTACAAGCTGGCCGAACGTACCGGGCTGGAGATTATTTCAGCCCAGCGAAAAGGTTTTTCTGGCGGGGACGGTAAAAAGCAGACTGCGGTTCTGGACCCGGTCATTGGGCGGCCCCTGCTTGTCATCACCGCTCAGGCTCCATTTGATAACCTGCATAAATTCCTGCTGGGATTAAAAGACCTCTCCTTTCACATGGCGGTTATGAAACTGAATATTTATTCCGGGCAGACCAACCTGGCCACTGCTCACGGTAATCAAGCGAAACGATTTATCAGGAAGAACGTTCCGCCGGGGTATCTCTATGTGCATATGGAGGCTTCCATCTAAGATGTCGTTACCTGATGTAAAGAACAGGTTTGAGCAGTACCTTGATGCCTGCGTGGCGGTTGGTGCCTCTGATGCCCATTTTTCTGTTGGTCTGCCCGTGAGTTACAGGCTGGACGGACAGCTCCGGCCCTATGGTGAAGATGTGCTTACCAGTGAGACCCTTCTATCCATGGCTGAGGCGGTCATGACGGAACGCCAGCTCAAGGAGTTTAAGACCAGTCTTACTGTAGACATGGGGTACTCCACTGCATCCGGAGAACGCTTCAGGGTGAACTGCTACCATGAAATGGGCAAGGTCGCCATGGCAGTACGTCATCTCAATCAGAACCTGCTGACCCTGGAAGAGCTGAACCTGCCCCTGGCCCTGCGTGAGCTGGCTTCGCTGAGATCAGGGCTGGTGCTTTTGACCGGGGCCACCGGGAGTGGAAAATCGTCAACCCTGGCCATACTGCTTAATGAAATCAATGAGAGTCGTGAATGTCACATTCTCACCGTGGAAGACCCTGTGGAGTTTGTTCATACCAGCAAAAAGAGCCTCGTGCATCACCGTGAGGTACACAGTGATGTGCCCAGCTATGCTGATGCGGTGCGGGCTGCCATGCGGGAAGATCCTGACGTGATTATGGTGGGCGAGATGCGCGATCTGGAGACCATGCAGGCGTCCATCACTGCTGCTGAAACCGGACACCTGGTGTTTTCCACGCTCCATACCGGTGAGGCCATCGGTGCAGTGGAACGGTTCATTGGGTATTTTTCAGGCACAGAGCAGGATGCCGCACGTCACCGAATATCCATGGTACTCAAGGCGGTGATTGCCCAGCGGCTGGTTCCCAAAATTGATGGCAAGGGACGCATTCCAGCGGTGGAGCTGCTGCGGGTCAACACTGCTATCGCCAATCTTATCCAGTCTTCCAAATCCATGCAGATCTACTCCATGATGGAGTCCGGTGCCAAAGACGGGATGTGGACCCTGGATCAGGATCTGGCCCGGCTGGTGAGAAGCGGTAAAATCGGCAGGGATGCAGCCATGGAGCTATGCAGTGACAAGCACGGCTTTGACCGGCATATCAATGCAGCCCGGGGAGATGGCAGGGCCTGATGGCGGTTACGGAAACTACCCTCATTGAAGCGGCCATCCAGGTCGGCTTGCTGGCAGAAGCAGATCTGAAACCATTGCGCCTCCAAGCCAAGCGGGAACGGTTGCGTCTGCTGGAGATGGTCACCCGGACAGGGCGCTTCCCTGAAGCCGCTTTGTATCAGGCACTTGCCGACACCCGCAACATGCCTTTTCTTAAGCCATCTGAACTGGAGGCTGACAGAGAGGCCTTTGAGCAGCTCCCCAAAGCAACCCGGCAGCAACGATTAATGCTGCCGCTCGTAGCAAAAAACGGGCAAAAAATACTTGCCCTGGCAGACCCTGATGACCGGATCAGCCTCGACCGGATGGAACAGGCCACCGGGGCTGTGTACCAGCCAGCCCTGGCAGACCCGGAAGCCCTGAGGGTCGCTGTTCGACGGTACAATGAGAGGGGGGCAGTTAAAGGGAGTGTTGAAACAGGGGAAGAATATGACCCGGTTCAGCTTCTTGACCATATTATGAAAGAAGTCTATCTGCGCCGTGCCTCGGATGTGCATTTTGAGCCAGGGGAAACCGGGATGAGGATACGGATGCGAGTGGATGGCCACATGCAGGAGTATAGCCGGATACTGAGCGGTGCGGATGAAGAGGCACTCATGAATCGGATCAAGGTCTTGTCTGGTCTGGATATTGCCGAACAGCGCATGGCTCAGGATGGAGCGCTCACCTATTCCATCATGGACTGGGATGTTGCCGAGATGGATATCCGGGTTGCCACTATACCTACCCGGTGGGGTGAACGGGCTACCATGCGGATTCTTGGTCAGGAGACAGGGGGATTTTCGCTGGAACAACTCGGAATGCCCCCGGAGATGCTTGAAGAGTTTCGGGCCGCCATTAACAAACCCTACGGCATGATTCTGGTTACCGGGCCCACCGGAAGCGGTAAATCCACCACCCTCTATGCAGCCCTGCGTGAACTTGATATTAACGAGATGAATATCCTGACCGTGGAAGATCCCGTAGAGCAGACCGTGGACGGGGTGAGTCAGGTGCAGGTGTCTACCAAGGTGAATTTTGCCCAGGCGCTTCGTTCCTTCCTGCGGCATGACCCTGACGTTATTCTGGTGGGTGAGATTCGGGACCAGGAAACAGCCGAAATCGGGTTGCGTGCAGCAATGACCGGTCATCTGGTTCTTTCAACGCTCCACACCAATGATTCCATCGGTGCTGTTACCAGGCTTGCAGATATCGGAGTGGAGCGTTTCCTTATCGGTTCCACACTGGTTGGCGTATTGGCTCAGCGCCTTGGGCGGCGGCTCTGCCCGCATTGCAAAAAGAAGAGGCTCGCCAGACCCGATGAGCTGGCGCATCTGGGGGTGAGCGATGGTGCGAATATTGAAATTTACGAGCCCAATGGGTGCTCGTTTTGTGTTGGTACCGGTTTTCGTGGTCGTACCGGGTTGTTTGAGCTGTTCTGGGTTACCCCGGATGTAGGGTTGGCAATCTCTGAAGGCGCTGGTGAACGACAGCTTCGCAGGATGGCAGGAAGTATGAGAAGTTTGTGGCAGGATTGTTGTGATAAGGTGTTACAGGGTGAAGTCTATCTCCATGAAGTCCTGCACCTGAAGCCGGAGGAAAATTAAGATGTCGCCAGTGTATTCCTACCTTGGCCTTGATGAAAAAGGTCAGGAACAGCAGGGCCAGATCGAAGCCGAAAGTGAGCGTGAGGTGGTTCGGATACTCAGAGATCGCTCGGTCTTTGTGGTTAAGGTTCGTGAGGGAGAAGATATTGTTTTCAATAAAAATATTTTTTCTGCCCTTAAAAAATTTATTGCCTATCTTAATCCCTTCCAGTATGCACCAGTAGGCTCGGGTGATCTTATTCTCTTTTTTCGTCAGGTAGCGCTTATGCTCAGGGCCGGCTATACGCTGGTTACTACCCTTGACGCAACCAATGAAATGGTCTCCAAGTTTCGGTTAAAGCGTGCCATCGGAAGAATGAGCAACGAGATCCGGCGGGGCAATAGTTTTTCCTCCATGCTGGCCAAAGAGAGAGCCATTTTTTCTCCCATGGTGGCCAACCTGATTGAAAGCGGGGAAAAGAGCGGGAATCTTGATGCCATTCTTGAGCGGCTGGCCGAGTCCATGGAACGGAGCAAAGAGTTGAAACGTCAACTGATTTCAGCTTTGGTCTACCCTGCCTTTGTGCTGCTCTCTGCAATAGGGGTGGTTCTTTTTCTGGTTTTGGGCGTTATCCCGCGCTTTGCCAGATTCCTCTCTGCCCGGAGTGTTGGTCTGCCCGAGTCTACCCAGGTCTTGATGGATATATCTGCCTGGGCACTGCATTACGGAAGAATTATTGGGATAAGTACAGGAGTGACTATCTTCCTGATCCTGGCAGCCTACACTACCAAGCCAGGAAAACGGGTTATTGATCGTTGTATTTTAGCAATTCCCATTGTTGGCTCAGCAGTACTGTATGCCTCAATGGCGCAGGCAGGATGGAGTATGTCGATGTTGCTCCAGAGTGGGGTGACCGCCCTGGAATCGCTGCGGGTGACTTCCGGGGTAATTTCCAACCTGGCCGTAAGTGATTGCTTTTCCCGGGCAGCTAAGGGGCTGCTAGCAGGGCGGGCGTTGTCAAAAACCTTCGAGCAGCCTCATATCCCGCTGATGATGCGGCATATGGCAGCGGTGGGTGAGAGTAGTGGGCAACTGGACACGGTTATGTTCGGGGTTGGTGAGTATTACCAGAAAGAACTTGCTGCCAGGGTGAAGCTTATTGCCGTGATGGTTGAACCGACCCTTATTTTAGTGGTTGGCGGGATGGTTGGGTTTGTCTATTATGCGTTTTTCCAGGCAGTCATGGCTGTGTCTAAAGGAGGGATGTGATGCCTTGGTATTGGTTAACATGGAAAAGAGGGTGGAACATGCGCTGCATTGTATGGTGCATGCTGCTCTTGCTGCACTTATGCTCAGGCCAGATTTGGGCTGAAGACAGCACTGCTGAGGTCGTTGAACCACGTCCTCTTGCTGTGACGGGGGAACAGCTAGGAAACTCGGATGAGCAGGATGCAGGACAACTGGCCGCCGTGGTTCCAGCAAAACGTGATCCTTTTGCCGTCACCAGCAGTATGGTCGTTGAACAGCAGAAGCCCAAGCCCAAACCCAAACCCATACAACCGCCACTCCCTTCTACGGTTTTTACCCCGGGACCCAAAGCGCAAAAAATGCCGACAATGCGCTTACGGGGACACTTGACAGGCGGGGATGGTGAGGTTGTGGCGCTGCTTGAGATCGAAGGCGGCGATGTCCATATTGTGAGAGAAGGTGATACGGTAGGGCTGCATGACATAGGCTATGATACCGTTGTCAGGATAAAGGAAATCAGTCGGCTGCATCTGGTGGTAGAGTCCGGGCAGCTCGGGCAAGTGATAATTGTGCGATAAATGGATACTCCAGCTCAATGAAAATACAGCAATTTACTCATCGATATTTCAGGATTTTTTTCATACTCCTTACACTGGTTATACTGCTTCCCCAGGCCCTTGCTGCACCAAAGGCATTTGGTGCTGACGGGCGCTCCAAAGCCGAAGAATTTGTGATTAGTGAGCTGGAGTTCAAGAAAACCAGGGTGCAGGATGCCGTACGGATCATTTCTGAAATTTCCGGGGTCAATATTATGGCCACCCAGAATGCCGGTGCAAAAGAGGTTACGTTTTTTGTCCGTAACCTCTCGGTGGCTGACATTATGGATTCCATGTGCCGGATAGCAGGACTCTGGTATCGCTACAACAAGAAAACCGGCATTTTTATTGTGATGACCACCGACGAGTACCAGCAGGATATTGTGGTCTATCGATATGAACCAACCAGAATGTTCAAGCTGAAGTATCTCAATGTTGGTATTGCCGCGCGTACCATTGCTGATCTTTTTGGGGATCGTGTCCAGTTGCTGGGTAAGGCAGATCGTTTTACTGGTAACGATTACGAAATTGAAAATATTAGTGATGAACCCTTTAAAGAGGCGATAGATGATGGTGATCAGGGCAGTGGAGCAAGGACGGCAACGAGGACGAGAACCATTACGAATCGCAACGCCAGCCAGTCAAAACAGCGGCCCAGTCTGGATGCAGGCAGTCTTACCCCAAATATGCTCGACAGGCTGGAGGAGCAGGTCAATGACCAGATTCAGTCGGTCACGGACGGGCAGGTCGGACGGGTGGCGCAGACCAAGGAGGCTGGTATTTATGTAACCGTGAACCGTCTCCATAACATGCTTTTTGTCCGCACTTCCGATGAAAAGGCCATGGAAGAGATTGCCCAGATCATTGAAGACTCTGACCAGCAGGTGCCTGAGGTGCTGCTGGAGATGAAAGTGCTGGAAATCCAGCTGACTGATCAGTTTCAGTCCGCCTTTGATATCTCCAATATCAGCGGCAGTGATCAGACCGGCCCCAGTGATGGACATGCCGTTAATCCGCTGAATCCATCTTCCAGCGTTGGGTCGTCCTTACTTGGACTGGGGAATTTCAACCTCATGGAAAATCCAACTCTGGTGTTTCAATCCTTAAGTGATAATCTGCGGGTCCGTATTCAGTTACTGGAGCGGGATAATAATATCAAGTCGCTGGCAACTCCCATGCTTATGGCCGCCAACAATCATCCGGCCAAACTGTTCATTGGTGAGGAGACCGTTCTGACCACTGGATTTAAAGCCCAGACCGTTAATGTTGCCAATGGCACCAACGTCTCTGTCAGTACTCTCCCTGTCCCTATAACTGAGGTTACTCAGATAGGGAATACGCTGACGATTCTGCCATCCATCAATGCGGACCGTTCCGTGGTGATGCGGATTGTCCATGAAAATTCAACTGTGGCAAAGGGTGGGGGGCAGATTCCTGTTGTACTCAACGATACCGTACAAAATGTTGGTATTGATACCATCAACACCTCCAAGCTTGAAGGAACCGTTTTGGCCCAGGATGGCATGACCATTGCCGTGGGCGGCATGATCCGCACCCAGACTGTTGATAGCGAAGATAAGGTGCCGGTCCTTGGTGATGTCCCGCTGCTGGGCAACATCTTTAAGGATCAGGTGCAAAAAGAGGTGAAAACAGAGCTGGTCTTGTTGATCACGCCGCATATCCTCAGCGCACCAGAGCAGGGAGAGGGGGTGACAAGGTTACGCATGGGTGAATTGCTCGAGCATCCCAGTGATATTGACCAGTATTTTGACTCCCTGGATCAATCCAGGAAAGACAGGGTAGAGATGGAAACCTGGTCAGGCGGTGCAGGGAAGAGCCCTGCCCTGCCTTACGGCAGTCAGATGGAAAAGAGCTTTGTGGATATGACCAAAATTGCGGTTAAACAGGTGCGTCAGCCTTATCTGCTCCGGAAGCCGGAGGGATCGCTTACCCCTGTGGCTCTGAAAGCGCTGGGCGAAGTGCCGATGTTTAACTATGACGGGGTCGTCGCAAAACCTGTGGCTTCATGGAGTAATGGGTATCATTATATTACTGCCATTAAGGTAATAAATCTGACCGATAAAATCCGCCCTGTCGATGTGGCGGATATCAATGGGGTCTGGCGTGCCGCGACCCTGGAAGGTTTGGAGTTGATGCCCAGGGGGCAAGAGGGTGAATTTACCTATCTCTATGTTATTTCAGACTTCAGCTTTGACAAGATCGTCAGAGGGGAGACCGGACAATGAACAGCCTGGATGTACAAACAACATCATGGTTCCGGTTTGCGGCAGCCGTGGTGGTGCTGCATGCATCCGTTGATATATGCCTTGCTGAACAGGGACATGAACCCGGTGCGATCCCAACCGAGTTGAACATGGTGATCAATCCTGGTACGTCGAACTCCAGTTCTATCCGGTTTCAGACAAGTGACCCTGAGCAGGCCGCAGCTAAAGAACAAGCAAAGCCGCCTGCCTTGATTGGCGTCAGAAAGCCGTACCGGAAAAGGGATATGCAACCAACAGGCAGTGTGCGCAACACCGTCAAGGTTCGCCCCTTGAGCGTTAAAGGCGCCCCGGTCACAAAAACTCGAACCATGAACAGGCAGACCACCCGGCAGCCTGCTCTGATTGGTGTGCGACAAGAGCAATTCCTGCCTCCTGCATCGAATAAACGAAAAGAGCGTGTACCGGAACAGGTGCATGTCCAGGAACAGGTCGAGGTGCATGCTTCCCTGCCCCAGTATTTGGAGTACCGTCCAGACTTTACCCTGTCCGCAGGCTATAGAAATGATAGTCTCCGCTTTACTATCCCTGGCCCGGGTGGACAGCCTAACATCCTGTCAGAGCTGACATGGGAGGATATTCATTCAGCTGCGTTTGGCGGTGACTTTCGCTGGAGTAATTCCAGTGGGATCTACCTCAGGGGGAGGGGTGATTTTGGGGTCGTTGTATCCGGAGAAAACCAGGATTCCGATTACAATGGCGATAACCGGACCATGGAATTTTCCCGCTCCTATTCCGATACGTCTGACGGCTCTCTTCTTGATGCCAGTATAGGGGTGGGATACCGCTTTGACATTCCCTGGACCGCTGATGGCGGGAAATTTCATATCATGCCGCTCTTGGGGTACAGCTATCACGCTCAGGAGTTTCAGATGACCGACGGCAATCAGGTGATTGCTGCCTATCAGTTTGAAGATTTTCCGCTAGGGCCCTTTGATGGACTCCATTCAAGATACGACACAAAATGGAGCGGCCCCTGGCTTGGGGTTGACATGGAGATGTGGTTTAACCCGCATCATGCGCTTTTGGCAAGTTTTGCCTATCACTGGGTCGATTATGAGGCCGATGCGCAGTGGAATTTGCGCCAGGATTTCAACCAGCCGCTGAGCTTTCAGCATAATGCTGACGGAGAAGGATACCGGTTGTCGCTGAATTATCGGTATACTGCAGAGAACAACTGGTTCTATACCATTGGTGCCACCTATCAAAGCATGGATACAGAGGCCGGTGAATATTTGTTGTACACTGCAGGAGGGAATAATGGGGCAGGCACGTGGCATTTAGACTTTAACGAAGCTGAGTGGGAATCGTTTTCGATAACAGCCGGAGTCGGTTACTCTTTTTAATCAGGAAGACCTATGAACATAGAGATAGAAAGAGCAGAAGAGACACAGACTGGCGACCTCCTTACGCCGGTGTTGGAGCAGTTGAACACTATTGTTTTGGGTAAGCAGGAGCAGATCAAGATGGCTTTGACCTGTCTGCTTGCCAAGGGGCACCTGTTGATTGAAGACGTGCCGGGGCTTGGGAAAACAGTCCTTGCCCATGCACTGGGAAAATGTCTGGGGCTGGAGTATCAGCGGGTGCAGTTCACCAGCGATTTATTGCCCGGCGACATTATCGGCAGTTCCATTTATGATCGCAATAAAGGGGAGTTCTTTTTTACCAGGGGACCGGTCTTTACCCAACTGCTGTTAGCTGATGAGATTAACCGCGCCACGCCCAAGTGCCAGAGTGCACTGCTTGAGGCGATGGAAGAGCGGCAGATCAGTGTTGAAGGCACGTCAGAAAACCTGCCAGAGCCCTTTTTTGTTATCGCTACCCAAAACCCCACAGAACAACTCGGCACCTTTCCGCTGCCTGAATCCCAGCTGGACCGTTTCCTGCTCCGGATTTCCATGGGGTACCCAAACAGCGCGGCAGAGCTTGAGATTTTGCGGGGTAAAGACCGCAGGGCCATGTTGGACGGGATTGATCCCATGGTCTCCCCTGAACAGCTGGTACGCCTGCAACAGGAGGTGGAAAATGTTGCTGCTTCTCAGGCTGTACTGGAATATCTGCATCGCATTCTTGATTTTACCCGTAATTCCGAGCTGTTTCAGACCGGACTCTCAACCAGGGCCGGTATCGGCCTGTTACGCGCTGCTCAGGCCTGGGCACGACTCCATAATGAAACCGCAATACTCCCAGGTGATATTCAGCAGGTTTTACCCGCTGTGGTTGGGCATCGGCTTGTGCCTCTGGCCGGACGGATGTCTGCTGAGCGGATCAGTGAAGAGATTCTTGCTCATGTCAGCGTGGATTAAACCATGGCAAGGATTGGTCTGGGCCGGGGTGGTTCCGGCATTCTGAGCAAGGAGCTCTCTTTTGACTTTCTTAACCCCTCGCCGGGCGCAGTCCGGATCAGGATAACCCCGTCGGGGTATGGCTTTTTCGGGCTGGTACTGTGCGGTTTTTTACTGTCGATTAATTTCAGTAATAATCTGCTCTTTGCCATGACCTTTCTGCTGGTCTCCATTGCCCTTGTTGGCTTGTATGAGACCTGGTCCAATGTGAAAAAACTCTTTTTTGCTGACTGGCGGGTTGAGCCGGTCTTTGCAGGGCAGAAGGCGGTCTACCAGATCATGGTCTTAAACCGCTCGAATTTCGTCCGCTACGCAATCCGTGGTGTTGCTCCAAAGGCCGAGTCTGTTGAGCAACTGATCAAGGGAAAAGAACAGGTCGGGTTGCAGCTTAGGCGGCAAACCGTGAAACGCGGTGAGCTTGCTGCTGCGCCTGCCGCCATCCGCAGTAGTTTTCCCATGGGGATTTTTGAAGCCAGGCTGACCACCGGTGAGCTGCCTTCCTGTCTTGTGTATCCCAAACCTGCAGGAGTACAGCCGCTTCCTGGTCCTGGTTCCAACCAGCAGGCCCATCTTTTGGCCGAATCAGGGAGTTACAAGGATATGCGCCGATACTCCCCCGGTGATCCGCTCTCCCGCATATCGTGGAAAGCCTTTGCCCGTTTTGATGAGCTGTATACCAAGGAGTTTGATGGTGCTCAGGGAAGCGGCGCCCTGTGGCTGCGGTGGGATGATGTCCAGGTTACCGGGGTTGAAGAACGGTTGTCCCAGCTCTGTAGATGGGTACTTGATGCACATCGGGAGAACAGGGAATTTGGGCTGGAAATACCTGGAGACAAGGTGGAACCAGGCAGTGAGGAAGCGCATGTCCAGCGTTGTCTGCAGTGTCTGGCGCGTTACGGTGGACAGGAGTCAGCCTCATGAACGGCTATCATAATCTGGTACTGGTCACCCTGATCCTGGCCGCAGCGCCCAGCTTGGTGCAACTGCCCCTCTGGGTTGCCGCGATAGCAGTGGCCGGGGGGGGAATGCATTACATCCAAGCGCTGCGTAAGGGGTGGGCAGGTAAAATTCTTTCCTCTGTTCTACTTGGAGCCGCTGCCGCCGGTATCTGGTTCAGTTTTGACAGCCTGTTTTCAGGAAAAGCCGTGTTGAGCTTTTTCATTACGGTGGTTTTTCTGAAATGGGCGGAATCAAAAACCAGACGGGATTACCTGCTCCTTATTTTTGCAGCGGTCATTCTTGCTGCTGTGGGAGCGCTGTACTGGGAATCGCTGCTCAGCCTGATCCATATGCTGGTGGTTATTTTTGCCTTAACTGTCAGCCTGATCAGTATCCATACTGATGACGTATATACCTCAGTCCGTTTTCTCCTTAAGCGCTCCTCGCTTCTTTTTATTCTGGCTATTCCACTGACCCTGGTGCTGTTTCTTGTCTTCCCCCGAATCCCCGGCCCGCTTTGGGATATTGGTATTGCCTTTGGCCTGCCGGTTAAGGCGCTGATGAACAGAGGGAATGGTGAATTTGGCAAGGCCAAAAATTTACAGCCCGGCGGGTTTCATAAGTATACGGAAAACAATGACAACGTTCTGGTCGCCGAGTTTGAGGGGCCGCCGCCTTTTTTGAGCCGCCTCTATTGGCGTGGACCGGTGTATTGGGAGTTTGATGGCGAGAACTGGCTGCTCCCCGATGGTTGGGATGATCGGAATAAAAGGCTGAATAGCGCTATCAATTCCAAACGGAAGTTTGACTACGTGGTACGGTATAAGGCTGATCCTGTACGGTACACCATGCGGGTGATGCCCAACGGCGGCAAATCGCTCTATGGCCTGGATATTCCGGCAGCTGGTGCTCCTGAAACGTATATCACCTCAGAATTTCAGCTGCTCAGCATTCGTATCATTGATGATGAGGAACCCAGGTTCCCAATGGTCTCCTATCTGGAATATGGATTTGGGAGAAACCTTGGGAAAGAACAACGGGCCCTTGCGCTCTCATGGCCTGATAATACAAATCCCCGGTTAAAGGCTTTAGGAGAAAAGATAGCCAGTGAATATCCCACCAGCAGCGAAAAAGAGCTGCAGGTTCTCAAGGAGCTGGCTCAAGCAAAGGATGATTTTGTCTTTGACACAGCACATATTCTCCCGCCTGGTCCTGATGTCCTTGATCGCTATTTTTTTGACGAGAAGCGTGGCGGTGCAGAGTATCTGGCTGGTTCCATTGCCATGCTGCTTCGTGCAGCCGGTGTCCCGTCGCGGTTAGTCAGCGGCTATCGTGGTGGTACCGTGATCGCCCTGACCAACTTTGTGATTGTCAAACAGGCCCATGCCCATGCCTGGGTTGAAGCCTGGGATGATGACAAAGGATGGCACAGGGTTGAGGCAAAAGATATTATTTTACCTCCCGGCAAGAAGGCTGTGGCGGCCAAGGTGGAGAAGAAAAAAGCCGCTGCTGTTGAACTTAAACAGGAAGAACACACACCGCTTAATTTTAAAGAGCCGCACCAGCAAAAGAAGAAGAAACAACAGCCTCCGCCGACAGCACCGAAGAAAGAAGAAAACAAATGGCAGATGCCTGATCTCTCTTCCTGGTTTGGAGATTTGCAAAAATGGGTCATCAATTACGACCCGGATAAACAGGTGGAGTTACTCAAAGGGGTGGGCGTGAAAGAGACTAACTGGCTGAACATGCTCATTGGTGCTGCACTGGGAGTGGTTACCTTGCTGCTTTTGTATCTGGCGGTTGCCTGGTGGCGAACCAGGGAAGTCATTGATCCCCTGACTGCCAGCTGGCAACAGTTCTGCAAGCGCATGGAGAAGCTTGGGGTCAGCAAGATGAGTGGGGAGTGTCCGCGTAACTACCTGGCTCGTATCTGCAGTGAACGGCCCGAGCTGGAAACCGGGGTTGAAGATATCATTGGCCGCTACATTGCCATCCGGTATCAGGGGGATGAGGCTCAGGACGCAGTTGCCCTTTTTAAGCGGCAGGTGCAGCGGTTTGTTTCCATAACCTAAGGTAACTGATCTTATCTGCACAAAAGAGTGGTTGTACAATGCTGTTGCACCGGTGACCAGTTACACCTCAGAAGTGTGAATAACACAAAAGTACAGACCGTGATGGGGTACGATTCAGGTAATAGTGATTGGAAAAATCGTATTATTCAAGATGCCTGCAAGGGGGTACAGAAAGAGGTATGAAGGAAAAGATATTGTGCATGGTAATGCTCCTGCTGTTTGCGGTCCCGGCTGCTTTATATGCAAAACAGGGAGTGACGGAGAACTACGGCCCGGTTGTTGCCGAGATCGTTGAACGCGGCGATGCAGCAATGGAGAAATATACCCCTGCTGACGGGGTGATTACCGGTAACCTGTTCTCCCGCTTATACTTTGACGTCTTTGAAACCACCGGGATGGAGTTTACCCTGGGCTTAAAGGATAACGCCTTTATGCTCCAGATAGAATCCGGATTCAGCCTGGTGATCAGCCAGTCCATGCAGGGGCTCCCCAAGGCTGAAGTAGACAAATCCTGGGCTGGCCTGAAAAAGGATCTCCATTATGCGGTGGAGCACTATTCCAGCGGTGAGGAGACCAGCTTCTGGGGCAGGGTGATGCAGTCCTTTGTCATCCTTTTCCGTGAAGGGGTCGAGGCGATGCTGGTGGTGGCTGCCCTGGTGGCTTACTTGCGGCGGTCCGGCTATCCGGATAAGGTCAAGGTTATCTGGCATGGTGTTGCATGGGCGCTGGTGGCAAGCGTTGCTGCGGCATGGGCACTTAACTCCCTGGTGAATGCCAGTGGAGCCGACCAGGAAGCCATTGAGGGGATAACTATGCTCATTGCCTCGGCTGTGCTGATTTATGTGAGCTATTGGCTCACAGCCAAAAGTGATGCCGACCGCTGGCAGGCCTTTATCAAGGAGACCATGGATAAGGCATTGAGTAAGGGCAGCCTCTTTGCTTTGGGTTTTGTAGCCTTTCTGGCTGTGTTTCGTGAAGGTGCTGAGACCATTTTGTTCTATCAGGCCCTGGTTGGAGGTGCAGCCGGGCAACTTACTGCGGTGTGGACGGGAATAGCCATCGCCAGCGTTGCCCTTGCCCTTGTGTATCTGGTGGTCAGGCTGGCTTCCATCCGTTTGCCTTTGGGGGTATTCTTCAGTGTAACAGCGTTTTTGCTGTACGGCATGGCCTTCATCTTTACAGGCAATGGCATTCTGGAGCTTCAGGTTGCAGGCTTTTTCCATACCACCAAACTTGAGGGATGGCCCATGATTTCCTGGGCAGGTGTCTTTCCCACCCTTGAGACTGTTGTGGGGCAGGCGCTGGTCCTTGCGTTATTGCCCCTTGGATGGCTGGCTATGAAAGTGCAGAAAAAACGTCAAATGGCAGCGGCAGCCGCAGAGTAATGCTGGTGCTGCGGAACTGAATACGGGATGAATAATATCACCATAGGTATGCTGCTGGCCGCTGGTTCAGTGGGCGCTGTGGCAACAGATTTGCCCCAGGAAATGATCAAGATATTTGATGACAGTGTTGCTGCCACCCAGCAGGTATGTACTGCCGGTGATCTGCATTCCATGTCCGTGATGCTTGATGCAAAGTATGTGATGGAGCGGCGTCTGCCAGCCAGCGCTGAATTTGAGCGTTGGTTGCGTAAGACCTTTAAGGAAAATGATATAAAGGATCTCGCCTGCGACCAGTGGGGAAACAGATATATCTATACTGTCTCTGCATCGGGTAAGCGTTATCAGATACGCAGTGTCGGGCCGGATGGTGAGGCTGGAACGGAAGACGATATGTCAATCTCCGGGCCTTAGGCTGTTCTCATGACTTTGCTGACTGTTGACGAAAAACAGCCGGTATTTGAGCAAGGTATACATAGACATAATGAGCAGTAGATTATGAAACTGAAAAAACGAATTGAGAAATTAAAACGACTGCGCAACCGATACTTGAGCAGCAAAACTGCGGCCCTCTATTTTGTGAACCGTAAGATGAAGAGCCTGACCGGAGAACACTCCTTTGGCACCCTGACAGACCTGCGGCTTGACCGGGTGGACAAGAATATAGAACTGGAAGTGATGAATGATGACCAGGTAAATACCATTGCCATCAATGGATACGGGTTCACCAACAAACGGGGGACCCCTTATCTCACCTGGCAGTCCGCCTCGTTTAGCGGACCTGAGGCAGATCATTATCGTGGAATATTGAACAAGCTTGACGGCATTGAACTCTCCAAACGGTATGTCTCGCTGATTGAGGCGGTTTTATGACCAGGAGCAAAAAGGTTAAAAGACGCTATCTGGTGGATGGGAGATATCAGTTTACCCAGTTACTGGCAGTGGTGCTCGCCAATATACTTGTTGTTCTGCTTGTGGCGGCCCTGCTTTCCTGGTTTTATCTGCTGGCCTGGGACGGTTCTGTAGCCTACAATCACAATCAGCGCATTCCGGTGTATGTGGTTGGGTGTCTTTTGGTCGTGATCCTGGCCTCCAGTTATTTTTCCATGCGGCGCAGCCGCGAGACCGCCGGGATGATGAAGAAACTTCGCTCAGTGCTCGAAAATGCCGGCAAAGGCGTTTTCCCTGAACAGCCCCTGATGTTCAGGCGGTCTGATCATTACAAGGATATGGCAGAGCCTCTTAATACATGCCTTGAGCAGCTCAAGGCACAGCAGGAACAAGAAGGACAAACCGATATCAGGCAGCGGCTAAAAGAACTGGCAGACGAGATAGAACAGGGACGCTGGACGCAGGAACAACTTGTCCAAAAACTTCAGGATATAGCCAGATAGCAGCGTGCAGACAGGATCTGAGGTACTGTGCCACTGCCTGCACGTCTCAAATTTTACGTACACCCAGGTATACCCGGCATAAGATAGACTCAGAGAGTCTGCCAGAAACCAATAATCCTGGCAGCATCCAGGGCAATTTCCAGGCTCTGGGTTGCATTGAGCCGTGGATCGCAGCTGGTGAGATACCTGCTGGATAGATCCAGATCACCTATCTGCTGGCTTCCACCCATACATTCGGTCACATCTTCACCTGTCATTTCCAGGTGCATACCGCCAGCAACAGTCCCTTCCTGAGCATGGATTGCAAAAAAGCTTTGCAGTTCAGAGAGGATGTCGTCGTACTTTCTTGTTTTATACCCGGAAGGTGAGGTAAAGGTATTGCCATGCATGGGATCGGAAATCCAGACCACCTTATGTCCGGTGCCCTCAATTTCACGGAGAAGAGGGGGCAGCAGGTCGTTTATGCGCTCTTTACCGAACCTGATAATCAGTGACAGCCGTCCCGGCTCGTTGGCCGGGTTAAGGATTTCGCACAGTTTTTTGATTTCAGCCCGGTCATGATCAGGGCCGATTTTCACGCCGATGGGGTTTGCCACCCCGCGCATCATTTCGACATGGGCAGAATCAAGCTGACGGGTACGCTCACCTATCCACAGCATGTGGGCTGAGCTGTCATACCATCGTCCATCGGAATACTCCCGCCGGATAAGCGCCTCTTCATAGGGCAGCAACAGGGCCTCATGGGAGGTATAGACCTGTTCCTGATCGTAAAACAGGGCTCGGGATTCCTTGATGCTCTGGTCGTTGAGCGCCAATGATTGACGAATTGAATCGATCATTTCCCTGTGCCTTGTATAGAGCAGCGGGAGATTATGCAACTCCCTGGTCCAGTCCCCATACTGTGACAGGGAGAGATATCTAGACATCGTATAGGTTGCGAGGTGATCCAGGCATTCCCGTGCCATCGTATACCCTTTGAGCATCCGCCGGGGGTCTGGTATTCTTGCAACCAGGCTTAATGCAGCCTGGTTTACCAGATCGCCTCTGTAGGAAGGATACACCATGTTGTTGACCGTCTCTGTATCTGAGGATCTGGGCTTGGCAAACTGTCCGGCCAGCCTGCCCACCTTGATGGGCTGCCTGCCGGTTTTCGACCCGATGATCCCTGCCATAAATGCAAGGGTTTTGCAGGTGGAGTCGATTTTGCTGATGTTGTCTGTGCTGAAATTTTCAGAACAGTCTCCTCCCTGGAGGATAAACGTCTGCCCATTGGCAGCCTGGGCCAGTTGGTGCTTCAGGGTGCGAATGTCTTCCACTTCAACCAGGGGGGGCAGAGCCTCAAGCTGTGTCTGGGTATTGGCAACCTCAGCCGGTTCGGGCCATACCGGCTGTTGTCTGGCGCTGCAGTTTTTCCAGCTTTGTTTGTTCCAGCCTGACGCTGTAGAGGTTGGATCAACCAGTTTCTGCCCGGCAATACTTTGCTGGTCGATAGTGGAGTTAAACCGTGGTGCAGTCTGAAGCTTTTCCATAATTTCCAGCATGACGGACCTCAGAGTTAAAAGTTGCTGTATTCAGGCTTTGAAATATCCTTAATGGCGACGCATTCAATCTCGATCAGCCACCCGGGTCTGCATACAGGGGCCAGCACCATGACTTTGGGAATCTCCGGGTAATGGGCATCAAAGAATTGTTCAATGGTGTCTGCATCGTTGACATCGCGTAAATAGACCACCATCTGCGCAATGTCAGTCAGGTCAGCATCGGCATCAGCCAGCAGAGCGTTGATATTCTCAAAGGTTCTGCCCACCTGCTTATAGACATCGCCGTTGTGGACCACATTGCCCTTATTGTCGATACTGGCGGTGCCTGAGATGTAGATATGCCGCCGGTCACCAAAATCAACGGCAGTACCGCGCTCAAAGGTCACGCCATATTCATGGGTAGGGTTGAGATGGTCAAGGGCCTGGAGGTAATTGACCTGCTCTGTGCTGATCCCGCCCACCGAGTAGGCATCCATGATAACATTGGTGGTGGGATTACCTATCCGGCCATCAATACCGGTGCTCGCGATAAAATGGGTATCCTTTGTCATATTGATATGGTCAAAGAACTCCCGTCGGGCATCAACCACTCCCTTGTAGTTGTAATCAATGTCTTTGACAAAGAGCCAGGTTCGGATGCAGTTGTCCTTGATATTGAGCTGGCGCTGGCTCAGGTTGTTACCAAAATTGTGGAATATTTCATTGGTTTGATGGGCGGAGTTGGGGTTGCCGTTGGATGACTTGAGCTGGGTGTCCCAGACATGGGTGTAGCTGCCCCGGTTGCAGATCAGTGACCCTTGTTTGTCATCCAGCTCTTTGGAGATACTGCCATTGCGTCCATCCCTGGTTGCATAGACCCAGGCAACCAGCTTTCGGCCCTCAAGTGGCGGCTGCTGGACAATGGAGACAGCACAGCCGTTAAAGGTCTCGACCAGCTTCTTCTGCAGTGACTTCAGTTCCATTTCCTGATTTGCATAGTCACTTGTAAACAGACGGGTGAAGAGTACAGAATCAAGGGGGAAGGATCTGGTCGTCAGAAATTGCTCAATGCCGTGGAGTATCTGGCGGGTCTGTTCAGCAAAGGAACACCCTTTTGCCCCTTTTACGTAGAAGTGCAGTTCATCAACATTGTTTTTGTAAAACCCTGCGGCCTCAATAGATACATCTGCTAATTGGGTATAATGAAATTGCATACCATCCCCCTTTACGTAATCAATCACGAAGTCTTTACTTCAGTTTTCTTCTTTACTGCTGAGGTGTAACTGGGCGCGGTATTTCAGAGTTGTGGAGCCACTCTTTCTTGCGGGTAAGCGCACCAGGTGCGACTCCGTGTACAAGCCCAGGCGAAAAAGAGTGGTCAGACCAAGATGAAGTGCCCATGATCAGTTATGGCACTATACCTGGGGCAAGGTTAAAGCAGGGTTAATTGCCAGGAAAAAAATTGCAATTTCCTAAACAAGTTGAAAGGTAAGAAAGAAAGGCCGGCAATGGAAAAAAAGTCAGGAGGGCGAGGGCTCAAACCAGACCGTCACTTTTCGGCCAGCTGGTTCTTCAAGGTTTTGGTAGGTCCACCCCATTTTCTCTACCAGTTTTGCGGTAAGGGTCAGGCCAAAGCCGAAGCCGTGGCTGGCGTTGTGGAGCGTTTCAGTGGTTTCATTGGTAATCGTAACAAGACCAGCCTGCTGCGTAACGGTGACACTGCCTGTCGGGGTATGATGAAATGCGTTACGGATCAGATTGGACAAGACAATCCGCAGCGGAGCTTCTGCAGTCACCAGCATTGCTGGAGCGATATTCAACTGCACCTTGACCTGTTTCCCTTTGAGCAGGGGGGCCAAGGTTTTTACCAGCTCCTTGAGCAACCGGTCAAGGCGGATCTCTTCAGCAGGAAGGTCGTCGGTCGCCTGACGTCCCATCCATAAGAGCGTTTCAATAAGTGCATTCATATTGGATGAAGCCCGGTCAAGGCGGCCTACGATTTTTTGCCGCATCCCCCTGGCCCGCTCGGTATCCAGGGCGATCACCTTGCTCAGCAGCTCAACATTGTGGGTGATAATGGTTATCGGGGTGCGCAGCTCATGGCTGGCATAATGGAGAAACTCCTTATCCCGTTCCAATCCCTCATGTTCAGCCGCAATCTTTGTTTGAATGAGCAAGGCCAGTTTGTTGAGTTCCTGGTAATAGAAATCCGGGATATCATCTTTCAGCCTTGCTCCATCAAGGGTCCCGGCCCATACATTCAGGGCAGCCATGGGCTGGGATATCTGGCGTATGATAAGCCACAGGATAAAGGCGATTATGATACCGATGCAACAGCTTAACACGATCAGAAAACGGATGTTCTCATTGGAGTTCCAGCCAAGGGTACCCAGTGGTGTACTGAAGCCTGCCCATTGACTGATATAATAAATGGTCTCATCTTTGGGCACCGCCTGAACATAGTAATCCGGTCCTTTGTGATTTGGACGGTCTTTTTTCTTGGCGATATAGAGTTCTGTTGCCGGCGGAACCGGGTCAGGGAAGGATATTTTCACCCCTTTGGGCATGTACTGCCAGTCGGTGGTTATGCGGAAGCTGCCCATGTAATCAAAGCTTTTGCGTTTATCTGCAGGGACTGTACGGTGATAGTTTTCAACTATGACCTTCATGTTATCTAAAATAACATGTTCCACCCCAAGGCTGAAAAACCGTGCGCTTAAGATGGAATACCCCAGGATCAACACTCCACTGAAGGAGACAAAGGCCAGGATAATAACCGTTTTGATGCTCAGATGCTGCTTCAACACGTTTCCTCAAACCGGATTGTTCGTCAGTGAAGGGGCTGTGGCATCGCTGTGTTTTTCTTTAGCTGGGGAACCAGACAAACGCTCCATGAACACTCTGGGTCAGTTGTTTTCCTTGTACAGAGCAAAGCCATGTTTTGATACGGTATGAATGAGCTGGTGAGGAAAGGAGCCGTCCACTGCTTTACGCAAATGATGCATGTGGACCTTGAGGCTGTTACTTTCCGGGATATCATCGCCCCACAGAGCCTCTTCAAGCTTGGTCCGGGGAACCACTTTGGGAGAGGCCCGCAGGAGCGTTTCCAGAAGTTTCCAAAGGCTTGGGGAGAGGTTGATGACAGTGTTTGATCGGGAAATGGTTTTGGCTTCCAGATCCATTTCAAGATCGTTGTAGATCAGTTTTTTGACCTGACCGCTTTTGCGTTTTGCAAGCGCTTTAATTCTGACCAGTAACTCCTCAAGGGCAAATGGTTTGACCAGATAATCATCAGTTCCAGCCCGAAAGCCTTCAATTTTATTATCCAGACTGTCCCGGGCCGTGATCATGAGGATCGGGGTGTCATCTCCTTTCTGGCGCAGCTTCTGACATAGGGATAACCCGTCCAGTTTGGGAAGGTTCAGATCAAGCAGGATGACATCAAATGTATTCTCCAGCGCAAAACAGAGCCCTGAGGCACCATTTGCGGCGTGATAGCAGGTGATCCCTTCCACTTCCAGGAATTCATATATTGTTTCTGCGAGATCATGATTATCTTCTACCAGTAAAACGTTCACTTTCACCTCCGAATTATAGAGGTATCGTGAATGGGTGTTGCTGTTGAAAATATTTTGAAGTCCACCGCTTCCCTCGTTGTGTTCAAAAGTGTATCCCTCAAGAGCACCCTGTGTCTGTGACACAATTTTTCACAGTTATCGATCTTGCTTGAAAAACCGCATCATGCAGATCGACCACCATACAACGTGAGGCGCCTTTGAGTAGCCCTATCCTTTTTCATCTGAGCAAAGATTCTTTTTTAAAACGAAATAAAACAATTGGCTGTGACCCTTATCACAACAGAGATAAGAATCGTGTGTTCAATTTTGTGCTGGCCACCAGCCCTCTTGAGGGCATTGGTTACAACATACCCACTCAAGAGGGCTGTACTTCAGCGTGATTCTCTATTTCTGAGGTGTAGCTGCTGGCTGTACCTTGAATAATTCAACTTCCCGAGACAACACTCCCATGATGTATGTGCAAAACATTATACCAGCTAAAAACGCTGTTCATTGGATTGTGACCACCGTTCTTCTTGCCTTGATGGCGGGCTGTGCCGCAGCACCTCCTGCTGCAGACAGAATGGAAAAAACATCACAACCTTCCGGGCCTGGTTATGTCCCGCCCCAATCTGTTGTAACGGCACTGGAGCTGGCTGGCAGCAACCGCAGACAGCTTGAAGCGGTACTTGTTTATTATCACCGCCAGAAGCAACCGCTGCGCTTGAGGGCGGCTGAATTCCTGATCGAAAATATGGTGACACACGGGACTGCTGAAGTTGGTTTGGTAAATGAGCAAGGTAAGCCCGTTTTCTTTAACGTGCTTGAGTATGATGATTACGAAGTAGCCAGAGACGAACTTGAACGGCTGCAGGACAAACATGGGAGGCTGCAGTATAAAAAGCTTCATCTTACAAAGGATATTGAGACCATCACAGCAGGGTACCTGATTGAAAACATTGACCTGGCCTTTGAGGCCTGGCGCAACAAGCCATGGGCTCGGGATATCTCGTTTACTCTGTTCTGCGATTTTATCCTGCCCTATCGTGGAACCTCAGAGCCCCTGTCGCGATGGCGGCAACCGATGATGTTTCGCTATCTGGATGCTGGCGACGGCGTTGAGGCGTCAGAAAAAGTCAAGGTGATAACCGGGAAAATCCGCAAGGATGTGCGCAAGATTGTCGGTTTTGACCGCCGGTACTATCTGCATCCCAATACCCAGAGTTTTGAACAGATGTGCCGCTCCCGTCATGGCCGGTGCGGCGATATCACCAACATGATGGCCTATGGAATGCGTGCCAACGGTTTTGCTGCGGCCTGTGATTTCACTCCGGCCTGGGCCGACCGTGACAATAACCACGCCTGGCTGGTGGTACTGGATCGAAACGGGCAGGGGAGTGCAGCCTTGACCAACCGGGCAGCGAAAGTGTATCGGCGTACCTTCTCCATACAGCCTGCAACATTGGGGGTCGTTGCGCAGGGGAAAGGAAAGGTTCCTGCCTGGCTCAGCGGCAGCAATTATATGGATGTGACCGACCAGTATATGGAGACCAGTGACGTGACCATTGAGCTGGTGCATGCGCCTGAAACACCGCAGCATTTTGTGTATATCTGCGTGTTTAACGGCGGACAGTGGATACCCATCCATTGGGCTGAGGTAGAGGGGAACTCCGCCACCTTTACCAGGATGGGTCGCAATATCGCCTACCTCGCGGCCTATTATACAGAGCAGGGGCTGGTTCCTGCTGCTTCACCATTTATTGTGCACAAAGATGGGCAGGTGCAGTTGCTTGATGGAACCGACAGCACCGCAGAAAAGTTTGCCATTACCGTCACCAGGGAGGCCGTTACAGACGCTGATACCAACGCTGAAATTCCCCGGATGATAATTGAGCCGGGGAAAAACTATACCCTCCTGCAATGGGAAGACAAATGGGTACCGGTTGCTGAAACGACCAAAGGAGAAGATGCGCTCGTGGTTGAGCTTTCCGGGCGAAGCCGATTGTTCTGGTGTATCCACGAGGAGGGCCGCAGGCTGGAGCGGATTTTCACCGTGGAGAATGGTAAACAGGTGATGTATTAAGGGTGCGTTGATCAGGAAAACAATCGCAACTGCTCCAGCAAACTGGGTATTCCACTTTTCACCCGATATATCTGGGCAATACCCTGTTGTGTCCCGTGTAAAAGGTGGCTTTCGTGTTCCATGAAGTTGGCCGGAACCGGTTGTTTGGGGAAACGTAAGAGTATCACACTGTGACAGTCGTCACAGATCTGTTCACGGCATCTTCTGCCGAATTCAAGAACCTGCCCGTTTGGGGTTTGCATTGCTCTGCTTTCTGGAAAAAAGTTCTGTGTGAAAAGAACGTTAAGACAGGGAGAAAGCGTTTTTGTTTTGCCAGTGGGTATTTTCTTTGGAAAAACTAATTGTTTTCATATCTCTTGATATCATACAATGCTTTTAGCTCGTTGCTAAGAAAGGGCTGTTTTTTCAGGTTGGTCAGTGGAGAATTCATCATGAAAATGCAGACTGAAGGTGTCCAAAACAAATCTACAGGAGTTTCGTTCAATGGCTTCTTTTAAGTACAAAGCACTCAATACGCTGGGTGAACAAACCGAAGGCGTTGTTGAGGCAGACGATTTACCAAGTGCTATTAACCGGTTACAGGATGACTCATTAAGCATACTGAGCATCAATGAAAAAAAGAAATCATTTAGTCTTACTGATTTTTTCAGGGAATTAGCAAAACAACGCTCGCCAAAGGATATCGACAAGATCAATTTTCTCCGCCAGCTGTCCATGATGCTCAATGGTGGTCATACCCTGAGTGAAGGACTGGCCCTGTGTGCGGAGATGTCAGGGAAGAAACCGCTTCAGGAGGCAATCGTTGATATGCTTGTCAGGCTCCAGCAGGGTGGGGCAACCTTTTCAACAGCGCTTGAAGCACAAAGAAAAATATTTCCTCCTTTTCTCTCCAGAATGATTGCTGTTGGTGAACGAACCGGTAACCTCAACGCTGCCCTTGAACGGGCAGCAAATCATATGGAACAAAACACGATTCTTAAAAACCAGTTTGTCAACAGCCTTATTTATCCTGGTATTGTTCTGCTGGTTGCCTTGATCGTTTTTACAGGCTTGTCTCTTTTTATCGTTCCCCGATTTGTTGATATTTTCCAGGGCGTGATCCCTGAGAATCTTCCATATATCAGCAGGTTTATGCTGGGCTTCTCTCAATGGATTCATGTCTATGGCATTCCAGTGCTTCTTCTGCTGGCAGCTGTCGTGCTGGCTGTTACAGTTGCGTATAAGCTTGGGTTTGCAAAGCGAACTTTTGACAACATTTTTATCCGCTTGCCCTTTATCGGTACCAATCTTGTCCAGGCCAACATGGCGCAGATGGGCTGGAGTATGTCAGCGCTGTTGAAAAGTGAACAGAGCGTGATCGAGTCACTTCAGTTTGTTGCCGATAATGCCACTAATTATAACATTGCAACCAGCCTGAGTAATGCGAGGGCGGCGGTCATTGAAGGCCGGACGTTAGGGTACGGGCTCCGTCAACCGTATATTCCGGCAATCGTGCAGCAGATGTGCGCTGTGGGTGAGCGGAGTGGTGAGCTGCCAAATGCGACCAAAAGTCTGGGGGAATACTTCCAGCGTGAGGCCGAAAACAGGATGACCAAGCTCAAAGCAGTTATGGAGCCGGTTACCATACTTTTTGTTGCTGGAATTGTGGGGTTTGTTTACCTCAGCTTTTTTAATGCGGTCATTTCCATTGGCAGCGGCTTTGGTCTGTATTGAGAAAAATCGGAGTAGAAATAATGAAAATTGAGTTGAACGAAGACCAGTACGATGCCAGTAAACTTTCCTTTGCTGCCATCAGAAATACCTTGATAGACACCGATTCCGGCTCTGAAATTTATGAAGGCATGCGGGCGCCGTTTTTCCTCAACCAGCAACTGGTGAATGCTATCCGGCTCAATGCTTCAGATATTCATTTTGAAGCATTTTCTGACAAGGTAAATGTACGATTTAGAATTGATGGTGTAATGCAGCATATTGCCGAGTTGCCCAAGGAGTTTGGCCGCCTTGTTACCACCAGGATCAAGGTTATTGCCGGGTTGGATATCTCGGAGCAGAGCGTGAGCCTTTCCGGCCGCTTTAAAATGTCGCTGGGTGAGCATCAGCAGACCGATGTGAACTTCCGGTGCTCAGTGACCCCGACCCTGTACGGTGAAACCCTGAATTTGAGGATATTGTACCTCCCTGAAAAATTGATGGAGTTAAGTGCATTGGGTTTCGAAGAGTCGCAGATTGCTCCGGTCAAGTACCACGCCAGCCGGGTACAGGGGATGATCCTGATTACCGGCCCGACCGGGGCAGGGAAAACCGTTACTCTTTATACGCTGCTGAAAAATCTCAATCTCAAATCACTGAGTGTGTACACCATTGAAGATCCGGTGGAGATTGAGTTGCCGGGAATCAACCAGATAACGGTTACCGAAGAAAACACCTATGCCAATGTGGCGCGCTCGCTCCTTCGTCAGGATCCGGATGTCATTATGCTTGGCGAGATGCGGGACGAGGAGAGCTGTGAAATAGCAGTCAGGGCCGCCAACACTGGTCACCTGGTCCTTTCCACCCTCCATTCAAACAGCGCCACCAAAGCCTTTTCCAGACTGACCAGGCTCGGGCTTAACCGGGAGGATTTTGCCTCGGTGGTGTCGCTGGTCGTCAGCCAGCGCCTTTTACGCCGCCTGGATATGCACACCCGCAGGGAGGTCGTCGTTGAGAAGGAAAGGCTGCTCGCTGTTGGTTTCCGGGAAGAGGAGATAGAGGATCTCACCCTTTATGAAGCTGTGCCTGGCAGTGCAAATAACGGGTATAGCGGAAGGATCGGCATTTTTCAGGTTGTCCCAATAACTAGGGAAATTTCAGAGCTTATCAGTGAGGGGTGCACGGATACCGAGATTGACGTCTATCTCCAGGACCTGGGCGTCGAAGACCTGCGGCGCAGTGCTTTGAACAAAGTTAAGCAGGGTATCACCGATATTGGAGAAGTTGAGCGTCTTTTCGGCTATGTGGAAGGGTTTGACACGTTTTATGGTACCTGATGTACCATGACATAGTTGAAGTCGTCATGACGATTACACATTTATCATTGAACAGACGAGGTACAGAGTACATGAAAGGATATACAAGACATTTGAGGACCAATAAGGGCTTTACTCTTCTTGAGCTGCTGGTGGTTGTTTCGATTCTGGCGACCATGGCCGGTATCGGCGTGAGGGCAATCGGTGGATATATTGAGCGGGCCCGGGAAGACCTGGTGAACACGGAGATGAAGAATATCGGCGAGGCTATTGTCAAGTTTAACAGCGATACCGGGTATTTCCCTGGAGAAGGCCTTTTTGCATCCAAAAATGAGACAAACGTTGATAAATCCGATTTTTCTTTTCTCTTTTACCCACCTGTCAGGGAAAGCGCAGCCGGACAAAAGAAAGGAGAAGAAATCCTGCCTTGGGATATGGACGAGAAACGGGGATGGAACGGCCCCTATCTAACGCTGGACTCTATTGATTACATGCGAACGGAAGGATGTGAAAAAGGCGAATTCAAGGATGATATCCGCGTTTTTCCAGTCAACGCCAACAACCGTGAAGAGAGCAACTCCATCATAGCCCTCGAAGATCCGTTCAAGTCCAGAGCCAGGGCAAGGCAAAAAACGTCATCCTGTTTTGTAAACCATGCTGACTCCCAAAAGTTCCGCTGGGAGAAAGAGAAGTATACAGGACAACCCTACCTCTATGAAACCGCCTTTAAGAATGACCGTTACCTGGAATGCCCGGAGAACGGTGCCGGCTGCATTGCCCTGCTGAGTGCTGGTAAAAACGGTACCTACGAGAATGGGAACAACGATGATGTGGTAAAAATTTTGAGGATAAACAAATGATAATGCAAAAAGCAACCGCAGAGAAAGGGTTTACGGTGTTGGAGCTTATTGTGGTGGTGGGGATTTTGGCGCTGATTACCTCGCTCTCGACAAAATACATGGTTAAAGAAACCAATGATGCCCGGCAGAATTATACGCTGAAGCGTATTGATCAGATCCGTTATGCAATCATAGGGGACAGCTCAAGGACCCTCAATGGGCAGCCTGCTTTTAGCGGGTACATTGCTGATACCGGTGCAATGCCAAAGTATCTGCGAGATCTGGTGAGCAACAGCTATTGTACCGATGTGACATTCAGAGACAAGCAGGCCTGTGTTGGCGCCGGGAAGGAGTGGCGTGAGGCCGCGAACTGGAAAGGGCCATACCTGCAGGCCATCTCGTACAAGGATATTACTGATGATGCTGGCAATGTTATCGCCAGTATTCCGGTGTTCCGTGATGGCTGGGGCAATCGCCAGCGGGATGACGTACCTGCTGCAGCCTCAGGGGATAACCTGAATTTTGGTTGGGATTTCAGGGTTACGCCAGACGCTCAGGACGTGATCAGGATTGCCAGTTTAGGGCTTAACGGAACAAGCAAGGATGATCGGGCGTCCTCAAAATTTCAGTACGAGAGGGATGTCAGCAGCGTCATAACCCGTTTTCAGGTTGGCGGGGCCAGTGTTAACGTTAATGTTATCAATGCCTCCCTTGAGGGGGATGAGAGTTTTTGTCTCAAAGTGACCTATCGGGACGGCACCAGCGAATTTGTTGACCTTGGCAGAGAGGCTGTTATCCCGGCTGGAAAGATTTTTGGTGATGTGCGTATCATCGGTTTGATCAAAAAGAAAGATCAGCCAGCCTGTGAGACCGCTTCAATATACCAGGGCATTGGTGAGCTGGACTACTTTGCCCATAATCTTTTTCATAGTGGAAAACTGGACCTGCTGATAAAATAGTACTGGTTCAGCTTAGAGGTAAAATGCCGGATTCGGCACCGGTTTGATTGGTGAAAAACCAGGTTATCTCCCCCTGATCTTCATAAGCAAGGTCAGGGGATTTTTTTTCATAAGAATCTTGAGTTTACCCTCTGGGCCAGTACATGATAACCCCAACCCCCACCAGTGCGATGGTGCCTCCTATTATGTCAAACCTGTCCGGTGCGATCTTGTCCACCTGCCAGCCCCACAGGATTGAAAGAACAATAAACACGCCGCCGTATGCCGCATAAACCCGGCCAAAATGAGCAGGTTGCAAGGTTGGGATTACACCGTAAACAAAAAGGATCATCCCGCCCGTTAAAGCGATCCACAGGGATTTCCCCTCTCGCAGCCAGAGCCAGATCAGGTAGCCTCCACCGATCTCGCACAACCCGGCAATGACGAAAAAGAAAATTGACTTGGTCAGTGTGAGTGTATCCATCGTTATCGTCCTTTAACGCCAATTTTAATTGCTAAGGTCCCTGGCTCAGTGGTGATGATCAACCCCAATTGGAGCTTTTCTTCGTAACAGTGATACCTGTTCCCTGATTGGACACAAAGAGCTTGTGGGGTGCCAGGAATCAAGGCATGCTTTCCTGAAATATTCTCACAAGGTCTGTTCAGGCAGCATTTCCTTTATCAGTTAATAAGCCTGGTTAAACAATGGTGCCTTGCCACCAGAAAACCAATAAAGTCGTATGCCTGGACTGTTGCTGAAAGAGCGGCAATATAATCTTTGGAGCGGCGCATATTATACGTGATGTGTATTTTTTTAGCATCATGAAAGATTATTTAATCCTTTTAACCCACTTTTAACCCTGGGTTTAGTATATCGTTTGCGGATCAGAGGGGATTCCTCTGGAAATGAAGAAAATGGCGAGTAAAAGCATACTCCCTGTCAAACCATGGAGATAAAGGTATGACAAAATATATTCAATCATCTGTCCCGCTGAAGGCACTTTGCACATCTTTGCTTGCCGGTTTTTTGCTGGCTGGTGCTTCAGCCGCCTTTGCAGGCCCGAGTGACAGCGAGGTGCTTGCCTCTCTGGTCGAAAATGGCATGGACAAGGCTGTGACTGGCATCGCAGATACCGGAAAGAAACTGGCCACAATGTCTTTGGAGTATTGTCAGCAGAAGGATGCGGCAAGTCTGGAGAAGGCACGCCAGGCCTGGAAAGATGCTTATCTCGCCTGGAGCTGGGCAGAACCCTTCCGGGCCGGGCCGATAAAGAAGCTGCAACTCTACAAGCGTATCGGGCTGTGGCGTTCCAATGATATCATTTTTGAAGGGGTGACCACCTCTGCCGAGTTCAGCAGTACGCTGAAACTGCCAGAGGTCAGGGGATATGCCGGTGCAGAGTATGTTCTCTTTGGCTCAAAAGATCCTGGTGCTGATCTTGCCTGTGGTCATCTGATGGATGTTACCGCCGAAATTGCTGAACTTACTGGTCAGGCAAAGCAGATATGGGACAAGGACAGGGAGGGCTATGTGAATGCCGGTGATGGTATGCCCTTTATGATGGAGAGCGAGGCCATGAGTCCTGTGGTAGCAGAGATTCTCAATACAACAGAGTCGCTGCTGCGGGACAGGATAGGTCTGCCCAGTAATTTTTTTACTGGCCAGGCCAAGCCGGATGGCCTGCAGGCTTGGCACAGCGGACTTACCGGAGAAGGGCTGGCTGCCACTCTAAATGGGCTGAAAACCGCACTTGACGGAGGTGCCCCCAACAGTCTGCTGGGGCTGCTTGCCACGAAGGACGGGCTGGTCAATAAAAAAGATCCCAAACTGGCCAAGGCTATTCGTAAGGATCTTGCGAAGAGTGAAAAGGCCCTGAAAAAGCTAACTGGCAAGGGCAAATCGATTTACGACCAGTTGGTCAAGAGTTCGTCAACCATGAAGAAGCTGTATAAACAGCTGGACAAGCTGGAAAAAGACCTGAGAAACCTGGCCCTTGGGCTGGAACTGGATGTCAAGGAAGGGTTGGAAGCACAGTTTATCAGGCAATTGAACAAAGAGTAGCAAGCAAGTCACCGTTCGGTCGTTGGGGACGGTTTGCAGGATAGAACAACAGAAAGAATCAGGAGAAATTTATGAAACGGATTGTTGGGCAATGTAGCCTTGTTGTTGCTGCCCTTTTCTTTGGGACGGTAACCGCACATGCCGGGCTGACAGGAGATGTCAATGATTTCCTGTTTAAAAGAACCGCAGGCAAGGTCCTGGAAAGTTATACCGACAACATGGTGATTAAGACCATTGCCGGTATCAGGGAAAGTGTTGAGAAGCTTGATGAGGCTGCACGCAAATTGGCAAAAACAAAATCTCAGCAGGATATGGAAGCCGCTGGAGCGGCCATGAAGGCGAGTTTCAGGTACTTTAACAGAAACCGGGTTATTCGCTACGGACCATCTGCTCATTACGATTTTGATAAGCAGCTTGCCACCTGGCCCTTTGACAAGGTCTTTGTTGATTACAGAATCAAGGAGATTGCTGCAGGCAGGATGACCATGGATGTGCCAACCCTGCGGATGGAAAATTCTTCCGGCCGTGGATTGCACACCGTTAAGTACCTGCTGTTCCATAATGATGGCAAACTCCGTTCCGTTTCAGAGATGACTGACGCCGATTTCACCTACCTTACTGCTGTAACAGGTGTAATGGTGGAAACTGCCATTGATTATCAGTCATCCTGGGTTGGTACCAAGAATATGTCAGACGCAGACCAGGCGTTGCTGAAAAAAGCCGGTAAGCGGGTTCGTACCTCCTATGCCGAAGAGTTTAAACATCCGGGCGAGGAGTACAGCCGCTATTTTTCCATTTCTGTTGCGCTGCAGGAGTTGATTGGAGAAAGCATGGCCGTGCTTGAAGATATGGTTGCTCTGATCGAAGAGTTGCCTAAATATGGGAATCCCGAAGAAATACGCTACTGGGACAGCGTCACCCCTTTTGATGACCTTGTCAACCAGCTTCAGGGGGTTGAAGATTCGTTAATGGGCGGTGTTGAGGGGTCCAGAGGTACTTCCTATCTTGACCTGCTGACCAAAAGAGATGAGCAGCTCAGCAAGCGGATCGTCATCTCCCTTGCCCATGCAGCCAAGCGTGTGGAAGTTGCCCGCAATATGAATGACAAACCCCAGGAAAAGCGCGATATGGCAGCCAAACTCCTGCTTGAAGAGGTCGAAAAACTCACTGTCATGATCATGGCAGCAACCCCACTTGTTGCAGCTGATGCGGCAACGGATCCATTTGCCGCCTATGGCAGCAATATTTAATACTGAAATCGCTCTAGGAAGTGAAAACGCTTGATCAGAATATGTTAAGAGAGAACGCTATGGAACGAAATACAAAGGTACGCAGGTATAAAAAACTTCGCCTGGCACTTACAACGCTTGCCGCTATTACTGCGGCTGATATCATCACCACGGGTGCTTACAATGACCTGATGGCACACATTGCAGTAGGCGGTATTCCACCGAACCTTTCTGAAGAATACTTTTCCGGTGGAAAAATGGGGACGGTCTTCAACACCACCTCACGCTGTCTGGAGATGCCTTCACCTGCTATTGAAGCTGATCCGAGGCTCAACGCCCTGTTTCCTGAAGGAGAAGCTGTTTTTGAAGCTGATTACGTTGTTGATGCTGATGCTCCATACGGTGGTCTGGGGCCAGTCTATAACAATAACTCCTGCAGGAACTGTCACCCGAACTATGGCCGTGGCCGCCGGGTAGATAACTGGAAAGAGCAGTTCGGTAACGGCTATCTTGCCTTTGTTCACACCCCGGATTCCAAGTTTGTCAAGGGATACACCTTCATGCTCCAGACCATGGCCGAACCGCCCTATGTCCCTACCGCAGAGGGCGTAGATATCCAATGGCATGAGTACAAGGATAAGTACGATAACAAGTATCCAGATGGCACGCCTTATAACCATGGGAAAGCGTATGAAGGCACCCTTATTTATCCAACTGCGGAATTGATCAACCCGATTATTCCCCTCCCTGATGATTATAAGGTAAGCATCGAATCCACCATCGGTATTCCCGGAACAGGGCTGCTTGACGCTATTCCGGATGAAGACATTATCGCCGAGTTTGAGCGTCAGCTGGCAAGTGAACTGCCGGTTAAGGGTAAGCACGGCCGCTGGATCACTGAACCTTACGACGGGAAGAAGCACCTGGGTAAATTTACCTCACATAACGCCCGTGCGTCGTTGCAGAACGGGCCTGGCTTTAACGGTAGCTGGAGTGTCCCTAACATTACTCGTGAGGACCGCCGGAAACTGTTTGTGAAACAGGAGTGGATTGATAAACAGGAAGAGCTTGGATTTGATACTACCATGCTCACAGCGGAACAGCCGGTCGAGATGCCGCCTGAAACGCATGAGGCGTTAATGATCTGGTCTCGCGGGCTTGCTGTCCCTGCAGCGCGTAATCTGGACGACCCTGAAGTGCAGCACGGTAAGAAAATGTTTTATGCTGCGAGCTGCAACGAGTGCCATAAGCCTTCGTGGATTACAGAGAAAAATCACAAATGGATACCTGGTTACTCCAATCAGAAGATCTGGCCTTATACTGACCTGCTCATGCACGATATGGGAGAGATCAACCACGGTTTTTCCAAGACCATCAGAACTCCGCCGCTGTGGGCACGTCAAATGATGTGGAACGCAGTTGACCACACCGATATGTGGCATGACCTGCGAGCCAGGGATTTTGAGGAAGCCATCTTGTGGCATTTTGGTGAAAGCGAATTTTCACGTGAGAAATTCCGTAATATGTCCAAGACTGAACGGAAGGCGCTGATAAAATTCCTTAAAGCCATCTAAGTTTGAGTTTTCTGCCCCTTCCAGGTTTTTAATCGGGAAGGGGCTCTTTTTTTTAACAGCCCACAGGACATCTCCGTGTTCAGGCAATCACGATTGTCGGTAGCGAAACTCTCGTTGCCATCGTGCTTGTCCTGACAGGGGAAGAGTGGAGCAGTTTTAGGGTTAAAAGGCTTCTTCCAGAGTGTAACGTGCCTCGTTGTGCTTACAATTACCCATTGAAGAGTGATGATATGCCTCCAGTACAATTTTTCACATGCCTCAACCGTGATTGAAAAATTGCATTACTCAAGGCATCCATGAATTAAGCAAAACCTGGAAGTTGTATACTCTGCGAGTTAATCACATTTTTTATTAGAGGAGACGTAGTATGAAGCAATATCAATATCTGATCATGGCGGTCCTTGGAGTCTGCCTGATTGCAGCAAGCTCTGTTTATGGAGGTGAGGCCAAATGCTCCGATGAGTATGGCTCCATCTTCCCTTGCCCTGATGGAATAATCCCCGACGACAAAAAAGCCGTTTTTATGGATAACGGCGATGGGACCATTACAGACCTGCGTAACAACATGCTGTGGGAACGTGGCGATGATCAGACCCCCCGAACCTGGATGGAAGCAATGGCCTACTGTGAAGAGCTTGAGCTTGGAGGGAAAAGCGACTGGTCTCTGCCGACCAATGATGATTTGCAAACTATCACTGAATTTGGCCGCAGCCAGAATGTTATGAATGAGATTTTTAAGTACCGCCAGGGGAACTATTGGACCGCAACCCCTCATTCCACTGGTCTGGACCAGTACCTTACCATTGGTTTTTTTGATGCCGACAGTAACGCGCACCAGAAGGAGACCCCCCATTTTGTTCGTTGCGTCTACTTAGGCATATAAACCTCATACCACAAACCCAGGTAAACCTTTGATGATGAACGTGAAGAAATTTGTGCTGATATATGTCGCCGTTGCAGCTGCCATAGCTTTCGGGATCACCGGTGTATCTTTTTCCAAGTCGGCGAAAGATCCGACAATAACTGTTGATGGCATTACCGGTGCTTCAATTCCCATGAAAACAGGGCTGGTCTCTCTGGAAGGAGAAACGCTGATGTCTCTGCTGGAATATGGAGGTGCTGCCTATCTGCTTTCAACTGTTAGCGAGGACGGCAGCCCGCAGGTTACACCGATTAACCCTAAAGTTGATGCTGACGGTAATATCCGTTTTGTCTCCGGCAAGACAAAGACCCGTTACAATCTTGACGTGGGCGGCAAAGGGATGCTCACCGTTTACGCTATCAGCTGCGGTGAGGAAAATGCAGGCATGCACCTGGGAGCCAGGATAGCGTTGAGCAGAGTCGGTGAGCAGGTCAGCCCGGATAAGATAAAGACCTTCGGCCTTCGTACCATGGTACTTCATATTGACGAAGTACTGCCCCTTGAAGAAAAAGTGAGCAAAAAGCCGAAAGCACCCTATCGTCGATAGTTTCAGCCTCCTGATTGCGCGGAAGCAAGAACTTCATTGGAAGCTCTCGGCCCTGTTTGATCATGGCGATGGTGCGTTTGAAAGGACAAGAAGTGTTGCGCTTGGGCTGGGCCCGTTTACAATTCAAAAGCATGCGAAGGGTGCCATGTTGCTGACGGGCGTGCTTAAGGACTGCGAGACACCTGGGTGACAGCCAGCGATCAGCTTCAGTGGCGGCTGAGGAAACAAAAAATCCACCCCTACGCCGACCTCCTGCTCCACGATATGGGAGAGGGCCTGGCTGATCACCTGCAATCTTTCGAGTCAACAGGAACAGAGTGGCGGACACCCACCCCTCTGGGGAACAGGCATGATCAAGCGGGTAAATGGTCACACAGACTTTCTCCACGATGGCCGGGCCGGGCACGGAGTCTGGAAGAAGCTATTCTCTGGCATGATGGAGAGGCCACAAAAATAAAGGAAAAATTCATGCAGCTTCCAGTAGAAGGCGGGGCGGACCTCCTGGCGTTCTTGCAGATGCTTTAATATTGCCTTGGGACAGCGAAAAACTACATCCTGTCAGACCTGCAGGCGTTATCCCATTTCCTGGTTGCCCATCTGTTCTGCTATATGTACAAGTTCCTCTTTTCGGGGTCGAAAATAGAGCATTGATCCCGCTGAAATCATAAGAAACAGGTACAGTGTCATCGTATCTTTTGACAAAAGAAAGAAGACTACGCCATAGATGCCGATGCTTTCCAGTGCAGCTGAGGTGACCACCGTAACAGTGGTATACTTAGCAATTGCCGGATGTTGAATTGATGGGGCAACGCTTGTTTTTGCTGCCGGTTTGTTGACTCCCATCATGGATTTTCTGAGAAAAGGAACCACACAAAGTGTAATGCATGATATCCCAAGTAGAGCGTATTTTAATCTATCTAGAGGAAAGTCTGGAGCAATGTTGATCTGCAGCGACTTCTGAAGATATATGCAGACGACAAGATATACCCCTAAAGAGGCTAAAATCATCCCCCAGATTAAACGAATAATTTTCAATCCAGCATCCAGCTTTTTTATTTCATTTGGATCTAAAAGCATCATGATTCTCCTGTCCGTGAGTTGTATCTCTATGGATGTTATCCACAGATGAGGTTTTGGGGCAGTGGTGTTTTGCCTTTTCTCATATAGCTTACTGGAACTGCTATTATACAATCAACGCATTGCTCCATCCTGCCTCTGCCACCCACAATTAAATTTCTTCGCATCAATGCAGTTTTTTCTGATTACAGGCCTGCAGATAATCTTGTCTGTACCCTCGCAATGTATCTCAATATTTTTATAGGTCAATATCTATAAGATCCTTGAGGTTTTGCGGTGGCTTTCGGCAGGGCTGTCAAGCCTTTTCAGGTCATATGATAAAACCTGGAAAGGGTAAATGTCGCGGAAAGCGATTTTTTCTCACCCTTTGTTCTGGGTCTTTTGTTGTATGTCTACTGCAGGCTAGGTCTTCTTGACTTTGGGGACTACCGCCATTATCATTATTGGAAATTGCAGGGGTGGCTGTTGCCTGAGATGATACCCGTTGAACCTGACCTGGATCATACCAGCGTAGGGAATTGCAGAAAAACCGTTCACCTCAGAGCGGTTTTCTCTCCTTCTTCAGAGCTTCATCTCCCCGTTCCTGCCCGTTTTTAAATCTTTTGCCATTGGGATTGTATTATGTTGGATTGTGTAGAACAGGCTGCTGAAAACCTGGAAAAAATCAGAAAAAATACACCGCTTATCCATAGCATCACCAATTTTGTCGTGATGAATTTCAACGCCAATGTGCTCCTTGCAAGTGGCGCGTCTCCGGTTATGGCACATGCACCAAATGAGGTGGAGGAAATGGCCTCTTTTGCGGGGGCGCTGGTGTTGAATATCGGAACGCTTACCGATTCCTGGGTAGACTCAATGATACGTGCGGGTAAAAAGGCATCTTCTTTGGGGATCCCTGTCATCCTGGACCCTGTGGGTGCGGGCGCAACTGCGCTTCGCACCGATGCAGCCAAAAGGATTCTTGGAGAGACCTCGGTACAGGTCGTGAGAGGAAACAGCTCTGAGATACTTGCCCTTGCAGGAAGTGATACTCAGGCCCGTGGTGTTGATGCCCAGGACTCTGTTGAAAAGGCGGCGACTGTTGCCCTGGAACTCTCAAAAGAACTGAACACCACGCTTGCCATTACAGGGCCAGTTGATCTTGTCACCGATGGAGAACGGGTCGTAGAAATCGCAAATGGCCACCGATTGATGCCTTATGTTACCGGGACCGGATGTTCCGCAACCGCTGTTATCGGGGCCTTTGCTGCGGTTGAGCCAGATATGGTTGCAGCAGCAGCCGGAGCTCTGGCATTTTTCGGTTACGCAGGAGAAATTGCCGGTGAAAAATGTGATGGTCCGGGAACCTTTGTCCCTCTTTTTCTGGATGCCCTCTATAATGTAACGCCGGACGATCTTGCGGCGGCAGCCCGAATCAAACAATCCCGATAACATGCAGCCTGACTATTCCCTGTATCTTGTCACAGACCGGAAGCTCTCTTTAGGGCGGCCATTGGTTGATGTTGTCACAGCAGCCGTTGCCGGTGGTGTCACCTGCGTACAGTTGCGTGAAAAAGAGTGCAGCACCAGAGCATTTGTGGAGGAAGCAGAGGCGCTGCATGCTCTGCTGAACCCCTTACATATACCGCTCATAATCAATGACAGGATTGATGTCGCGCTGGCAGTTGGGGCAGAAGGGGTGCACCTGGGCCAGACAGACATGAAGCTTACCGATGCAAGGCGTATTGTAGGCCAAGACATGGTTATCGGCATCTCTGTGGAATCCCTTGAAGACGCTCTGGAGGCTGGAGCGGGAGGGGCCGACTATCTTGGGGTCAGCCCGGTGTTCAGTACCCCGACAAAAGCCGATACAGCCGCACCGCTTGGGCTTGAAGGGCTCGCAGCAATCCGGGCGGCTGTGGATATCCCGCTTGTTGCGATCGGTGGTATAAACAGTACGAACTGTGCTGCTGTGGTGAGCGCTGGCGCAGATGGTCTGGCGGTCGTCTCTGCCATTGTCAGTGCAGCTTCACCAACGGATGCAGCGCGAGAGTTGCGAAGGGCCGCTGGACGAGCAGGTAAAGGGAGATAATATGGACAAAGAGAGGACAAAACCATACTGCCGTGTTTTTGCCATGGCAGGTTCTGCCAGCGCTGCAACCGGTGCAACAGGAAAAAGAGAGCGTGGCTGATACCGCTGGTGCTGCAGGAGTCTGTTGTCGGGATATCCATGTTATCTATGATGGTGTAGCCCTGTTTGACGGGCTCTCTTTGGATTTTCAACCAGGGCGTTGCACCTGTCTGCTTGGTCCCAGTGGCTGCGGGAAATCTACGCTGCTGCGGATTATTTCAGGAACCAGGGAGATTGATTTTTCCGGCAGTATCCTTTTTACAGGAGAAGAGGATACAACCACTCAAATCGCCTGGATGAGTCAGAAGGATCTGCTTTTGCCGTGGATGAGTGTCCTTGATAACATCACACTGGGTGCAAAACTGCGTGGGGAAAGAGATGCAGGTATTGTTGATCGAGCACGCGACCTGCTTGCAAGGGCAGGGCTTGCCGAGTGTGCAACACTCTATCCTGCGGCGCTCTCCGGTGGTATGCGGCAACGGGCGGCACTGTTGAGGACACTTATGGAAGACAGACCTGTGCTCCTGATGGATGAGCCTTTTTCTGCACTGGATGCTCTGACGCGCTTGAAGCTCCAGGACCTCTCGGCACGACTGACAAAGGGAAAAACGGTTATTCTGGTAACCCATGACCCGTTGGAAGCCCTGCGGCTCGGTGACAGGATTGTTGTGCTGGGCAAGAGTCCAGCGCAAGTTGTTGCCGACATCGAGCCGGGTGGCGAAATTCCAAGAAAGAGCGATGATCCAGCTCTTGTCCGTGAGTATCCACTCCTCCTGAAAATTCTGCTTTCCGAGGATGGGGCATGAACGTTGTTCGCGGTCTGGCGCTTTTCCTCTCCTTTCTACTGGTCTGGCAGCTTGTGGTCCTGGTTACAGGGGCTCCCCATTACATACTGCCTGGGCCTGTTAATGTCTTCAAGGCCCTCTGCAATACCTGGAGCGTATTGGGTGGGCATACGGTCGTTACGTTTACGGAGATTATTCTCGGGCTTATTCTGGGAACCGTTCTGGGGTGTATCTGTGCGCTGACTATGATTCTGTCGCCGCTTTTGAAACGCTGGCTGCTTCCTGTTCTTGTCATGAGTCAGGCTATTCCCGTGTTTGCCCTTGCGCCTATCCTGGTTCTGTGGCTGGGGTATGGGATGGTCTCCAAGGTCGCAATGGCTGTGCTTATTCTCTTTTTTCCTGTGACCTCATCGTTTTATCATGGCATGCAGAGAACAGAAGGGGACATGCTGGAGCTGGCGCGGATAATGGGAGGCAGTTATTTAAGCGTTCTCAGGTATATCGTTATCCCAGGGGCGATGCCAGCTTTTGCAGGAGGGGTACGGGTCGCTGCTGCGGTCGCACCCATTGGCGCAATTGTCGGCGAGTGGGTCGGTTCCAGTGAGGGGTTGGGGTACTATATGCTCCATGCGAACGCCAGAATGCAGATTGATCGAATGTTTGCAGCGCTGTTCTTATTGGCGGCTGCATCTGTAGCATTGTATTATGTTGTTGATTTTATATTGTTAAAAATTATCTACTGGGAAAAACCCAAGGAGTTGAAGCATGCGTAAAATGTGTATGATGATTGTAGGGGTTGTCTATCTTTGTCTGTTGGGTGCAGGTCATTCATTTGCTGCAACCAAGATGACGGTACTTCTGGATTGGTTTGTCAATCCAGATCACGGCCCGCTTTTCGTAGCGCTGGAAAAAGGCTATTTCAAGGAGCAGGGGCTAGATGTGGAGTTTGTTGCGCCTGCCAACCCCAATGATCCACCAAAACTGGTTGCGGCAGGAAAGGCGGATATCGCGGTTTCTTACCAGCCCCAGCATCAGATGCAGATTGCTGAAGGTCTGCCCCTGGTACGTATCGCGACGCTTGTGGCAACACCATTAAATTCTCTGGTCGTCCTTGCTGACAGCGAGATTAAGCAGATTGAGGATCTGAAAGGGAAGACCGTTGGATATTCGGTAGGTGGCTTTGAAACGGTACTGCTCAAAGTGATGCTGGAAAAGGTGGGGTTGCGCCTTGATGATGTACAACTTGTAAACGTGAATTTTTCTCTTTCGCCGTCACTCTTTACCGGCAAGGCCGATGCGGTTATAGGTGCTTTTCGTAACTTTGAGCTGAACCAGATGGACATAGAAAAAAGGCCGGGCCGGGCTTTCTTTGTCGAAGAGTATGGTGTGCCTTCCTATGATGAGCTGATTCTCGTTGCTCATAAGGACAGGGTGGGGGATAAAAACCTACGAAAGTTTGTTGACGCAGTGGAGGCTGGCGCCCAATACCTGGTCAACCACCCCGAGGAGAGCTGGAAGCTCTTTATTCGTGGCGAGAGAAAGGAACTTGATGATGAACTCAATCGTCTTGCCTGGAAGGATACCCTGCCACGTTTTGCCCTGCGCCCAGGTGCGCTGGATCAGAACCGCTATAAAGCTTTTGCCCGGTTTCTCAAGAGTCAAAAGGTTGTGGACAAGACCCCAGAGCTTGACCAGTGGGCTGTTGAGCTACAATAATTCTTTTGCTTGTATAACAAGAAAAAGCCAACCTTTTCACAAGAGGTTGGCTTTTTTTATGGTTGTTGAGCAGAGTAAAGCAACCTGTTGATATACCACTGTGTTGCCCGGCAGGGATACCTTGTTGGCTGGTCCATGCTGGATAAGGTGAACACTTAGTAATCTTGAAGATTATACCCCCAGCACCTCTTCCGGCAGCTGCTGAAGCTGTTGCTCCAGAAAATGCAAAAAGGTTTCCAGCTTCTCCCGCTCCTTACCCTCTCCATTCACCTGAAGCCGCAAAAAGGGCTTATCATGCTCAACACTGACAAGGTTCAAAAGAGAAACCACGTTCTCATAAAGGGGGCCCAGCTCAATAACCCCGCAGGATGAGGTGGTGGAATGCATACTTTTAGCCAGGCGATAGCGTCCGTTGCCGCCGGCCAGTTTACCAAGTTGCTGATCCGCTGTCTGTTGCAGGGCAGGAAATGACGGTGCAAAGGGACTGAATCTCCCCAGAGCCCTGTGCAGGTCATCCAGTTGCTGTTGGTATCTGGTAATATCAACCCCGTGTTCCTGCCAGATAAAGAGCAGATATTCACTTAATGGGAGCCAGGAAATCCGAAAAGTATTTTCCAGCCCACTTAACAGATGTCCGTTGACCTGGGGATTGAACACACAGGCAGGATCACCGTGTATCAGAAGGATAGGGCGCTCATCTTCCTCGTCCTGGCCAATGATCGCTGCCGTATTGAGGAGTGTATCCCAGGAATGGTCTTTTCTGCATTGCTCCATGAGGGGTTCCCGGTTACGGGGCAATGCCGCCATGACAACATCCCCGGCCATGATATCCAGCCACAAGGACGCATCATCATGGAGGTCCTCAACAAGTGGACTGACGATAATGGTCTGATGGTGTCCCTGCATGTCCAGATGGGTGCGGATGGTCCGGCTGAACTGACCGTCCGCCTCAGAACCCCCGTTTTGCAGGAGTATCACCTGATGGGGCAGGGGGTCTTTTTTGCTGTACTGCAGTACATCACCCAGCATGGCGGTAAAGGTGATGTACTCTTTGGTACGGGTCAGGGCACGACCTTGCTGCAATGATGTTGCATCTGTCGGCGGCAGTTCCCTGCAGTGGAACCCTTCTTTATTGAGCCGGGATGCGATCAGACTGCTGTAGGGGAACAGGTATGGCAAGAGAACCGGGCTGGTTTTACTGAGCTGCTCAAAACCACCCACGATAAACCGATTGGGAAGATCAGGGTCGCCTGGACGCAAACCTTCCTTGCCCGCCTCGTGGGTTTCAAGGGAAGAGAGAAAGGCCTCAACCCTGGTGACCAGCCCCACCGGAGAATAATGTTCGTCCACCTCTAGCACCAACCAGGGCTTGTCCCCCATGATTTCAGCCGACTGATGCACCAGCATGGAGTCCGGCCCGCATCCGTGGTTAGTCAGGTAAACTGCGTACAAGCGTGGGTCATTCCTGACAATCTGCATGCCGGTGAGGATATGGGCACCAAAGGGCCAGTACTGGTTGGGGTATTCCTGGCTCAGGTCGGTGCGATGGGCATCAAGCTGGGAAAGGGTGATCACCTTGTAGCCCCGTTTCAACAACTCATCGGCAATGCCCATGCTGAGAACAGCATCATCCAGGCCATAAGCACGGGTGATCAGCACCAGTACCTTTTCTCCTTCCTGCACAGTTTCAAGAATCTTTCTGCCCAGTTCCTCACATTGCTGATTGTATTTTTTCATCGCTGCCCCTGCCTTTGCCATGGAGGCAGCACAGCGGACTTTTGACATCCCCAGTTTGCGGCCAATGCCGATCATGGCCTTGGCCAGCTCCGGTGCCCCCATATCCATTTCCAGCACCGGATTGAGGAAATCGATTTGCTTTTCCTCCAGTCCCAGCCGCTCTGCATAACGTGCCGCCACATTCTGCATAAAGACACAGCCATAATTCTTGCCCAGATGGGAGCTTTCATGACGCATGGTATAGACCGAGGGCATGAAAATGGCATCAACCTGTTGATCGATGAGCCAGGACATATGGCCAAGAATCAGTTTTACCGGATAGCAGGTCTCCTCTTCCACCAGTTCCTGACTGCGACGTATGATGTCTTCATTGGTTTCAGGAGAGAGAAGGACAGTATAGCCAAGCGTCTTGAAAAAATTATAGGCCATGGGGAACATTTTATACATCATCAAGGCACGAGGGATACCGATGGTCTTTTTGCCTGGCTTGGCAATACCGGTGTAATTGCCGAGGTAATATTTTTTCGGGCTATAAAAAAGACGCCTGTTTTCGGCGATTTCTTCGTCACTCGCCACTCTTTTTCGAGCTGCCTCTTCTTTCAGGGCCTCATCTCTGGTCATCAGGGCAATGCCCAGGGCTCCGGTGACAGAGAAATACGGGGTCACCTGAAGCGCGGGATAATACTGCTTGAATGCGGCAATAATACCGTCATTATAGGCCAGTCCTCCGGAAAAACAGATATGTTCACCAATGGGTTTATTGCCCACCACCTTGTGCAGGTAGTTATGGACAATGGAATAACAGATGCCGGCGGCAATGGAGGCCTTGTCCGCACCTTTACCGAGGTTCTTTTCAATCTGTGATTTAATAAAGACCGTACAGCGCTCACCCAGTTCCACAGGCCTTTTTGCCGTCAGAGCAAGAGCGCCGAAATCGCCCAACTCAATCTGGAGCCGTTTCGCCTGTTCTTCAACAAAAGAACCGGTTCCGGCGGCGCAGACCTTGTTCATCTGAAAATCGCTGACCTGTCCCTGGTTCAACCGGACAAACTTGGAATCCTGCCCGCCGATCTCAAAGATGGTGTCCACCTCGGGCAGGCTGGCGACAGCGCCTCTGGCCTGGGCTGAAATTTCATCGCGTACCGTCAAGGCACCCAGCTGTTTCCCCACCCGGTAGCGGCCCGAGCCTGTGGTGCCGATGGCCGCGATGTTGACCTCCATACCCAACCGCTGCGGCAGCGCCTCCATTCCTTTTTTTGCCACTTCCAGCGGAGCCCCGCTGGTGCGTAAATATTGATAGTCAAGAACCTGCCCGTCTTTGTTCACCAGTACAAGATTGGTGCTGGTGGAACCGATATCTATGCCCAGATAGGTCGGCTCTCCCGGCTGCATGGGATAAACGTTATGTAATCCTGTGGTATCCACCTCTTTTTTCAGCGGCGGAACCATGGAGACAACGGCCAGGGGCCGGGCCGGACGAAAGGCTTCGGGGGCAAAGACAACCTCCTGCTCTCTTGCTAGAACAGCGCAGCCAATGGCAGCCAGACAGGGACTGTCCTCTGAAAAATGGATTGTATCAAGAGCGAGAATATCCTGAATGGCTTCCCGAACCGCAGCGTTTTTTGCCACACCACCGGAAAAGACCAGTGGTTCCCTGACTGGCAGATTGCGGATAATGGTGCCCCGATAGTTTCTCACCAGCGCATAGGACAGGCCGCGCAGGATATCAGGGGTGGTCGCGCCTTCCTGCTGCCGATGGATGATATCTGTCTTGGCAAAAACGGTGCACCGTCCGGCAATCCGGGGAGTTGCGGTTGCATTTGCAACAAGAGCATTGAACTGGTCAATGGTTGTACCAAGGCGGGTCATCTGGTCTTCAAAAAACGAACCGGTACCGGCGGAGCAGGAGCCGTTAAAGGAAAAATTGACCTGGGCCTTGTCCACATCAACGATATAGCGAGCACTCTCACCGCCGATATCGACAATGGAGGCACAATCCGCAAACACGGCTTTTGCCCCGGCAACAATGGCGGCAATTTCGTTGGCCCGGAACTGTTGGGCAAATACCCTGGACATGGAGCCTGCCACCATGGCCCAGCCAATCCGGTCGCCAAACTCGGCAAGGATGTCTTCCATCATCTGTGAGAACACAGCAAGGGCATCACCTCCATGGAGACGATACCGGGTGATCAGAGGTTTGTTTCCCCTGTCCAGCAGGGCTATTTTTACCGATGAACTGCCCAGATCGCAGCCAAGACAGAGCTCTTTCATGTTTTCCTTTTTCCTGTCATTGATGGTGTCGTGCCCAAACGTGGTGATTGCTGCTTCTGTTTCGTTTGCGGCATGTGCTTTTGTTGTGTCTCTTGTTTCCACTGCCTCCAGGATGCCGTCTGTTCCTTTTTTACAGAAAAACAGATGATCACCAATCCTTTTGGCCACATTCATATCGTGGGTGACAATCACTGCGGTTCGTTGCGTAAGGCAGATGCGTTCACGGACCGCATGGACAATTCGTGTTTTCAGTTCACTGTCCAGCCCGGTAAAAGGTTCATCCATGAGCAGCAGCGGGCCGGGGCAGGCCAGGGCCCTTGCCAGTGCCACCCTTCTGGTCATACCGCCTGACAATCCTGCCGGATACTGGCCGTGACTTCCTTCCAGCTCCATAAGTTTCAGCAGTTCCAGGGCTTCCTGCTTTTTGGAGGCTTTGCTTCGCTGATTTTCCATCAGGTAACAGATATTTTCCAGCACCGTCAGCCAGGGCAGAAGCAGGGACTCCTGAAAAAGATAACTTACGCTGCCGTGAAAACGGCTGACAACCTCACCGGAATCCGGTTTGATGCAACCTGCTATAATGTTGAGAATAGTCGTCTTGCCAATGCCGCTGGGCCCCAGCAGGCAACTGATCTTTCCCACGGGAAATTCCAGATTCAGATCCCTGAGCACGTGGAGCTCTCCATAGGACTTGCATACATTGCGCAGGCAAAATTCCATTTTGTTACGGCCTCCTTTGTTTTCCGGATATGCCCTTTGCCCCGGTTTTTTGAAAAACACATTCAAACAGGGCGGCCAGGGCAATGAGTAAAATGCACAGGGCCATGACCCCGGCGGTGTTCAGCCGCGCCCGTTCTATTTGAAAAATTGTTCCAATGGCATACTTTGGCTGACTCAGGACTTCGGCGGCAATAATCACCTTGAAACAAAGTCCCAGACTGGTCACGCTGCCTGCCCGTAAAAAAGGAAGAACGGAAGGCATATAAAAAAAACGCACCCGTTTACAAAAAGGGACCTTATGGATGCGATGAAACGCAACCATTTTTTCATCAATACTATGAATTCCTTCCACCAGACTGCGGTATAAAATGGGGAAGATAATAAGCAAAGAGACAAAAAGAGGGGTGCCTTCTGAACCAAGCCAGATAATGGCAAGCAGGATCACCCCCATGGTGGGGACGGAGCGGGCCATGGTTTCAACAGGCTTAAGCGCCATTTCCACGGGTTTCCATAAACCGGCAGGAATCCCGATGACAAGGGTCAGGCCAAGACAGAGGGCAAAGGACAAGACGATCCGCCCCAGGGTGATAGCGATGGCTTTCAAGACCTCCGGTGTCACCAGAAAACGATACAGCTCGCCCATGATAAGAGAAATCCTCGGGGCGAGGATTTCTCTTCCGATGAGATGGGCCGCAAGCTCCCACAAGAGCAGGAGCACGACGGTTGCCATCCAGGCGATGCGACGATGTCCTTGGTTACGGGACATAATAGAAAGCGTCATCAGGCATTTTTCCACCAATTACCCCTGGATTAAAGTCATGGAGTACCTTGAAATAGGCTTCAAGAGGCTTTCTGGCCTTTAAAGCTGTGGTCCACCGCATGTTGCTGCGGGGAATGGCAGCGGCAATGACCGGTGCTTTGGGAGTTTTCAGAAAGGTGGCTGCCAGCTTGGCTGCATGGGCAGGATCGGCGTTGGCTTTTTCTACAGATTTTTTGTAGGCTTCCACAAATGTGCGGATGAAATCAGGATGTTTTTCTGCAAATTCGCCAACCATAATCAGGGAAGCCTGGGGATACCCTGTTGTTATGCCGGTTGCCTTGGCCCATTCTTTCTGAAGGTCAAGCATGATATTGGTATCTGCTTTTTTCTTCATGACCATGGAAAGGGCCGGCTCCGGGATAAGGGAAAATCGACTTTTGCCCACAATAAACGCAGGCGCAAGCTCTGCGGTGCTGTTGACATAATGGATGTGTACATCCTTGTCTGGAGTCAGACCGTTTTTAGAGAGCAGATAGCGCAGAACAATATCCGGGGTCAGGCCGCGGCCAAGGGTATAGATCTCTTTTCCCTTGAGAGCCTGCCAGTCGTTGGTTTTCTCCTGGCTGATAACATAGAGAATGCCCCATACAACCCCTCCGGCATACTTGACCTTGATGCCCTTGTTGTACAGCTTGATAGCAAGGTTGGTGGGGACAATGGCCAGTTCTGCATCACCGGAAATGAGTTTTCCAGCCAGCATATCCGGCGCTTCCAGGACATCGTACTTAATCGTATAACCGGGCATGTGCAACCCCTCTCCCTTGATCATCTCTGCCATGGAAATGGCAGGAATCCCAGTGGGCATAATCACCCGGACTTCTTCCGTCTTTTTGTCTGCGGCAATGGATATGGCCGGCAGAAAAGTCAAAACGGACAATACGGCAAACAATTGGGGTATCAGATTTTTTTTCATTGTTCTTCCTCCGTACATCAGTTTTTTGCCGCTTTAACAACGACAAGTAACATTTTAAATGGTTCCACTGCACTCAATGAGTGGGGGATACTCGCCGGCATGATCACAACCTGACCTGTTTCGGCGATGTATGGCTGCTTATCAATGGTAATTTCCACTTTCCCGTCAAGAATGTACGCCATGGCATCTCCAGGGGCTGAGTGGGTACTGAGGCCCTCTCCCTTGTCGATGGCAAAAAGGGTGATGCCGACACCTTGCTGCTGGGTCAATGACAGACTTGCCACCTTCCCCTTTTCGTAGGCAACAATATCTTTGAGTTCCAATACCTTTGCGTGTTCGATATGCTTGATTAACTGTTCCATATCATTACTCCTGATGTATGGTTATTTGTAACATCCTGAACTCGGACAATCCTCCGATGGTGTGCAGGACATTGGCAGGAACGGCTAAGGCCTCTCCTGCCTTGATAATACATTCACGGCCATCCCTGGTAATCTTGGTCTCCCCTTCCAGCAGATAATACATGGTGGCACCGGGGTATTCCTCCTCACTGACCATTTCTCCATCTGCAAAACTGAACAGGGTTACCTGACCATGTTTTGAATTGGACAATGCCATGCTGACGATCTGGTGGGGCTTGGGTTTTATGAGGGCCGCCAGTAGTTCCGGGGCCTCTGTGGAAATATTTTTTATGGTTTCTGTTTTCATTATTTCTCCTGTGTTTAAGACGTTTGGGAATCAGCCTTTGGGGCTGTATTCAGGAAGCTCTGGCAACTTTGTCTTTTTTAGTTGTCCTCCGTCAGCAACCTGGTAAACGGAATGGGCAATCCGTGTCAGCTCGGAAGGATCATGGGTGACATAGAGCACGGTCATATCCCTGTGTTCCCTGAGTATCAGCTCAAGAAAATCAAGCAGGTTGTTTTTCAAGTCCATATCCAGTGATGAAAACGGCTCATCAAGCAACAGGATATCCGGCTGGATAGCCAGTGCCCTGGCAATGGAAACCCGCTGGCACATACCTCCGCTCAATTGGATCGGATAGTGGTTGATACAGGCCCCAAGTTCCACCCGTCCCAGAATGTTTTTTGCCTGCTCCCTGGCGGCTTGTTTTTTCATGCCTGCGGCCTGCAGAGAAAAACAGACATTTTCCCCTGCTGTTTTCCATGGAATCAAGCGATGCTCCTGAAAAACAAAACCGATCTGTTTGCTGCCAACCCTCACGGTTCCGGAATCCGGACGGACAATCCCGGCAAACAGTTTCAGGATGGTTGATTTCCCTGACCCCGAAGGGCCCAGCAGCCCTGTCACCTCATTGGCAGCAATGTTCATGGAGACCCGGTCAAGCAGAACCTGGCCGTTATAGCCTTTGCTTACTTTTGCTAATTCAAGCATCTATCCCTGCCATCTCATGATATGTTTTTTCATGGGGTTAAGGAGGCACAGTTCCAGACCACCGCCAAGAATGAGGCATACGATGACCCAGGCAAACAGAACCGGGGTGTCCAGATTCGTTCTGGCCAGGGCAAATTCATAGCCGATTCCGCTGTAGGCACCCAGGAGTTCGGACAGGACAACAATGCGAATCCCCATTCCTGCAGCCAGGGAAAGCCCGGCCAGGACATGCCCGCCCACTCCGGGCATATACAGATCCCGGATAAGCATGGTGGCTGGAGCACGGTAGATTCCGGCCATCTCCACCAGATGCTGATCAACGGCATCAATCCCGGCAACGGTGTTCACGTAGATGATGGGAAGGATCAGTAGACTGGTAACAAAGATCGTCTGCACACTCCCCATGCCGAACCAGATCATGCTGACCACCACCAGAACAGCAGGAGGAACAGTCATCAAAATCCATCGGAAGGGCTCAAGAAGCCACCTGATGGTCTTGTTCAGCCCGGCAGCCAACCCGAATACAAACCCGGTAAGACTGCCAAGAAAAAGCCCCATGGCAAACCGCTGAAAGGTGATGCCTACACTTTTCCAGAAGGAGCCGGTAACCATCATACCCAATAGGCTGCTCATGGTTCTGGCCGGTGAAGAGATAATGATCTCGTCAAAAAACAGGGACATGAGCCACCAGCAGAGCAACAGCAGACAAAGGCCCACAGTCAACCAGATATACATGGAAGCAGATTGCTTCATCGCTAACGTCCCCATTTAATTGGAACTATTGATACAATCCCCCATCGGGCAGTTTCCCGCCGATGGACTTGGGATTGAGTTTCATGAAAGCCTTGAACATCAACTCCAGCTCCTTGCGTGAATCCACACCGCTGACCGAACGAAAGTCCGTATAGGTGAGTGCTGACTCAAAGGCCTTGGCGTTGACACCATTGATGTGGCGCGCGGCCAGTTCTGCGGCCTCTTTTGGATGATCATTTGTCCATTGGACACTCTGGTCATAGGCTTTCAAAAAGGCTGCCACAGCAGCGTGCTTTTTCTTTGCCGCCGGTAATACGGCAACACCTGCATTAGGAATCCCATTGCTTGTGTGCATGGCAACGGCGTATTCTTTCTGCAAGTCAATAACCCGCGAAAAATGAAGCCCCTTGCCCTTTGCCTTCATAATGGCCATGGCTGCGGCTGGCTCAATCATTAAGGCATGATTGACCTTGCCTGCCACAAGACTCATGATGATATCAAGTGGGGAAGATACGTACTGGATGGTAAAGTCCTTGAATGGAGATAGCCCCTGGTCTTGACAGATGGTCTGAAAGAGCAGGTCAGGCTGATCTCCCCGGAATGGAACGAGGATACGCTCCCCTTTGAGCTGCGCAAGACGTGTCACCAAAGGATCGTTGCTGATCAGATAAAAAACGCCCCAGATGGACACCCTGGCCAATGACAGCTCCACGCCCTTATTATAAAAAATAGCCGCAACATTACTGGGCAGCGAGACAAAATCCACGTCACCTCTGGTGATCATCGCCCGTAATTGATCCGGGGTGTTCCAGGTGACCAGTTCCACCTCTTCGCTGACATGGTTGAGCAATCCTTCTTCAAGGATATGGGCCATGGGCATAATAAGCGGTGCAAAAGGACTGGCCATGACAATCTTTTTTACTTTCGGGGTGGTCTGGCCGGCGGCATGCACTGTGGACATCCCCCAGAAACTCAGAATGATTGCCAACAGGGTACAAATCGTATGTTGCAACTGTATTGTTTTCATTTTACCTTCTCCTTGATTTGTTTTTGACATGTAAGGAGAGTATCCGTGGCATCACATGCTCCTTGCTGATCTACTCACTGCATCGCAACTCATGGTATGAACAAAAAAATCAAAACCACATCTTTGGTTCGATGAGAGCAATATTGTTAGCCTAAACTAACAGGAAAGAGGAAGGTTTTCCTTGACTCTGGTCAATTTTGCTCATTTTATTTGGTGAGCATAAATTTTTTTTTAAAAGGGAAATTCCGGAGTCTGGATAAACAGAATCAATTATTCATGACGTTTTGGCAAGCGCAGCAAGCGAATACTTTTGCCTTGGACTTCAATATATCCTTCATCAATCAGTTTGCGAAAGATACGGGAAAGGGTCTCCGGAGAAACACCGAGCAAAAGGGCGATCTGTTTTTTATCATCAGGCAGAGTAATGGTTGTGCTGCCACATTGCCGATGCAGGTGTTCAAGATAGTTGAGGAAACGGGTTTTTGGTTCGGAAAGGGCAAGTTCCTTGATGCTGTTAAGCAGGAACCGCTGTCGTTTGGCCACATATTCAAAGAGGTGCCAGGCAAAAGAGGGATGCATCTCAACCAGCCGCCGAAGATGCTGGACATCAAAGGCCAGGTATTCAGATTGCTGCAGTGAAACTGCTGTGACTGGATATCTGCCCTCGGTCATGAGTGCAAACCAGGCAATTAATTGCCCAGGAGTGATAAAGGTGGCAATAACCTCTTTGCCCTCGGTGTTGGTACGAATGAGTTTAATTCGACCGGAAACCAGAAAATAGGCAGCAGTACCTTTTTCCTGCTCAAAAAAAAGGATTTCATTGCGCTTGATAGTTCTGAATTGACAGAATTCACTGAGTTCGCTAACCCTTTCATCACTTTTCTGATGGTCAAAGTATTCCCTAAGAAAAAAGAGAATCGCTTCTTTTTTATCCATATTCTTTTCTAGAAACAGGTTGAAAGACTGTATAGCCTTGATCATCCTTTCGGCCACTTGATAATTTGGAAACCTTGTGTACCTTCTGCCTCCTGCCGTAACAGGTGTGTCTATAAGTACTGAAGTTTCCTTAAAGTAAGTAACCCGACCACCTCATCTATCTAGTGTCTGTCCATAAATGGCTATTTCCCCCTAACTCTGCGTTGCTCTCAAAATTTAATCCTCGGAATATCAACTATATGCCTGCGGTTAAATTTATCGAGCGCCTTGATTTAGAGAAAAATATCTCATTTATGGACAGACACTATCTAACCAACCATACGGATTTCCTGCCAGGAAAGATTGTATTTGCTGAGATATTTCAGTAATCTGTCAGAGTCATTAACTGTTTTCTTTTTCTGACGGGATACCTGAAAAAGCACCCTCCCAGCCTCTGCCAGGCTGGTTGAATTTCTGCAGACTGCAACGACTGTTTCCAGCGTTTTCTGGTCAAACAGGTCGAGCTCATTGATCCTCTCTTTCCCGAGAAGGCGCTCAAGAGACTGACAAGCCTGTTGCTGGCCGCTGTTCTCCCCCCACACTTCCTTTAACCCGGTAATTTCCTCCCCCACTTCATTCACTGTAATTCTTCCTTCCGGGGCAAGGGTTGCCATGCGGGTGACGGCACCACCCAGATCGCGGAAATTTGCGCTCCAGATCGCCTCTTTTGAGACTGCAAATTGTAAAAACATGTCCCGGGCTTCTGTGTTTATGGTTGTGTGGGAGCCGGTTTTTGCGCCAAACCGTTCCAGTTCATAGTCAAAGTTTGGCGCAATGTCCTCTGGTCGATCTTTGAGTCCTGGAAGATTGAATGTCCATAGGTTGATCCGGGCGAGGAGGTCTTCACGGAAGTTGCCTTCTCTGCATTCTCTCCTCAGATCACGATTTGAACCACAGATGAGTTGGAAATTGCTGGTAACAGGCTGGTCTGCTCCAACAGGCAAATAGCTCTTTTCTTCTATGGCTCGAAGCAGCATCGCCTGTTCATCGCTGCCAAGCTCACCTATTTCATCCAGGAAAAGTACTCCATCGTCTGCGGTTTTAAGCAGGCCCGGACGTGCTGCTATTGCACCCGTGAACGCTCCCTTTGTATGGCCAAACAGGGCTGCCATCCCGTTCTCACCACGCAAGGTGGCGCAGTTCACTTCAACAAAATTGCCAGAGAGTCTGTTGCGAAATTTCTTTAATGCATAAATACGCTTTGCCAGATGGGACTTACCTGCACCAGTGGGACCGGCCAGCAGGATGGGTTCCAGAGAGTTGGCCGCAACCTTCTCGATTTTCTCTATCAAATGGTTGAATGCGGGATTTCTGGTCTCAATGCCTGACTTCAAAAAAGAGATGTCATCACTTCGTTCCTGCTGAAATCTGGTCGCTATGCGATCATATCTGGAAAGATTCAGGTCGATAATGGAAAACGTGCCTGATGGATCCGCAGCACGTCCACGTCCCGGACCGCTTTGAATCAGGCGTCCTGGAAAATATCTCGCCTCAGTCAGGAGAAAGAGGCATATCTGGGTAACATGGGAGCCGGTGGTGATATGGATTAAATAGGTATCGTCTGCGGCAAAGTGATATGCTCTTGAAAAATCATGGAGCAGTTCAAAAACTTCTTCAAAATCCCAAGGGTTTTTAAGGTCGATTTCGTGTGCCACAACCTCCGTTTCCGGTGAGACACTGGCGATATCCTCGCGCACCCTTTTTAAGAGGCCCGTGTATTCCTTTTGGTACAACAGATCATAGCGGTTTATCAACAGGTCTTCCTGTTGGCAGAGGCCAACCGTAGGTCTCCAGCGCTCCCAGCGTTTATGTCCTTTCCCTGCATTATCAAGTGTTGTGCCCAGGAATCCGATTACCGTTGTTTTTGCCATTACGCCCCTTTGTTTGGTATATAATTTTAGATGTTAATATATAATATTCTACATCAAGAGAGAGCTGTTTGCCATTTCATTTTGCTGCTCTTCTCGTGGTATTGCTAATATAGTATTTAATAACAGTATGTTAGTGTTTATTGCAGGTCTGTGAGGGGAATTGGCACAGCATCTGCTTTGTAGAGGACACGATGACTGTGATGAACCAGCGGCATGTAGATCAGGCTTCCAGGATTTTGATTGAGCATGTGCCGGAGATGGGTTGTATTCATCACGTATCGACTGGTTAGCTCAGCAGGTAGAGCACCACCCTGTAAAGGTGGCTGTCGCAGGTTCAATTCCTGCATCATAAGGGAGGGTAATCCCTCTGAAGAACGTGACCGCAGCTGATCACCTTTTAGCGTGATTTAAGAGCAATAAGAGGAGAATGTTATGAAAAAAGTAGTTGGTTCCGAGAAAAAGCCAATCAAGATGTGGCTTGAAGATATAGATGAAAAGGCGCTGGCCCAGGCCCGCAACCTTGCAAATCTGCCGTTCACCTTCAGGCATGTCGCGATCATGCCTGATGCCCATTGCGGATACGGTATGCCCATTGGCGGCGTGCTGGCAACCAGAGGTGTGGTTATCCCTAATGCGGTTGGGGTCGATATCGGGTGCGGCATGTGCGCGGTAAAAACATCCCTGAGCGAGGTTGATAAAGAGCAACTGAAAAAGATTTTGGGTTCACCAACTGAGGGTAGAGGGATTCGTGGGCTGGTTCCCGTGGGGTTTAAGCACCATAAAAAGGCTCAGGATGAATCGCTGATGCCGGATCGAGACCAGATTGACAATATCCCTGGAGGGAAAGTGAAAGGTTTGTACCAGGCAGCATTAAAGCAGTTAGGCACCCTGGGTGGCGGAAATCACTTCATAGAAATTCAGCAGGGAAATGATGGGTATGTCTGGATCATGATCCATTCCGGGAGCAGAAATCTCGGCCTGAAGGTGGCTGAGCATTACAACCGGCTTGCCGTGAAGCTGAACGAGAGATGGCAGGCCAGCGTTCCTAAAAAATGGGATCTCGCCTTTCTGCCAATTGAAACAGATGAGGCGAAAAACTATATGGCTGAGATGCAGTTCTGCGTCGATTTTGCCCTGGCTAACAGAAAGCTCATGATGACGCGGGTTCAGCAGGCGATGGAAGAGATCGTCCAGGATGTGAGCTTTGCTCCACCCATCAATATTGCCCATAACTATGCCGCGTTTGAGCATCATTTTGGTGAAAACGTTATCGTCCATCGTAAAGGGGCTACAAAAGCTACAAATGGTGAAAAAGGGATCATCCCAGGGTCGCAGGGGAGTTGCAGTTACATCGTTGCCGGTAAAGGTGATCCAGAAAGCTTTAACTCCTGTAGTCATGGGGCTGGCAGGGTGCTGGGGCGCAAACAGGCCCAGCGCGAGCTGAGCCTTGAGAGTGAAAAGAAAAGGCTGGATGATCTCGGCGTTGTCCATGGTCTGCGTTCGGTAAAAGATCTGGATGAGGCCGCTGGCGCATACAAGGATATTGATACGGTGATGGCAAATCAGCAGGATCTTGTGGATATCCTGGTGCAATTGAAGCCACTGGCTGTTGTTAAAGGATGAGGAAACAGGAAAGAGAGCAATGATTCAAATAGATGGTTCCATGGGGGAAGGGGGCGACCAGATCGTGCGAAGTGCGCTGGGATTGTCGCTTGTGACGGGCCGCCCCTTCACCATTACACAAATTCGTGCGGGGCGGAAGAAGCCGGGCCTTATGCGTCAGCACCTTACTGCAGTCCGTGCTGCGAAAGAGATTGGTTCTGCAGAAGTTCGTGGAGATGAGTTGGGGGCCGAGAGCCTTACCTTTGTCCCTGGCAAGGTGAAAGGTGGTGAATACAACTTTGCCATTGGCACTGCTGGGAGCTGTACTCTGGTGTTTCAGACCATCCTGCCTGCGTTAATCATGGCAAAAGAGCCGTCAAAACTGGTGATAGAGGGAGGAACCCATAATCAGTACGCTCCTCCCTTTGACTTTCTCCAGCAGACCTTTTTGCCCATTGTCAAAAAAATGGGCGCCGAGCTTGCTGTGAAGCTGGTTCGGCCTGGTTTTTTCCCGGCAGGGGGTGGTCGTATGGAGTTCTCGATCATCCCTGCCAGCAAGCTTAAATCCATTGCAATCAATGAACTCAGCAACCCGGTCATCACCGCCAGGGCAATCTCTGCAAAACTCCCTGAGCATATTGGGCAAAGAGAGTTAACGGTGATTGCAGACAAGCTCGGCTTGAAAGAAGAACAACTGGATAATACGGTGGTTGACTCGTTCGGGCCGGGAAATCTTGTCTCCATTTTTGTCCAATCTGAGCACCTGACGGAAACGTTCACCGGGTTCGGGGAGAAAAATGTCACAGCAAAAAAGGTGGGGCTCAGAGCTGCCGGTCAGGTGCGGGAATACCTGCAGGCTGGCGCTCCGGTTGGCTGGTACCTTGCCGACCAACTCCTGATACCCATGGCGTTGGCCGGGGCAGGGTGTTTCCGAACTTCCCGTCCCACACAGCACACAATGACCAACATTGAGGTGATCCAGCAATTCCTGGATGTCAGTATTTCAGTGTCCCGGCACGATACATTCTGCTGGAAGATCGAGGTTCGGTAACCAGCAGACAAGGGCTGTAACAGTTGCAATTCATCGGGCTCAGTCGGTGAATGGTTCTTTGTCAGAGCGCTGCACCCGACTGGAACCATGGCGGAAACAACCGCCAGAATCAGGCCTCTGACAAAAAATCATTCAACATTTGCATGTTTCTAAAAGGTTTGTTAATGGGTTTCTAGTAAGTATTGTCCGGTTATGATTTTGCCTTCTTTTTTTCAGCCGTTTACGATTCCGTAACGTGGGGTTTGGCTTTCGTGGCTATACCTTGGTCTGCCTTGCAGCTTGCTGGAGAGCTTTTGTCGGCATTGCTTAACCTCCTTAGAAGATGGATCTTTTAAGGAGCGTGGCCGCCCAAAAAATTCACTTTTCCAAGAAAAGAACGTCTTGCTGAGTGTTTTTAGGGGGGCATTATTACCAGCAATTTTCTAACCGCACATCACTGACCAAAACCAAACAAAAGGAGAAATCTCATGAAAAAGATTATGACAGCCGGGTGCATAACGTTATTGTTTGCCTGCCCCACCACAGGATCAGCCGCTATTTCCTATACTGATTTCGAAGATATCACTACCCATAGCTCACACTATTTTGACGTGGATGGAGACGGAATTTCCGACGTGGGAGTTGTCTGGAGTTATGATGACTATTTTGACACCACCGCAGAAGCCTCCATCCCCTTGGGAGCAAACGCTGCTAATGGCTTTGCACAGGCAGGCTATCTCGCCAGTCCATTACAGGCAGGCTATCTCGCCAGTCGATTATCTCCTGGGGACACAATCGATGAGAGTCTTGACTACTATAGTGAACCTGTCATGCTCAGCGTATATTGGGATGATTGGGACTACACCTACTACCGGTGGGGAGAATGGGACAATATGGGCGCAGACGAAACAGCCTATCTCGGGTTTCAATTTATCGACGGCGGCAATTCCCTCCATTATGGTTGGATTCAGGCCAGCGTAGACCCTGATGTAAACCTCTATATCACCCTCTACGATATGGCCTGGGAAACGACAGCAAATACGGCCATTGAGGCAGGTGATACCGGCTCACCTGTTCCAGTCCCTGGTGCTGTATGGCTCTTAGGGTCTGGCCTGCTGGGGCTTGCTGGGATCACAAGAAAAAAATAATCGTAACTGCTTTCAATCACCCTTCTTCGGGCGATCACGATTGACCGCATAGAGAAGCTATCGCAGTCTTCGCTCCCTGCTGCCAATCGTGCTTGCCCAAATAGGTAAGCGACCAGCTGGAGACTCCTTGGGCAAGCGGAAAGCCGTTACAGACGTAAAGCAAGTGAAACCAGGGTGCTGCATCCCCTGTGCAACAGTTTCTCACCCAACCCATGCAGATACACTGGCCCGAAGGTTTCTGGGAAAGATTTCATCGGGCTGGTTCTTCAGGTAACCCTCAGACTGCTGCTTGGAGAAGTGCCAAACTGTTTTTTATACGCCTGGGAAAAATGACTGAGGGAATCATAACCTACAAGATAGGCTGTTTCAGTAACAGATAACCCTTCCTCTTCCAGCATGCTTTTTGCCCTGTAAAGCCGCTCGTGACGTAAACACTGAAACGCGGTCATCCCGTACATTTGTTTAAAGCAGCGATTGAGCTTGGGGTGGGACATCCCGGCAGAACGGGCAAGTTCGTGGAGACAGGGTGGTGTCTCCAGGTTACTAAGCAATAAGTCGCGGGCACGCTCGGTCTGTTTTTTATCCTGAGGATGCATCTTGCACGCTGCTGCACAGCATGAGTCGGAGGTGGAGCAATTTTCCAGTTGTAAAAACAACAACTCCAGTGCTTTGCTTTCAAGAAAGAGCTTTCGTTGTATGCCTCGGAAGCTGCACTCTGTAATCTGATGCAGTATTTCGCGTGGCCTATTGGTTAATGGGCAGTTAAACTGGAGGCCAGCTTGTTGTTCCGACTGCAGTATACAACTCAGTGGTGACGGAAGACAGAAGGTATTGTCGTTCAGGTAGGCGAGGAAAAACTCGGGGTAAACCACAATACTGACACTCTTTACTGGCTTGTTTCCTGCCACACGACAAATAGCACTGGAGTTATTGAAAGAATAAATACCCTGATGTTCACCATCATATTCGTATACTTTGGGAACGCCGTCATATTTAACCTGAAAGTGACCAGATTCAATAAAGGTGAACTGGAGCAGGGGGGGCAGATCTATGTGTTTGCCTACGATGTCTCCATGAAAGGTACAATCTGAAATCCAGATCTGAAAGCCCTGGCGAATCGTAATCTGGTGGAACCGACCATTGCCTATTGTTTCCGGGCATTGCCAGCATGTTTCCATTGGCTCAGGTTCTGTATAAGCAAACGCTGTATTGTCCGATAGGGTAAGTCCTTCTTCCTGCTTATAGAAAACGTCATATTGTTGAACCATAGTTCTATGCTCAGTAGAAGTTAAAAGACCAGCGGATTTTAGGAATGTCTAAAAAATTATTATTATACCGAAAATAAGAAGGCTGTCAACTGTGAAGAGTCTGATATGTTTTTGAAAACAGGACGTTACCCTAACCAGGCTTATGAGAGTTGGGAGGAGAGTGTGCCCTCTATAGGCTACAATTTTCTGGCAACGCTGACCTGCATGCCTGAAACAGTCTCCACTTGTTTTTCTGAAAAACCAGCCTCAGTAAACAGCTGTTTCATCTCTTCATCGGAATAGAGATGTAAGTTGTAAGGCCGCTTGAAAATAAAGGCAGCCAGTGACTTTTTGGGTGGTACACTGGTTATCACCAGCCTGCCCTGTGGTGCAAGAACCCGTGCAATCTCCTGTAACACTAAAGCGGGATTCTTGAAGAAGAAGAAAGCGTTGGCACATCCACAGCAGGAAAAGCTCCCGTCGGGCCAGACCATTTTTTCTGCATTCCCTTGTATGATTTCCACTGTACCATTATTCACTGCTGCCTGGTTTCTTTTGGTGGCCAGGGCTACCATGTCCTCGCTATGATCGATGGCCGCTGCCCTGTTTACGGTCTGCAAGGCCATTTCCAGCAACACTCCCCCTCCACAAGCCACTTCCAAATAGGAATCGGTTTTTTTGAACTCCAGTTTTTGAGCAATAACCTCAAAAGACTTCTGATGAGCCTTGGGGTTTTCATACATTTTTTTACCCAGCCAGCCGGAAGGCTTCCGAGCAGTTGTGTCTCTGAACTTTTCAAGTAGGTTATACACGGGCTTTCTTCCTCGACTTCGTTAGGTTCTGTCATTTATGTAAACAATGACTAACCAAAAACTCGACAGAAAACCTTTAGTACTCTTTTCACATTTTTTCCAATAAATTAAGCGTATTGTTCATTTTTCGACACTCTTTTTTCGCGAGCCGACATCAGCCAGGCCTTTGCAGAACAGGGGCGGTTATGCTGATTAAGCACTGAAGCAGGGCTCAATATTAAGCAGGGTGGTCATTGCAGAATTGAAAAAGTGCGTATTGCAGAAAAAAGTTTGACAAATGGAATTATATTTCATCTACCGATTGTCTGATTGTCTCTCCCCTGTTATATACAATGGAATCAGGGGTGGCGAAATTTCTTGTTTCCATGGAAAATCAAGGTTGATAACCACAAAAAGCAGGCAGGGTAAACCAGGTTACGCTTAATCTGGGCCCAGTCACTACTAGTATAACATTCTCAATATAACGTTACAGCTGCAGCTATCCATGTTACAATCAGCAAGATAATTAACAGCGGAGGTAACATGGATTCTCGCAGAG